>JGI20225J20221_1000041_pt1 | contig 404314 bp, 362 predicted proteins | sample BioMet4_FD_20221 | JGI IMG/M metagenome (IMG submission 20221)
GTCGTCTTTTTCTACCAGTATGCGAAGTTTGCCCGATACCGGCAGTTGGTATGTGTTGGAGAAGTTTTGGTACCTAGATTTAAGGTTTATAATAGGTCCAAACACCGTAATAATGAAGTGAATGCCGCCCTTTTCCCTACAGTGAAAGAGGTTTCCCTAACACATATGCGAACTATTCGGGTGAAAGCTTTGCATAGAAAGGTGCGGCGCCAAGTGCTGATAAGTCTATGGTTGCATGATAGGTTTCTTATCGTAAGGACAAGATCGATGTTGTAAGTCCAATGCTCGTCGATATACACGCTATGGACATCCTCAGGGTTAGCGGGACTGTCCCAATAAGTATCGTAATAATCATAATCAAAACCATAGGTTAAAGTGGCGTTCCCGTTATTGAAATAACCAGCCGGTTCAATTAGCAAAGGAACTTGATTGCTTTTCCCGGCGTTGAATGGCAAATACTCAAAATTATCAGTAACATGAAAGGTTTTCAATCCAGGGAAATAGGGACTAATGTCCGGCGCTTCGCTGCTGGAAGAGGAACTGTCGGAACTAGACGAATCTGAAGAAGAACTGCTGGAGCTGGAACTCGAGCTGCTCGAAGAACTTGAAGAACTCGAAGACGACGAGGAGGAACTAGAGGACGACGAAGAAGAGCTGGAGGACGAACTAGATGATGACGAACTGCTGGATTCAGAGGAACTGCTAGAAGAGGAAGAACCATCATCGACTTTATCCGATGTGGAATCGCTAGCCCCACCATTAGAATCCCCGGCGTTATTTTTCTTGCTTGCTAGAGGAAGGAAATAGCCTAAAAGGCCACCTGTTAAAGAAATAACGAGAAGAATGGGTACGAAGACGGTCCAAAGAAGATGAGGACGTTTGGCGGAAGTAACCGGGGCGACCGGCACCGCCAAATCCTCATAAAAGACCTTAGAAGCCGTGACGTTATAGGTTTTAAGGAGAGTGGCGAAATCCGTTAAGGAAGGCTGTGTGGATCCATTCTCGTAATTAGCGATGGAACGTTTCGAAACCCCTAATAAATCCGCTTCCTTTTCTTGGGAATAACCTTTTTGAACGCGGAGGGCAGCTAGATTTTTGGCTAAGAGTTCGGAGTCGAAAGGCTTATTGGCATTCTTAACTCGAAGCGCCTTTTCGTTTTGGCTAAATAAATCATCAAGCGTGAGTTCAAGACAGTTCGCTAAAGTAGGGGCCACCGCCAAAGCTATTTGGCTATTGCCCGACTCAAAAGAGCTGATAGCCTGGACGCTATAGCCAAGGGAATCGGCTAAGCCTTGCTGGACTAAGCCAATTTCTTTGCGGCGGATACTAGTAAAAGCCCCTAAAGAACCCATTAGGTTAATTTTAGTTTTATCTCGTTAAAGATGATAGTCAAAAATAGTGATGGGCCGAATGGTTTTACCAATCCCAGGTGAAACCCCAATGGCCGCTGCCGCCAAAATGCTGACCGATAATTATGAAAATGACAATCGTCTCGACGAAGGAAACGACCATTCCGATCGTGCAAAGATTTTTCTCTTCCTTCGTGATGCTGCCTTTTTTCGTCACCGCCGATAAAACGCAAGATTGGATGATGAAACCTAATAAGGCCGTCAAGACGCCGATGATAAAGGCAATAAGAATCGATTTCCTGACGCCGTGCTTGGTGTTATCCACGTCCACGGGCCGGCCATTGATTTCAATCCGGTCGTCTTTGTTAGAGGATGCGGCCGCGTTTTCCTTCGCCGCGTCTTGGCCGCTAGAAAGATCTGACCCATCGACGGCTTTCCCGCAATAGGGGCAGTACTTCACGTCATCGCCTATTTGTTTTCCGCAGTTATGGCAAAACATATCAAAAGAATTATAAACCTCTCTAGGCAAAGGGAAACTACGCCATTTTCACCTTTTAAAGAAGGGACAAAAAAGACCCCCTTACTTTCGTAAGAGGGTCAATCTTTTAGAAGTTAGTGCGTGGCATCGGGACGATCGTGCGCCTCGATGTACTGGTTCTTGACTTCCTGCATCTTCGCCGTGACGTCGAAGGCCGCCAACTTGGCGTCTTCTTCGTCCTCGGTAAGTAAGCCTGTTCCGGCCGGGATGAGCTTGCCCGTGATGACGTTCTCCTTTAAGCCATGGAGATTATCTCTCTTGGCCTTGATGGCGGCGTCAGTAAGGACACGCGTGGTCTCCTGGAAGGAAGCGGCGCTGAGGAACGACTCGGTTTCGAGAGCGGCTTTCGTGATGCCAAGGACGAGCGGGTGGCCAAGGGCCGGACGCTTGCCAGCGACAAGAGCGGCTTCGTTTTCCGTGGTGTAACGATCCATGTCGACACGGGTTCCCGGTAAGAGATCCGTATCGCCACCGTCGATGATGAACATCTTGCGAAGCATCTGACGGATGATGACCTCAAGGTGCTTATCAGAAATGCCGATACCTTGAGCGGCATAGACCTTCTGAATCTCCTTGATCATGTAGACTTCGACTTTCTCGACGTCAGCGACTTCGAGAAGTTGTTTAGGATTGATGGCGCCTTCGGTGATCTTTCCGCCGTTTTCGACGTGATCGCCTTTCTTGACGCGTAAGCGAGCGCCATAGCCAGTGAGATAAGTCTTCGTCTCAGGGGCATCGGCCTCTTCGGTCTTCTTGCTCGAAGATTCGACAGTTACTTCGTAACGGCCGTTATCCTCGGCTTTGATGTCGGTGACAGTGCCATCGATCTCGCTGATGAGGGCTTCGCCTTTCGGGTTACGCGATTCAACAAGCTCTTGGACACGCGGCAAACCTTGAGTAATATCGGTGCCGGCCATACCACCAGTGTGGAAGACACGCATCGTTAATTGAGTACCAGGCTCGCCGATGGACTGAGCGGCCATAATGCCGACCGCTTCGCCAACTTCGACAAGACGACCAGTCGCCATGTTGCGGCCATAGCAATGCTGGCACACGCCGTTCTTCGTTTGGCAAGTGAAGAGAGAACGAATCTCGACTTCATTGATGCCAGCGCTGACGACGTCTTTGGCTTGCTGGTCAGTGATCATGGTGTTAGCAGGAACAATGACTTCGCCGGTCTTCGGGTTCACGATATCGTGCATCGAGAAGCGGCCGCTCAAACGGTCTTCGAGCTTGACGATGACGGTGTCACGGGCCGTATCCCGGATTTCACGGACTTTGAAGCCATGATCGCAATGGCAATCGACCTCACGGACGACGACGTCTTGAGCGACGTCGACGAGACGACGGGTGAGATAGCCAGAGTCAGCGGTCTTCAAAGCGGTATCGGCGCCGCCTTTACGGGCACCGTGGGTGTTGATGAAGAATTCGGCGACCTTCATACCTTCGCGGTAGGAGGAGACAATCGGAAGTTCAATGGCTTCGTTCTTCGGGTTCATGACCAGACCCTTCATACCAATGAGCTGCTTGAAGTTATCAAGCGAGCCACGGGCGCCAGAGTCGCTCATGACGACCAGCGGGTTGCGCTTATCGTGGGCGAGAGCGTCGGCCACTTCGTTTTTGACTTCTTCCGTAACTTTAGTCCAAGCGTTAACAACCTCGCGGTGACGCTCGGAGTTCGAGAGTAAGCCTTTGCGGTAGAGCTTCGTGATCTGATCAACCTTCTCTTGTCCTTTTTCGACTTGCTCACCTTTGTTGGAGATGGCGCGAATATCGGAGATGGAGACGGTGACGGAAGAAACGGTGCTGTACTTGAAGCCTTGGTCCTTGATTTTATCAAGGATGGCCGAGGTCTTCGAAGGACGGAATTCCGTGTCTTCCGGATTGACCATATCGTACTTATGGAAGACTTGGTTAATGATGGTGCCCAAATCTTTCTTCTTAATCGGGTTCTTAAGCGGTTGTTTCTTGATGAAGGCCGGGATATCCGTTCCCATCGGAACGAACCAGCTCTCCACCGCCGCTAAGTTGGCGTCCGGTTTATCGTTGATGTAGTGGAAATCGTCTGGGAAAATCTCGTTGAAGATGACCTTGCCAACCGTGGTGATGAGGTACTTGTCCTTCACGTCAAGCGGCAAGGAATCCTTGGCGAGATCGTCGCCAAAGGTCTTATGGATGCTCGTCGCACGGATGGCGATGCGGTTATGAAGCGAGATTGAACGGGTTTCATAGGCATCGATGACTTCGGCGACGTTCGAGAACACTTTGCCTTCAAGAGCGGCATAGGTCTCATAAGAGGCAGCTTGTTCTTCGTTCGCGTCTTGTTCGGCTTGGCTTGTGACACCCTTATTGGCGGCGTTGAGGTCGCGAAGAGCTTTGGCGCGGCTAAGGAAGTCGTCGCTCGACTCTTCAAGAGTGAGGTAGTAGTTGCCGAGCACCATGTCTTGCGACGGAATGACAATAGGTTTGCCATCCTTCGGGCCAAGAATGTTGTTGCTCGCGAGCATCAGTTCAAGCGCTTCTTGCTGCGCGGCTTTGCCAAGCGGGACGTGGACGGCCATTTGGTCGCCGTCGAAGTCGGCGTTGAAGCCTGGGCAGACAAGCGGATGGAGACGGATGGCGTGGCCATCGACAAGGACTGGCTGGAAGGCTTGGATGCCTAGACGGTGCAGAGTCGGAGCGCGGTTGAGAAGAACCGGGTGCTGGCTGATGATTTCCTCGACGATGTCGTAAACCACCGAATCATAACGGTCAATGTACTTATCGGCTTGCTTATGAGCGTTCACGTAACCCTTCTTAATAAGGATGGCGGCGATGAACGGACGTAAGAGCTGAATGGCCATTTCACGCGGTAAGCCGCACTGGTACATCTTGAGAGACGGACCGACGGCGATGACGGAACGGCCTGAATAGTCGACACGCTTGCCGAGTAAGTTCTGACGGAAGCGGCCCTGCTTGCCCTTTAAGCCAGAGCTTAAGGACTTGAGCGGACGGCCACTAGGACCAGTGACTGGCTTGCTGCGGCGGCCATTGTCGATTAAGGCGTCAACGGCTTCCTGCAACATACGCTTCTCGTTCATGAGAATGACGTACGGGGCATTCATGTCGATGAGTTTCTTTAAACGGGTATTACGGCTAATGACACGGCGATAGAGATCGTTCAAATCGCTCGCGGCGAAACGTCCGCCATCGAGTTGAAGCATCGGGCGAAGATCGGGCGGGATCACAGGGATCACGTCGAGGACCATCCACTCAGGCTTCTGATTGCTATCGCGGAAAGCCTGAACAGCTTCAAGGCGCTTCGTTAAGTTGCGCTGACGCTGACCAGAGACTTCGCGCATTTCGCTAGTAATGTCGGCGAATTCCTTATCGAGGTCGACTTCGTGGAGTAATCTCTTCACGGCCGCGGCACCTTCGCCGAATTCGGCGCCGGTGTATTTGGTGATGAAAGCACTATTGGTGAAGAAGTCGAACGTCTCGTTAGGATTCTGCATCTTCTCGATGAGTTCGTCGGCTTTTAAGGCATCGGCAGATCCAGCCGGAATCGACGGCTTGAAGGCGTTGATGGCGTCAACGAATTCGACACGGGAAGTCTTCTCGTCCAAGAAGTCTTTGTACTTGAGGACGGTCGAAGTGCCCGGGCTTAAGACGATGTGGGCGGCGAAATAAACGACTTCCTCGAGTTGTTTCGGGGAGACGCTTAAGATGAGACCCATTCTCGAGGGGATGCCCTTGAGATACCAAATATGGCTGCACGGACTCACGAGTTCGATGTGGCCGAAGCGTTCACGACGCCACTCTTTCGAGATGACCTCGACGCCGCACTTCTCGCAGGTGATGCCCTGGTAACGGATCTTCTTGTATTTGCCGCAATGGCATTCGTAGTCTTTGGCCGGACCGAAGATCTTTTCGCAGAAGAGACCTCCCATTTCCGGTTTTTGGCTGCGGTAGTTAATGGTCTCCGGCTTTGTGACTTCGCCGTGGGACCAAGCTCTAATCGTATCAGGGGAGGCTAAGCCGACCTGCATGGCGGCTAACTCATTGATGTCAAACATGGTTCGTTATCCTCCTTTATTCCTCGTCCTTCGTAGCTGCGCTCATTGAGCCGCTACGAACAGACAAACCTTCGTCGGTAGCCGATTCCGCTTGCTCATCGGCGCTCACTTCGACGGTCTCCGGAGAGGCTTCCTCGCGTGGGCTCGTGAGATTGCGGATGGCGGAGTTGACCTTTCTCTCTTCGATCAAGGCTTCCTTCGCAAGGGCATCCATATCAACGGTGTCGCCTTCTTTGTCATAAAGGGCGACGTTCATGCCAAGGCCTTTGAGTTCCTTGGTGAAGACTTTGAAGGCTTCCGGCATTCCTGGTTTCGGAATCGGATAGCCTTTGATGATGGCTTCATAAGTCTTGCGACGACCAACACGATCGTCGGACTTGATGGTTAACATTTCCTGCAAAACGTGGGCCGCGCCATAAGCTTCGAGAGCCCAAACCTCCATTTCGCCGAAACGTTGGCCGCCGTTCTGGGCTTTGCCACCCAGAGGCTGCTGCGTCACTAACGAATAAGGTCCGGTCGCGCGGGCGTGGAGTTTATCGTCGACCATGTGCACGAGTTTGATCATGTATTGGACGCCGACGGAGATACGCTCTTTGAACGGCTCACCAGTCTGACCATCATAGAGGACGGTCTTGCCATCGCTCGATAAGCCAGCCTGTTTCATAAGGTCGAAGATTTCGTCATTGCTGACGCCATCGAAGACCGGGGTCGCAACGCGCATATGAAGTTTGCGGCAAGCAAGTCCTAAGTGAACCTCAAGGATTTGGCCGATGTTCATACGGGAAGGAACACCCATCGGGGAGAGCATGATATCAATCGGGGTGCCATCGGGTAAGAACGGCATATCCTCGACCGGTAAGATATTGGAGATGACGCCTTTGTTACCATGGCGGCCTGACATCTTATCGCCTTCGGAGATCTTTCTCTTCTGGACGATGTAAACGCGAATGACCTCAATGACTCCCGGAGGAAGCGGATCTTTGTTCTTGCGGCTGAAAATCTTCACCGCGCGAACAATGCCAGCGCCACCGTGCGGGACACGGAGAGAGCTATCTTTGCCATCTTTCGTCTTCTCGGCGAAAATGGCCATAAGGAGTTTTTCTTCTGGAGTCGGCTCAGTCTGGCCTTTCGGCGTGATCTTGCCAACGAGAATGTCGCCTTCTTTGACTTCGGCGCCCGGGATGATGATGCCGCGTTCGTCCAAATAAGTCTTGGCTTCATCGCCAACGTTCGGAATGTCACGGGTGATCTCTTCGTTGCCGAGTTTGGTCTCACGGCATTCGAGTTCGTGCTTTTCGATGTGGATGGAGGTGTAGGTATCGTCCTTCACCATCTTCTCCGACATAATGACGGCGTCTTCGTAGTTGTAACCATGCCAAGTCATATAAGCGACAAGGACGTTCTGGCCAAGGGCCAACTCGCCATTGCGCATAGCGGGGCCATCAGCGATGACCTGACCAGCGTGGATCTTGTCTCCGACGCGGACATTCGGCAACTGGTTGATGCAAGTGCCCTGGTTGGAGCGCTCAAACTTCTGAAGATGATAGGTGTGGTTGCTCTTGCCTTCCTTGACCACGATGGTCGCGGAATCGGTCGAGATAACTTCGCCATCCCCCGTCGCCACCACCGCAAGACCAGAGTCTCTCGCGATGAGAGGTTCTAGACCGGTGCCGACATACGGAATCGACGGACGGAGAAGCGGCAAAGCCTGACGTTGCATGTTGGCGCCCATGAGAGCACGGGTGCTATCGTCGTTCTCGAGGAATGGAATGCAAGCAGCGGCAATAGAGACAATCTGTTTCGGGGAGACGTCGACGAAATCGACGAGTTCCTTTCTAGCAAGGGTGTTCTCATCGTCGTGACGGGTGACGACTTCCTCATCAAGGATTTCCTTGACGAATTCGCTGTCGCCATTGCCGAAATCGACTTTCACCGGGGCGCCCAAACGGATGTTGGCCTCGGCGATATAGTGGCCACGCTCCGCATCGGCGGAGAGGTATTCAGCTTTATCGCTGACATAGAAGTGCTTCACGCCCTTCTCGTCAGTCTTCTCAAGAACGGTGCGGTACGGGGTCTCAATGAAGCCGTACTGATTGATCTTGGCGTAAGTCGAAAGGTTGTTGATTAAGCCGATGTTTTGACCCTCAGGAGTCTCAATCGGGCAGATACGGCCATAGTGAGTGTAGTGAACGTCGCGCACTTCCATGGAAGCCCGGTCACGGGTTAAGCCGCCGGGGCCGAGAGCGGAAATACGACGCTTATTGGTAAGTTCGGCGAGCGGGTTAGTCTGGTCCATGAACTGGGAGAGCTGGCTCGAGGCGAAGAACTCACGAATGGATGAAGTAAGCGGACGGATGTTGATAAGGGCCTGGGGCTTGGAGCTCTCAAGGTCGGTAATGGACATCTTCTGCTGCACGGTCTTCGCCATCTTGGTGAGACCAATGCGGAACTGGGTCTGCAAAAGTTCGCCCACGCAACGGACACGACGGTTGCCGAGGTGGTCGATATCATCAGTCTGGCCAATGCCATCCTGGATGTTGCAGAAGTAGCTGAAGCAGGCAACCATATCGGAGATGGTTACGCGCGAGAGCTTGCAATTAAGATCGGTGCCGATGATGTTCACGACACGCTCGCCAAGTTTGTCGTCGGCGTAAACCTTGACAATGTTGACGATCGAGTTGCTATCAAGAGCAGTGTTGACCTTAAGTTTCTTAGTGTGGGCGCCCTTCTCGAAGAATTCTTCATCCTTGAGTTTCTGGACGTCTTCTTTGGTGATCTTGGTTCCTTTGATGAGCGGATCGCCTTTGACGCCGGTCGCGATTTCGCCATCGGCGGACACAAGGTTCTCAGCAAGGATACGGCCGTTCAAACGGTCATAGATGCCAAGCTTCTGGGAGTACTTGAAACGGCCTGCACGGCCAAGGTCATAACGTTTGTCATCGAAGAATTTCTGCACGAGGAAATTGACGACGCCGTCTTTGGTGATCGGCTCGCCCGGTTTTAACTTGCGGAAGATGTCGATCAAGGCATCGTTGCCATTCTTGATGGCGGAATCCTTGGTGAGAGTGTACTGCATGGAGTCACTATCGCCAAAGAGGTCAGTGATGCTCTTTTCCGTCTCAAAGCCCAAAGCTTTAAAGAGGATGGTCGCTGGCATTTTGCGCTGACGATCAATACGAACCCACATCACCTGTTTGAGATCGCTTTCGAACTGGAGCCAAGTGCCCCTGGTCGGAATGATTTCACCATTGTAGGTGTGGACGCCGCTCTTATCCGGAGTGTCCTGGAAATAGGCGCCAGGAGAACGGACGATTTGGCTGACAATGACGCGTTCGGCGCCATTGACAATGAAAGTACCGCTATCGGTCATCATTGGGATATCACCCATGAAAACCTCATTGTCTTCTTTGATTTCGCCTGTCGCTTTGAAGCGGAGACGGAGGGTGACCTTGAGTTTGCTGCTGTAGGTCAAATCGCCTTCACGGCAATCAAGCGGGCCGTATTCTGGCTCCTCGAAACGGCAACCGACGTATTCAATGAATACGGTGTTGGCGTAGTTGGCGATTGGGAAGACTTCCTTCATGACATCATTGATGCCAGTGTTGAGGAACCATTTGAAGGAATCCGTCTGGATTTCAACAAGGTTCGGCAAGGTAAGCGAACCGCTGATTTTCGAGAAATCGAGACGGTCGTTGATGCCAGCTTTGTAGTTCTTGTAGTCTGTTCTAAATTTTACTTCGTTAGGCATTTGGGTGCTCCTTATTTAGTCGCGGCAATGAGACGATAGCCTTTGTGCGAATCAAGTATCTCAACCTTTCCGAAAAGGGTTTGGAGATGGGCGTAGACCGAATCTGCGCCCTGCTTGCGTCTGACGACGACGATGAGTCTTCCTCCCGCGACCAAGTGAGAGGGTGCTCCGTCATAGAAGGCGTAAGTGACTTTTTTGCCTGCCCGAATGGGCGGGTTGGAGACGATCGTATCAAATGTGGAGTCGATGTTGGTGTAGCAGTCGCTTTGGACGATCTCGACTTGCGAGAGGATGCCAAGATTAGTGGCGTTCTCTTTCGCGCATTCGAGGGCCCGCGCGTTCACATCACACATAGTGAGGTGACGTTTGGGATCGGCTTTGGCAAGGATTAGTCCGATTGGTCCCGTGCCGCAACCAAGGTCTAGAATCTTCGTTCCTAGAGGCGCCTTTAATAGCGTCTCAATCAGGAATTCCGTTCCTTCGTCTAAGGACTTTTTTGAGAAAGTCCCGTTTATGCCAGTGAGCTCATAACGGACACCGCCAAACACAGGATAATACCGATATTTGACGGTTTTCGCCGGTTCGATATTGTCGAAGTATTGAGGCATCCTTATTTGCTCCCTTATAAAACGCATAAATCCCCTGCCCTACCCAAGCGACGAGCCAGGTAGGGAGGGGCAAAAAGCTAGAAATTGAGGTTACTTAACTTCAACTTCAGCGCCGGCGTCAACAAGAGTCTTCTTGTGGGCTTCGGCTTCGACAGGAGAAATCTTCTCCTTGATGGTGCTCGGGACAACATCGACGAGCTTCTTCGCATCCATAAGGCCTAAGCCAGTGATGGCCTGGACAGCCTTGATGATCGCGACCTTGCTTCCGGTGCCAAGTCCTTTGAGAATGAGCGAAACCTCGCTCGGGCCCTTCTTGGCTGGGCCTTCCTCAGCGGCGGCAGCAGCAGCGACCGGGGCCGCGGCAGAGACGCCGAATTCTTTCTCAACAGCCTTCACAAGGTCATTGAGTTCGACAACAGAATACTGTTTGAGCGAATCGATGATTTGCTCTTTCGTTAATTTGTCAGCCATTGTTAGTTCCTCCTAATTATTGGGCTGCGGGGGCTGTAGTAGCTCCCTGCTTCTTGGCGATGGAATCCACCGCGTAGGCAAAGTTGCGGATCGGCGCGTTCAGGCATTGGCAGAACATGGATAACAGGCCTTCGCGAGACGGAATGCGAGCAACTTCTGTTAAACCAGCGGCATCGACACCCTTGCCTTCGACAAGACCACCTTTGATCACGAGCTTTTCGTGATAACGGGCAAACTTGACGATCGCAGCGGGGCCGGCGGTGAGTTCTTTGGAGAAGACAAACGCATTGGCACCATCGAGATAGGCTTCAATGCCAGTGAGACCCATTTCTTTGAGGGCACGCTTGACGAGAGTGTTTTTGTACACGGTCATGGCAGCGTTCTTCTCGGCGAGAGTACGGCGGAGTTCGGTCAGTTCGGCCACGGTCAAGCCCTGATAGGACACGACCGAGACACTGGCGCTCTCCTTCAAACCCTTTTCGATTTCGGAAACGGCATCTTTTTTGGCTTGGAGAACATCTTTGTTCATGCTGATACCTCCTTTCATTTCGACTATGTGAAGCTTTCTATAACTGAGTGAGAATGTGAATTTTTAACCTCAGCAACGTGATGTATTAAGGCACTTGCCCGTTGCTATCTTAGGTATAGAAGCCATTCACCAAATGTTAGAATCGACGCGAATTAGTTGCGGCCATCGAAGGTGATGTGAAGGCCCGGGCCCATGGTCGTATGGACCACGGCGTTGCGGACATAGATGCCTTTGACGGTAGACGGACGGCTCTTCGCCACAGCGGCGCAGAGGGCTTTGATGTTATCGACAATCGCATCATCCGCGAAGGAGACACGAGCGACGGAAACGTTGAGGTTGCCATCTTTGTCGACACGGTAAGTGATCTTACCTTTCTTGATTTCGGTGATGGCTTGGCCGATTTGCATCGAGACCGTGCCAGACTTCGGGTTCGGCATTAAGCCTTTAGGACCGAGAACACGGCCCATCTTGCCTAACTCACCCATCATATCCGGAGTGGCGACGATGACGTCGAAGTCAAACCAGTTCTGAGCGGTGATCTTTTCGAGCAACTCTTTGCCACCGACGTAATCGGCGCCGGCCGCTTTGGCTTCATCCTGCTTGGTCATAGTGACGGCGAGGATCTTCTTGCTCTTGCCGTTGCCATGGGGCAACACAAGGGTGCCGCGGATTAACTGATCCGCAAGAGTCGGATCGACGTTGAGCGAGAAGCTCACATCGATGGTGCTATCGAACTTGGTCGTGCTGGTCTTCTTAAGAAGCGGCGCGGCTTCCTCGATGGTATAAATCTTAGTGGCGTCAACAAGTTTAGAGGCGTTGGCGTATTTCTTTGCGATATGCATGGTCAATGTCCTCCTTACTTGGCATCGACGGTGATGCCCATTTGACGGGCGCTGCCGGCGATGATCTTCTTCGCGGCTTCAATGTCGTTCGCATTGAGATCCGGAAGTTTGTACTTAGCGATTTCCTCAAGCTGAGCCTGAGAGATGTGACCGACAATCTTCTTCGGATTGCCAGAACCTTTCGCAACTCCAGCGGCCTTCAAGATCAAGCCAGCGGCTGGGCTGGTTTTGATGACGAAGTCGTAGGACTTGTCTTCATAGGCTGTGATGATGACAGGAACGACCTGTCCTTTTCTGTCGCCGGTCTTCGCGTTGAAGTCGGTGCAGAACTTAGCCATTTGAACGCCTGCCGAAGCAAGCTTTGGACCCGGGTGAGCTTCGCCACCGGGAAGTTCCATTTTCAGAACTTTGACGATTTTCTTTGCCATGTTCTCCTCCTTGTGTGAGACATGCAGTGGTTTTACGGACCCTCGTCGGGACCCAACCACGCTATGCGCATAAAGGCGCACGTGAATAAATATACGCGTATAACGAACACGTTTCAACAGGAAAATGCCACAATTCCTTGTGCACCATGCACAAAAATGACTATTTGGAAGAATGCTTAGGCCAATAGGTAATGGCGATAAGGATGACAAAGAAGACCACCACCGCAATGGCGACGATCCCCATCCAAAGACCGAAGGAGGCCCAGTCGATCTCTTGTTCGTACATTTGAGCGTTAAACATCAGAGAACCTCCCCGAATTTATGGCGATAAAGGTTCTTGGCCAAAGTGGCGAGAACCATGTAAAGCGAAACCGTGATGGCCAGGAAAATGAAATACGGCCATGGGAGCGGCACAAGCGAGAGTTGGCTACCAATCCACGGCGTGAAAGGCAACGCTACCGCGACTGAAATCGCTAGAGTCGTAGCAAGACTAAGCTGCCAAGAGGCGCGGCTCTCTACGAGCGGTACTCCATTGGTGCGAATCATATGAATGACAAGCGATTGCGTCCACATGCTTTCGACGAACCAACCAGTCTGGAAAAGCGAGATGAACAAGGTCGTATTGCAAGAAGCGGAACCCCACTCGCCACCGGCAAATAACGGACAAATGACAAAATACATCACGATATAAGTCACCCAGTCAAAAACGCTGGAGGTTGGACCAATCCAGAGCATGAATTTGCCAAGGCTTGAGGCATCCCATTTGCGCGGTTTGCGGAGATAGCTTTCATCAACGTTGTCGAAGGGAATGGCAATGCAGCTTAAGTCGTAAATGAGATTCAAAATGAGGAGCTGAAGCGGCAGCATCGGCAAGAAGGGCAAAAAGGCGGCGGCCGCCAGTTCGGAGAAGATATTGCCGAAGTTACTCGAAGCCGTCATCTTGATGTACTTGATCATGTTGGCGTAAGTCTTGCGGCCTTCGATGATGCCATCGACAAGAACGTTTAGGTCCTTCTCAAGCAAAATAACGTGAGCCACTTCCTTTGCCACGTCCACGGCGGTGTCAACGGAAATACCGATATCGGACTCGCGTAAAGCGGGGGCGTCGTTGATGCCGTCTCCCATATAGCCAACAACATGGCCATTGCTCTTTAAAGCCGCGACAATACGGGCTTTATCGTCAGGCGAAAGGCGGGCGAAAACATTGACGCTTTCGACTTTCTTGGCTAAAGAGACATCATCTAAAGCTTCGACTTCTTGCCCAATCATAAGACCGTCAATCTTAAAGCCGACTTTCTCGCAGATGAAACGCGTGACATCTTCGCTGTCGCCCGTCAGAATCTTCGTGCCAACACCATATTCATTCAGCCTCGCTAGGGCTTTGCCAGTGCTCTCTTTTGGCGGATCGAAGAACACCAAGTAGCCAATGAGAACCATGTTGGCTTCATCGGCGACACTGAAGGAACCGATGGCCGACGGATTGTTCTTCTGGGCCACTGCGACAATACGGAAGCCTTTCCGGCTATACTCGTCGACAGTATGACGGACTTTACTCTTAATGTCATCAGTTAAAGGAAGCACCGAACCATCCAGTTCCGCGGAGTCGCAGATGGAAAGAATGTTCTCCACCGCCCCCTTCGTGATCATTTGAGTCTTGCCCGAAGAATCCTTAACCACGACCGACATTCTCTTGCGGTTGAAATCGAACGGGATCTCATCGACTTTAACATAGCTCTTATCCAAATCAGCTAACGCTGGACAAGTCGGAGTTAATTCTTTAGTTCTCTCGATGATGGATTTGTCCATCAAGTTCTTTAGGCCTGTCTGGTAGAAGGAGTTAAGGAAGGCATGACGAAGAACGCGGTAATCCGTGACGCCGTTGACGTTTAAGTGATCTTCAAGGGCGACCCTGTCTTGGGTCAAAGTGCCAGTTTTATCCGTACAGAGAATGTCCATGGCGCCGAAGTTTTGAATCGAGTTGATATTCTTGATGATGACTTTCTTTTTGCCCATCGTGACCGCGCCTTTGCTAAGGCAACTGGTGACGATCATCGGCAACATTTCCGGCGTTAAACCGACGGCGATGGAAATGGCAAACAAGAAGGCCTGGAGCCAATCGTGTTTGGTGAAACCGTTGATAAGGAAAACGGCTGGCACCATCATGAGCATGAAGCGAACGAGAAGCCACGACACCGAGTCGACGCCTTTGTCGAAGGCCGTCTTTTCTTTCTTCGTCGCCGAAACCTTAGAGGCTACCGAACCGAAAACGGTCGAATTGCCCACTCCGACGACAAGAGCAACGCCGCTTCCGGAGACAACGGTCGTGCCCATGAAGGCAATGTTCTTCAAATCGCTGACGGATTTCGAAGAAACGATGGGGGCTGGGTTCTTTTCGACAGGCTCACTTTCGCCTGTTAAGGCGCTTTGGGCGATGAATAGGTCTTTGGCGGTCAGGATACGACAATCCGCTGGGACGATGTCGCCGACCGCGAGGTTCACGATATCGCCAACCACCACTTCATCAAGGGGAATTTCCGATGTAACGCCTTCGCGAGTGACAGAGGTTGTGGTCTCGACGAGATTGGATAGTTTTTCGAAGGCCTTATTGCTCTTGGATTCCTGAAAGAAACGGAAGAGACCCGAGAAAAGCACCAACACCAAGATAATGATGGCGGAGGTCGGGTTCTTGTCGCTGCCCGTCGGGATGATGACGTCCGTGACGATGGAGACAAGAGCTAAGACGAAAAGCACGATCGTGAAGGGGCTCACGAAGGACAAGATGAAACGAACGAAGGCGCTTTTGGTGCCGGATTTGACGATGATATTCTTGCCATTGTCATCACGGGATGTTTCGACGCCTTCTTCGTTTAAGCCGCTTCGACTTGACGAAAAACGCGTTAAAAGGTCGCTCTCTGAAAGAGCCGACGTTTGGATTAAAGCGGTTGAAACGACATTGGTAGACGCCTTGTCTACCAGGAATTTTTTTGGCATTTGGTTTCTCCTTTTAGTAGGCGAAACCTCAATGCTTTTTGGTTAAAAAGAGATAACCGAAAAGGAAAACGGGATCGCCTGTTTTTGGCTACATATGTCCGGCGATAAGGTTTCCATAATCGGTTATCACTTCCTTTCAAGCGCTAGCATTGTAAGCCAACGTGGGAGGAATTAGCAAAACATTTCGAATTAAAGTTTTTTGACGTTCAAGAGAAGCAATGAATTGACGACCAGCAAGACCGTCAAGCCTGTATCAGCAAGCACCGCTGCGAGAAGCGGGAAGCCAGGTAAGAAAATCGATAGCATCATGATGGCGAGTTTCACGACCAAGGCCACGACGATGTTTGTCACGGCTTTGGCTTTTGTTTTCTTTGCAATCTTAATGGCGTCGACGATTTTTGAAGGGTCGTCGTTCATGATAACGACATCGGCATTCTCGACCGCTAAGTCGCTGCCCGCGCCGCCCATTGCCACTCCAACATCCGCCAAAGTAATCGAAGGAGCGTCATTGATTCCATCGCCCACATAAGCGACATAGCCGCTTTTGGCAGAGATTTTTTCTTGAAGCAGTTTCCTTTTATCGTCTGGAAGCAACTCGCTATGGCATTCATCAAGTCCTAAGGAAGTAGCCACTGAAGCGGCGCCTTCTTTCTTATCGCCCGTGAGCATGCAAGTCTTAACACCAAGCTCTTTTAAACCCACCACCATGATGCGACTTTCTTTCTTCACGATATCGTTAAGGATCACATAACCCGCATACACGCCATCGACGGCGAGATAAACGACGGTCCCGACTTCTTTTTGCTCTGGCACCTCAATATTCTTTTCCTTAAAGAAACGGGCGTTGCCAGAAAGCAAATGGTGGCCATCGTAATCGGCCGAAGCGCCTTTCCCTGAATATTCTTCGTAATTGGAACATTTAGCAGCAAAAGAAGCCCCATCGCAATCGCCCAAGATGGCTAAAGCAATCGGGTGGGTCGAACGGGATTCGACCGCCTGAAGGTATTCCAGAAATTTGGCTTGTTCAAGGTTTGGCGAAACGATTTTCGTCACCTTGAAATTTCCATAGGTCAACGTGCCTGTTTTATCCGTGACGACCCAATTCAAGTCTTCGAGCTTATCAAAGAAAGAGGCGCCTTTGATAATGATGCCGTGTTTGCTCGCTAGACCAATTCCCGCGAAATACGAAAGGGGAACCGAAATGACAATCGCGCAGGGGCACGAGATAAGAAGCAAGCAAAGAGACACATAGAGCCAATGAGACCAAACGGCGCCATCGCTGATGCCAAGGAACAAAGGTGGCAAAACGGCCACCAAAACAGCCAATCCCACCACGATTGGCGTGTAGATTTTGCTAAAGCGATCGATAAAGCGAGTGGTTTCGCTCTTGCTCTTGGAACTGTCGTCAATAAGACCGATGATTTTGCTGACTGTCGAATCTTCATATGTCTTGTCGACCCGAATCGTCATAGAACTACTTTTAAGAATGGTCCCGGAATTAACGAAATCGCCAAGTTTCTTTTCCACCGGAACGAACTCGCCAGTGAGAGAAGACATGTCGAGTGAACCGCCGCCTTCGATGATCGTTCCGTCGGCTGGCAGAATCTCGCCCACCTTCACGATGACTTCGTCGCCAATCGCAAGAGAAACTGGATCGACTTCAATGACTTTCCCATCGACGAGTTTACTGGCCACTTTAGCCCGTAAACCCACCGCTTCCGTGATGGCCTTATGACTCTTGGCCGCTGCTAAATCCTCGAAGATCTCGCCAACTTGATAAAGCAGCACAACCATGACGGCCTCAAGGAAATCGTTATCATCCGGACCGAAGAAACGAAGGCAGAAAGCACCAATGGAAGCAATCACCATCAGCATGTCTTCGTCGAAAGGATTCTTCTCCTTAAAAACATTCTTGATTGCTTCCCAAGCAATGTCATAAGCGGAGATGAGCCAAGCCGTTAACATGATGGCCAAATTAACATAAACGCCATAATTTGCTTCTGAAAAAACAAAATAACCAAGCAAAACGAGGATGAGTGACACCGAGAGTCGACCGATGGTCACCCAGAACTTTTTTCCTAGGTACGAAGATTTATTCTTTTTGCAAGCGCAGCCCGTCTCCTCGGCCATACTACTTTTCTTCCACGTGTTCGTGGACGACCTTCAATAATTCGATGACGTGTTCATCGGCTAAGGAATAATAGACTTTCGTCGCCTCTTTATGGGTCGACACCAAATGGGCTTTCCTTAAAACCTTCAACTGATGAGAAACGAGAGACTGCGAAGCCCCCACTTCTTTCACGATTTCCGTGACGTTCTTCTCGGTTTCACTAATAGAATAAAGAATCTTGAGTCTAGTGTAATCGGAGGCGATATTGAGCAAAGCCTCCATTTTATCTAATGTTTTCTCATCAGGCATGTCAACCATATATGAATTTCCTTTCATATTCGAACATCTTCATTATATGAATGTTTTTTCATATTTCAACCTAAAAAGAAAAAGCCTTCAGTGATTTTTTGCTAAAGGCCAAAGAAGACTGGGCTTCTTGTGCTTGGTTTCATACCAGGCTTCTTTGTGGTCCATTTTGGAGACGATCCACGCTTCTTTGCTATGAGGGAAATGGAAGAAAGTCAAAGGCCACATATGGCTCCGGATGATATTGCACTCAATCTTATTAAGGTGATAACGGAGGGCGGCGTTATGAAGGCTCCAAGCGGGATGACGGAAACCATGAAGACGATGGCCTTTATGGGACTTATGCCAATCATAAAGGTAATAGTCATGAAGCAAAGCCCCTCTAATCAAGGAACGGTAATCCAGATCCAAATGATGGTTCTTGCCATACTGATACGAAAGCATCGCCACCGCGATCGAATGCGAATAGACGCTGAAATCCGCATGGGCCACGAAGGTCTTTAAAGTCTGATATTCTTCATTATTCAGAATAGGGTCCGCTACTTCGTAGAAGTACGCGTCAACTTCAATGTTTTCAAAATCCATGTGACTATTATGCACTCGCCAACGAAAAAGCCACAGGTTTTCGCCTATGGCTTTGGTTAGCGTTAGATCTTCTCGATTTCGGAGAAGTCGACGTCGACTGGAGTCGAACGGCCGAAGAAGACGGTGTCGACGCGGCAGGCTCCCGTCTGCTTGTCGATGCTGATGATCTTGCCTTCGGTTCCCTCGAGCGGACCATGGATGACCTTGACGGTGTCGCCGACGTTGTAGCGGTCGTACATCGAACTGTCGATCATGCCCATTCTCTTTAAGACCGGTTCAATCTCTTCACGAGTGACCGGAGTCGGCTTTTGGCCACCGCCGGACGAACCAGCGATACCAGTGACACCCGGAGTGTTACGGACAATGTACCATGACTCATCAGTCATGATCATTTCGACGAAGAGATAGCCAGGATATAAGTTCTTGGTCTTGGTTTTGCCAGTCGGAAGTCCATCCTTAAGGACTGGAACTTCTTGCTCCGCCACAATGACACGAAGGATGTAATCCTGCATGTTCATGGACTGAATGCGTTTGCGAAGGTTATCGGCTGTCTTCGCTTCGTGCATGGAGTAGGTGGTAACGATGTACCACTGCTTCTCGCCTAACTGTGCTGCTGCCATAAATTACTTGGTGCCTCCAAAGGCCTGTTGTAACTGCGAAATGATGCTGTTGGCGGCCATATCCTCGAGCACAAGGAACAAAGCGGCGAAAACGCTGATCCAGATAACGACGGCGATCGCGGGCCAAAGTTCCTCACGGCCAGGCCAACGGACACGTTTGCCTTCCTTGACGACTTCTTTCATGTACTTATTCGGTGAAGCCATTAAGAGTTCCTCCTTACTTGCTTTCTTTGTGAAGCGTGTATTTGCCACAATGCGGGCAAAACTTGTTGAGCTCTAGACGACGTGGGTCGTTAGGGCGTTTGGAAACTTGGTAATTGCGGGCCAAGCATTCCGAGCAAATCAAAAAAACCTTTTCCCTTCCCATAACCTACCTCTATCCTAATTCTCAGCGTGTCAATCTTAAAGCGGGATTGCTCATTAGTCAATCATCTTTCTCTATAGAGAAACGAATTAATGACTCTTGGCGTTCTTCTTTGCCTTCTTATAAAACCCATCCAAATTGCCATGATTAACGATTCGTTCCACAATCTTCTCGTACTTCGAATAACGGTCTTTGGCCATTTTGATGGAGATTTGCAGTCTTTTTGCGATTTCGGGAAAAGTTAATTCCTCTCCTCGTAAAACAGCAACATCAAGGATATCCTCGGTTAAGGCATCAGGCGCTTTCTTAAGACGATACGCTTCTTCGAGATAATTCAAATAAAGGCGCGGGTCTTCGCCTCCGCCTGACGTGCAGACATCATGAAACGTTAAATCCTCGGACCCGCCTAAGGGATCATCAAGAGACATACAGTTGTAGTCAATTTCGTTTTTCTTCGCGATCTCGTGATGGATCTCGTGTCTTAGCGCGGTTTCGAAATAGTTTTTGAACAACGACTGCCCAAACTCAAAAGTGTTTTCGCAATGCCAGAAGACCTGAAAGTAATCGGAATTCATTTCCCATTGGTCGTAATGGCTTCCTATCGACGGGACCGCCCGATGAACATGATAGGAACGTAAATCGAAATATCGTTTGAACAGCGTTTCTTGGGCGCCTGGCTTCCCCATCCGAATCAAAAGCAAAAGCTCCTCGTCAGGAATGTCCTTCATCGCCATAAATTAATGCCCCCATTAGTGGAGGCAGGAATGTCATTTGCGGCCTTTAATCACTTGCGCGAACAAAACGCTTGCGGCAACCGAAGCGTTAAGACTATTCACATGACCGAACATCGGAATCTTCACCACGAAGTCGCTGTGCTTCAGGACAAGGGGCTGGATGCCATGGCCTTCGCTCCCAATAACGAGAGCAATCGGGCACTTATAATCGATCGCGTCATAGTCAACTTGGCCGCTTCCATCGCTCGCCACGATCCAATAGGAATGTTCCTTCAGGGTTTCGAGAGCTTGCGAAAGATTGGCGACCACCGCCACCTTCACGTAGTTGATAGCCCCCGTCGAGACCTTGGCCACCGTGCCGTTTAGTGACACTTCGCCATGGTTTTTGATGATAATGCCATCAACGCCGAAAGCGTCGGCGCTTCTAAGAATCGCTCCGAGGTTATGGGGATCCTCAATCCCATCGAGCACGGCGAGAAGCGGATACTGCTTCTTCGCGGCACTAGAAATAAGGGCGTCGAGGGAAACGGTGCCATAATCATCGACAATGGCCACAAAGCCCTGATGAGAGGGCACTCTGGCCATTCTCGTTAACTCGTCATCGCTGACGAACTTAACGGAAACGCTATGTTTGCGAGCTAAATCCACGAAAGGATCTTTTTGAAAGCGTGTCGCGGCGTAAAGCGTGTTGACACGGTCTTCTTCAAGTGAGGCTCGCACGGCATTCCTGCCGAAGATGATTGTAGACATTCTTATTCCTTTTGCCAATAAAATCAGTTATCAGCGCGTCGAGACGGGCTTAAAACTCGACGGTGGGACGAATGGTGATGAAACGGAAGCTCATCCAGCGAATGCGGTCAAAGAGCTTTGAGAAGCGAAGGAACAATGGAACGTAATCCGAAGGGCGCTGTTCTCTTGATAGGAAACGAGCTCGCTTTGGCTATTGCGAATGGAAATGTTGTAACGGTTGGCGATGAGAATAATATCCTTTAAAACCGGTTTGTCGCTTTGGCAAACGATCATGATGACTGGGTTACGACGAGCAGCAAGTTTTTCAACTTTGCGCATACTGACAAGAACGAAGAAGGCAATCACGGTCGCAATCGCCGCCACAATGAAATTGCCACTGCCGCAAGCAAGACCGATCGCCATGGCGAACCAGAGAGTGGCTGCCGTCGTCAAACCTTTGACGTCCGTGCCAGTCTGAACGATNGTGCCAGCGCCAAGGAAGCCGATGCCGGTGACAACCTGAGCCGCAAGACGGGCTGGGTCACGATGGGATTCGTAAGCGCCTGGGAAACCATAAATGGAGAGAATCATGATGAGACAGCTGCCAAGAGCCACCAAAAGGTGGGTTCTTAAGCCAGCCGCGTGACCATGGTATTCACGTTCAAAGCCAATCACACCCGAAAACAAAGCCGAAAGAATCAAAGACAGGACAATCAAGGCAAGATTGCCCCAAAACTTCAATTGCTCGCTTGCTCCGGATACACCGAAACCGCCATTGAACCAATTGACGATGTAATTGTCGAACGAATCCATAGTGGTGTCTCCTTTTGTCTTTTTAGAAGATGCCTTTGGCGATTAGCTCATTGCGGAGCTCGTCACTCTTGGCATAGTCTTTTCTGCCTTTCGCGTCAAAGTACGCTTGGTAGAGCACTCTATCATCCTCACTTAAGTGAGGGATTTCAAGCACAATCCCTAAAACCTCTTCATAAGCGCGAACTTTGGCATAACTTTCTTTGAGAGCGTCAAGGCTAACGGGGTTCGCCCGCATGATGTTATTGAGGTTCTTGTTTTCTTCATAAAGCACCGCCAAAGCGTTCGGGGTGTTGAGGTCGTCGCAGATAGCGTCGAGGAACTTTGACTCATCGCTTGGCTTTAAAGTGTCAGGATTAATACCTGCGATTTGCAAGGATATTGAGGCTTTTTTCGCGGATTCTTTGAGCTGGCTGTATTTGACCTGAGCTTCTTTGATCGTGTCGACGCTGAAGGAGGCTGGAGCGCGATAATGCGAAGCCAAAAGCATTAGACGGAATGGAATGCCGCCATATTCTTTCACCACGTCTTTCGCGAGGATGACGTTGCCAAGGCTCTTGGACATCTTTTCGTTATTGACGTTGATGAAGCCGTTATGAACCCAATAACGGGCAAGCTTATTGCCGTTATGGGCTTTAGCCTGAGCAATCTCATTTTCATGATGCGGGAACTTCAAATCGAAGCCACCGCCATGGATGTCGATATAGCCATTCTGAGCACGGAAAATTGAGTCAATCATGACGCAGCATTCGGTATGCCAGCCTGGACGGCCTTCGCTCCACTTCGTCGGCCATTTGATGCCGACATCGGTCTTCTTCCACAAAGCGAAATCAAGAGGGTCTTCCTTCTTCTCGCCAACGGCGATGCGGGAGCCGGATTCCAGATCCTCAACGCTATTGCCGCTGAGTTCGCCATAGTTAGGGATATTGCGAACGCGAAGATAGACGTCGCCATCACTCGTATAGGCCGCGCCTTTAGCCACGAGATCATCAACATACTTGATGATCTGAGGCATGTAAACGGTGGGTTTTGGGGTGATATCGGGTTGTAAGCAGCCGACTTCATCGACAAGGCGGCGATACTCTTTGATAACGGATTCGGTGAGCTCCGATTCGCTGATGCCAAGCTCCGCCGCTCTTTTGATGATTTTGTCGTCGACGTCCGTGTAGTTGCTCACGTACGTGACGTCATAGCCAAGGTGGATAAAGAGGCGTCTTAAAACGTCGAAAACGATGGTCGGACGGAAGTTGCCAATATGGGGATCGTTATAAACGGTGGGTCCGCAAACGTACATCGAAACCTTGCCGGGTACTTGGGGGACAAAGGTTTCTTCCTTCATTCCGAGAGAATTGAAAAGTTTTACTTCATGCATGAAAGTATTCTAACACGAGCAGACGCGTGAGGGGATATGGCTTTAAGCACCAACGAGAACCTTTTGAACGAGGTCTTTGGGTTTGGCGATGACGTAAGCGGCTTCGCTTAGAAGGTCTGGTTTATAAAACCCATAACCCCACGTGCAAAGACAAAGCTTGAGTCCAGCGTTATTCGCGGTCAATAAATCTGGTAAAGAATCACCCACAAAAAGGCACTCGTCACGGGAAAGGCCATATTTGTCGATGAGGCGATTGACGATGATGGGATCTGGCTTAACGGGATCGCCTTCGGTGTGGCCGACAATCTCCGTGAAAAGCCCCTGACCATAATGGGCGGGGACCACCACTTTCGCTAAGGCATCAGGCTTATTGCTGCAAACGAAAAGCTTGTAGTCTTTGTTCTTCAAGAACTGAAGGATGGTTGGCAGGCCATTAAAAGGCTTCGTATGATCGTTTTGGTATTTGGCATATAAAGGCATATAGGCTTTTTTGAGTTTTTCATAGTTCTCGGGCGTGTCGAATTCGCCTAAGGCCTTATGAACCAAATAATCAGCGCCATTGCCAATAAGGGCGTGGCATTCTTGCTTGCTATAACTGATTTTAAAGCCGCATTCGGCCAAGGCTTCGTTGATGGCCCGGCGAATATCCGTCAAAGTGTCGAGAAGCGTTCCATCAAGATCGAAAAACAGTGCTTTGTACATATATCTATATCTTATTCTTAACGGTGGTTCTTTCGCATTACTCTTTTAGCGAAAGACTTCGTTATCCTTTCAAATATTAGTTAAAAAATCCGAAATCTTTGCAAAAACCGCTTCTTTGTCTACACCCCAAAGCATTGTGTGGCCGCTGTTTACGAATAATTCGGTTTGAAGTTGCTGGATTTTTGCTTTCGAAAGCATCTTCATCGAACCCTTTTGGCTCACGAGGACATCCTGACCGCCATAGATGGCCAAACACGGACAATGGACGGATGAAAGATTCTGCTTCACTTCTTTTTGAAGCTTATTCATCTCTTGGACGCTCTTATAAGGCAGACGGTCATAAGAGACGAGCTTGGCCTTTTCGGCGTCTTCTTTCGTCACGTATTGGTATTCTTTCCAGACATGGTATTTCTTGAAATGGGAAATGAAGCCAGCCGCGTTGAAGATCGGATGTTTGTAGACAAGCGGGGCGGAGAATTCCACTACTCCGTCAACCACGCCTTCTTCGGCCGCTTGCAAGGCTAATAAGCCACCAAGCGACCCACCGACGATGAGAACCTTCGCGTGGGTTTTGCGGGCTTCGAGGCAAGCGTCTTTGATGGCCTTCGCCCAATCCTCATAAGTGACAGGGAAAAGATCTTCGGGTTTCGTCGCATGGCCAGGTAGGCAAATGCCCACCACGTCAAAGCCATTATGGCTCGCGATGAAATCGCCTAAAGGCTTATTGCCAGAGGCCGTGCCTCCGATGCCATGAATGAGGATGACTTCCGTCGAAGAATGGGAGTCAATGGTGAAACCTTTTCTCGTGGCTAAAATATCTTCTAATGGTGTCTCGATGCGCATAATACTAGTCTAGGCTTTTTCCTTAAAAGGAAAAGGGGCGGATTTTGAAGTGTACCCCGAATTCTGGACCAAACCAGAAAGCGGGGTACTTTTCTTGTGAAGTACACATTCGAGCAGAAGCTGAAATGGGTAAGAGACTACATGTCCGGTGAATCGGTTCCAGTCCCAAAAGGGTGCCGAAGCTCTTTGAAAGGTTGGCACAAAAAAGTGCTGACGTGGATCCACGTCTATGAGATTTTCGGGGAGAAAGGCCTAGTTCACGGCCGCGGGAGGAAACTCTCGCAGGGGCAGAAGTTCGAGGCGGTGAGGCGCGTCCTGGCTGGCGAATCGATGTCGGCGGTCGCCTACTCGCTGGGCATGGCGAACAGCGGCTGCGTCATCAACTGGGTCAGGTCCTATCGAGAAAACGGCCTGGAAGGTCTACAATCGAAGCCGAGAGGCAGGAAGCCCAAGAATGCCAAAGAAGACGATGGCGGAGCTCGAGGCGGAGAACGAGGCCCTGAGAAGGGAGAACGAGCTCAAGTCCCTAGAGATAGCCTACTTAAAAAACTTGAGGGCCTTGGTGGCGTCGGAGGGGCGTCCCCAAGGCAAAGGTGCGAGGCGGTCCTCCAAACCAAAGAAGAGCACGAAAAAGCCGAATTAGGCGGGCTTTTGGCCGTCGCCGGGCTGGCGAAGTCGACATATTTCTACGAGAAAGCCAAAGCGGACCCAGACGCGAAGAACAAGGAAATCTCCGAGCGGATCGCGTCGATATTCGCGGGGTCTAGGGCGAGGTACGGCGTGCGGCGCGTCTGCGCGCAGCTCAGGGCCGAAGGGATCGGCGCGAACCACAAGAAGGTACAGCGCCTCATGAAAAAGATGGGGCTGAAAGGCGTCGTCAAAACCGTCAACTACAGCTCCTATCGGGGGACGGTCGGCGACGTGGCGCCGGACCTCATAATCCGCGAATACGTGAGGAAGGACGGGCAGACCCACCACAAATCCGATTTCTCATGCGGCGGCCCGAACAGGAAATGGACGACCGACGTGAGCCAGTTCAGCTTCCCTTGGGGGAAATGCTACCTCAGCCCGATCAAGGACATGTTCACCGGCGAGATCGTCGCGTACGACCTGAGTCTCCGCGCGGACTTCTCCCAGACGAGGAGGATGCTGGATTCGGCCTTCTCGCGGTATCCGAGCCTCAGGGGCCTGATATTCCATTCGGACCAGGGCTGGCAATACCAGCAGCGTTGGTACGTCGAGGAGCTCAGAAGGCGCGGGATACGTCAGTCGATGTCGAGGAAGGGCAACTGCCTCGACAACTGCATAATGGAGTCGTTCTTCGGGTCGATGAAGCGCGAGATGTTCTACGGGCGCGAGTCCGAATACCCCGACTTTCAGTCGTTCAAGAAGGCGGTCGATTCATACATATCGTGGTACAACTCCGAGCGTCTGAGATACTTCGCGGGCGAAAGAAAATGGATGTCCCCCCTCGCATGCCACGCGGCATGTTCGGTTGGACATCCATGAGGTTTTTGCCTATGATGTTCCTAGTTTAGTCCAGACAATTGGGTACACATCATTTTCACCCGCCCCTTAAAGTTAATATTCCTTACTTCTTCTCAGGGAAAGCTTCGCGATCCGTGACGTAAGAGGTATGAAGAAGTTCCTCAGCCTTTTCGCTACCATACTCGCCGAGATAATCCTTATAGAGACGGATGATGTCGGGGTTGTTGTGCGATTGACGGATGGACTTCGTATCGTCGATCTTGTAGAGGATCGCCGCCCGCTTCGCGCGGTAAGTATCAAGGATGTCCGGATCTTCATTCGGAAGCATACTCGGCTTCACGAACGGTTGTCCGCCGCCATTGATGCAGCCACCCGGGCAGCACATGATTTCGATGAAGGCGTAAGGCGAAGTACCATCGCGCACGGCATCGAGTAACGGTTTGGCATTGACCATGCCGCTAGTGACAGCGACCTTGACCTTGCCAGCCTTGCCCATATCGACTTCGGCTTCTTTAACGCCCGCAAAGCCACGGACAGCCGTGAACTCAATCGGATTGCTTTCCTTGCCATTTAAGGTGTGGTAAGCAGTACGGAGAGCGGCTTCCATGACGCCGCCAGTGACACCGAAGATGGCACCAGCGCCTGTGTATTCGCCAAGGAGATCGTCATCGAACTTCTCTTCTGGGAGTTGATCCCAAAGGAGGCCAGCGCGCTTAATCATGACCGCAAGCTCGCGGGTCGTGATGACCGCATCGACGTCGGGGAGATTCTCCACCGCTGCGTTCTGCGGACGCTCTTTTTCGTATTTCTTCGCGGTGCAAGGCATAACGGAGACGACGAAGACGTTCTTCGGGTCAAGGCCATGCTTAGCGGCGAAATAGCTCTTCGTGATAGCGCCTTGCATCTCGTGCGGCGACTTGCAAGTCGAGACGTGGGGGATAAGATCGCTATAGAAGAATTCCATATAGTTGATCCAACCTGGCGAGCAGCTAGTGATCTGCGGAAGCGGAGCGGTTTTCTTCGCAATGCGGTTCACGAGTTCTTGGGCTTCCTCAACGATTGTGAGGTCGGCGCCAAAGTTGACGTCGAAGACACGATTGAAGCCTAAACGATGAAGGGCGGCGACCATCTTGCCTTCGCCATTCTCTTCGCCGATCTTCTTGCCGAATTCCTCAGCAATAGCAGCGCGGACGGCTGGAGCAGTTTGGACGACGACGTATTTGCCTTCAGCAAAGGCGGCATCGACTTTATCGATTTCGCGGTGCTCAGCAAGAGCCCCCGTCGGGCAAACTTCGATGCATTGGCCGCACTGTAAGCACGGAACTTCCGCAAAGCTGCGGTTGTTGAGCGGGCCGACGATGGTGCGGAAGCCACGGTTGATGAAACCGAGGATGCCGACGCCTTGGGCCTCTTTGCATCTTTCGATGCAGCGGCCGCAGAGGATGCACTTGCTAGTATCACGGGTGATGCCAGGAGCCACCATATCGACGGTAGCCGGAGTCATCGTGCCGATGTATTTGCCACTTTGCGCGCCGGTGATGTTGGCCACGTGAAGTAATTCACATTGACCATTCTTGACGCAGGTCTGGCAATCTTTGCTGTGGTTGGAGAGAAGGAGTTCGACGCTGGTGCGACGAGCTTTGACGGCCATCGGGCTGGAGATGAAGATCTCAAAGCCTTTTTCGACGGTCGCTTCTTCGACTGGATAGACGCAGCTCGCGAAGAGACGGCCTCCGCGGCTGGTCCGAATCTCGACTAAGCAGACACGGCAGCTCGCAAGCGAGCATTTGCCATGGTTCCAAGAGCAGAGAGACGGAATCTGATAGCCGCATAAACGAGCGGCTTCGAGGACGGTGAGACCTTTGTCCACGCTATAGACGTGGCCTTCGATCTTGATGTTGACTTTTTCGGTGTTTTCCATTTTCTTGCCCTCCATTTAGCGTTTCGAAATCGCATGGAAGGGGCAGCCTGCCATACAGGTGCCGCACTTGATGCACTTCGACTGATCGATGACGTAGGGTTCCTTGCCTGGCACGCCGCTAATGCAGCTAACGGGGCAATTACGGGCGCACTTCGAGCACTTCTTGCAAAGGGACGGGTCGATGTAGAACTGCATCAGCTTCTTGCAAACGTGAGCTGGGCACTTCTTGTCGACGACGTGAGCGTGATATTCATCCGGGAACTTAGTCATAGTAGAAAGAATCGGGTTAGCAGCCGTCTGGCCTAAGGCGCAGAGGGAGCCAAGTTTGATGACGGAAGCGAGTTCCTTCATATCCTTGAGAGTCTGCTCGGTGCCCTGACCATTGGTGATCTGGGTGAGCATTTCATAAAGACGCTTGGTGCCAATGCGGCACGGAGAGCATTTGCCACACGATTCGCTGGTGATGAAGTCCATGTAGAAGTGGGCAACGTCCACCATGCAGTTATCTTCATCCATGACGATCGCGCCGCCAGAGCCCATCATGGAGCCGCGGGCGATTAAGGTATCGTAGTCAATCGGGGTGTCGAGGTCTTCTTCGGTTAAGCATCCGCCAGAAGGACCGCCAGTCTGAATGGCTTTGAACTTCTTGCCATTAGGAATGCCACCGCCGATGTCGAAGATGAGCGTTCTTAAAGTCGTGCCCATCGGGACCTCAACGAGGCCGACGTTATTGATCTTGCCGCCAAGGGCGAAGACCTTCGTGCCTTTGGAACCCTGAGTGCCAACTTTGGCATACTCAGCGGCGCCAACGCGAATGATGTACGGAATCTGAGCGAGCGTCTCGACGTTATTGACGCAGGTCGGTTTGCCCCAAAGACCTTTGATGGCTGGGAACGGAGGACGCGGACGCGGCATACCACGCTTGCCCTCGATGGAGTTAAGAAGCGCGGTCTCTTCGCCGCAAACAAAGGCGCCGGCGCCTTCGCGTAAATGCACGCGGAAGTTAAAGCCAGTCCCTAAGATGTTGTCGCCTAATAAACCAACCTTCGTCATGTCATCGATTGCGCGAAGCAAACGCTGAACGGCGACTGGATATTCGGCACGGACGTAGAAGTAACCTTCATGAGCGCCGAACGCATAGCCGGCGATCATCATGCCTTCGATGACCTCAAAGGGGTTGCCCTCGAGAATCGAACGGTCCATGAAGGCGCCAGGGTCGCCTTCGTCGCCATTGCACACGACGTATTTGATATCGCTCTTCTGGTTAGCGGCAAACTGCCACTTCTTACCAGTCGGGAAGCCGGCGCCGCCACGGCCGCGAATGCCGCTTTGGAGAACTTCGTCGATGACTTGTTGCGGGGTCATGGTGGTCAAGACTTTCTTCAAAGCCTTGAAGCCATCGTAACCGAGGGACTCTTCGAGGAGGTCCGGGTTAATGAGCGAGCAGCCATGAAGGCTGATACGCATTTGCTTCTTGTAGAAGTTGATATCGTCCTGGCGCACGACTTTCTCTTTCGTGACCGGGTCGACATAAAGGAGATTCTCGCAAATCTTGCCGCCAATGAGGTCATCTTCGATGATCTGTTTGACGTCGGAAACCTTCACCTTGTGGTAAAGAGTGTCTTCCGGGAAAATCTTGACGAACGGACCTTGGCTGCAGAAGCCGAAGCATCCGACGTGGTTGATGCTGACTTTGCCTTCGAGTCCGCGTTCTTTGATCTGTTTTTCGAATTCTTTGAGAATGGCATCGCTGTCGTTAGCGAGACAGCCTGTGCCACCGCACACCATGACGGCGCGCTTGCCACCAAGGCCTTTGATTTTCTCATCGAAGGCTTTGCTGCAATGTTCGATGTCCTTTTGCAAGGACTCGGCATTCGTGATCTTGTCCATTAGGCTTTAACCTCCATATGGCGATACTCCTCAATGAGAGGGGCCACTTTATCGACTGTCATCTGCGGGTAGACTTTGCCATTGATGGAAACGGCCGGAGCAAGAGCGCAAGCGCCCATGCAGCGGATGGCTTCGATGGTGAAGAGACCATCGGCAGTCGTCTCACCGGCTTTGATGCCAAGAATCGTTTGGAACTTCTCGATGATCGGCTGGCTGGCTTTGACATAGCAAGCTGTGCCAAGGCAAACGCCAATCACGTACTTTCCTTTCGGGGTGAGCGAAAAGAAGTTGTAGAACGTCACGACGCCGAAGATCTCGGCGACGGGGATGCCAGTCTCTTGGGAGACGACTTCCTGAATTTCCAGAGGGATGTAACCGTACTTTTTCTGAATCTGGCTCAGAATGATCATGAGCGGCGAGGGTTCGTCTTTGTGCATAGCGCAAATGGCGATGACGTCTTTCCGCACTTCAGCCCTAATTACCATATAGGCCTCCTAAAAATAGCGGGCTTCACGCGCCCGCGAACGCTTTTATTTTAGAAGCCGAGGCTTCTAGAAGCAATAAAGAGTAAATAAATACCGATTAAGCGATTAAANCTAGATAAAAATAAGGCNGTTTCAAAATCCGAAAAACCATGCAAAAAGCCCTCGGATTACTTCCCGAGGGCTTTCTTTGGCGGGCTTTATTGAGCGGCCGTGACGCCGGCGTTTTTCTCAAACTTCGTCTTGTTCAAACCGAGCAAAGTAATGAAGACAGCCGGAATCGACATGTACTCGATAATCGGTTCCATTCTTTCTTCGGTCATAGCTTCCTTGAAAGGGATTTTGATCGATTGGTCATTGTCGTTAAGAGCAATGAAGAGCTCGTCGCCGATGAATGCCATATAGAACTGGCCCGCGGCCAAAGTCTCTAGGCTCAGAATCTTTTCCTGAATCTGCGGAGTGAGAAGATAGAACACCAATTGCTGGTCAGTCGAGAGAACCAAGAACTTCTTGTTGAAGTTGATGTATTCGGTCTCAACCTTTTGCATGCCTTGATTGCCATTGATGAAGCTAAAGCCCGACTTCTCGAGGACCTTCAAAATGCCACCGAAATTGCGGCCATAGGCNAAATGGTACATNGTGCCCACCGCATAGTCGACATAGGTGGTCGTGGTGTTGCCATGGCTATCGGTGTGCGTTTCCCGGCGTTGGAATTGATAATGCGATTTCTCGAACTCGATGCCATCGAAGGTGGCAGTCATGTAGTTGCGGGAATAGTAACGGTCCGGCGGGGCGAAGAAGCCCGGCTTCATTAAGACGTTGATGCTTAAGCCATTAGGCGAGTATTTGGCGTTAGGGAAAAGCTCGGCGTTAATCTCCGCTTGGAGATTGGAGGCCACGTTCCTCACGAAGTTGCTCTTTTTCGTCGCGGCAATAATGAGAAGAACAACGCCTGCAAGAGCAACGACGAGGAAAATATAGGCCACGGTTTCCGGCCACTTGTTGATGAAAGTCACAAAGGCCATGATGAGGCCAACGGCAAACATCGGCCAACCCACCGCCGAAAGGACCACAAAGGTATGACGGACTTTTTTACGTTGGGCCTCGAAATTGGCCAACATCGTTTTGACGGCATCGCTCATAAGATCCTCCTTAGAAAGAAGAAGCCCCCTCATGTAATTGAGGAGGCTCGTGAATTACGCGATCGATTAGAACTCGATCTTGACGTCTTGGCGCTTCGCTTCCTCGGCTTCGAAGAAGTCGCGCTTCACTAGATGCAAGTGATTGGCGACGAGGCTCGACGGGAAGACGACGATGTCTTGGTTATAGACGGTGACGTTGCTGTTGTAAACGCGACGGGCGGCCTGGAGCTGCTCTTCGACGTCGGCGATCTGGTTCTGCAAGCTCATGAAGTTCGTGTTGGCTTTGAGTTCCGGATACTGTTCAGCGACGATGTTGATGCTATCAAAGGCCTTCGTGACCTGAGTCGCGAAATCAGCTTTTTCCTTCATCGAAGCGTCTCCGCCCGGACGACGCATGGAGATAACGTTCGCAAGAGTTTCGCTTTCGTGCTTGGCATAGCCTTTCACGACCGCGACTTCCTTGGTGAGAAGATCGTATCTCTTCGTAAGAGCGACATCGATGCCAGAGGCAGCTTCGTCGATCTTGATTTGCTCAGTCTTTAAACGGTTCGAGGTCCGGATCCACCAGCTGATGAACGAGATGGCGATGATGAGGACGACAACGAGGACGACGATGAGGGCGATAATGCCGCCGTTCAATCCGCCGTTATTGGTATCTGCGAGAATATTCATTTTTCCTATCCTCCTTTTGGGATGCGTTATTGATAACGCCTAGATTATTATGCAATGGCTTTTCAAAAGCGCAAAGGAAATTGACACATTCGTTCCTTAAATGCCTCAAGAAGACGCAAAAAGCCCCTTCCACGGGGGAAGAGGCTTTAGTGCGCTAAATCCTTAGTCGACCCACTTAACGAGGGTGACTTCGGCATTGTCGCCACGACGATGGCCAAGCTTATAAACTTGGACGTAGCCGCCGTTGCGGGTCTTGAACTTAGGGCCAATCACGTTGAAGAGCTTCTCCAACACGGTCGTGCCTTTTTCGTCCACGATGATCGGACGAACATAGCGAGCCGCCATACGACGGGACGATAAGTCGCCTTTCTTCGCGTAACCAACGAGACGGGACGCAAGAGTGATGAGCTCTTTGGTGACGCCGCTGGTGACTTCGACTTTGTCATGGGCGATTAACTCGCTCACGACATCGCGAAGCATGCCTTTGTTCTTCTCGGGCTTGTAAGCCGTCCGGAAGCGAACGCCGGTCTTGCCGTGAACGTTCTTTCTGCCTTGTGCTGCCATTGTTTTATTCTCCTACGTAGTCGCGGAAGTGCAGGCCGATGGAGGCGAGCTTCTCTTTGACTTCTTTGAGCGACTTCTTGCCTAAGTTGCGGACCTTCATCATCTCGTCCTCGCTCTTTTGAGTGAGTTCCATGACGGTGGAGATGCCAGCGCGCTTTAAGCAGTTATTGCTGCGGACAGAGAGATCGAGTTCTTCGATCAGCATGTCCTGGTACTTATTCTCTTCGGTCTTGACCTCTTCTTTCACGAGCTTGTACTTCTTGACAGCGTCGTCAAGCTTGGTGAACTCGGTGAAGTGGGCGACCAGTAACTGCGCAGCCATTGCGACCGCTTCATGCGGTTTGATGCTGCCGTTAGTGGTGACTTCGAGCGTCAGTTTGTCGAATTTAGAATCGTGTTCGACACGATCCGGGTCAACAGAGAAGGCGACTTTCGTAACGGGGCTATAGTTCGAATCGGTCGCAATGACACCAATGGTGTTGATCTTGCGTTCGATCTTGTTAGCTTCGCTCGTGAAGTAACCACGTCCTGTGCCAGCGTAGATGGTCATCTTGAGATGGCCGTCTTTGTTGAGATGAGCGATTTCGAGATCGGGATTGACGACGCTCACGAAGGCGGGGAGTTTTAAGTCTCCGGCTTTGAGGACGCCCGGGCCCTGAATCTCGGCTTCGAGGCGCTTTACGTCGTTGCTCTTGTCATCAATCTTAAGAACGAGGTCCTTAAGGTTTAGGACAATCGCGGTAACGTCTTCCTCGACGCCCGGGATCGCAGTGAACTCGTGGCGGACGCCTTCGATCTCGACGGCAAACACGCTAGCGCCCGGAAGGGCACTGATGAGAACGCGGCGTAGCGCGTTCCCGACGGTGTAGCCGAAGCCCCGCTCAAGGGGCTTTACGACGAAGCGAGCATAGTTGTTCGCCTCATCATTCACGTCGATCGCGAAGGTGATCGGCTGGAAGGGGTTGGGGAGTTTAAGCTCCTCGGCTTTTTCATCGATGGTATTAGCCATTCTTTAATTCCTCCAATAGTTGTCTTTTCCCTGAAACGACTGAGGCGATTAGCCTCTCGGCCGTTTCGGAGGCCGGCAGCCATTGTGAGGGATCGGAGTGGTGTCTGAGATCGAAAGGATCTGAAGACCGACGGTCCCAAGAGCGCGGACAGCGCTCTCGCGGCCCGGACCCGGGCCTTTGACGTCGACATCAATCTGGCGGAGGCCTTGTTCAAAGGCGCTCTTGCCAGCGGCTTCGCCCGCGAGCTGAGCCGCGAACGGAGTGCTCTTCTTAGCACCCTTGTAGCCAAGCGCGCCGGCGCTCGACCAAGCGATGACATTGCCTTGCGGGTCAGTGATCGTAACGATGGTGTTGTTGAAGGTCGAATGAATGTGGGCTACGCCTTTGGTGAAGTTGCGCTTCACCTTTTTCTTACGGGCGCTAGTAGCCTTGGATTTGCCCTTGACGGGCGCGCCAGCAGCTGCGGTAGCAGGAGCAGCGACTTTATTTTCATCTGCCATGTTAATTAGCCTCCTATGGTCTAGCCTTTAGTGGCTTCCTTCTTGTTGGCGATGGTCTTACGTTTGCCTTTGCGAGTACGGGCATTGGTCTTGGTACGCTGTCCGCGAACCGGAAGACCTTTCTTGTGGCGGATGCCACGATAGCAACCGATTTCTTCAAGGCGCTTGATGTTGAGAGCGACTTCACGACGGAGGTCGCCTTCAGTCTTGTACTTGCCGACTTCGGTGCGGATGGCAACAAGCTGCTCATCGGTCAAGTTCTTGACCCGGATGTCTTCGCTCACGCCAGCGTCTTTGCAAATCTTACGAGCGAGCGACGGTCCAATTCCGTAAATGTACGGAAGGGACGCGACGACGCGCTTCTCATTGGGGATATCAACCCCACTAATACGTGCCATATTTCTTTTTTCTCCTCTAATTATCCCTGTCTCTGCTTGTGCTTAGGATTCGGGCAGATGCACATAACGACACCATGCCGGCGGATGATCTTGCACTTATCGCAGATGGGCTTTACAGACGGTCTGACTTTCATAGTGTTAAGTCTCCTTGTGTGGGAAGATCTGTGTCTTCCCTTAGTTCTTATAACGGAACGTGATGCGCCCGCGTGTTAAATCATAAGGCGAGAATTGGACGGTGACCCGATCGCCGGGGAGAATGCGGATGAAGTGCATCCGAATTTTTCCCGAAACGCAGGCGAGAACCACCGCTCCATTAGCCAGTTTCACCTTGAACATGGCGTTGGGGAGTGTCTCCAACACCGTGGCTTCCATCTCTAACGCTTCTTCTTTAGCCAATAGGGTGTTCTCCTTTCATACTTTAGTCAATATCTCATAGCCATCTTTGGTGACGGCTAGGGTATTCTCGTAATGGGCGCTTGGTTTGCCGTCTTTGCTGACAGCCGTCCAACCGTCCCGAAGGGTCCTGAGCTTGTTGGAACCCATCATTACCATCGGTTCGATGGCGAGGGTCATGCCTTCCCGAAGAATCGGGCCGGTTCCTTCTTCCCCGTAATCAGGGATATAGGGATCCTCGTGCATCTCGCGGCCGATGCCGTGTCCCGTGTATTCACGAGGCGTGGTATAACCGTTACTTTCGGCGGTGACTTGGATCATGTGTTCGATGTCGCCTAGATGCACGCCTTCTTTGACGAGCGTCATAGCGTTCCAGAAACACTGTTCGGTCACTTTGATGAGTTTGAGCTTGGCTTCGGGGCAAATCCCCACCGCATAAGTGCGGCAGGCGTCACCTTGGTAACCGTTGAGTTCCGCTGTGACGTCCAGGCTGACGATATCGCCATCCTGAAGTATCTTCCTCTCGCTCGGGATGCCGTGCACGAGCACTTCATTGACTGACGCGCAGATGGCCGCGGGGAAGCCCCCGTAACCTTTGCTGGATGGGAGCGCGCCTTCTCCTCGGATGACCGCTTCTGCGGCCTCCGAGAGAGCGAGGGTACTCACGCCAGGCTTCACCATCGGTCCGACTTTCTCGAAAACGAGGGCGACGACCCGGCCAGCTTTGCGCATTAGTTCAATCTCGCGCGGCGACTTGATGATGATCATTTAGTCTTGTTGAGGAGCGCTTGAAGTTCCTCGTAGAGTTTGACGCTGCCCACCATGCCATCAAAGTCATGGAGGAGGTTTCTCTCTTTATAGAAGGAGAGAAGCGGAGCGGTGCTCTTATAGTAATTGGCAAGGCGAACCTTAAGGCTCTCCTCGTTGTCGTCCTTCCGCTGAATGAGCGGGCTTCCGCAACGATCGCAGATGCCCTCTTTCTTCGGCTTCATGGAAACGACGTTGTAGCTAGCGCCGCACTTCGGGCAAACGCGTCTTCCGCTGATGCGGCGGACGAGTTCTTCGTCGGGGGCGCCGATATTGATCACGAGCGTGACCTCACGGCCAATCTCGCGGCCCATCTTCTCAAGAGCCTCAGCCTGCGGAATCGTCCGCGGGAAGCCATCGAGAATGTAGCCATGGGCGCAATCGTCTTTCGATAACCGCGCCTTCACGATCGCGACAGTGAGCTCGTCTGGGACGAGATCGCCGCGGTCGATGATCGCTTTGACTTTGTTGCCGAGTTCGGAGTGAGAGGAAATTTCCTCACGGAACATGTCACCAGTCGAGATGTGCGGAAGCTTGTAGTCTTCCTCCAACTTGACGGCTTGGGTTCCTTTGCCAGCTCCCGGCGGGCCCATAAGAATGATGTTAAGCATAGATTAGATACCCTCCTGTACTTCCTCGAAGGACTTGCCAGCGAGAAGGCCATCGATTTGGGAATTGATTTCCAAGGCGACGCCAACGACGATGATGAGTCCCGTGCCGCCAATCGCTAGGGAGCTATCCCCATCGAAGACGTTCGAGATGACAAGTATGATCGGCAAGGCTGATATAGCCGCGAGAGCCATTGCGCCGATGAAGGTCACTCTGTTGAGAACCTTTCCGACGTAACGTTCGGTTTCTTTGCCTGGGCGAATGCCCGGGATATAGGAACCGTTCTTTTGGAAGTTATCAGCCAACTGCTCCGGATCGATCTCCATCTCCGAATAGAAGAAGGTGAAGGCGATGATGAGAGCAAGGTAGATGACGAGACCCCAGTCCATCTTCCACGTGACTCCATTGAACCATGGCATTGCGAAGGTCTCGTTATAGTTGAAGATCTTCAGCCACGAAGCGTTAGCAGCATCGCTCGAGATGAACGAGGCCACAACCGCCGGAGCGCTCATAATGGAAGAAGCAAAGATGACAGGAATGACGCCGGCGGAGTTGACCTTGATAGGAAGGAAGCTCGCGCGGGCCATCGCTTGTCCGCCGCCCTTGTTGGCGTGCTGGACGGGTAATTTGCGCTTACTAAGCTCGATGAACACCACGAACCCGGTGATGAACACCAAGGCCAGGATGTAGAGCGAGAACTGGAAGGCGCCACGGACCATCTGGGACGAAGCTTGCTGCGTGTTGTCGCTGATCCACTTGACCCAGGCGTTTTTGATCTGAGTCGGTAAGGAGCGGACGCACCCAGCGAAGATGATGACCGAGATGCCGTTGCCAATGCCTTTTTCGGTGATTTGGTCGCCGAGCCACATCGTGAGCATGGCGCCCGCGAGAAGCACGGTGACGATGTAGGCGTAAGTCCAGAAGGCTTGCGCGCCAGTCGTCGATAAGGTGATGGTAATGTATTCGCTGTTCTCCATCGTCCGGATGATGCCGTATCCCTGCACCGCTCCTAAGAGCAATGTAAGGTAACGGGTCGCCATCTCGGTTTTCTTTCGGCCATACTCACCTTGCTTACTGAGCTCGGTGAGAGCGGGGAGAACGTCTTTTGAAAGAAGCTGAATGATGATTTGGGCCGTGATGTAAGGCGAAACGCCTAGTGCCATTACGGAGAAATTCGAGAGCGCGCCGCCTCCGAGGAGGTCCATAAGGGCAAGAGTGGAACCACTGTTGGTAAGTTCAGCGAGCTTGGCCTGATTGACATTGACGCCCGGAACGTAAATCTGCGCCCCGATGCGAAGGACGAAAAGCACCATGACCGTAAAAAAGATACGGTTTACGAGCTCTTTGTTTTTGAAGATTGCGGCGAACTTTTTCATTTACTTGACGACCTTAACGGTCCCACCCTTCGCCTCGATGGCTTTCTTAGCCGAGGCGCTAAAGGCGCTGGCTTCGACATCGAGTTTGACTTTGAGAGTGCCCTTCCCGAGGATTTTAACCCCATCGAAAGAGTTTTTCACTAAGCCTTTGCTGATAAGTTCGGTAACAGTGACTTTGGAACCATCTTTAAAGACGTTGAGATCACCGATGTTGACGGCAATCATGTTGATCTTCGAGATATTCTTGAAGCCAAACTTCGGAAGACGGCGGGCAAGCGGCATCTGGCCGCCTTCGAAACCATGCTTCTTAGTATGCGCGTGCGCGCCTTGGCCCTTCTGGCCTTTGCCAGCAGTTTTGCCATTGCCCGACGCGACACCCTGGCCGCGACGGAAGTGCTCTTTGCGAGCGCCTTCGTTCACGACGAGATTGTTTAATTCAGCAGCCATTGTTATTTGCCTCCTTCGGTCGGTTTAGCGACCGGAGCGACCGGTTTCGCATCCGCTTTTGGGGCAGGAGCAGCAGCCGGTTTCGCGGCTGGTCTAGCATTGAAGGCTGGACGCGGCTGCGAGTGGAAGTCCGGTTTGGCGGCTGGTTTAGCAACCGGGGCCGGATGCATGGCTTTGATCTCTTCCGGAGTCTTGAGTCCACGGAGAATCATGACAGTGTCATAGTTCTTCATGCTCATAAGTCCGGCGTGAGTGGCCCTGATCACGTTGATCGGGGTACGGGAGCCATAAACCTTGGAATAGACGTTCTTGACGCCGGCGAGTTCAAGGATCGCGCGGACGGCGCCGCCGGCGATGATGCCGGTGCCGGCCGGAGCCGGTTTAAGGAACACTTTGGTGTCGCCATAGACGCCGATCACCGGGTGGGCGATGGTGCCTTTCGAAAGGTGGATGGTGAACATCTCCTTACGAGCGGCGGCTAACGACTTCTTAATGGCATCAGGCACCTCGCCGCTCTTGCAGAGGGCGAAACCATATTTGCCAGCGCCATCGCCAATGACGACGAGGGCGTCGAATCTGATGTGCTTGCCACCTTGGACAACACGGGAAATGCGGTTGATATCAACAACGCGCTCCTGGTATTCATCCTCATCGCGGCGGAAGCCACCACGTCCACCACGGCGCTCACCCGGACGGCCTTTATGGTCGCCGAATTTGCGATCGCCGGGACGGGCAGCGCTCTGCGAGCCATGCGGCTCGAAGGCGTGCTGACCAGCTGGACGAGCAGCCGGCTTAGCGGAGACGGCACCAGCCTGGGCTTTAGGGGCCTCGACCGGTTTCTGGGCTTCGACCTTAGCGGCCGGAGCAGGATTAACTACTTTATTATCTTCCATATTGCTATCTCCCTTTTAGAAGAGGAGGCCTCCTTTACGAGCGGCATCCGCTAACGCGGCCACACGGCCGTGGTAAGCGTAGCCAGCGCGATCGAAGACCACTTTGGTGATCTTCTTGGCTAAGGCCTTCTTGGCAAGATCAGCACCAACGGCAGTCGCTGCATCGCAGTTGCCGCCATTGGCGAGCTTAAGCTGGGTCGAAGAGCTCGCGACGAGGGTGACACCTTTGATGTCATCGACAATCTGAGCCTCGATGTTCTTATTGCTACGGAAGACGACGAGACGCGGGCACTCTGCAGTGCCATTAACGTTCTCACGAACACGGGCGTGACGACGCTCGCGAACGATCAATCTGGACTCTTTTTGAATCATGTGGTTCGTCCTCCTTATTTCTTGGCAGCGCCAGCGGCTCCGGCCGTAGCGGTCGCAGCAGCGCGTTTGCCAACCTTCTTAATCATATGCTGTCCCTTATAATGGACACCCTTGTTGCCATAGACGTCAGGACGGTGCATATCGTAGATGACGGCGGCCGTTTGGCCAACCTCTTGCTTATCGCACCCTTCGACGACGATGTGGGTTTCATCCGGGCAGCTGATCTTGGTGTACTGGCCGATCGGATTAACTTCGATCGTGTGCGAGTAGCCAAGGAACATGCTGATGGTTTTGCCCTTCATTTGGCAGCGATAACCGGTACCAGCGACTTCGAGTTCTTTCTTGAACCCAGTCGAGACACCTTTCACTGCGTTGAGCAGGAGAGCCGTGGTCGTGCCATGGTTCTCGACGCCCTGGTCGCCCTCATCGCCAACGACGATGGGTTTGACATGGGCGACACCGTCTTTGACCTCGACGCTGACGTCAGAAGGAATTCTGACGCTTACTTCGCCTTTGGCACCTTTGACGGTGGCGACGCCATCCTTCAATGTGAAGGTGACGCCAGAGGGGATAGAGACGGGTTTGAATCCGATACGTGACATATTCTTCTATTCTCCTTGTGTTTCTTTACCAGACGTAGCAGAGAACCTCTCCGCCGACGTTGGCCTTGCGGGCCTCCGCGTCAGTGAGTAATCCTTTGCTCGTCGAGATGATCGCGATGCCAAGTCCGCCGAGGACGCGCGGAAGCTTGTCGGCTTCCATGGTCACGCGAAGGCCAGGCTTCGAGATACGACGGAGGCCACTGATGACTTTTTCACCAGCGGGACCGTATTTGATGGTGAGCGTGAGCTGTTTCTTCGCGCCTTCGCCATCGACCGCGACTGCGCTGAGGAATCCTTCTTTGCGAAGAATCTCGGCAATCTCGTTCTTCATTTTGCTGTAGGGCATGGAGACCGTGTCGTAATGAAGCGCGTTGGCGTTTCTAATACGGGTCAGCATGTCAGCGATTGGATCTGCGTTCATGTTGTTTGTCTCCCTTCCTTACCATGAGGCTTTCGTCATGCCTGGGATCTCACCTTTGTGGGCGAGCTCGCGGAGGCAGATACGGCAGAGACCGAATTTACGGATGACGCCGTGTGGACGGCCGCAGCGTTTGCAGCGATTGTATTCGCGAACGGCAAACTTCTGCGGACGGCTAGCTTTGACTTTCAAACTTGTTTTAGCCATTTGATTGTCCTCCCTTATTTACGGAACGGCATACCCATCTTTTCAAGAAGGGCGTAGCTTTCCGCATCAGACTTGGCGGTGGTCACCATGACGATGTCCATACCGCGGATCTTCGAGACCTTATCGTAATCGATTTCCGGGAAGATCAATTGCTCTTTGACGCCAAGGGTGTAGTTGCCATGGCCGTCGAAGGCGTTCTTGCTGACGCCGCGGAAGTCGCGGACGCGCGGGAGCGAGATCGACACGAGCTTATCGTAGAATTCGTACATCCGTAAGCCGCGAAGCGTAACTTTGCAGCCGATGGACTGTCCCTTACGGAGCTTGAAGGTCGCGATGCTCTTCTTGGCTTTGGTCACGACTGGATGTTGTCCAGTGATGGTCGCAAGCTCGGAGACGCTGTCTTCAAGGGCCTTTTCGTTCTGCGTGGCATCGCCAACGCCGATGTTGATGACGATTTTCTCAAGCTTCGGGCACTGCATGACGCTGGTGTAACCGAACTGCTTGGTAAGAGCCGGGACAACTTCAGTTTTGTACTTCTTGATGAGGCGGTTCTCGTAGTGATCGGGATTCTCGGCCGGTTTGGCGGCTTTTTTCTCGACGGGCTTAGCAGCCTTCACGGCTTCGGCCTTCGGGGCCTCAACCTTTTTCTCAGCCGGTTTCTCGGCCTTGACTTCGACTTTCTCTTCAGCCTTAACGGCTTTCGGAGCGGCAACCTTCTTTTCGGTAGCCGGTTTAGCAGCCTTCACGGCCGCTTTCTTCGCAGGGGCTTTCGCCGCGGCGGTTTTCTTTTCTTCTGCCATGGTCATGCCTCCTTTACTTGTCTAAGGCTTCGCCGCTAGTAGCGACGCGAACCTTTTTGCCATTCACAACTTTGATGTGAACCCGGGTGGCCTTCTTGGTCTTCGGATCGATCAGCGCGACTTTGCTCGCGGGGAAGGGGACGTACATGTCGACGATGGAGCCCTCAGGAGTCGACTGGGTCGGCTTCCGATGCTTCTTGTGGACGTTGATGCCCTCGACAACGACTTTGTCAAGTTTCGGGTAGACCACTTGGACCGTGCCCGTCTTTCCTTTGTCTTTGCCAGAGAGGACGATCACTTTATCACCTTTTTTGATGTTCATGATTTGTCTCCTTATAGGACCTCGATCGCAAGCGAGATGATCTTCATATAGCCTTTATCGCGGAGCTCGCGGGCCACCGGTCCGAAGACACGGGTTCCAAGCGGGTTTCCATCGGCATCAATGAGGACAACAGCGTTGTCATCGAAGGCAATGCTGGAGCCGTCCTTGCGTTGGACTTGCTTCTTCACGCGGACAATGACGCCCTTGACGATTTGGCTCTTCTTGACTTTGCCGTTCGGGATTGCATCCTTGACGGCGCAGGTGACAACGTCACCGAGCGACGAGAACTTACGGTGGCTGCCGCCATACTGACGGAAGACACGGACGATTCTCGCGCCAGAGTTATCGGCGACAACCAGATTTGTTTCATTCTGAATCATGCTGATACCTCCTTACTTCTTTTCCTCGACCTTGGCCGGAGCAGCCTCGACGGGCTTCTCTTCGACCTTGATCTCGGCGGCGGAGCCTTCCTTAGTCTCTAGCTGAGCCTCAATGGCTTCGCTCGAGGCCTGGACAGGGGCCTTCTTATCGATCGAGATGAGACGGAAACGTTTGGTCTTGCTAATCGGACGGCAAGCCATGATGGTGACAACGTCGCCAACCTTCGCTTCGTTCTTCTCGTCGTGCGCGTAATACTTCTTAGAATAGCCGACCCGCTTCGCATAAAGGGGGTCGTTCCGTTTGGTGGAAACGGTAACCGCGATCGTTTTGTCGTTCTTGGCACCGGTGACAACACCCTGAAGAGTGTTGCGATGATTTCTTTCTTCCATAGGTTTAACTCCTTCCTTTACTTCTTAGCAGCCTTAGCGGCTGGTTTAGCGGCAACCTTAGCCTCAGGCTGCGGGATTTGAAGCTCGCGCTGACGCTTAATGGTTTCGGCTTTGGCAATGTCCTTGCGGACGCTGCGGACTTGTTCAGCATGTTCGAGCTGTCCCACCGCTTTCTTGCGGCGAAGTTCGAAGAGCTGTTGTTTGAGATCGGCGATCTTCTGATCGAGATCTTTGGGGGATAATTCCCTGAATTCTTTGATTTCCATCGGTTAGTCCCCTTTCTTCTCGTCTTTGGCCGGTGCGGCCGGAGCAGCAGCTGGGGCAGCGCCCGCGGCTGGAGTGGCACCCGCTTCTGGGGCTGGCTCATTGCCAGTGTCGGAGACGGTTTCCTTCTGAACGGCATCCTCGGCCTTGATTTCGTCAAGGAGGGATTCGTGCTGGGCTTCCATCTTAAGCTTTTCAGCTTCAGAGAGAGCCTTGGTTCTCTTGATGATCTTGGTGCGGATCGGAAGCTTGTAGCCAGCCATCTTGAGGGCTTCCTTCATCTTGTCGTCGGCGATGCCGCCGATTTCAAACATGATTCTGCCTTCTTTGACGACGGCGACCCAGCCTTCCGGATTGCCTTTGCCGGAACCCATACGGACTTCGGCCGGCTTCTTGGTTTTGGCCATATGCGGGAAGATTCTGATCCAGATCTTGCCAGCACGGTCGGTATAGCGAGCTAGAACAATACGAGCAGCTTCGATTTGGTGATCAGTGACGTAAGCTCCTTCAAGAGCCACGAGACCGTACTCACCGAAGTCGACGCTAAGTCCGCCTTTGGCGTGTCCCTCGTGGGATAAGCCGTGCGGACGGCGGTATTTAACGCGCTTTGGTTGAAGCATTGTCGTTACCTCCTTCTTTATCGCCCTTCACTTCCGAGGTTTCCTCTTTCGGGGCTTCCTCTTCGGTCTTCTGGATGCCTTTGTTGGTGCTGCGGCAGATCCAGACTTTGACACCGATACGGCCATAGGCAGTCGCGGCGTCAACATGAGCGAAGTCGATGTCCGCGCGTAAGGTCTCAAGAGGAACGACGCCCTCTTTGTAACCTTCACGACGGGCGATTTCAGCGCCGCCTAAGCGGCCCTGGCACTGAGTACGGCAGCCAGCAGCGCCGGCTTTCCGCATTCTTTGAATGGCTTTCTTCTGGGTGGAGCGGAAGCTCTGACGATTCTCGAGCTCACTGGCAATCCACTTGCCCATGAGGACGGCGTCGAGATCCGGATTCTTCACTTCGATGACATCAATCTTGAGCGAGCCGCTCTTGACGATTTTGCCAAGTTCTTTTTTGATACGGGCGATGTTCGCGCCATCTTGTCCGATCACGACACCCGGACGGGCGACGTAAGCGGTGACGACGACGTTGTGGCCCTGGTCGGTTTTCACACGGCCAATGTCGATGTGGCTGACCACCGCATCCTTAAGCTGCGGCTCAAGGTAACGGCGGATGGCGATATCCTCGCAAAGGAGAGTACCGTATTCTTTTTTGCCGGCGAACCAATTAGATTCCCAGCCTCTGTTGACTCCGATACGGAATCCGACAGCGTTGATTTTCTGTCCCATGCGATTACTCCCTTTCCTTAACGATGACTCTGATGTTCGACATTCTCTTGATCACTGGCGAAGCACTGCCTTTGGCGCGCGGGGTGAATCTCTTCATCCGGATGCCATCGGCGGCTTGGATGTCAGCGACGTAGAGCTTATCGCCATCAAGTCCGAAGTTATTGGTCGCGTTGGCAGCGGCACTCTTGATGAGCTTGCTCACCGGAGCGCAGGCAGCGCGATTGATCCTACTTAATAAGGCAAGGGCTTCTTTAACGTCTTTGCCGCGGACCACATCGATCACAAGGCGGACCTTGCGCGGAGTGACGCGAACGTCACGGGCGAAGGCGATAGCCTGAGTGACCGCTGGTTTAGCGGGTTTAGCAGCCTTTTCGGCTTTCTTCTCTTCGGCCGGTTTAGCGGCTTTGTCGGCTTTCGCGGCTTTCTTCGGAGCGGCTTTAGCAGCTTCCGGAGCAGCAGTTACGACTTTCTTTTCATCTTTCTTAGCCATAAGTTGCTCCTTTACTTCTTAGCCGGCGCAGCGGCCGGAGCGGCACCGGCTGCAGCAGCCTGGTCGCCTAAGTTATTGCCATGGTGTCCCGAGAAGGTCCTAGTCGGAGCGAATTCGCCCAACTTGTGACCAACCATATCCTCGGTGACGAAGACGGTAATGTGTTCCTTGCCGTTATAAACGGCGAAGGTCTGCTCTACGAAAGCGGGATAGATCGTGGAACGGCGAGACCAGGTCTTGATGACCTCTTTCTTGCCGCTCTTCTGGATCGCCTCAACCTTCTTTAGAAGGTAAGCGTCCACGAACGGTCCTTTTTTACTTGAACGTGACATGTTCTATCTCCTTTCTTTACTTATCGTTCTTGCGATGCGTGATTAAGCGCGTCGAGTTCTTCTTCATATGACGAGTCTTGACGCCCTGGCACTTCTTGCCCCAAGGAGTTCTCGGAGCATCGCGGCCGACTGGGCATTTGCCTTCGCCGCCGCCGTGTGGGTGGTCGCACGGGTTCATGACGAAGCCACGAACTGTCGGGCGAATACCGAAGTGGCGTTTCTTGCCAGCGCGGCCGATGTTGACGAGGTTGTAATCCTGGTTGCCAACAATGCCGATGGTAGCGCGGCAGTCCTCGAGAACCTTACGGGTCTCGCTGGACGCTAAGCGGAGCGTGACGTATCCGCCTTCGCGGCCGAGCACCTGAGCGCTCGTGCCGGCGGCTCTGCACATTTGTCCGCCTTTGCCCGGCTGAAGCTCGATGTTGTGGACAGCGGTTCCATCCGGAATGTTTTTGAGAGCGCAGCAGTTGCCGATTTTCATATCGGTAGCTTCGCCGCTCACGATGACGTCGCCGACCTTAAGGCCGACTGGTTCAATGATGTAACGCTTCTCGCCGTCGATGTAAGAGATGAGGGCGATGAAGGCACTGCGGTTCGGGTCGTATTCGATCGCTTTGACCGTGCCCTTGATGCCGTCTTTGCGACGGAGGAAGTCCACGATACGATAACGATTCTTGTTTCCACCGCCGATGTGACGGCAGGTGATGCATCCCTGATTGTTGCGGCCGCCGGTGTGTTTCTTCGGGGCGAGCAGTGACTTTTCAGGAGTGGCTTTGGTGATGTCCGCGTACGAGAGGGTCGTCATCTGACGGCGGCTCTTGGTGTACGGGCGATATGATTTGATGGCCATTTTCTTTCTCCTATAATGGATTCTTTTCAAGCCTCAATGAGGCCTGATGGTGATTCCTTACTCCTTGAAGAGATCGACCGCATTGCCTTCGGCAAGGGTGACGATCGCTTTCTTGAAGCCGGAGACGGAACCTTTATACTTCCCGCCTCTCGTCTTCTCTTTCGCGCGCTGATTCACGATGTTGACGCGGAGGACCTTGGCGCCATAGAGACGCTCGAAGGCTTCCTTAATCTCGATCTTGTTGGCGCCAGCGGCCACCTTGACGGTGACTTTGTTGGCGTTCTGGAGTTGAGCCATGCTCTTCTCGGTGATGCGCGGATCTAAGATGACTTCGTAGTCATGGGCAACCGGAGCNGCAAAGCTGACTTTTTTAGCTTCAGCTTTCGGAGCAGCAGCGGCAGCTTCTTTCTTAGCCGGGGCCTTCTTGGCTTTCACGGCTTTCGGAGCAGCTTCCTTAGCGGGGGCAGCTTCGACTTTCTTTTCGTCAGCCATTAGCGGAGACCTCCTTCGATGACTTTGATGTCGTCTTTCGAGACGACAAGGTTCTTAGCATTGATGACGTCATAGACGGAAACGTTTTTGGCGCTCACGACTTTGACGTTGGCGAGGTTAGCGGCCGAGAGCACAAGGTTCTCATTGGCTAAGTCGGCAACGACGAGGGTCTTGCCTTCGGCGCCGATCTTCTTTAAGGAAGCGGCGAGGTCCGAGGTGGAAACCTTCTTAAGAGTCAAATCGTTTACGATGATGAGGCCTTTCGCGGCTTTCTGACTTAAGACAGTCTTAAGCGCGAGCGCGTGAGCCTTCTTATTCTGAGAGATGGTGTAATTCTGATTGCCATCCGGTCCGAAGACCTTGCCACCGCCAACCCAGAGTGGGGAGCGGCTGCTACCAGCACGAGCGCGGCCCGTGCCTTTCTGCCTCCAAGGCTTCTTGCCACCGCCGCTGACTTCGTGCCGCTTCTTGGTTTTAGCGGTCGCCTGACGGGCGTTAGCTCTCTCGGTGAGGACGGCATCAAGCACCACTTGGTGATTGGCATCCTTGACCTGGAAGACATCCTTGTAGAGGAGGACCTTGCCAACGTTTTCGTTAGCGAGGTTGACGACTGGCAAATCGAACAATATTTCTTCAGCCATGGTCGTTATTCTCCTTTCTTATCGTCTTTGGCGGCTTCGGCAGGCTTCTCAGCCGGCTTGGTCGCAGCAGCTGCGGCAGCCTTAGCGGCTTCGTCAGCGGCTTTCTTTTCAGCCTCAGCCTTAGCGGCCTCAGCAGCGATCTTCTCTTGTTCGGCTTTGGCGGCTTCCTCAGCGGCCTTTTCCTCAGCGGCCTTCGCGGCGGCTTCGGCGGCGGCAGCCTTCTCGGCGGCCTCCTTCTTCGGAAGATCAGTTAATTCTTTGACAACAGGCTTACGGAACTGCGTCAGGACCGCACTGCGGAGCATGACGATGGACTTCTTGGCGCCCGGGATGCCACCCTTGACGAGGATGTAGCCTTTTTCAAGGTTGCTCTCGACGATGGTGATATTGAGCAAAGTCGCTTGTTCCGGTCCCCAGTGGCCAGACATCGTCTTGCCAGGGATGACACGGTTGTTGGTACGACCGTTATTGGCGAGAGAACCGATCTGGCGGTGATAGCCGCTGCCGTGTCCCTTCGGGCCAATCTTCATGCCGTACTTTTTGATAGTGCCAGTGTAACCATGGCCCTTGGTGGTTCCGATGACGTCGACGACGTCACCAGCTTTGAAGATGTCGCAGGTGACGTTCTCGCCAATGTTCTTGGCATAGATTTCATCGCCCTTTAATTCGTAGAGATGCTGTTTCGGCGAAACGTTGGCTTTTTTGAAGATGCCCATTTCGCATTTGTTGGTGTGACGCTCGGCTTTATCTTCATAGCCGACTTGAAGCGCTTCGTAGCCGTCTTTTTCTTTGGTCTTCTTCGCAACGATGGTGTTCGGAAGAACTTCGATGACGGTGACCGGATACATGGTCCCGTCGGCGGCGAAGACCTCGGTCATGCCCATTTTTCTTCCAATGATGGATTTCATGATTTAGGTCCTCCTTTATAACTTAATGTCGATATCGACGCCACTCGGGAGATCAAGTCTCCGGAGAGTCTCAACCGTTTCTTTGGTTGGATTAACAATATCGATCAATCTCTTGTGAGTACGGATTTCGAACTGCTCGCGGCTATCCTTGTACTTGAAGGTAGCGCGGAGAATCGTGTAGACCTGCTTCTCAGTGGGTAGGGGGATTGGTCCAACCACACTAGCTCCGGTCTTCTTTGCCGCATCGATGATTTTCTCGACGCTGAGGTCTAAGATCTTGTGATCATAGGCTTGCAAGCGAACCCGGATGACTTTTTCTTTCGCCATGAATTTTCCTCCTTGTGAATTTTCTTCAGGCTTCCAGCTCTCTGTTCCGTGCGAGTTCCCCGAGTTAGCCCGTGATATGACAACGCTTACGGGTGTGTCGGCAACATCGCACTTCAATGCAGACGCCAGCGATGAAGAATATACCCCTACGCGTGTGTGCTCGTCAACAAGATTCGCAATAAAATATTCGATGATTATTAAAGAAATGCCATTTTTGGCCAAAATCCAAAAATAAAGGTTCGATGGCTCGTGGTTTTTAGGATTTTATTGTGCACGGTGCACAAAGTTTTAATAAATCGACTTGGCAAAAATTGGTATTTTGACCCTAAGTGAAAATTCTGAAAAACTTCCTGAAACCAAAAAAGAAGAAAAAACTTTAAAAATTCGAGCGCCAAAGTTTATTTTTTTCTAGCCTCTATCGTGTATTCTTCGCGTTAATAGCCATCGTCCTTCTGCTTCTAATAAAGTAAAAGGACCTCCCGGTCTATTTGGGGGTCCTTGTTCGACAGCCTCATTATAATGGATAAATCATGACCATCAAAGCAGGTCAATGCATTTATTGCTAAACTTTTAACAAAAACGGAAAGTCAAAGACCTAATGCTTAATGAATTCATCGATGATCTCTACTTTTTCTAAGCGGCCCATTAAAGCGTAACGTTCCCGCCACGCCGCCAAGGACTCCACCGGTATCGACTCGCCATCGAGAGACAAACGCTCCACGATGTTCTCGGGTTTTAACGGGAAATAATACTCTTTGCCATCTTTGATGATGGAAAAGTCTTCCATCAGGTCAATCTCCACCCCATCGATTGCAAATTCACAAAAGAGCCTCGTTCCATAAAGCTCTGGTTTATAGTTGGCCGGTTCTTCGTGACCGAGCTTCCGCAACAAGGCTTCGGCCTTCTTCCCATCCCCATGGGACACGAATAAATCCAAATCGTGAAAAGTATTGACCAAGCCTTCCAAATACAAGAAAGACGATGAGCCTAGAGCCCAAGTGATATGGGCTTCATTAAAAGCGTGGGCAATTTTCTTAAGAACAAGAAGCTTTTCTTTTTCTTCCACGGAATTAGCCTTTCCAATCAATACCCTTGGACTTGGCTTTCTCTAAGCCTTTGGCATATGTGTATTTGCAGCCGCAATAAAGCTGGTTGTACAAATCATAATGGATCCGCATCTCGCGGCCAATGTCGATGCCTTTGTTCTTCTTGTAATCACTATAAAAATACCGCGTTTTCTGATGTTTTTGCTCAAGTTCCGCACCGATTTTGTTAAGGACCTGCGAGTCCTTTTGGCGCGAGATTGTCATGACGGTCGAGAAATAATCGTAGCCATTCTTTTCGGCGTAATCATAAGCCTCGCTCATACGTTTCCGATAGCAAATGAAACAACGTTCTTGTCCTTCGGGAAGAGCGGCATAAGGTTCTAGGTCTTTGTTGTAGTTATCGTTGTCGTATGGCGTCACGACAAGCTTCACTTCGTAGCCATAGTCGCGCTTAAAGTAGCCAAGAAACTTCTTCAATTCTTCAAGACGGCGTTGATATTCTTCCGAGGGATAGATGTTGGAGTTATTGAAAAAGATGGTGACCTCAAAATGCGGGCAAAGGAAGGTCAAAGGGAAACAACTACAAGGCCCACAACAGGCATGCAAAAGAAGCTTCGGCTTTGGCGAAGAAGGCAAAGTCTTCATGATCTCTAGGCTCTTTTTGTAATAGTTAACGTAGGCTTCTGGCATCTTAATCCTCAACATTATGGGAATAATCGTATTTCCCATAAATGAACATGCTGTCGCCAAAAGAGAAGAAACGATAACGATTATCAATGGCGGTTTGATAACAATGAAGCGTCCATTTGCGGCCCATGAAGGCGGAAACGAGCATCACGAGAGTGCTCTTAGGCAAATGGAANTTCGTGATCAAAGCATCCACCGCTTTATATTCGTAACCAGGTTGAATAAAGATATTTGTGGCTTCGTCTTGGGCTTCATAGAACTTGCCTTCTTTAGCAAACTCCGATTCGAGAGTGCGAACGGAAGTCGTGCCCACCGCGATGATGCGACGGCCTTCTTTCTTCGCCATATTCAGACGATCGGCGGCTTCTTTCGAAACATCGAAGGTCTCGCTATGCATAACGTGGTCTTTAGTATCTTGGACTTTGACGGGCCTAAAGGTACCTAAGCCGATATTCAAAGTGATATCGATGATCTCGATACCCATGCCTTTGATCTTTTCTAAGAGTTCAGGCGTGAAATGAAATCCAGCGGTCGGAGCGGCGGCGCTGCCGGGCACTTTGGCATAGACAGTCTGATAATCATTATTGTTGGCCACCTGCTTCTTAATATAAGGAGGAAGCGGCATCTGGCCTAATTTGTCGAGAACTTCGAGGAAGATTCCCTTGTAATGAAACTCCATGTGGCGAATGCCTTCGGGAAGAACTTTGACGCAAGTGCAAGTAAGCGAACCATCGCCAAAAGAGCAAACGGTGCCGACTTTAACGCTGTGGGCGTTGCCGATTAAGCACTCCCACACATCGTCATGGATTTGGTTAAGAAGCAAAACCTCAACCTTGCCATGAGTGTCGAGCTTTTCGCCCACTAGGCGAGCGGGGATGACTTTGGTGTTATTGCGAACCAAAACATCACCTGGCTTCAAATACTCCACGATGTCATGGAACTGCCGATGCGTAATCGTCTTATGCTCACGGTCAATGACCATGAGTTTGCATTCGTCCCGCTTTTCGAGCGGGTTTTGAGCGATTAATTCTTCAGGTAAGGCGAAATCGAAAAGATTGATATCCATTAAAAGCCTCGATCATCGCCATACTTGGCGAGCACTTCGTCTTTGTAATCACCGAAACGATCTTCTTGGATGGCCTTGCGAGCCCCTTCCATGATCTTGATTAAGAAACGGATGTTGTGGATGGAGTTCAGACGCTTGCCAAACTCTTCGCCACACATCTCGAGGTGATGCAAATAGGCTTTGGTGTAGTGCTTGCAAGTGTAGCAATCGCACTCGGGATCCAACGGAGTGAAATCTTCTTTGTATTGAGCGGCTTTGATATTGATACGACCAGTTGAGGTCATTAAAGTGCCATGTCTCGCGATACGAGTAGGCAAAACGCAGTCGAACATATCNACCCCTAAGGCTGNGCCGCCAAGNATGTAATCCANNGANCCNACGCCCATGAGGTAACGGGGCTTATCGGGCGGCAAATATCTGACGGCATCCGCGACCATCTTGAAGCAAACGTCCTTCGGCTCGCCAATGGAAGTGCCGCCAATCGAGTAGCCAGGGAAATCCATGGCCGCAAGTTGTTTCGCGCACATTTCGCGTAAATCGGTATAGGCGCCGCCCTGCACGATGCCAAACAACGCTTGGTCTTCGCGGGTGTGGGCTTTTTGGCCCCGAGCCGCCCAGCGAAGGGTCCGCTCGGTGCTGTCTTTGGCGTATTTATAATCGGCCGGATAAGGAATGCATTCATCAAACGACATGATGATATCGGCGCCTAAAGCTTCTTCAATTTTCATGACCGACTCCGGAGTGAAAAGCTCCTCGTCGCCATTGAAATCGTTGCGGAACTTCACGCCCTCTTCGGTGATTTTGCGCGAACTCTGCAAAGAGAAAACTTGGAAGCCACCGCTATCGGTCAGCATCGGTCCATGGTATTGCATGAACTCATGAAGGCCACCCGCTTCGGCGACGATTTTCTCGCCTGGACGAAGATGAAGGTGATAAGTATTAGCCAAAACGACACCAGCCCCCAAAGAGGTCACCTCTTCCGGGCTCAAGCATTTCACTGTCGCTTGAGTGCCGACTGGCATAAACATCGGAACTTCAACGACTCCGTGGGGCGTATGCAAAAAGCCATACCGCGCCCCGGTTTGTTTGTCGATATGCTTTATCTCTAGATAAAAATCCTTAGCCATAGCGGTGTAATTCTAAAGCCAATAGGCTTAGGAAGCAAATCACCATTTAACTTCTTGGTGACGTTGAGGCGCGAGATAGGTCATGAAACCCTTATTCCGCATGAGCATCATCATGATGATATAAGCGACCGCGATGACCGCGGCCTCCCCCGCTCCAACATAGGCGACGTTAAGCCAGAAGGGCAACTGCAAAATCCAAGTCAATTCGCCCGCGACGATGAATGCGTTAAAGATAACGGGCCAGATGCAGGCCACCGCCAAACGCGGCGAAGCGTAGGCGATCAATAACGAACTAATGAACGTCGCTGCTGTTCCTAGAATCATGTCCCAGGGCTGAATGGTGCTATTGATGTTGGCCAAGAAACAGCCGAGTGTGACGCCAATTACAAAGTCGGGGCGGAAGAAACAGAGAAGCACCAAAATCTCCGCAATTCGAAACTGAATTTGTCCATACGAGATGCCGGATGCAGCCAGCGTAATAACAAAATAGACCGCCGCAACGACACCGTTTTGGCAGATCTTTCTTGTTAAACTATTTGTGGTCATTTTATAGACCTCCTTGTTTTTTATCCGTGGTTCAGAGGAGGAACACGTTGCGTTTTCTAAATATACGCTTCTAAAGGCGAATGTCCATTAGCTTTTGTCATCTGTTTCGCCTTCTTCTTTGACGATGAGACCCAAAAGCGGGACAAATGATAAGGCCTGATAAGGAGTTACGGTGAGTCCTGGCAAAGAGGTAACGTCGCAATGAAGGCCTTCGATTGAATCCGTCCGAAAATCAACCCCCTTCAGCGACACTTTGAAAAACTCCGTTTGCTCCAGTGAGCAATGCTCAAAGAAAACATGAGGCATCATCGTTTCGGCGAAATAGGATTCGGACATCTTGCATTCCGAGAAAAGCACTTTCTTAAAGGTTGCCTCAGAAAAATTAGCCAAAGAGAGGTTGCAATTGTAGAAGATGGCATCTTCGAGCGTCGCTCCGATAAAACGGGCGCCCAACATATTGCACGATTCGAACTTGAGACGACCATAATAACGTTTCGGAAATTCATAGTTAAGGAACGTGCAACGACGGAAGACGACATTGGTCAAATCTGATTCTTTGAAGGAAATAGTAGCAAAATCGATATCCTCAAAAATGACGGAATCGAGAATGCCTTCGGTTATAGACGTCTCTTTGCGGGGTTGGTCTTTAATTAATGAATTAGCGAACCCGTGTTCAAGACCGAAAGAAAAAGGCCGAAGTTCCGCCTCTTTGATAAGGGGTTCCTTCGGTCGAGAAGATTTAATTGCCATCTTTTAAGATCTCCGCCAAACCGCCTTCAGCCGTCTCTTTATAAGCCGCGCCCAAGGCATCGCCAGTCAACTTCATAGCCTTCACGACGTTATCAAAGCTAACCTGATTTTTCTTTAAGGGGGCGATATAACGCGAATACAAGAAAGCATCCACCGCTCGTAAAGCGCCCATGCCGTTTCTTTCGATGCACGGAATGATGACGAAACCGTCAACGGGGTCACAGCTTAAACCCAAGAAATGCTCCATCGCGCATTCGGCGGCGTATTCACATTGGTAAAAGTCTTCACCCTCAATGTAACTAAGGGCCGCAGCCGCCATCGAAGTGGCAGTACCGATTTCAGCCTGACAGCCACCAATGGCGCCGGAAATCGAAGCGTCTTGCTTCACGATATTGCCTAGTAAACCAGCTGTAAATAAAGCATCGCGAATCTTCTCGTAAGGGAGGTTCAAATCATGATATTCATAATACAAAATCGCTGGCAAAACCCCACTGGATCCACAAGTGGGAGCAGTTACGACGAGGCCACCGCAGGCGCTTTCTTCAGCGACCGCGTATGCGTAGGCTGTGATGAGCATCGTCCGCCGACTGCCTTCGTCTTTAATAGTTAGGGCATTCTTATAGATGGTCGGAGCGTTCCGGAAAACCTGGAGACGAGGATTCTTGTTGGCAGGAATCTGGCCCGTGGTCTTTAAGCCTCTTTCAAGAGAGGCAAACATCACCTTCAAAACATCATCGAAATACGGAACGATATCGGCCTCTTCGTAACGGAGGCAGAAGTCTTTCAAATCGGTGATTTTATTCTCCGCCATAAAGGCTTTGACTTCGTCAAGGTCATGGAATGGATAAATATCTTTTTCGTTCACCTCAGGATCATCGGGAGAAGTGATTTCGCCACCGCCCAAAGAGGCATAGTGTTTCGTCAAAATTGTTTCGCCATGACTTAAAGCTTCAAAAATCAAAGTATTCGGGTGGCCCTCCGCCATTTCTAACGAACAAACAACTTTGGTTGGAAGAGGGGCCAAAGCGTCTTCGAGGGCTTTATGACTCATATGGCCTTGACCCGTCAAAGCCAAAGAACCAAAAAGAGTAACTCTAATCGCGTCTGTTTCTTTGGGAAGCAAACGTTTAAAAGCCATCGCCGCGTGATAGGGGGCGATTGTATGGGAACTGCTGGGTCCGTTGCCAATGCGGAAGAGTTTGGAAAGAGATTTCATGCTCTCTATTTTACGATAGAAGAATCCTTTTGGGCGAGTTTTGCTTGCTCAAGTGGCTCGTTCTTCTTATATAAAGGATTAGCGTAGATATAAATAATAAGACCAATAAGGTTGATGATGCCCGCAATCATCCAAGCCATGCTTTGCGCGCCTAAAGCCGCGACGGCACCAAAAGGAATAACGAAAACGAGAGACCCTAAAACCCGACCCACAAACTCCGAGATGCCACTGATGAAAGAAATGAGTGGTTTGCCAATTCCTTGCAGGGCGTTTCTTCCTAAATAAATAAGTGAAAGCAAACCGTAACCAGCGATATCCCAATATAAATAGATACGGCAATACTCAATCGTGTCGGCGTCAGGCGAGGCTAAGAAAAAGGAAGCCGCCTTATCTTTAACGAGGAAAGTCACAAGCATCAAAATGGCAGTCTGGATTCCCCAAACGACAAAGGATTGAGTTACCCCGTCTCTGACTCGTTTGTATTGTTTGGCCCCGTAATTCTGACCACAATAAGCCCCTAATGAATAGCCGTAGGCGATGATAAACGTGCAAAGGAGGTTATCGATTTTGCTGCCAGCGTAATAACCGTTAATCGCAGCTTGTCCATAGGAGTCCACCGCACCTTGCATGATCATGACGCCAATAGCCAAAATGGAGAACTGGGCGGCCAAAGGAAGGGCGATTCGCAGGTGTTTTTGAATAAAACCCCAGTCCATTTTGAAGTCGGTTTTCTTCAAACGAAGGTTGGGATATTTGAAGTAAACCCACACCATTGAAATAAGGGAAATTAAGACAGTCGAAATGACATAGGCTAAGGCCGATCCCATCACGCCCAAGTGAGCGACTGGAATAAGAATCCAATCGAAAAAGATATTAATGACTGTATAGATCGCAATGATCCAAAACTGCATTGAAGCATCGCCGATGGCTCTTAAGAAATTCAAATAGAAGTTAAGGAAGAAAATGCCCAATAGACCGCCAAGCATCACATACATGTAAACCATCGAATATTCATAAACGTCGGTCCCCGGTGTCAGATTGCCCGCCTTTAAAAAGGCCGGAACCAGCAAAACGGTTGCAACAGTCAAAATCAAACCCGCGACAAGGTTTAAAACGATGGATGTCGCATAACTGCGACGAACGCCGTTTTCATCTTTGGCTCCAAAGAGTTGAGACGTATAGTTGCCCAATCCAATTGGCAAACCTTGGGCAAAGACGGTGGCTGGATAAATGATATTGGCCGAAGCCCCAATAGCGGCCAACTGGGATTCGCCAAGGGCGCCGACAAAGATGCCATCGAGCCAAATGTATGCCATTTGAACGAGGTTTCCTAAGAAGATAGGAAGAGAAAATAAAAGGAGCACTTTCCACGGCGTTCCAACGGTTAGATCTTTTTGAGCAAGTTTCATGAGGGTTTCTCGCGAGATAACTATACAACCTTCCTAGTGTTTTCATAGACTCATACACCACCTGATGAACATTTGTTACAAATGTCGAGAAAAGAGTGACTTTCAGGGGTCGAGGCTCCTATGATTATGTGTTATGCGTACATTCATTCTTCTCTCCGCTATTCCAGGAGCGGGTAAAAGTACCTGGGCCAAGCAATACAAAGCCGAAAACGCCAATACGTTCATCGTTTCGAGCGATGAGATTCGCAAAGAACGATTCGGCGCCGTCAACAACTTCCAACACGAAAAGGAAGTTTGGGAGATCTTTCTCTCNACCATTAACCACTATGCCGAAACCATGGAGGACGTTACGGTCATTGGNGATGCCACAAACCTCGAAAACCGCTTTCGTGAATATTACTACAAGATGACTCCGAAATTNGATAAACACATTCTCGTCTTATTTGATATTCCGTATGAGGTTTGCTTGATTCAGAACCAAATGCGAACTAAAGACCGAATTGTTCCTCTCTACGCAATGGAAAAGATGAAGACCCAATTAGAATTCCCTTCNCCTGAAGTCCTCCAAATGTACGACCAGTACATCCTCGTGAAGACNTTCTCTAGTAAGATTAAGATTACCGATGAGCGTCCTGATAACGCTGGCGATAGCTGCCCAAAAAACTAAAAGAAAAAAACAACTCAAGTTTCAACCTGNGTTGTTTTTAATTNCTGCTGTAATTACTTAGCGATTTGAGCCGGCTTCTTCGAATCGCGAGCGGAGATGACAAGGAAGGCAATGCCAGCNAAGACGACAAGCGAACCGAACACCATAGCGCAGACCGGATAAGCAATACCGGTGTATTCAAGAGTCTTGCTCTCAAAGTGAACCGAATTGTAATCTCTGTAGTAATAATCGAAGACGCCATTGGCAAGAACGGTTAAGCCAACAAGCATGATGGCAGAGCTATCGAGATAGCCACCAACGAAAAGCGATTTCTCGGATTTCTTCTTTCTGATGACCACACCAGCAACGGCAGTTAAGGCGGTAACGATGGCAAGAGCGATAAAGCAAGAACCAAGGAACGTCATAATGCTCGAGTAATAAGAAATGGTATAGCCATTCTTGGAACTGATAAGAGCGCCCAATAACGAAATGCCAATTTCTAAGGCATTAATGCCAAAGAAAATCGTGCCGCCAAAGGACATACCGGAGAGAAGCGGAGTGCTATCGCGGCCATCGAAGATTTTGACCATCGGAATGTTAACGGCAATAAGAAGGACGATGCCAAGGAGCAAGCCCATAACAACGATGAACGGGATGCTGCCAAAGGAAAGCAAATCGAAGTAAATGGCGGCGTTTGCAAAGCAGAATATAGCACCGATGTAACCTTCAACAATGAAGGCGATAAAGCTGCGAACAATCTGTTCATCGTCATTCGGATTAAGAATGGCTTTAACGGCTTTGATCAAGCCATAAACGCTGACGGCAAATAAGCTTAAACCAAGAACCGAAAGTTGAAGGTCGAAGTTATAGGCATAGATAACGGCGTTATTGAAGGCGGCGGCGTTGTTTGTCCAATAAAGCGGAGTGACAAAGAAGCCGAAGTAGAAGCCAAGAACGCCAAACGCAACCAGGATAATCGAATGGAAAATCAACGATAGAGTGCGCGAAGTGTTGCCATATTTCATAATTTTTTGCCTCAATACGCCGGGCTACTTCAATAGGAATGCAGCCAAAGCGACTTACTTATTTAAGTCTATCTTGAAAAGATAGTCAATGCGATAAATCAGTTGTGCGCTTAAAAAGCGAACTTTTAATAGGAATTTATTGCAACGTTTCGGAAATAACAAGCGAGCTGATTAAAGCCCAGGCCAAATTGTAACCGCCGCAGAAGCCATCCATGTCCAAAACCTCTCCCGCAAAATAAACACCTGGTTCTTTTTTGGACTGTAAATCCGTATCAACATCGTCAAAGCTAACGCCCCCTAAAGTAACCTGACTGGAAGCAAACGGGTATGTTGCGGTTGGAACAAAAACAAGGTCTTTTACGGAGGCGGCAATAACAGGTAAATCAGATTCTTTTATTGAGGAAGATTTTAAATGATTAATTTTATAAATATAATCAACTAATTGTTTTGGGAAATAGGCCTCTAAGAACCGCTCTTTATTCAGTTTGAAATAACTACCAAAGGTCGAGACCAGTTCGCTAAGAGGAACATCAGGCAGGAGATCCAAATGAACCTGTGATGACGTTAAGGCGTTGGCTCTCATGAGGGCACTTTCAAGATTGAAGATGACAATACCTGATAAGCCATCTTCCTTAAAGAGAACTTCGCCGGATTCATTAAAGATTTCTTTGCAACCGTTAATGCCGCGGACCAAAGCCGGACGACGAATACCAGCTAATGGTTTTAATGCTTCTGGATGTGCCGTTTTAATTGGGCAAAGCCCTGGACGCAAAGGAACGATTTTATAACCGTGTTTGCTTAAGAGCGGAAAGAAGGCTCCGTCGCTGCCAAGATTAGGAGTAGAAGCTCCACCAGTAGTAAGAATCACTTTATCAAAAAGACCAAAATCACCGCAATTTAGGGATATAATTTGAAATTGATGGCCTTTTTGCAGGTATTCCGATACCCCACACTCAAGATGCAGGACAACCTGATAACGATTTAAAAGTTGCGTCAAAAAATCCGTATAAGTAACTGCGCTATAGGATTCTGGATACATATACCCATCCTCATCACGCAAAGGAACACCATAGGAGTTAATCGTTTCGCAAAGGGATTCGAATGGATACTCTTCCGAATACTTCAAAAAGGCCGAAGGGTGATTGTACTTGGATGGAACCAAATCACGGTTAAGCAAATTACAACGACCATTGCCAGTCGCGCAAAGTTTCCGTCCGAGTTTCTTTTCCTTTTCGAAAAGATGGATCTCACAATCAGGATGATCTTTTTTTATGTTTAGAGCGGCGTATATTCCTGCTGCTCCACCGCCAACAATCGCAATCCTCATGAAGATAGTTTAAACCAAAAATGGTTACCTTCGATAATCGATATAAATAATTTAATTTTATTTCGCAAGATAACGTGCAATCTCTTGAGGGGTAACCTGAGTGCGATATTCATCCCACTCAATTTCCTTGGCTTCCACATATTTTCCAAACGCATGATCNCCNAAAACTTCTTTCATCAAAGGATCGGCTTTAAACTCTTGAATTGCTTCATGAAGGTTGTCNGGCATATTGGGNATGCCTTGGGCNGCTCTTTGATCAGCGCTTAATGAGAAAATGTTGTCATAGACAGGCGGAACGAGCTCGTTATCTTTGACATGCATAATGCCATCAAGGCCGGCTGCTAAGATACCAGCAAGGGCCAAATATGGATTAGCAGCCGCGTCGACACAACGAATCTCTGTACGAGTGCTTGAACCGCGAGTCGCCGGAATACGAATCATCGAAGAGCGGTTAGCATCGCTCCAGCAAACATAACAAGGTGCTTCGTAGCCAGGAATCAAACGCTTATATGAGTTAACGATCGGGTTTGTCAAAAGTGAGAACCCTCTTGCGTGTTTAATGATTCCGGTCATCCATTTACGACAAACCATAGAAAGCTTCATCGGATCGGCGTCGTCGAAGAAGATATCATTGCCGTCTTTGTCTGCCAAAGAGCAGTTCGTGTGCATGCCGCTTCCATTAATGCCGGCAACCGGTTTTGGCATAAATGTCGCCAAATAGCCATCTTTATGGGCAATGAATTTTACGACCTGTTTGAAAGTCTGAACGTTATCGCAGGCTTGCAAAACATTAGCGAAACGGAAGTTGATTTCGTTTTGACCAGGGGCGACCTCGTGGTGGGCTGTCTGAATAACGAAACCAAGTTTTTCTAGTTCAAGAGCAATATCGCGCCTAACGTACTCACCACCGTCAATCGGCGAGAGATCAAAATATGAGGCTTGGTCAATTGGCTCCATGATAGGATTGCCTTTTTCATCAAGTTTGAAAAGGAAGAATTCTGGTTCAAATCCAACGTTTAACGCCGCAAATCCCGCCTCTTCCATCTTGGCGATGGTCTGTTTGAGGATGTATCGTGGGTCGCCAATGAATGGCTTCCCATATGGTGTATAAACATCGCAAATCAAACGGGCAATCTTACCGTGCGACGAATCTTCAAAGCTCAAAATCATCCAAGTTGAAAGGTCGGGACGAAGATACATATCTGCTTCCTTGATACGAACAAAGCCTTCGATGGACGAGCCATCAAACATGATTTTGTTATCCAAGGCATCAGGCAATTGGCCAACCGCGATTTCTACGGCTTTAATATTCCCTAAAATATCGGTAAATTGAAGACGAACATACTGGACATTTTCGGCTTTCGCCATTTCGAGAATATCCTTTTTAGTGTACTTTTCCATAATTTTAAGGTCCTTCACCTTTATCAACGCCATTGATTATTACTTTATTTGGATTTCATTCAAGATAAATTTCTTTTCAAAGTAGAAAACTCCGATATTTTCTAATGTAAGATNAGGAATTTTCTNCTGTTTCATTTCCTTTTTCTGTATTTTTGTGGCTTAAATTGAGCAAGTTTTGTTACTGATACTGTCATAAAGACGAAAAGAAAACCGTGGCAATGCACGGTTTCTGAAGACTTCTTTAATCAGTCCTTTTTGATCTGGGCTTCGATGGCCTTAAACGTTTCTTCTGAGATGACGTGCTCGATTTGGCAGCAATCAACCTCAGCGATGAAAGGCGCTACTCCGATACCCTCAAGGTAAGCTCTGAGAACTTTGTGGCGGTGGTAAACGGCCGCGGCGACTTCCTCGCCGACGGGCGTTAAAGCCAACTCACCATAACGAGCTTTGCTGATATAGCCCTTAACCTTCAATTCCGAGGCCATTTGGGTGGCCGCAGGCTTGCTGACATGGAGCTCATTAGCAATGTTTGTGATGGATGGTGGGAGATTCTTTTCCTGGAGAATCAGGACCGATTCAAGATAGTCTTCAACTGCTTTGGAATTCTTTCCCATGCCTTAAGATTACACCATTTATTCCTATTTTTCTCTTTTTGTTATTTGTCTCCCTTGCCAAGAACCCTAACAGTGCTTATGATAGTGACGGTCTGTTAATGAAGGTTAACATTCCAGGAGAGATAACATGTCAGATCCAGACGTAAACCAGAAACGCTTAAATTTGAAGCCCGGAGACTATGGGCACCTCAGCGATTTAAAGAGGGGCCAGAAGGCTATTGTTATAGATTTTCACAACAATAACGCCGCCTTAAGAAGGCATCTTTTAGACATGGGGATTACTAAAGGCGTTGTGGTTGAGGTTAAAAAGGTCGCGCCTTTGGGCGACCCAATAGACATCAAGGTGAGGGGCTACGAGCTAGCCATTAGACGTGACGATATGAAGGGAATCGATATTCAGGTGCTTGGAAAATGAGAACCATCGGACTTGTAGGAAATCAAAACGCCGGCAAAACCACCCTTTTTAATGCTCTAACTGGCATGAATGCGACCGTTGGCAACTGGCCTGGCGTCACGATTGAACGTAAGGAAGGAAAAATTAAAGGCACTGAAGATTGCCTTCTTATCGACACCCCGGGGGTCTATTCTCTTTCCCCATATACAGATGAAGAAAAGGTTACGCGCGCGTTCTGCCTTAATTCACATCCAGACCTCATAATTAACATTATCGACGCCACTTCTTTGGAAAGATCGCTCTATCTCACTACTCAATTGGTCGAACTATCTACAGATGTGGTGGTGGCCCTGAACATGGCGGATATCCTCGAGCAAAACGGCATTACCATTGATGAAAAGAAACTATCCGAAAAACTTGGTCTAACCGTTATTAGAATCAGTGCAAAAACTGGCCAAGGCATCGATCAACTCATTGATGTTGTTTCCAAAGAGACCTATCTCAAGAACCCGCATAAGAAAATTTACGCAAACGATGTTCAAAAAGAAATAGACCATCTAGAAAACGACCTCAACACCGAACTCGAAGAAGCCAAAAATCCTAAGTTTGCCGCCGTAAAGCTTTTTGAAAGAGACCCTTATTTCCAAGCCCTAACTAACACTTCCACAGAGGAAGAGGTCAAAAAGATTGAGGCTGACTATGGCATGGATGCCGAACAAATCATCGCGGACCAACGCTATGACTTTGTCACGCAAGCCAAAAGCGAATCGTGTTTTGAAAGAGAAATGCCGGAATCCATCACCGATAAGCTTGATAAAGTTCTCTTAAACAAATGGGCGGCCATCCCTATATTCATCTTGGTCATGGCCCTTGTTTATTTCCTTTCCGTTGGGGTCGTTGGATCCTTGACTTCAGACTTTATCGACGCCCTATTCAATGGATCAGAAACGATCAGCGTCTTCTACCATGACGTACCTTTCTCAATCACCGGGCTGGGACCTTTATTAGGCCAAGCAATCGTAAATGCCGGCGGCAGTGTTTGGGCTGGCGATTTAATACAAAATGGGGCTATTGCAGGGATTTCGAGCGTTTTAACATTCATTCCGCAACTGGCTATTCTATTTTTATCCATGGCTATTCTTGAAGCGACGGGCTATATGAACCGGATTGCTTTCTTCCTTGACCGTATATTTAAAAAGTTTGGTCTCTCTGGCAAAAGCATTATTCCTTTCATTGTTGGAACAGGCTGCTCAGTCCCTGGCATAATGAGCGCCAGAACCGTCGAAAACAAAAATGAACGGGAAATGACGGTTATGCTTACACCTTTCATTCCCTGCAGTGCAAAATTGCCAATAATCACCCTCTTCGCCTCCATCATCAGTCCGACTTATGGTTGGCTCGTTTCTCTAAGCCTTTATTTCTTATCGATCGTCATCATTTTGCTCAGTGCGATTATTCTTAAGAAAATAAACAAAAGCAACGAAGACACAAGCTTTATAAGCGAGTTACCTGCTTATAAACTCCCAAACTTCAAATACACAATGCGAGAAGTCGGCGAGAAAACCTGGTCTTTCATTGAAAGAGCGGCCACAGTCATCTTCTTCTGCTCAATTATCGTCTGGATTCTTACTCGTTTTACCTGGACCTGGCAGTATGTGGGGCCTGTTTCTTTGGCCGAGGATGCAGAGAACAACATCGGAAGTTCCATGTTGGCCGACATTGGAAAAGGGCTAGCATACTTATTCATCCCGGCTTGGGGCGGCGTTTATAGCTGGGGCGCTACAGTAAGCGCCATTCAAGGCCTCATCGCAAAGGAACAAGTCGTTTCTTCGCTCTCCGTCATTAGCGGCCGCAGCGTCAGCACAATGATCAGCGATAGCGGTTCTTTGTTCCATTACTTCGAAGTTCGGCCCTTCGCCGCTTATAGTTTCATGGTCTTTAACCTCTTCAGCGCTCCGTGCGTTGGCGCTTTAACGGCAATGAAAAAAGAATTAGGGGGCTGGCCAAAAATGATTAAAGCGGTGGGCCTGGAACTAGTATGGGCTTATGCCTTAGCCAGCTTCTTTGGTCTAATTGCTTGGGGCGCGGCTGGTTGGGGGATCATTGGTTTATGAACTGGATAGATTTCATTGTAGTTTTAGCGGTTGCCATAGCGGTCGTCCTATTGATTTTCTTCCGCTATATTTTCCCGAAAATCAAATTCCATAGCGGCAACAAAATCGTTCAAGCCTACCGTAAGAAATACGGAAAGAAAAAATAGTCCTAAAACATTGCAAATTAGGGTTAGGTTATGCAAAACCCGCTTCAATTAGCGGGTTTATTTTTTTCGTCTTTAGGGGCTTTAAAGAGTATTAATTTTCGTGTTAAGTAATTGTAAACCATCGTCACCATAGTCTTTAGAACAAAGACAACAGTGAACGCCCAAAAGGCGTTTGAGTTCTGAGAGAAAACATTCTTAAAGGAAATTGACGAAATATCGATTGAGAAAGAGGACATGCAGGTTACTTGACCAAGTTCTTGAAGGCCAATGCCAATGCCGAGTCCAATCGCGGAAAGAATAACGAAATACAAAGCGTAGGATTTGCTCCTGGCTTTCTTTTCGTCTTTGACGTTTTTGAAAACCCAAATCAAAGAAAGCAAATAGTTGAAGATGGTTGAAACGATGAATCCGACGGTCACTGCAATGGCATTTTTCCGGGCGGCCGAAAGAGAATCCCCAATAAGAGCAAAAATCGCCCATTCGCAAACGAAATCGATTAGAGTGGCACCGCCACCAACCAAAACAAAACGGAGGAGTTCGAGCCAAATGTTCTTCTTTCGCTTCTCTACCTTCTCATCAACGGGTTTAGTTTCTTGTTCTTCGTTCATGCGGTTATCTTAGACCTCTTTTTACTGATAGAAAACCCTAAAGGGCATCAATTTCCTGCAAAAAATCATCAACTGACGCATCGCTTGGCATTCTTAAGTCCCCACGAGGCGAGATCGCGACCGTTCCGACTTTAGCCCCATCCGGTAAGCACGAACGCTTAAACTGATTGTGGAAGAAGCGAACAAAGAAAGCTTTGAGCCACTTTTTGATAGTCGCGTTGTCGTAAACCCCATAGTAGGCCTCTTGAGCTAGGAAATACAATTTGGATGGACGAAAACCGAAACGAAGGAAATGATAAATAAAGAAATCATTCAACTCATATGGGCCGATTTTATCTTCTGTTCTTTGCGCAATCTGACCTTTTTCGTCGGTAGGAAGGAGTTCAGGGCTAATAGGTGTATCTACGATGTCATTGAGCGGTTTAGCGGCTTCAGGGTGCAAAATAGCATAACCGGAAACCAAATAACGGACTAATGTCTTTGGAATAGAAGCGTTAACGCCATACATCGACATGTGGTCGCCATTGAACGTCGTCCACCCTAGACAAAGCTCAGAAAGGTCGCCTGTTCCAACCATAATTCCGCCCAAATCTCCAGCGTAGTCCATCAAAACTTGGGTTCTTTCCCGAGCTTGTGCGTTTTCATAGGTCAAATTATGATCAGCCTCATCGTGATGAATGTCCTTAAAATGCTGCCTCAAGGAATCCTTGATGTTAATCTCCTCAAAAGAGATTCCGAGATCCTTGGCTAATTCAGCCGCGTTGTCGTGCGTTCTTTTGCTCGTGCCAAAAGCCGGAATGGTGATGGCGTGAATTCCTTTGTAGTCATAGCCAAGCTTTTTAAAGGCTTCATAGCAAACTAGTAAGGCAAGCGTACTGTCTAGTCCACCCGACAATCCCACTAAGACCGTTTTGCAGTGGATAGCATTAAGTCTCTTTGCGAGTCCAGAAGCCTGCATCGAGAGGATTAGTGAAACACGTGATAAATCGATATTCCCAGTCTCTGGGATAAATGGATTTTTTGGGTAATGACGTTCAAGCCTCAAAGGTTTCACAAGCGGCAAGGAGAAGTAAACGGCCTCAAATGTATCACGGGGCGAATTGCCAAACGTCGTCATCTTTCTCCGCTCTGCTAGCAAACGTTCAATATCCACTTCGCAAGTCGCGACTCCAGAGCCAAACAAAGGGGTTTCTGCCAAGATTTTGCCATTTTCAGCAATAATGTCATTGGCGGCAAAAACTAGATCGGTTGTGCTTTCTCCCTCACCGGCATCCGCATAAACATAAGCAGCGCAAAGTCGAGCCGAAAGTGAGCTAACCAATTCCTCTCGGTATTCCTTTTTACCAACCACTTCATTGGAAGCGGAAAGATTAAGGATGACGGTGGCGCCATTTATTGCGGCCTGAGTGCTAGGTGTATCAGGGACCCACGCATCTTCGCAAATTTCGACGCCAATCTTCAAGTCTGGATAATTCTCGTCGATGAAGAGCAGTTTCGTTCCGAAAGGAACCTCTTCGCCTAGAACATTTATGGAGCCGTTCTCTTTTGGGGCTTCGGTAAAGTGACGNTTTTCATAAAACTCAGAATAGTTTGGCAAATGGGACTTCGGAACAATTCCAAGAATCTTTCCCTTTTGAATTAAAACGGCGCAGTTATAAATAACGTTGTTTAAAGCAATCGGTGCGCCAAAAACGAAGAGAGGATTATAGTCCAAACTGAAATGGGCCAAATCTTTGATGGCAGAGAATACTTTTTTCTGCAAAGTAGATGTTAAAAAGATGTCTTCTGCTGTGTAACCAGTAAGACAAAGCTCAGGCAAAGTTAGAATAGCAACGCCATCTGATTGAGCCTTCTTCAATGAGTTTTCAATTTCAACGACGTTGTGGCCAATCCCACAAACTTCAATATGGAGAGAATCGGCCCTGATTTTTACAAACCCAAGAGGATCGCTTTGTGGACCAACATAAGGGGATTTTGCACCTAATTTTTGAATTTTTGTTGAGATAAAACTCGAGCGGTCAGTCAAAGTTAAACGCTCATATTCTTCAGGCGACAAAATGACCAAATCAGAGTAACCGTTTTTAGTGATGAAAAGGCATCCGTCGTTATCGAGAAGATCCTTCTCTAATTTTGAGGTGTCGCGTAGGGCTGTAATAGGTTGTATCTTTTTCATATGTCATAATTTTACCATTTTTATGACATTATTCAAATTTTCAACTTCATGAAACACCCAAAGTCAGTTTGGGGGATAATAGAGCCATGAAAAGCGGATTAGCAATCGTTAACGCCTATTATGTACTTCCCGGCGCCAAGCATTTCTATGAAAGAATGGCTGAGGAGCTCGCCAAACGCGGAGTTGCTTTAGGACTAGCTACGAACGCCGAGATCTTTTCCTATGTTAATTCAGAAGGAAATCTCGATGGCATCGTTCCGGGTGTTGATTTTGTTCTTTATTTAGATAAAGATCTTTATGCTTCTTACATGTTAGAGATGAAAGGCGTGCGGCTTTTTAATTCAGCGAGGTCCATTGAACTTTGCGATGACAAAATGCTGACTCACATCTCGTTGGTTAATAATGGCATTAAAATGCCGAAAACAATCTCTGGACCTTTGAATTATTCCATAGAAGAAAATCAGGCTTTTATAAAGGAACTGGAAGATAAACTTGAATTTCCTTTTGTTATGAAAGGAAATTTTGGTTCTTTGGGTCGTGAAGTCTTTCTTATCGAAAACCACGATCAGTTGGTGGCAAAAGAAAAAGAAATTGGCCATTCTCCAAGGCTGTTCCAGGAACTCATTGCTTCCAGCAAAGGCCACGACTACCGTCTTATCGTTATTGGCGGACATTTTGTCGCTGGCATGAAACGTATGAGCGACAATGGAGATTTTAGAAGCAATATCGGACTCGGCGGACATGGTGAGAAAATCCAGATGCCGAAAGCGTACATAGAGACGGCCGAAAAAGCCGCCAAACTTCTCCACCTAGATTATTGCGGAGTAGATATTTTGGAAGGCCCCAACGGCGAACCAATTTTGGATGAAGTGAACTCAAACGCCTTCATTGAAGGGGTTGAAAAAGTAACTGGCATTAATGTCGCTGGCGCCTATGCCGACCATATCGTAAAGTCGATTTATTAAAGTCCTAATTTAGCCTTCAAATTGCAAGCCCAAACGATGATTTTTTTATCGCTATCATGGGTGACGGTTCTTACCGCGTCGTTGGGACTAAGCCAATAAATTCCAGAGACTTCTTCCTCTTGGCAAACGGTCTTTGTTTCTTGGCTTTCAGCAATGAAGAAAACAACCCGTTTCGCAACCCCTGGTTTAGGCGAGTAATCGATAAGATAGCGGTCTTTTGCAAGGATTTTAACATACAAACCCGTTTCTTCGCTTATCTCACGAAGAGCAGTTCCTTGCTCGTTAGGATCCTCTTTTTCAACATGGCCTTTAGGGATGCTGTAATGACCCTTCTTCATATGTTCAACCAAGATATCGTTGCCATGGAAGACAACGGCCCCACAACTCTTTTCTTGTTTGCCTAAAAGATTCTCTAAAAGNATGGCATCATCCTCGCTGATACCGATGGANGCGAAATACTGATCTACGGTACCCCATTTCTTATTGAAACGCATCATCACTCTCTTCCAGAAGTTGATGCTAGGGGTCAAAACTGGTTTAGGGAAGTTAGGATTATTTTTCTTTGTTTCCCTTGTGAGCCTGGTAAGGTAAGGAAACGAGAGAAGATAATCGGCATTGGCGTCATGAAAAGGAACACCGTTGGCTAGCAAAAGAATAAACGAGAAAACACCTGTCCTGTCTTTGCCGGCTGAACAGTGAATGACACAAGGCTTATCGCAATGGGCAATTGTTAAGAAAATCTGCCTTGCCTGAACGGGTTCCTCAAGCATCTCAAGGTAGGAATCGATTTGATCAAGACGGCTAACAGGAACACGACCATTTCCATTAACGGAAAGTTCGTATTGTGTAAAACGCGGGTCGGAAGCCGTCTTATCAGGTTTGGCTTTCTTTTCATTGTCGGAACGAATATCCAATACAGACTTGATTCCGAGGGAAACTAGCCGCTGAATGTCGCTTTCCGTGGCATCCGCAAGGGTTCCGGAACGATAAACGACGCCAAAACTAGTCTCGCCATAACTGGCGGCATAACCTCCGAGGTCTCGGAAGTTCTCTATTTTTTCAAAAGGTACTCTTCTTAACATGGTTACATTATTCTACTACGAAGAACGTTCAAAAAAGAACGCGAGAAAGTTTTAGCGGAGTTTCACCCATTTCAAACGAAGAGCATTAAGAACAACAGAGATACTAGACAAAGCCATCAAGGCACTGGCGATCATTGGATTGAGCTGCCAACTCAAAGATGGATATAAAACACCAGCCGCAAGAGGAATTCCGATAATGTTATAAATGAATGCCCAGAAGAGATTCAATTTAATGTTTCTAACAACTTTCTTACTTAAACTTGTAGCACTAACTAAATCGTTTAGGGAACTCTTAACTAAAACAATGTCAGCTGATTCAATAGCGATATCTGTTCCGCTGCCAATAGCGATGCCAACATTGGCTTGTTCAAGAGCGGGGGCATCGTTAATGCCGTCGCCAACCATGGCGACGCTTTTGCCGGCTCTTTGGAGGCCCTTAACAAAATCGGCTTTTCCGTCAGGTTTAATTCCAGAATAAATATGTGTCATTCCAACCTCATTAGCAAGAGCTTGAGCGGTGGAACGGTTATCACCTGTTACAAGGTAAAGTTCATATCCGTTTTTAGCAAGTGTTTTAATATCATCGGCCGCGCCTTCTTTTACTTCATCAGAGAAAGCAAGATACGCCAAATATTTCCCATCTAACGCAACATAGATAACGGTGGATCCTTCCAAAATAGTTTTAGTGGGGATTTGACCCAAATATTTTTGCAAAAAGCCAATATTTCCAATTAAGAAGTGGTGTCCGTTAATATTTCCTTGGACACCCGCGCCCGGCTCATCAGAGAAGTCGGAAACCTCTTCGCCTTTATACCCCAAACCTTCGAAGTACATTACCGTCGCTTCGGCCAAAGGATGACTTGATAATTTTTCTAAGGATAAAAGAGCAACCGAGACTTCGTCTTTTAGACCGTCAACCATAACATGAAATTCCTTAATTTTCATGTGACCAGTGGTAATAGTGCCGGTTTTATCAAATACTATGGCATTAACTCTGGATAGATCTTCAAAGGCAGAAGCACTTTTGATAAGGATACCGTGTTCTGCTCCCCGACCCGTTCCAACCATGACAGCGACAGGAGTAGCAAGTCCTAGCGCGCAAGGGCAACTAACCACCAAAACCGAGACAGCCATATTAACAGCGAGGGACCAATCTTTATTTAAGAAACCCCAGCATAATAAAACTATTAAAGAAATACTTAAAACGACTGGAACAAAGTACGCGCTTACTTGATCGGCCAAGTGGGCAAGTTTGGCTTTACTTGCAGCCGCTTCCTCGACCAACCGAACAATTTTGGAGATGGTCGTGTCCTCCCCAACTTCCGTCACCCTAATCTCAATGCTGCCTTGTTTTAATAAGGTGCTTCCCACAACTTTGGCATTCACGTCTTTGAAGACTGGCATCGCTTCGCCTGTGATAGCCGCTTCCTCCACGTGACCATTGCCTTTCGTCACAATGCCATCGGAGGGGATCCGCATACCGGCTTTGACATGGCAAACGTCCCCGACCTTAAGAGAAAGGGCCGGAACTTCATGCTCGCCATTCTCGTCGACCAAAATCGCGGTCTCGGGTGCCAATGAAATTAGATTTTCAATACTTGAAGTTGTTTTGGCTTTAGCTAAAGCCTCAATATATTTGCCAACCGACACCAAGGTTAGAATCATCGCCGCTCCGTCGAAGTAAAGATTCATCGACCACTTCATCACGACATCCATGTTTCCGTTAACGGTCGCGATAATCATTAAGATGAATGCATACACGCCATAAACGAAAGAAACGCCACTTCCAACGCTAATCAAAGTCTCCATTGTCGGATGGCCTTTGAACAATTGCTTTGTTCCATGAATAAAGTACGGGAAATAAATGATGATAATCGCTAAAGCCAAGACTAATTGCGCCCCAACCCAATAAACAAGTTGGCCCGTTGGAAAAAGCTTCATATCAAACATCATCGTCATCGAAATAACCATCAAAATCACCAGCAAAACCGCGCTGGAAATCAATTTCCAAAAGGTTGAACGAAGTTGCTTGGCTCTTTCTTTTCGACGGGCCGAATAGCTTTCGTCCACTTCAGGGGCGGCTCCGTAACCAGCGGCCTTAATTGCCTTTTCAATGGCCTTGTCATCTGACTTACCATTAAAGGTGACAATCATAGAGTTCGTTAACAGTGAAACATCGGCCTTCTCGACGCCTGGGACCTTTTGGGCCGCTTTTTGAACATGCGATTGGCATGCGGCGCAGAACATACCAGTAACTTTGTATTTCTTTTCTTCCATAACGTATTAATTGTAACCCAAAGCCTTCATTACATACGCGCGTACGCTTTTTCTTTTATAAAACTTAATGACTCTCGTGCACGGTGTTGGTGATCCCCGAGCGCATTTCGGCTTTGGCGTATAATGGCCTTGCGAGATCGGATTCGCGTCCAAGATAGATTTCACGTGGCCGGCGCCTCTTGGGTCCGGTCTGGCGATTGAACCTCGGCGGCGGCCACCTGAAATCCAGAGGAGCAGCGCATGCCAGACCGGAGATCCTTCCACACCAGGAGGTGCGACGTTTTCGAGACGCCGAAGAACAAGGAAGAGGCCCCGGGGGCTGGCAGGATTCCATCGTCGCAGCTTTTGCTAGCTAAAGAACCTCCGAGGCTTCCCGTTTGGCATCGCCATTTGGAAGAGCAGGAAGCCCAAGTCGGATCGCTGAACCCCTAGGTGTAGCGGATCGATTAATCGCCTCGCTTAGAGCATGTCCCGATAAAGGCCGGCCGAACCCCAAAGCTTGGGGGGCCGATACCCTAAGAAGGCTATGTCTTCGTGAAAAGGCAGGAAAGCGGATTTCATTCCGGAATCTCTAGGGTTCTGATTTTGCTTAACCCATTTCGTTTCCAAAGAAAAGTCACATAATCCCCTTTTTCCGGCTTTTCGAAAGAATAGTCTTCCGCTAAATCGGCCTCAATGAGGATTTCCCAATAACGGATTTGAAAATGGCTTCCTTCCCTTGCCTCTATCTGGCCGAGGTTGCTCTCATGGAGCCATTGGCTAGGGACTTTGAGTTTCGGATAAAAAGGAAAGGTGGATTCGAGAGCAGAAACAGCCTTTAGGTCATTGCAGCCTTCAAAAACCGGGGATTCGAAGAAAAAACCAGCAAGGTTTTCGGATGAATCATGAGAAAGAGGATAGACCATGAGCGGATCGTAGACGTTTCCCTGAGGATCCGTGATGCCAAATTCTTTGGCTCGATGGAAACCAAGTTTAGGGTAATAATTCGGCTCTCCATAAATCACGATCGCCGGATAGGAGGAGGAACGAAGAAGAGCCACGCTCTTAAGAAAGAGCGCCCTGCCAATGCCGAGTCCTTGATAAAGCGGGTCCACCGCCAAGGGCCCGAAAGTGACGACGGGAACGTCTTTCTTGGGGGTGCGGAGCAAAGCTTTGCTGAAATAAATCGCTCCCACGATCTTTTGATCGAGTTCAGCCACGAAACTAAACTCGGCGAGATAATCGGGCGAATTCCGGAGAAGGTGAACGAGGAAAAATTCATTGCAACCCGGATTCTGACGGTTAAAGAACGCGCGCCTCACCATTGCTTCGGAGGCGTGATACTCTACTTTTCTTTCCGGACGAATGATCAGCATTCTATGAGGAATGATAACATGTTTCTTTTTTAAAGATAATGACTCTCGTGCACGGTGTTGGTGATTTATAGGCCCTTCGGGGCTTTGGCGTATAATGGCCTTGCGAGATCGGATTCGCGTCCAAGATAGATTTCACGTGGCCGGCGCCTCTTGGGTCCGGTCTGGCGATTGAACCTCGGCGGCGGCCACCTGAAATCCAGAGGAGCAGCGCATGCCAGACCGGAGATCCTTCCACACCAGGAGGTGCGACGTTTTCGAGACGCCGAAGAACAAGGAAGAGGCCCCGAGGGGCTGGCAGGATTCCATCGTCCTCTCGGGCGAGGTCTACGTCGACGAGAAGTACTTCACCGTGGCCCATTCCGAGATCGAGCTAAAAGCGGACGGGGAAAGACACCGCGGCCTTTCGAGGAACCAGTGGTGCGTCGCGGTGGCCCTGGGGCCCGAAAAGAAGACCATGGCCATCGTCGAGGGGCGGGGCAAATCGAGCTCGGCCAAGGTGCTCGACGCCTTCAGAAACCACATAAAACCCGGGTCGACTCTGATCCACGGCCTCGACTTCTCGCATCGCGAGCTGATCGCGAGGCTGAAACTGGCGGACCAGGGCGAGAAGGCGATCTACAAATTCGATTGTCAGAGCAGCCTTGAACCGATAAACGCCTACTGCTCGAACATGGAGGATTTCGTGCGATTGCACAGGGGCATGAACAAGCATCGGCTTCAGGACTGGATGAACCTCTTCGCGTTCAAATTCGGGTGCCCGGGGAACGCCCTCCAGAAGGCGGAAAAACTGCTCGACCTTCTGCTGAAAAGCAAAGAAATCGTCAGATATCGCGACTAGATGGGCGTTTCTCACCAACACCATGCACGAGAGTCATTTAAAACTTTAATCTTTTTCCAACAAAGACACCCACGCCAACGTTAATAAGGTGAAACGAAACGAGGGTCTCTTATGAATATCTTCAAAAGCATCTACGACTTATTCTCCACCAATGTTTGGGCTGCATATTTCATTTGTCTCGGCGTTTCCTTGGTTCTCGGTGTTTTACTTTCTTTCGCATATTTAAGAGTGAAAAAAGGCTTTGTTTATACAAAGTTCATGCCGCTGACAATTATGCTCATCGCTCCGATTATGGCCGCTTTGGTTGGTTTATTGAATGTCAGAAACACCGAACTTGAGGCATCGGATACAATCCGTGTCGGTTTGGTCTTAACGGCCGGCATCGCTTTAACTAGATTTAGAAGCGACAAGCTCAAGATCGAAGATATGCTCTATCTCGTCATCGCCAGCGCGATTGGTATCATTCTCGGCATTGGATACGCCACCTATGGAGCGATTACCACCGTAGCCCTTATCCTTGTGATGCTCGTTTTGCATGCTTTCAAATTTGGCGAAGATGAAGGCGGCCTCCTATCAATCCGCATTAAAGTTCCGGAAGAGCTCAATCAAGATGGCGTATTCGAAGAAATCTTCAAAGAACATTGCCAAACTTACGCTCTCGAAAGCGTTAGAACCGTCGAATATGGCCAGCTTTATGAGCTACGTTATGACGTGACTCTCAAGAAAGGCGAGTCAGCAAAGAATCTAGTGGATGAAGTCAGACTTCATAATGGCAACCTGGAGGTCGTTCTTTCCGTTGCGGAAAGGGGCTAATAACATGGCTGCTACAGTCCAAACCGATTTTTGCCGAGTAGAGAATAAATACTTTATCGATGCCGATAAGGTTCCCGCTTTCCTTACAGCGATAAAAGAACATCTCGATATTGATCCATATGCTAAGGCTCTCGGTTATTACCAAGTAAACACCATCTACTTTGATAATAGCCGTGACGATGTGGTGTATCGTTCATTATCGAGCCCGACCTACAAATGCAAGCTCCGCCTCCGCAGCTATGGTGGAGAAAAACCGATCTATTTCCTCGAATTCAAAAAGAAATTCAAATCTGACGTTTATAAAAGCCGAATTTTCCTATCGAAAACCCAATATGAAGACTTTGTCCAAAAAGGTCGTCTCCCCGACCTTAATGGTGAGTTCAAACACGATCATTTCCTCATCGAATTGGCCGATATGGTTAGGAGATATGGCACGTTAAAGCCGCGTGAGGTCATCCAATATAAGCGTCAAGCCTTCATGAATAAGGAGGGCGAACAGACACTTCGTCTCACGATCGACTCCAATATTGCGGTTCGGCGCGAAAACTTTGAACTTAACCAATTAAGCGGATCACCTTTGCTGCCAAAAGGGAAACTCCTCATTGAGATCAAACTCGAACGAGCCTTGCCAGTTTGGCTTGCGACCGCCTTAACGACCGCCGGGGCCTTCCGCGGGTCTTACAGCAAATACGGTTCTTCTTATGGCGAATTTATGGCCGGAGAGCTCAACAAGGATGGTGCCATTCCTCTCACCGCCCCGTCAGCTTATCCCCAGGCTTCGCCAAGTCTTGCTTCATCTCGCTCATGAGGCAAAGAAAAGGTCTCTCCGAGCTTGGAAGAGACCTTTTTTGTTTCAAACAACGTTACTTCTTTTCGGCAACTGGTGCTTGATTCTGTTTCTTTAATTCGTCGCGAATCTGAATGAGAACATCCATCTCGGTCGGAGCCGGGGCGCCAGGAACAACTGGAGCAGGTCTCTCTTCCGGATGAAGCTTGAAGTATTCTTCTTGGGCTTTCGCTTTGATGATTTCATTTTGCTCTTTCATCTTGGCAACTGTCTTGACGATGATGAAGAGAACAAAGGCGATAATGAGGAACGAAATGATGGCGTTAATGAAGGTACCCCAATCAATGAGAGCCGATCCATTGTAATAATAGATGCTGCCATGCTGGGTGTACTTGCTAAGAATGGTGGCCTTCTGGGCTTCGATAACGGCGGCGGAAGTGGCATCCGCGCCTGTGTAAGTCTTAGCGGCTAGAGCCTTGGCCAAATCCTGCAACTCACTAACGTCGAAGCTCTGATCAAGACCGATGGAGGTATCCATACCAGCTTGAGCGGCATTCGCCGCCGGAAGAACGGTGACTAAGCCTTTAAGGCCTCCTGGGACTGCCCAAGTGCAAACGCTAAGTAAGATGTTGACTAACGCGGTGACGATCGCGCTGAACGCACCACCGATAATGACACCGACAGCCATGTCAACGACGCTGCCACGATTGATGAAGGCGCCAAATTCTTTAATGAATTGTCCGCCTCTTTTACGAGCCTTCTTTGGGCTTTCTTTTAAGTCGACTTTATTTTCTGTAGCCATATTGGTCTCCAAATGCATATTAAAAGATACCACGCGCGGAAAAGGATTTAAATCCATCACAATACTTTATTTGTCTAAAAATAAGGCAAAAAGAAGATAGGAAGTATGGAAAATAAATCATTATCGATTTACCAGTTATCCACAATCAGAATTAAGGCTCCAAATTGTAAAAAGTGTGTTTCTTCGATTAGCGGTTAGACTATCGCTACTTTGTTAGACACTGTCAAAATTTTTACTGCTTCAAATTGACTTTATTTGTGGATAATCATTGCCCATGTTTATCGGGGTTTTCCACAGTCTGGTTGTGGAAAAATACGGCACTGAAAAAAATGAAAAAATCTGTCAATTTTTCACTTAAGCAATTTAATTTGATTTTTGTCGCGATATAGATATCATTATTCACGCAAGGGCGGAGAGGAAGCGAAAGCGTCCACCCCTAAATAGCAACAATTCCTAGATTGAGGCACTTTTCGTACCCACAAAATCTTTTGGAACCCCCTGCTATAGAAAGCCAATGAGAGGCATACATTTATGATTAGAGTTCAAAAGAGAGACAATTCCATCGTCGATTTCGACCTCAAGAAGATCGAGAACGCGATGAGCCGGGCATTTGCTCAGGAACACAAGGAAGTCACTGACGACATCCTTGAACTTTTGGCCATCCGGGTGACCGCCGACTTTAACAAGAAAGTCAAAGACGGCATCGTCAAGGTTGAAGATATCCAAGACAGCGTCGAAATCGTCTTAATCCAAGGTGGTTATGTCGATGTCGCGCGTTCTTATATGGATTATCGCAAGAGACACGAAGAGCTTCGTCAGATCAAGAACACCGAGCTCAATTATGCCTCGGTCGTTGATAACTACTTAAAGGTTAATGACTGGCGCGTTAAGGAGAATTCGACCGTCACTTATTCTGTCGGCGGCTTGATTCTTTCCAACTCCGGCGCGGTCACTGCCAACTACTGGCTCAGCCAAATCTATGACAAGGAAGTCGCTGACGCGCACCGCAATGCGGATATGCACATTCACGATCTTTCTATGCTCACTGGCTACTGCGCTGGCTGGTCGCTCAAACAATTAATCAAGGAAGGACTCGGCGGCGTCGCTGGCAAAATCACTTCGGCTCCGGCTCGTCACTTGATGACCCTTTGCAACCAAATGGTCAACTTCCTCGGCATCATGCAAAACGAATGGGCTGGCGCGCAAGCCTTCAGCTCTTTCGATACTTATCTTGCTCCGTTCGTGAAAGCCGATAACCTCACCTACAAAGAAGTCAAACAAGCTATTCAATCCTTCATTTACGGTGTGAACACCCCGTCTCGCTGGGGCACGCAGGCTCCGTTTACCAACATCACCTTAGACTGGACTGTCCCTGATGATATGGCGGAACTTAACTGCATCGTCGGCGGACAAGAGATGCCGTTCAAGTACAAGGATTGCAAAGAAGAGATGGCCATGGTCAACAAGGCCTTCATCGAAGTCATGATCGAAGGCGATGCCAATGGACGCGGCTTCCAATACCCGATCCCGACTTACTCCATCACCAAAGATTTCGACTGGAGCGAAACCGAGAACAACAAGCTTCTCTTCACGATGACCGCCAAATATGGCACCCCGTATTTCAGCAACTACATCAACAGCGATATGAAGCCGTCTGATGTCCGCTCGATGTGCTGCCGTCTCCGTCTCGACCTTCGTGAGCTCCGCAAAAAGAGCGGCGGCTTCTTCGGAAGCGGCGAGTCGACTGGCAGTATCGGCGTCGTCACACTCAATATGCCGCGTCTAGCTTATCTTGCGACTGATAAAGCGGACTTCTTCGCCCGCCTTGATCACCTTATGGATATCGCGGCCCGTTCGCTCGATACCAAGCGCAAGACAATCACCGCGCTTCTTGATGGCGGACTCTATCCGTACACCCATCACTATCTTGGCTCCTTCAAGAACCACTTCTCGACCATCGGTCTTGTCGGCATGAACGAAGCCTGCTTAAACGCTCGCTGGATTAAGCATGACCTCACCAATGAAGACGCTCAGGCTTTCACCGCTGAGACCTTGAACCATATGAGAAGTCGTCTCTCCGACTATCAGGAGAGATATGGCGACCTCTTCAACCTCGAGGCCACACCGGCTGAGTCGACAGCTTATCGTCTTGCTAAGCACGATAAAGAGAAGTATCCGGATATTATCACCGCTGGCAAACCTGGCGAAACTCCTTATTACACCAACAGCTCGCACTTACCAGTTGGCTTTACCACCGATATCTTCAAGGCCCTCGACATCGAAGACAAATTCCAGACCCTTTATACCTCTGGCACCGTGTTCCATGCCTTCTTAGGCCAGAAGCTTCCGAACTATGAGAGCTGCATGAAGCTCGTTCGTAAGATTGCCGAGAACTATAAGCTTCCATATTACACCATGAGCCCGACTTACTCTGTTTGCGAAGACCATGGTTACATCGCTGGCGAAGTCTGGAAATGCCCGATTTGCGGCAAAGAGACTGAAGTCTACTCCCGTATCACCGGCTACTATCGCCCAGTCAAGAACTGGAACGATGGCAAAGCCCAGGAATTCCGTGATCGTAAGACTTATGAAGTCGACGAGAACGCCAATCCGAAGCCAGAACTCCACGATCATTGCGATTGCGAGCAGAAGCCCGTTAACCGCGAAGCTCCGAAAGTCACCGAACTGATGCTCTTCACCTCGCCGACTTGCCCGAACTGCAAGATGGCCAAGATGATGCTCGACAAAGAAGGCATCAAGTATCGCAACATCGACGCGACGTCCGAAAAGGACACCACGATTGCCTACGGTGTTACCAAAGCCCCAACGCTTCTAGTACCGAATGGCGATAGCTACGACGTTTACGAGAACGCCTCGCTCATCCGCGGCTTCATCGAGAAATCGAAGGGAAGCCATGCGGCCTGATATTCTGATAATCGGTGGAGGGCCGGCCGCGATGACGGCGGCCCTCTATTCTTGCCGCGCTGGCAAATCGGTTCTTCTTGTTGAGAAGGAGAACTTCGGCGGCCAAATCGCTGATTCGCCGCGCGTAGAGAATTTTCCTTCCCAAAAAGTTATTTCGGGATTGGATTTCTCTAGCACCTTGTTCGATCAGATTTCTTCTTTAGGCGCCCAATATGAGCTCGATGAAGCCAAATCCATCGAACCCGTTGACGATTACTTCAAAGTAACTGGCAACTTTGGCACCTACGAAGGTAATAGTGTCATCATTGCGACGGGCGTTAAGCATCGGAAGCTTGGCATTGAAGGCGAGGATCGTCTTCTTGGTCATGGCGTCAGCTACTGCGCCGTCTGCGATGGCCCTTTCTATGAAGGCAAAGACGTGGTGGTCATCGGAGACGCCAATAGCGCCCTCCAATACGCCATCATGCTCGCTGGTTATTGCCATAAAGTCACCGTCGTTACTCTCTTCGACAAGTTCTTCGCCGACGATATCCTTGTGAAAGGCCTCTTAAATCTTAAGAACGTGGAGATCTTCCATAACCTTTCAGGGATTTCCTTCAATGGCGAGAAAGAGCTTCATTCTGTTACCTTTACCGACACGAAGACGAAAGAGAAAAAAGAGTTCGTCTGCGATGGGGCCTTTGTTGCCATTGGCCAAGTCCCCGACAACGACCGTTTCTCCAATCTTGTAGACCTCAACAAAGGCTATATCGTCACCGATGAGAACATGGGCACGAAGACTCCTGGCGTTTATGCCGCTGGCGACTGCCGCGACAAAAAATGGCGCCAGCTGACCACCGCTTGCAACGATGGGGCTATCGCCAGTCTAAGCGCCGCTCAATATCTCTTCAAAAAAGCTCAATCGTAACCGCGTAACGACGCGAGAACGACATACTTCTCCATAATGGCCTTGGCTTCCAAGGCCTTTTCTTTATTCAACATATGGAGACCGTGGCTGATGCAGTTATCGCTATCGATGTAGCGCTGAATGTAATAACGCTTGGCTCCTTCTAGCCACGCTCCAATCGCCTCGAAGTCTTTCATGCTGTGATATTCTTCGATCGCAGTGGTGCGGAACTCGTAGCCGATTTGGCCATGAATAAGGAAATCGACCGACTCTTTGATGTCGTCAAGATTCACGGAAGTGGTGCCAATCGTCATCGGATATTTAACCAAACTATTCTTGATATCCATAGCCACATAATCCACGAGGCCTTCAGAGACGACTTTCTTTAAAACGGCTGGATGCGAACCGTTGGAATCTAATTTGACTTTATAACCCAAAGATTTGATGTCCCGAAGCTTATCTTCGAGATCCGGCATCAATGTAGGTTCTCCGCCCGTCACGCAAACGGCATCGAGAACGCCACGACGCTTCTTGAGATAATCCAAGATCTCACTCCAAGGAATTGTCGGAGCGTGGGCCGGATCAAGCACCAAAGAACTATTGTGGCAGAAGGGGCAACGGAAGTTGCAGCCCGCCATAAAAACGGTGGTGGTCAAATTATCGTCATAGTCAACAAGGGAAAGCTTTTCCCAACCTGAAAAATCCATGTATCTAGTATAACCTCTCGCGCACCCGTGCGCGCGCAAATGTTTCAAAAGAGAGAAACAGAATAATTTACAATGTGCTTATTTTTAATAAAATCCAAAAACAAGCAAATAAAGATTTTAAAATTTAACTAGGGACGAAAAGAAATAACCAGAATATCAATTATTGATTAATATGTCCGACAAAACGCTTCTTTTATTGCTCAATAAACAACGCGGTAATCTTGAAGAATCACTGCAAAAAAGTGGAATGGAGGTTATTCTGCTATATCAAAAAGGTAAAAAATAAGTTAAGAGAACCAATAAAAAAATTAAAAAAGCCGAAATAGCAATGACTATTAAGCGACTTCTGTGCGATAATCTATTGCGTTAAGTAGAAAGATTTTCGCTTAACAAGCAATCAATGTCTTACCGTCATCTCGACAACATAGATGAGAAAATCATCGACGCGACAATTCAAATTGGCTCCTTAAACGAAGCCAACAAACTTTCAACGAAAGAAATTGCCAAGGTTTGCGAGATTTCCGAATTCGTCATTTACGACCACTTCAAAAGCAAAGATAACCTAATCTCCATTGCTGATCACAAAATCTTTGAAGATAGTGCTGCCTACGTCGAAAAGCTCATTCTACAAGAGCACCAACCATCCGACGTGTATTGGAATAAAATGGTCGATTTCTATTTGACTAATCCGAATTACATCGGCTGGTCAATCAACTATGGGCACATCTTCCCGCGCCCTGAAAAACCGGCCGATATCGATGAATTCCGCACGGACATCAGCGCAGAATCTAAAAAATGCTTCAGTTACCTCGGTCTAAAAGATGATTTGCAGTACTATTTCTTCTATATGTGGATGTTTAGAAGCTTTGTCTTCTTCGCTCAGTTTGTCTTGAACGGCGAACTAGACAATTCGCCCGAAACCCGAGCGGTCGCTTCTCACTTATTCATTGTCGGCATGGACAATTTCGGAAAAACTAAATAAGAGTCTTCTCAAAAAGAGAAAATTCGTCACTAGTAGGCATCGCAACAGCGGTGCCTTTTTTGGTTGTTTTCAAAGAAGCGTAATGGCCAGCCAAACGAACGGCGTTCTTGATGTCCTCGTTGGCGGAAAGGAAATAGACAAGCGCGCCGCAATAGGCGTCGCCAGCTCCCGTCGTGTCAACAACATTAACCTTAACGGCTGGTTCGATAAAAGAGCCTCCCGCGGTGGAAACAAATGATCCGGCCTTCCCTAACGTCACAATGAGAATTGGGGTATCAAGCAAATAGCCTTTCTTGGCGTAATCTTTGCTGCCAGTCAACGCCGCGAACTCCGTCTCGTTAGGAGTGATGATGTCGATATTCCGCGTTTCTTTGACAATCCTTTTGTCGGCTGGCGCGGAATTCACGACGACCACGAGTTTCTTTTCGTGAGCTTTCTTAATCGCGTAACTGGCGGCCTCGAAATTGTTCTCACCTTGGGTTAAAAAGATATCTCCAGGCTGGCTTAAGGACAAAAAGTCATCTACTTCGGCTTCGGAAATGGTTTCATTGGCCCCCGAATCAATCATGATGCGATTCTCACCATTAACCACTTCGATTAAAGCCACGCCACTTGAGACGTTGGACCGTTCGGCGACATGAGAAACATCGACGCCGGCTTTTGAAAGTGTCTCCTTCATTTGGGCTCCAAAAGCATCCTTGCCAATGGCTCCTAGAAAATGGACATTTCCGCCAAGGCGACTAGCAGCTACGGCTTGATTGAGCCCCTTACCACCGGCACCCGTTCGAAAACCATGACCTTTGAGGGTTTCTCCCGCATCTGGATACTTATCGCCATAGATGGCAAGGTCCATGTTGAGACTGCCTAGAACGTAGATTGATCTCATTTGTATAACCTCAAGACCCGTTCGATTTCATCCCAATATTTAGCGACATCGATATCCGTTGCCACAAAAGCGTTGGGGTTTTGCTTAAGATAATCATATTGGTCACAGTTCGTCCGACCATAACTTGGGCCTTTCGAGACATCAATAACGGCGTTCATGTACTTATAAGTTACGCATGAAGGATCGAGGAGGCTGACAATCGTCACAGGATCGTGCAAAGGTCCGCCTTTGCTCCAGGAAAAGACTTTCTTCTGGTTGGCGTTGAAGGCGTTCATAAGGGCCACGAAGAGGTCGCTGGCCTTGTTGTGGATCTTCTCCATCCGTTCCACGACCGACGAAAGAACAAGAACCTTTCTCGTAACATCGAGGCCATTCATATAAACGGGCAAGCCAGAATTGAAGACAATGTCAGCGGCTTCAGGATCGACGAAGATATTGAACTCAGCGGCTGGCGTAACGTTACCAGCTCCGATGGATCCGCCCATCAAAACAATCTTGGAAATATGCTCTTTGATCTTCGGCTCTTGGGTTAAAGCTCGGGCGATGTTGGTGAGAGGGCCTGTCGGGACGAGCACGACCTCATCATGGCTAAGACAAGTCTTGATAATGAATGAAACACCATCAAGAGGGTCTTTTTCTTTCTTTAGCGGTGGAAAGGTAAAACCATCCAAACCGCTTTCGCCATGAATCTCAGGGCAAATGACGGGTTCCTTAACCAAAGGATGGCTTGAACCCATGGCGACTGGAACATCGATACCTAAGTATTGGCAGAGATTCAAGGCGTTCCGCGTCGTTTTCTCGATCGTTTGGTTTCCCGCCACGACCGTAATGCCCAAAAGATTTATCTCGGGGGCTTTCCCAGCTAGCATCAAAGCGACCGCGTCATCATGCCCGGGGTCGCAATCTAAGATTACGTTAATTTTCTTCATGATTAGATTATGAGACCAAAGAGGAAAACTTTGTAGCCTTGCGTAGCAAAAATAGTTTAGAAGCCACGCCAAGACATCAAAAGGGTGTAAAGTAAAAGGGCTATGGAAGACATCTGGATCAACGACAAAAAGTACCATCCAATTCGCCTCTTAGGTAAAGGCAAGGGCGGCTATTCCTACCTCGTCAAAAGGTTGGGCCATTATTACGTAATCAAACGTATCCACCACGAAAAGGTTTCCTATTACAAGTTCGGCAATAAGATTCAGGCGGAATACGATTGCTATTCCTATTTGCTCCAACTCCATATCAAAATGCCGCGTTGCATCTATGTCGACTTTGATCAGGAGCTAGTCTTAAAACAATACATCAAAGGCCCGACAATCGCCGAACTGATCAAACGTAAAAAGGACGTCTCTAAATACATTCCTCAAGTGGCTAAAATGGCTAAAAAAGCCAACGAAGGCAACGTCAACATGGATTACTATCCAGCGAATTTCGTCGTCAACAAAGGGAAACTTTATTACGTGGATTACGAGACAAGCAAACTCGACAAACGCTACACCTTTGAGGTGTGGGGCATTGGCTATTGGACAGGTAAAAAAGGTCTAGATAAATAAGAATCCGTTGGGGTTTTGCAAAAAATAGGTGAGTTTTGCGCCTATTTTTTAATATCTTCTTTATGAACTTTGCCACAGAACGGACATACGACTTCGCCTTTTTCGTTTATCGGGGTGATGTTTCGGAAATGCATCAATGATTCGACTTTGCGGTTATAAAGCCATTGTTCGTCTTTGCCAAAATCAGATCGATTGATCTCCACCCGTTGGCTGCCACCGATTGTGGTGTAGAAATAAGCCTTCCCGGTATCTGGGCAATGGCCTTCATGAATTTCGGTTCGGCAATTGTCGCAGGCAAAATCGTTTTTCTTCGACTCATAGGTAAGCTCGTTTGAGCAGAAGGGGCATTGGTCTTTCTTCACGTCGCTATAAATCATTGCCCGAAGCACGATTTGCTGGAGGCGCCTAAAGGATTCCACGTCTTCCATGCTGATGAACGAAAGGCCGCTCTTCGGTTCCTTTTCAAACGGCGTGCACACGATCGTTTCGTCGGCCCCATACTCGGGGCCAAAATAGGCTAAAGGGTCCTTTAAATCGAAATCGGCATCCGGAACTAAGAGAACGGAATAGGTTCTCTCTTTGCTAACTTTTAGCAAAAGCCCTTCATTGGCGACGTTTTTAATCTCGAGCGACCAGCCTTTGTAAGTAAAGATTGCATCGAGCTGAGCCAAATTCATTTTTGTTTCTTCTGGTATCTCGAAGTTGAAATTCCCAACCGCGAAAATCAATAAGGCTTCGACAAAGGAAAAGTATTGGCGTTTTAGGCTCACCATGTCGATGAGCATTTCCTCTTTGGTCGAAGGCTTCCGGTTCAGCATCCACTTATAAAGAACGTAGACCTGATGGTAGTCTTTTTGCATCAAGAAAATATTCGTTTTCTTTAAAGGCAGGCGGGGATTGCGAAATTTATTGTTTTTGTAGACAGGCTTAACAAGACGTGGCTGGATCGTGTTGATGACGGTTTGGAGTTTGGTATAGAGCTTTTTGGAAACGGAATAGTACTTATCGAAGTCGCGGATATAGCCCATGTGAAGCTTGCCAATTGTCAGGAAGTAATTCATGTGGTTGACCCGTTCGAGAAGGTTAAACTCAAGAATCTCTTTTGCGTAAACGAGGTTTCTAAGATACGCCATGTTGTGACGGGCATAGCGAAGTGTCTCATCGATGAAATTGCAGAAAATCAAGTTCTCGTAGATGCCATAGTCATCCTCGTAAATTTGAGTGAGCAGTTTCTGTGGCTTCACGCCGCTAGCGGTCAAATTAGCCACATCGGTCGCGTGATTGGCGAGATGCTGCATAGTGGCTTGATTGATGACCCGAACCGTTTCGACGGGCAATACGTCATCGTTGTCTTTAAGGTTGATGATGGGCTTGCCGAAAATGCGCTTAATGGCAGGCATGGAAGTCAAAACCTTATCGGTGATGGTGGTAAGAAAAGCAAAATCAATATCTGGCTCAACGGTAAAGAGAGTCAAATCATGAACGGCCAAATAGTCGAACTGAATATAGGTTAGTTCCGGATGAGCCGTGACGAAAGAATCCATCGGCTTAAGAAGGGTCTCAAGACGGTGGTATTCCTCCAAATGCAGCTTATCGGAGTCTTTGTTCATCCTCAGTCCTCATTGAGCTTGCTGATGAACTCGGCGCAGCGATGGAGATTAAGGTCTTCGAAATCCTTGACTAAGCCTTCTTTGTCGTCAATCGTCTTCACTTCGAGTTTGGCCACGACCTTACTGAGGAGAATGGTCTCCACGGCCTCGGCGCGAACATCGCGGTCGGGGAAGCATTGTTCATAAATATCGACGAAGTTTTCCATCTGCAAGAGAATACGGTTGCCGAAGCTAATGTTGAAAGGAGCGAGAAGCGCTTCGACCTTCTTGATGGTCTCGTCGTTTTCGGCGTCGAATTTGCCTTTTTCTTTTGCCTCTTTAAGCAAACCGGCAATCATGTCGTAGGTGTAGAACTTTTGCGGGATTGGCTCATCGAAATCACGCACCTTCGGCGCGCGCTTATTGAAGTTCATGGTGTGGGCACGGTCATAAACCTTGTCCGAAATCACGAAAGTCGATTCATCGCGGTTGGCGGTGCCGATAAACCAAATATTGGGTGGAACTTTGAGAGTATGGCCATCCGTCAGGGCGCCATATTGTTTAACGCTGCCATCTTCTTCTTTCACCGAGAGTTTGATATTAATGAGTTTGATCTCGCGCTTATTCTCTTCGTTCTCCATCAAGGAGAGGAAATCCGAGAAATAATATTCGATGCGAGAAAGGTTCATTTCATCAAGAACGATGAAGGTCGGAATTTCAGGATTAAGGGCGGCCTTATAAAGAGCCTGCGTGAATTTTTTCGGGGTGTAGGTACGGCTGAATTCGTTGTAGTAACCCAAGAGTTCGTTCTTGTCTTTCCAGCTCGATTCCACCTCGATGATGTCGCAATTGCCGTCAATGGCTTCCGAGAAAATTTTCGGCAAACTGGTTTTGCCGGTGCCAGACATACCTTGGAGAATGGTCAAACGGCAAGCGCCAAGGCCGGAAATGAACGTCGCAATGTCTTCTTCGCGATAAGACAAATGGAGGCGGCTATCGCGGGCATATTCGACCACGAACTTCACAAGATCGGAAAGGGTTCCAGCCGGGGCTATCGACATCTTGCGTTTTTCCAAATCGATCTTGAAGTCTTTGGCTTTGGAATCCAATTCCGTAAAGGCAGGGCAGGGGTCAAAACCAACAGCGTTTGTCTCTTCGTTGGCGCCAGCCGAAGCGGCACCAGTGCCCGCGCCTCCGCCCAGCAAACCATCCGGCAACTCGAATTCGGTCTTATTGCCATCAAGAGCCCTCCGCCAAATCATCGCGCCAAGGACAACCAAGTCAGCGAGAAGAATATAAAGAACATCCGTGTGAATGCGATAAGTCATGTCGTCGCTATAGGTGTAACCATAGTATTCGATGACGTTTTTAGTGCTTTCCTTTGTAATCTCCGCCGCGACGGTGAAATAGAGGCCCGAGACGCCGAAGATAAAGACTAAGAAGATGTTAACGTAGGCAACGACTTTGGCTAAGGTCTCATAGTGCTTGTAGTGGGAGAAATAAGAAACGAGAACAAGGAAGAGACCGCTTCCCGAGCAAATAAGCATGACCATGATAGCGAAGGCCACGGCCTGATAGCCCGAGCCAAGAGAAGGATAATCCTGCAAGAGCTTCAAACCCGTAACTGCCAAATCTTCGGTGTAACCGCCCGAGGTGAAATGAATCTTGATGACATTTAAGAAGATGGAGCAGAAGGTCAAGACAGTGAAAATAAGGACGAAGATAAGCGGAGCGGCCTTTTTAAGCGGCTTGACGGGCTTCTTTTTGGCTTCGGGAGGAATGTTGGCTTCATCGAATTTGCCTTTGAGGATGGCATAGACAAGAGTCATCGCCATCATGGCAAAGAAGAGAATGTACGAGATGGACGAAGCGGTGAAGCTTTGGATCGAATAAACGAACTGAATAATATAACCAAGCAAGAAGAATTCCATGCTGACGGAAAGAAGAATAACCATGAAATTCTTGGATTTGGCGACAAAGTCTTTTTTGTCGCTGAAGAAGGACGAAAGTGAGAACACAAAATAAAGAGCGCAGAAAATCACAAGCGCCATGTTAACGAGCGCATAAATGGAATCTTCGAGGGCCGCTGACTTAGAGAAAAGAGCGGTGGCAAAGATGCAAGTTTGAGAAGTGGAACCATTGCTGACGGTGTAAAGCGGGATAAACAATAAAGAAAAGAGCAATAAGAGCAGCGACGCGATATCAACAACCAAAATCCCAAAAGCCAATCTATTCGATTTAAGTGTTAAGGGAGCAACGGCCGGCGCATCAAGCTTCGACAGTTTCTTGGCACGAACGGCCAAGGCAAAACAAACGACGGAAAGGATGACGCTGATGATCTCCATCGCGATGATGGAGGTCTTTAGAGTGTGATAAAGAGGCTGATAAACAATGATGGCAATCGCGAAAACCAAGTAATAGAAAACACCGATGAAATTGCCAGCGTTCTTTTTGGCGGCAAGGTCAAAAACCGATAACGCAACCGCAAAGATGGAGACATAGAAAGCCAATTGGAGAACGAGCGGATATATCCTTGCCGTTCCGGTGCTGGCGTTGGTAGCTAACGACCAAAGACTCTCGGCCGGAGAGACATCAAGCGGTAACTGCAAAGCAACGAAGTTCAAAAAGAAAATAAAAACAAAAAGGACCAAAATGATGGTTTTGGCGAACCAGGGCTTTTTAAATGTTTGTTTCATAATGTTGTGGGAGACACTTAAGTGTCTGCGTTCTTCTATGATACCACGACCCAACGAAGGAACTAACTACTGAACCAAAAACATAGAAAAAACATTTTAAAGGCTCAAAAAACTGGTGGATTTTCAACGATTTTGATTATTCTTTAACGTAAGTCGAAAGGTCTGGATAGCTTAATGTCGGCGCTTCCCAGGTATAGTTGTACCCATAATCGAGCAACGACTGTTTGTTGCGGTCGGTAACCGTCAAATAGTTCTTAATGCCCATGGTGTAGGTGGAAGTGGATTTGTTGTCGCTGCCACTAACGCTATTTTGAGTGAAGCTGATATAAAGAGTCCCGTCGGCATTAGAACGATATTGCTCATTGGCGATGGTATAAGTGGTGGAGTTATCGGTATAAGAGCCACCGTTATCATTGAATTTCTTGAGTTTGGCAAGCATGGCAGTCGGTTCTGCGATATTGGCTTTGGAGAAAATGGTTTGCGGATCGATTCGCGATTCCAAGAAGGTCAGCCCATTCTTGTCATTAACCGCAACCTGAACTTCATTATCAAAACCGGCGGTTGAAACTGTATAAGTTTTTGTTTCGACTTCGTAGGTCGATGAATTGGCGTCGGTTTTGCTGCTCTTTGAGTATTTGGCATCGTAAAGCGTGCCATCTTTAACAAAGACCCATCTCTTAATACTGCCAATCTCGCTGTAATAATATTGGTTCGTTTTGTCATAGCTCATATTCTCCGTATAAGGAATGACAAAGAGAATGATCGCCGCCGTATCGGTATGAGAAGCCTTAAAAGCGGTAGGCACCGTAACGCTAGAGGCACTATTGGTGTTGATGACCGTTTGTAGGGCGTTCATCGCGTCAGCCCGTTTGATTGTCGGTCCGTATTCTTTTTCTAGTGGATTACCACAACTAGACAGAAGGGCGGCAACCATCGTGAGGCCAAGAAAACCAACATTAAGATTGTGTTTCATAATTTGATACCCACTTTTGTTATAGACCGAATTCAAAATAAATAAACCAACAAATGTGGTTAACTGTCCGGTTCCGTCAGCGAACGAATCAAAAAAATGGCGTTTCCTGAGAAACGGAGGGTCTCAATAGCGCAAACCGATAATAAATAATTCGTCAATCGGTGTGAGTTTTGTTTCTTTCGCCTGGCGCAAACATCCGATCTTTTTCGCTAAGCGGCCTAATGACTTTGCATGGACAGCCAGCGGCCAATGAATGGGATGGAATGTCATGCGTGACGACACTTCCAGCGCCGATAACAACATCGTCTCCAATCGTCACGCCGCCACAGACGATGACACCGGCGGCTAACCAGACGCCAGAACCGATTTTGATCGGCTTTCCATACTCAATGTTATAAAAACCATCTGGGAATTGCTGGGGATTTCTTTCTTCAGCCAGCAAAGGATGCATCGGGGTAGCCAAAATGACATTGGGCCCTAGCATAACGTTATCGCCGATGGTTATCGGACAAATGTCATGGAATTTGCAATCATAATTCGCGTAAAAGTTATCACCAATATAAACGTTAAAGCCATACTCTACACGAACGGTTGGTTCCAGCCAGGCATTCTTGCCTAAATGAGGGAAAATCTTGTGCAAAAGAGCAACGCGTTTGGATTCTTCACTAGGATGGAGGTTATTGAACTCGAAAAGGAGTTCCTGCTCAGCCATTTTGGCATCGTGGAGCTCTTTGATTGAAGAGTTGTATAACTCGCCTTTTATCATTTTCTCGGTCTGTTTCATTGTGTCTCCTCCAACCGCCCTTTTGGTAATTATACAATAAAAAGGCTCCCGTCTTCCCGTTTGAGAAATGCCGAGAGCCTGTAGTAACTAATTAGTTGGCTTTGTTGATGACGACAAACTGCTGAACCTGGTAAGGTTTGGACACGACGTTGCGTTCCACCCACATAGAGAAGAAACGCTCAGCCGGAACACAATAGTAGCCATCTTGGCAATGGTCGCTGGTGTCATAGGAATCGGCTAAGACGATCATGTCGTCTCCGATGCCAGCGGTGCCCATCGTGTCATAACCGATGATGTCCTGATAGTGGCCATCCCAATCGCCCCAAAGAATGGTGATGGCNAGTTTCTTATTAAGGTAGCCAAGAATCCATTTGACGAAGGCNCTGTCTTTGGCGTCTTCGACATAAATCGGGTTGCCTTTTTCGTCAAGGCCCGAAGCGTAAGGGGCCCAGCCTTCAAAGGTGCCTTTGATGTTGCCTTGATCGGCTCCATCTGTGATAAGGTCGGTGGCGGCGTAGGTTTCCTTATAGCTCGTGGCCTCGATCTTTAGGGTCTTATCGGCCTTAAGGAAGCTGACCATATTCGGAATGCTGGTGCCATATTCGCCCGGCTCATCAGCGGTTCCCGGAAGGCCGTTGGTCTGAATATCGCACGAGGTCTTCATGCCGACGGCAAGAGAACGCTCGGTGTAAGTGGTGACACCAAGGTTATAGAGCGCCATAAGGGTGCTAGCGGGGCCNCAAGTATATTCGGTGGTTTGCTGGAAAGTCTTGAAATGATTGATGATGGTCAAATGATCGTTGCTCGTGGCGTTATAGAAATCAGGATGCCCATAGTAGGGGGAATCAGCGTGGTCGCCACCTTTGGCGTATAAATCTGCTCCTCCCTCCGGATCCATATCTTCGCCGGCAATGACTTTATCGGCTTCAGCGGTGGCGCTCGATGACGACTTCGTAGAAGCGCAGCTCGCGAGCAAAGCGCTAGCAAGCATAACGAAAACAATTTTCTTCATAAATGTTACCTTTCTAGAGGACTATGAAAGCCTTAGAGCCTTTGTCTTAAGGCCAATGCGAGAGTAAGAACAACTAATTAGGAGATCTCCACTATCCGAGTCATTTATCACGGAACAAGGTCGACTAGTGCGCCTGCTATTTAGTTATGACTTTGGTACTCATGAAACTCGCGTTTTCTTCGTTCCTAGTTTCACAACGCGAAATTTATATATCGAACGCAAAGAAAAAACAACAAAAATCGATACGATTATTCGTGTTTTCATAATTGGAAATGGCTTAGGGCTAGCCGAAGGAATACTGATTTTTAGTAAAACCGAAATCAAGTAATGGGCATTCAATCGAAACTTTTTGCTTTTTCACTTAACAAAACAAAGACTTTTAGAGATGAAAAAAGAGCAACGACATCAAGTGGCATCTAACGGCATAACATTATTAAAACCATCAAACGAAACGCAATAAAAAATCCGAGCCTCTTTCAAGGTTCGGATACGTTTCGCTTTGGTGGAGCGAGCCGTTTCATATCCGAACCCGGAACTAGNCAAAACCAGACGACGAATCGGGCGCACTTTTAAATCTTATTCGTAATGGGTACACATCCGGAGAACATGAACCNCTTTGTTTGCTTCATCGACTTCATAAACGAGATGGCGTTGAATATTGATTCTCCTCGAATAGCATCCTTGGTAGTCGCCTCTCAGCTTTTCATAAGGAGGAGGATTCTGAAAAGGATTCATTTGAATAACGCCTAGGAGTTTCCGGGCTTTTTCCTCAAGACCGGATTGCTTCAGTTTCTTCTTGTCCTTTTCGGCGTAAGAAGAAAACTTGATGACGTAATTTACCACTTTTCATTCTCCGAATAAGGCTTTTTCTTCGAGTAGTCTTCCTTCTTGGCTTTTTTGATTGTCTCCCCGAAGCCGGGGACTGAAGCCAAGGCGAGGGTCTCTTGAATGTCGTTCCAATCGTCCTCTGAGATCACAACAAAATTACTTCCTCGAGAATTCACCACAAGGATAGGCGAGGCCGCTTCTTTAGATTTATCGGCTAATTCAAAGATATTTTTTCGAGCATCGGCAATGCTGATGGTTGGCATAAGCATGCCTCATTAATGTACTTCTAAATGTACATTCATAAGGTACGCTCAAATGTACGTTTAATCGGGGCGAAAAATCATTTCTGTGTCCAAGACAAAGAGGGATAAAACAACAAACACCGCAGGAATGCCAACATAAAACTGGCCTTTTGGGCTTGCCCTATTTCCTTTCCTCCGTTTCCTTTTCAAAGCAAGCAAAGTTTCTTTCGAGACCGAGGGCAGTCAAAATCCCCCAATGCCCGTTTAGATTCACACACGATTCCCTATCAGTTCTTTTTCGGCAAACAAAGAAAACGGAACCTCAAAAAACTTCTGAATCCGATAGATTTTTTGAAAAGAAGCGGCGTAGAGATATTCGTCCGCTGCGTTGTATTTTTTAAGCACCCCAACGCTAATGGAGAGTCGCTTGCTCAATTGAGGAACGCTGATTTTTTCTCTCTCGCACAAAATACGCAGGATGGTTTTTTCTTTTTCAATTTCGTTAAACCGCGCCAAAACGGATGAATAATCCATTTCGTGATAGACGCCATACATCTCCATCAATCGATCCAAAGGCATTTTCAGGAGGATATAAGACAAGGGTTTCCCGGTTTTCTCAAACAAATAAAAATAGGCCGTTCCGCACCAATAGGCATCGTCATACACCCCATAGCTCTTATCCTCTTGAAGATATAAGCCGGTTATTTCGTTGAACAGAACAGCCAGCGATGGGACGCCATCTTCTTCCCCTAACGTTAAACCCCCATATTTCAATAGCATGTTGGAAAAGGAGCGAAGATTTACCTTCTGAATCTTTGCCAGCACGAACAAACGCGAAAAATTGTCCTTATTTATTTTCATCGTCCATCACCATGTCCCGAAGCCTCTTGCCCCCGCTATAACGGTCTTCGTTTAGTAAGTCGGCAAAAAGCTTATCCGCTCCGGCCTTTCTCGAATAGTAGTCGTTTCTGTATTTTTCATTTACCTCGAAATACCCAACAAATCTAATATTGTCAAAGGCTCTTTTCGATATCAGGACATACTGTTTGCCGAGCTCGCCGGCATCGAAAATCCTCTTGAGCGATTCGAAAGTGATTTCGCTTCGGACGAACGCCTCGGGAAAACGAAAGTAACTATCATCCGCTCGATAGCCGATAACGACATCATATTTGCTGATATCAATGAGATAGTTTTTCTCCAAGTATTCGAGTTCACGCGGATAATTTGTCTTAAGCTCGCTGGAAATGTCTCGGTTATGCATAAGAAGGGCGACCCAATACAGGACATCGTCAAAGGGGGACTTCGTCAGATCGAGAATACTGAACCGATCATCGCGGAGGTTATAAATATTGACATAACCAACTCCGTTTTTTCTCGCTCCCCACTCCTTGCCAAGCGACTCGATTGTCGTGCAGTAAAAGCCGAGTCCATAATCGTTGTGGACGTTTCCAACGCCAATGAATGGCTTTTCGATTATCCGATCGCTTCCATGATATAGTTTTCTATCCATAGCATTATTCTACTATGTGTATGTATTTTTATCAATTTAGTATATTAAAATATCCTGTTTTACTACTTTTAAGTCCACTTTTTATCCATCAGCATCTTTGGCCTGAAACAGAAAAAGCAAATTGCCACAGGATTCATCAAAGTCAACACGGTTTTCACGGGAACAAAAATCCGAACCGAATATCACTGAAGAATCTTCCAGTAACCATCCTTTTTAGACCCGACCCTTTCCAGATAGTTGTTTTTCTTCAAAAAGGCAATATTTCTCTCAATTGTCGTTTCGCCTAGACCCAATTTTCCAACAAGAATATTGGTTGTGATATTCGGGTCGTTTCTCATTTCTTTGAGAACAGCAAGTTGGGTCTTATTGAGACGGAGTTTTATTCCCCCATTTGTTCCCCCGCTTATTCCCCCAGTAAAGGGAGAGGTTTGGTAATCAACAGCATTAATCCGAGTGAAAGGAATCGTAACATTGATTGAATTCTCGCCGAAGTCAAAGGCGCTTTCTCCAAAAGCCTTAACGATTCTTGGAACACCCCTACCTGTTTTTTCAGAAAGATGAAGCTGTAAAAAGATCTCTGACAGCTCTTTATTGACCGGAACGCTTTCGCCCGAGAGAAAGCCGAGTTTCGTTTGCCCAAAAGGAATCCCGCCATGGGAAAGGATCTCGATTCGATCAGAAAAAACGGTAATCATAGGAGCGTTTCCCTCAATCCAGAGATTGTGCAGTACCGCGTTGATGACGGCTTCCCGCAAAGCATCGGAATCAAACAACGGCACTTCTTTGCGTTCCACCTTTCTGTCGCGTTCATCCGCTTGGGGGATATTAATGGCATCAAAATAGTTCAAAAGTTCGGAAAGACTGATCAAAACACATTTATTGCCATACTCCTTGACAGAAAACATCGGGTCGGCCTTCGTCTTGCCAGCGAAGACAGAAACTCGAAAAGGCATATGATTTTGGTCAGAGAGAAGTTCGGCAAGTTTGTTGTATTTCCCAGATTTGACGAGAAGGTTTAGGTTCTTCTTGAATGTGGCTCTGCTTAAAGAGACTCCTTTGGAGGCATAGAACATCCATAAGCCCTCAAAAGAAAGTTCCTGATTATCGGAGACGAGGTTGGCAAGAGAGGGGACGCCTTCGGTTAATATCTGCCAAAGTTCTGACTCGCGATGTGGATAATCGCGAAGATTCGCTTTGCTGGAATCGATTCGAATATATCTCTGCCCCGCAAAAGAAGTCGGGTATTTCTCCGCTTTTGGAATAGAAAGAACAACAATCGGTTTCCCATTGACAGCAATACGCTCGAACTTGAAGTTAAGACTGGGATTCAAGTTCCTCGCTAAATAATTCTCAAGCGGTTCTTTCTTGTAGTCCACCTTCCAATCAAATTCTGTACCCACGAGTTCGCGACTCTTGTCTTGGACACCCCAAACAAAATAGCCGAAAGGCTGCCCTTTCATAGCCGCGCCATTACTCAAAGCCGAAATATATTCGCCCAATTGTTCGGGCTCGTACCAATTCTCTTTATATTCTACCCATTCAGCCTCAGAATTATCGCTAATCATCGTTTTAATAAAATCTATATCCATTGCCGATCCTTCCCGTGAAATCTTTATGTGATTAGTATAGCATAGCGGGGGGAATAAACGGGGGATTAAACGGGGGAATAAATAATTCTTAAAAATTAAGTTTTCAGAAGATTAGTAAAGAGGGGGAATATCGGGAATAATTCGCTTAATATTTGTGTAAGCAAGAACCTTCCCGACCGAAGTAATCTGCATAGAATGTGGAATTTGGTTCCACCATTTAGAAACGACCTGTATTGATGGATAATCTATAAACTTTTTTCTAATGCTACTATCGGATGTTGCCTGTAATTCGGGATTTTGAGTATACATATGGAAAATCTGATGCAGTGCTTCCTTTTGTTCTTTAGTTAAATCGACAGTTACCATCCAAGATTGAGCAAGAGTCAACTTGTCAATCTCGTTCTCTTCCGTAATTGACAATTTGTAATAGTTTGGGCCAAATTCAGTTGGCACAAGAATACTGGGAGGAAGAGCGTTGCGCTGAGCAGCCCCAGGGCTTTTACATAAATATCGCTATCTTTTTTAAAGCCGCAAGCAAACCTTTGCTTTAAAAAACCAAGGTAAATATCTTCTAATTTAGAAGCTGACATAACGTCTGAAATTCTAACGCAGCCAAGTACATCAAGTTGATCCATCCAATCTGTTCCAGTTGGCAAAAGACTATGCTGCATGATTTTGGAAAATAAGTCATCCATAACACCGAGCGCTTTTGAAACGTCGGAAGCTATCGGAGTGAACATAGAAACTGCAAAATACATTGAGAGTGATAGCAAAGAATCCGTATCAATTTCATTCACAATTTGTATAGCACGTTTGATACCAGTGCCTATTTTTTATCTTCGTGCTTTTGAATCTTGTGGGCAAGTAACTCTGACAGCAACTTGTATTCATCGACATTGTCAGTTTGCATTGCAGTTTTATTTGCCAATCCCAAAAGTATTTGAAATTCCGGGTCGGAAAAAGACGCCAAAGTATTCTCGATTTTCTCGATTCTAGGAATAAGAACCTTGCCAAACTCCTCAGTCCTTTTTGAAGCGGTTTCTCTTGCAACAGAGGTCAATTCTTGGGCTTTTTGAACAAAAAGTTCATTGACAATTTTTTCCGCTTCTTCCTTTGAAACCTCGCGTTGAATTGTGCAATTTATGGTTTGGGCTTGAACCAACTGGGAATTGTTCCCAGCTTCTTGTTTCATCTTATCGGTCATTGTGAATTTCCCCCACTTGGCTTAAGTTCGATCCATCTCCGCCCTTCTGTGATTGCTTAATATTCGTATTGTTAATTTGCTTTTGTTTAATTGAATAATATTGAAAATGATGGATCGTAATTTGGAGCGTAATTTCAGCCGGGACACCGGCGCCACCAATTGCAGCCAAAATTTCTAGGAAAACATCAACAATTTTGGAATAATCGCCTACGGCAAACAGAATTATTCCGCATAACAACGCGGAAATGGATAGAAAGAACAAAATCAAATTAAATATTTTCTTTTTCATAAAAAAGTTTCTTATTTATTACACTCCTTGCCCCTAATCTGAAAAAATAGATCAACGATCTTTTTTATGATAAAAAGGAATCAAATTTTCTTTTTTCGTTGATAGCGAAACCTTGACTCCAACACAATCTCCGATTAAATAGATAGAATTTGGATAGTTCGTTCCTGCCAAGTTGATTTTTTTCGCTCCATTAACTATTTCATTTGGTGTTGTTACTTTTGAATGTTTTTTATAATTGAAATTAATTAAGGCGTATCCGCCTTTATCGTCGTAGAGATAGACCGAGTTTATGAAGGCCCAGATCAAGGCTTTTCTGTCTTCTAGGCTCTCAATGTCGGCGGTTTGGAAGCGGAGCAAGGCATATTGGATCTGGTCTTTGCTCAGGGTCGGATTGTCGAGTTTTTCCTCCTCGAGTTCGTGGGACAGTTCCTTCTTCTTGGCCGCCAGTTCATCGTAGCGTTCCTTCAAGCCCTCGTAGGCCATTCCACCCTCGATGGCGTTGATGAGGTTCGACATCTTGCGGTCGAGGTCGGCAATCTTGCCTTCCAGCTCACCGAGCCTCGGGTTCTCCCCGAACTGGGCGGCATAGATGGTTTCCGTGAGCCTCGAGACCACCCCATCCTCATTGAGGAACTTCAAAGCCTCATTGACCACCAGCGTCTCGATGAACTCCTTGCTGACCGACTTCTTGTGACAGGAATGGTTCCTCTTCACGTTCCTGCACGTGTAGTAGCGATAGACCCTCCCGCTCCTCTTGTCGGTAGAATCGCCCGCCATATAAGCCCCACAATCGCCGCAATAGAGCTTGGTGGTGAGAATGTAGTCGTCCTGAGCCTTGAAGCGCGCCGAGGCCCTGGAATTGCGTTTCAGCTTAGCCTGGGCTTTCTCGAAAGTCTTCAAGTCGATAAGCGGAGGGACGCAACTCTTGTTCACGGTGCCCCCGCAACTGAACTCGCCGATGTATTTGCGGTTACGGAGCATCCAGCAGACGCTTCCGTGATGGAAAGGCTTGCCGTCCCTGCCCCGATAGCCCTTGGCGTTGAGGGTGCAAACCAAGGAGTTGATGGTACAGTTGGTGGTCGTGTAGAGATGATAGACGAGCTTCACGGCCTCGCTTTCCTTCTCCTCGACCACGAAACGCTGGTTCTCCGTCCGATAACCGTAGGCCGGCCTTCCGCCGTTCCACTTGCCCTCCAGCACGTTGTCCGTGTTGCCCCGCTTGATCTTCTGGGCGAGGTCGGCCGAATAGTATTCGTTGATGCCGTCGAGAACCGACTCCAAAAGGATGCCCTCGGGAGAGTCGGAGATGTTCTCGGTGGCCGATATGACCTTAATGTTCCTCTTTCCGAGAACGGCACGATAGCGGAGGGAATCGTACCGGCTTCTCGAAAAGCGGTCGAGCTTCCAGACCAAAACGACGTCGAAGCTCCTGCCCTCCGAATCGTTAATCATCTTTTGGAAATCGGGCCTCTCGTCCGTGCGGGCTGAAAATGCCCTGTCGATATACTCGTGGACGATTTCGATGCCCTTGGCGTCGGCGTAGGCATGGCACTCACGCAACTGGCCGTCTATCGACTCCTCACGCTGGTTGTCCGATGAATAGCGGGCATAAATGACGCCTCTCAAAGTCTCCGTTTTCTGGTCTTGCATATAAAAAGACCCTCCTTGTTTGTTTCGCGCTTGCAATTAGGGTCTTCCTATTATTTCCAGTCCACTGGCTGGCAACATTTTGTGAAAATCGCGATGAAGATCACAAAATGGAAAAACAACAAAGCAAATCAAATCATTCGGTCGTACATCCTGACTGGTACGAAATATAAGACTGGTATTTTTTGAGGAGTTCTTTCTTTGAGAATTCCTCCATCCATAACCAATCTGGATTCTTGCCATCAGAAGTCAGGGGAAGCATGATACTCTGCCTTCTCATACGAGGCTCGTTGAACTTATAACCATATGTATATTTCCCTTTTTGCTTAAGAATTACCGTCTTGATGAAAAGGAAAACATATTTATTGTCGTGACCACATTTTAGATGGAGGCGCTTAACGTCATCCGAAAAAATGCATTCATAGGGATGATAGAAAGCCTCACAAATTGAGCCATTGTAATTTAGTCCTAAGACGTTTTGGTCTAAGGATTCATTGGTATTATTAACAAAATTAGTTATGCCGTTGTTTGAATCTGATGCGCCGATAAAAGGTCGATCGCCACTAGCCATATCGGCAGTAGTCAGTCTAGTCCCTGGCTTAATATCAAAAATATCTTCCATCTTGAATTCGCCCCACTCTTTCTCCTCCATGGAAGGAATTGATGAATCTACACCCCTTAAATCATCAAGTGAACGGGTGACAAAGTCCAAATAGGATTTCTTTTTCTTTGCAATCAGGCCATCGACGTAATCATTTATTTGCTGGAAATCAGGAACACTCCCATCTGCGGAAGGCAAATAAAAGCGCTGATTAAGTAGCCTGGATTGTGTACACATATTTGCAAACGAAAATTTGCCATCCATTGATTTCGTAATCGATGCGCAAATATACCTAAGAACATCAGGAGAGAGAGCATCCTTTGGCTTCAGAATATTCACGTGCCCATGAGAAGCAGAGTAAAATTCGTGTGGCTGAAAATTGGCTTTGCCAAACATATCTACAGTAACAAGACCACCGGAAAAAAGTATTGAGTCTTCTCCCCCGTCGGCAACAAATTTAATGATCCCATTGTCACCAACTTGGGCCGTCACGAGCGGCTGTTCGCCGCTCGTTAGTAGCTTCGCTTGGCTGTCTCCCTTAACTTGCAAGATATCAAAGAAGTCGGAGATAGAAAAATAGTTAATCATTCCCCCCCCCGCGAATTTTTGCTTTGGAACAAATATTCTCGTCCGTCCATAACCATTTTAAATTCAAAAGTCAAATAATCGGAAACCGATTGTTCAACGTCTTTTTCTGTAGGGATTTCTTCATTAAAGTAATAAAACGAGTGAAGCCATTCATCTTCGGGTTTGACGGTCGATTTAACAGAAAATTTGGTTGGAGCATCTATTCTATCAAACCAAACATCGAGTAAATGTTGGCGCTTGTCCTTAGCGTCTGGCTTTTCAACTAAACCAACGTGTTGGGCGACATCAAAGCCATCATCTTTAAAATCAATAAATTTAGCCAAGTGCTTAGCAGGGTTGGGCTGGCCAGCGGTAAAAACAGCGATGCAAGTATTTGTTCCAACACCATAAAATGTGTTTGGATTCAATGTAATTACGCCTTCGAGGGTATGCTTTTTTAGTATTCTTTCTTTCGCCCTCTGCTCAATATTTGTTTTCCCAGTCATTGTCGAAAGAGGAACAATTACCGCAGCTTTACCTCCAGGAACAAGACTGTCCAAAAGATGTTCTACAAAAAGAATCTCGTAAAGCGATGAATCCTTTTTCCCTTGCGAGTAAGGCGGATTCATCATGCCAACATTGCATCCTTTTAATTGAAGTTCGTTAGGGTTCTTTTTCAAGAAATCGTCGTTTACTATGTTGGATTTTCCATCCCCTCTTAAAATCATGTTTGTGGTAGCGATGGTGAACATATATTCCTGAATTTCGATTCCGTGGAGTTGCTCTTTCCGAATATGATTTTGTTTTTCTGGATCGCTTGTGGCCCCAAGCATCTTGTGCATTGCGGCTACAAGAAAGCCGCCCGTTCCGCAAGTTGGATCAAGAACCTTATCTGAAGGTTTTAGATCAAGGAGATCACAAAATAACGATGTAATGTGAGATGGGGTAAGAATAATTCCCAATGTTTGCCCATCTCCTCCTGAATAGCTCATGAATTCTCCGTAAAACCGGCCAATGTAATCTTCGGCAGATGAACTATTTTTTACGGTTTCGAAAATATGATCATAAATGAACTTTGCGTAATACTTGTTTGGGGTCATTCCAAGTTTTGGATTTACCTCATTGAGCATTTTGGAGTCTTTAATAAAGGCAAAACGATTCAATACCTTTTCTTTCTTTACGTCGGGTGAAACATTGGACCTTTTTAAATTATCATTTATTGCATCAAAAATAATGGACCCATCCGTTTTAATATCGTCGCCCTTCAGATTGTCGATGGAAAAGGAACCTTTTCCTATCTCTCGGAGAGCAAGCAAGATGCCTGAAACAATTAGTGGCTTTTCCTTTGTCTCAAGGTTTGAATAGTCACGTAAATATTCATGAAGTTCTTTTGTCGCCTTCATGATTGTTTCTAAATCAGCGTCTTTTTTATCAATTTTGAGTACGTTACGTTCGTAATAATCTTGTATGTTCTTGGGCGAGAATTGAGCAAACGATTCTACATCGTCCAAAACTTGACAATATTCTCTTTCATTAATAAACAATGGAGTAATCTTATAATCTTTATCTGAACCAGAAACGCCAAAGGCAAAAATCTTTTTATAGGAAGTATTTTCTAGCAGCACACGAAAGTGTTGCGAGAAAGTCACCATGAACGCTTGCAATTTTCGGTGCTGAGGAGCAAATGCCTGAGCAATCTCTCCGTTTTCGGCCATTTTTCGTCCTGCTCCTTCACCCTGAAGACGTAGGCGAACCAATTGAGGTAATCCTGGAGGTATTTCGTCCTCATCCCGGTGAACCTGTCGAGATAACGCTTCGCCCAGGACGAGAAGCTGTTGATCATGAGCATCGCCTTCAGGGACGCCTCGTCCTTGACCGTTGATTTGTAGACCTCGTCCGCCGATCCGAGGGCCTCGATGAGCCTTCTGTGGGCCATGAGGCCGTCGTGGACGATGGTCGATCCGGGCTCGATGTGGCCCTTCAGGGCCCTCAGCAACTCCGCCGAGGTCGGGCATCCGTGGCCGGTTTCGAATATCACCAGGCTCTCGCGGCAGTCGATGGCGATGCAGACGCATACCTTCCTTTTGGAGAGGCCTCTCCTCATCTTCCGGAAATGATCGCCGGGGTCGCCGTAGTCGAACGTGTAGATCTCGTCGATCCAAACCCGGCCCGAAAGCCTCGTTTTCCTCTGCCATTCGGCGACCGTCGCGAAGGCCTTCCTCCGCCAGAGAAGGGCCGTGTTGTGGTGCACTCCGACGACGGAGGCGACCACGTCCAGCGGGACGTTGAACGACATCATCTCAAGCGCTTTGGCGTAATCCATCAGATGCCTCTTCGACCAGGCCAAAGCCGATTGGCTCAGCAGCTGGAACGTCCGTCCGCAATCGGAGCAGACGTACCTCCGCTCGCCCGATTTCGACCTCCCCCAAGGCCGGCAGGAAAGCGATCCGCATTCCGGGCAGGCGGGCTTTCGGCCGAGGGATTCCGCCATCTCCGACAAATCGGCCTCGCCCAGCCATTCGCGGCATTCGCGGGCCCGGACCTCGCCGCGGAGATCGTCGAATGACCCTCCGTCCATCCCGGACACCAGATCGTGGAACCGCGTCTTTTTCTCCCTGGACATGAAAAATCCTTCCGAGGCTCTGGGAGGCGTCCAGCGGAAGGAGTTTATCGCCAAACAAACCGATCCTGGCCGCCTCCCAGATCCTTCGATTTGTTTGGCGAGACCATTATACGGCGGGGCGGCTCATCAATAAACGTCAGCAACACTTTCGTGTGCTGCTAGAAAGTATTTTCAATTAAGTGCTTCCCATAAAAATAGGCACCATTTTCAGCGTATTCAACAACGTCTTTCGTCATGGTGGAAATCAACCCCTTATCATCAATTTTCACATGGTGGGTTACATCAGCCTTGTCCTCTATAACAAGCAAATAATCTCCAACAACAGCGACAAATTCCGGAAAGCCGACCTTTCCAGTTCCCTTTTTTGACGAACTTTTCAGTGCATCGTTGATTTCCTTAATGTCGCTGCCTTGTTCACTGAAAGGGATATTAACGTCCTGAAGCATCTTTCGAACCATCCCGTCAGTTTTGATTTCTTGCTTTGCCATTGTTATTCCTCGATTCCATGTTTCTTACAAAAAGCATTTATCTCTCGTCTTAATTTAATGGTCGGCTGATGGTGTCCTTTTTCCCACCTGTTAATAGTGGCAAACGAGACGCCTAATTTCTCAGCCAATTCGTTTTGAGATAGCATTAATGTATCCCGAATTTTCTTTATTAATATCCCATAGTCCATATAACAATTATATAACAGTTAATTATTTGTTGGGCAAATTTCGTGTTTTCTTGCCTATATATAAGTGAGAGGTATATTCCATGGGAACAAGAGCTTATATTTGTAAAACTATCGATGATGTGAATTGTGTCGGTATCTATTGCCAATTGGATGGAGGGCTGAATCATACTGGTCGTTTGCTAGTTGCCGATTATCAAAAGGGGCGAAAAGTTAACGAGTTATTGGCAAAAGGTGATTTGCTATGGCCTTTGCAAATTTTCTTTCAAAACCAAGCCAAAAACCAAAAAGTCATAGGTTTTAAAAACAACTCCGCAGCGGAAACGTTTTTCTTCTTTTTTCTTTTGCCAGAGACGGCGAATTAAAGTTAAAAAAAAAGGAACTTGGTAGCTTTTAATTTAAAAGTTTGAACCAACTTTGGGAACGCATGAAAAACAACAACATGCTGAATTTTTTTTTACGTTTTCCGTCCAGGGGTTTTAGCTGGATGGTTTTCTATTTTCCGAACCCGGAAAAGTTGTCTGAGGGTTTTTCTAATTTTTCATTTGGGCGTAATTTTCCGCCATGGCGGTTTCCCGCTGGCCCGGCCTGTCCGGAGATGGGGCGGCTGGAACCGCAGGATTTGGCCGGCCACCCCGCCTTTATCCTGTTTTTCCAGCTTAATAAGGGGTGGTTTTGCCCCCCTTTTCCGAGGCTTTGACCACGCTTGGTTCTTTGGGCCCTTCCTTTTCCCCCGCTTTGCCCGTTAAAGCGGTTTTCCTTGGGTTCCCCCTTGGGTCTTGCCTCTTCTTTCCTCTCGTACCGAGGCCACGCAACTTGGGGGTCGGCGAACTTCTTCCGTACCGCCCCTAGGAGCGCTCGAGGCGCGGAGACATCCACCCTCGGCATTTCGTTTCAGCTCGGCCACAAGGCTTGCCGCGCCTTTTCCCTGAGCCGGATCCGGTGGACGGATGTTTGACCCCACCGCTTGGAAGGCGTAAAAGGGCCAACGGGGGACAGTAATGGATTTTGTTTATCTCGTCTATTTCTCGTTTCGTTTGTGGCTTGATTACTTTCAAACCCACGTTTTAAAACTCCTTTTGTTTAATGGTTTTCCCTCTCGTTCCCCATTCCCGGCCGGTCCCCGTTCCGCTCCCAAGCCCTTCACCCCCATAAGGGTTTTTGGGATTGAGCGGGCTTTTTGCAACCAAAAGGCCCGTCGTTCCTTCATCACGGAATTTCCTTTCACTTAATAGGCTTTCGGGGAAGGCCCGAAACTTGTTAGGCGAAGTTTGCCAAAAAGACTCCTTCACCCTTAGGGACGGGTCCGGGATGGGCCAAAAAATTTAACCCCAGGGAGAGTCCTCCACAGACGCCTTCCGGAACGCCAAAAAACCTTGGTAGTGGGAGGTTTTCCACCCGCCCCTCCCACTTAAAAAACCTTTGCCGAAAATTTGGTCAAAACTTGGTAGTCGGCCTATCACCTCCTCGCAAAAAAACGGTTGCGAATTGAGAGGGCTAGAAGCTCTAAAAAGCGAACAGTCCCCTCACTTAGACGCTGCGAAAACGGCAAAATACCACTTTTTCTTTTCGGGAAACAGGTAAAAATGCCTTTCACCATCGAGTGTTTTGGCAAAATAAAAAATGTTTTATAAATCCGACAGGGCAAACGAAAAGGGCGGCCCTTTCGGACCGCCCTCTATCGTCAAGTCAGGTGATTACGTCTTCGGTATTCATCAAACATGACTTTAATCCCAACGCAATCCCCTACGAGGTAGATTGAGTTCGGATATAGACCGTTTGGTGGAGCCAACGGGGATCGGACCCGCGACCTCCTCGTTGCGAACGAGGCGCTCTCCCAGCTGAGCTATGGCCCCAAAACGCTTTGCTATTATAGTCAATCCGCGTAGTACTTACAACGAACATTACTACTTAGCAAAGACTTGTTTGGCCACTAAAGGCAAATCGGCAATCGTTCTTAGATAATGCCTAGCGTTCACTCGGACGCCAAAGCCATAGGCCGCCCAGATAAAGGAAATGCCGGCCGCTTTGGTTTCGAGCATATCTTTTTCCGTATCGCCAATGTAAGCCGCTTCTTTGATGCCGTACTGTTCCATGATGTAGCGGATGTTCTTCCATTTCGGGGCGCCCGTATCCCCCGCGCAGACGTGTCCTTTGAAGTATTTGCCCATCGAGCAGGCGTTGAGATAATTCTCCACATAGCCTTTATCAGAATTGCTCACTAGATAGAGATCGTATTTCTTGGATAGCTCCTGCAAGACCTCTTCTTCGTGCGGATAGATTTGGCCCGGATGAACTCCAAGATATTTGATCTCCGAAACAAAACAGGCGTGGAAAAGACGCATCTGCTCCGCCCGCGTCCTATTGGGGAAGGCAAGAGGGCAAGTCTCTTCAGGCGTTAAACCCATATAGCCTTTCACGATTTGTTCCGTGAAAAAGATGTCCTGACCTTCCTTGGCCATTGCCGCGTTCCAAGCGATGGTGATGCCTTTGATCGCGTCCCAAAGGGTGCCATCAAGATCAAAAATTAAACTTTGTTTTGCAGTGTTTTTCATAATTCATCCTTAATTTGCATTATTTCTCATCCGGATCAAAAGGCGCTTCGATGGCTTTCTCGTCTTCATCGTCCGCCACAACCTCGCCGCCTTGAGCGGTGGAGATGGACTCGAACTTATGATCCATGCGCTTAATAGTTTTATCAACATCCGAGGCGCTTGTCTGCAGGCGGTCCACGCCTTCATGGAGTTTCCGCCACTTCTCGTCAAAGATCGCAAAGTCTTTTCCTAGCGAGGCTAGCTCTTGTTTCATCTCGTCAAGATTCTCAGCCCTTTCGGCATCGATCTGGGCGGCATGGAAGGTGACGAGAATTGGCTGGAGGATCGAAGGCGAAGCCATAACGACATTCTTCCGCAAACCATCTTCGACCACGTCTTTCATCTCGCTATGGATATAAGCGAAAATTCCATCATTAGGAATAAAGATAATAGCTTGGTTGGTCGTTATGCCAGGAATGATGTATTTGGTGGCCACTTCATTGAATTTATCCTTAACGTCTTTCTTGAAAAGGGCCTCTTCGGTTTTCTTTTCCTCGTCGCTCAATTGCTCGCCGCCAAAAAGACGGGCGTAGTGGGTGAGTGGGAATTTGCTATCAATGCATAGCAAGGCGTGCTGGCGGGGGAAGAAAACAACTGCGTCGGGCCTAATATCGGATCCATCTTTCGCATGGGCGATGAAGTGCTGTTCATCATAGAACGTGCCTTTGCCATTAGGCCAAGTGGCTTCGAGAATCATCGAAAGCTGCATCTCGCCATATTGGCCGCGGGACTGATTGCTGGTTAAGACATTATTGAGCGAAACAACATCGGCTTGAAGCTTTTGCAAATTGGCTTGGGCCTCCGTCATCTTGCCCAACGTTTCTTGGAGATTGCCCATGGTTTCGGAAGTGGACTTAAAGCCAGCGTTCAAAGAATCGTTGACCTGCTTATTGATGGCCACGAAATTGTCATCAACCTTCTTATTGATGGCGGCGATGGAGTCCTGAAGGGACTTATTGGCAAGAGCGGCATTATTGGCCAAGGTTTCGTTCACGGCCTTTTGGAACTCCGCGATACGGGCGTTGTCTTGGTTGGATTGATCGCCTAATTGCTTCTGTACTTTAACCATCTGCTCCGCTAACTGGGACGAAATGACGAGCGGAATGTTCTTCTCGTAGTTCGAGACGTCCGCTTTGACGGAAATGAGGTCATTGTGGACAGACTGTAAATTTGCATTCAAGGAGACGATGGCATCGGAGATATTTTTTCCACCGTCCGAGGCCTTGTTCTTCCTTAATACACTGACAAACAAAATGACGGAAAAGACAAGCGTGACCGCGCTAAGAGTAACCGCAATAATGATGAGTGTCAGTTCCATAAGTAACCTCTCAAGGGCTTACTTGTAAAGTTTAGCACAGAAAAACTCCGCTCTTGGCTAACTCTTGATAAATCAAGACTCCAATTGTTTTGCTCTTTCCTTTTTAATGGTAGTCCCAAGGAGAGCATGAATGGAAAAGTGCGTTGCGGTGATTGACCTCAAAAGCTTCTACGCTTCCTGCGAGTGCAGCGCCCGCCACCTCGACATCTTTTCAACGCCCCTCGTTTGCTGCGACCCTTATCGCTCCTCTTCGAGCATTGTCATGTCCGCCACGCCGTATCTAAAGAAGAAATACGGCATCCCTAACGTTTGCAGAAGACGGGATTTACCGCGCGTTCCTGGCATGATTTACGCCGTTCCAAGAATGTCCTTTTACCTTCAAATGTCCGCCAAAGTTAACTCTATTTTCCTCGACTATATAGCGGAAGAAGACCTCCATGTCTATTCCGTGGACGAAAGCTTTTTGAATCTAGGGCCATATCTGAATCTTTATCACTGCTCAGCCGAAGTCATCGTCTCCAAGATCCAAAAAGACATCAAAGAAAAACTCGGCCTTGTGGCGACAGCTGGCATCGGACCCAATATGTTTTTGGCTAAGATAGCTCTTGATCAAGAAGGCAAGAAACACGAACCCTATATCGCCCATTGGGATTATGAGGATGTGCCAACCAAGCTTTGGAAAGTCAATCCTATCACCGAAATTTGGGGCATCGCCGGCGGCACCTCAAGCCATTTGGCCCGCATTGGCATCCATAGCCTCAAAGAACTAGCAGAAGCCGACGTAGCCCTATTGAGCAAAGAGTTTGGCGTGATGGGATACCAATTGCATCAACTCGCCAACGGNATNGACGACAGCGACATCGAATGCAAATACGAGCCAAAGGAAAAAGGCTTATCCAATGGCCAGACTTTAAGNCGCGATTANTTCAAANACGAAGCCATCCTNCTCTTANGNGAAATGAANGACGACCTNGCNAGACGNCTNNGNGAAACNGGCGCCATGGCNAGAAAAGTGTCCCTATGGATTGGCTATGGCCACGACGGTGGTAGCTATGCAAAACANATGACGCTGCCTTTATTAACTGACCAAACCGATTCGCTTTACGCGGGAATTGCAGAGTTATTTGCTTTAGCGCCCGATCTGCCAATTCGTGGCTTAGGAATTTCTTATGGCCAGTTGCGTCAAAGCGAGAAGGAACAGTTATCTCTTTTCGAAGAACCAGAGGTGAGCCAAGAAAGAAAACGTCTCGATGAGTCGCTCGACATGATTCGATCGGTCTATGGATCCAATAGCGTATTGCGCTGCTCAAGCTTACTGGATGGCTCAACCGCCAAGCAGCGGCACGAACAAATAGGAGGGCATAAGAGATGAAAGACCGTGGCATGGTGAAGTGGGCGCCTTATAAGTCCCTTTGCGAACAGGAAGACTTTATGACGACAATGCATAAAAAGAAGAACGCCATAGCAAAGCCTCATATCTCAAGCGACAAGGCGGAAGAGATCAATTCTTTGTTAACGGAGTACAAAGGCCAGAACGTTGCCATCCAATTTTTCTTAGCGGGTTCAATCAAGGAAAGTCGGGGCGAAATTCAAAAAATAGACACTTTTTACAAATTCATTGAAATGAACGATATTAGAATATCTTTTTGCGATATTGTAGATGCCTATGAATGCTGAAAAATCACGATTTTAAAACTTTTACCAATAAACAAACAAGACTTGCCGTTAATAAAGTGAACCCTGAAAGGGGCTTAAAGGGACGCTTCTCCTGAGCCCCTATTAGGGAGGCGTCCCCTTTCTTGTCCAAAGAGGGGTAGAATGAAGGCAAGTATGGATGAAGGCAAGCTAGAGAAAGCGATGATTGCTCTCCAAAACGGAGACAGTAATGCCCTTGCTACCGTGTATGAACAGATGAGCAAAGGCGTCTTCACTTTCGTCTTGCCAGTTCTCCACGATTACCAATTAGCCGAAGACGTAATGCAAGATACCTTTGTGAGCGCCTACCACGCCATCAAAAGCTATAAACCCGGAACCAGCGCCCGCAATTGGCTAATAACCATCGCCAAGAACGCGGCTTTGTCAGAACTAAAAAAGAGAAATCACGAAATTTCTTTTGATTTTTCCCAAGATAATCACCCTGACGGAGTTTATTTTATAGGGGATGTTGATAGTCCGACGATCGCTTTAGCCAATAANGTCCTCGCGGAAGATGAGTTCAACATCGTGATGATGTACGCCATCGGCGAATACAAGCANAANGAAATCGCCGAATTCCTGCACATGCCTTTAGGCACGGTGACATGGAAGTACGCCAACGCCCTCAAGAAGATTAAGAAGGCGCTTGAAGACCAACAGAATGAGCAATATGCAAGAGAACAAGAAAGAGCAAAACAACTTAACTGACCTCGAGAAAATCGAAGTCACGCCGGAAGACGAGGCCTCCATCCTCGGTTCTTTAAAAGCGGAAAGTTCCTCTTTCGTTCCCGACAAGCTTGCTGACGTCATGAAAAAAGCCGGCGTCGAAGCGCCAGCCGTCGGCAAGAAAGATGAGATGGCTATCCTTTCTTCAATCAATAAAGAATCCTCTGCCTTCGTGCCTAATGACCTCTTGGCTATTCAAAAAGCCACTGGAACCGTTCCGCTTCCGTCTGACCAAGAATCCCTTGAGATTCATGAAAAGGTCAAAAACGAAGGTGATTTGATCGTGAAAGAGGCCGAAAAAGAGGTCTTTGCCAAAACTGGAACCCGTCGTAAATGGTCTTTGGCCGCAAGTTTCAAGAGCCATAAGGTCACTTGGATCAGCGCCCTAGCTTTAGGCGCGACCGCGGCGGCTGTTGCGGTTGGGGTCATCGTCACCAATGGCAACAAAGTCACGACAACTACCATGGCCTATGTTTCTGTAAGCGTCCAAAACGCTTCAAGTTATAACCAGTCACGCCAGTCTGCCTATTTAGCCAATGAAGCGACAACCACGACCACCAATACTTACATACCGTCTTTCAGTTTTGTCGCTGATAGCAAAAACATCGCCAAACATGCGACTTTGAGCGCCGATAACTACAGCGCCTCGCTCATAAAGGCCCAGATTTCTTCTTTAACGAGCGATATTGAAGCCCCGTCTTTAATCGCGACGAAACTTTTGCCGCCTTCTTATGACCTTGGCTACCTCGAAACGAAAGATAAAACGCTCAAGAATAACATCACCGTCACCATTTATAGCGACAGCAACGCTTTCTCGACCCAATACGAAGCCAGCTACAAGAACGCGATCAATGACTATCTAACGAAAAACAGCATTTATGCTGACGTGACCATCAACGCCTCGACCGATAGCACCTTAAACAGCTACATCAACGATACTTCCTCGGACAAAGCCCAAACGATACTTAAGGCTATCGGTTTCTTGACCAGTAACGGAAGCGATACGACCAACAAGGATGTCTTCTTAAAGGCTTTGGCCANCGAAGACGACACGGTGCTTAATAGCCTTGTTAACGCCTTCACAACGGTCGCTTCTTCGCCGTTAAGTGACCAAGCCCTAGTGGATGTCCACGATGGTATTGCCTTAGCCTATTATCGTTACATCACCGACTATACTTTGGCCTCTAGCGAAAAGATCGTGGATCTCCAAAATCAGCTTTCTAAACCTGACAATGTTTATTGGCTTCCGTGGGGCAGAAGTTCCTTCTCGCCCGACGCCGCGCGTTCATTACTCGACAACTCGTACTACATTAACGCGAATACGTCCTGGGAATCCGAAGCTACTACTTATCGTAATGGCTTGGTTTACCACATCAATAATCGCCAAGATGCCTTAAGCGTCTATTATCGCATTCGTGACCTCATCAACTCTTCGACGAAAGAAAAGACCGACTTCGTTTCATTGATGAATTCCATCGTCCTAAGAGTCAATGGAGCTGGCGGAACTGGTGGCGCCTTCCCAGACGAGCACGACCACGACCATGGCGGACATGACCATGGCGATTGGGGTAGCGAGCCGGGCGGCATGTTCTAAAAGAAAAGGGCTTTTGCGGGGATTACCTCTGCAAAAGCCCTTTATTTTCGTTTCTCTAGAAAGCCCAAGTGCCGTTCTTGAAGAGCGGAATCTCTTTGCCTTTATCATCGGTGCCCACAATCGAAAGGTCGCGGGTGCCNATCATGAAGTCAACGTGNGAGAGAGANTTGTTGATGCCAAAGGCATGCAATTCTTTCTCGGTGTATTTCTCATAGTTCGGATAAAGGTCAGTGAAGCCACGNCCTAAAGCCAAGTGGCAGCAAGCGTTCTCATCGTAAAGNGTGTTGAAGAAGAGCAAACCGGTTTGATTAATCGGCGAATCAAACGGAACGAGGGCGCATTCGCCTAAGTAAGCGCTGCCTTCATCAAGCGTCAAAATGCTCTTTAAAGCCTCTTCGCCTTTTTCGGCATGGACTTCAACGGCTTTGCCCTTTTCGAAGCGGACCGAGAAGTTCTCAATCAACTGGCCTTGATAGGCTAAGGGCTTCGAGGCATAAACGATGCCTTCGGCCTCTCCGCGCATTGGCGAAGTGAAGCATTCCTCACTTGGGATATTGGGTTGGAAGAAGTCGCCTAAGAGGTCTTTCTCGCCGCCACCAAGGAAAATAACGCTGGGAATCAAGCCAACGGTCAAATCGGTGCCATTGCTGGCCGTGTAATGAAGTTTGCGGAGATTGAGCGAGTTCAAATAAGCGCAACGGGCTTTGAGGTCCTTCTCGTGCTCGTCCCAATTCTTAACGGGGTCGCCTTTATCGGCGCGCGAAGTCTTTAAGATGGCTTCCCATAAAGCTTCTTTGGCCTTCTCCTCACTTAAAGTCGGGAACATCTTCTTGGCCCATTTCTTGCCATAGCAACCAGCGATGGTCCATTGATAACGGTTCTCGGCTTTTTCGATGTACTCGGAGGCTTCGCCATAGTTGCGGCGTTTGATGTCCGCGACTTTCTTAGCGTCGACGCCTTTTAAACCATCTGGGTCATCATTATCAAGCCAGATGAAAGCCGGAAGCTCTTCCGCTTGGTATTTGGTGATCGCGAAGGCGGTCGGGCTCATGTGGCCTAACACTTCTACGTTGCCGTATTGGTAATCGACTTTTGCTAACGGAGCGCTCTTCCATTCATAAACGATGCGGCTCGCGCCGGCTTTGTAGCATTCTTCGGCCACGATGGTCGCAAATTCCTCATTATTGACGTCGGTCCGAATGATGACGGCTTGTCCTTTTTTAACAGCCGCGCCAACCGTCACGATCAAATGAGCATAATTCCTTAATGTTTTTTCATCCATAGAGATAAACCTCGCTTGTTATTCTATTCTTTTTCTCCTTTCTTTGACATTAAGGAGACTTTGACTATAACCATTTCTATTCTTTTGAGTTTAGAATAGACACGGATTGAGGTAACTAATATGGCAGAACAAGAGACTGAACAGGAAGAAAACGAGACGAAGAAAGAAAAGAAGCCATTAGACTTCAAAAAAGGCAGCGTTCTTTGGGTAACCTGGAACTATGTTGAAGCGGCGCTTCTATTGGTGGCAGGCATTCTTGCCATCATTTATTCCAACAACAAAAACCTTCAGAATTCGATCCTTATTATCATCGGCTCATTCTTAATCGCCGGTGGTTTCTTAAAGATCCTTGTTAATTTCTTACCGGTGTTAAGCGCCGAAGATAAGGCTTTGCTCTCTTATGACATGGTCGTTGGCGGCGCGGCGGAGATGGCCATCGGTATTACGCTCGTGACCATCACCAGCGATGCTCTCAGTTATATCGTGTCGTTCGTCGTGAGCTTTGTCGCCATCCTGATTATTGTTGCTGGCGCGTCTTTCTTGGCTTTTGCCATCGGCTTCCTTGTCAACAAGCACAAGCTCTTCCATATTTATATGCCGATTCTTGAAATCATCTTAGCCCTTGGCTTAATCGCCCTCGGCATCGTGATGATCTATTACAAGAGCCAAGATGTCTTCAATCAGATCCTACTCATCGTCGGCGGCATTATCTTAGCCTTAGGTGGCTTAGGACTCCTCATCGAGACCACCCGTGTCATGTTAGAGGCCAATAAAGCCAAGAGGGATGCAAAGGCCTCGGCGGAAGAAGAAAAGAAGGAAGACGCGGTGGAAGTCGATGCCACCACGAAAGAAGAGAAGAAAGAAGAAGTTCCGGCCATCGAGCAAAAGAAAGATGAGCCGAAAGAAGTGAAGTCCGAAAAGAAGGATGAGCCGAAAGACGATGGCGTCATTGATGTGACACCGAAAGACGATAAGAAGTAATAAAAGAAAATGACCGCCCCCGAAACAATTCGGAGACGGTCTTTTTTATACTTTAGGCAGCGAATTTATCGGCGCCCGTCAATTCAAGGAAGTGCGGAAGTTTCTCGCACCAATCGCAGAAGACGTGCCATTCATCGAGCTTATGATGGCGGCGCTGAATGTACATGGTCTTCAGCTGCTGATAGTTGGTGACCATCGTGGCCGCTAAGCAGAAGCCTTCCGGAAGTGAGGCAACGAGAACGCGCCACTTGGCCTTTTGTTCGACCATATGTTCCGGGTCCACCGGAATGGCGTTATATTCCGCCACGAGTTCTTTCATTCTTTCGAGAATCTTCGGATCGGTGTCGCTCACACACTGGGCCGCCACATCGAATTTGAGGAGGCAGTGCATCGTCGATTCGCTGGAAACGAAGTCGAACCAATGATAACGTTGGGCTTCCTTCCACCAGAATAAAGGAGCACAAACATCTAACTGAACCGTAATGCCTTTTAGATAGTTGTCATGACCTTCGCCATTGCGGCAAGAACCAAGCTTTTCGGCTCTGAGGAAATCTTTATCCGTGGCATCGGTGGTATCGATCACCGTGCGCATCGGATTGCCCGAAGCCTTCACGGCTCTTTCTAGACCATAGACGTAGGAATTGCTGACTGAGAAATTCATTTTTTCGTGACCTCCAAAAGATTGGTTAATAAGGCTAAACGGGTTAAGAGACCAACACCGCCCGGAACCGGGGTTTGTTTGGCGACGGCTAGGCCTGGCACGCAATCGCCATGCAAATGGCCATCTTCACCGCGGTTAATACCCACATCCACAACCCAAGCTGACGGCTTAAATTCGTAACTGGCATCGATGAAGCCTTCGTGACCAATAGCCACGACGACAAGATCCGCGTGTTTAAGGTAGAAGCGAAGGTCGGCATTCGAAGTCTTAGAATGCAAAACCGTGACATTGCAATCTTTGGCTAAGAGCATTTTGGCCATGGGCTTGCCAACAATCTGACTTCGGCCAATGACAACCGCGTTCGCGCCTCTAAAGACGAAGCCTTCATCGATCAAATAATCGATGATGCCTTTCGGGGTGCAGCTGGCATAAGGGGAGAAAGGAGAAAAACCATCGATATCCTTATTGGGATTGACGGCCCGGTGAATCGCTTCTTCACTGATGGCTTTCGGAACAGGCAATTGCACCAAGAAAGCATCAATGGCCGGATCGTCGTTGCATGTAGCGATGAGAGACAAGAGTTCTTCTTGGGTCGTCGACTCCGGCAAATGAAAAAGGTTAGCCTTGAAACCAACTTCAGCGCAATCTTTGATTTTGCCGCGAATGTAAGCGTTGCTCGCTTCGTTGTCACCGATTTGAATGATACCTAAACAAGGAATTTTCGGAGCGGTTTTGAGACTGTCCCTGATAAAATCCTTACGTGCTTGAACGTATTCTTTTATTTCCATAATCCAATGCGCTAAAGATAGCACGAAGAAATCGTTTCTTCACTAGCAAAAAAGAAAGCCCAGCCAAAGGCTGGGCAATTATCGAAACAATATGTTTAGCGAATCATGGCAAGAGCGGCCGCGGCACTCGAAGTAGAAGAACTGCTTGAGCTGGGAGAACCAGTTTTGACCATGATGAAGAGAGCTAAGAACAAGAAGAGAATCGCAAAGCCAAAGGTCAACCAGCTGACGATTTTCTCGGAGCCGCGCTCCTTGGTTTTGGCGAAAACGTTTAAACCGCCGCCAGTAATGGCACCGGAAGCGCCTTCGGATTTGCCGCCTTGGAGCAAACTCAAAACAATGACAATAAGTGACACAATGATGAAGATAATGTCATAGTATTTCATAGTTCCTAGAGCTCCTGAGCGTTATTCGCGCTTAATAACTTTAATCTAAAAGGCTTTCCTTGGCAACGAGATACTTTTATTCGCCCGTAGGGCGTTTGACGGAAACGGCTAGGAAAGTAGTTCCTTCAGGCTTTGAATCTTCAAGCCTTGGTAATCGGGGTATTCACCATTTCTCTCAAGCAAAATCCCCGCAACTCCCCCATTAATTGCGGTTTGGGGGTCTTGTAAAGAATCGCCTACATAGCATATATCTTCGGCATTCAAACCAGGCAATAAAGCCCTTGCGGCGAAAATCGGATCGCCCGATGGTTTTGGCTGGCGAGAAGGGTCTGCGCCGACGATAAAGGCAAAATCATCTTGAATTTGGAAAGTCTTAAGAACGTTTTGTATATGGCGGACATTGTTTCCGCTCACGATGGCGATAAGGCAATCCTTTGCTTGCAAAGAGGTCAGCGTTTCTTTGACATCGCTGAAGATCTTGATTTTGCTCATGCTACGAGGGTCGTCAATCGCTTCATCAACGGCATCGATGAGTTTGGCAATCCCTTCCTCATCAAGTCCGCGGCGACGTCCTAATTCATTAAGCGAGAAATGGATGTATTCCTTAGCCTCTTCGTGGGTACAAGTCTGGTTGACGGCCGCTAGTCCGATATCATAAACCTCATAAAGCGACTCAAGCGTATCGAAAAGGGTCCCATCGAAGTCAAAGAGATAAGCCTTAAATTGTTTCATTTATCAAGTCCTGCCTTAATTTCGAGGATGATATCGCGGATCTCGGCGGCATGCTCGAAATCATAACTCTTCGCCGCATCACGCATCTGTTTCTCAAGGTCGGCCAGACGAGCCTGAATCTCGCTTCGCGAACTCTTGGCCGTAACGCCAATGAGAGATTCAACGTCTTTCTCGCTGTTGGAAAGAGGAGGTCTGATTTCTTTCACGATGGTCGTCGGAATGATGCCATATTTTTCGTTATAGGCTTCCTGGATAGCCCGCCGACGATTAGTTTCGCTGATGGCTTCTTTCATGGATTGGGTCATCTCATCCGCGTACATGATGACTTTGCCATGGCTGTTGCGGGCAGCACGTCCCGTAACCTGAATGAGGGAAGTGGTACTGCGTAAGAATCCTTCCTTATCCGCGTCAAGGATGCAAATCAAAGACACCTCAGGGATATCGAGACCTTCACGCAAGAGGTTAATGCCCACGAGAACATCGTATTTACCCTTGCGAAGCTGGTAGATGATTTCCGTTCGTTCAAGCGTCTTCGTTTCGTTATGCAAATAAGTGACATGAATGCCGTTTTGCTTCAAATACGCGGTCAAATCCTCAGCCATTTTGATGGTGAGAGTAACGATCATGACACGCTCATGAACGGCGATGCGGTTCTTGATTTCCTGCATGATGTCGTCGATTTGTCCAAGCGGCTTTCTAACCTCGACGACTGGATCAAGAAGACCCGTAGGACGAATGATTTGTTCCGCCACATCATGGTGGCATTTATCTAATTCATACGGACCTGGAGTGGCGCTGGTGCAGACGACGGTAGGCGGCATCAAGGATTCGAATTCGTCAAAATTGAGCGGGCGGTTATCGAGGGCGCTCGGTAGACGGAATCCATAATCAACCAAGGTTTGTTTTCGCGAATGGTCGCCATTGAACATGCCACGAAGCTGCGGGAAAGTGACGTGGCTCTCATCGACGAGCAGCAAGAAATCTTTCGGGAAATAATCGACGAGGGTCCAAGGCCTTTGGCCAGGCTGACGTTTATCGATGTGACGGGAATAGTTTTCAATGCCAGGGCAACGGCCAAACTCCAAAAGGCTTTCCATGTCTTGGCGGGTGCGCATCTCAAGTCGTTCGGCCTCGAGGAGTTTCCCTTGGCTCTTAAACTGTTTAAGCCGTTCTTCGAGTTCGACGGAAATAGTGGTGCAGGCTTCCTGAATGCGTTTCTTAGTCGAGGCGTGGTCGTAAGCCGGATAAATCGGGAAGGTCATGAAGTTGCGTTTGATTTCGCCTGAAAGTTTGTCGACTTGGGAAATCTTCTCGACATCGTCGCCAAAACAATCGATACGAATGTAGTAGTCGTTGGTGGCCATCGGCGCGATATCGATGATATCGCCATGGACGCGGAAAGAACCAGGTTTGATATCCAAATTATCACGCTGGTACTGGGCTTCGATGAGACGGGAGAAAAGTTGTTTGCGATCCAAGGTCTCTCCAACGCGGATTTCAAAAACCAAGCCGCGATATTCGTCAGGATCGCTTAAACCATAGATGGCCGCGACGGAAGCAACGACGATGGTGTCGTTGCGTTCGAGCAAGGAGTTCACCGCGCTCGTGCGCATCATCTCAATCTCGTCGTTCATCATCGCGTTCTTCTCTATATAAGTATCGGTTTTAGGAATATAGGCTTCTGGCTGATAGAAGTCGAAATTGGAGACAAAGTACTCCACTCGGTTATCAGGGAAGAGTTCTTTGAACTCGCCATAAAGTTGACTGCAAAGAGTCTTATTGTGAACGATGATAAGAGTAGGCTTATTAAGTTTTTCGACGATGTTGGCATCGGTAAAAGTCTTACCAGTGCCAGTCGCGCCCAAAATAACCTGGACTTGCCGGTGCTCTTCAACCCCTTTAAGAATTTTGGCTATAGCCTCAGGCTGATCGCCCGTGGGTTTATAGGGGGAAACTAGTTTGAAGGGGTGGGAATAATCCATTAATTATTTATCCTCAGGCGAAGGCGAATCGCCATCTTCTTGGCTTTCTTTCGAAGACTGTTCAGCGGCCTTCTTGGCATCTTCTTTGGCGTATTCCTCGGCGAGAACCTTCCTTTCGAGCGAGGCTCTCGGACGACGAGGCTTTTTCCGCGGAGTGACGAAAGGCTCAAAGCCTTCGCCGTTGATGGTCTTAGCCTGCATGAAGCTGACAAAGGCTTTCGGATCGATTTCCGCGATTTTGTTACGAAGTTCCGTGGTCTCGACCTGATAAATAATTACGCGAATCATCTTTCTTTCCTCGCCAGAATAACCGCCAACGGTGTTGATGACGGTGGTGCCGTGATTCATCTCTTTGTGAATGTATTCCTGAATCTCTTCATAGGAATCAGAGATGATATCCACGATGACAAAGGTGTCGGAGTTGACGTAAACGTATTGGACGGCAAGGGCGCATGCTAGGGCAGAAATAATGCCAACCAAGCTCATGCCGATGTCTCGAATGACAAACATGCCGATCACGACCAAGGAGGCATCGATGATAAAGCCCGAGACGTCTTGTTTCATTTCGCTGTATTTGGCAATGATGAAACTGACGATATCGAAGCCACCGGTGGAACCGTTGCCTAAGTAAGCAACCGCCACGCCGACGCCCGCTAAAGCTCCGCCAAAAATACCGGCAATCAATAAACTGGCCATATCGCTCGTGCCATTAAGTGGCAAGGCTTTGGTGATGCCGATTACATCGGCGATATTGTAGGTGTTGTTATGCAACGCCAATAAGAATAACGGATAGGCCAAGGAAGCCACCAAAGTGTGGATGGAGAACTCTTTGCCAAGGGTGAAGAGACCGACAAACCACAAAATGACTTGGATACCAAGGACGACGAAAGAAGTGCAATCGTAATTGATAATCGGCTCTAGAAAGTGATTGACGATAATGCCAACCGAAAGAACGCCGCCCGAAACGATGTTATAAGGAGTAAGGAAAGCAGCATCGGCGAACGCCAGGATGAGTGATCCTAGCAAAACAAAAAAGATATGTTTGGCGCTAAGAAGGATACGAGCCTTGGAAGGCTTATTTTGATTGGGCATTTTTGGCCTCCATCTCGAGATAAGCGTAGATGAAGGGGTCGACATCGCCGTCCATAACTCCAGCGACATCAGCCGTCTCAAAGTCGGTGCGGTTGTCTTTAACTAGAGTGTAAGGGCAGAAGACATAGCTGCGGATTTGCGAACCCCACTCAATGTTTTTCTGTTCTCCGATGATGGACTTCATTTTCGCGTCCCTCTCTTCGAGCTTCTTTTGCATGAGTTTATCAGTCAGCATTTCCATGCACGTCGCCTTATTCATCAATTGGCTTCTCTCGATTTCGCACTGAACGACAATGCCTGTGGGAAGGTGCGTAATTCTCACGGCTGAAGATACCTTGTTGACGTTTTGGCCGCCGGCACCGCCGCTGCGGAAGGTGTCGACTTTCAAATCTTTCGGATCGATGACGACGTCGCTGACCTGGCTGAACTCCGGAACAACGTTCACGGAAGCAAAGGAGGTATGACGACGCGCGTTGGCGTCAAAGGGCGAAATGCGGACGAGACGATGCACGCCTTTTTCGCTTTTAAGAAGACCATAGACATTATGACCGCTGATCTTAACGGTAGCACTCTTGAGGCCGGCTTCTTCGCCTGCTTCATAAGATAACACCTGCCATTTAAAACCATGACGTTCGGCCCAGCGTCCATACATGCGTAGAAGCATATCGGACCAATCTTGGGCTTCGGTTCCACCTGCTCCAGGGTGAACTTCGAGTGTGCAGTTAAGCGCATCGTATTCGCCTGAGAAAAGCAAGAGGTTGCGCAGTTCATGGATGCGGGTGCTGAGCTCGTCTTCCGTGGAGCCGATAAGTTCGGCCATCTCCGGATCGGAGCCATCATCGCTATCCAATAATTCGACCAAATCGTCGTATTCTTTCTTTATGCTGGTATAAGATTCGACTTTGTTTTTGGCGTCGTTCAAACGAGAAACGACAGCCAAAGCAGAATTCTGGTCACTCCAAAATCCTTCTTTGTTCTGCTCGGCTTCCAGTTCGGAGATTGTTTGCTTTAACTGATCGAGGTCAAAGAGAACCACCGAGCTGCGAGACAAATTCACCCAATTCTTGGGCTTTTTGTTTTAACTCGACTAGCTCTTTCATATTCCTTTATACCTCGATTACTTTTTCTCTGCTGTTGAAGCCTCGCTCGGCGAAGTCGCTGGCGGGACTGTAGAATCCGGAACCTCGCCTTTCGGTTTGTCTTCCGGTTTGGTCGAAGTGGCATCAACCACTTTGCCTTCTTTTGGAGTCTGAGGGGCCATCGCTTGTGCCCTAGCGGCTTCTTCAGCCGCGATTTGCTCAGGCGACTTACGAACGATTTGAACGTTCATAAGATTAAAAGCAGTATCAAGAGCGACACGGTCATTCATCTCGCGGAATTGCTGATAGCCTTCGTTGACATAATCCTGTAAAGGATTGGTTTGGGCATAGCTACGAAGCGAAATGCCTTCGCGTAAGTGAGCCATGGTATCGATGTGGCGCTGCCAGTTATGATCCATGACGGAAAGAGAAACCTGACGTTCAACCTTGTCAGCATCGGATGCCGACCAAGTCTTACGTTTCTGGAGATAGGCGCTATAAAGAAGTTCGCCTAAGTCTTCGCCCGCTTCATCGGCTGGGGCGCCATCATAAGCGGCGACGTTCAAAGAGCCTTCTGGTAAGAAACGCGGTTCGATTAAGCGCTTCAAAGCGTCACCAGAAATAATTCCTTCGGCGTTGGACGGATCGATGGCTTTTTTAGCCAAAGTCTTGCCAGCCGAAATGAAGAAATCGTGAATGAGGTTAACGATATCCTCGGCGAGCATGATACGGTCACGCTTGTCGTAAATGATCTGACGCTGTTTAGCCAAGACGTCATCGTAATCCTTAAGGTTTTTGCGGATATCGAAGTTTTTGCCTTCGATTTGCTTTTGAGCATTGGTGACGGCGTTGGTGAGCATACGGTTCACATACGCTTCGTCAGCGAGGTTTTTCTTGAACATCTCACGGACGTTATCTGGAGCAAACCGGCGCATTAATTCATCATCAAAGGAAACAAAGAAACGCGAATAGCCAGGGTCGCCTTGACGGCCAGCACGACCACGTAATTGGTTATCAATACGACGGGATTCATGACGCTCCGTGCCAAAGACACAAAGACCGCCTAGTTCGACCACGCCAGGCCCGAGTTTAATATCGGTACCACGGCCAGCCATGTTAGTGGCCAAAGTCACAGAACCTTTTTCGCCAGCGTGTGAAATGATTTCAGCTTCGCGAGCTTGGTTTTTAGCGTTTAAGACTTCGTGCGGGACACCTGCGGCGGTAAGCAAAGCCGAGATCTCTTCGTTGGATTCAACGGAGACGGTACCAATAAGAACCGGTTGACCAATATCGTGCTTTTCCTTAACGGCCGCCACAAGGGCTTTAAGCTTGGCATCATGAGTGCCAAACATTAAATCTGGATCATCAACACGAACAACAGGACGGTTGGTCGGAATGCAAACAACCTTCATGTTGTAAATGGTTTGGAATTCTTCCTCTTCGGTCTTGGCGGTACCAGTCATGCCGCAGAGTTTCTTGTAAAGACGGAAGAAGTTTTGATAAGTGATGGTGGCGAGAACAACGGTTTCCTGTTTGATCTCGACGCCTTCCTTGGCTTGAATGGCTTGCTGCAAGCCATCGTTATATTCACGGCCAGGCATAATACGACCGGTGAATTGGTCGATGAGCTGAATCTTCCGATCCTTGTCGACCATGTATTCAACATCGCGGCCCATGATGTAGTTGGCTTTGAGGGCTTGGTGAATACGGTGAACAAGATCCGAGTTCTCGGGGTCATAAAGGTTACGAATACCAAACATTCTTTCGGCTTTGTTGTTGCCTTCATCGGTCAAAGAGCAAGTTTTGTCTTTCTCTTCGATTTCAAAATCGATGCCTTTTTTGAGGTATTTGACGAAACGGTCAGCGACCTGATATTGGCTCGCTGGAGCGCGGTCGCCGCCAGAAATAATAAGCGGAGTTCTCGATTCATCGATGAGAATGGAGTCGGCTTCATCGACGATGGTGTAATTCAAGCCGCGAAGAACACGATTAGCGGTGGTCGGGGCCATGTTGTCACGAAGGTAGTCGAAACCAAGCTCGGAGTTAGTGGTGTAAGTGATATCGCAATCGTAAGCGGCGCGTTTTTCTTCGGTGGTTTCGCTAGCAAGGTTAACGCCAACGGTCAAACCGAGGAAACGATAAATCTGACCCATCCAGTCAGCGTCACGAGAGGCCAAGTATTCGTTAACGGTGACGACGTGGACGCCTTTTCCAGTGAGAGCATTAAGATAGACCGCCATGGTCGCGGTTAAGGTTTTACCTTCGCCGGTCTTCATTTCGGCAATATCGCCATTATTCAAAACAAGAGCGCCAACGATCTGAACTTTGAAAGGTTTCTGATGCAAGGTTCTCCAAGCCGCTTCACGAGCGACGGCGAAAGCCTCGTATTTGATATCGGTAATGGTCTTGCCATTCTTCAACGCTTCTTGGAATTCTTTAGTTTTGGCGCGGAGTTGATCATCGGTTAAAACTTTGATGGAATCATCCAAAGCCAAAACCTGATCGGCTTCATGCATGTACTTGCTAATTTCTCTCTCTTCAAGTCTGAAGAGTTTTTCAATAAAGTTATTGCCCACTTGTTTGTCCTCAAAAACGACGCTTTAAGATAATACCATTACCATAGATGGTAAGCAATTAAACCCGACGCGGCAATTTCTAATTATTGCTCATGCAAAAACTTGTTTATGTAATTAAATCCGAAGCGAACGCCCTTATCGACGGCTTTCTTTGAAAAGGCGATCTGCTTTACACCGACATCGAGCTCAAAATATGTTCCGTGACCTTTCAAATCGAAAAAAGTACGACGGTTAAAATCACTGACGTAGACTGCTTTGTTAAAAGAATTTAAACCCATAAAAATCGTCGGGTGATAAGACGGGATGACATCAAAGGCAAAATCGTAATAATCTTCGCCAGCAAGGTCGGGATAATCGGTTCTAATTTCATCGAGCATCTCGAAAGGAACGTTGGCGGTGTAACAACTATCTTCAAGATACAAAGTACGCGACCGGCCATAGAGACCCTTGGTTTGCTTGATAACCGAGCGACGAATGGCGATGTCTTTGATTAATGTTTTCCTGATGCCATAAGCCGAAGAAGTGGCTTCGACAACTTCGCTGATTGGACCTAATTTCAAGGTGACCTTTTGACGAGTCTTCAAAACAGTTGAACCACAATAAACGGGCAACGGTAACTGTTCCAAACGCGAAAAGCCTTTAGCCTCGCACATCTTCTGAATGAGCGTGCCAATCGGCTTGTTTGAAACGCCCAAAATCGTAAAAGCGAATAAGTTCTTTCTCGGAGTGTGCTTGTAAAAGGCGATAACTTCGTCGACCGTATAACCAGCACTAAGGAGAATCGAATTAACCGCTCCCATCGAACTGCCGGAAAAATAAGAAGGTTTTATGCCTTTTTCTTCCAGAGCCTTAATCGCCCCCAACTGCGCGAAAGCTTTGGCGCCTCCGCCACTTAACGCAAAACCAAAACTTTGTTTAACCGGATTTTGTCCCACGAGAAAAGTATATGTTACGGAGGCGTTTTATTTAAATCCTTTTCGTCATACCTAGTATGACCCATGGCCAAAATTTGGATTTTCTTGGCCCCGTGTTCCTTGAGCAAATGACAGCAGGCTTTGGCTGTAGCGCCAGTCGTAATAAGGTCGTCCACAAACAGGATCTTTTTACCTGTTACAGAAACATCTAAAAGGAAGTGCAAATGCTGTCCGATTTTTTGCCGTTCCTCATAGTTTCCGTCCGCCTGTTTGACGTCGTCTCTTTTAACTATCGGAAAGAGAAACGGCATATCCAAAATTTTGAACATCTCGACAACGTGATTGAATCCTCTCGCGTCGTCTTTTTCCTGGTAAGAAGGAGCGGGTACCAAAGTGTACCCCTTGTAGGCGATTTTTAAAAAGGAGGCCTGATTTGCAAGGAAAACCGATGCCAATTCGATATCATTGCACCCTTTGAACTGATATAAGAGAGAACGGATTTTTTCGTTATACTCATAGAGGCAGCGAACCTGGAAACCATCAAGCTTAAAGAGCTGCTCTTTTGGCACCATTTCGTTGTAACAACGGCCACAAACGGGAACTGAGTGCAAGAACCCTGACCAACGCAAGGAGGGCATATCACGAAAGCAAACCTTACAAAAAGGTGTTGCAGTAGCCGATTTCTTCGACGGCTTCCTGCATGGATTTTGTAGTCTTTTCACCCAAAAACGTAACTTCTCCATTAGGCGCATCACTTTTCCTCCCTGCTCGACCAGCGATCTGAATCAAAGTGGCCGAGTTATAAATCCGCACTGTATCAGCGGCGACAACCAAGACCTGCAAGTCTTTGATCGTCACTCCCCGTTCAAGGACGGATGTCGTAACTAGATAAAGAAGATGACCACGCTTAAAAGACTCGATGATATTTTCTCGTCCTACTCGTTGACTATTCACATAGTTTCCGCCCTTAACGAAGACATTCAGAAAACGATACAATTCTTCGCTCTTCGAAATAGAAGGAACAAAGACAAAACAAGGCTTGCCTTTCTTTTTATATTCTTTAAGTTTTTTAATTACGAAAATAGGTTGCCAAAATGATGGTCTTTCATAAATTACGGGGACAGGAATAGGGTGTTTATGAAAGCGGGTTCGCAGTTCGACGATATCGTGTCTCTCTTTCTTAAACTCGGCGATGATTTCTTTTGATGGGGTAGCGGACATCATGACGCAATGACCACATAGAGAGGCCTTATACATGGCTATAAGAACTTCATTTCCTTTAAAAGGGAAAGCGTCTATTTCATCCATGACGAGAAGATCAAAATAATGAGGATAACGATAAAGCTGGTGCGTCGTTAGAATCACGACATCGCCAGTTAGACAAGAAGTGTGTTCGCCATAGACCGCCACAATCCGATTATCAGGAAAAGCGTCTTTGAGGCGGAAAAAGAGTTCAACGACCACGTCCCTCCTAGGAAGCGCAAAGCCGATTTTTAATCCGTGTTCCATCGCATAAGAAATAACGCCATAACTAATCTCTGTTTTGCCGCTTCCGCAAACGGCATAAACCAGGGTATCGATTCCTTGACGGAAATTGGAAACGATATGGTCAGATAAGATCTTTTGTTCTTTGGACAAAGAATACTTTAAAGAAAGTCTTACTTCTTTGGGGACGGAAGGGAGCTGGGCTGCCTTCGCGCCGACGAAAGCAATGCATTTTCGACAATATATTTGTCCCTTATTGATGCCTAGGAACCGCGGATCCCGGTTACCGCATCGAGGGCAGACGTAGCCTTCTTCTATCCCCACACCCATATATAGGAGAAAAGACGGGAAAAGTACCAAAAATCTTTTGGAAAAACTAAAAAAGCCCTGCAAAACAGGGCTCGATTATTGAAATGAGTTTTATTTCTCTAAATCAAGAATCTCGTTAACACGGCGTTCATGACGACCGCCTTCGAAGGGAGTCGTAAGGAACTTGTCAACGCGAGGCATAACTTCTTCTGGAGTCATATAACGACCACTGAAGGAAATAACGTTCGCGTTATTGTGCTGGCGAAGCAAACCTGAAACTTCAAGGTTATAGCCGATGCCGCAACGGATGCCTTTGATTTTATTCGCCGCAATGCAGATGCCTTCGCCACTTCCGCAGCAAACGACACCTAAATCGGCTTTTCCGCCGACCACATCGCGACCAACCTTGGCGCCGAAGACTGGATAGTCAACAGAGTCCGTCGAATTCGTTCCTTCATCGATAACCTCGTATCCTTTTTCCAAAAGGTGCTTTTTGATGGCTTCCTTAAGTTCGAAGGCGGCGTGATCGCAACCAATCGCAATCTTCATTTATGCATTCCTCCATGCTTCTAATAATTTCGCGAAGGGGATTGGCCCCTCACGAATTAGTTTTATCTCATTTTCGGATGTCACATCAACAATAGTGCTGGCCACGAGCGAGGTGCATTCGCCTTTAACGATGCCACCGACCTCCCCATCAAACACTTTCAAAACTTCTTCGTATTTGGTGCTGGTTGGTTCGCCGCTTCTATTAGCGGAAGTGACAAGACAAGGTTTGCCAACTAAGCCAATCATCTTCTGAACGAAATCAGAAGCCGGAACACGAATACCGACAACGCCAGTGCCTAAAGTGACTTGCTCTGGCAAACCGGCTTTCGAATGAACGAGAACCGTTAATTCTCCAGGCAAAAATTCTTTCATGATGGCTAAGGCTTTTGGGCCCGCTTCGACATACTTCATGGCCTGCTCAAGCGAAGAGCACATAAGCTGGAATGGCTTATTGGGCGGACGCTTCTTTAAGTTCACGAGAGACTTAAAAGCCACCTCACTATCATAGACAACGCCAACACCGTAAACAGTCTCGGTCGGGAAGGCGAGAATTTCGCCTTTCTGAAGGACTTTTGCGGCCTTTTCGACATCTTTCTCGGTTAATTTCTCCATAGGAGAGCCTCCATTAATCCAAGTTGACGAAGAGAAACCTCTTCATGCCGTTGAGATCATCAACGAACTCATAATGATAGTCCTTTAAATGCTTGGCCATTAGTTCTTCTAGCCAGCCAACGAGGTCAGGCGAAATTTCAAAGGCCATGAAAAGCGAACCTTTTTTGACGAGATGGCAATCACGGAAAATCGATTCGTAAACGCTCTTAGACTTATCGAGCCATAAAGCGGTGCCTGGCTCATAATCGCGAACCGAATCTTGGGCATCTTCCTTATTAAGGATATAAGGTGGATTGGAAACGATGATATCCAAACTCACATGATTGTCGATATAAGGCTTTAAAGCGTCGCCTTCATAAGTTTGAATTTGGCTCTCGGTCCGCGAAAAGTTCATCTTGGCGACCTCGAGGGCGTCTTTAGAAATGTCGCTCGCCATGACGACCCAGTTCGGAAAGGCGTCTTTTAAAGCAATCGCGATAGCGCCACTGCCCGTCCCAATATCTGCGCAAACGAGAAAGTTTCTGGGGTCATAATAGTCCATGATTTTCTCAGTGATATTTGCCACGAGTTCTTCGGTTTCGCCCCGCGGAATCAAGACTCTTTTATCAACGTAGAGACGACGGTCAAGGAAACGAGCTTCCTTAATAATATATTCGACAGGCTCGCCATTTGCTAAACGTTTAAGCTGCTCCGAAAAGATGACCGGATTGCGCATTTCTTTATCGCGGTCATAGATAACATCAATCTGCTCATTCAGACCCTCATCATAAGCGATGAGGATACGAATATCGGCGCTATAAATATCCTTTTCTTTGGCTACTCTTAGCGCGTCGTTATAAACCTCACCGATGGTCGGCATCGCTACCCTCCGCTTCGAGAATCTTTTGCTCTTGGTCGTAATGGATAAGAGCCTCGATAACCGGTTCGAGTTCGCCTTCCATAACACGGTCAAGGGTGTTGGTGGTAAAGCCAATACGGTGATCGGTTACGCGGTTTTGCGGATAGTTATAAGTGCGAATCTTTTCGCTACGCTCGCCAGTGCCAACCTTGAGTTTGCGTTCATTGGCCCGTTTCTCGTCTTGTTGTCCTTGATAGAACGCCAAAACTTTCGCGCGGATCATCTGCATACAAATTTCCTTGTTCTGCAATTGAGCTTTTTCAGTTTGGCAACTAACAACAATATTGGTCGGGATATGCGTAATACGAACGGCCGATTCGGTTTTGTTGACGTTTTGTCCGCCAGCGCCCTGGCTTCGATAGGTGTCGATCTTTAAGTCAGCTGGGTTAATTTGAACATCGACTTCTTCGGCTTCCGGCATCACAAGGACGGTCGCAGTGGAAGTGTGAATTCTTCCTGATGCTTCAGTTTTCGGAACGCGTTGTACACGATGGGCCCCGCTTTCGAATTTGAGTTTTGAATAAACGTTTTCGCCTTTCACCATGAAAGACACATAAGAATAGCCGCCAGCCGCGCCTTCCGAGCCATCGAGATACTTGATGGACCAACCTTGGGTTTCGGCATAACGGGTATACATTCTTAAGAGGTCACCGGCAAAAATGTTGGCTTCGTCGCCACCGACAGCGCCACGAATTTCGACAATGATGTTCTTGCTATCGTTTGGATCAACCGGGATGAGCTTTTCGCGAAGACTCGCCTCGAGGGCCGTCATTTTTTCTTCTAACTCGCGACGCTCTTCCTTGCCAAGCTCGACCATGTCGGGATCGCCCGAATTGATGATTTCGTTAGCCTCAGCTAGCTGTTTCTCGTCTTTCAGGTAATCGCAATAGCCTTCATAAGCATCAAGGAGCGAAGCTCTTTCTTTGCTTAGCGAAGTGAGTTTAGCGACATTTTCCGCAATAGCGGAATCGGAAAGCTCTTCTTCAATTTCGAGAAATCTCTTTTTTGTGGCTTCAAGCCTTTGTCTCATCGAATCTTCCATAAATACGCATGTTTCCTTAGTGGCGTTCATTATACCATTGAGGGGTCTATTAAGAATAGGGACAAAAGAGCCATTTCTCACTAGTGAGAAGGGGTCAGTAAAGGTATAATCGTTTTCGGTACTATTATGTCTTATAAATCACTCTATCTCACTTATCGCCCGCAGACCTTCGACGAGGTGGCAGGCCAAAAGCCCATTGTTCGGACTTTAAAGAACGCTCTTACGAGCGGCAAAATCGCCCATGCTTATCTTTTTGCTGGCCCTCGTGGCACTGGCAAAACAACGATGGCTCGTCTATTGGCTAAGGCTCTTAACTGTGATGAAGGAATCGGCAAACAGTGCAACAAATGCTCGAACTGTCTTTCCATCAGCGAAGGCTCCCATCCAGATGTCATCGAAATCGACGCAGCCAGCAATAACGGCGTCGATCAGGTCCGGGATTTGATTGAAAAAGTCAAATACGCGCCTATTAAAGGAAGATACAAGGTTTACATCATCGACGAAGTCCATATGATGTCGACCGGCGCTTTTAACGCTTTATTAAAAACTCTCGAGGAGCCACCCGAGAACGTCATCTTCATTCTTTGCACAACCGAACCTTATAAAGTTTTGCCAACCATTCTTTCGCGGTGCCAACGCTTTGACTTCTCAAAGCTATCCGACGAGGACATGAAAGGCAAACTCCTTGAAGTATTACAAGCCGAAGGGGCCAAATACGACGAAGAAGGATTAAAAGCCGTTATCTCGCTTGCCGACGGCGGCATGCGTGACGCACTTTCGATTCTTGAACAAACCTTAGCCTATAGCGGAAACGTTTTACGGGCTCAGGATGTTTTGGCCTTATATGGCCTTGCCTCCATCGACGAAAAGATCTCTTTGCTCACCTACGTGAGCGAAGGCGATGTTGCTAGCTTATTGAAGAAATGCGAAAGCTTCCTTTCGGCTGGCATCGACATTCGTCGTCTCACCAGCGACCTTATCAATGTCTTAAAAGATCTTCTTATTTTTGAAAAGACCAACGATGCCTCCCTTATGGAAGACCTCACAAAAGAGCAAGCCCAAGAACTCGCGAAAGACCTTTTACCTGGTAAAACAAGCGACTTTATCGCCGCCCTTATCGATACCCAGAATAATTTCCGCAATGTCTCGGATGTCCGTGGCTTATTCGAACTCACGATGCTGAGACTCGCGAGCGAAGATCCAAGTCCCGTTATCGAAAAAGCCCCTGCAAAACCCGTTCAGAAAGAAACGAAACCTGAACCGGTCATCGTAGAGACAAAACCCGCTCCGACTCCAGTTATCGCAAAAATCGAAACGCCAAAAGAAGAAGTCAAAATCCAACCGGTCGAAGTGACTCCAGCACCAATTATTCCTGAAACCCCGAAGGCCGTTGAGACCCCTAAACCAATCGAAACGCCGAAACCAGTTGAAGCCCCCAAACCCGAGCCAGTTAAAGTGGTGGAGACTCCAATTGAAACTCCATCTCCAAAACCATCGCGCAAAACTTCGACGGCTTTGCCTCCGATCGACGAAAAGAAAAAGGCTTTCTCCGCCCCACCGGATTTCTTGTTCGATGACGAGAAGAAAGAGGCTGCTCCGTTGCCAGCTCTCGACACCAGCAAGATTCTTAATTCGATTCTCGCAAGCGAAGGTGATCAATACAGCCTTAGCGATGACGAGATCGTCAAAATCATGGTGCTCGGCACAAAGTTCAAGAAAGACCGCATCGCTTTACGCAATGAGTGGGGCCGTTTCCAAGCTTTGAAGATTGATCCGAAGTTCGGTGGCTTAGCTTCGCTCGTTAGCGATGGCCATCCGCTCGTGCTTTGCCAAGAAGCCATCTTACTCTCCTACGATTTCAAGTCTTTGAAAGACAAGGCGAACATCAAGGCCAACCAAAAGCCTTTGTCCGATATGCTGTCGACCGTCCTAGGACGCAAGGTGTTCGTATTCGCTCTCGACCGGAGCGACGTCAACCGCGTTCAAAATGTCTTCACGAGTTTGCAACAAGTCGGCAAACTTCCGAAAGTCGTCGATGTTACGTTAAATCTTCCTAAGGAGGAATGATTACATATGAATCCGATGCAGCAAATGCTAGCCGAAGCGAATCGCATCAGCCGCGAATTAACGAAGGCGCGGGCTGAACTTGCCACCAAAGAATTCGTAGCTACCAAAGCCGGTCTTTTGACCGTGACGATGCTCGGCAACAGAACCGTCAAATCCATCCAATTCGAAAAGGATGTTCTAACTGAAGATAACCAAGAGCTCATCTCTGACGCTCTCGCTCTTGCCATCAATGATTGTTTGGCCCAAATAGAAAAGGCCAATGGTGACATCAACGAACGCATTACGGGCCGTCGCGAAGGGATGTAAAAATGAAGGAACTTCCTTCCATCAGCGCTCTCATCGACTCCTTCAGCAAGCTCCCCGGTGTCGGGGTTAAATCCGCTGAGCGGATGGCTTACGCTGTTTTAGCCATGCGAGAAGAAGATGCCAAGGAATTCGCTTCAAGCATCGAACAAGTCAAAACCAGAGTCCATCGGTGCCCGATTTGCGGTCTTTTCACCGAAAACGAGAAGTGCGAAGTGTGCTCCGACGAAACAAGAGACCACACCACGATCGTTGTGGTGAGCGAACCGAAGGATGCCTTAGCCATCGAAAAAATGAATAACTACCATGGCCTTTACCATGTTTTGGGCGGCTCCATCAGCGCTTCAAAAGGCATCGGGGCCGAAGATTTAGCCATCGATCCTTTGCTCGCTCGTGTTAAAAACGACGGCGTCAAAGAAGTCATCTTGGCCACCAATCCGACCATCGACGGGGAAACCACGGCTTTATTCATNGCCAAACTCTTAGANGGCACTGGTGTCACCGTCACTAGATTAGGCTATGGTTTGCCGATGGGTTCCAGTCTCGANTACGCCGATTCNCTTACGTTAACGAAAGCATTTGAAGGAAGGAAAAAGATCTAATGTTCATCACCATGGAAGGCGGAGAAGGCTCTGGCAAGAGCACCGCGATCAAAGAAATCGTCGATAGTCTCACCAAAGAAGGTTACTCCGTCGTTTTGACTCGCGAACCAGGCGGCACGCCTATCAGCGAAGAAATCCGCAACGTCATTCTCGACAAAAAGAATACGGAAATGGATCCTTGGACGGAGGCTTTGCTTTACGCGGCCAGCCGTCGCCAACATATCGTCGAGAAAATCCTTCCCGCTTTAAAAGAAGGCAAAATCGTTATCTGCGACCGCTTCATCGATAGCTCCTTAGCTTATCAGGGCGGAGCTCGTGGTTTGGGCGTAAAGAAAGTCTATGACATGAACCAATACGCCACCGATGGTCTTCTTCCTGATCTCACGATTCTTTTCGATATTGAGCCTGAAGAAGGCTTAAAGAGAATCGCCGCCAACGCCGGCCGCGAAGTTAATCGTCTCGACGTGGAGAAGCTTCCTTTTCACCACGCCGTCCGTGATGCCTTCCATTCCTTGGCCAAGCAATTCCCGGACCGTTACGTGATTATCGACGCCTCCAAGAGCAAACAAGAAGTCTATGACGAGGCCTACCAAGCCATTAAGGAACGGCTGAAGAAATGAAATTCGGAGCCTATCTCGAACAAAAACAGCCATTCGTCTATAAGACCTTCTTAAAAGAAAAAGAAGAAGGCCATTTCGGACACGCGTTCTTACTGAGCGGCGAAGCCGGCACGCCTTTAAAAGAGACGGCTTTCTACTTAGCCAAAACCCTTTTGTGCGATCATCCTAATCCTTTGGCTTGCGAGGAATGCCTTACTTGCCAAAGAGTGGAACANGGCAACTANAGTGACTTACTCTTCTTGGATGGTTCTGAAGGTTCCATCAAAAAAGAGGACGTCGAGGAAATCGTTGGNAGTTTCACCAAGACGGCCGCCGAAAGCAAAGGCATCATGATTTATATCATCCACCTCGTGGAAAACATGACGGTGGAAGCGGTGAACGCCTTGCTTAAATTCCTCGAAGAACCCAGCACCAAAACCTATGCTTTTTTGACAACGCAAAACGAAGCGAGAATCTTACCAACTATCATTAGCCGTTGCGAGACGATGCGTCTTTTGCTGAGACCCCGCCTCGAAGTCATTGGTGAAGCCACGATGGAAGGCGTTTCGCAGCAAGACGCGGAAATCCTTTCTTATTTCTCCAATTCGGCCAATTTGGTGAAACTCGAAAGCGAATCAAGCGATTACGAAGGCGCCAAACGAGCCTTCGAATTGGCTCTCGATTCTTTATCGGGTCCTCGAAGCAGCATCATCTATGGCTTTGAGAAGAACATCATCCCGTTGATCCGGACTAAAGAAACAGGACGTTATTTTCTCGATATGTTGTCTTTGGCTTTCAAGGACCTCATCGCCATTGAAACCCATGGGGACATAGTTTTGACGACTTATGATACACTATTAAAGCCTTTAGCCACGTCCTTAAGGCATCCAAAGGATAGCCTTTTGGCGATTTATGAGGTTCGTGGCCAAATTGATCTAAACATCTCGTTAGCCTCCTTACTCGAGCACCTAGCGGCTGTCATAGCGAAGGAGGATTAAAGTTTATGGATATCGCAAGCAAGTATTTTATCGGGGTCCGATTCCCAGGCGGCGGAAAGTCTTATTATTTTTCGACCGATTACGCTGACCTCAAGATGGGCGACAAAGTTGTCGTCGAAACCATCGCTGGCTATGAGATTGGCGAAATCTCGACCAGCCTCATGAGCGTGGAAGCTTATCACAACAATCTTGAATTGAAGCCAATCATCCGAAAACCGACCGCTCAGGATATGCAGGATTACGAGTTCAACGTCGAAGAGAGCAAGAAAGCCCTCGAAATCACGGCGGCCGAAGTCAAACGGATGGGCCTTCCGATGAATCTCATCGAAGCCAACTACACCCTCGATGGCAGCAAAATCACCATCACTTATACCTCAGAAAACCGCGTCGATTTCCGCGAGTTGTTACATGTGCTAGCTCCTCAATTGAAGTGCCGAATCGAGCTTCGCCAAATCGCCAGCCGCGACAAGGCCAAGATGGTCGGCGGCATGGGCATCTGCGGCCTAACTCTTTGCTGCAGTACCTTCCTCAATCAATTCGATGGCATTTCCATCTCACGCGCCAAGAACCAAATGCTGACGCTCAATATTCCGAAGCTTTCGGGACATTGCGGCAAACTCATTTGCTGCCTTCTTTATGAAGATGATCTCTACACCGAAGCCAAGAAAGACTTCCCGCGTTTAGGCACGGTGATTCACATCGACAACAATGATTATCGCGTCGATGGTTTCAATGTCTTATCCCGCAGCGTGAANNTGGTNTCGATGGATGATCTNCGCTTTGTCACGCTCGATGAATATAACAACTTCGCCAAGAAGAGTTTCCATCCGACCCCGAGTGCCGCTCCGACACCCACTCCAGCGCCAGCTAACGGAGCTGCAGGCAAATAATGATTGAACGCGAGCTGAATTATAGCGGGCCGAGCCCTTTGCTCTACCTCATCGCGACCCCGATCGGCAATCTTTCGGAGTTCCCGCCTCGCGCCCTTGAAGTCTTGAAAGAGATGGATTACGTGGCCTGCGAAGACACGAGAAACTCTGGCAACTTATTAAAACATTTCGGCCTCGATAAGGCCCTTATTTCCTGCCACGAACACAACGAGGAAGAAGCAAGCGACAAAATCGTTGCGCTCCTTCTTTCTGGCAAAAAAGTAGCTTACATGTCAGATGCTGGTTATCCTGCTGTCAGCGATCCTGGCGAGCGCCTCGTCAAACGGTGCCTAGCCGCCCATATCAAAGTGGCGGTGGTGAATGGCCCTTCGGCTGGCATTTGCGCTCTGGCGGCCTCTGGTTTAGCGACCGACCATTTCTATTTCGAAGGCTTTTTGCCTAGCAAACCCAGCGCCCGCGACAAAGAACTCGCGGACTTGAAGAATCGTCATGAGACCATCGTCTTTTATGAGTCGCCTCACCGAATTGGCGAGACTCTCAAAGCCTTAGCCTCTTCCTTAGGCAACCGTCAGGCGACGATTGGACGCGAATTAACGAAGGCCCACGAGGAATTCATCCGTGGCTCCCTTAATGAACTAGCCCAGCTCGATCCGGAAACCCTTATCGGGGAAATGGTCATTGTAGTTGAAGGGGCAAACGAAATCCCTCAAAAAGAATTAACGGATGAAGAAATCAAAGGGCTCCTTGCGGCGAAACTAAAAGAAATGCGCGAAAAAGATGCCATCGCGGCAGTGAGTAAAGAAAACGCGATTCCGAAGAATCGCGTGTACGCTATACGGATAGAGATGAAGAAGGGGGAGTAGAATCTTCCTTCTTTTTCTTTGACTTCGGAGTTTCGCGAAGATAGTAATCGATGCCTAATTCCTTTTGCGTCTTATTGACGTTGCGGATAAAGACATAGATTTCATAGCCAAGATAGATCACTAAGCCAGCGGTGCCTAAGAGCAAGCCGGTCTTAAGATATGGCGTCTGATACTGAAGGACATAGCTAACTTCGCCCGCAGGAGCGATAAAGCCTACGAGACCGCCATCTAGACGGTAAGTGGTGAGCTTTTGCGTCGTGCCATCGGCAAGAGTGGCCATGACGTTCCAACCCGCATCATAACCAATATGGGTGCAAACGAACTTTGAAGTGCTGAAGTGCGTCTTGCAGGTGAAACGGTCAGTGGTGTGGGTGACATCGGTGACATAGTGTTCCTTATCGAAGAGGCGGCTATACCGTTCATCGACTTTGGATTTGTCCATGACGTAGAGATAAGGGGTGGACGAAGGCATGTGGTAGTACTGGCCTTTGTTCATCGCGCAGAAAACGATATGCTTAACTTTCCCCGCGGCATAGAAACCATAAAGGTCATTGTAACTGCTCCGACCGATTTCGCCATTTTGCAAATTATCAATCGCGTGGTATTCGTAAGCCAAACAGGCATTGGATTGTTTCAAAGTAACGCCATCTTCTTCAAAGGTGTCACCGATGAAATACACACGGGTGACGCTGCTTGTGCTCGACTGGAGGAAATTATCATAAGAACCTGGAGCAAGGGTCATTTCGAAATAAGCGCCAGCGGCTTCAGAGTTAAAATATTTCGCTCCTCCAGTCGGGCTTAAAACGATTTTATCGTCATCGCCTTCGTAAGTGCTTGAGCCGAAACTAATGCTGTCGGGGCCCGCGGTCACATAAGCCGGGTTGACGCCCGTCTCCGAATCAAAGAACTTACCAGGGTCATCGGGGTTGAAACCAAAGCCATCGATGGTCGTATACTTCTTCGTCGTGAAATAAATTTGGGAAAGTTCGGTCGGCATTCTGCCATGGCCCGTGCTGCCCGTAAGCGTGATTCCTTCAGGCAAGGTAGACACCATCTTGTCATCGATGACCGCGGCTAATAAGTTCGTGGCCTCATTGCCCTGAATCTCATCGTAACTGCCATTGTGGTAGTAGTAAGTGAAATTTGGCGAGGTGTCGCTCTTAACCTTTTCGTCGCCAAGTTGGAAGACCGAATCGACGCCATAGCCTAATAGAGGTGAATACGGATTGGCGTAAATCTTATATTGGTCAGTATGGACAACGCACTGAGCCCCGAATGGAAGGTTATAGCTAAAACCATCGTTGGTAGGATCGTCATCTAAGTCGGCATTCCAGTTGCTATAGCCATCATTCTTAATGACGTAATACTTGTAGCCGGCAGCCGTGTCGAAGGCCATACGCTTATTGTTGTATTGGCCACTCCAATGGGAGTCCAAACGTTTTGTGCCGCCATACGTTTCCGAGGTGTAGGTTTCGCATGGCATGATGTGGGAATTGCGCAAGAAATCAGCAAGGCCATAGTTGTATAGCGAATGGAAAGTGCGAGCGCCATTAAAGCCCAGAGCGTTGGACATGTTGGAGCCGGTCTCGCTATCGCTATAAATGCGATAATCGCCATCGTCATAGGCCTCAAGTTTCGTAATGGCTTCTCTTTGGTTGGCGACCGAAGTGGTGCCGCCATTGTAGTCGGTTTCGTATTGAGTGATGCCGCCATATAAGAATGCAAGGTTGCCAGCTACGATCGTTTCAAGAGACACAAAGGCGATCACGATCTTCCAGAAGTATTCCTTATCGCGGAAATAAGCCATGATCACCGACTCGATGACGACGAGGGCAATCTGATAATAAACAACCCACTTCAGGGACATGCCCCTATCAGAGGAAGGAACAACGAAAGCGGATGGATAATACGACAAGGAGTTAGGGCTTTCGAAGTTTTTATCCTGCAACACTTGAACCACCAAGATCCAAGCGATGACGGTCAAACAAAGTTCAATAAGCGAGGCGGTGGGTAGTTGCCATCTCGGCTCCTTGCCAAGCTTATCGAATTCGGTGCAGGCGTAATAAATGATGATCGGAATGAGAACGATATACCAACGGCCATAGCCATCGCCGCTGAAGGCGTAGAAGAAGTAATATGGGAAAATGGTGAAGACCATCGTCACGCAAGCTAAGAAAGCAAGAATGTGGCTCCATTTCTTCTCGCGGATGCTCGAAATGAGAGCGCCGAAGAAGAAAATGGCTAGCGGGGTATAAACGAACAAGGAGGCAGTCCAGGAATCGTAACCGCCGTTGGTCTTCATATAGAGTGGGAGATACTTGTAGCCACAGGTCGGATAAAGGAAACCGATGAGACCTTGAAGCTCACGGCCAGGGTTCTCGCCAACCTCTTCGAAAATAAGGTGTAAGAAGGTTGAGAAATCCTTATCTTTTAAACAGGATTTCAAGGTGCTGAGATAGGCTGCGCCGATTGAACTCACACGAGGGGACAAAGCCGATTCACGTAAGGACGGGAACAAAGTCCAGGAACACATGGCGATGCCAATCGCAAAGCCGCCGACACCAAAGACAATCACCCATAGGTTCTCTTTAACGGAACGCTGCTTAAGGGTCCAAAAATAACGCCACAACGCATATAAGACGCCGAAGATACAGAACACGACCAAGAAGAAGAAAGAAATCATGCCCATCAGCATGAGACCAAAGATCAAGGTCGTCGGTTTCCGTTCCTTAATGACCTTCTCGATGCCAAGCAAAATAAGCGGAGAAACAGCGCAAGCACTCACGGTGACGGGGAAGCCCGCCATGAAACTTAAGTTGCCATTGAAGGCAAAAGCCACGCCGCCAATGCGGCTGCCTTTTTCGCTCACGCCTAAATAACGAAGATAGGCTCTTGTCGCAAAAGCCCCGACGACGCCTTTAAGACAGGCACTGATAGCCATGCTTTGAGGAACCCAAGAACGAGGCCAAATAACCGCCCAGAAATCAAAGGGATCAAAGAGACCATAGTAGGAGTTAGAACCGATGTTGTCGGTGCCAAAGAAAGTCGAAGTACTGTAAAGCTCGAAGACACCCGTCTTGAAGAAGGTATGCCAGTTGTCCCAGAAGCCATAGCAAAGGTTAGTGAATTGATTTGTATAGTCGCCCCAGGCAAACATTTGGGTGCCGCCATTGAAGAAAAAGGAATAGAACATCCAGCCAATGCCGAGCAAGAACACAAACCAGAAATACCAGAAAAGGCTCTTATAGTCGAAAAGGAAAGGACACTTCTTACGAAGCCATTCCCCGAAAACGTTTTTCTTTGCTTCCTTTTGACGGAGGGCCGCCAAGGAAGATTGTTCTTCGGCCATAATTATTTCGTTTCAGGCTCCGTTGCTTCTTCTTTTTCGTCTTCGCTGCTCGGATTCGGAGCATTTGAAGGCGCCACGATGCCGATAACGTCGCTGACTGGCATCGAAAAGGCAATGCCTTGTCCTTTCGTATTGAGGCCGCATTCCTTATAAACGGAAGCGATGACCGCGTCTTTCATGTCTTTCGGAACGAGGATCATAACAATTTGCTTTTCAGGAGTGATCACGACACCAAAGAATTTCTCGATGTCCTTATTGCCTGTGCCGCGAGCGGTTAAAATCGTGCCGCCTCTTGCGCCGGCCTTTTTCGCCGCGTCCATGACCAAATCCGTATAACCATCGTTGACGATGGCCATGATCATTTCGTAATTGTCGTTCTTGTTAATCTCTTCCATAGGCATGTCTCCTTTATCTAACCCCAATGGACGGGTGTTTGTCACTAATTTATAGACGCTGACGCCACAAAGACTGTCGATATGCGAAACAAAGGCAATGCCTTTGGCATAAGTAGAAATAGCGAAACGGGCTTCGACGTCGCGTTTGATGGAAGGCCAATCGCGTTCCTTCAAAATCGAGGTCACGACTTGTTTTTTGTTTTCGTCAAAACCAAGGACGTGATAGAAATCGTTCGTGGCGGTGCCGTTGCCATGGCATAAGAAACAAGCGGCCACTTCGTGCTTCTCAAGCAAATCCACAATCGCGCTGCCTTGGCCATCGTTCACGACGGCCACGAAATAATAAAGCTGCTCCAACTTGTGAGTTTTCTCGAAAGAGGCAGTGGGGGCTAACTCCGAGGGCTCAAGAGGTTTAAGGATTGGACGACGAACGTTCATTGGGCTTCCTCCCCGAAATGGATGATCTGATCATCGTTGGCTTCGACAAACTGCTTACGGGCACGAGCGTAGATGACTTTGCGCTTGGTTTCGGCGATAAGGCCCATCAGTTGGATGACGATAAGCGGCATAAGAGCAATCATGCTGACACAACCGAAGGCGTCCGCGAAGACGGCTTCTTCGCCATGTTGAGCAACAGTGAAGCCAATGGCGAAAGGCATAACGAAAGTGCTGGCCATAGGACCAGAAGCCACGCCGCCGGAATCGAAAGCGATGGCGCTATAGATTTTTGGAACCAAGAACGTGAGGCCAATCGCTAAGAGGTAGCCAGGAATCATGTAATAAAGGATCGGCCACTGATAATGAGCCCTGACAATGGCTAAAGCCACGCCTAAGGCAATCGAACCCGCCATCGCGAAGAGAACGGTCTTCGCATGGATGGTGCCTTCGGAAACGGTTTCGATTTGTTTGACGAGAACATGGACGGCGGGCTCGGCTAAGACACCAAATAAGCCGAAGAGTCCACCGATAAGAACCGCGATGCTGTAATAACTGTTATCGCTGCCAAGGCTGAAACCAACCCGTTGGGCAACTGGCAAGAAGCCTAGTTCCACGGCGGTTAAGAAAATGACGAGACCGAGGTAGGCGTAGAAAAGACCAACGAAGATACGAAGTACTTGCTTGAAGGACAATTTCACGAAGATGAGATCGTAGACCAAGAAGAAAACGGCAAGAGGAACAATGGCGATGGCGACGTTGGCGAGTTGGCCTAAAGCCACGCTGCCATCCGAATTGATTTCATATAAGAAAACGTGTTGGAAAGTCTTTGAGAAATCAGGCCAGAAAACGCTCCAATCTTGAATGGTCACAAGATCGCTAGGCTGCCAATGATAGGACATGGAATCAACGTTAAGGAAAAGAGACATCAGCATGACGGTGAAGATCGGACCAACCGAAGCAAGCGCCGTCAAACCGAAGGCGTCTTCGCCTGAACGACCATTGGTGCTGCGGCTTGAAGCGAGACCAGCGCCAAAGGCGAGAATAAAGGGAACGGTGACAGGACCTGTCGTGACGCCGCCGGAATCGAAGGCAATCGGAAGGAACTTCGGATTGACGATACCAGCAAGAGCAAACACCATGCCATAGAAAGCCACGAACATGATGTTGAGGTTCTGGTTAAAGAGAATCCGCAAAACGCCAAAGACCGCAAAGAGACCCACGCCAACGCCGACGGAAATAATAAGAAGCGCTTCATCCCAGCCAATCTGAAGGGCCATGACTTTTAAATCCGGCTCCGCAACCGTCACGAGAACACCGATGATGAAAGTCATTAAGACGATGAGCCAAAGTTTCCGCTTCCGGAACAAGGTTTCGCCTACGATTTGACCAATGCGGCTCATTGATTGATCGGCGCCGGCGGTGAACAAGGCAAGGCCTAAGCCAATAAAAAAGGCTGACATCAAGAAAGAGATGTAGCCAGGGAGATAGAAATCTTTGATTATTTTTGTGAAGTAAAGGACGGTCACCACCAAAACGATCGGGATGACGCTCAAGAAGGACTCACCGATTTTACGCAGCCAAAATAACTCAATGCCGTGATCGTGTTTTACGTGGGTTTTCGTTACGGCGTTCTCTGTCGTTTCGGCCATGGAAGTCCCTCCTTTCCTGCTTTTCTTGTTTCTCTTGTTGCTTTTGAACAAATTCCTTTTTCGCCTTGTCGCTCAGCCAGAAAAGACGTTTAAACGCTTCTGGAATCGGGGCTTTAATGGAATATTCTTTGTGGTTTAAAGGATTCGTGAAATCAAGTTGATAGGCATGCAAACCAAGACGTTTTAACGGGTTCGATGGCTCGCCATATTTATCGTCGCCAATCACAAAATGGCCGATGTTGCCAAGTTGGACACGGATTTGGTTTTTGCGTCCGCTTTGGAGGTGAACGTCCAGCAAGGCATACTCTTTGGTCGTGGCCATTTTCTTGTATTCGGTGATGGCCAACTTGCCAGCGGATTTATTGTGGGTCACATAAACGAGTTGGAAATTATCCTGGGCCAGATAGTCACGTAAAATACCAGAGTCTGGGATGTCATTTCCTTCCACGATCGCATAATAGGCACGGTTGTGGACGCATTCTTGCCAGTTATTCTGCAAAGCTTCGCGGACTTCCCAATTCTTGGCGAAAATCAGGACGCCAGATGTGTCTTCATCGAGACGGTGGACGACGAAAATGCGGTTGCGCGGATTCTTAGCGGTCACATAATCACTAACCAAACGATAGGCGGTGCGACCTTTTTCGCGTTCGGTCGCGGTGGACAGCAAACCAGCTGGCTTATCGATGGCGACAATGTCCTCATCTTCGTAAATAATTGGCAAATCGTGGCGTTGATGCTCGTTGATGCGATCATAGGAAACCACAACCTCATCTTCGGGGTAGAGTTGGAAATCAAAGAGTTTCACCGGCGCACCACCAACCGAGACTTGTTGGTTGGCGATGACGTGGCGGGCGATGGTGTTCGTTAAACCGGCTTTTTCGCGAACGAAGGGCAAGAGGGTCGTTTCTTTATAAACCAAAAAGGTCTTAATCCTTTTGGGATTAACAAGGCCTCTTTGACTGCGGTGCGCTTTGGAATCGTTCTTATTCATGCGAACTATTATGGTATCAAAATATCTATTTTGATAGATATTCTTTTAGGCTTGGAAGAGCCTTTTGGGCATCGGATGTTGCTTCGTCGAGAAGGGCTTGGATTTTCTTCGTGTTCTTTTCGGCATGACCAACGACGGGCGGAATGGAGGGATAAATACCAAAAATTTTGCCTTCATCCACGAGTTTATCGATATAGTCCATTTCCTCGTTATAGGTTTTTGGGCTAACGTCATAATGTTCGAGCAAAACGGGGTAATGATGATACATGGCGTGAGCCAACCGTCTTTGATTTGCAGGGATATTCTTTTTTCGATAGCCTTTTGAACGGGTTAAGACAACGATGACTTTGTCGGCTCCGTCAGCCAGGGCTTTAGCGACCGAAACGCTGTCGACCACGCCGCCATCAAGATACGGAACGTCATGGACCATTGTTGGCTTCGTCGTCAAAGGAAGCGAGCATGAAGCCGCTAAACCGTTATAGAATTCAGGATCGAGTTTGCTGAAATAAGTAGCTTCGCCCGTTACACAATTGGTGGCACAGGCATAGAACTCCGTTTTGGACGTAAAGAATTCTTCGCTATTAAAAGGAACGCCTTCCTTGGGAACTTCGTAGAAGAGCAAATCGAAATTGAAGACGCTTCCTTTTGTGGCAAGACGGAGCGGATTCATGAAGCGGTGATCCTTCATAAGCGTCAGGAAAATAAAGGGGGCGCGACCAATGTCGCGGCTTACATAATTGACGCCCGCTAAGGCACCGGCGCTTGTCCCATAAACGGCATCAGCCCAAATCTCGTTCTTCATGAGAACGTCGAGAACCCCGGCCGAATAAACGCCGCGGGAACCGCCTCCTTGAACAACGAGAGCTAACTTCATTATTTCCCTCCGTTACGGAAATAATCGGCCACAACGTTACGGATGAAATAAGTATCCCGCTGCTGGATTGTGAGACGACCCGCCAAAGAGCCTTCGCTTAGATAAGAAAGTGTGGCGAAATAATATGTTTTCGTCGGAACCAAAGAGTACAAGTTCACGTCAGAATTCGTGGCCACGTAGTTGCCACTATAGGCCATGCTCGTGAGTTCAGAACCCGTGGCTGAGCAGAGGTGATTTTCGTTATCGAAAGGAAAAGTGGAATAAACGCCGTCAAAGGTAATGTCCCCAGCGGTGATAGTTTGCCTAACGCCACCCGAATTAATAAAGGCGCAGATGATGGGATAGGTTGGGAAGGCCCACTTCATATACCAAAGAAGAGACGAAGCCCCAATTTTGCCAATTTCGTCTTTGGAATAGCCGGAATCCGTATGGCCAACGACTTCGTTTTTCACGACCACGGTCTTGGCTAAGTAATAACGATAAACTTCTGCCGTCATCGGATCTTCCTTTAAAGATGAACCTTCGGAAGACATTAAGGCATCTTGGGAAAGGAAAGAAACTGTATCGCCCGAGATGGAGAAGCGTAAATGCTGGACTTCGGCTCCGTTACCATAGCACTGAACATGGGGAATGCCATATTCATCGGTTTCATAGTAGTTTTGGTGAGAATGACCTTCGAAAACCGCATCGATATTGTGGCAATAAGTGGTATCGAAACCGCCATTGTGGACTGAGACGACAACCATTTTGCAGCCAGCTGTTCTGAGTCTCGTCGCTTCTTCGCTAACTTCGCTGGCGTACATTGCGTCGAAAGTGTAATTGCCGAGACTGCTCGCGGCGATGCTGCTTTCAAGTTTGCCAATGGCACCGATGATGCCGATTTTAATTCCATGGCGGACGATGGTTTTGGAAGGAATCGCCCATGAAGGACGATTGCCATTTGCGTCTTTGATATTGATGCCAAGGAACGGGAAATTGGCGATTTGACTATTGGTGGCGATCGCATCGACACCCCAGTCAAATTCGTGGTTTCCGACCGCTTGGGACTCAAAGCCAACAAGGTTCATCCAGTTGACCATAACTTCGCCATGGGTGAGGTTGCTATCAGCGCTGCCTTGCCACATATCGCCACTAGAAAGTATGACGGAACCGTCAGGGTTTTCATGCGAGCGTGCTTGGTAATAACTGCTTAAGCGGGTAATACCGATTTGGTAGGTGGAAGAGGTCATTTTATACACTGCCGCGCCATGGGTATCGTTGATCGAATAGAAGTCGAGATATTTGTTAGAAGGAGCGGTTGGCTGGGCGTCCGTAGTCGTATAGAGAGTTATTGAATCAATCCGGAATTGGCCGACGGCCGCATAGAAAGAAAGGTAATTGAACTGCGAAGGGGCGCCCGTCTCATCGAGAAGCGGCAAGTAAACGTTGGAATAAAGATGATAGGCACCGTTATTCGGCGAAGTAATTTCGTAACGGGACCCTTTGTACAAAAGATAGCCATAGTCGGTTAAGCGAGTAAACGTCACCTTGAGACCTGCAAAGGAGGAGAAGGGGGCACTATTGGTAAAAAAGCCGCCCTGGTTAAGGGTAAAATAGCCCGTTTCTCCTTTTGTGGCTTTGGTGGTGTTATAAGCGACCGAGCCTTTGCTTAAGGTGCCATTGGTGCCCGAATAGGTAAAGACATCCGTCGCCCCAAAATCGATTTTGGAAGTCGGCTCCGTATAAGCGGTGCCGGTATAAGTGTCCTCCTCGGGCGTAAACGAAATCGGCCCCGTCGCCGGATTGCCTTTGACCCAAGCTGGGCCATCGTAATAGTAAGAGTTGCTGGTTGAGGCACTTTGGGAGGCGGAATTAGAGCTGGATTTGCTGGCACTATTGCTCGAGCTTGAGGTATTGCTCACACAGCCGGCAAGCAAAACGGCCGTCGCGGCAATAAAAATGGCATGTTTTAATTTCATGCCCTAATTGTATCGAAATTTGAGACCATTGGCACTAATTGTCATCCTAAAGATGACACAATGCCTTCAACCATTATTACGATGCCAAGAATAATCAGCACCGATCCACCGATGACTTCGCTGACCTCATATTTGCCTTTGAAGAGCTTCGCGATACTCTTACCAGCGAACAAACCGATGAGAGAAATGATGAAGGTGCAAATACCGATAATTGCGATCGCGATGTAGGTGCGGTAGTTGCCATAACCGGTCGCGGTATGAATGTTCGTCGGAAGAGTGATGCCAACCGCGAGGGCGTCGATAGAATCCGCTACTCCTTGGAAAAGAACTTCTTTGACGGTGAATTGCTTTGGCTCGGCTTCCTCGGGGTGAATCATGCCTTTAATGCCTTCATAAAGCATTTTGCCCCCGATGAAAGCCAAAAGGATAAAAGCGATGTAGTGGTCGAACTTATCGATATATTCCGAAACCGTCTCGCCAAGCAAGAAGCCCGCTAAAGGGAATAGCGATTGGCCAAGGGCAAAAACGCCGGCAATAAAAAAGGGCCGCCATTTCTTTTTATTGAGGTCTTGATATACCAATCCATCGGTGATGCTAAGAGCCAGACAATCCATGGCTAGCGCGACACCATAGACGAACGATAACCAGAGCCAATCCATAATAATTTTCCTATTGGTCGTGTTCCACGACGTGGGTTAATTGTATTATTAAATGGACTTATGAAAAAGAGGAAATTTAACCCGTTCTATATCTTCCCCATCATAATCGGGTTGCTTGTTGTCTCGATGCTGGTGTGGATGATCGTGTCGTTTAACGCTTAAAGTCTTTATTTTTTGCTCGCGTCTAACTTCAATAAATCGCCATATAAATCAACGCGACGATCGCGGAAGACACCCCAATCGCGTCTTTCGTCATCGATGGCTTTTAGATCAAAAGAAGCGATCTTGAAGCCTTCCTCTTCGCGACCAAGTTCAGCGACTTTCTCGCCATGCTGGTCCGCAATAAAGGACGAACCGAAGAACTTCATGGAGGATTGGCCGGCTTTTTCAATGCCAACACGGTTGCTGGCAAGGACCGGAATAAGGTTTGCCGCAGCGTGGCCTTTCATAGTGTTCTGCCAATGATCTTTGGAATCTTTCGGGAGAACGGGTTCGCTGCCAATCGCGGTTGGATAAACGATAAACTGAGCGCCTTTGAGGGTGAGAATACGAGCGACTTCAGGGAACCATTGATCCCAGCAAATGCCGACACCGAGACGGCCGTACTTCGTGGCAAAGACCATAAAGCCCGTATCGCCAGGAGTGAAATAGAACTTCTCTTCGTAGCATTCGCCTGTCGGAATATGGCTCTTGCGGTAGATGCCTAAGACAGTCCCATCGGCATCGATGATGGCGATGGAATTGAAATAGACATTTCCGGCTTTTTCAAAGAAAGAAATCGGCAAAACAACCCTTAGTTCTTTAGCTAAAGCCTGGAAGTGCTTAAGAGTTTTGCTATTATCGGCTTCTTCGGCCAAATCGAACTTTTTGTAGTCCTCAATCTGGCAGAAATAGAGACCTTCGAATAATTCCGAAAGAAGGATGACTTGCGCCCCAGCCTTGGCGGCCTTTCTAACGACGTCGTCGGCTTTGGCAATGTTCTTCGCATAGTCATCGACGAACGAGAGCTGCGTAATGGCCACTTTGGTTTCCATATGGGGTTATTCCTCCTTCAAAGGAAGCTGCATCGTGATGCAGTGGATGTTGCCGCCGCCAAGGAGAATTTCTTTGGTGTTGACGGCATGGATGGTTTTGTTCGGGAAGAGTTTCTTGATCTCGTCGTAGGCCAGTTTGTCTTCTTTGACGCCAAACTGCGGCAAAATCACGAAGTCTTTTCCTTGATAGAAATTGACGTAGGAGGCGGCCAAACGGCGGCCTTCGGTCCGTTTATCAAGCGTCGAAGCGCTATTGACGAGGCCACGCGATTCATCTTTCGTAAGGTAAAGGGCTGGCGAAGGAACGTAAAGCTTATGGATAATAAGTTTTCGTCCTTTGGCATCCGTCGCTTCGGAAAGAGCTTTATAAGTAGCTTGGCAGAACGCGTATTGCGGATCTTTTTCATCATCGGTCCAAGCCATCACGACTTCGCCCGGCTTCACATAGGCAACCATGTTGTCCACGTGTTCATCGGTCTCGTCAAGATAGATGCCATGTGGCACCCAAATGACCTTTTCTACGCCCAGATAATCGCGAAGAATTTCTTCAATATCCGTGCGATTCAAGGTCGGATTGCGGCCCTTGCTAAGCAAACAAGCTTCGGTGGTGATAAGCGTGCCTTCGCCATCGACCGCGATGCTGCCGCCTTCAAGAACGAAGTTCGGAAGGTAATAATCAAGGAGCTTCAATCTCTTTGCGACAACGGTGGCCAAACGGTCATCGTCTTTGTAGTTGCGATAGAGCCCATCAAAATCGCCGCCCCAAGCATTGAAGCGGAAATCGACCGAGCGCATATTCTTGCCATTGGTGACGAATAACGGCATGTTGTCGCGAGCCCAAGCATCGTTATAACGAATGCTGATCGCGGTGACATTCGGGATATTCTCGAACTCGCCGATGACCTTCTTGTAGATATTCGGATGGATGCCAACAAACACTTTTTCGTGTTGGGCGATTGCCTTGATGACGTTCAAGAAAGCCTCTTGGGCTGGGAGGGCTTTTTGCCTCCAGGTATCGGCTCTAAACGGCGTCAAAATGAAGGTTCCTTCGTGGCCTAAGCCTTCGAAGGGCAAATGATATCCATCAATCGTCGGAATTGTCTTCCGGTTTTCGTAATAATCGCGAAGTTTCTTTTCGTAGACGGGGAAACGTTTCCATTTAGCCGTATCCACGATTTCGTAGCCATCGTGATAAGACGAAAGCAAAGTGATACCAATCGCTTGGTAATGCTGGACTCTTTCAATGAGTTCTTTCGTCCAGACTTCGCCCGGGACAATAAGCGGAATTCCCGGCGGATACATCATGACTTGTTCTTTCGAGATAGCCCCGTCGCATTGCTCAACTGGCACGACTTTGCCAGGGGCATGGAAAGCAGCGCGCGGACGAATGAGCATGAACGGGAAGGAGTTATCGAAGTGGTGGTCCGGATAAACGACGTTAGCGTGATAATGCTCGGCGCTGATCTCTTTTAATGCCGCGACCAAACGATCAACGTGCTCTTTCTTCGTGCCGATGGCAAAGATGCCGAGAACCGCATAGGTCTCAGCCAGTTCCATCTGAATGAAGTACTTCTCTTTTAAAAGGTGATAAAGGACAAAGCCATCGATGTCGAGATGATCGAGCCCGATGACAAGTTTGCTTTCGTCGTAGTTATAGGAGCCATGGGCTAAGAAATGTTCCCGTCCTTCATTGACGAAGCCGGGAATCTTCGCGATTTCTTCGCGAGCATAAGCGGCCAATTCATATGTTCTTTCCATCGCCTCGGTGCCTTCTCCGCTCGCCATATACGAACGGGCGGCATCGATGGATCCCATGAGAATCGGGGATGGGGAAGTGGTGTTAAGAATGTTCAAGCTCTTCTGGATATCAGCGCGGCTGAACATCGTCGTGTGGGCCAAAAGAACCGAGCTTTGAGTCAAACTGCCGACCGTTTTGTGGAAGGAAGCCGAAGTCATATCGGCTCCAGCCGCCATAGCCGAAAGGGGGCAGTGTTTATTCTTGAAGTAATAATGCGCGCCATGGGCTTCGTCGCAAAGGACGGCCATATGGTGAGCATGGGCGAATTCGACGATGTCTTTCAATGGACCGACCGAGCCGAAGTAGGTCGGATTGATGACGAAGACGGCTTTGGCAGAGGGGTTACGCAAAATAGCCCGCTTCCAATCGTCTAGGGACGGTTGGTTTGCAATTTCCAAATCGTTATCGATTTCCGGCATGACATAGACAGGCACGGCGCCTGAAAGGATCAAACCATTAACAATCGATTTGTGGACGTTGCGAGGAAGAATGATTTTCTCGTTGGCCTTGACCGCGGTAAGAATCATCGCGATGATGCCGCTGCTCGTACCATTAATGAGGAAGAAACCCTCATCCGCTCCGCACGCTTCCGCAAGGAGCTGTTCTGCTTCGAGAATGACGCCATTAGGTTTAGCCAAGTTGTCCAAACCGATTGGAGCGTTCACGTCGCAACGAAAGACTTCGTGCCCAAATAACGCGGTGGCCGCGTTATCAATGTTTCCCATGTGATGCCCGGGCACATCGAAAGGGACAACGTCTTCTTTGACGTAGTCCTTGAGGGCCTCTATGAAGGGAACTTTGTTTTGATCGCCTTTACCCATAATTTTCTAGGGATATAATACGCGTATTTTAGGGGAATTAAAGATAGCAAAAAATCCCCCGCCAAGTCTAAGGGACTTAATGGGGGTTTTACGGGGTTATTTTTCCGTGTTTATCGCGTGATGAAAGATGTCGTTGATATCATCTTCGTCTAAGAAAGGATAGAGAGCATCGATCACACTATCGTCAAGTTTGCCTTGAAGATACATCTCAACCGCCTCGCTTAAGGCATCATCGCTCACGAAGGGAACGTACTGCTGGTAACCGTCTCCGCCTTTTTTAAGTTCCTGCAAGAAGAGTTTATCAACATAATCATCGTCAAGAAATGGAAGAAGATCGTCCGTCGATAGACCGGCGAAGGTGCCACCATTAAGAAGAACTTTATCGGCAATTTTCTCGATTGTCTCGTCGTCGGCATAAGGAAGGAGGCTTGAAAGGTTCGCTTTCCCATCGCCAGCCAAAGCCAAATCGACCGCCTCTTCAATGCCATCGTCACTAGCAAAAGGAAGAAAGCACTCGACGTTTTCGCCATTCTTGAACGCTGCCACGAACATTTCGTCAATGTCATCGTCGTCCATAAAAGGCAATAAGTCATCAAGCTTCACGCCTTGGACTTCGCCAGCAGGAGAAGAAACAATCTTTTCCGCCAGTTCCTTCAAATCCTCATCGTCTAAGAAGGGGATCATGTTTTTAATGTTCATTGTTTGATTACTCCTTTGCCTAAATATTTCTTTTCGTCTCGATTGAGAATCGAATCTAACGTCTCATCCGGTATCGTTAACCGCCCTGATTTAATGGCGGATAAAAGAATCATTCTTTCGTTTCCAGTCGAACTATAGAAAAGGGAACGATAATCCACGTTGATTTTTCCCTCGATTACCGAACGCAGGATGTAATCGTGATCGTGCCCTTCATAAGGGTTTTGCGGGTTTATTGGATTGTTTTCGCCCAAACAAAGAATCTCTTCAAAAGGAACTTCAAAGAGTTTTGATAATTCGATGATGTTATCGACGGTGGGAGCGCTTTTGCCAACTTCCCAAGCACTGATGGCTTGGCGAGATAAGAAAAGTTTCTCCGCCAAAGCATCCTGGGATAAACCATTTTTGTTTCTTAAGAAGGCGATTTTCGCGCCCACTCGGACCAAATCGATCATAAGTCTATATTATCGTCCGCTTCCTTGAACTCGTCTAACGGAGTTTCTGAAACACCGTGGTCATACGAATTCGCCATTGAGAAGTAGCGGCGGAGGCCGGCTTCCCGTTTCTTCTTCGCTCGATTAAGGAATTTGAACATCGCTTTCTCCTCCATGAGCAAACTATAGAAAAAGAAACACCGCCTGTAACGCAAGCGGTGATTGCGAAACCAAAAGTAGAGGCAACTAAACGAGTTTAAAATGCTGCAAACCCAGCAAAACCCCGTCTTCCCAGACGGGCGCCGTCACGAATTCGCTCTTGGCTTTTAACTCGTCTTTGCCATTGCCCATGCAAACGAAATGGCCAAGATGCTCGGCCATTGAGATATCTTGCGTATCGTCTCCAAAACCCAACGCTTCGTCTTTCGAAAAGCCATAGTGTTTCAAAATCAAATCGATATCTGGGCCTTTTTCGTGCATGTCTTGCATGACGTCGACGCCATAGGTGAAGAAACGGGAGAAAATCAGCCCTGGAAATTCTTTATTGAAGGCTTCATCTGAACTTTCAGGCGAGAAAAGAAGGAACGAAATGACTTCTGTTCCTTTGCGGTAGACCCCACGAGGAGAAACCACGTCGCGGAAGACACCATAATAGTCTTTCATGCAGGCCGTCTCGGGCGTTAAGAGTTTCCGTTTTTCCGGCCCCACAAGCTCAAGCGCGAGGCCAAGTTCCTTGCAACGTTTGATCAATCCCCGACAATTTTCGTCACTGATGAGGGCTTTGTGGAGATATTGGCCATCCGCGAAAGAAGTGCCACCGGCGCAAGCGATATAGCCATCCCATTTAATGCCTAAATCGAGCGCTCCGAATTTCTTAAAGGAGTCATAAGGCCGGGCGGTCGACAAAATGACCTTCAGGCCTTTTTTCTGCAATTCTTTAATCGCCTTTATAGCAGAAGGAACCCACACTCTGTTCTTGTGATCGTAGAGGGTCCAGTCAATATCGAAGAAAACAATTTTAATACTCACGCGGTGATTATATCCCACCAGCAAAAAAGATACAGGAAAGTTATTTCTTATTCGTCAAAGATCTTTCGAAAGTTAAAGATAGAATGTGATTCAAATTCCGCAGCATATCAATATCGACCTTTTGGACTTTGCGGTCATAAGTCACAAGTCCGTTGGTTTCGTTTTCGACATCCGTTAATTGGGTGAAAATCACTTCGCATAGACCTTTTTTGTCCACCAAATGGAGGATTTGACGGCGATAAAGCTTATCGACGGCACGATTGAGCGAATCGTAGCTATGAAAGTGGAAATAGCCGAAATTCTTATCGCTGAATTGATGTCTTTCCACGCCCAAAGAGAAACCGCCGCACTCGCTCAAACTCAAGATGCGCTTGTGATCGTTGCTGAGACGGGGCTTACGGAAGTAAATGTGATGAGAATCGAAATCACCACATTTTTTGTCGTACCAGCCAGACGTAGAATCGACAAGGCGAGTCTTATCAAGTTGCTTAAGCTTTTCCGTCAAGGCTACGGCGTCGAACTGCCCCCAACCTTCATTAAAGAGGGTCCATTCAAAGATGCATGGAACGTTATATAAATGATCGACAATCGCTTTTTGATCAAGGGCAAATTGATCGCGGCTTTCTTTGAGAGCCCGACCTAATAAATGATGGTTTGTATCGCTAATGCTGTAATTAACGAAAGGACGGGTGTTGATCAAGAAGTTGCTATAGCGAGAGCCGCCATTGACGAAATCCTGAACGACCAACATGCCTAACGAATCGCAAAGATAATACCAACGAAGAGGCTCGATTTTGATGTGCTTCCTTAAACAATTGAAGCCGCATTTCTTGGCAAGTTTGATATCGTCGGCCATGGCGTTCTCACTCGGGGCGGTCAATCCGCCATCGGGGAAATAGCCTTGGTCAAGAAGGCCCGAAAGGAAATACGGATGGCCATTGAGGGCGAAATAATGCAAACCGTTCACGGCAACCATGGAGAATTTCCTCATCGCGCAATAGGAATGAACCACATCCTCTCCAAAGAAAAGACGGATTTCATAGAGATCGGGCGTTTCGGGCGACCAAGGATAAAAGTCATAGCCAAGATCCAACATGGCGCGAAGCTTATCGTCAAAAGTGCCTCTAGCTACGAGACGGCCATGGAAATACGCTTCCGCGTAAGCGTCCGATGGAGAGGCGGTAAAATCACCCGTAAGAATAATTTGGCGAGCATCGAAATCAGAGTCGATACGAACGCTCTTGATATAGCCAGTCGAAGGAACGCCTTCAATCCAAACTGATTGCCAAATGCCACTCGTCGCGGTGTACCAAATGCCATTGCTGTGATTGGATTGTTTGCCACGCGCATAAATTGGGCTCTCGGTATCGTCGTTGACGGTCACTTCCAAAATGTTCTCGGGCTGGGGATGTTCAATGAGATACGAAAAGGGAAGATATCCGCCTTCATGATGAAGGATTAAATCCCCATTCAGAAAAACGTCGCAAACCTGATCAACGGCATCGAAATGCAAAATCGCAAAACCCCGCAAATACTCATCGGATAGATGAAATCTGCGGCGATAATGCAGGTAATCGGATTTCTTAACAGATTTGCCAATCCCGCTTAAAGAGGTTTCGACGGCAAAAGGGACGAGAATGCTTTTGGTGAAATTGGCCGGACGATCTTTCCGTTGGTCTAAGGCAAAGTCCCATAAACCATTAAGAGTCTGATAACGGTCACGCCTAAAAAGAGGATTGGGGTGTTCCGCTAACGGATGGTCGCGGTTGATTGTCTCCCCATAAACTGTCGAAAGAGTTGCCATATGATAATAATAAACGATTTTGAAATGATAGAATATCATCCGGAGCAAAATATGATTTCCATTGAAGCAATTAAAAAAGTCCTCGTCGCCAATAAGGCCGACGCTTGGATTATCGTCGATTACGAAAATCGCAACCCCAGCGTTGTTTCTTTTCTAGGCCAAAAGATGCTGACGAGAAAAATTTTCTTGATCATCCCCTCAGTCGGCAAGCCTTATATCATCTGCCACACCATTGATACAGTATTCCTGAAAGAACCGGACGTGACTGATCGCTTTGAACTAAAGGTCTACCGCGATTGGCACGAAATGCTCAAGCTCGAAGACCAATTCAAAGCCTACAAAACCGTCATGATGGACATTAGCGATAAGGGTCTTTTGCCACGTGTCTCTTTGGCGGACTATGGCTCGGTTGAGTATGTCCGTTCGCTGGGATGCAAAGTCATCTCGAGCGCGGACGTCCTTCAGCAAATAAACGCCGTCTATAGTGAGCGTTCTTTCGCTTTGCAGCAAAAAGCCAACGAAATTGCCCTCGGCATCAAAGATGCGGCCTTTAAGGAAATCGCCCGCCTCATCAATGAAAAGGGNGAGACCGACGAATACACCATTCAGCAATTCATTTCCGANCGTTACCACGAAAACGGCATGGTCTATGACGACGCCCCGATTGTCGCCATTGGACCCAACGCTTCCAATCCGCATTATGGACCCACTAAAGACATCCACAGTCCAATCCATAAGGGCGATTTAGTCCTTATTGATATGTGGGCCAAAATCAATGATCCTGATGGTGTCTATAGCGATATCACTTGGATGGGTTTTGTGGGCGATTCCGTTCCAGAAATCTATGCAAAACGCTTCTCGATTCTTAAAAACGCCATCGATGAAGCGGTGGCTTTCTTGAAACGCGAACTTCCGAAACGCCGCGTGGAAGGATGGGAAGTCGATCGTCTCGTCCGTGATTACATCGGCAAAACCGCCTATGGCCAATACTTCATCCATCGGACAGGTCACAATATCGCCGTGGATGTTTCGCCGCATGGCCCAGGCGTCAATATCGATGACTATGAATCCCACGATGAGCGGGAAATCGTCGATGGCGTGACTTTCTCTCTCGAACCTGGAATCTACGCTCCCGACTTCGGGGAACGGAGTGAAACCAATGTCTATATTCAACACCGGCAACCCTTAGTGGTCGCAGGCCGTCAGCAAGAAATCATTCCGATTCTTAAGAAATAACAAAATAAAAAGGGGATGCCTCCTTACAGGAAATCAGGGACATCCTCTTTTTATTAGAAAGGAATTAGGTATGATCAAGCGCCGCGAGCTAAACGGCGCTTTTTGAGCAAAACGACACCGAAAAGAACAATGCTAGCGGAGATGGCTGTAACCACAAGGGCTCCTTCGTTATCCGATAGCGAGATGGCATTAAGACCAGATTGAGAGGAGGAAGTTACCGTGCGGTTAAGGAAGTTGCCACCATAGTTGGCAAACGCATCCGTACCGTATTTGTTGATAATGAACTGATACTTGAGGATGGCGGCGCTGATGGGGTCGCTTTCATCGGTCACAGTATAAGTAGAAAGATAATTCTTAAAGTTAGTCGGATAGGCATTATATTCATCGGCCTGCGCTTTCCACGCTGACAAAATGGCGTCGGAAGGTGTGACACTAGTAGAAGTAGCGGAACAAACGTTAGCAAAGGCGGCGCTCATGATGCCTGCCCAGGCGGTGGAACCAGTGGTGTATGTAAGTTCGCGCCACATATAAATCGAACCGGTTCTCGTTGAACTAAAACCTGAGAAACCATAGGTTTCGCTATAATCGAGATAATAAGAATTATAATAATAATTATTCACCTCGACCGAGCCAGAATCGCTAAAGGATATATACCATTTTTCCTTGTCGGTAAGCGAAATGCTGGAGGTGCTAGAAGAACTGGTGGAACTAGAAACCGGTGCGATATTAGAAAGATCTCCGTTAGAAGAGCAAGCCAAAAGATAATCGTTGCTATGACGGCCTTGGAGACCGCACTTTTTATAAGAGCTGTCAGAGGCGGTAGAAAGATTACGTAATTCGAAGTTATCGTAGCCATCAGCTTCCACAAGCAAACCGCCAGCAGTGATGGTGGTATCAATCGGAGAACGACCATAAGTGGTGGTCGTCGCGGACATCAGTTTGATCGAACCAGAATCTTTAGAATTCGTAAACATATAAGTCTTTCGGCTTAAAACGTTATCCAAAGAAGTAACAAGCTGACCCACGCCACAAAGCGTGTTGCTGGGGTCGTTGATCTTTTGGACGGTGCCGAAAAGGGGATTAAGTTTCTTAACCCGCGAATTCTCTCCTGAGTTTGTCGATAATGGGCCGTTAATTAAGCAAATGAGCGACAGAGCGGCCAAGGGCGCGAGGCAATAGAGATGCTTTCCTGCCATCTTAATCACCAGATTCCCACCAAAAGGGAATACGATAGAATAAACACTTAAAAAATTTTGTCAATGGAAAAGAGATTGCCAATTGTAAAAAATAACAAATGTAACGACAGGCAATAATGTTTTAGATTTTAATGAGCAAAGGCTATTTTAGAGTGAGGTAGTAATCCGCAAGCGTTTTCTCAGCGGCTTCATCCATTTTGAAGTTGGCTTTAAAGCCAGGGATGACGGTGAAGTGAAGCTGACGTAATCTCTCAGAGAGATTATTCACGGCCTCGCCGCTCCATCCATAATCGCCGAAGGCAGAGGCTTTCTTGCCTTGGCCAACCGTCCAATAGACGTTGCTAAGTAAATCGTAGAAGAGGCAAATGGCGTCGCCAACAAGGGTCGGCGAACCAAGCAAAACCATGCCAGAAGTATAGACATCATGGATGATGTCGTCCTTTAGGCGAGCATAGTTAAGCGCATCGATTTGGTAGAAGGAGACCTTCTTGCCATCTTTAATCAAACGATCTTCGAGATATTCGGCGATGCCTTTGGTGTAACCATAAGCGCTCGCGAAAACGATGGTGACGTGATTCGGGTCATTGACCGGAAGGAGCTTGTTAGCCAATTCTTCGTAGGTATCGATTTGCTCTTTGATCTTTTCGTCGATAACGGGGCCGTGCCCTGGGCAAATCATCTCAATATCAAGCTTCCGTACCCGGTCGCAGGCGGCTTTCACATAGGCGGCAAACGGAGCCATGATGTGGTTGAAGTAATAAATAAGAGCTTCATGATAGCCGTTTTTGTCTTTTTCTTTGCTCAGCAATAAAGCATCGCTCGCATAGTGGGCGCCAAAGGCGTCGCAGCTCACCAGAACCTTAAGTTCTTTGATGTAGGTGAACATGACATCGGGCCAGTGGAGCATAAGGCCACTCACGAATTGGAAAGTATATTCGCCGATGGTAAGAGGCTCGGCTGGGTTCATTTGAATCTTATTGAAGGGGCGGCGGAGAATCTTGTCGAGATTCATGAGGGCGCCGGCGCTCGCGATGATGGTGATGTTCGGATTCTTGGCAAGCAAATACGCGATGGCGCCCGAATGATCAGGCTCCGTGTGAGTCACGACCAAATAACGAATAGACTCAATCGCCGTAATTTGTTTTAAATGATCCAAATATTCGTCTGAGAAGACTTCCTTGTTGCCTTCGAAGACGACAACGCCGTCTTTTGTTTTCAGCAAATACGAGTTATACGAGGTTCCAGCGTCGGTCCTGACCGCCACATCGAAAACCTTTAAGGCGTGATCAACCACGCCGCAGTAATAGAAATTCTTCTTTAGCTCAATGCACTGCATAGAACGTTCTCCTTACGGAGAGATTATAAAGCACAACGGAAATAATGCCGAGAAAATGTGCAAAAAAGGAAGAGTGTTTCCCCCACTCTTCCCATATGCTAGGCGACCCACCCGGTTATTGGATGGAAATCGTATGAGCCTTCGTTTCCTTTTCGGTCTCTTTCGGGATCGTTAAGGTTAAGACACCATTGTTATAGTTGGCCTTGATGTCTTTTTCCGCCACATTGCCGACGTAATAGCTACGAGTGGCCACGCCGTTATAGCGTTCGCGGTGGATGAAGGAAGTTTTCTTTTCCTTCTCTTCGTCAGTGCCATTCACATTGGCTCTGATGGTGAGATATTCGTCCTCAAGCGAGATGCCAATGTCTTTCTTATCAATGCCAGGAAGTTCAACCTCCATGACATAATTGGCGCCTTCGTCCTTGATGTCGGTCTTCATTTCAAGACCTTTCATATAATGGTCATAGATAGATGGCCCCATGAATCCCTCCGGGAATAAATCCAAGAAGAAGTTTCCTTTTTCGGTAAGATCGTTTTTCATAATTGTTTGTCCTCCTGTTTAGCACTCTATCGTTCCAAGTGCTAACTCTATGATAGCGGACATTTTGGCACTGTCAAGCATTGAGTGCTAATTCTTTACATTGTCTTTCGGCATTATTGGTTCTTTTAACGATGAATTCTAACTTTTCTGAGATTTCTTTTTTAAAGATCGTGAGGTCTGGCCCATAGATTAAACCCGTCACATGGCTCATAAGGAAGTCCAAAGTCTTGTCGTTTAATAAGGTGGCTAATTGGCTTCCGATCGCCTCATAGTCGCCTTGCTTAAGGCTCGCTTCTTCGTAGGCGTTCTCCGCCGCCTTACGTAGCTCCGTCGCATTCCATTTTCCTCTATACACTTGCGCGTACGGCCAGAAAGCTTCGTCCATGAGACCATTGAGGAAGGAGAGAAATTCTTGTAGTCCCGTCTGATAAATGATTCCCATACACCATAATGTAGGAAGAAAAACGAAAAAAGTACCTTTCAATTCATGCATTTAACAATATTTTTACGATAATTCCTCATGTATTTCTTTGATATAAAGAAAATATTCTTTGTTCATTAAATACCCTTGTTTCGAGAGTTAATGAACCAAATTGTTGATTTTAGTTCACTAACGCTTAAAATTAAACGTGGTTAATGAACAAAAATGAAACTATTTTCAACTAGAGCCGGAACTCTTTATCAAGCCGAAAGCGATTACCAATGCTATTTGCCAAAGTCTTTGCCAATTGAGGACTTTCGCGTCGACAACTCACTGTTAAATGAGATTCAGGAAGCAACCTCAAAACTATCAGTTCTTTCATTTGCCTCAGAGAATTTCGAATATGGGGATATTCTCATTTCTGCTTTCGCCCAAAAGGAGGCGGTTCTTTCCAGTCAAATTGAAGGCACACAATGCACGTTGGATGATGTTTTTCAGTCAAAGCCGAGCAAAAACGCAAGACCCGACTTAACGGAAACGGTTAATTACGTAAAAGCCATGAACTATGGCTATGCTCTTTTGGAAAAACTTCCAATTTCTCTTCGTTATTTAAGGCAAGTTCACGAAGTGTTGCTTTCAGGTTTACGTGGCAGCGACAAAAATCCAGGACAGTTTCGGTCCTCTCAAAATTGGGTTGGGCCTGAAGACGGAGGAATTGCCGAAGCCCATTACGTTCCGCCGGCTCCAAATTTTCTCATTGACCTAATGGGCAATTTTGAAAAATATCTTGTTGAGGATCCAAGCCAAAGCCCTCTTCTGAAAATCGCATTTGCCCATTATCAATTTGAAACAATCCATCCTTTCTTGGATGGCAACGGACGGGTGGGGCGTCTATTAATTCCTCTTTACCTCGTAAGCCAAGACCTTTTAAAAAAACCACTTTTATATATCAGCCTTTTCTTTAAAGAAAATAGAGCCGAATACTATGGCCTTTTAGATGATGTTCGTTTTAAAGGCCACTACGAGGAATGGATTTCTTTCTTTATGCGAGCGGTCAGTGCTTCTTGCGTAGACAGTCTTTCGACGATAGAAGAAACGAAACGTATCCACGACGGAATTGATAACGAAGATATCGGTGGTGTTTCCAAAGAGGCAAAAGAAAAGATTGTCGACCTTCTTTTCCATCATCCTTACATCCAAGTTGCGGATGTAACGCAAGTTCTTGGAACATCCGCCTCCTATGCCAATAGAGCCGTAACGGCCTTTAGAAACGCTGAAATCATCAAAGCCACTGATCCAAACAAAAAAAGAGACGTCGTCTATCGCTTTACTAGTTTCGCCGATTTGCTAGAAAAAGGAACAGACAAACCATTCCTAAAGAAAGGGAAATAACCATGGACAAAACAGTACTCGACTCAATCAAAGCCACCATGAAGGGTGAGGGCAGCTCTTTAGCAAAGATGCTAAACGCCCTTTCCCTTCTACACGAAAGTCTCGGCGAAGGAAGCTGGGTTGGCTTATATGTTTATGATGAAAAAGAAAACTCCTTAAACCTTGGGCCTTTCCAAGGATCGCCCGCCTGCGTGAAGATTCAGCCAGGCAAAGGCGTCGTTGGAACCTGCTATGCGGCCAAAAAGCCTTTATATGTCGATGACGTGAGCCAATTCCCTGGATATATTTCTTGCGATCCCATCGTCAAAAGCGAGGTTTGTTTCCCCTTATTCGCAGGCGATGATGTCATTGGGGTTCTAGATATCGATAGTCCGAAGCTCGATGGCCTAAAAGAGGACCTTCCGGTCCTCGTGGCAATCGCCCACGTTTTTGAAGGCTAATCAATAAGCGAGACAAAAGGCGCTTTGCAATAAGAAGCCAAATCAGCGGGCTTCATTTCGACTTGGTAGCCGCGTTTCCCCGCACTTACGAAAATCGTATCCCATAGTTGCATCGTCTCATCTAGATAAACAGGATAAGGTTTCTTTAAGCCGATGGGGCTACAACCGCCATGGATATAGCCCGTTAAGGGCAAAAGATCTTTCAGGTGAATCATTTCAATCGACTTGGCTCCGACCGCCTTGGCGGCCTTTTTGAGATTTAATTCATAGGCGACGGGAACATCAAAGGCAAAGATTTCGTTTTTGTCGCTTTTCGCGATAAGAGTCTTAAAAACCCGATCGGCTTCTTCGCCTAAGACCGCAGCGACCGAAACCCCATCGACAATCTCGGGGTCGTACTCATGAGGTTCATATTCTATTTTGGCGGCATCTAAGAGCCGCATCACGTTGGTTTTATCCATACCTTGAATATTATAACGAGAGGCAAGAAAAAAGCCCCATCTTACGATGAGGCTTAAATTTGAAATGTCAGATTATTGTTTCTTCGCCATCTCAAGGACGCCGGCGACAGCACCAGTGAGACCAGAAGCAATGCCGGCAATCGCGCCTCCGAAGAAGCCCCATTGCATATTGTAGCCAGTGACGCCGATGATTTGCTTAGCTAAGAGATAAAGCACACCAGCGACAATCGCGCATAAGCCGCCAAAGACAGCGAGGAAGCCCGCGAATTTGCTCGAAGCGCTGAAACCCATAAGAAGGGCGAAGAGCTCGAAGGTGACCGCGATAACAAGTAAGACGAAGGAAGCAATCATCGCGCCATTGCCCGTGACCGTTAAGGTCTGGGTCTTATTGGCGAAGACGAAGTCGTAAGCCCGTAAGGTTTCGACGCTCGAGCCAACGGTGCGGGTGAAGCCAGGGCCGATCGGCAATAAGAGAGCGGCGGTGGCGAATAAGCTGGCGATGAAGACTAGTAACACAAACAATGACGGATTCTTTTTCATAGTTTTTTCTCCAATTTTGGAAGCGAAACAATATTACTAGGTAATATTCCCCACTTCAAGGCGAGATATCGCGGAAACTAAGCGCACTTGCACTTTTGGGTTTCCTGAAAAGTGCAATTTTTGCACTTTCGTTCATATTCAAAAGTGCAACTTTCGTTTCTAATAATCGATGAATAGGGACAAATTTACTCTCTACAAGAAAGGAGACGCCTCGTTTGAAGCGTCTCCCTTTGGATCCTAAAGACGATTAAGCACCGTAAGTGCTATTGATGGATCTCCAGTTGGTGAAGTTGGTTTCGCTGGAAGCGTAAGAGGTCGAGGAATCGACATTGCTGCTTACCGCGAAGAACATGCAGAGGCCGTGCGAATTGCCAGCGCCTTTGCCACAAGTGCTGTATTGGACCAAATTAGCGAAGGCGGTCTTGACCGAGCTCACATAGGTCGACACCGAGCCGGTGTTGAAGGTGGAGCTCGCGACTAACTTCGTCANGAAGTCATAAGCATCGAAGGTGCAGAAGTAAGTGTAATCCGTGCCAGCGTAGTACTTGCAGCCTTTGACTAACGAGACAAAGGACGACTTGTTGCTGGACGAGAGAACGCTGCTCTTTAAGTAAGAAGCCATATTCTCCCAAGCAGTCTTGTATGCCGCGATNTTGCTNAGGTCAAGCCAAGACATGGTCTGATCGTTGCTGGNGGATGAAGTGCCGCCATTGTCGGTAATGAAGGTATCGGCAACAGAGGTTAAGACAGTCGAAGTGGCAACAGTGGTCGGGTTGGCATAGATCTTCGCAAGCCAGCCACCATCGTAGTCCCAGCCATAGCCGGCTTCTGATTCCTCAGAGGCGATCATGTAGTTGAAGTAAGTGCTATCGAACTCAGCGACATCCTGAACCTGCATCAAGCAGGCATCGTAGCCGATGACTTCGAGTTTGTTCGTGCGGCCAGTCGAAGCAAAGGCTCCCGCTAAGGCCGAATGAACTTCACTATTAAGGAGGCAGTCGTTGCTATAGTTCTCGTCGTAGCAGCAACCATTCATGCCTCCGCCATGGTCCCACATAACCACCATCGTTCTCTCGGCGGGGTAATTGGTTAAGCCCCACTCAAGGAAGCTCTGGAAGGTCGAAGCAAGACCCATGTTGGCTTTGGTGATCTGCGCATCTTTCACATAAGCGTTGTTCTTCATGTGGAAGCGGTTGAGATAAGAGGTGCTGATGACCGAGCTATAAGTGGAAGCCCAGCTCTTGGCGCCGCCAGCCTCGACGATGACGTTGACGTTATCGGGTTGACCAGTGACGTTCTTGATCTCGGTGAGGTCGCCAGTGGCCAAACGGTTGGTCGAGGTGCTTTCGAGGTCAGCGCCGCACATATAGATCATGACAGTCCAAGCATCGCCCGTGGTCGAAGCGGCCGCGGCGACGGTGACAGTGATGGTCTTCGTAAGCGTATGAGTGCCATCAGTGGCCGTGACGGTGATAGTCGCTGAACCAGCGGCGACCGGGGTCACGATGATGGAAGTGCCGCTCACGGCGACAGTGGCGTAATTCGTGGCGTTGCTCTTAGCAGTGAGAGTGACACTGCCAGTGAAGTCACTAGTAGTAGCGGTCACGGTGCCAGTCGAGCCACCCGCGGTCAAATTGAGGGCGGATTTGCTTAAGGTCAAAGTCGGATCGACGGTCGGAGTCGGAGTGACAGTGCCGCCGGTTCGTCGTCTTCATATANAGGATAGGGGCAAGGGTCCGCTGAACTATCAACGGTCGAAATCCGGGCTATAAGAGNGAATAGTTATTTCGATGTTACTTGCTGGGAGGGGGCCGTTGGTTCCTTGGATNTCNGGCAATGTTTGCCAGGAGAAGGAGATGGGAACCATTCGTAGTAAGTTCGAGGTCGAGGTCGCAACCCANGAGGCTGTAGTAACTCCTTTTAGGCATAGANATAGGACCATTGNTCGGTGCCGGGTTGGGTANTGGTTGAAAGGNCCAAAGCGCCAGTCGAGGGCCGCCGGAAGCGTGAAGATATTACCGGTGGTGCGCGTGGTCGGGGGGATGATGGTCAAAATCCGCTAGCAATTCGTGCCGGGGCGACAAGCGCTCTGATAAAGAGGTGTGACCAGTCCCTAAANAACCCGAGTTGGCCCTGAAGAAAGTANNCACCTGGGGCCAAGCGTGGNGGCCGGGAGGCCTTCCGCCGATTGACGTAACCTGGTTGCCAAGCCCACCCCGAGATCCAGAAGTGCTCGTCACGAGTGTTGTAAGGTAAACATCNTCCGTCGGAGTGGGACCGGTGGGCCGCAAGTTCCCACGGTTCACCGTCGCAAAGTTGGGCGGCCTTGGCAATAGGGCTGCCCCTCCAAACCCGCACGGCGGAGGCGGGTGGAGTGGTGGGGCGGGGTGGCCAGCCCTTTAAGGGCGCAGGTCACGGTGANCGTGGGGTGCCGGCTTAAGNAANCGGTTTAGGCAATAACCGGTTTGGAGTCCGCTCGTCGCCCACCCACTGGGTGGTCCCGGAGTGGCGCCATTAAAAAAAGCCACTTGCGGTACTNAAGGTGGATTGGTGNCGGGNGCCAGGGCTTCCATCAAGCGCCTACAGGGAAGGTCTTAGGAAAGGAGTTAAAGAGATCCGCGGCGCCCGGGCCTGAACAGTTGACCGTTTCCAAGGGTCGCGGTGGTGGGNATCAAACACCCAAATCTTTGGGCTGTGGGACGGTCAAAAAAAAGGCAGGCCCAACTACCAGGTGCCAACCGGGGTCACCACAACAAGCAAGCCATTGGGNTGGACTTTGCCAGTGCCGCGGACATAAGGANTTGGTCCCCNNAGCGACACTGTTAAACTTTGGGACGNGAAGTAGTCCCCAAAAAGCCAGAAAAGCGGATGGACCGAGGGTGGGAGTNATTGTCCCTTCCCCGCCNNCCGCAATAGAGAAGCCCAAGCCTGCTCTGGACCAAGGGTCAAAGCGGCAGTGGAAACATGCGTGCTCGAGCTGCTCGAGGAGCTAGACGAAGACTCTTCGCTGGAAGATTCTTGGCTGGAACTCGAGGAAGTCTCACCACCAGTCGAGGTGGCTAAGGTCAAAGTGATCTTGTAGACGTAGAAGCGTTTCTTTTTAGCGGTGCTAGCAATAGTGAAACTATTGGAAGCGGTGCCGTCTCCGTTATCAAGGCCAGTCACATTGATNAGACCAGTCGTGGTGTCGGTCGTGGCGCTGACTGACGGGGCGGTGGCATTCGTAACGGTGAAGGTGTCTTTCACGCCATTGGACATCGTGAAGGAACCGCCACAGCTAGTGTCGCTGCCGTAAGTCATTGTCGTAATCGCTGCCGCGGTCACAACATAAGAGGCATTGAAGTTGAAAGTAACAGCGCCAGCATAATAAGTGCTGCCTAAGCGTAAGGCGTACTCACTATTTTTGGTGCGATAAGCGGCGGTGATACCGCTCAATGATGAGATGGCGAAGCCGGTGCCGTTGTCCGTGACCGTGTAATAGGTGCTCGAACTGGTGTTAGAACCAATTGTCGAATTGGATCCTGTTTTGGTACCGAAGTAGATGCTGACTGTCTCTGTGCCACCTGTGGCGGCCGCACGTCCAAGGTTGTTCTTCGTGTTAAGAACAGCCATGATGCTAGCGGAACCGGCCATGGCAACAACTAAAGACAACAAACAAGTCATCTTTTTAGTTTTCATGCCCATGCCCTCCTTGCATGGTGCTCGCAAGAATCGGCTAAATACAAAGTATTTATCGTCGATTAAGATCTCTTTACCAATGAATTAAGACTGCGAAGCAACCCCCCGTTTCGGGAATACAAAATCGTATGCCCCAAAAACGACAAATTAAAGTTTTTTCGGCTTACTTAATAGAGCATAGATTGATACCCTAGTTTTACTTTTACCTCGAATGCTTGGGAGTTATCGGATTTTGCGTTGACGATGAAAGACAATCTTAGTTAGTGTTAATTAATGTAAATATTTTCCAAATTAATGTAATCGCTTACAAAACACATTGCGGAATAAATAAAAAGACCGCCTGGGTAACCAAGCGGTCATTCGGAACGATATGAGATTAGGCGACGTGCGTGATGGTAAGAGTGATGCCGCTAGCTGACATATTGCTGAAGGCAACGCTGTAGTGGAAACCATTGCCATCGTTAGAGCTGGTCGTAACATCGAACTGGTTCTTATAGGTCGAATAGTTGAAGGTATCGCCGTCCTGCCATAAGGACGCGTTATTGACCGAGGCGGTGGTGCTACGATGCTTAACGCCCGCATGGTCAAGGGCGGTTAAGAGCTTATAGCTCGTGTCCTTGGTTCCATACTTAACGGTGTTGGAGTGGGAAACGACCGTGCTGACGGTGCTTGTTGTAGTAATCGCGTCCACATAAGCGCCAGCAGTTTGACTGCTNCCACTATAGGTAACTTTGCAAAGACGGGCGTCAACGTGGTAGATACGCACGCCGTTCTCTGTCATGGCTTGTGGNCTCGTCGCGTAAGCATAGGAGGAGTCTTTGGCGTTCAATCCAGTCGGAGTNTAGAACTCCATCATGATGTACTCGTCGAAGGCGCTCTTATTCCATCCCGTNCCGTCATTGCCAGTCGGGATTAGGACAATCTGACCAGAGTTGGTGGCGGATGGGGTAATAGTAAGCGACAAGCTACCACCGGTTCCGGTGATGACNTGNGCGTTCTCCCAGCCAAGGGCGAATTTGCTGAAGGCGTTATGGTCAATGATGTTGTAGTCCATCATGTCGACTTCGCCCATCGGCTCGCAAGTGTTGTCGTAGTCGTAATAGTCATCAAGACCCATGATGTGGCCCGACTCGTGGATGAAGGTATGGGCATCGGCCGCAATGGTCGTCGCCGCCGTNGTGCTCGAAGCGGTGTTGCCCGATCCCGAGCTTGGATAATAAGATCCTTCGGTCATGAAGTCATAGGAAGCCCAGAAATACTTATGAACGACCGGCGAAGTAGTGCTGGCGGTCAAGAGGTTTCCACTAGAGTCATAAGCCTGATAAGTGAAGGCCCAGAAGGTGTCATTGCTATCGGTGTAGCTATGTTGTTCCATGTCTGGAGCGCTATAGACGGCGATAACGCCATCAATATAACCATTACCATCGGTGTCGAAGTCTTTGCATGTGCTGCCGCTGGCGGTCTTGTAGTTAGCAAGAGCGGCGCTCATCATCGAAGAAACCTGTGATTCATAAGAATCGTTGTTGCTGATGATGGTCGCGGTGGAAAGACCGGAATTGTACCAGCCATTCACACTCTTGGCGGAGGTATACGTCGCAACTGTGACATCAAGATTGAGCTTGCCATAGCTGGAAGTGTTGTAGAACGACTTGAGGGTTTCCCAGCCGCTCGCAGAGGCATCGTAGCCATCGCCTAAGGTCTTCTTAATCTGAGTAAGGTTAGCGGCTGTGGCGTTCGAGGCGAAGTCGGTGATGCTGATCGGAAGGACGAGCATCTTGACTGGCTTAGCAACGGTGCCAGTTGAAGGAAGCGTATAGATATCGCTCGAAGCCTCGACTTGGGAATACTTGAGGCTGCTAGCGGTCGAAGTGGCAATAATCGGATCGGTGACCGTGGCGGCCGCGACCGTGATGGCCTTAGTGGCGCTCTTCGTGGCGTCTTGGTTCGAAGTGGCGGTGATGACGACCGTGCCAACGGCTTTGCCAGTCACAACGCCAGTGCTATCAACAGTAGCAGTCGCAGTGCTCGCGCTTGACCAAGCGACGGTCTTGTCNGTNCCNCCNGNNACGGTGGCGGTTAAGGTAATCGTCCCGCCAACGGTGACGGAATCGCTGCCAGTAATGGCAACTCCAGTAACTGCCACGACGGGTTGAATGGTTAAGACGACGTTAGCCGAAGAGGTCTCGGTGTTATATGTGGCGGTGACAGTCAAAGTTTGGGTAGATTGAACGGTGATCGTTCCGGTCAAAATGCTCAATTTGCCATTGGAAACGCTTCCGATAACGACGTTTTCGTCAGTGCTCGTAACAGTGTAGGTCGGAGTGGCACTGAAGTTGGCGACGCTAACCGTGATGGTTTCGTTCGTCTGGTCACTGCCCACAATCGTTAAAGCCGAAGCGCTTAAGGTTAGAGTCGGCGTCGGAGCCGGAGCAACCGTCACAACACAAGTCTTGGTTGTGGATAAGCCATCCATAGTCGCAATGACGGAGATGGTTGTCGTGCCAGCGGTTAACGGATGAACCGTGACGGTTTCGTTCGTTAAGGTCGCAGTAGCAATGCTAGCATCAGTGTTGGTGATCGATAGGGTCGCGCCAGAAGCCGGGGTAGCAGTGATGGTGCCATCGCTAGAGCCGACGGTCAAGGAAAGCGTCGTCGGAGAAATGGTCAAGGATGGACCAGCGGCCGCGGCGGTCTTGTGATAGAGATAAACGTTTGACGAAGAATAGCATTCGAAATCGCCGTCGGATGTGTAGTAATCGACATAACGGCTGTTGCCATTATTGACGATGTTCGCAAGGCCAGAGGCAAAAGTGATTGCCCACTTGTTGTAGTTCGTTAAAGTCGAGACGTTAGAAACATCAAGTTGATAGCTAAAGTCGCTATCAGCGCTGAGATAACCATTGGTCGTTCTCTTAGTAGATAAGAATGTATACGCGCCCGAGGCTCCACCCAAAATGAATTCTTCAGTGGCGCTTGTCGGAGTGACCAACAATCCATCGGTGATGGTGTTAATAGTGGCGGCCTGATAAGTGGTGCCAGAAAGCGAGGTAGAAATAAACTTGCCAGTACCGCTAGTCTTGCTGTTGCCAATGATGTACGAATCGCCAACAACCAAACCGCTGGTGCTGCTGATCAAGGAATAGGCATCGCTAGAACTGGTGCCGCTAGAAGAACTGGTGGAGGTCGAAGTGGAGGCGGAGGAGCTCGAGGAGCTACCACCGGTAATAACGCAGGAATAAGTTAAAACAATTGAACCAATATAAAGAACGCTGCTTCCTGCGGCAATTTTAAAGTAATTATGGGAAGCGCTAACCGCTGTGCCGCTAGTGAGGGTCGCTGGTGTCGAACTGGAAAAGTCCGTCGTGTCCGATAAATAAAGAGACGGCATATTCGAACCAGAGCCAACGGAGAACGTGACTTTGATTGATGTTAAGCCTTTAACCCCGTTAGTGGAATAGACATACCCGCTGCCAGACTTGAGCTGAACATATTTATTGGTGTTGTCGTTTGATGTTGTAGCGTTGCAATATGTCATGCTAAACGCATTTCCTGAAGTTGTTTTGGCAGTGGAAATGACCTTTTCGCTGGTCGAATTCGCATATGTCGTCGAAATCTTTCCGTTAGTGCCATCGAGTGTCAAAGTATAAGGACCGTCAGCGGCATTGACGAAAAAAGAGTTTTTGCCATCAACCACGGCGACGAAGCCAACCGTGCCAGCCAAGACAGCGGTTAGACCCCACATCAAAGTTTTCTTTTTCAGAGACAGCATAATAACCAAACCCCTCCTGGATGGTTATCGTCATACGATCAAAACCATTACTAATCGTTTGATCGCTGCATTTTTACTACTTAAGAGTTAAAAAGCGACGAATTCCCTCGCGGGAATAGGGTATCCTACTTGATATTGACGAAAAAATAAAGCGTTATGTGTTTACCGAAAGAACCGACCACGTGGGAGTTTTCTTTACTTTCTAACAAGTTACCGCGTGACACTCTAACTATTAATGAAACACTTGATTATTTGTTCACCTTGGTGAACATCCGACAAAGAGCGGAAATGCGTCCAGAAACCGCCATCCGCTCGCGGGATAGACAATTATTCCGTTTATACATATTTTGCATTTTGCGGAATGATATAAAGCCAAACAATAAAGAAAGGCTCTACTGGAGGCAAACGCCATTCAGTAGAGCCGTAGGAGATCAAACGGTACCGTATGTATTAACGATACTCAGCCAATTCGTAAAGTTGGTGTTATCGGAATTGTACAAGGCACCATTGCTCGTGGTGTTGCTCGAAACGGAGAAGAACATGCAGAGACCATAGGAGTTACCAGCGCCAGCGCCCTTGGCACTGTACTTCACTAAGTTAGCGAAGGCGGTGGTGCAGGCGGTGATCTTCGTGGACATCAAGCCCGTGCAGAAGGTCGAGCTGGCCTTGAGCTTGGTCAGGAAGTCCTTCGCGTCGAAGGTCGAGAAGTAGTCTTGGCTGTTGTCGGAGTCAACGGCATAGCGTTTGCAGCTCTTAACCAAAGTAACGAACGAAGACTTGTTGCTGGAAGTAAGGACACTGCTGCTCATATAAGAAGCCATGTCTTCCCAAGCGGTCTTGTAGGCCGAGGCTTGGCTGAGATCCATCCAAGCGAGCGTCTGATCGTTGCTGGAAGAGGAAGCGCCACCATTGTCGGTGATGAATTGATCGCAGCAATCGGTTAAGACGGTCGAAGTCGAAACGGTCGTCGGATTGCTGTAGATGTCGCTAAGCCAGCCGCCATCGTAATCCCAGCCAGCACCGGCCTCTGATTCCTCAGAAGCGATCATGTAGTTGAAGTGCGAGCTATTGAACTCGGCGATATCTTGAACAGACATTAAGCAAGCATCGTAGCCCATGACTTCGAGGTTGCTGGTGCGACCCTTGGCGCTGAAGGCGCTAGTTAAGGCACTCTTAACTTCGGCGTTCGACAAACTGTCGCTCGAGTAGTTCTCGTCGTAGCAGCATCCGCTCATGGCTCCGCCGTGGTCCCACATAATGACCATGGTTCTATCGGCCGGATAGTCAGTGAGGCCCCATTCAAGGAAGCTCTCGAAGGTTGAGCTTAAGCCCATGTTGGCTTTAGTGATCTGCGCATCTTTCACATAGCCAGAAGTGCTGAGGTGGAAACGGTTGAGGTAGCTCTTGTTGATGACGGAGCTATAAGTGGTCTTCCAGCACTTGGCGCCGCCAGCCTCAACGATGATGTTGACGTTGCTCGGCAACGAACTCTTGGTGTTGTAGATTTCAGTAAGGTCGCCAGTGGCATAGCCAGAAGCCTTGCTCGCAGTGGTCTGACCATTGCTTTCAAGGTCAGCGCCGCACATATAGATCATGATGGTCCAAGCGGCTTGCGTGACGGTGGCTTTCACCGTGACGGTGAAGCTAGCGGTCTTACCACTATAAGTGACGGTGACGGTCGTGGTGCCAGAGGTCGAAAGCGCAGAACCATTGGCCGGGTTGGTGGTGTATCCAGTAACTGCGGCGGTCGTGCTGTCGCTATAGGTAGCGGTGACGACCATGCCGGTCAAATTAAGCGTGTCGCCTTGGTTATAGGATAAGGTGGTCGGCTTAGTGGTAACGGCGATCGAAGAGAGCGTCGCGGCGTTAACCGTGATGGTGAAGGTCGTGGAGAAAGAGTTATAAGTGACAGTGACGGTCTTAGTGCCAGTCGTCGTCATATCCGGAGTCGAGGTGGTCCAGCCAGTCACCACGGCGGTCGAACTATCGCTATAAGTCGCGGTGACAACCATGCCCGAAGTGCTGAACGTATCGTTAACGGTGTAGCTGGTAGTGGTCGGATTGGTTGTGACGGCGATCGAAGACATCGTCGGGATGGCTTTCACGGTGACCGCAACGGTCGCGGTCAAAGTGGTCGCGCCATCAGTGGCGCTGATAGTCAAAGTAGCGGTGCCATAAGTATTGCCGCTCGTGACGGTTAATTTGCCATCGGCAATCGAACCAGTCGCGACAGCGGTGTTGGTGCTAGAGACAGTATAAGAAACAGTGCCGTTGAAATGCGTGGCCGAGACGGTAGTCGTGCTATCAGAGACTCCATTGCCCTGGATCGTAAGCTCAACAGCGCTCACATCCAAAGCGGGTTCTGTGACCGTGACGAGACAAGTCTTCTTGCTCGAGACGCCATCTTTGGTCGAAGTGACGGTGACGGTGGTGGTACCAGCGGCGACAGGATGCACGGTGACGGTGCTGCCGCTTAAGGTTGCGGTAGCCGCAGAGGTATTGCTATTGGTGACAGCCAAAGTCGCGCCAGTGTCGGTGGTGCAAGTAATGGAGCCATCGCTGCCGCCCTTATTAAGAGATAAGGAGGACGGACTGATGGCTAACGCTGGAGCAGAAGCCGAGTTCACCGAGACGAAGAGAGCGACGGTCAAAGTCGAAGTCTTGTAAAGGTTGAATCTCGAAGAGCTCGAATAGTACTGCATGTACGGATAAGTGGTGTTGTCGTTGTTTTTGACAGTCGCTAAGCCGGCTGAAGTAACGCTGATGGTATAGGTGTAATAGGAAGTGGCGTTTTCCTGAACATAAAGCGAGGTGTAACCACTCGTACTAGCCAAATAACCATTGGTGGTGTGTTTGGTGCTTGTGAAAGTCCAAGCGCTAGAAGCACCGCCGAGAGTGTACTCTTCAATGGTATCCGACGGCGTCATCGTTAAATCGCTATTGATGGTCGCGGAAACCGGTGCCGTGTAATAAGTGGAAGTTTCACTATTGCCGCAGAAATAAGCGGTGCCAGCGGCATTTTTCGAACCAATGACGTAGGTGTTGCCAGCCACGAGTTGATCAGCGCTTGTAACAAGAGCGTATGTTCCAGTAGCAGCCGCCGTGACGGTAACAGTGAACGTGGCCGTCTTTCCGCCATAAGTGACGGTGATGGTCTTGGTGCCGGCCGAGCTTAAACTCGTTGGTGAACAAGTGAATCCAGTCGAAATATCAGCGGTGCTCTCATCGGAATAGGTGGCGGTTAACACCAAGCCAGTTGTATCGAGAGTATCGCCGACGGTGTAGCTTGTCGTCGTCGGCATGGTCTTGACGGCGATCGAAGAAAGCGTTTTAGCCGCCGAGGACGAAGATGAAGACGAAGACGAGGAAGCCGAGGATGAGGCTGAAGAGGACGAGGATGAACCGCCAGTGCAGGTATAAGTCAAAACAATCGAAGTGACATAGCAAGCATTAGTTTTGGCTAATATTTTGAAATAATTATGAGAAACGGAAACAGCGGTTCCAGAAGTGAGGGCTGTATAACTCGTTCCGAAAGTAGCAGTATCGGAAGTGTACAAATATAAAGAACCAGTAGTGGTGAATGTTACTTTTATTGACTGCAAGCCTTTGATGCCGGTAGTGGAGTAATAATATCCATCGTTTTTATGAAGCTGGCAAAGATAATTGCCATTCTTCATCGCTTCATAATAAGTAAACGAAACCGAATTGCCCAAACTGGTGGTCGCTGTAACTTCGTTATCTGAATTTTCATACGTGCCAGTTACTTGGCCATTGTCTTTGTTAAGGGTTAGGGTGTATGGGCCATCGGATGCCTTCACGAAGAAAGAATTGTTGTCAACCGCGGCAACAAGGCCAACCGATCCCACTAAGGCAGCGGTTAAAGCCCACATTAAGGTCTTCTTTTTTAGATTTAACATAATAACCAAACCCCTCCTGATTGGTTATCGTCGTTATGACCAAAACATCGTCCTGGAAATTTTGATCATTGCTTTCTTATTACTAAAGAATTAAGAAAGCGGCGAATTCCCTATAGGGAATATCGTATAGTAGATTAAAAACGGATTAATTTAAAGCATTATTTGTCAATGAAAAGACTAGATGCCATCGGCATTTACTTTACTATCTTTGACGTTACCGCGATTATATCGGAGGAATACTGACTGACTTAGTCAATAAACGAACATGGGACTTTTTTTCACTTAAGTTAACTTTGTCAATAAACCTCAAAAGTAAATCGTAAAGAAATGGGTAAACTAAGTGAACCATTTTATGAAATTGCGAAATAGATAAGAAAAACCGCCCCTTCTCTAAGAGAAGAAACGGTCTATTGCTTAAGCGATGCTGATGGTGATAGAAGCGCCGTCGTTAGTGCAATCATTCACAGCGACTTTGTAGTTCATCGTGCCACCATTATTCATGGTCGATCCAGCGAACTCGCCTTTATAACTGGCAAACGAGAACGATTCGCCTTTTTGGAAAAGCGTGGCATTGGTGGCCAGATGGGAGCTGGTCGCGAAGTTCAAGTGNGATGAACTGCTATCGAGCTCTTGGATAAGGCGATACTTGGTGTTCACGTAAGAATAGGAAACGGAATTGCTGTGAGCCGGATAAACGCTATATTGGGCGGTAGAACCCTTAACTGTGTCATATCCGGAACGGGTCACATAAGAACCCTTGAAACCGCTGACGTAACCTTCGCTATCTTGAGTCACGGAACTGATATCGAAGAGTCTNGCGTCGACGTGNTAGATGCGGATGCCNTTCTGCGTGAAGCCTCGGGCTCCATTATCATATGCTTCTTCGCTATCGCGCTGATTGAGTCCAGTCGGCGTGTAATACTCCAACATCAAATACTCATCGAAGGCGGTGCCGTTCCATCCTTTGGAGGTCGGAAGAAGCACGCATTGATCTTTCGTGGTAGCAGCGGGCTTCAGGGTCAAAGTGACAGAACCTTTGTCGCCAGTAACGTATTGAGCGGCTTCCCAGCCTAAGGCAAACTTGCTGAAGGCGTCGTGATCAATGATGTTCGCGTCCATCATGTCGATTCCACCCATCGGAGCGATGTCGGTGAGGTTGTTTTGGCTGTCATAGGAATAATAATCGTCGAGGCCCATCATATGTCCGGTTTCGTGAACGAAGGTATGGGCGTCCACTTGGGTCGTCCCATATTGCTCATACATGAAATCGTAAGAAGCCCAGAAATACTTGTTGCCCGTGGGCTTAATGGTGTTGGCTTTGTTATCAAGGTTCGAGGTGAAAGCCCAGAAATTATCACCCAAAGAACTGACGACGCTGTAATCCTTGACGTTATAAATCACCATGACACCATCGAGATAGCCATCCTTATCGGCATCGTAATCAAGATAGTCAGTATTGTTGGCTTCGTAGTTGGCGATAGCGGCGTTGATTAAGGTGTCAGGTCCGTTAGTTTGAATATCGCTGATGGTGGCGGTGCCTGTATAAGCGTCGGCGACTTTGCCGACGATATTGAGCGCGCCATAGCTAGACGTCGCGTAGTAGCTCTTTAAAGATTGCCAACCGGTTTCATTGGCGGCTCCAAAGATGCATTTGTTCATGTCGGAAAGCATCTTGGCAGTCCAATAAGGATAATTAGTCGAACTGCCAGCGACGTTCACTGGCAAAACCAAAAGACGGCTCTCTTTGCCAGTCGATGGCAATGGATCTTCGTCACCATAAAGGTTGGCGAATTTATAAAGGTCACCATATGTGGCCGCGCTAGAAACAGCGGTGAGGGATAAGCCATCAGATATGACAGATCCACCCGATTGGGCCGATTCATTCGATCCGTTCGAACCAGCCGATCCGTTCGTGCTGTTTTGGCTCGAACTGGCGTGATCAAGGAAGGAACAGGATGCGAGCATCGCGGTTAATAAGATGACAGGAAGATAATGTTTTTTCATGAATAACCTCTTATGGGCTTAGTAATGATATCAACTTAGGGCCGTCAAACAAACAAGAAAGCGAAAGAGCGGAAAAAGAATCAGGATTTGACGATTGTTAGAGTAATAGAATCGCTTGTCATCGCGGAGAAAGCAACCGAATAGTTAAGCGCGGACCCATCATTCATTTTCGTAAGATTGGGGAAGGAATTCCGATAAGTTGAGAAATCGAAGGAGTCGCCGCTTTGGAAAAGCGTGGAGTCATCAGCGACGGCAGAATACTTCAAGCCATTCGACGCCGTTTGATAAGCTGAGAAATCCCGTTTCTTCGTGCAATCCATTTCCTGGATGAGACGGAACGAGGAATTTTTTTGGTTATAGACATCGGTGTTTGAATGGGCAACGGCGGTGCCGACGGTGTCACTTGAATAAACCTTATCGACGTAAGAACCTACGGTGGAAGAAGAGCTCGACATATCGACCGTGCAAAGCCTCGCATCGACGTGNTAGATGCGAACGCCGCTCTGNGTGAAGCCTTGGACCCGGTTAGCGTAAGGGCTCGCGGCATCGGTGGCGTTAAGGTCGGTCGGCGTATAGAACTCGAGCAGCATATATTCATCAAACGCGCTGCCATTCCAACCATTCGCGGTCGGCAAAATAACACACTGNCCGGTGGAGGAGGATGGTTTTAGAACAATGGTGCAGGAGNCGCTGGCCACATAAGGTTTGACCCAGCCAAAGGCAAACTTGCTGAAAGCATCGTGATCGATGATGTTCGCATCCATCATGTCGACGGCGCCCATCGGTCCGGCGTTCGTGGCTTTGTCGCTCGCGACGTAATAGTCATCAAGACCTAATAAGTGACCCGTTTCGTGGATGTAGGTGTGGGCATCGACTTTGTTTTTGCCCCAGGAGTCCTGCATCTCGTACATAAAGTCGTAGGAAGCCCAGCAATAGTGGTAAGGCATAGGATTTGATAAGGATAAAGATTGCCCAGCAAGAGAATAGTCGTAATAGGTGTAGGCCCAGAAGTTCGAGGTGAGACTGCTCACTTGGGAATAGTCGGGGCAGCCATAAACGAGCCACACCCCATCGATGCAGCCATCGCTGTTGAGGTCGAAACCCGAGCAGGAAGTGTTATAAGTTTGTTTATACCAAGCCACGGCTTTCTCAAGAATGGTCCAGGTCGGTTGATAATAATCTTTGTTCGTGCCGTTATAGGAACTTGCGAGTTTGTTGATTTGGGAAGTCGTATAACCACAATCGTACCAGCCCGAAACGGTGCCCTTGATAAGCAATTGTTGGTAGGAGCTCTGATAATAGAAAGATGAGAGGGATTGCCAACCCGTGTCACTAGGATCGCCAAAGAAGGTGTTATAGATATCTTGTCTAATGGCCGAAGTGGCATATTGCTCATATCCCACGATCTTCACGGGGATGACCAAGATATTTTGGGTGCCAGTGGNGCCTAAATCCAAAAGGCTTGTGGAGTCATGAACTTGCTCATAGGTGATGGAAGTTGTTTTGCTCGCATAGCCCGTGCCATCAGAATCGATGTTTAGCGCATGCCCGCCATAGGTTGAACCCGATTTGGAACTGACTAATAAATCTTTATTGGTGACTGAGCATTGGGTAAGGGAAAACATCGTGCAGCCTGTGAGAGCTGACGCGGCGACCATTAAGCCAAGCAACCGATAAATCTTTTTCATACTTCGATATTAGTGCAAAACATTTCCTTCCGCACTTGATAAACACCATTGAATGTCTAAATTATTGGCAAAAGAATCAGATTGTCTCCAAAGAAACCGTCACTCCTTCGCGATCAAGGAATTCAAAGGTGATTTTATAGGAGAATTCCTGGCCGTTATTCATTGTCCCCGCAAGTGGGAATTCGTTTTGATAAGAATCGAAAGTGAAGACGCTACCGTCGCCCCAAAGAGAGGCACTGGTGCTCATGGCGGTGGTCTCGGCTTGGTTGACCCCGCTGTGGTCGAGAAGCTGCAAAAGCTTATAACGACGATCTTTGCTTCGAGCCCCAGTATTGGAGTTGGCGATGGCACTCCGGAAGAAGCCAGTCGTCGTCAAGTCTTCCGTGTATTCGCATTTGATCGTTCCAGCATATATGCATAATCTCGCGTCGACGTGGTAGATACGGACGCCATAGCGCTTAAACGATTGCGGGAAGCCTTTAGCGTACGGAGCGAGGCTATCTTTGGTGTTCAATCCTTCAGGCGCGTACATTTCAATTAGAAGGTACTCGTCGAAAACGCTTCCGTTCCAGCCTTTCGCGCTCGGAACGAGGAGACAATTGCCTGTCGTGACGCTCGGATGCAAGGTGATGCTGCCTGGATGGGAAGCCAAAATCGGGCTCACCCAACCAAGAGCGAATTTGCTATAGGCGTTATGATCGATGATGTTGCGGTCCATCATATCGATTCCGCCCATCGGAGCGCATTTGTTTTCGTAGTCGTAATGGTCATCAAGGCCTAATAAGTGACCCGTTTCGTGGATGTAGGTGTGGGCATCGAGACTCGTTTCTCCATACCCTCGATACATGAAATCGTAGCTGCCCCAGCTAAAGCCCGAAGGAACCGGTTGATAGATATTCCCATCTTCTTTACTCCAACCAGTCATGGCCCAAAAGGTCTTGTGAGGGTTGTCGAGAGTTCGGTCTTTGGAGAAATCTGGGGCGCTATAGACGAGCCACACGGCGTCGAGATAGCCATCGCTGTCGGTATCGAATTTGCTGCCGCTTTCGTTGTAGCTGAAGCGGTACCATTCAATGGCTTTATTGAGAATGGAGCGCACGGCGGCTAAACCGTCGTTGACGGAGGCGCCGATGATGTCCTTGGCCGTATAGCCACAGTAAAACCAATCGGTCACGGTGGCTTGCAGGCTCAATTGGCCAAAACTAGAGGCTAAATAATACGAACGAAGGGATTCGTAGCCAGTTTCGCTCTCCTCGCCATTGAAGGTGGCGATGATCTTGTTACGCGTATCGTCGGTCGCATGGCTTTCATAGCCTTCAATGACGACGGGAATCACGAGGATTGGACGTTCGCCAATCGAGGGCAAATACGAACGAGAAAGGCTCTTGCCTTCCTCCACAAGAGAATATTTGCTAAAGACATGTTCAAAAGGGGCATGAGGGTCAATAGGCTCGCTCGACGTTTGAGATGAAGGTTGGGTGCCTGAAACGGAAACAGAGTCGACCGAACTTGAAGAAACGGGTGAGCACGAAAGAAGAACCAACCCCGTTAAGATAATGGAAAAAGCCAAACGTTTTTTCATGGTTTGTAGTTATTCTAAATCAATCTACAGCATAAAGCGAAATGAGCGCTTTTCTTTTTTCTCGCTTTGCGATAATCAAACTAGTTGCGCCTCGTATAAACCAAACAAAAAAGCCGCCTGACAAGCAAGCGGCTAATCTTTAGATGAAAATCATTCAACGAAAGTAACGGTGCAAGTCACACCAGCGCTCGTCATGTTGGAGAAGGCAACGTGGTACTTCATCGAACCGCCGTCGTTCATGCCAGTGTTCAACGGGAACTGCGACTTGTAGGTATCGTAATCAAACGATGTTCCGTTTGTCCAAAGAGAGGCATTGTTGGCATAATTGATGGATTTGCGATGAGCCACTCCAGCGTGATCGAGCAAGGTAATCAGTTCATACTTATCACCATCTTTGGAGGATCTGCTGACGGTGTTGGAATGAGAAACGAGGGTCCCGACGGTATTCGAAGAAACCACCTCATCGATATATGCCCCTACGACCGAGGAATTGCCAGAAGCTGTCACCTTGCAAAGACGCGCATCAACGTGGAAGATACGAACGCCTTGGATACCCATTGCCCGAGCACGGGTTTCATAGGCGTAGGTTGAATCGTTATAATTCAGGTCCGTCGGGGTAAAATACTCGATAAGGATATATTCGTCAAAGGCGCTGCCGTTCCAGCCACTCGAAGAAGGAAGAAACAAGACTTGGCCAGCGTTGGTGACTGCTGGCTTTAAGGTAACGGATAGCGAACCAGTTGTGCCACTGACTACTTGGACGTTTTCCCAACCGAGGGCGAACTTGCTGAAGGAGTTGTGGTCGATGATGTTGTTGTCCATCATGTCGGCGCCCGCCATCGGAGAACGGGTGTTTTTATAATCGTAATAGTCATCAAGGCCCATCATATGGCCAGACTCATGGATGCAGGTATGGGCATCGGCCGGAATAGTCTTAGTAAGCGTGCTGCCAGATTTTCCTGGCTGAGCCGAATAATAGCTTCCGCTTCCGACCATGTCATAGGAACTCCAGAAATACTTATGCATGACTGGGGACGTGGTACTAGGAGTCAAATAATCTTGACCATCCTTGGCGATGCACTCAAAGGAGAAAGCCCAGAATGTTCCGTCGCTGTCGAATTCGACATCGTCGGGGCAGCTATAGACGGCGATTGCGCCATCGATGTAACCGTCTCCGTTATTATCGAACTCAGTGCAGTTGGTGTTGTTCTGCGTCTTGTAGTTAGCAAGAGCGTCCGAGAGAACCTCCTCAACGCCATACATACATTTCGAAGCGCCTTCGGAGTTCTTGTCGACAATCTGCTGCTTAGTCATGCCGCAGGCGTACCAATCGGCGACCGTGAACTGCAAATCGAGTTTGCCATAACTGGATTTGGCATAGAAAGAACGTTCGGTTTCCCAACCCGTTTTGGCCGCAGCGGTCGAGTTATCGGCATAAGCGCCGGCGCCAAGGACCTTTTTTATCGTGTCGAGGTTGGTCGCGTTTGCATTGGCTTCGTATCCGCTGATGGTAATCGGGAGGACAAGCATATGTTGAGTGCCAGTCGAAGGCAAACCATGAACGCCAGTCGTGGCATCGACGTCGCTATAAATGTATTTGCTAGCAGAGTTGGTTACTTTGATTGCCTTGGTTGGGTCGTAAGAGGTGGATGACGATGAAATGGTGGTCGTCTTAGAAGAGTCGGCTGAACTCGTGCTGCTACTGGTTGAGGTAGAGGTTGTACTAGAGGTCGTGGTGGTCGAACCAGCGGAAGAGCCTTTGCTAGAGGAGCTGCTCTTGGCTGCATCTAAAAAAGAACAAGAGGTGAGAGCGATAATTGTGAGAGTAAGGAAGGATAGACGTTTTTTCATAAGTAACCTCTTTTTTGCGCAGTAATGATATCAATTTCCGCTATCACCTTAAACAAATATGTAAGTAACTTGCACTTTTCTTTGCATAACAATAACAAAATCAAAAAAGTCTCCAATCCGGAGGAAATGCCAATTCGGTTACAAAAGAAATCCTCTTTATTTATATATAAGGATTAAGTAAGAAGGGGAAAACGGCTTCTCTCTAGAAAGTTCGAAAGGTCTTGTCATCATGCAAACAATACGGAAATGATAGATTGAACGGAAGCGCTTTCATTGATTAATGATTTTTGTCACTATAAAAAGTTAGGATGGTTGCGTCTTTACAAGGTTATGCAAGTATAGAAAATGCCTTAATATTGACAGATAAAGAAAATAATCATTGAAATTTGAAAGCCCAGTTTTATATTAGCGATACGTGCAACAAAAAAGGAGTTTATCTATGAAAAAAACTAAAATTGCATTAATTCTCAGTGCCTCCCTCCTCATGTCGCTTGGCATGGCTTCGTGCGCTAAAAAGACCACTTCTTCTAGTGAAGGCAGCGCCAGTGAAACCTCTTCATCGGCGACCGACACCACACCAGCCGCGACCGTGACCAAGATTACCGCTCAGGACCTTCCGTTGGCGAAGGTTAACGAAGAGGTTGATCTTGACACCTACGTCGTCGTCACCTTATCCGATGGTAGCAAAACGAGCAAAGAGTATACCGTCACTTGCTCCAACGCTGCCGTGACCTTCACTGGCCACAAGTTAAAGGCGACCGCCCCTGGTTCATTTGAGTTATCCATCGCTTCTGGTAACGTCTCTATCAGAGCGACCATCGTAGTGAAGACTCAGACCGGCATCGATCTCATTGCTTTCTTCAAGCAATTAGACAACAACCCGCTCAACTACACCGAAAAAGCGGTGAAGTACAACAGCACGACGAAAGCCTGGGAATATGATGGCAACACCAAAATCCACAACCCTAAATACTACATGGGTTACGATGAAACCAACCTTAAGGCAGTCAACACTGATGGCTCTTCAGCCTCTGAAATCTTAGCTACCCTCTCCAATGGCAAATCTTATTGGGGAGCCTTAAGCACCACGACTGGTTTACCGGTCTTTGATGCTGGCGCCGTTAATTTCGGCGATTATTACATCACTGAAGATTTGGCCATCGACGGATCCGCTTTCGTCTCCACAATCGATGCGGCGACTGGCGAAGAAAGCATATCGGCCCCAGCCACCGTTACAAGTGCTATCTTCGCTGCCGGATTTGGCCTTAGCAGTTCCACTCTAGCTAAATATGACTATACGGCCAGCACGACTGAAATTGTCGACGTCACAAGAAATACCGCCGGTGCCATCACCGATGCCGTCATCGCTTTGAATGCAACTAACAGCGAAGGTGCTACCGAGACTATCGAGCTTTACAGATTGATGAATATCGGTACTTCCACGATCGACTTCATGGAAACCGCTATCACCGATGCGTCTTACATCCCGGCGGATGTCGTCGCTCCGGAAGTCGCCACTGAATTCGCCGCAGTCAATACTGCCGCCAACTACACGACCACCATCGACTTGTACGCTTCTGATAGCAAGGGCGCTCCGATTCCGACCGCAACCGTTGCCGCCACTCCAGCCAACTACAACTACACCAAGCTACTTGGCACCACTGGTTTAGGCTATCGTCAGACTTCGACCGTCACCTCTGATGGCGTTTTCTCGAAATTCGAAACATTGAACATCGCTACTGATATTGCGACAGCCACTGTCGCTTTCAAGAGCGAAGCTGCTTACTTCAACCGTGATAGCAAAGGCTACAAGGTTGCCTATTCCAGCAAGACCAGTACCGCTACCACAGCTGCGATTGATGGCGTCACCGATGTCTGGACTGATGCGACCGCTAAAGGCATGACTACCCAAGGCGTCACTGAGGCCGGCGTCAACAACACTGAATGGACCAAGAAGAGCACGAGCGGAACCGCCGTTACCTTCGAAGGCAAAGTTGGTGATAACGATGGCACAACCGCTAAGAATGTTCTCTTCCAGCAAATGTTCGATCAAGTTTATTTCTTGGATGGCTTCGGAACTTATCTCACTAAGGCGGTTGACTTCTCAAGCAGCGAGAAACACGCTCTTACGATTTATTCTGATTGGAGCAGCTTCACCGTTGACGCGACTGCCAAGACCATCGCGGCCAGCGCGCTTATCTATCTCCCAATTGGCCAAGTCACTGGTTCGGCTTACATGGTTATGACCTACAAGGTCAGCGCCGTTGGCACGACTACCAATGACTTCTCAGGCTTCGTTCCGGCCACTAGTTCGGGCAGTTCTAGTAGTTCGAGCAGCTCGCTTGAATAGTCTTAATTGATAGACTAAGTTTTCTTTAGAGTAGAGGATGGACCGGGCAAAACTGGTCCATCTATCTAGTCTATGAGGGGCTAAAGAAAGGATTAAAAAAATGAAAAACAGAAAAGCAAAAGCCTATATCGTGCTTTCGCTAGCAGCCGTCGTGGGTTTGATCTCCTGCGGAAAAGCCACTGCTGCGGATCCGACCTGGACTTACAACACTTACTTGTCCACCTCGCCGACCAACTGGAACGTCCATAACTGGCAAACCAGCGACGAGTCCTACATCACGAGTTTTACTGAAATCGGTCTATACGACACCATCTTGAATAGCACCAAAAACGGATACCAATTCGTCACAGAAATGGCGTCTCAATTCCCGGTCGCTGTTGACCCGACCGCTTTAACGGATCAGGAAAACGAAACCTACTTTGCCGATAAAGGCAACGCCTCCAAAGGCATGGTTTGGGATATCAATCTCAACCAGAAAGCCACTTGGCAAGATGGTACGGCCATCAAGGCTCAGGATTACGTGGATTCGATGGAGCGTCAGCTTTCACCGAAATACGTCAACTTCCGCGCCGACAGCTACTACAATGGCAACCTCGTTCTTGCCAATGCTGAAAACTATTACAAACAAGGCCGTCAGACCATCGAACCGGCTTATACCTACATCGATGGCACAACGGGAAAAGTTCCTGATGATACCGGCTATTGGTACATCAACTTAGGAAAATATACCCCTTATGTCGCCAGTGTCTTCTCTGGAACCGACACCGATACCACTTTCTACACCGTCCTCAATAACCGTTCGACCAAAGGCAGCGACGCTCTTGAGCTCGCCGCTCAGCGCATTACTGCCGGCGTCGCTTATTATCTCTGGAAATTTGTCGATCACACCGGAAAAGACGGAGCTTCTGATTGGGCCAACGTCACAAAGCCGAGTGATGTCAAATCGACGATGTTTAAGAATCAACCGGATATCGAACTCGCCGAATTCAACGATAAAGAAGTCTATACCGTTAAGAACCTCGGCAATTCAACTTGGGGCGAAGCTTCTGGCAACATGGTGGCCTATAGCCGCGATGCTCTCAAAGCCGACCTTCTCACCGTTGTCTCGGGCTTGGGCCGTGGTGGCAACACTTCGAAATCCTTTGCTTGGGAATATCCGCTTTTCACGAAGATCACTCACGAAGTCACCACTCCGATCACGATGGCCGACGTTGGCATCAAAGCCACAAGTGATTATTCGTTCCGTCTTTATTTGGGCAAGTCCATCACGAGCTTGAACCTCAAGTTCGCTCTCTCGGGCAACTGGCTCGTCAACGTTCCGCTTTACGACAAACTCACCAAGACCTTGCCGACTGGCTCAAAAGCGACCACCTACGCGACTAACGATGTGGCTAACTACATGTCCTATGGCCCGTACAAACTTACCCACTTTGAAGCGGGCAAGAAGATCGTCATTGAGCGCAACGACAAGTGGTATGGCTATTCCGATGGCAACCACGCTGGCCAATTCAAGATGACTGGCATCAATACCACCATCATCAAAGACCACGCGACCGCCATGAGCGAATTCGAAAAGGGCAACCTTGACGATATCGACCTCACAGTCAGCGATATGAAGAACTACGGTGGCAGTGGCCGCCGTTCGACCACTTACGAATCCTACACTCAGAAGATTTCGTTCAACAGCGATCGCGCAAAGCTCCTTTCCCGTCAAAGTGGCACCGACAACAAGACTGTCCTTGCTAACACTGACTTCCGTGAGGGTCTCTCGCTCGCTCTTGACCGCAACGATTTCGCGGCTAAGGCCACCAGCGGCTCCAAAGGCTTCACTGGATTATTGAACGACCTCTACCTTGCCAACGTGGCGACTGGCGAAAGCTATCGTTCGACCGCCCAAGGCAAATCCGTCTATAACGCCGTCTATGGCAAACTCGGTGGAACCACCATCGAAGAAAACAAAGCTTTGGCTGAATCCTCGACCGGTTACAACAAGACGCTTGCCGCTCGTTACGTCGCCAAAGGACTTGAGACCGAACTCGCTAGCGGCGATTCGGGTCACCTTGCCTCAGGCAACACCATCGCGATTGAATTCCGTGTCTATGATGATTCTTCGGAAGTCACGCGTGGCATGTACAACTTCATCAACACCGCTTGGACCAGCATCCTTGACGATGCCAAGAAGATCATGGTCGCCGATGGCAAACTCACCAACACCGATGCTCTATCGCTGAAGATCACGATGGTGAAAGACGAAGACTATTACACTACTGCCTCAAACGGTGGCTACGATATGATTTTCTCCACATGGGGCGGCGCCGCCATCGATCCTTACGGATTAATGCAGGTCTATTGCGAAAAAACCTTCGCCAGCACTTGTGAATTCGGCTTTAAGGGCAAACAGGACACCATCAACCTTGACATTGATGTCAACGGCGATGGCAAAATTGATGCCGACACCGAGACCAAGAGCTTCGACGCTTGGTTCAAATACATGACGACCGACCTCAACGAAGGCCAATATGGCGACGAGCTTACCACGACCGATCCTAACTACGCGGCCTGGCTTGCTATGCACACCAAAAAGCTTAACGTTCTGGCTGGACTCGAAGCGGGCATTCTAAACCGCTTTGAGGCGATCCCACTCGTTGCTCGTGGCACTTCCTCGCTCCTTGGTTTCAAAGTCGAGAACGCGACGAAGACCTACGTCTCGTTGATTGGCTATGGCGGAATCCGCTTTATGTCGTTCAACTACAACGATGCGGAGTGGGCTAAGTTCGTGAGCGAGAATGGCAACAACCTTTCTGCTCTCTACAAAGCCTACCAAGACTAATTCAATGTCGATATAATTGGAGGCTGGCTTCGCTTCTGACGAAGTCAGCCTCTTCGTGTCTATTCGACTATCAGTACAACTGGATTTTTGAAAACAATGAAAACAAAAAAAGAACAAGCGGAGACACAGTCTCCTTCTAATTCTGAAACGACGCCGGAAACGGACGCTTCCGCAGTCGCCGCCAAGAAGCCCAACCCGGTTGCTTCTTTCTTTTCCAAAATCCATTCGTCATTGAAGAATTCGAGCAAAGAAACCAAGCAAACCTTGGCCTACATTGGACAACGTTTGATTTTGATGCTCATCACTTTCGTCGCGATTTTCTTCATTTGCTTTATCTTGATCCGCTTGCTTCCCGTTAACGCCGACTCAGGCATGAAAGACCCGGAGATTTTCTATCTCAACATGGTCGCTCAGGGCCGTATGGAGAAAGTGGTGGACGCAGCAGGCAAAATAACCTATCGCAATATCCCCGTTTTCCAACAGCTTTGGACCTTCTTGGGCAATCTCTTCACGCCAGGAAATCCTGCTCCGTGGGGCTATTCATACAAAATCGAATGGCTTTCTTCGCCAGCCGACGTTCTCTTTAAGCGTTTGCCGCCGACCGTCCTCATCAACATCTATTCGATGATTGTCTCGATTCCGCTCGGCATTCTCCTTGGCATTTACATGGCCTTAAAGAAAAACAAATGGCAAGACCACGCTTTAAGCGTCCTCGTCATGCTCTTCATTTCGGTCCCCAGCTTTGTCTATGCCTTCTTACTTCAATACCTGTTCTCTTATGTTTGGCAAGTTTTGCCAGCGGTTCGAGCCGACGCTTCGGCTGGTTGGTTCTCTCCAATCATGTTCCGCTCGATGATTTTGCCAGTTTTGTCTATGTGTTTCGGCTCCATTGCTGGTTTCGCTCGTTATACCCGCGCCGAATTAACCGAAGTCCTTACGAGCGACTTCATGCTTTTGGCTCGCACTAAAGGTTTGACCCGGGCCCAAGCCACCGTCCGTCACGCCTTCCGGAACTCTCTCGTTCCTATTTTCCCGATGATCTTAGGCGAAATCATCTCCGTCCTTTCTGGTTCTCTCATTATCGAAAACATCTTCACCGTCAACGGTGTAGGCGCGCTCTTCTTGGAGTCCATCCAGAAACGCGATTACGACGTCTTCCAGTTCGTGGCTATGTTCTATATTTTGATTGGTCTCGTCGGCACCTTGGTGGTCGACGTTTCCTATGGTCTCGTCGATCCGCGCATCAGAATGGGGAGCGAAAAATAATGGCACAAGAAATGAAAAACACTTCTATCGCTTCCACTGGCGAAAACATCGCCTTGAGCAAAGACCTTTTCGTCCGCTACAAAGACGAGAAAGATTTACACGATCAGGCTTTCGAAACCAAACCGGTCTCTTACCTTGCGGATTGCTTCAAGCGCTTCGCGAAGAACAAAGCCTCGATTGTCGCGGCGGTCATCATTTTCCTCATCACCATGTACGCCATCATCGTGCCGCTCGCCTCGCCACGCACAAAAGTAGACAAGGTCACTTATCCGAACGGCTACATGGACAACAACTTCTCTTATGTTTTGCCCTATAACTCCATCTTCAAAGGAACGGGCTTTTGGGATGGCACCAAAATCGAGACCAAATCCGAAAACGATTACCAGACCATGCTTTATGGCGATAGCAACCATTCCCGCTTTGTGAAACTTCTCTCGACCACCGAAACCAGAATCGGACCTTCGGTCGTCAAGGCTTACAAGATTCGGGTCGACACCTACGCGATTGGCAACAAGAACGTCAAGTTGAGCCCGGACAAATTCAACACCCTTGTGGCCTATGAAAAAGACCACAGCATTTACCGTGCCGAGAAGTCAATCATGAAACCTCTCGTCGACGTGGAAAGCTACTTAACCAAATACCGCGCTGAGATAGTGGCCGATGGCGTCGTTTCTTCAACCGCCGATGGCATCATCGATTTCATGCGAACCTATTACAACCAAAACTCTAACGTCTATTTCGCTTTAAGCGCCAAAACCTCAAACGGCAGCTATTCGCAAAACCGTTTCTCGCCTATTCTCGATTCGAGCGGAAAGCCAGTCGACATCTATAAGCGCGATTCCGGCAATAACCTCATTTACGAAGAACTCGTGAGCGGCGAATATAATGTTCGGGTCGATTATTTCGATTATGCGACTTACCGTGATGGCTTTAAGCCATACTTCTTCTTTGGCACCAATGACTCGGGCCAAGACATTTTCTTGCGTTTAGCTAAGGGCACTCAATTCTCCCTCTTGCTAGGCATTGGAATTTCGGCCATCAATTTCATCATCGGTCTCATTTGGGGCGCCATGTCAGGCTATTACGGTGGCACGACCGACCTCATCATGGAACGTATCACCGATATCATCGCCAATATTCCGTCCATCATCATCCTGTCGATTTGTTCAATTCAATTCACCAATAACATCGCCTTAAAAGCAGCTTTGGGCGAAAGTGGCATCATCGTCCTCGCCTTCCTCGTCGCCTTCGTCTATTCAGGCTGGGTCGGCGTCGCTTCGACGACACGTATGCAGTTCTACCGTTTCAAAGGCCAGGAATATGTCTTGGCTTCCAGGACTTTGGGGGCCAAAGATGGCCGCTTGATCTTTAAGCACATTTTGCCTAACGCGATTGGCACGCTTGTTACCTCGAGCGTCTTGATGATTCCAGGCGTCATCTTCTCAGAATCCAGCTTAAGCTACCTCGGCATCGTTAACTTCTCGACCTCGGGCTTATCGTCCATCGGCTCGTTATTGAACGAAGGACAAGCCGCCGGACTTCAATATTACCCCCACGTCCTTTTATTCCCTTGCATCATCATCTCGTTGCTCATGATTTCCTTTAACTTATTTGGCAACGGCTTGCGCGATGCTTTCAACACATCACTTAAAGGAAGCGAGGACTAACGTATGGAAAAGACACAAACAACAAACGAAAAAATCCTCGAAGTCAAGGATCTTCGTATTTCTTTCCGCACCGATGGCGGAACCGTCAAAGCGGTCCGCGGGATTTCCTTTTCTCTTTATAAAGGAAGAACGTTAGCCATCGTCGGCGAATCAGGTTCCGGCAAATCCGTGACCTCCAAAGCCATCTTGGGCATTTTGGCCAACAATAAGATTATCGAAGATGGTCAGATTATTTATGATGGCAAAGACCTTTTGCATGTAAGCGAAGAGGCTTTCAGCAAAATCCGCGGCGTCAAAATCTCCATGATTTTCCAAGACCCCTTGTCTTCCCTTAACCCCATCATGATCGTGGGCAAGCAGCTCACCGAAGCCATGGTCTTAAAACATCGGGCCGACGTTAAGGAAGCCAAACGCAACTTAAAACGGTATCTTTCCGTTTTCGCCACCGTTGACGAAGAAGAGGCCAAAAAACTAAAAGGCGAGGCCAAAGAAGCCAAAACTGGCGTCTTGGACCTTAAGCCATATGATTCTTTGTTTGAAAAAGCCATTGACGCTTCATTAAAGAAACAGCAAGAAGCGGTGGCAAAAGCCAAAACTGAACTAACCGCATTCTTAGAGAAACACAAGGATGACAAAACAATCGATTTCACGGAAGGCGAAAGAGAACTAAAGGCTCTTTATCCGGCCTTAAGAGAAGCCGATTTTGCTTTGGCTACCGAACCGGACAACATCGTCTCGGTTTTCCCGAGTCTCGTGCACGATATCGTTTTAGCAGCCAAGCAATCCTTGGTTTTAGAGAAAAAACTCAAAAAGAACCTCGAGAAGTATAATGTCTCGTCCTTCTTTGATTTGCCTGCCGCCGTGCGCGCCAAATCGCGCGAGGTCATCGTGCCCCAGGAAGAACACGCGAAGCACATCAAGGAAGTGGTGGCGGAGCTGGCAAAACGTCTAGAAGAGATTTCTAACTATGGCGCCAAAGAGAAGACTGCTTTCCTTAGTGACGCCAAAGCGTTCTTCCTGGCCGCGGTCAAGAACCTCCATTCTCACCTTTCGGCCGAAGAAGCCAAAGAAAGAGCCATTAAAATGCTAGGCGAGGTCGGCATCGCCGAACCTGAACGCCGCTACAAACAATATCCGTTCGAACTCTCGGGCGGCATGCGCCAACGTATCGTCATCGCGATTGCTCTCTGCTCCAATCCGGAAATCCTTATCTGCGACGAACCGACAACCGCGCTCGACGTCACCATCCAATCGCAAATCCTTGAGCTCATCAACAAGCTTAAGAAAGAAAAGAACCTTTCGATTGTCTTCATCACCCATGACCTTGGCGTCGTCGCCAACATGGCCGATGACATCGCCGTCATGTATGCTGGCAAGATTGTCGAATATGGCACCGCCACCGACATCTTCTACGATCCTCGTCACCCTTATACATGGGCCCTGCTCGGATCCGTGCCTGATCTCAAGACCAAAGAAAAACTCGAAGCTATTCCAGGTACTCCTCCGAATATGCTTTTGCCGCCGAAAGGCGACGCCTTTGCTCTCCGCAACAAAGACGCCTTAAAAGTCGATAGCCTTTATCAACCGCCGTTTTTCGAAGTGTCCCCCACCCACTATGCCGCGACATGGAATCTTCATGCAGACGCGCCAGATATTTCGGCGCCGGAAGTGGTTGTGGCCCGCATTCGCGAAGCCTTAAAGGCTCATCCGGAATACACTCCAAAACCAGACAACAAAAAGAACTCGATTCTCAATCATCTAAAGGAGGCCCCGCATGAGTAACGTCAAAACCACGAAACCCTCAAAAGAGAGCTTCCAAAAAACTTTTGATTACGAGAACGCCGATGTGTTGCTCAAAGTCAAACACCTTAAGCAATACTTCTCCTTTAAAGGCGCTTCCGAAAAGTATCTAAAGGCCGTCCATGATATTTCCTTCGATGTTTATAAAGGCGAAGTCTTCGGCCTCGTCGGCGAGTCCGGATGTGGCAAAACCACGACCGGGCGCGACATCATGAAGCTTTATCCGATTACTTCGGGCGACATCTGGCTCGACGGAATCAGAATCTCCGCCGGCACGAGATGGAATGAAAAAGAAATCAAATTCACCAACTTGAGAGCCAGACAAGCGATTGCTGGCTACGAAAAAGAAAAGAAAGATCTTTGGCTTGCCTTCGCGAAAGACTATGAAGCCAAATATCAATCCAAACCTTTAAGAATCCGTTACGAATACCTCGCTAAAGAAGGCAAGATGGCGGAGCTGAAAGGCCAAGAGCTCTTTGCTCCTGTCTATGAGAAGATGGCTGCGCTCGATGCCAAGATAACTGACGAAAAGAACAAAGCCAAAGACATCGATCAAATCCAATACGACAAGATCAGCCAAGCCAAGAAAGACAACAAAAACTACAACAAAGCCATTGCCGAACAAGCCATGGCCAAAGTTCAAAAAGACCATGCAGCCTTATTGGCCAAGTTGGCTGACCATAGTCCAGACCAGCTAAGCGATGACGAACTTAAGGAATACCACCTCTACAAAGAAGAACTCCGCAAAGCCAAACACGCCAATATCGCTAACAAAGTTCAGATGATTTTCCAAGACCCAATCGCCTCGCTAAATCCCCGTATGACGGTTCGCAACATCATCGCCGAAGGCTTATTGATTCAAGGATGCCACGATAAGGAATACATCAATTCCGAAGTCGCCCGCGTCTTGAAATTGGTAGGCCTCGTCCCCGAACACGCCAACCGTTATCCCCACGAGTTCAGCGGTGGTCAACGTCAACGTATCGGCATCGCCCGCGCCATCATCATGAAGCCAGAACTGATCGTGGCTGATGAACCGGTGAGTGCCCTCGACGTTTCCGTTCAAGCCCAGGTCATCAACCTTCTAAACGACCTCCGCAACAACCTCGGTCTCACCATCATCTTCATTGCCCATAACCTTTCGGTCGTCAAATACTTCTGCGATCGCATCGCCGTTATGTACTATGGCCACTTGGTGGAACTGGCTCGTTCGGAAGAGCTCTTCAAACATCCGCTTCATCCGTATACGAAGTCGCTTCTCTCGGCCGTCCCGTATCCAGACCCCATCATCGAAGCGAACCGGAAACGTATTGTCTACGATCCGAGCAAAGCTCACGATTACTCGAAACAAAAACCGACTTATCGGGAGCTGGTCCCAGGCCACTTCGTCTACTGCAACGATGAGGAGGCTGAGCGTTATCTGAAGGAATTGGCTCAATGAGTGATACGCTAGAGACGGACCCACGTCTCGAGGAAAAGAAAAAGAAGTCGAACGCCAAAGCCTTCTGGATCGGCTTAGCGATCTCCTTCGCCTCCGCCCTCGTTCTCGCCCTCATCATCGCCCTCATCGAATACTATGCTATGGGGGCCGGCGACCTTAACCCACGGTTGCTCCATCTCTCCGAAGATGGCTTCGGCTTAAGCGGTTTGCTCTCCTTCTTTGTCTTCTTGCTTACCTATGCGGCGAGCAAAGGGGCATTTGATATGTTGAGCTATTCCCTGCAGATCCTCTTCAATACGATTTTCCGCCCACATTACCGCGAAAAAGGGTTTCCGAAGACGTTCTACGATTACAAAATGATCAAAAACGCCCAAGAACGAAAACCTTTGCTTGCCTTATTTGTAGTTTCGTTGATATTTATTATTGCCGGTTTCATTCTCATGATGATTGATCTCGGCGCTTCCCATTAATTAAGGAGGGGTTTTATGAAAAATAAATATGTCGTTTTATCATCTTTGTTCTTAGCCTTGGCTTTAGCGTCATGCGCACCTAACGCCAAGAGCACCGATTCGTCGGCTTCGTCTTCCAGCTCTTCGAGCCAAAGCGCTTCTTCGTCTTCCAGCGTCGATGAAGGCGATATCCAAAATGATGATTTGCCATTAGGACAAACCACCTATAAGGATGATAAGGGCGAAACCCAACAGTTGAACCGTTCTTCAATCTATAGAACAGCCGGTTCGCCGCACGTGGATTCGTATCACTCGGCCACCCAAAAGCCGCAAAAGCTTTTGGTTGCCCCAATCCGTTTCCAAAAAGACGCGACCGACGCCAAAGATAACATTGTGGCGAATGACGCGCTTCTCAACAAAGTCAGAATCGCTTTTGCTGGCACGACCGAAGAAACCAAAGCGGTGGGTGGATACATCTCCGTTCAGGATTTCTACAAAAGCTCCAGTTTTAACAAGGGCGGCTTCGATGTCGTCGTCCTCAACACTTGGGTCGACTACGATGGCACCCCAACGCAGTTTAAGAACGCTTCGGGCGGCAGTGGCGGAACCTTCGTGGCTGAATACGTCAGAACTTGGTACAAGACCGAGTACGAAAAGGCCAACCATGGTTTATTAGGAGCTAGCGCCGCGCCGCTTTCGGATTTCGATACCGACAGCGATGGCTACATTGATTTAATCTGGAACGTCTATGCCTATCCTTATATTGATACTAATTTTTGGTGGGCCTATGTAACCTATACGAGCAACGCTCCGCAGGTTAACGATCCGACCGTCAAGACCTTGGCCTTTGCCTCGACAAACTTCATGTCGAACTACAACGGCTACGATTCACATACCTTCATTCACGAAACGGGCCACACCTTAGGCCTCGATGACTATTACGATTACAAAAACACCTGGGCTCCGATGGCCGGCGTCGATTACATGGATCACAACTTAGGCGACCACAACGCTTACTCGAAGTTCTCGCTTGGCTGGATCAATCCGTGGGTCTTAAAAGAAGACGATTTGACAGGCGGCAAGAGCGCCGTCATCACCTTACGCACCACCTCTTTGACCGGTGACTCCTTGGTTTTGGCTTCGCCGAACTATAACGGCACGGCCTTCGATGAATACTTCATGGTCGAATTAGTCGGGCCGTATGGTCTCTGCAAAACGGACTATACCAACGGCTATGAGAGCACAACAGGTTTCACCGATCCGGGCGTCCGCATTCTCCACATCGATGCGAGAACCTACGCTAGCGGTGGACACGATACGTATTTAAAGACTGCGGATGAAATCGGAAAGAAAGCAGTCGATGTCCGCCTTGGCAACACTTACGGCGGCCGCTCGGGCGTTAAAGTCGATAGCGATTTCTGGACGCTATCTGACGCCAAGGCCACGAAAAAGTACTATACCCACGCCGCCATGATGGAATCCACCATCGCGGAGACCAACTGGACGAAGGTTTCGACCTATAACGCCACGAACGACTCTCTCTTCCATGTCAATTCGCGCTTTAGCCTCGCTTCGAAGTATCCGTGGGCGAAAGCCTATATGCCGAGCGAGTCCAATCTCTGGAACAAAGCTAAGACCATCACTTCTTGGAATGGCACCGAGCAGAAATTCACGATCGACAGCAGCATGACTTGCAACTATTTCCTCAAGGTTCTCTCCATCGCCAAAGACGACACTTATGGCGCCGTTGCCAAGGTGAAGATCACCCTTAATGCCTAATTCGCTTCCGCTTTGACCTTAAAGCGTTTCCTCGAAAGGGGGGCGCTTTTTATTTCAGCTTTAAGTTGACTTGGCTCAAAATTTAATCATTGAAACCCTCATTGTTTCGTCCTTTAATTAGCGTGAAAGATTTTATAGTGGATTTATGAATTTCAAAAAATGGCTGAAAAGCAAGACTAAAATCAAGGTTTACTGGAGTGGCTATATGTGGGCAATCGTTGCCGCAATCGTCGTTGGACTTGTCGGTGTCATTTCCTACCATATGACTTACGCCATCTCGACAAGTTTCCGTTTTGATCTCTGGCGCTTTACAACGAATTCTTACATGCAGTGGTTCGTTGATAAACCAACCGACCTCGACCAAAACGCTTTGGTCTTTGTTCCGTTTGTGCGCGCAAACTCCCTTTATTTAGTCGATGCGATTCTTTTCTGGGTCGCGATTGCCGTTCTTTTAGGACTCTTTGTCTATTCATTGTTTACCCGGAACACCTCCAAAGTGGGTTTTGTCCTCTCTTTGGATTTCCTTTCTTTCGTCTATTTCGTGATTCAAATCGTATACACAGTCTTCGCAATGCAAGACTTTACCATTTCAAGCGATGGCACAAAGATTTATGGGCTCGATTCCGTCAAAGGGAACTCTGGCATTCTCTTTAATTGTCTTTGCCTCGCCGGCATTATCTGGCTTTCTATTTTGCACATGCGTAAAACCTTGGATGGCGATTCATCGAAATTTTTGCCGTATGTGACGGCAGTGGTAATGCTTATTTCCTTTGTTTTATCCTATCAAGTTGCCGCAGCCTTGCTCGTATTCGCCACTCCAACGTCCCAAGGTTTCTCGCTTTGGGTAATGACTCGTTTTAACCTTTTCCTTATCCTAACGGCTTCTGTCGTCTCTGGTGCTTGCGACTACGATCCTTTATTGGATCCGCGCGTTGCGGGGCAACTTTGCTCCACAAATAAATAAATTATTTATGGATAGTCGAGGGAAGAAGACACTTGTTTCCTTCGCTATTTCTTTTTGCCTTGGATTTTTGGCCTTTGCTCTCCTTTTTTTCTTAACTCACGTCTACACCCTTCGCAGTTGGAGCGATTCCCTATTTCTCGGCGGCGCGGTTTCCTTGGCGGCTCCGCTATTGATCCTCTCGGCCCGCTCAGGGGCCTTTGATGTATTTTCTTACTCATTTTACAGGTTGGGCCAATCTTTCCGCGGTGATGGACAATCCCGTTTTGCAACAGCCTACGATTATCAAGAATACAAAAAAACAGAGCGAACAAAGCATCCATTAGTTCTTTGGCCCTATTTCCTTATTAGCGGACTGTTTTTAGTTAGTGCTTTCATTTTAATGATCATCGCCTTGCCAAGAAACTAACCCTTGATATCTACCGTTTTCAATTCAGATAATCATCTGTAACATTTTTCGATAAATTAAAAATAAAAAACGAAACTGTTTTGTTTTTTTCCTTTTACTATTATGAAAAATAATTATTGACATTCGGGGGTCCTAGTCTAAATTAACAGCATGAATTGCCGAAAATGGCAAAAGGAGAAAATGCTTATGAAAAACAAAACAGCATCACTCTTCCTTGTCGCTACTTTTGCGGCTTTAGCGCTCACGTCGTGTGGCGCAAAGAGCACAAGCAGCACGGGAAGCGCCTCCGGAACTAGTGCGTCTAATTCAGGCGCAGCAGATCCAGTGGCGGCCAACGGGCAGATCGATTACTCAACTGCCTCTTATGGAGAGAAGACCAAAATCTTGGCCGCCCTCGAGAAGTACGCGATGGACAACCATCTCGCCGGTGTCCCACTCGTGGACGATGGCGGATTGGAATTGTTCAACACCCGCGTTACTCTTCCGACTAGAACGTATGTCACGAACTATGGCTTCGGCACTCAATATGCCACCATTACTTCGCCGATGAACTCGACTCAGGAGCCGACATCCGCTTGGCAAAGCTACTTCCATAGCTGGACCACAACGGACACTGGCGACTTCAATGGCATGGACGCCCAAGGATCCGATGTTGCGGATTTCCAAGCAATGTTTGCTGCCACGCTCTATGACACAAAACTCGATGACGACAAAGAGGGATATCACTGGGTTAACGCTCTCGCCACTCAAAAGCCGGTTGCTCTTAACGATGCCGGTGAAGAGGATGCGACACTGAAAACCTCTAAGAAATGGCGTGTCTACGTCCACGCGGACGAAAGTAAATATGTATACAATACCGCTTCGAGCAAGTATGCTGCCTATGCTGGCCGTCAAATCGCGCTCGAAGACTATATCACTCCGTATCGTTTAACCTTACAGAACGGCTGGTATCGTGCGACCGATTTAAAGTCAGATTCTATGGGTTTTGCCGGAGTAGCCGAATACCAAGCTGCCTATAAAAAGGATCCAGCAACCGCCAAATGGGATGATGTTGGTATTCAAGCCAACACCGCTAAGAAAGCCATCGATTTCACTTTCTTATCGTCTAAGACCCAATTCAACGCTATGTATGGCGTCGCCGATCCGACTTACTCTCCGTTCCCTCAGGCTTTCTATGATGCCGTTGGCAATAAAGATTTTGCAAAAGTTGGCACCAACTCAGATCCGTATCAGGACGTTGATAACGTCTTAACAACCGGCGTTTGGGTTCCGACCTATTGGGAAGTTGGCAAGACTTTGGCATTCAAGAAAAACGATAAGTACTTCGATGCCGATAGTATCAATATGGCTGGCCAAAAGATCAGTGTTTACGCTGATGTTGAAACCGCCTTCCCGCACTTCATAGATGGTTCGCTTGATGCTTGCGGAATTCCGACTGCCGACTTTGATACATATAAGAACGACACTCGGGCCGTGAAAACTCTAGGTTCAACCGTAATGAAGCTTAACAACGTCGCTTGCACTAAAGATCAGTGGAATGCTCTCTTTGGCCCGAACGGCACGGTCTACCCACACGCTGCTAATTACACTGGTTACACCGTTAAGCCGATGATGTCGAATAAGAACTTCTTGGACGCCGTCTACTTCGCTATGAACCGTAATGAGTGGGCCAAGGCCAGCGGTCACAACGCTGCCATGGGCTTCCTCTCCGATGCTTACATGGTCGACCCTGAAAGTGGCGTCGGCTATCGTTATAGTAAAGAAGGCAAAGCAGTCCTTGCCGATCGTTCTCCTGAAACGAATGGTTACAGCGTCGAACTTGCTGGCAAACTCTTCAAAAAGGCCGCTGACGAAGAAATCGCCGCCGGCAATTACAAGGCCGGCGATACGATCACTATCAATACGACCTTCATGTATAAGACCAACGTCGATAACATCGGTAAGTATATCCAGAAATGGATTAAGGCCGCTTGGGATGCTTCTGGCGTCACCAACCTGAACCTTGTCTGGAATTGCACGATTGGCGGACCGACTTACATGGACGCTTATAACTTAATCGACCGCGGCGAAACCGACTTCATGTATGGCGCCATCCAGGGCTCAGCCCTCGATCCGCTTAACATCATGAACGTCTGCTGCACCGATAACCGTGGTGGCCTTACCCTCAACTGGGGCAAGAACACTGCCGATCCGGATAAGGCTCTGGTTTACGACGGCAAATACTTCTCCTTCGATGCGTTGTGGAGCACTTCTCAAAAGCTCACCACTTGCACTGCCGGCGCTGAATCTAAGCCGATGTTTGTCAAAGCTGCTCCGACCTTCGCCGATGGCAAGATCACTGTGACCCTTGGATACACTCCAGCGGGCACCAATGACTTGGTACCTAATGGACTTCTTGTCGAAGTCTATGATCTTACTGGCGGCAACTTCATCGACTTCTCATTCTGGTTCGATGCCGATGGTGTCGCTATCACAAACGGCATGGATAAGGAAAACTACAGTAACGTGGTTGTCTCTACCACCAACTATTTGACTGTCACCCACAAGGATGGCGTTGCCACTCTTGTTTGCGACATCAGCATCATGAAAGGCTTTAAGTACGAGAATTACGGCTGTGCCTCCGCTTCGACTGACGGAGTCTTGCCGCCTCCGGTCGATACCCAAAACAAGAGATGGGGCACTGTGACTGCTTCTAGCCTCTATCTTGAATGCGACTACGCTTACACCTTCAACTCGACTGATGGCACTGGCGCCTATTACACCCAGACCTTCGGTTCTGATTCGATCACTGGTTGCTTAGCCTAATTGTCGATTTGACACTACAAAGAGGTGTTGCCGGCTGCAAGGTCGGCAACACCTCTTGTCTCTAAGGTAGATTCGAGGTGTTCTTCTAATTAAGTAAGCGTAGAATATCGGTATATTATCAGTAGAATGTGATTGGAAAAAATGGCAAAGTACATCGTTCAAAGAATCCTATTTATCCTCCTAACCCTTTTTATCATTCTTTCTTTGACCTTCATTTTGATTAAGTCGCTCCCTACCGAAGAACCGGCAGGGCTTTTTACTGCTCGTTATGCCTTTTGGGAAAAACAAGTCGCTCTTGGTTATTATTATGCGGTGGATGCTCGTGTCGGTCGTTTGAATGGCGCTGACGTTGTTTTGACCGATTCTTTAAGCGGGCAGACCTTATATTACAACCAGTACCCGATCATGTATCAATATGGCCGCTGGCTTGGTAATATTGTCACAAAATGGGATTGGGGCACTTCTTCGGTCGTCAATCCTGGTAAAACAGCGACTTTCATCATTGGCAGTCGTTTGCCGGTATCAATGAAGCTTAACTTTATTTCCATTTTCTTCTCTATTCCTTTAGGATTCATATTAGGAATTTGGGCCGCTTTAAAAAAGAACAAGATGACAGACCACATCATCTCGACCCTTGTCATGATTTTCGTTTCAATTCCTTCTTTTGTTCTCATTTCGTTCTTAATTCTCCAATTTGGTTACAATATGAAGCTGCTTCCAACCGTTTGGCCTGATTCCGCTCAAATTTCCGCAGACCCCGCCTTGGCAGCCAAAGCATATGTAATTCCCGTAGCCGCTCTTTGTTTCGGCTCTGTTGCTTCTTTCACGCGATATATGCGCGCCGAACTTTGCGAAATCATGTCCAGCGAATTCCTTCTTTTGGCCCGAACCAAAGGATTAACCAAGCCACAGACGGTCATCCGCCACGCTTTAAGAAATTCTATGGTGCCAATCATCCCAATGGTTATTGGCGAATTCATCGGCATTCTCGGTGGTTCCATGGTTTTGGAACAACTTTATTCAATTCCGGGTATTGGCACACTGTTTGTCAAAGCCCTAAATGGCAAGGATTATAACCTTATAATGGCCGATATGGCTCTTTACACCTCTATCGGTTTGTTTGCCACTCTCTTGGTTGACCTTTCCTATGGCGTCGTCGATCCACGTATTCGCATGGGGGCCGTCAAATGAAACTCAAGAAAAAGAACGTTGTACCGGCAACGGACGACTCCTTCTCAAAACAAAACGAGGATTTCTATCCATCGTTCCCTGCCGATAAGGATTTCTTTTTTGTCCAAACTGGAATGGTTTTGCACGACCGAAAAATGCAAAGCAAACCAACAACCTTCTTTAAAGATGCTCTAAAACGTTTTGCCATGAATAAATCTTCCGTTATCGCAGCAGTAATCCTCGGCGTTCTGATGTTGATGTCCGTCATTGTACCAGTGGCCGACAGAAGCGACATCAACACACCTTATAACGAACTTGCTTTCCTATCTCCGAAACTTTGGGATGGCACAACCGGATTTCTTGACGGAACGGTGATGAAAAATTCGGTTCTGATTAATCCCGCAACAGGATTGCCTTCGGATACGACTCTTTATAAGGAAAAAGATATTGTCGGCGGCAAAAACGCCATCAAAACCACGGTAGGAGAAACCTCGGCCGCTAGCCCATACGCCTTTGGCGGTTCATTGTGGTTAGTTAACGGATCAACCAACGTCGATGGTGGCATCTATTCCAGTGGTCGTTTGATGTACGCCAGCGATACCTATTCTCTTTCCATCACCTTTGACAAAGAAAAATGCAACGCCTCTTCGCCTAAAGCCGTTTTTGCATTGGAATTAGCCGCGGATTTCGACAGTAGTTCGAAATACGCTTCGGTTATCACACTTAAAAATGATATTTCTACCTTCGAAGACATTTCTATTAATGATGTTACGACAATGGTCAGAAATTCTGACGTTTATCTGAACAATGGCAGCCCAGCCATTTTCGCGGCTCAATGGCGGCTTCGCATTCTTGCAGTTGATTCCGCTCCGTTCCCGAACCTCTATGTCACTTCTTTGACCATCAAAAACGAAACAGACGCTACTCATTCGGAATTCGATAAGTACAGCTTTGCCGATGGCAATGCCGCGGCGGTTCGTTATGATTCGGAAAACGCTCTTTATGACTACCGCTGGATCGTTTATGGTTCCGGCAACCACTATGTCAGTGGAGCTCATACTTTGCTTGGCTCTTTCCGTTACGATCAATACGACTCCGTATTCGGCTACCTTGAAGGGGTCACGGTTGGCGAAAGCAAAGTTCAAACCTATATCGACAAAGGATGGATGAAATATGATTTCTCCGTTGGAGCGGCTGAAGGACCGTCCACTTTCGTAAAACTTAGCGACAAGTGCCCGATTGAAAATGTTACCAAAGAAACCAAAATTTCTTTCGGTGTAGAAACCGCCATCACATTGACTTGCAACGTATATAATTACAAACTCTTGGGCTATTCGAAAGCTCCGAAGTTCGTCTTCGGCACGAACGCCAACGGCAACGATTACTTCAAGATTCTGTTCACAGGCTTACGTACTTCGCTCGCTTTGGGCTTGATGACCGCCGTCATAAACATCGGATTTGGCCTTGTTTGGGGCGCCATTTCTGGCTATTTCGGTGGCTGGACCGACTTGCTTATGGAACGCTTCACCGAGATTCTAGGAGGAGTACCTTGGATTGTCGTCATGACTCTAATCATTCTCCACTTAGGATCGAACTTCTGGAGCTTCCTCCTAGCTCTTTGCTTAACGGGCTGGATGGGTATATCGGGCGAAACGAGAAGCCAATTCTACCGATACAAAGGACGTGAATACGTTTTGGCTTCAAGAACCCTAGGAGCGAAAGACTTCCGCTTGATCTTCCGTCACATTCTTCCTAACGGCATTGGGCCAGTCATCACCGGAGCCGTCTTAATGATTCCGGCGGTTATCTTTGACGAAGCGACGATCTCTTACTTGGGACTTGGTTTCCAAGGCTATGGTTCCTTCGGCGTCGCTCTTTCCGAGGCGCAGGCCTTCATTTCGAACTACCCGTACCTCATCATCTCTGGTTCTTGCATCGTGTCCTTACTCATGATTTGCTTCAACCTCTTTGGAAACGGCCTAAGAGATGCTTTCAATCCGTCACTTAAGGGAGTCGACAATGGATAACGCACAGAATAAACAAACTCCTTCCACGCAAGAAGGAAAACAGGTCATCCTTTCGGTCAAGGATCTTCATATTTCCTTTTTCACCGACCACGGCCGTGTCCATGCCGTTCGCGGTGTTTCTTTTGACCTTTATAAAGGAGAGACGCTCTGCATCGTCGGCGAGTCTGGCAGCGGCAAATCCGTCACCAGCAAGACCATCATGGGCATTTTGCCTGGCAACGCTCATATCGATGAAGGGTCGGTCATTTACGAAGGCGAAGACTTAACCAAAGTGTCCGAAGATGAGTTCCATCGTATCCGTGGCCATAAGATTGGCATGATTTTCCAAGATCCTCTTTCTTCGCTTAACCCAATCATGAAGGTTGGCAAGCAAATCACCGAGGCCATGCTGATTAACGGCTCACACACCAAGCAGATGTTCGATTCTTTGACTGCCAATGAACTGATTCAATTTAAGAACGACCAACAATTCGTGTCCATCGCCAAAGAAAAGATGGCCTTCGAAATCAAAAAGGCCAAAGAACAGAAACCGGTCGATAAGGCGGCCATCGAAGAGGCGAAGAAAGAATTTGCCTCCGTTAAAGAGAAATACGCCCCAATTCTCTTAGCGGACAAAAATGCCTATCGCGCCAAAGCCAAAGAGGCTCGTAAAACCGTTCGGGGTTTCGAAAAGAAATGCTATTCAGATTTCTATGCCAAGATCCCGTCTCTTGTTGGCTCTTTGTTCAAAAACATCTTTAAACCAAAGGAACGCCATTTAGCTTGGGCACAAATCGTTTTTCTCCGCCGCGAAATGGTGAAGAAGCTCCGCGTCAGCCGCAAAGAGGCTCGCGAAAAGGCCTTAAAAGTCATGGCGGAGGTCGGAATTTCCGAACCTGAACGCCGCTTTAACCAATACCCGTTTGAATTCTCGGGCGGCATGCGTCAAAGAATCGTTATTGCCATTGCTTTAACGGCCGAACCCGATGTCCTTATTTGCGACGAACCGACCACGGCCCTCGACGTCACGATTCAAGCTCAAATTCTTGAGCTTATTAATCGTCTCAAGGCTTCGCACCATATGTCTGTCATCTTCATCACCCACGACCTCGGCGTTGTCGCTAATATGGCCGACCGGGTGGCCGTCATGTATGCTGGCAAAATCGTTGAATATGGCACGGCTTATGATGTTTTCTATCATCCAGCCCATCCGTACACTTGGGCTTTGCTCTCGTCCATCCCCGACATTGACAGCAAAGAAAAACTCGAAGCCATACCCGGAACTCCTCCCGATATGATTTATCCACCCAAAGGCGATGCGTTTGCCTTAAGAAGCAAATACGCTTTAGGCATCGATTTCCGTGAAGAGCCGCCTTTCTTCAAAATCAGCGACACTCACTATGCCGCGACTTGGCTCTTGGACCCAAGAGCCCCGAAGGCTGAAATGCCTAAAATCGTATCAACTCGTATTGACAACTCGTTAAGAAAGGCAGGGGAGAAGCATGATGACAAATAATCTTTCGTCTACCAACACCAAAGCTCTTCCCACCAAGGACGAATATCGCGAAGAGCTGGCTTCTCTTAAGGCCGAGAGAGCCTATCTTTCAGGCAACACCGCTTCCGCAAAGCAAATCATAAAATCATACTATAAGAGAAGGGCTGCCGAATTGGGCATCGCCGAACTCGCTGCCTCGATAAAAGAAAGTCTCAAGCCAGAAGAAAAGAAAAAGCTTCACGAATCTTATGTGGCTTTAAAGGCCGAAGAAAACGCGAAGATGACTGAAGCTCTAAAACGGTTCGACGAGCCTACGGAAAAGGCAACCCCTGAACAGCTAAAAGAAATCGACAGGAAAATTGAAACGACCAAAGATCACGTTTCTTACTATAAGGTAACGTATAAACCAGAATTGGTGGATCAACACATCCTTTTAAGCGTTCGCCACCTAAAGCAATTCTTTAAGCTCGGGCCTGGTGTCAAAACTAAAGCCGTCCATGACATTTCTTTCGATATTTATGAGAAAGAATGCTTTGGTCTCGTCGGTGAGTCGGGCTGTGGAAAAACCACAACTGGTCGTAGCATCATCCGCCTTTATGACATCACTTCCGGTAGCATTTATTACAAAGGCTACCGTATTTCCAGCGGCACAAGGTGGAATGAAAAAGAGATTAAATGGTCTCGCATCCACACGAGAGAAAAAATCAGGTCTCTACGCAAGGAAAGGAACAGTTTGCTTTTCTCTTTGAAACAAGGTGAACAAGGCAATCTCGAGACGTTAAAGGTTAAGTCTCAGTATCGAGAAAAGCTTATGGCGCTCAAATTAGAATACCAAGAAGAGCGCAAAGAGAAAAACGATCCGAGCAATGACGACAATGACGAAATTTTAGCGGCTCTGGATAAGAATTATAAGGGCAACGTGGCCTCGCTCGAATCCGAAGAAAAGGCTCTTCTAGAAAAAATCCAAGGCAGTCCAACCGATAAGGCCGTGACGGCCGAATCGATCCGCAAAGATTACGATGAACAAATTCATCAACTCAAGAAAATCGAAGATGCTCATGTCAGCGAAGAAAAACGCAACATCCGCCAAAGCCGTTATGACGACAAGCACGTTAACCCGCGTTTGATGTCGGAAATCCAGATGATCTTCCAAGACCCAATCGATTCCCTTGACCCTCGTATGACCGTCGAAGACATCATCCAAGAAGGCCTGCACATCCAACACCACTATAACAAGGAAGAGAATTCCGCCAAATGCGAGGATATGCTTGAAAAGGTTGGATTATTGCCTGAATTCGCCTCGCGTTATCCTCATGAGTTTAGCGGCGGCCAACGCCAACGTATCGGCATTGCCCGCGCCCTTGTCATGAATCCGAAACTCCTCATTTGCGATGAACCAATTTCTGCGCTCGACGTTTCCATCCGCGCTCAAATTCTCAACCTGCTCAACGATGTCAAAAACGAAATGGGTCTCACGATGATGTTCATCGCCCATGATCTTTCCGTCGTCAAATACTTCTGTGATCGCATAGGCGTTATGTACTTCGGAAACATGGTAGAACTTGCGACATCCGAAGAACTCTTCAAACACCCGTTGCATCCATACACAAAAGCCTTGCTATCTGCCATTCCGAAACCGGATCCTCTTTCTGAGAAAAACCGTGTCCGCAAGATCTACAATCCTGCCAAGGCTCACGATTATTCAAAAGAGAAACCGACTTTCCGCGAAATCCTTCCTGGTCACTTTATTCTCTGCAACTCCGCTGAAGAGGTGGCATACCGCGAAGAGATCAAGGCTATCGATAACGAAAAGAAGTAAATCTTATCTCTAAACCATTAAGGCCCCTCAGCGGGCCTTTTTGTTCCTATGACTCTACAAGACCAGAAAACGGCCCTTAAAGGCCCTCCTAACCCAATTCATATAAATTAACGTTTCGTTATCCAAAAGCCCTTTAAAGGCCCTTTAAGACACGAAAAAAGGGGTTTGGCCTTATTGGCCCGACCCCTTTGGCTTACTTCTTGTCTAACTCAGCCAGTTTGGCTTTGATCTTGCTATTTGAGAAGAAGAGCTTCTTCTCTTCGGCAGGAGAAAGTTTGCTAACCAAGACTGCTTGAGCCTTTAAGTCCGCGATCTTATTCTCAACTGGATAGTTGGGATTATTGATCTTGGCATTCATATTCTTGTCGATCTTGATGATGTTCGCTAAGTCGGCAGACGGATCAGCCTTTTTCGCTGGGGCTGGTTTAGCAGCCTTTGGTTGAATAGCTTTCTTCGTTTGCTTAGGAGCGGCGGCCTTTTTAGCTGGCTCGCTCTTCTTGGGGGCTGGAGCCTTTTTAGCGGGTTCCGCGACCTTTTTGGCGCCTGGTCTCTTCGCTTTCGGAGCAGGAGCAATTTGGTCAGGGGCTTTCGATCCGTCCCGACGGACGATCGATAAATCCTTGCCATCTTCGCGACGGCTCTTCCGTTCGATGTAGGCTTTGGTGTCATCGTTAGGGACGCCGACGATTAACGTCGCCCCCGCGGGCTCGGCGATGTTGGAATTAGGAGCCTTAATCAAAGAGGGATCCTCGTTCTTGATTTCCGGAGCCTTTTTGGCGCGGATATGGCGAACGGGTTTTTCTTCGACGGGCTTTTTCTCTTCCTTTTTGGGTGAAGGGACGACTTTCGGGGCTTCGACAGCTTTAGAGGCCGTTGGAGCGGCGGGTTTCGCGGCTTCGACCGCTTTGGCTTCGGGTTTAGCAAAGTAAACCTTGTAATCCTTGTCGGTCTTTTCGACGTGAACGATATAGGTGGCTAACAAAACTTCTTTCGACTCGCCAGTTTTAAGAACGCCCACATCGGCGGCCACTTTATCGAGGTCTTTGGTGGTTAAATCAATCGGTCCATGGACTCCTTTAAAGAAAGGAATCGACGGATCGCGGAACATCAAGCCCTCATGGGCGCCGCAGCTAGCAACGGCTTCTTGAATCGTTCGGCCATATTCGAACCAAGCGTGCGGTCTTGGCGATTCCTTGACCACAGGTTTCTCGGCAGGTTTAATGACAGGCTTTTCAAGAGGCTTTTCAACTGGTTTAATAGCAGGGGCGGCTTTCGGCGCTTCGGCAACCTTAACAGGTGCTGGGGCGACGGGTTTAACCGCGCCACCAAGCTTTGCTAACTCCGCCTTCAGTTGCTCGACCGTGTAGGCCAAAGACAACTTCGAAAGGTCAGCTGCAGTTAATTGACTCAGCAAACCTAACTGGCTATTGATGTCAGCAATCTTCTTCTCATTAGGATAGTTCGGGTTCATTAAGTTCGCGCATAAACGGCGATCCGCCTGAGCAATCGGACTATCTTCTTCAATCGGCTTCTCTACCTCGGGTTCATGCTCCCTTTCAGTAGTGTGCTCAAAGCGATCATGACGATGAAAGAAGCCATGACCTCTATGATTATCGTATTTCGACGTATTCGAGACGCCAGGTCTCACGTTTTCCTTATTATGGTAGTTATCAGTTTCTCCCGGATTCTCAACTAAATCGCCTTCCGGATTCAAGCGATAGACCGCTAAGAAGCGACCATGCTGCGAATCAAGGGCATTCAGTTTTTTCAAATCCGTCGCCAAGGTTTTGTCCTGGGTGATGATCAGGATCTTGTTTTGGATCCTAAGAGAGGAAACTTGGGTGAATAGTGCGTGATCAGCGAAGCCGTCATTTGTGGTCGGCTTCGTGATTTCTAAGGTTTTTCCATGCCACTTGTCGTGGTGCAGAATTTTTAGGGCACGTTTGGCTTCAATGCGGGCTTCTTGAGTCTCTTTGTCTTTGCTCTTTGCATGCTTCTTGAGCTCTTGGACGCATTCGCCAATAACGATCACGCGCAGTCCCTCTTTCCAATACTCTTTGGATGCCGCTAAGGTATCCATGAACATCGGGAAACTGTCTTCCATTAGGGAACACGTATCCACGAACACATAGTCATAAACCGCTAGGAATTTGGCTAAGCTCGAGGATTTGTTCTCCTCACTGTACATAGTTAATGTTTGTTTTTATGTACCTCCTGCCGCTATTCTAGACTAAAAAGTTGGTTATCGCTTGTTTTATCACTCCCCAAATATCGTTTTGACANGTTTAAGAGGTGAAAACCCTTTCATTTTTATCAAAAAAACATTAGGTTTTATCGAGCTTTTTTGTGAAAGGGTTTTCAGAAAGCGCTTGCGGAAACCGTTTACAGGGTCAAAACACTTGAGACACGATTTCTTTCCGCTATATTTCAGGTAAGCCCAGAAGTCAATGGGCCTGTCTAGCGATGCTAAAGGAGGAATATAAATATGACTAATAAACGCAAAGAAGAAATTCTTGAGGATTATGGTGATCAACGGAAATCGTCGCTCACCTATAGCGAAATGCTGACGCAAATCGCTAATGCTCCTCAGCCAATCTTCACTGATGACGAAATTAGTTCCGAATACGATCCGAGTCGCCGTTAAAGTTCGTTAGACTGTCGTGCGCCCGCAACGGGGCGCTTTTCTTTTAGCAAAGCTCGATTTGATAAGATACGGAACTTGCCTTATATTTGTGGGGTACATGGAAGACATTAACCAGATTGTTGCCAAAAACCTTGCGGACTTACGGAAAAACCGTAATCTCACCCAAGGTGAACTGGCCGAAAAATTCAATTACAGCGATAAATCCGTCTCCAAATGGGAACATGGTGAAACGGTCCCCGATTTAGCGACCCTCCAGCAACTCGCCGATTTCTATGGTGTCACCATCGATTATTTGACCCACGAGCCGACAGAAGATAACCGTCGTCTCTATACGAAAGCCCCAAAACCGCGGCTCGACAACCATCAATGGATTTCCCTGGCCATGGCCGTGTTGTTTATCTATTTCGTAGCCACCGTTATCTGCGCGGCCGTCTATATTACGGGTACGCAAGCGAAGATATCGCCTTGGCTTCCGTTCGTTTGGGCCACAGCGGGCGCTTGTATGATCGTGGCCATATTCTTTACCCACTGGCACATGAAGAAACTCGCCGTTGGCTTCTGGATTGCTTTTGATTGGACGGCCTTAACNTCTCTCTACGTCAATATGGGTATTTATTTGCCCAACAACCANGGTTGGAACCTCTGGGTTGTTTACATCGTTGGCATACCAGTAATGGTGGCCATGTTGATTACGTTGCGTTACAAAAAAGAAGGCGAGTAGCCTTCCTTNTTTATTCAACAATCCAATCAAACTCTTGTTTCGTGATNTTTTCGGCGTAGCGAACCTTTGAGTCATCGGGCGTTAAGAAGATGTTTCGCATGCCTCTTTCGATGAAACCNTGNCGTTCTTGGGCTCGAAAATGAATGGCGTTAACCTCGGCTTTCTGAAGAAGCTCGCAAAAAGCCACTCCGTCATCGTGGAGGCGGTCNGTCTCACTGGTGACGATATAAGTCTTNGGGAATAAAGCNGCGTCCTCTTGGCTCATTAATAGGGGCGATACAAGAGGGTTGCGGCGTAGTTCTTCATATGGGCAATACATAGTCGTCCAATCATTGATGAGCCAGTCAGGGAAAGTTTCAGGGAAAACGGGTCTTGTCGAAGGATCGCGGGTCAAATCCAAATAGGGATAATCCAAAACCAAACCAGCAACGGCAATCCCTCGGCGTCGAAGCATCAAGGTTAAAGCGGCTGCCAAATTGGCGCCGGAAGAATGGCCAACAAGATATAGTTTCTCGTTTTTAAAATCCGAAAATCTCTGCAAAAGACGATTATATTGCTCTTCCGTTTCTAAAANCTGAGCCGGNTAAACCTTATAGCACGAGGGCGTAAAATCGAAATTAAGAANGGTAAGGCCGTAGGTTTTATTGAGGAACGAACAATAGGCGTCGTTATCAAGTGGGCTCTTAAAGCAGAANCCGCCTCCGTGGAAATCCAAAAGAAGTCCTTTTCCTTTTTCTCCNCGATATAAAAGAGCGGTCATTCCTTCNATTAATGATATTTTTTCGCCAAAAGTTGAGGCGGTTTTCATNGCCTCCTTGGCTTCTCCGTCCTGNTTGATGGCTTTTTCAAGAGTGGATTTATCGTTTTCTGATGCCATAAATCATATTTTACTAGGTTTCATNCTTTGCGCGCACCATNCCTGTATTTGTTCATAAGACGAAAACAAAAGCCGCCCATCTAGAGAAGACGGCCGAATTTATTATGAGAGCTATTAATTGGAGATTCTTAAATCAAACGGTCCAAATATAAGCGGCAATCGGAAGACCAATGAACATGACGGCAGTACAAATCGTCAAGATATAGAACATGATGCGAAGTTTGACGCCGTTATACGCGATCTTGGCCTTATCTTTTTGGGCTTGGGCGCGTTTAGCCTGAACCGCTTGATAGGTCATGATAAGAATGACCGCCAAAGTGAAAACGTTCAGCATGGTCAGAAGCGAGAACATTGAGGCATCAGAGAGCATTTGGAAGCCAACGATTGTGGCGCTGATGGCCGAGAACATGCCAGTTCCAAGCATTCCTAAACTGTCTTCGCTTGCGTAAGTCTGATTGTAGAAACCGATGATGATCCAAATAATAACTGCGGCGAGGTTAATGTAGACTTGCAAGAAAGTCATCGGGAGGAAATTTGAGGCCGTGAAGGCGGCGCGATTGGCTCTCACAACGATGGTGTACTTAGTATGAGACTGACGAGGAGAATCCTTGTCGACATTGTACTCAATCATTTCATGGTGGCTGGAGAATTTGCTGTTATTGATAGAACGGAAGCCATCGGTGAAAGCTACATCGCTTCCCATGGCCGTATAAGTAAGTTCATCAATCGAGCAGTAATCATAATCACCATTGACCTTGGCGGCTTGGTCGCGACTTACGTCCACGACATCGGCGGCGACGTAGCGTAGATTATCAACGTTAAGCCAATCAGTCGGGGTGATGTTGATCCAGAACTGCGCGGTTTCTAGAGGATAACGTGGGTTATCATAGGCTTTTGAGACTTTAACCGAGAACTTCACGTGCTGGAACATACGATATTCGCGAGCACCAGTTTTCGAACTTTGAAGATAATACGGCTCGCCCGGTGCGTAGAAATAAGTGAAGGAGGTCGGGTCAAGTCCTTTGCCAACATCGAAGTTCGGGTTGTACTGATTTTTGATTGTCGTAGGGAAAAGACCAGGATAAGAAATTCGTTCGCCTTCCCAACTATTGCGAATCTTGAGATATTGAGAGTTAGCGCTATCGTTCAAAACTTTTCTGGCTTCTTCTTGGATTTTCGCGGAATCCGAAATTCCATAAATGCCGTCATTCACCAAATCAGCAAGATCGAACGGAGTAGCTAACTCTAGGTAATCGGGAATCGAATCGGCCCCATAAGTGATGACATTGGTAGAAGAATCGACCATGAACATATCGTTGTCTTGCTTGTAGACATAAGGCCCATGAGCCGTCATCGTGGAGTCGTGGCTTGCGGCATCGGCATCTTTGGTAGTATCTGATTTATAAGAAAGAAACATCTGGTGGAAATCGTCTTGTTTGAAGTCGAACCACGCTTCCATGGCTACCGAGAAATACTCATTAGATGGCTGAATATCGTAAATTTTCGCCACTTGAACGCCGAGTTTGACATCGCAATAAGTCAAACCTTGTGAGTTTGTCGCGTTTTTCGTGTGACTCTTGATATATCCAGCCCAAGGATCGGAGGCGGTGGCAGAACCATCAATAAATTTTTGAGAAGTGGAATCGACGTTGTTGTTGGCAAACTTGCTTAAAGAAGAATTGCGATCGTTAATGATGGTGACGGCGGAATAAGTAGTGAATGCCACGAGCGGCACGAGAACTAGTAAAAGGCTTAAATAAAGTTTGGTACGAGCGGCGTGCGATAAGACCCGGTAGTTGCGGGTAATGTAGTGTTTGTTTTTGTAATAATTCATCGTCTCCGTAAGGTCGTTGCGTTGAATGGCTGCAAGGTCCTCGTCAATGGAGAGTTCAGAGTATTCAGGAAGCTTCTCTTCGTCATCGAGAAGCATCTTTGGGGGCAAAGAAAAATAAACGGCTGCTTTCCGCATGATGGAACGGGACGGAATATCGTAACCGCTATCTAGGCGATGCCACTTCGGAAGTGACAAGCTGAGAGCCCGAGCAAGAGTTAATCCATCCGCGTTTTGTGTAAGATATTTATCCAAATAACGCAGTTTCCCGGTTCTTTGTTCGAAACCATAATCTTCATTTTCAGGAAGATTGATCTTGGGATCAGAAAGCGTTTTATACGTAATATTTGAAAAGGCTTTTTCGAGGCGCCACTTCATGAAGAATGTGGGCTTTGCACGACCAGCGCAAATAGCGTCAATCGCGCTTTGATTGGTGTGTAAGAAATCACTTGGCTCAAGACCCTGTTTTTTCACATAAGAGAGCAAGGTAACAAACTTGCTGCTGAAAACGTCTTGTTCCTCTTTGTGCGGCGGCTCGACATTTGATGAATCCAAAGGTTGCTTTTCTTCAGCCATAGCTAGTCACCTCAATTAATCTATTTTAACGCATTATCAAAGAACTCGTGAGACACGAAAGAGGATAAAGGAAAAAAGTAACAATAGTTTGTTATCTTTACTTAACAATTAAAGAACGGAAAAATGCACACTCATCACCGTTGGCTTGAATAGCATGTTCTTCGTTAATGGTGCAATGAAAGACGTGCTGAAGCTTGTCGCCTTCTTTGGATGTGTACTCTTTGAACTTATAAGGTACACCAACTTCATCCAGCCTTTTTTCTAGAGGCAAGTTATAGTCCTTAATAAAATCTTTTTCACCCGTGAAAATATAACAAGGGCAGAACTGTTTCGTGATGTTCGCGAGTGTCTCATAACGAGGATCGTTTTCGTTTCTCTTTTTTCCAAGATACCAGTCCCACATAAGTTTGGCTGTATCGTCGCCTTTGTATGGCGTTCCGAGCTTGCAATAAAGGCCGCAATTAAGGCCTAATCCGCGAATTCCGACCCTAATTTGCAGGGAAAATAGCTTTTTATATTCGGGGTTGGTAGCTATCGCTTCGTACTGGGCGCTCATCTGCGCGCCGCCTGAATCTCCAACCAAGAAAACATTCTTCAAATCAAATCCATATTTGATCGCGTTCTCACTTATCCAAGTCATCGTATCATCGAGGTCGATAAGTGGACTTGGGAATTTTCTTTCAGGAGCCAACACATAGTTGAAACAAACAACCGCAAATCCGCGCCTCGCTAGATCCTTGGCATAGAGGTGATAAATTTCTTTATCCCCATAAAGCCATCCGCCGCCATGAACTACGACTAGAAGGGGAAGTGGGCCTTCTTTCCCTTCGGGGCGATAAACATCAAGCTTGTGCCAACGCCCACATCCTTTGGCATATCTCAAATTACGAAAAGAAACGATTCCAGATGGCTCCGGAATTTGACGATTCCGTTTCAAATCCATCTTTTTCACATAATGGCGAATTAATAAAAACTTTAATGACATATATCATATTTTGGCACAAAAAAGAGGCCGTGATTAAGCGGCCTCGGTTTCTTTACATTAGGCGATTTTATTATCGCGACGAATGACCACTTGGTCGTCGGCAACGTCGACGACGAATTTTTCCGTCGTGTTAACTTCGCCTTTCACGATCGCGTTTGCGACCGCCGTCTCGACTTGGTCCTGAATAAAGCGACGAATTGGTCGGGCACCATACTCTGGCGAGAAGGCACTGTCGAGAATCCATCTCTTCAATTTCTCAGTGAAGTCGAAGGAGTAGAACTGCTCTACCAGCCTGTCCTGGAGTTCACCAAGCATCTTTTCGACGATCTTGTACTGAACATCCTTATTAAGAGGATTGAAGTACACGATTTCGTCAATACGATTTAGGAACTCAGGCTTAAAGGTCTGATGGAGCAGCGGCTCCACTCTCTCACGATGGCCCTCGAGGATGTCCTCGCTGCCAAGGTTGGAAGTCATGATGATAATGGTGTTCTTGAAGTCGACGAGACGGCCTTGGCTATCAGTCAAGCGGCCATCATCGAGAATCTGGAGGAGCAAATTGAGCACTTCCGGATCAGCTTTTTCAACCTCATCAAAAAGCACCACTGAATAAGGATTACGACGGACCTTTTCCGTTAATTGGCCGCCTTCTTCGTAACCAACATAGCCTGGAGCCGCGCCAATTAAACGAGAAACGCTATATTTCTCCATATATTCAGACATATCGATACGAATGATATTGTTCTCGTTGTCAAAGAGGGCTTCGGCAAGAGCACGGGCGACTTCGGTTTTACCAACGCCAGTCGGGCCAAGGAACAAGAACGAACCAATAGGACGGTTCGGGTTCTTGATACCAGCTCTTTGACGAAGAATGGCGTTACTGACCAAAGTGATAGCTTGGTCTTGGCCGATAACACGTTTCGCGAGCGTGTCTTTTAAATCCAAAACCTTTTCGCGATCACCTTTCTCAATGCGCGAGACAGGGATACCTGTCATCTTAGAAACAATCTTAGCAATAGCCTCCTCATCAACAACCTCATCAACAAGGTGATCTTGGGCTTTAGATGCTAGTTCTAAATCTGATATTCTCTTTTCGTAATCTGGGATCTCCTTGTATTGGAGTTCGCTGGCTCTTTCGTATTCGCCGTGTGAGAAGGCTACGCCCAAATCAAACTTTGCCTTTTCAAGTTTACCTTTTAAATTTTTAACCTCAGAGATTTGGCTCTTCTCAACCTCCCACTCTTTGTTCAGTTGATCCATTTGCTTCTGAGCAGATTCAAGCTCGTTTTGCAGGGATAATAGGCGTTTTTGAGAGGATTCGTCCTTTTCTTTAGACAAGGCAACTTTTTCAATTTCCAACTGTCTAATTTTGCGATTAACCTCATCAAGTTCGGTCGGCATGGATTCGATTTCGACCTTGATTCCAGCGCACGCTTCATCGACGAGATCAATTGCCTTATCTGGCAAGAAACGATTGGTGATGTAACGGTTCGACAAAGTGGCAGCGGCAACAAGAGCCCCGTCGGTGATTTTGACACCATGGTAAGACTCATAGCGTTCCTTTAAACCACGCAGAATACTTATCGTATCCTCGACCGTCGGCTCACCAATGAGAACTGGCTGAAAACGACGTTCAAGAGCGCGATCCTTTTCAATGTATTCGCGATACTCATTTAGGGTAGTGGCACCAATGCAATCAATCTCGCCACGGGCAAGCAACGGTTTGAGCATGTTGCTGGCGTCCAACGCGCCATCAGCGCGTCCGGCTCCTACGATAAGGTGAATTTCATCAATAAAAAGAATGATATTTCCGTCCGAGGCTTTGATCTTATTGAGAACAGCTTTTAAGCGCTCCTCAAACTCTCCGCGGTATTTGGCCCCGGCGACCAACGCGCCCATATCGAGCTCGTAAATCTCTTTATCCTTTAAAGTAGTAGGAACATCATCTTTAACAATACGTTCGGCGAGGCCCTCGATGATGGCGGTTTTGCCAACGCCAGGTTCACCAATAAGGATAACGTTATTCTTGGTCTTACGAGCCAAGATCTGAATGACCTTCCAAATCTCTTCGTCACGACCAATAACAGGGTCAATTTTCCCTGCTTTAACAGACTCATTTATATTGCGTCCAAACTTATCCAAAACATGTTCGTCTTGGGAGTAGTCTTCCATTCCATCTTGTCCCATCATAAAACTTTGCCTCCTTAAATCTACAACGCCATTATAGCCTATAATTTAGCACTCGCAAGTCTAGAGTGCTAACAATAAGGTTAAAACACTTGCCTGGACCATTAAAACACAGTGTTGACGGCTCTTCTATAACTATGCAAAATTTTTAAAAATCTTTGCAAATTAGGGTTACTTTGAGTTTTGCTTGGCAAAATAAACCAAATAAAAAAGGAGGTCTAGTTTCCTAGATCTCCTTCTGAAGTTGGAGTTTATTCCGCTTCGATTTCGGCGATTTCGACCTCCATGCCAGAGATGGGAACGAAGTTGTTTTCGCTACCGCATTTTGGGCACTTACGGTCGTGCTTGGCGATAAGGAATACCTTACCACATTCGTTGCAGCGACCCTTGGCCGGAATGATCTTTATTTTGAGTTCGGTTTTCGCAAAGTCCGTATCCAACGTCGCGGCTGTCCAGCAATCGGACATGTAACGTGGAACGACAAGCGAGGCTTCACCCAAATTTAAGGTTACCGATTTAAGTTTTTTGACGCCGTTTTCCGAGCAGATTTTTTTCAAGGAATCAATCAGCTCGAAGGCGATGCCCATCTCGTGCATTACTTGATGGACTCTTTCCGTTTCTTCGCGGCCTTTAAGATGTCGTCCTTGGCGACTTTCTGCTTCTTGCCTTTTCCAGTGAAGAGAATCTTCACGTTGCGGGCAAGAATGTGGCCAACGCTCTGCGGGGCAATTTGCTCATAAGTAAGGTTGCCTTGGTCGAAGCGTCTTTCAAGATGGATGGCATCGAACTTGCAGCGTGTGGTGCAAAGTCCACAGCCAACGCACATTGTTTCATCAACATACGTCCGGCCGCACTTTAAGCAGCGGCCACACTCGGCTTTGACCTGAGCTTCAGTGAAGGTGGCGCGATCATCGCGCATCTTATCCTTAACTTCAACGTGGCCGATTTCTTGACGAGGAGTGTTGTCCCAGCCTTGAACATTGATGTTGTCTTTGTCGAGAGCGTATTTAGCAAGGTACGGATTCTGGACACGGCCAACGGTNTGGCTCTGCCCTGGATGNACGTGACGGTGCATCGATTCAGCACCTTCTTTGCCTGTCGCGATAGCATCGATGGCGAAACGAGCGCCATGATAGCAATCGCCGCCGGCATAGATATCCGGATCGGCAGTCTGATAAGTAAGAGGATCCGCTTCGATGCGGCCACGAGTAACCACGGCCTTCGTGCCATCGAGAAGCTTGCCCCATTCGAAGGACTGACCAATGGCGGCTAAGAAGAAGTCGCACGGAACTGTAATTAACTGATTCTCGTCGTAGGACGGATTGAACTTATGATCTTTGTCGAAGACGGCAGTGCATTTCTTAAGAACGACTTCGGTAACATGGCCTTTGTCGTCCTTGTGGAACTCTTTCGCGCCCCACATATTGTTGATTTTAACGCCCTCCGCTTCGGCTTCGGCGACCTCATCCTTAGCGGCCGGCATAATGTCGCGGCTCTCCAAGCAATAGATCTCGACGCTGTCGGCACCATAACGAACGGCGGTTCTCGCGACGTCGATAGCGACGTTGCCAGAGCCCATGACGATGACTTTGCCATGAAGTTTCGGAGCAGTGCCAAGATTGACCTTGCGTAAGAAATCAACGCCAGAGATAACACCATCAGCTTCCTCGTTAGGAACGCCAAGTTTACGACCACCCTGCGCGCCAATGGCAACGTAGAAGGCTTCATAACCCTGCTTCTTAAGATCAGCAATGGTAACGTCTTTGCCAACTTCGACGCCGGTCTTGAACTCGACGCCCATTTCTTTAATAACTTCGATTTCGGCCTCGACAACGTTCTTTTCAAGACGGAACGAAGGGATGCCAAGAGTCAACATACCACCAAGCTTCTTCTCTTTTTCGAAGACGGTGACGGTATAGCCCATTTCAGCGAGATAGTAAGCACAGCTTAAGCCGGCAGGACCGGCGCCGATGACGGCCATCTTGTGGTCGTGGTATTCCGGGTGCTTAACGCTCGGGATAACGCGCGTATCTTCGTCCAAATCAAGCTGAGAGACGAATTTTTTGATTTCATCAATAGAAACAGCCTTATCAAGTGTGCCACGGGTGCAAGCATCCTCGCACTTCTTGTTGCAAACACGTCCGCAAACGGCCGGGAACGGGTTCTTGTGTTTAATCAATTCAAGAGCTTCGGCATAACGACCTTCTTTTGCAAGTTCGATATAACCCTCAATAGAGATGTGGGCTGGGCAAGCGACCTTGCACGGAGCGGTTCCGGTTTCCTTCATGATCAACTCACGGTTGAAACGGAAGTCCGGGTTCCACTTATCTGGTCCCCACTTATGGTCGTAAGCGCGTAAAGGTTCTTCGATTTCAATCGGTTTCTTGTTTTCGAGACGTTCGCCCATCTTTAAGGCGTTCATCGGGCAAACCTCAACGCATTCGCCACAGGCGACGCATTTTTCCGGATCAACAACCGAGCAATAGTTGGAACGAACGAGAGAGTTGGTGTGGAAATATTCGCCAGTTCTTAAACTGAAGCAGGAGCAACCACAGCAGTTGCACATAGCGTGGGTCTTGCCCGAGCCATCAATGTTTGGCATTTCGTGCATCAAACCATTGGCTTCGGCTTTTTTGATAATGGCAAAGGCTTCTTCTTTGGTAATCTTGCGGCCGCGTCCAGTCTTAATGAAGTCACGGGCGGCTTCGTTAAACTGCATGCACATATCATCTTCAAGGTGACCGCATCCTTCGTTCATCAAACGGCGGGAAGTACGGCAAGAGCAATTGGCAACCGTGATATCAGTCGCGGTATTGATATAATGCGAAAGCTCTTCCCATTCCTTGTGATCTGGATTGTCTTTGATGGAAGATTCGATAGGAATGACCCTCATAACACCATGGCCAACCGGAAGGTTGCCAGTGAGAGGCATAATGCGCTTAATGGTGTATTCGGCAAACGACTGAGCAATGATCGGATGAGCTTCAACCAATTTGACGTTATTGACCATGGCTTCCATGATTCCCGGAACGAAAATAGGAATGTGGTAGCCCATTTGAGGTTTTCCGTCTGGACCCGGCTCGACTTTCGGGTCGGTAGGGTCGCATGTACAAAGACCGATTTGGGCCATCTGGTCCAAAATCGGAGAGATTTGCTCAACCGACATCTTGTTCATTTTCGCAAGAGCGGGAACTGAATAGTGGTGGCGGAGTTTCATCGTTAAGCCAACCTTGGCTTGCTCGTCAGTGACGACGCAGGCTAAAGCGTTGTATTCCGGATCGCCAGGAATGACATGAACACCCGGCAAATCTTGAATGTGATTGCAAAGTTTTGTGATGATTTTCCGTTCTTTTTCACCAGCCGGAAGGGTGTTTTTCTTCGGGCCTTCCTTATAGCGCTCTTCGGCGAAATGTTGATCGTCGACACGTAATTTCGGTTCTTCTGCCATAAATACTCCTTTTCCTGTATTAGTTAGGCTTTTTGATAAGCCTTGACAGCCTTAACGATATAATCGGCTAGCTCGTCCATACCCATGCCGGTTTTGGCTGAGATGGGGAAGAAAACNGCTTTAGGATTCAATTTNANAATNCGTTCTTCAGCTTTTTTGATATCNAAGTCGAANACNGAGATGGTGTCCATNTTTGAGAACACAAAGAGGTGGCTCACGGTGAACATCAACGGATATTTAAGAGGTTTATCNTCGCCNTCNGGGATGGAGAGAATTGTCATATTGAGGGTGGCTCCGGTATCGAATTCGGCTGGGCACACAAGATTGCCGATGTTTTCAAGAATCACAAGATCTAACCCATCCACTCCAAAGCTTTCAATGCCCTCTTGGGTCATTTTAGCGTCCAAGTGGCATTCTCCAGAGGTATGAAGCTGAATGGTTTTAACGCCAGTCTTCTCTTCAATCGTCTCGGCATCCACGGTCGCATCCATATCCGCTTCCATAACACCGATGTGAAGTTTGTCCTTCAAACGGTTGATCAAAGAAACGAGCATGGTCGTCTTGCCAGAGCCTGGGCTGGACATGAGATTGATCAAAAAGACTTTCTTGTCTTTCAGCTCATGACGAAGTTCAGCGGCCCGAGCATCGTTGTTAGCGAAAACAGACTGTTTTACTTTCAGTACACGAACGCTATCCATGAAAAACTCCTTGCTGGTTTATTCTAAACCATCGGGGCTGAAAAATAATAGACAGTTTCGGACATCTGGTGCACTTTTGTACACATGTCGACCAAAAAAGTGAGAAGAGGTCGAAGCAACTTCGGGCAATCCGTATTTCGGTAAAAATGACAAAGTTTATCAATAAAAGATTTTTTCAGTAAAAGATTACCTCGTAATGGTCTTGTGTAAGCCCTTTCATGGATATAAGATAATGTATATCGTGTCGGTCGGTTGCCCGACTGAATACAAAAGAGGCAATAAAATGGCTAAAAGAAGAAATGACATTGATAAAAAGAACTTCATTTCCGCCGCCGAAAAATTGATTCTCGATAAAGGCGCCAACGATTTTTCATTAGCAGACTTAGCGAAAAAAATGGGCATTTCGAAGGGCACTCTTTATTACTATTATCCAAGTAAAGACGACCTAATACTGGACATTATTGAGGAACATATGGGCCAGCTCAACGTCGATTATGTTGATTGGCTCAATCGTCATAAGGATGACTGCATTACGGAAGAGAGGTTCTTGGATGTCATTCTCTTCAAAGGCGTCAAACTCTTCAACCGTTCGAAAATGCATATATATCTTCTTAATGAGTGCATACGCGGGAACGAATCCTTGAGGGGCCGTTATGTTGAACTGTGGGACATGTGGCAAAAGAAACTCCAAGATGGTTTGCGCGAGGTCTTCAAAGGTGAGCCAGACAAAGAAGGCTATGCCTATATGCTGATGCTCATCATTGACGGAATGGCGGTCCAAGAAGCCCTTGGTCACAGCAATGACGAAATGATTGAAAGAATGAAGAAGATTTTGGTTGCCAAAGGAGAAATCAATGCCTAATTTAAAGAGATTTCAGAAAATTTTAGCGAAAAATTATCCTCAGTTTTCGGCCACTTTGAAAGATGATTGTGTTGTCCTAACTGGCGAAGCAGACAAATATGAAGATTTGGTTCATGCTGGGCAGTTGGCAGCTAAGAGCAAACTCTTCTATGGGGTCATTAATAACATCACATTAAAAGGTTTCACTCCAAAGCCGATTAAATCCCCATCGCTCATTGATCATAATCTCGAAGGACGCCATATAGATGTTCTCGTCATTGGCGGTGGCATTACTGGCTGCGCGATTTTGCGTGAACTCTCGAAATACGACATGAGTTCGCTTCTCGTCGAAAAAGAAGAAGACCTAGCTTTAGGGGCCTCCAGCCGCAACGATGGTTGCGTCCACGTTGGTATCGATTTGCCAAAGAANAGCCTCAAACTGAAATACCTTGTTAGATCGCGAAAATTCTATGAGCAAATGTGCAAAGACTTGGATGTTCCTTATCGCCAAGACGGGCAATCCATTGGTTTTACCAATTGGTGGTTAAAACTGCTTGCTGGACCGGTCTTAAAACTAAAAGCCAAAATCAACCACGTCCCTGGCGGAGTCAAGATTTTAAGCCGCAAACAATTCCTAAAGATCGAACCAAACCTCGCTGATGATATTAAGTTTGGCGTTTTGCTCCCAGGTGGAGCCTGCACTTCTCCGTATGAACTAACGATAGCCTTAGGGGAATCGGCGGTCAAAAACGGAGCGGAAGTATCTCTTAACACCATCGTCGAAAGTATGGACGTAAAAGATGGACAAGTTGTCTCGGTAAAAACGAACCGTGGAACGATATACCCAAAAATTGTCATTAACGCAGCTGGCGCTTATAGCGACGTCATTGCCGATATGATGGGAGACCGTTTCTTCACTATTCACCCAAGAAAAGGAACCGATTCTATCATCGATAAGGCCATTGAGCCGATGCTAAGCAGAACATCTACAACCGCCTATCCAAAACTCGGTGAAGAAAAACGCACCCATTCAAAAGGAGGCGGCGTCATGCCGACCGTCGATTTGAATACCTTGGTAGGGCCGGACGCCATTGAGGTGCCAGACCGGGAAGACTTCTCTACGGATAAAGCCAGTGTTGATTTGGTTTTTAATAAGCAAAAGAAATCGATGAAAAACCTCTCGGAACGCGACATCATTACTTATTTCGCGGGTATCCGTGCGGCCACGTACGAAGAAGATTTCGTGGTTCAAAAGGGCAAATGGACCAAGAACGTAATTCATGCGGCCGGAATCCAGTCGCCAGGTGTTACAGCAGCTCCTGCCATTGCTCAAGACGTGGCTTTTTGGGCCAGCCAAATGATGCAAGCCAAGCCAAAAGAAAATTGGGATCCAATACGTAAAGGAATCGTTAAAACTCGCTTCCTTTCGGACGGAGAGCGCGATCGCTTAATCAAAGAAAATCCTTTATACGGCCATATTGTTTGCCGTTGCGAAGAAATCTCGGAAGGCGAAATCGTGGATGCCGTTCACTCAATCATTCCGCCTACTACTATTGACGGGATAAAACGTCGAGTGAGAGCGGGAATGGGGCGCTGCCAAGGAGGATTCTGCCAGCCGTTGGTAGTTGCCATTATGGCCCGTGAAGAAAAGCGCGATCCATTAACCATAACGAAGAAAGGCGAAAGCCCACTTTTCTATCGTCGTAGCAAGGAGGACAAATAACATGTTTGACTACGATGTCATCGTTATTGGTGGTGGCCCAGCCGGCTTAGCCGCAGCAGCCACAGCCGCCAATAACTCCGCAAAAACCCTCTTAATTGAACGCGAAGCCAAGCTAGGAGGCATACTTAAACAATGCATCCACGATGGTTTTGGCGTCACTCGTTTTAATGAAAAATTAGCCGGACCCGAATACGCCTATCGGGAAATTCAAAAACTNCAAGGAACGAAAGCGGAAATCAGTCTCCTGACCTTTGTAACCAAACTCGNAAAAATAGAAGGTGGTTACCAAATCACGGTCGTGAAACCAGAGGGGGTCTTCCGTTTCACCACAAAGANCCTTATTTTGGCTACTGGCTGCCGTGAAAGAACCTCAAAACAAGTTGCCATTCACGGCACGAACCCAGAGGGCGTAATGACCGCTGGCCAAGCTCAGTATTACATCAATATCATGGGTCTCATGCCAATCAAAGAATGCGTAATNCTCGGATCGGGCGACATCGGTCTCATCATGGCTCGTCGTATCAGCCTGGAAGGNGGNCATGTNGAAGGGGTTTACGAAGCCAAGAGCACNCCATCGGGCCTCGCCAGAAACATTGCTCAATGCCTTACGGATTTCAACATTCCGCTTCATTTATCCCATACCGTCACAAAAGTCTTTGGCGTCGATCGCCTAGAGGCGGTAGAGATTTCTGAAGTCGATGAGAAAATGAACCCAATCAAAGGAACGGAAAGAATCGTGAAATGCGATTCTCTCATTCTCTCGGTTGGCTTAATCCCAGAAAACGAATTAGCAAAGAGCCTGGGGGTGGCATTAGATCAAGTCACCAAGGGACCGGTGGTGGACCAAAACTTCCAAACATCGCTTCCTGGTGTTTATAGCTGTGGCAATGCGATGCACGTCAATGACTTAGCTGATTATGTTTCAGAATCCGGAGAAGTTGCTGGCAAAGCCGCGGCCTTAACCGCCCCGAGCATCGGGCAAAAGGAGCCCGTGCTTCATAGCAAAGAAATTGGATATGTGGTCCCAGAAGGAATCGATTTCCAAAAACCTCTCGAAAATCTCATCTTCTATTTCCGCGTTCGCGATGTTTATAAGAACAAGATTCTGAAGGTCTATCTTGATGATGAGATGGTCTTCAAAAAGGTTTACCTTACCTTAAGACCGCCCGAGATGGAACGTCTCACCTTAACTTTGCCCCATAAAGGCAAAATCAACTTCGTATTGGAGGATATGGCCAAATGAAGGAATTCACATGTATCGTCTGCCCGAACGGCTGCTCGCTCGTCTATGACGAGGCCAAGCACACTTGCACAGGCAATAAGTGCCCACGAGGCGCCAAATACGCCGAAACCGAATGCACAAACCCGCAACGAACCATCTGTTCCAGCGTCAAAACAACGCTAAAGGAGTATCCGGTCATCTCCGTGAGGACCAGTCACGAAATCCCGAAGAAATTGATTCCTGACGTTATGAAAGAAATCAACAAAGCCGTAATAGAAGATTATCTTCCCATCAATAGCGTAGTCATCCCGAACGTGCTTGGCACCGGCGTTGACATCATTACGACCACCCCGATGGTCAAAGGAGAAAGCAAATGAGCAAACCGTACAAAGATTTCGAGCCGAAATGGTTCTATGGCAAAGTGCCATCCAACAGCTATCGCAGCATCTTCAAGTGGGGCGATCCTGACTTCGTGAAAGTTCCCAAAGAGAAACTATATAAGATGCTAAAGCAACGTTTTAACATGACCGACAAAGATTTTGACCATTACAGCGCGGATTTGGGACTTGATCCAGTCAATTTCGACCTCAAGCAAAAAGTAGTCAAAGAAGACGATTTGGCATTTTTACGCGTGATTTATGGGGATAATTACGTCAAAACCGACCCCTATTCCCGTTTGTCGGTCGCCTATGGCAAAACAATGTATGACCTTCTAAGGCTCCGCCAAAAGAAAGTCGAAAACGTTCCCGATGTCGTTGTCTATCCTGACACCAAAGAACAAATCGAGAAGACGGTTGCCTATTGTGACGAACACCGCATTCCCTTATATGTCTATGGTGGTGGTTCCTCTGTCACTCGGGGCGTCGAATGCATGAAGGGCGGCATCTCGCTCGACATGAGGCTCCGTTACAACAAAGTTCTCTCGTTTAATGAAGTCGACCAAACCATCACCGTCCAGACAGGCCTATCGGGACCGGCTTTGGAAAAATGGCTTAACGATGCCAAGAAAGACGGCCATGGCAAACGGGCTTATACCTGTGGCCATTTCCCACAGTCTTTTGAGTACAGCTCCGTTGGTGGCTGGGTCGTGACGAGGGGCGCAGGCCAAAATAGCACCTATTATGGCAAAATCGAAGACATCGTTTTGTCACAAAGATATGCCACGCCAATCGGTGTAATTGAGACGTCTCACGCCCCAAGAGAAGCGACNGGGCCTTCTATCAACCAGATAATGATGGGGAGCGAAGGAACCTTCGGTGTCTTAACAGAAGTTACTTTAAAGGTGTTCCGCTTCATGCCGGAAAACCGCAAACGCTTCTCATATATGTTCAAAGATTGGAAGACCGCCCAAGAAGCCTGCCGAGAAATGATGCAATGCGAATGTGGCCACTCAAGTGTGTTTCGCTTAAGCGATCCAGAAGAAACATCCATCATGCTGACTCTTTATGGCGTCGATGAGACTCCGCTACCGAAAATAATGGCCATGCGCGGCATCAAAGTCGGCGATTGCTGCATGTTCTTGGGCTTTACCGATGGCGAAAAGGGCTTCTCGAAGAACGTAGCCCATAAGATTGCCAAAATCGCCCATCATTATCACGCAATGAGCATGACTGGCTTGGTTACCAAGGGCTGGGAGAAAGGCCGTTTCAACGATCCGTACATGCGCGACTCAATGCAAGACTTTGGCATCATGACCGATACCTTGGAGTGCTCGGTTAACTGGAGCAACATGGAACAGGTCTATGAGGAGGTCCGCAAATTCTGCAAGAGCCGCCCGAACACCATCGTGACGACTCACTTGTCCCATGCTTACCCGCAAGGCGCTAACCTCTATTTCATCTTTATCGCAAAAATGAACGATTTGGATGAATACAAGAAGTACCAGGACGGAATTCTTAACGCCATCCAAAAGAGCGGAGCTGCCATGAGCCATCACCACGGCATTGGTAAATCCTTCGCCCCATGGCTAGAGGGCTCGTTAGGCGTGACAGAATACTCAACCTTCAGAGCTCTTAAAGCCCATTTCGATCCGCATGGCATCATGAATCCAGGCGGAACCTTAGGCTTAGACCTTGCGCCTGAGCAAAAGATTGCGAAAGACGAACCATTAAAAGACATAAAACTCTAGACGATAAAAAAGATGCCGTTGCAATCGCTTCGGCATCTTTTATTTTTGCAAAAACCCTTCAAATTAGGGCTAAGTTATTGCAAAAGCCCGCTATTTATTAGAAGGTCTCATCAATCTTGTGGGCGGCTTTATATCCAAACAAATCAGAGATCAAAGTGGACAAATATCCAACCAAGAACATGAACGGGATATTGATTAACCATTCAAGCATACAAGTCTGAAAGGTTTGACCAGGAACCAAATAAAAATTAACCAGCATTGAGACGGGCGAAATAATGAAATAGAAAATGCAGCTACTGATAAAGGTGGCTAAAAGTCGATAAGGAAGATTGCCGGTATAGGTGTCGTTTTTGATATGAAAGAGACCGGTGAACCAACGGCCGATGGCGGTAAGCGGCACAAATAGGCCGATAAGCATGGCGATGGTGAATGAGACGGCAAAGTTGATCCCAAGGTTAGCCCAATTGATAGTGGGAGATGCGATTAAAGCCCCAGCAAGGCCCAAGGCAAAGCAGACTGGAATGTTAACGAGAATGTTGTAGACGAGTTTACTGGTTGTGATTTTCATACGTTTGGCCCAAGCCAAGCGGAAATACTAATAGAGAACGGACCCAATGACAAGCACTTTATGAATGATTGACAAATTTTGGCGTAATTGTAAATGGCCTAAACTCATCTGTGGTTTAGGCAAAAAGACCCAAAACAAATAAAAAGGTCAATGGTAGTCGATTTACACACCATTGACTCACGTCTCTATTTCTTTCGGCACCTATATAATATCGCAATTTTATGAAATGCCAAATCGGTTATTATTTACCAAATGTAAGCCCTTACATTTTTACTGATTTAGAACTGAGATGACATCTACATTATTCGGTATGTCGGTATTTTTATATCACTTTAAAACTTTTACAATTGACAATGAAAATGCTGGACTAATAAGTTGTTTTGAGTGAGAAATAATAACAATTACGCGTTAACAATGGCCTTAATGAACTTAAGGGCATTATCGTAGCTCATGAATTTGTCTTTGTTAGCGGCCTTGTCGAGATTCTTGACGACAGCGGCCTCTGGATGGAACTGGAAACCAACTTCGTATCTCTTGTCCGATCTTTCAATGCACTCAATCATATCAAGGCCATCGGTTGCGGTGGTCCCCGTGACAGTCAACTTTGTGTTCTCTACGCTTAATAAGGCCTGGTGATGCCAAGAAGGCACATTCTCTACCGTCGTGGTGCCGGCAATCTTATAAAGCCTCGAATCCGCTTTAGCGGTCACATTGTGCGGAGCGTAATCGCGGTAAGCATCGCCAACCTTTTCATTGCGGTGCTCGTAATGATAGTCGAGACCATGCGCTTTGAAATAGGTCGGAATATCCTGCATGACGGTAGCGCCAGAGAAGACACCCAGCATCTGCATTCCCCTGCAGAACCCCATTAGTTTAATATCGTTGGACACGCAATAAGACATGGTTAAATAATCTGAAACATCACGCGTCGCGTTGTAATCCTTTTCCGCTTCAATGCCATGCCATTCCTCTGGCGTTGCAAAGAGAGTCGGAGAAATATCTTCGCCACCCGTAAAGACCACCGTGTCGATAGAGCCAATCACGTCTTTGATATTCGAATTAGCATAATTGTTGGCCCTAATCTTTTTGGCATAATCAAGCTTTAGAATGCCATTCGAATCAACACAATCGCTTTGAAGTTTTCCATCCGTACCATAAGTGACGTCGCTAGAAATGCCTTGCTTAAGCAACACAGGGGTCGCCCCGACCTCTTTGATGGCCCGGCACATATTGGTATAGAACTCGGAGTCCAAGTCGCTACGCCAAGCAATGCCGATTTTCTTACTCGAAGATCCGCAAGAAGCCACNCTACAAANGGAAATTANCCNAACCAATAAAGCCAATAAACGCTTGCCGTTTTTGTTAACGCCCAAAGATCTGCTCTCGTTTGAAATGTCCTTCATTTCGGTTTGCCTCCTTTGGGCAAAAAACACTGGAATTGATTAAAATTTACTTTAGCATCTTTTGCCATACGGGGTTATCGCTAGATTTTCACAAATAAGAAGACATGACGGTTTCCGCAAATTCACATAAACCGAAAAACCTTTAAGTTCCTAATCTCATGGAGTAAAAAGAAATAAAGGAAAAAGATGATCTCCTTGGAGAAAATCGATAACAGAAACCTCGATGAGGCGTTACGACTGAACGCCATTATTTTTCCGAAGTATTGCGCGAAAAATAATTATCTCGAATCCATTGAAGGCAAAACCAATAGCGTCTTTTGGATCGTTAAATCCGAAGGCCGTTCAATCGGAATCTGCGGCATCTATGTTTTGCCGATCGATCCGCAAACCGCTTGGCTGGGTTGGTTTGGAATGTTGCCTGAAGATCGACGAAAAGGTTATGGCCGTGAGACCATAGCTAAATTTGAACAAGAAGCCAAAAACCGAGGTTGCCTTTTTGCCAGGTTATTTACCAACCGATACCATAACGATGTGGCCTTTGCCTTTTATGAAAGCCAAGGATATTCTTCGGAGCCCTATATGTGTCCAGATGAAGACGGCTGGAAGAGATATCCGATTGTGATTTTTAGCAAATCGTTAAGCGATAAACCTTTGGTGCCATGGGGCAATAAAAACATCCACTTCAATGAGCAAATAGCTAAGCAGATTTACAGCAAATAACCCTGCAAAACACGTCCGCTTTGCTTTTTAGGCATTTACACGGCCGCCAAGCGAAACCACTTTTATGGGCTAGCAAAAAAACGTTCCTCACGGGAACGCCAATCCGGTATCTTCGGGTTTCCCAAGCCAGTCGGATTATCTGACCCCATCATTATATAACGAATCATTTGGTCGCCAAGTCAGCACTCGCGAAAAACGCGATTAATTGCTTTTCGGCATTATCGACGTTTTCAACAAGCGGTAACAAACAAAACCTTAATGGTCATAAAATGGCTCTCAGCGCGCCTACAATAACATCTTGAAATCAGGCAAAATATGAAAAAATCTGTTATTGCGTTGATAGCCGCAGTTATATGCGTAAGCGCTTGTGATGTTGGCGAATCGTCTTATTCAAAAATAGAGACCAACGCTACTCAAAGCTGGACCAGCGACAGCACAAAGGCCTCGTCCTCGAAGACTCAAACTTCGACTAGAACGACGAGCTCTTCTTCTCAAACCGACAGCACGAAAACTTCATCGAGCAGCGCCTCTTCTTCCACAACGGCAACTTCATCAAAGAAAACCTATAGCGTCATCAGCGGGACCATTACCATGAATTTCCCGACATACGCTCCGGGACCAATTAGCGGAAACATCGATCCCGGTAAAGGAATTACAGTATCTGCTGGTTTGCCGATTTCTTATTGCGTTTTTTCTGGGGCGCAAAGCAATAAAAATCCACCTCTTCAAGGGGTGGTTTTTCACATATGCCTATAAGGCTTGATGCTGGCAGGGCCGATAACGGCCCCCTCTGACGGCTGCCCAATTGCCTTTGTCACCCTTACCTACCCGTAAACGGGTCCTTGTACTCCTTCAGGCACTTCCTGTCTTCGACCTGGTCCTCGAGCTCCTGGTTCCTGATGTAGTTCTGGACGGTCGTTTTGTTCAGCCCCACCGTGGATACGTAGTAGCCCTCGGACCAGAAGTGCCTGCTTCCGTAGTTGTATTTGAGATTCGCGTGCTCGTCGAAGATCATGAGGCTCGTCTTCCCTTTCAGGTACCCCATGAACGACGACACGCTCATCTTCGGCGGTATCCGCACCAGCATGTGGATGTGGTCCGGCATCGCGTGGGCCTCGATGATCTCGACGCCTTTGTACTCGCAGAGCCGCCGGATGTACTTCCCGATGTCGGTCCGCAATTTCGCATATATCGCTTTTCTGCGATATTTCGGAGTGAACACGATGTGGTACTTACAGTCCCACCTCGTATGCGCTAAACTACTCGTGTCATCATTCTTGATGGCCATGAAAAAATCCTCCTTCCAGGGGAAAGGCAACTGAGCAATTGCCATTCTACCAAGGAGGATTTTTCCTTTCCATCACCGCTACCGCTTCCTCATCTCTCGCCCGCATAGCAGGCGGTTTTAAAGACGCGCCCCTTTGCAGGCGCGTCTAACCAAAGCGGCAACGCCGCCTTCGTTAATACCTCGAGTTTAAAAGTGCATTGGAATAATGGTGTCATCTTTCGTTCTGCGCTACTAGATATTAAGTGCACCACAAAAACAACGGGCTCAGTACAACTTATCAGTGGCGACTCTTACGATAACCATTCAATAGAAGCCAATAGTTATAACGACATAAGCTTTACTGATACGAAAACAGAAAGCTTGAGTTATATCACTTCTTTTAATTTTTCCGGAGATTACGGCGCAACCAGTGATTTCGTTGCTATTCTTTCGAAAATTGCTTTTAATGTTTTGGCCTAAAAGCGCATTGAAATTAATAACCAGAAAACTGCAATTAGATGGCCGGGCATTGATATTATTGTTTGTCTTTGTTCTTTAATGACAATTCGCATACGGTCTCAACATGCGTAGAGGCTAGGAAATGTAAGCATGCCCCTAACCTAGAGGCTATTAAGGTGGATATTTCCCCCTACAGTCTCTTTACTTACGAAAATATCGGGTGTTCTTATTGATGCCCAAACGCTGGACCAGTCCTTCTTTCATGATTTGTGTCAGACAGGCTTCGATTGTCCCCCGTTTCAAGGAATAAAGGATTTCCTTGAGGCCCTCTTTTGAAATCGGTTTTTCGGCTTGGTTGATGGCCAAAAGAACCTTTTCCTTTGCCGAAAGTTTTTGCTCGTTGATCTCGATCATCTTCAAAAGCCGACGGTAGCCTTCGCTTAGACAAAAAAGCAAATAATGGGCGAAGGGGGTCGGGTCGAAATCGTTTTCTTTCCAGCCCTTATCGCTCAACTTCAAAGACGAGTAATAGCCATCGATGTTCTCCAAGACAACGTAGGAGAGGGAGTAATAATGTTCAAGTGAGTAGCCCGCCTTAAGCAGAAGGAACGTCGTGAGAAGCCGGGAGGTTCGGCCATTGCCATCATTGAAAGGGTGGATGCAAACGAAATCCAAAACGAACAAGCAGATGAGAAGCAACCGATTGACCGAGGGATCCGACCATAGTTGATTGAATTGGTAAACCAGATTACCCACCAAGCCGGGGGCGTCCTCCCACGACGGCGGAGTGAAAACGACTTCAGACCCCGCTTTGGAGACGGAAAGGATGACGTTGTTCTTGTCTTTGTAGCGGCCGCCGAAAGACGGGTTGTATCCGGCATACATGTCATAGTGAAGATCCTTGATGAAAGCCTCATCGATGGTTTGATAAGAAAAGGAATCGAAAACCATCTGAAGAGCCTTGTTATAGCCGAGAAGCATGTAATCCTCAAAGTTCTTGGGATCCGCCCCTTTATCAAAAAGCTCGTTTTCCCGCTTCGGCGTGACGGAAATGGCCTCGATCGTGTTCGAGGAAGTAACGCTGCGCCGAACAGAGAGGTCATGAAGCCGATTCAGTTTTTCCTTCTTGGGGATTGCAAACAAGGACCCTTGGTAATGCTCCACCTGGCTTAGCAAAGCCAAAAGATCGTCAAGACGATAGCGGGCTAACTCGTTTTTAAGATCGATATCTTTCATGCCAATATTATAGATAAAAATAAGTTTGATGCAAATTTTAACTAATTTATTTGCACCATAATTAATAGAAATAGGCTAAAAGGGGCTTAGAAATGCGTTGCATGGGAGATTTGTATGCATGAACTCAATCTCGTTCCGGGAAACGAACGTGCCGAAAGGGAATTGACGTTACCCTCATTTTTAAACCGGTCGATTTCAACCGGTTTAAAAATTGCGGAATGCTAGCTTTTAGTCTTTGATGTCGATCCTCTCGATTTTGAAGATGGCGGGCCTCGTCCCATCGGAGCAACAGGCGATCATCACATGGTCGTCATTCGTCCAGCCGTGCATGATTGCCCCGCCTTGGAGGGCAGAGTAGATATAGCGGCTGATGGCGTCCCATGCCTCGGAGCAGAACGGAACTCCTTTGGCCCCGCAATGGTGGGTGTCGGGAGAATGGGCAAGATCTTGATCGGGTTTGCCCGCTTTCACCAGCGTTCCCTCGCCCATGTGCCAAAAATCGTCTTTGCTGTCGTCTCGGCGAAAGATGAATTCGTCACCGACGTTGAAACAAGGACACTTCCCGCTGAGGGGATTCGCGCAATACTGCTTCTGCAACTCCGGATAAAGCTTTTTGTCCAAGACGGTCACTTTCACTTGATAGGTCATAACAAACCTCATTGCCAGGAACTAAAAGCAAATCAAGACTCTTTAATTGTTATTATCCTTCAACGGAGTTTTAAAGCACAAACGGTTTCGACGTGCGTTGTATGAGGGATTTGTATGTATGAACCCGATCTCGTCGCAGGGAAATGAACATATGGGAAACAAGAAAAACCGTTTATTAGCCGATTGCAGTTACAAAAGCCCGGAAGAGACAAGACCGGAGATGATTTCTTTCGCCGTATCCGCCCAATCACTTGGCTTTTCGCTCAGACCAAACTGCTGGTTCATTAAACGACAAATATAATCGGCGAGAACTTCCGGGGTTTTGATCGATTGGACAACGATGGCGTCGGCAATCCAATTTGATTCGCCATCGAACTCGTCGCTGGGGCAACCATCTTTCAAAAGGCCGTAAAGGTCGGCTTTGTCGATGGCTTTCTTCACGACGGCGAACACGGCCGGATTCTTAATTTCCATACTTCCGCCTCTCCTTCTTGCTAGTTTTCCTGGCATTGATAACGACCTTGGAGTCCGGGTTGATCCCGAGGGTGCACCATCTTCCAACGCGATAGACCAATCGCCCTTCTTTGCTTATCTTACCATTCTCGAAGCCCAAGGGTTTACGCAATAGGTTGTCAGGAACATCCAGTTTTCTTAGGTTTCGGGCGGGATCCGCGACTTCGTTTTGGGCGTGTGACGAAACGGTATATTTCCACAATCTTTTTCGCTTGGTGGGGATTTTCGCCATTCGCTTTTTCGGTTTTAGAAACCAGACTACAAGTTGAATCGGGAGACAAATCAATCTCCAAACCAACATGAGAATTTTGAGGAACATTAGCTTCCTCCTTCGGTCTCATCCTAAACCCGAAAATCGATTCCTATACTATATACTGTGCGTAGCACATGTATATATGTATGCATAGTGCACTCGCTCCAGTATGCATACATATAAAATTCCCTAAAATTTCCTTGACAGAAAAAAACTAAAAAACAGAAAAGGAGGCCAGCAACAACTCATCTCGTATGGAGACAAAGAGTCATCAAAAACCCACTGTCGAAAAAATGGGGACAATGAATTAACGAAGTTTTAAAGAGCAGACGGTTTCCACGTGGAAGGTCTGTGGGAACAAATCAATAGGTTGGATCTTGCCAACAGCATATTTGTCAGAAAGATAAGCGACGTCCCTAGCTAAGGTTGAAGGATCGCAGGAAACATAAACAATCCTGGATGGCTTCAAGCTCTTAACGGCGTTCAAGAAACGAGGGTCGCTGCCTTTTCTCGGCGGATCCATAAAGAGAACGTCAATATGATCGCCGACGCGAGCCATCTTAGAAATATAAGATGATGCATCGTCAGCGTACGAGACAAAGTTAAGGATGTTGTTTTCCTTGGCGTTAGCTATTGCGTCTCTAACGGCTTCAGGAACGATTTCGACCGAGATACCCTTCTTGCATTGCTTGGCCGCAATCATGCCAATCGTACCAATGCCAGAATAGGCATCGAAGACGATGTCATTAGGGGTCAGTTCAGCGAAATCCATGGCTGTTTTGTAGAGGATTTCGGTCATTATGGGGTTTGTCTGATAGAAGCTCTTGGCGGAAATTCTGAAGTTAACTCCGCACAAAGTATCACGGATAAATCCTTTGCCATAAAGGGTCTTCGTCCGATCACCCAAAATCACATTTGTGTGACGCGAATTGATGTTTTGCACAACCGTTGTAATCTGGGGGCATTGTTCCACCAAAGCATGAACAAAGTTGTTACGGCTTGGGAAACTGTCAACACCCGTGACGAGAACCAACATGACATCCTGGAAGTATTTGGAGGTCTTAATAAGAGCATAACGGATAACGCCTTCGCCTGAGTCCTCATCAAAGGGCTCGATGCGCATAGACTTCATGAGGGTTCGCATGGCCTTAAGGATCGGTTCTGCTCTTTCGTCCTCGATGTAGCATTTTTCGATAGGGACAATCACGTGGGTGTTCTCTTTGTAGAACCCACAATAAACATTGCCTCTATTATCACGAGTGAACGGAACCTGGATCTTGTTGCGATAGAAATAAGGCGATTCCATCCCAATGGTGGGCAGAGCTTTGATCTCCATGTGACCGATCTTGCGGAATTGTTCTTCAACCTTCTTTTGTTTATAAGCCAATTGGGCTTTATAAGCGTACTGCTGAAACTCGCATCCTCCGCAGGTGGAGCAAACAGGGCACTTCGGCTGAATGCGATCTGGGGACGTTTTGGTCAGTTTAACAACGCGTCCAAAAAGCGTTCCGGCCCTTTGATAGGTGATCTCGATATCGCCTTCTTCGCCTGGAAAAATTCCATCGACGAAAATGACCCTGCCATTATCCTTGCAAACACCCTTGCCTTCGAATGACAAATCGGTGCAAGAAAGATGAAGAATTTCAGGTCTATCAAAACGGGACATTAGGCAGCGGCCTTCTCTTTCGGAGCAGCCATTAAATCTTTAATATAATCGGTCTCAGCCTTGTCATCTAGACGCGGGAAAAGTTGTTCTCCCTTTTGGACCTTCAAACCACTTATAGCCCTAAATTGCAGGGATTTTTCATAAGTACGCATATCTGCGGGAATGCCTAACTGGTCGAAGATTTTGTTGCTCTTGGTGACAAGAATCGGCGAAAGCATCATGCCAGCCAAGAAGATAACAGAAGCAAGATGAGCCATGCAACTTTCAAGCTCTTTTTTCTTGCTAGGATCTTTGGCCAAAGCCCAAGGCGCGCTTTGTTCAATATACTTGTTGGCGGCTCCTACCATTTCCATGACAGAAGCATAGGCTTCGGTAACCTTTAAATCGTCGTTTAAAATCTCATACGATTTGATGGTCTTCTCAGCCGTTTCGCGAAGGCCTTTATCTAGGTCGTTTATTTCGCCTTCGTAAGCGGGGATAACCCCACCAAAATATTTGTCGATCATGGAGACCGTACGATTCAAAAGGTTGCCCAAGTTATTGGCGAGGTCAACATTAATGCGAGCCACAAAGTCTTCTGGGGTGAAACGTCCGTCTTGGCCAAATATGATTTCGGTTGCCAAATAATAACGAACGGCATCAACGCCATAACGAGCCACAAGAGGTTCAGCGTAAACGGTGTTGCCTTTGCTCTTGCTCATTTTGCCGTCTTTCATCATCATCAAACCATGAACGAAAACGCGGTTCGGTTTTCTTAAATTGAGGGCTTCGAGGAACATCGGCCAATAGATGGTGTGGAAGCGCGTGATGTCCGCACCGATGACGTGAACGATTTCGCATTCCGGATCCATCCAGTACTTCTGAAAACGAGTGTCATCTTTCTGCAAATAGCCCAGGGCAGTAATGTAGTTTGTAAGGGCATCAAGCCAAACATAAACAACGTGACCCGGAGCCTCTTTGACAGGGATGCCCCAATCGAAGGTGGTGCGGCTTACGCAAAGGTCATTTAGACCAGGCTTAATGAAGTTATTTACCATCTCGGCTTTACGGCCTTCTGGGACGATAAATTTAGGGTTTTCATCGTAATATCTCAGCAAATTAGGGACGAATTTGTCGCAATGGAAGAAATAGGCGGGCTCTTCTTTTTGCTCACACGGACGTCCGCACTCAGGGCAAAGATGCTTCTCGCCAACCTGGGTCTCAGTCCAATAAGATTCTTCGTGGACGCAGTACCATCCTTTATAGGCGCTTAGATAGACATCGCCTTGTTGAATGAAACGGCTGAAAATCTTTTGAACAGTTTCATAATGGCGTGGCTGAGTGGTACGAATGAAGTCATCATTGGTGATATCCATCAGTTTCCAAAGATTAAGGAACTTAACAGCAACTCCATCAACGAACTCCTGAGGGGTAACACCAGCGGCCTTAGCATTGTCTTCTATTTTTTCACCATGTTCGTCAAGTCCAGTTAAAAAATAGGTATCAAAACCACGCATCCTTTTTCCGCGGGCAATGATATCGCACATCGTCGTGCAATAAGCGTGTCCGAGGTGGGGAGAAGCGCTTGGATAATAAATCGGGGTAGTAATGTAAAACTTTTTGCTCATGGCTAATGATGCCTCCTTTTGCAAAATAAAGCCGCGCACTTAGCGCGGCTTATTTTAGCATTTATGCTAATGACTTGAAGCGATTACTTCTTGTCTTGGACTTTAGCAAGCTTCTTGTTGAAGCGATCAATGCGGCCATCGCTAGCCACAAATCTCTGCTTTCCGGTGTAGAACGGATGGCAATTCGAGCAAGTATCAACCTTGATATCCTTCATGGTTGAACCAGTTTCGAATGTGGCACCGCAGGTGACGCAGGTCACTGTGCACTTGTGATACTCCGGATGAATGTCTTTCTTCATAATTTACTCCTTTCGCCTTGCGACATATTGCCGCAAAGAGAGCATGTTTACTATACGCGCAACCCCGTAGGGGTGCAACCTTATTGTTTAATTGCCGTCTTCGCAGCTTCTTCCTCAGCTTTTACCTCTTTCAAGGCTTGTAAAAGGCGGAAGACGGCCAAAACTACTTGGCAAAGACAAATAATAATAGGAGCGATCGTTGTTATTAGAAATAACGGGGCGCTATGAACGACCGCATAAATTAATAACGCAATCGAGCAGCAAGAAAGAACGCCGAAATAGGCGAGGTTAAAAATTGAATAAAGACGTAGTTCGTTTCCGTGAGGCTTTCCAATCAGAATGAACTCGGCAACCATGGCAACCAAGAGGCAAAGAATCGAATAAAGAACCTTTAGGTAGATACCATTCATCAAACCAGCTGCCGCAAATTTTTCAGCCGAGTCTCCGATATACGGATAGATGCCTGCTGAAACTAAGAAATAAATAAAATAAGTTGAAGCAATATAGATGAGCGGATAGCCGGCCATACGGCGGATAATTGATGAGTTCATTTGTTTTCTCCATGTGTTAAGACAATCTCTTCGCCCGGTTTAACGAGCATCGCCATCGGCGCGGTCACTTTCATGCATTGGTGATAGTCCCAGAGCATACCAGGTTTCATATGAATAGGAATCATGTGAACCGGGTTAATGGTTATAGCCGCTTTAGTTGCCTCTTCAGGCGTCATAGTATACACCCCGTCAATTGGCAGCAAGGCGTAATCGATTTTGAGCTTTGCCAAATCTTTCATCTCAGGAATGTTCTCGGTGTCACCGGCATGGTAGATCCTGATACCATCGACATCGATAACGTACCCAACACACTCTGATTTTTTGTGATGCGCATTATAAGCCGCCACAGCATGGATATGGACTCCACATTCATCGAAATCACGGTAGATTAGGGCTGAATAGGCGTCCTTTGCACGGATAACGATGGTTCTCGGGGTCAAATTGATAAGGTTGATTCCGTTGTGATCGTAGTGTTCATGCGTGATCAAAACCAAAGAGGCCGGCTTATCGTATCCTTCACCAGCAAACGGATCGATGAAAATGTATTTCCCATCATTTGTGGTTATTCTCACTGATGAATGTCCTTGATAAAGAAGTTTGGTCATATTCGTCCTCCTATAATTTGATAACGGATTCCGTATATTCTTCAGCGTATTCCACAGGCCAATAATTACTCGGGAAATAGAGAACTTCTTTTGAAATAGATCGATTGGCCATAATGAGATTCAGTCCTAAATGAAAGCGGGGCATTAAGGCAGCAATGACATAGACAATCGATAGATAAATAAGCTCTCCATGGTTGTATGGCTCTGGAACTTCAAAATACGAAGTATCGCTAAGTGGCTCATTGATTAAATTATATAGTTTTTTCAAATTCTTATCCGAACCCTTATCAACCTCAAGTTGCTCAAGACCTTCCGCGATCTCTTTAAGCTTTTCGGGATGCTCATCAAACGTTCTAGACGGAGAGAAGAGCATCCATGTCGGATGCTGAGGATCGGGGCCACCGACATTATTGGTCCACTCTTTGAAAACATAAGCGTAGAAAATTTCGCTTTGCTTAATCAGGTTAGACCTCTTGTAATAAGATGCCGTCATAAAGCCGAGCATTTTACCTCGCAAAGTGCTCTTGTTGGCGATAAAGGCGACGTCTTCTTTGGATAAGGAAACTCGTTTTTCAAGCCAAGCCTGGTTTATTTGTTCAATGTTGGTTTTAAAATCCACGTATCAATAATAGCGGTTTTCTTTAAGTGAATATACAAGTCCGTTGTGTTACTATGCGCTTTGCGCATCTAAAGGAGGTCTATATGATTTCTAAGGGTCTAGCTATAAAAGTCCTCAACGAAGCCCTCGCCACCGGCGGGGATTACGCTGAGATCTATTTAGAGGACACCGATGCCGGCTCGGTGTTGCTCGAAAATGGTAAAGTCGAAACCGCCGGTCGTAGAAACGTCTTCGGAGCGGGAATCCGCATTCTTCTCAAAACCGCTAGTGTTTATGGTTATACAAGCGACATCTCTGAAAAGAGTCTTCTCGCTTTGGCTCATGGCTTAGCGGCTCGTTTTACTGGTACACGGCTTTTCACAGTCCATTCTATTGAAAAACAACACGTAAAAGTTGTTAACAAGATTGACGACCACATTAAAGACGTCGCCATTGAAGACAAGATTGCCTTGCTTCGCGAATGCTATAACGCCGCCAATGCGGTTGATAAACGTGTCGTCCGTATTCAAGACGCTTTTACCGATGATTATAAGCAAATTGAGATTTTCTCCGCCGAAGGCGAAATTGGCAAACAGTTTGAAAACACGGAAGAAAGAGGCCGTTTAGTCATGATTGCCATGGCTACAGAAAATGGCAAAGTTGAAACCTCCTTCAGCGGTCCAGGACGTTTTGCTGGCTGGAGTTGGTTCAAAAACACCATAGATTACAAGGCTAAGGCGGCCGATACGGCCAAGAAAGCCATAATGATGCTTACGGCCGCTGAATGCCCGTCTGGCCGTTTCCCAGTCGTTATTACGAATGGTTGGGGCGGCGTTATTTTCCACGAAGCTTGCGGACACAGCCTTGAGGCAACGGCTACTGCCAAAAAGCTATCTGTCTTCTCAGATAGTATCGGCAAGCAAATCGCTAATACCATCGTTAGTGCTTACGACGATGGCACGATGCCAAACGAATGGGGCTCGAACAATATCGACTCGGAAGGCAACCCCACCCAAAAGAACCAGTTAATCAAAGACGGAATTTGTGTCGGGTTCTTGGTTGATAAATTCAATGGCCGCCGTCTTGGCATGGAAGCCAACGGCGTTTCGCGTCGCCAAAGCTACCGTTTCGAGCCAACGAGCCGTATGAGCAACACTTACATTGCCCCTGGCAAAGACAAAGCCGAGGACATTGTGAAAGACACTAAATTAGGCATATACGTCGCCAACTTCGGCGGCGGCAGTGTCAACCCAGTTACTGGCGAGTTCAATTTCTCGGCCAGCGAAGCTTACATCATTCGCGATGGAAAAATCTGCGAACCGGTCCGTGGCTGCACTTTGATTGGCTCTGGCAAAGAGGTCCTTATGAACATCGACCGCGTGGCTGATGATGTGGGCCTTGGACAGGGTATGTGCGGTTCCGCTTCAGGCAGTATCCCAGTGAACGTTGGTCAGCCAACGATTCGCATTAAAGAAATCACCGTCGGCGGCAGAGGAGGAAAACTTCAATGAAATTCGATAAATTCTTTGCTTTAGCAAAAGAAAAAGGCTTAAGCGAAGCCCAAATTCAGGCTTCGAAATCGAAGAGCACCTCAATCGGCCTCTTCCATCACGAAATCGATAGTTACTCTATCAACGACACCCAGTCGATCGTCGCTTGTGGCGTCGTTAATGGAAAGTTTGGCATTTGTCGGACCGAAAAGATGGGGAAAGACACCTTTGAATTCCTCATTAACGGCATTATTGACAGCGCCAGAGTCAACGAGAAGAACGAAAAAGCCGAGCTCTTCAAAGGCAGCGAAAAATACCATAAGAAGAATCTCTACGCCAAAGAATTAGGCGAAATTGATATCCAAAAGAAGATTGAGATGATCCGCCAAGTCGAAAACGACCTGTATGCTTACGACAAAAGAATCACCGAAGTCGATGACGTGGAATACGAAGAGAGCGAATCTCTTTCCGAATTCTATAACTCTTATGGCTTAAAACTAAAGGAGCACTCCAACTACTTTGCCATTGTGGCCTCCGCGGTCGCTAAACAAGGTGAAGAAGTCAAAACCAACGGGGATGTCTTCTTTGGCAGCGACCTCTCCAAGTTCGATGAAAAGGCCTTCGTTAAAGGTATCGGAGACGATCTAGTTTCCAAATTCGGAGGGGTTCAATGCCCATCTGGCAAATACCCAACCGTTTTAAAGAACGAAATCTTCTCGCCTCTCATTGCCTATTTCTTAGGGAGCACTTCAAGCGATGAGGTTCAACGTCAGTCCAGTTTCTTGGCTGGCAAACTTCATCAAAAAATCGCCTCGAGCAAACTCACCATCAGCGAGAAGCCGTTACAGAAAAACTTCTTCTTCTCTTACTTCGATGATGAAGGTGTCGCCACGATGCCAAAAGACATCGTTAAAAAAGGCGTTTTAAATACCTATCTTTATAACCGTGAGACGGCTAAAAAGGATGGCGTTGAAACGACTGGCAATGGCGTTTGGGCCGGCAATAAGATCGGCATCGGATTTTGCAACATCGTCGTCAAGGGTTCCAAGCACACTTTCGAAGAGATGATCGCCCCGATTAAAGAGGGCGTCTATATCACTGAAATAGAGGGCTTAGGAACGGGTATGAATTCCCAGTCTGGCGACTTCTCCTGCCAGGCTCAAGGCTACATGATAAGAGACGGCAAACTTGCTGAACCGTTAAACTTAATTACTTTAAGCGGGAACCTCCTCAAGATGTTAAACGACATCAAAGGCTTCGATAACCGCATGAAGTTGATGATTAGTTCGACCACCTGCGCGGACGTGCTTATCAAGCAGATGTCGATCGGCGGAAAGTAAGGTTCAGATTATTTGACTTAGCGCCTCTTAACCGGGGCGCTTTTTTGTGCCTAGAAAACCTAGAAACAGCCTAAATAATCAAGAATATGCAAATAGTTATTTACCTTTTTATTTGGTACTAATATAATAAGGTCATGAGTGATAGTTTATTAGACATTATAAAAAGGTCATTTGGCGAAAACAGCCTCTTTGGCCTCGATGAAATCGTCGTGCCTAAAAGCTTCGCCGGATCCGTCTCAAAAGAGATGGCGAAATTGGTCGAAGACGGCGCGGTTGGAAAGTATGCCTACGGGCTTTATTTTCTTCAAAGCAAAAAGCCAAATTTGAGCCCCAGTTTCGCTGATGCAGTTCAAATTTCCTACATCTCTAACAGTCAGAATGTTTATGGATTCTATGGCGATGAATCTTATTTGGACTTTTTATTAAAAAAGAAGCCTTCGAATAACGTTGTCGTTTATTCCAATAAAGCCACCAGTGGAAAGAAAAAGATTTTCCGTTTTGGCCAACGCATAACAGTCAAGAAACCTTATTGCAAAATCACTAAAGAAAACGCCACCTTAAATGGCTTCCTTTCTTATCTGACTTTTGCCTCCATGAACGACATCGAAAGAGGGTACTCTTTGCTTGCCGATTATATCCGTGAAGAGCACTTCGCCGCCCAGGATGTTTTGGACCTCTTAGCCTCCTTCCCTTCGAAGACCGCCAATAAGCTTCTTCGCTCTGGCTTATACAAGTGCCTTTGGAAGCACTAAAATTAGATAACCTTTTTCAAGTCTTTTTTTCTCTCGTTGGGCCCTCTCTTTTGGCCGCGCCGAAAGAAGCCCCTGTTTATGCCGCTTCGGAAAATGCTATATTATTGCTGTACGAATTCTGCCTTCTTGGCAAGCACCGAGTAAATCACCCTCAGGAGCTTGTTGGAGGCAGCCACGGCAGCAGCTTTGTCAGAGAGGCCGCTGCTTTTCTTCTTGTCGTAGAACCTGGTTATCGAACAGTCCGAGTACTGATGCATGGTCTTGACGACCAGATAGGCCTGATGCCGGAGGACCGAGTTCCCTTTCTTCGTGATGGAGAGGCCTTTGCCGCTCATCTCGCCGGACTGCGACACGCACGGGTCGAGCCCCGCGTAGGCCACAAGGGAATCGGGCGTTTCGAACCTGCGGACGTCGCCGATCTCCGCGAGGATCCGCAATCCGGCTATGCCCGAGCAGCAGGGAACCGTCTTGAGGCACCGTCACTCCGGGATCGACTCCGCTATCGATTCCATCCCCTTTTTCACGGATTCGAGCTTCGCCTCCTTGGCCCTTATCTCCGCCGCCTTGGCCCTTATCTCCGCGACGTAGGGCGATGACGCGGGCACGCCGGACACGTGCGCTTTGGAGTACTCCTTGGCCTTCTCCGCCTCGGCCTCGGATTTGGCTTTCGAGGCGAAGGATCCGGCGAATATGGCCGTCGCTATCCGGCTTTTTGGCTTGGTCGCCAGGATCTCCGGGTGGCCGTATCTTTCGACGACCGCCATCGGCACGGACGAGAAGGGGTCCTCCCACGCCTCGTCGAGGCAGGGCCACACGAGGTCGAGCAGCCGCCGGTATTTGTTCTTGAGCTCGGTCAGGGCCGAGGATTCGGAGCCGTAGATCCTCGAGAGATCGCGGAGGGAATCCCGCGCCCCGCCCTGGACCGGCAGCCTCCGGAGCTCCCTCGAGTAGAAGACCTTCGCTATGGTCGAGGGGTCGATCGCGTCGGTCTTCGTGGGCCTGATCTCCGCCTTCCGCATCTTCGCGGACGCCAACGGGGATATGAGATAGACCGCCAGGTTTATGGATTGGCAGTACCTCACCACGCACGCGCCGTAGACGCCCGTGCTCTCGAGGACGACCGAGGGCAGTTCGCCGGTCGCCTTCCCCAGGGATTCGGCGGTCTCTTTGATGACGGAGAAACCCTCCCTGCTGTGATGGATCCTCTCGGCTTTGCCGAGGGGGACGCCGAACGATTTGAAGCCTTGGATGTGGCTTGAGCCCTTCGAGACGTCGAGGGCTATGACCAAACCTTTCATGATGAAAGATCTCCTTCCTGGCATCGACGGCAGGCGGATCGCCGCCCCGAACGGACCGAAAGCCAAATTTTACCGATGATCCGGGCTCGCTGAGGTTGGCCCACTTAGAACAAAGCTGGCTCGCCGGAAGGCGGGGCGCCGGCATTTTTTGTGGCGGGATCGTGTCCCAAAAAGGACCACGCCGTGCGCCCGCGGCTCGCCCGTGCCGATGCCGGCAAGGGAAAGCCGGGGTCTGAATCCGAAACGCCTCATTCAGGATTTTACTCCAGCGATAAGGCGGACGGACCATCGCCCGGCTTTAGGATATAAAAAAGGAGGGCCGCTAAGCCCTCCTAATAATGGCTAATGGACTATTTCTTGTCCTCGTCTTTTTTGTCTGCCACAGGGGCTTCTTCAGCCTTAGGGGCGGTCTTCAGATAATCGTAATCGCTGAGATCCCAATCTGGATGCACTTTGGCAATCGCTTCGATGCAGTTCGAAAGAAGTTTCTTTTCAATCGGAAGCCTGTCTTTGCTGACCTTGGTAAGGCCATGATCGGCCTTCTCTAAGGCGGCTTCGGTTTCTCCTAAAGACTCTTCGGCCAATCCGCTAGCGAGGACGTAAGCCCGCACGGACACGATGGTGGAGAGGCCCGCAATGTGCTTCTTGCTTTCAAGCGGCAAGGCAATGAAGAACTCTTTGGCTTCTTCAAGCGGTTTGGAGAGGAAGTAAAGGGCGGTCTTCTGAGCAACAGCCTCCTGATAGGTGGTGTCTGAAACCTTGCCCTTGCTTAAGATGGTCTTTTCGTTGACCTCAAGAGCCCTCGCGTAATCACCCTTGTCCAATGCGTCATAGATAGCTACGGAGTTGATGGTGGCGGTGAAGTCGGTCACGTGGTCAAAGATTTGAATGTTCTCAATCTTCTCACCAAAAGCGACTTTGTGCTGTTGAAGCAATAGTTCGTTATAAGCTTCCACGTTGGTCTGGTTGTTGAGAATGGTAAGCAAGTAGCCATCGTTCGCGCCATCAAGCGCGGCCGGGAAGATGTCGTAAAGATAAATCATGCCCGAGATAGTAAGCACGATGACCCCAGCCAATTCGAGGGCCCCACCCTTTGTGACGTGGCCTGATTTGCCAAAAGCAATCATGAAGACCGAGGCAACGGCTTCAAAAAGGAAGAACACCAAAGGCAAATAAATGTAATGGCGTGGGTTGCTCTTCTTAATGTCTTTCGGAACAATGATGGTGCTGCCAGTTAGGCCATCGAAATCAGAGAAGGAGAACTTCATTTTGCCGTCCTTCTGCCGTTTGGCGCCTAAACCCAAGCAAATCCATTGATCGATGGTGTAGTGGCCTGCCTTGGCGCCGAAAAGGTGCCCTAACTCAATAAACAAGGCGTTGAGTAAAACAGAACCCACAATCAATATAAAGACATAGAGATAGCTATTCATCGGAAGGTCGCTGGTAGTTAGACCTCCGATTAACGGCCTCACGACGACGAAAGCCACGATGAGGGCAATCGCCAACATCATCGCATAGGCAACATAACCCATCGTATCGTTCTTTTTCATAAAGAAATCCTCCCATTATGTAGGCACAAAGCGTAAACCGCTTGAATGGCCTGCTTATCTAGTGATTGGGGGCAACAGCCAATCACACGTGTTCCGTTGCCGCTTGCTAGAGAAGCTAATTTGGGGAGGTCAGATTCAGTAATGCCAAGTTCCGAGAGGGAAGTTGGTAGACCAATCGAGACATAAAAGTCCTTCATGGCTTCGACACCCATTATAGCCACCTTTTGTTCATCGTCACCTGAAATGTTAAAGAGTCGTCTCGCGAGAAGAGCGAATTTGGCGGGGTATTTAGAGGCAAAATAACGGGCCCAGCCAAGATAGCAAACCGCAATTCCAATGCCGTGCGTCACCTCTTTGCGGTAGCCTGATAAGGCGTGTTCAAGGGGATGGACGACAAAGACTGATTTCTTGCCAAGGGCGGTTAAGCCATCGTGTGACAGAGAAGAGTCGAGCATCAGGGCGGCACGAGCTTCGTAATCGTTGGGGTTTGCCAAGGCGGCTTTACCAGCCACCATGACGTTTTTGCAAAGGTCTAAAGCCCAATCGTCGGCCAGTTGGTTGGCATCCGATTCGTTAAAGTATCGTTCCATGCTGTGCATCATGATATCGGCAATGCCGGCGGAGGTTTGCTTTGGACTCACGCTGTAGGTGAGTTCGGGGTCTTCGAGGGCGAATAACGGCCGAATAAGATCTTCGTTGAAGCCGCTTTTGATGAAATGCTCTTCGTCAGAAATAACACAAGAATTGCTGCTTTCGCTGCCAGCCGCGGCAATCGTGAGAATCACGCCCAAAGGCAAGGTCTTCGTCGGACGGACCTTATGAAGGTTGAAATCAAATGGATCACCATCGTAATAAAAACCAACGCCGATGGATTTGGCGACATCGATGACGCTGCCGCCACCGATGGCCAATAAACCGTCAACGTTGTTCTTTCTAGCTAAAGAGACACCCTCAAGACAAAAACGTTTGTCGGGGTTGGGGGTGATGCCACCGAGTTCGTGGTGGGCGATCTTTGCTTCATCAAGTAAGGCAATTACCTTGTCGTAGAGGCCGCTGGCTTTAATGGAGCCGCCACCATAAACGATCAAGATATTTTTCAACCCATATTGAGTGAAAACAGAAGCGACCTTTTCTTCGGATTTATGCCCGAAAATAATCCGGGTCGGCATCCGGAAATCAAAATCATTCATTTGGTTTTCTCCTCTTTGCTTAAAGTGACGAAAGCAGGGAAGACGGTCTTATAAGAGGCATCAAAGAACTTCTTCATGACCCGCTCAAATCTCGTCGGGGTGATGGAGATATCTTTGAAACCATAGCCAAGCTCGTCGGAAAGGGTTTTGGCATAACGTCTAGCGACGGTTCGATAGGCATCGCGAGATAAGCCATAAGCGTTGTTCTTCGATAAGACATCGAAAAGCTTGGTTGTCATTTTGCCATAGAAGAAATCATCGACCAAATCGTGCGCGGCCGAGGTGTAAGTGGACCGCAAGAAAACGAAGTTGTTCTTGGCGTAGTCAAGGAAACAATAGAGGGCAGTGGGCACGTCAAGCGCCTGATCGAGACCCTCGATTCGTTCATTAAGGAAAATAGCCGCCAGAAGATCAAAGATATCCTGATAGTGGTAGTAGAACGTCTGACGGTGGCATTCGCATTTATCGCAAAGGACGGTGACGTTGATTTCCTCAAGGGGACGCGAAAGCATCATTTCCTTGAGCGCATATTTAAATTTTGCCTCAGTTGTCATAGATCCTTTCCGTCACGGCGCATTTCAGCATAGGCCTTAGCGATCTTAGCGCCAACTTTGGCGTTATTGACCACAAGGTGGATGTTGGTCTCCAAGCTCTTTCCGCCCGTCATTTCGACGATGCGTTTAAGCAAGAAGGGCGTGACATCTTTCCCTTTAATATCTTTGGCTTTTGCTTCGGCGACCGCGTCGGCGATGATCTTGTCGATGTATTCATGCGGCAAGGCATCCTCCTCCGGGCAAGGATTGGAAATAAGGATTCCGCCCGTGAGGGGGAAATCCCGTTTGGCTTTAATAATGCGAGCAGCCTCTTCGGGGGTCTTGAAGACATAATCGACGGGCTTTCCGCTTTCGCGGCAATAGAAATTGGCGAAGGTTGGCGACTGGTAAGAAAGAACGGTAACACCTTGGGTTTCTAACACCTCAAGGGTCTTATCAATATCAAGGATAGCTTTGGCTCCGGCGCAAACAACGGTCACCGGTTCGCTGGCCAGCTCGTAAAGGTCACGGCTCACGTCCCAGGTCTCTTCAGCGCCTCTATGGACGCCTCCGATGCCGCCTGTGACAAAGACTTCAATACCGGCGGCTTTCGCCATAAGGATGGTCGCCGAAACGGTGGTGGCACCCCAGGCTTTGGTGGCAATGATAACCGGAAGGTCACGCTTCGAAACCTTAGCGATTCCTTTGCGCTTGCCAAACTCTTCAATTTCTTCGGGGGTCATACCGACGATTGGCTCACCATTGATGATGCCCATCGTGGCCGGAACGGCTCCATTATCGCGAACGGTCTTTTCGACCAATAAAGCAGTCTGAACGTTTCTCGGATATGGCATACCATGTGAAATGATGGTGCTTTCCAGCGCCACGACTGGTTTGCCTTCTTTTAAAGCTTTAGCAACTTCTGGATTGATTTTCATGTTATTTGTTCCTCCTCAATTCAGGATATTTTCGCTTCAGGTGGAGTGAGACGAAGAAATCCACGAAGAAGTAAATCAAACCTAGGCCGACTAGAACGCTCGCGAGCAAGATTATCTGTGGTACCGATTGCTCTTGATAAGAGATATCGAAAATCGGAGAGAAATTATGGCGAGTAGGAAGTGAGAGGTCAATAAGGAAGAAGATAATTCCGAAGAAGGCCATTCCTGTGAAAACGGTGCCACGATAGAGGTCGATCGGCCAGCAAATACGGAACAAAACGAGATAAGAGAGAATGGTGAAGGTGACGACTGAAACGCTCTTAACGACTTCGGGCGTCATAAAGCCTGGATTAAGCCGGTAAACGAGGTAGAAGATGAAGACGGCCGCTGACTCGACTAATCCGGCTGGTAAGGCCCTCGAAAGAACCGTTTCCATGAAGCCGCCACGAATCCTTTCGCGTGAAGGCTGGAGGGCTAAGAAGAAGCCGCCTCCGCCAATCGTCACGATTTCCCAGATCATCATGTTCTTGGTCGAGAAAGGATAGCCAGAAAAACCACAAGCTTGAGCGATCAAGAAACCCACAGAAACCACAATGGCAAAGAATGTTTTGGAAAGGAACAAAGATGATGTACGTTCGAGGTTGTTAATGACGCGGCGTCCTTCCGCCACAACGTCGGGAAGCTTAGAGAAGTCGTTATCCATTGAAACAATGTGGCTGACGTTACGGGCGGCGCTAGAACCACTCGCCATCGCGATAGAGCAATCGGCTTTCTTAAGAGCCAAGATGTCGTTCACGCCATCGCCCGTCATAGCCACTTTGTGTCCTTTTTCTTGTAAGGCCGAAATGATCGCCGCCTTTTGTTCAGGACGAACGCGTCCAAAAACAGAATACGTTTCAACAAGAGACGGAATTTGGGCATCCGGTATCTTTTCCATGCTGACGTAATAGGCCGCGCCCGCGACCCCAACTTCTTGAGCAATTTGAGAAACGGTTAAGGCATCGTCGCCGGAGATAATCTTCACATCGACGCCATTCTTGCGGAACCAAGCCACGTTGGCTTTGGCGTCCGGTTTAATGTGATCAGACATGCAAATAAGGGCGACTAAGGTACTCTTAGCAGGGATGTCGTTGGAACGAATCTGACCGCGGTTGAAATAAAGGCCAACAACCCGGAAGCCTCGGACCGTCCAGTTGTGAATTTGGGTTGTGGCAGCGGGGTTCGGAATGGAATCGATGAAAGAGGGCGCTCCTAAGATGTAGGTTCCCTCTGGGAAGGTAGCGGCGCTGAATTTACGGGCTGAATCAAACGGAATAACGGCCGTGGCTTGAAGGGTGGCCCTTGGGAAACGCTGCTTCAAAGCCTGAGCGGTGGAATTGGTGTCTTGGGTGGCGTTAATCAGGGAGCCGATGCGGTCGGCCAACTTGACGTCGTTCATACCCGAATAGTCATAGATTTCTTTTACCGTTAAAACCCCATCGGTCAAAGTGCCGGTCTTATCAAAGCAAATGGTGTCGACGCGAGCCAAGTTCTCAATGCAATAAAGTTCCTGAACGTTCATGTGTTTCTTGGCAAGGTTGATAACGCCGACGGCCAAAGTCAAAGAAGTTAATAGATAGAGACCGGAGGGGATCATGGCGACCAATGAACCGCTAACCCGTTTCATGAGATCGTAGAAGGTCTCGCTCGTGACTTGAGTAAAGGTTTGTTGGGTGTGATCTTTTAAAGTTACGGTCAAACCACCAAGACCATAAATCTTGATGAGGTCGATGCAGAACATGCCAATGCCGACAATGATGGCGATAATGCCGGTGACCCAGAAGATCTTGACGCAGGAGCGTTTGATTTCGCTTTTGGGTCGGTCGAACTCTTTGGCGGAGTCTTGCAGATTTTCGGCGTAGTTCGCAGAACCGATCTTATTAACTCTCGCGTAGGCGGTTCCGCTACGGACATAGGAGCCGCTAAGCACTTCGTCGCCCGGGGCTTTATGAATGGCGTTGCTCTCGCCCGTCAACAACGACTCGTCGACGTTGACGTTGCCATTAACGATAATCGCTCCAGCGCAGATTTGGTCGCCAGGACGAAGAATCATAATGTCGCTAAGGACGATATCCTGAACCTTGAGGGCTGACTCTTTGCCGTTACGGATAACTGCGGCCTTCGGGTCGGTGATAAGACGTAGCTTATCAACCATGTGACGGGCACGAATATCGGTGAATAAGCCAATGAAAATATTGGCTAAAAGAATAACGGCAAAGAAGAAGTAAGAGAAATCAAGGCCGGCGATAACCATCAAAATGGCGACGCTGAAGAGCAGGATATTGAAGAAGGAGAAGAAATTGTCACAGAAAATCTGCCAATAGGTTTTAGTGACCTTCTTGGCTACCTTGTTTACAAGACCATCGGCCTTACGCTTTTCAACTTGGGCGGTGGAGAGGCCAGTAAGAAAATCGGCCTCCATCGGTTCAGCGTTTTCGATGGCTTTTAAGAGTTCAGCTTTTTTGCTTGCTTTTCCTATTGCCATAACTATTCAGTCCTTAAAGCGGTAACTGGGTCTTTCTTGGCCGCTAGACGCGCTGGGATAAGACCCGATAAGAAAGCCAAAAGAACCGATAACACAAGGAGAACGGCACCATGCCACGGATTCAATAAGGCAATGTTGGTAATCTTGTATTTGGCATAAATGATTTGATCGATAGGAATGCATGCCAGGTACGTGAAAATAATACCGATAATGCCAGCGATGAATCCGATGACGAAACACTCCGCCTCAAAGAGACGTCCCACGTCTTTCTTTCGAGCTCCGCAAGCGCGAAGAATTCCGATTTCCTTAATTCGTTCTACAACTGATGTATAGGTAATGATTCCCGTCATGACAGAACTGACGACCAACGAAATGGAAGCGAAGACAATAAGGACGATCGAGATAATACGGATGAAAGTTGCAAGAGTCGAGGTAAACATGCTCATATAGTCGCTATAGATGACTTCGGTGTTGGGGTTGGAGTTGTTATAGTCATCAAGACGGGCTCGAATGGTGTTTTTGGCGGCCAAGTTCGAGGGAGAAATGTTGATTGAACTGATAAGGCTATAACGGTTGCTGTAGGCAATCAAATCGATGAGGCGGATGCCATAAGAGTTCTCAATTGCCTCGTCCGAGGAATAGAAGCCCGGGTCGTCAAAGACATCGAGGACGATGTTGGCGAGTTTGCTCGCTTTTTCAGAATCGCTTAACGATTTGTCGCTAGAGATGGCGAAAACATCATCGAAGAAGGGCTGCACACCAGCCTGATTAAAAGAAGCCCCTAAGCTTTGGCAGTTGGCCAAGAAACTAGAATAGCCAACTCCGTTCGTGCCGTATTTGGCGTTGTCGTAAGCATAACCGGTCTCATAATAAACAGCCTGAGAGATCGCGTAAATGTCGTTCGTCGTCATGCCAACAGTCGATTCCGATGTCGTTGAGGACATGGATATGAGGGCTGAATTCAAAGCATCTTCAAGCTTAGCTACACTATCGGTGGAGTCGTTCGAATCCGGTCGATGGAGATACCAGTTTTTTGTGGCGTTTTGCCCTAGAAGTTTTCCATTGTCGGTCGTGCGGTCGGAAAGCATTTCGTCCTTAAGCGAGGTCAAATAGCCAATTGATGGCGGCATCATGTCGACATAGGAGTCGGTCTTCTGACGCAAAACACCAACGACCTTAAGTTCCTTGGCTGGATATTTGCCATCTTGGTTGTTGTAAACTTGGCCATAACCAGTGGAGTTATTTGAAACGCGACGATAACCTGGCAGCGTCTTGGTAAGATCTTTTCCTTGGTCATCAAGGCCGGTTTTGTTTAAAACGATCTTTTTGTTCGTGGAATCGTAGGTAATGCCGGTGACTCTATAAGCCGGTTCGACATTGTCTGAGTTCAAGGACTCATTCATGCGATAGAAGGTGGTGTTTTGATAGGCCTTAAAGACCTTGTACTGATCATCCGTCTCGCCGCTATAAACGATTTTGTCATAGGAAAAAGAATCGGTGCCGGATTTGGTTTGTCCTAAGTCGGTGTTGGGACTGTTATCGCTGTTTAGAATGCCCAAATACTTTAGGGTCGCATAATCGATGCGGTTGTATTTATCGACGATGAGGAGCAATTCGTCTGATTGGCTGGGATAACGTCCGTTGATGACATCGTAGTTCTTAAGAACGGTTTCTTTCGAACCAGGAATCTCGTGGAAAACGCTAGACGGAACCGAAATATAGGAAAGCAAAGAGCCAGAAAGACCGGCGTCTTTGAACTGTTTGACGTAAGTATAGCCACCGGTGCTGCCGTCTTTGGTCACCACGTTAAAGTAAAAGTTGTTGTAGTTGTAGGTGATAGAGGCTAAGCCGTCTTTTTCAAGAGGGGTCAAAACCTTATCGACATAATCGGTCGTGATGTTGTTGTAGTGAATCGTCGCATAAGACGAGTTGCTGTCATAAACCTGAACATCGTGATCGCTAGGATAAGCGGTGTATTTTTTGTCGCTGTTAGTGTATTTGGCCGAAACTGGTTCAATGGTAATAGGAACGCTCGTCGCCACCGATGTTTCAACGCTGTCGACATAGTTCGTGAAGCCATTATTGACGGCCAAAACCATGGCGACGCCAATGATACCGAAAGACGAGGCGACGGCAGTTAAGGCCGTTCGTCCAATCTTTGTTTTAATGTTCGAGACGGCGCTTCTAATGGCGGTTCTAAAAGTCATCGCGGTGCGTTTGTTGATTTCTTTGCCAACGACCTTGACAGGAACGTCGTTAATCGGAGAAGTGTCGGCGATGATCGTCCCGTCTTTCATCGTGATAATACGGTCGCTGTACTTCTTCGCGAGATCTTCGTTGTGGGTCACCATAATGACCAAGCGGTCACTGGAGACGGCCTTTAAAAGGTCCATGACCTGAACGGAGGTGACGCTATCGAGGGCACCCGTCGGTTCATCGGCCAAAACGATCTTCGGATTATTAACAAGAGCTCTCGCGAGCGCGACTCTTTGCATTTGGCCGCCCGAGAGTTGATTCGGTTTCTTGCGAGCCTCTTCCTCAAGACCCACGGCCTTCAAGGCTTTGATGGCTCTTACTTTGCGTTCGGAAGCTGAAATACCATTGAGCATCAAGGAAACCTCGACGTTCGAAATGATATTCATGTGCGGAATAAGGTTATAGGTCTGAAAAACAAAGCCAACCCGTTCGTTACGGTAGGCATCCCAATCAGAATCTTTGAAGTCCTTGGTGCTCTTGCCATCGATCACCAAATCGCCGGCGGTGTAGTGATCAAGCCCGCCGATAATGTTTAAAAGAGTGGTTTTGCCACAGCCCGAAGGGCCCAAAACAGAAACAAAGCCTTTGTCAGGAAACGTGAGAGAAATATCTTTAAGCGCTGTAAAGGGTTTCTTATCAACGTAATAATCTTTTTTGATGTGGGAAAGCTGAAGCATAAGACGTACACATAAATATATCACACAAAAAGTAGAGATTTCACCGAATAAGTTTCATATTTTTTATACGCTGACAAAAAGGCTAGGTAGTATCGGGTTATTTCTTTAGAAAGAAATATTGCGTTATCGTTTTACCGCAAAAAAGTCTTTTAAAAGAGTCTCACATTCTGAGGCCAAAACGCCACCCTTAATAATGGGGCGGTGGGGAAGCGAAGGGTCCGCATAAACGTAGAAGTGGCTTTCGATGGCCCCTTCTTTCTTGTCGCTGGCCCCATAGACGAGACGTTTAATTCTCGCTTGGGCAATCGCTCCGGCGCACATTAAACACGGTTCTAGGGTCACGTATAAAGTGCAGCCCTCGAGAGTCCAACGACCGAGTTTTTGCTCGGCTTCTTTGAGAGCCTCTATCTCGGCGTGGCCAGAAATATCTAATTTAGTTTCTCGTTCGTTATGGCCTTTGCTAATCACGATGCCGTCTTTGACGACGATAGCCCCGACTGGAACTTCGCCCACAAAGGCGCTTTGTCTTGCCGATTCTAAGGCTATCTGCATGAATTCTTCATCAGTCATATGCATCCATTATAAAGGATAAGAAAAACCACCGCACAGGGGATCTAACCTTAAGGCTGCTACCTTCCGGTCCTGACCTGGTTCGGAGAGTTCCCCTCGCGATGGCTTTTCTATTATAGCGGATTATTATTTCTTTTCGACTGGTTTGATGACCTTAAGGCCACCCATATACGGGCGAAGGACTTCCGGAATGATGACGGAGCCATCCGCTTGCTGGAATTGTTCAAGGATTGCCGGCATGACACGCGAAGTGGCTAAGCCAGAACCATTGAGAGTGTGGCAATAATGCGTCTTGCCTTCGTGATCCTTATAACGGATCATGCCGCGTCTAGCTTGGTAATCACGGGCGTTAGAAACGCTCGAGACTTCCTTATAAATATGCATCGACGGGATATAGACTTCGATATCGTAAGTACGGGCCATCGAGTGCGAGCAATCGCCAGCGGCGAGTTTGTCGACTTGATAGCAAAGGCCCAAACCTTCGACGAGTTTCTTGGCCTTGTTCACAAGTTCATCAAAGGCGGCATCGCTGCCATCGTCGGTGGTGTATTGAACCATCTCGACTTTGTTGAACTGATAGCCACGGACACAGCCTCTTTCGTCGGCGTGGTAGCTTAAGCCCTCGTTACGGTAGCAAGGGGTGTAGGCGAAGAATTTCTTCGGTAAATCGTCAATCGAGAGAATCTCGTCGCGGTAGATGTTCACAAGAGCCGTTTCGGCAGTCGGAAGCATGAATTTGCGAGGCTGAGTTCCATCGACCCAGAACACATCGTTTTTGAACTTCGGGAATTGGCCAGCGGTGAAACCCGATTGCTCATTGAGCATGTGCGGCGGAAGGATAAAGGTATAGCCATCCGCAAGGTGCGAAGCAATGAAGTAATTGAGTAACGCCCACTCGAGCTGCGCGCCCAAGCCAGTGTACATCCAGCAGCCAGAACCCGAGATTTTGGCACCACGTTTATAATCGATGAGACCTAAGCTTTCCTCAAGTTCAACGTGATCTTTTGGCTTGAAGCCTTCGAACTTCGGCTCAGTGCCAAAGTGATAGATCGGATGGTTGTTCTCTTTGCCGCCAGCGACAAGATCGGGATCGGGCATATTAGGAAGCACTTCGATCTGGGCTTTGATGTCGTTTTCGGTCTTTTCAAGTTCGGCTTCCTCGTCTTTGACGCCAGAGGCCAACGCTTTGACTTTGACGAAAATCGCCTGAACGTCGCCGCCGGCTTTTTTCACCTGCGGGACTGAAGCGGAAAGTTTGTTCTGTTCAGCTTTGCTGGTTTCAACTTCCTTAAGAAGATCTCTTCTCTTTTGGAATAGAACGAGCAACGGGGCAGGATCAAAATCCCAGCCTTTCTTAGCAAGAGCCTCTTTGACGAGCTCCGGCTTTTCTTCGATTAGTTTTGCATCAATCATGGATGTTTTCCTCCTTATACAAGGGATTCGTAATAGGCCTTCAGCCGCTCTCCTACCTTTTGTAAGGAGTTGGCTTCTGCGGTCTTATACCCTTCGATTATAGTAGACTTCAACTTCCCAAGGCAGTGGGTTTGAAGAGATTTCGCAAGTTCGGACACCTCTAGAAACGAATACCCGTTAACTTTATCGACCACGACGCCAGGGAAGGAAACCTTGCCTAGCGTAAACACCTGAACCCTAGCAGCCATCGCCTCTAATGCGGTGAGATTGTCGGGGTGAGACCCATCAAAAAGGATGCAGGCTTTAGCGTTTACAATGGCGCTCCGGTAAACATCGTCTTCGACGAGATCGCTATACGTCAAATTTGAGGGGCAACTCTTGTTTAGCCGAGCAATCGCCTCGCTCCGGTAACGACCGTGCTTCCCAATTCCCAAAAAGAAGAACCTGAGATTAGGTACCAAAAAGGCCAGTTGCTCTATGGCTTTTTTCGCTTCTTGGTCATCAAAGTCACCAACCGAAATCGCATATTGGGTGGTTGTAGGCACTCGGAAGTAGTGGAAGAAGACGTCTTTTTCCGTCTTTTCTAAGCCCTCAAAACGAGACAAATTAACACCGGCCGACAAGATTTCCAAACGGCATTTAAGACCTTGGGCCCGAATGAAGTCCTCGCAAAACACATTGGGGACAAGAACCAGATCCGCTTCGGTTAAAAGCTTAATGGCAACCTTACGTAAAGCGAAGCCGCCTTCGGTGTTTTTATCTAGGAAGCGCGCCTCAGGATCGTTCTCTGTTGAGAAAGCCGAAACAACAATTTTGGCTCCTTCTTCACGGAACGATTTGACTAGACTTTCGTCATCAGGAGAAAGCAAATGAACCACCTCGGGATTGGCATAGATGGAGTCCACCCAGCTAAGCGAGGAAAGCTCCAGGGCTCCCTTGAGGTTCTTCCGTAAACGGACGCCCTCAAAAGGAACACTGGAGCTCGATGGTTTAAAATAAACCAAGCTTTTCATCAGATATCGTCGTCTTTGCCAGCGCCACTCGCTCCATCAGAACTCGAGGCGTCTTCGTCTTCCTCCGACTCCGTCGGCTTCACGGTTTTAGTCGGTTTGATTTCTTCCTCGGTCGGAGCCACAAGAGCGGGGTTAACATCGTCAACCGGTTCTTCTTCGACAGGGGCGTTCGGATCAATGTGCGGAACGATGGCAATCGAGGCCACGTGGGCTCTTTCATCCAAAGCGATGATCTTCACGCCTTGGGTGTTGCGGCCACTAATCTTGACTTGATCGAGCGGGGTGCGGATGACGATGCCTTGGGTAGTGATAACCATAAGGTCTTCATCTCCTTTAACCGCGCGCATCGCGACGAGCGAACCATTCTTCTGGGTGCTCTTAAGGGAGAGAACGCCTTTCGCGCCACGAGAGGTGAGACGATAGCCGTCATAGTGACGGGCCGAGCCATCTTCGTTGGTTAAATCGGTGTCTTTGGCGTAAGAGATTTTGCCATAGCCAAGGGTGCTTAAGACCAAGATCTTATCGCCCTCAAGCGAATCGGTGATATCGACAAGGTGTCCGCCGTCTTTGAGATTCATGCCAGTGACACCAGCGGCATCACGGCCCATCGAACGGACGTCTTCTTCGTTGAAGGAGCAGACCTTGCCATTGCTTGCGGCGAGAGAAATGATCGCGGAACCATTGGTGCGTTTGACATCAAGGAGCTGATCGCCATCGCGTAAGTGTAGGGCGCGTTTGCCATTCGAGTGGATAGAAGTAAATTCGGTAAGTTTCGTTCTCTTCACAACGCCGCCAACGGTGGCGAAGAAGAGATAATCGGTGTCGTTATATTCATCGCACGGCACGATGGCGACGACCTTCTCGTTCTGATCGAGATTGAGGAGGTTGATGGCCGGCATGCCCTTGGAATCGCGGACTCCATCAGGAATCTGGAAACCACGAAGTTTATAAACGTTGCCGTAGCTTGAGAAGAAGAGGATGTCGGTGTGGGTCTTGGTGTGGAGCATCAAGTTGACTAAATCGCCAGCGGTGGTGCTGATTCCCTTAACGCCACGTCCGCCTCTATTCTGAGTGCGGAAGGTATCGTCGCTCATTCTCTTGAGATAACCATTCTTGGTTAAAACCACAATGATGTTCTCTTGTGGGATGAGGTCTTCGTTGTCGATGTCGGCGGCTTCGTCGCTGATTTCAGTCATACGAGCATCACCAAAGCGATCTTTGATGTCGGTGAGCTCTTGGATGAGCAAGGTGACAATGTTGTCGCGGCTCGAGAGGAGACGGTTATACTCCGCGATGTTCGCGGTGAGTTTGGCGTGCTCGTCTTTGAGTTTGTCTTGTTCAAGACCTTGGAGTTTACGAAGGGTCATGGATAAGATGGCGTCGACCTGAGCCTCGGAGAAACCAAACTTGGCGTTAAGTCTCTTGCCGCTCTCTTCGTCGGTCTTGCTGTCGCGGATGATGTGAATGACTTCGTCGATGTTATCGTGGGCTAACAATAAGCCAACGACAATGTGGTCACGATCGCCATCGCGTTTGAGCAAGAATTTAGTACGACTGGTTAATACGGAAATCTGGAATTCGATGTAATGATGGAGAATATCGGCGACTGGCAAAACTCTCGGTGCGTTATCGACCAAGCAAAGGTTAATGACGCCAAAGTTGATTTGGAGTTGCGTGTGTTTAAGAAGGTTGTTGATGACGACTTCCGGAACGCAATCGCGGCGGACTTCAATCACAATACGGATGCCTTCTTTGTTGGACTCATCGCGAATATCTGTGATGCCATCGATGATTTTGTCACGGACGAGTTGAGCGATGTTTTCAATCATCGCCGACTTGTTAACCTGATAAGGAATCTCGGTGACAATGATACGACTTTTGCCGTTATCTTCTTCTTCAATGTGATAGCGGCTTCTGATGGTGATCGAACCAGTGCCGGTCGTATAGGCATCAAGGATGCCTTGACGGCCTAAGATCACACCCCCGGTCGGGAAGTCCGGACCATGGAGATAATTTTGCATAATCTCCAAAGGAGTGAGGTTAGGATTGTGGCACATAGCGATGACGGCGTCGATCGCCTCGGTCATGTTGTGCGGCGGCATGTTGGTCGCCATACCGACGGCGATACCTTCGCTGCCGTTCACGAGTAAGTTCGGGAAACGGGATGGGAGAACCACCGGTTCCTTTTCGGTGCCATCGTAGTTGTCGCAGAAATCGACAGTGTCTTCGTCGATATCGCGAACCATTTCGACGGCGAGTTTGTTCATTCTGGCTTCGGTGTAACGCATAGCGGCGGCATCGTCGCCGTCGATATCGCCGAAGTTGCCATGGCCATCCACGAGGGTATATCTCATTGAGAACGGCTGAGCTAGACGAACAAGAGTGCCATATAGAGCGGAGTCGCCGTGTGGGTGATATTTGCCCATGACGTCGCCAACGATACGAGCTGATTTCTTGTAAGGTTTGCCAGGCTGCATGCCGCTTTCGTTCATGCCGAAGATAATACGGCGCTGAACTGGTTTTAAACCATCGCGGACATCCGGAATAGCACGCGAAACAATGACTGACATGGAGTAGGAAAGGAAAGCCGTCTGAACTTCATTGGTGACCTCACGGTCGATGAGCCCCGGCACAATGCCGGCGGCAGCAGCCATCTTCTCTTTGTCTTCAGCGGTGGTCTCTTCGTTGGACGATTGATCGTTCTCGGAATCGACAACCTCTTCGTTTTTCTTGTCTTCGTTATCCATTTTTCTAAGCCTCCATTCCTTTAATAGTCGAGGTTCTGCGCAAATTTGGCATTATCGCTAATGTATCTCTTGCGCGGCTCAACATCGTCACCCATGAGTTCGCTGAAGGCTTTTTCGGCTTCGGCGGCATCATCGATGGTGATACGGATCATCTTGCGGGCTTTAGGATCCATAGTGGTTTCCCAAAGCTGTTGGGCGTCCATTTCGCCCAAGCCTTTATAGCGCTGGAACGGATATCCGCTCTTGAGCTGGAGATCCCTCTTGAGTTCATCAAGTTGGGCATCGTTATAGGCGTAATAGGACGAACCTTTGTAGTCGATCTTATAAAGAGGCGGCTGAGCGATATAAACGTTGCCGTTATCGATAAGCGGTCTCATGAAGCGGTAGAAGAAAGTCAAAAGCAAAATACGAATGTGGTCACCATCGACATCAGCATCGGTCATGATGACGATTTTGTGATAACGGATCTTAGTGAGGTCGAAGTTCTCGCGAATGCCAGCTCCAATAGCCGTAATCATGTTGCCGATTTCGGCGTTCTTGAAGATGCGCTCTTCGCGGGCTTTTTCGACGTTAAGAATTTTGCCACGAAGCGGCAAAATAGCTTGGGTTTCACGATCGCGGCCGTTCTTAGCGGAGCCTCCGGCTGAATTACCCTCGACGATGTAAAGTTCGCACTTCTCTGGATCTTTGCTTGAGCAATCGGCTAGCTTGCCAGGGAGGGTAGTGATATCAAGTGGGGACTTTCGGGTCTTTTCGCGAGCGACCTGCGCGGCGATACGGCTACGAGAAGCGAGCTGAATCTTCTCCATGATGAGCTTGGCTTGCTCAGGATTCTCGAGAAGGTATTGATTGAGTTGTTCGCCAACGATGGTGGAAACAATCTTACGAACTTCGCTGTTACCAAGTTTGGTCTTGGTTTGGCCTTCGTACTGGGGGTTCGGGTGCTTGACGGAAATGACGCAAGTCAAACCTTCGCGGCAGTCGTCGGTGGTGTAGTTCGGGTCTTTATCGTCCAAGAACTTAAATTGGTGAGCATACTCGTTGATGATGCGGTTTAACGCAAGGTTAAGACCTTCAACGTGGGTGCCGCCTTCCTTAGTCGAGATGTTGTTGCAGAAGCTATAAACACCGTCGGTGCTATAGGAATCAGCCCATTGCATGGCGACTTCGGCATAAATGCGCTCTTTGCTGCCATCAAGAAGAGTAACGTCCTCGGCGCCCCGGCAATAAACGACCTGGGTGTTGATCGGAAGCTTCGCGCCATTGATGAACTGAACGTATTCCTTGATGCCACCGTTATACAAGAATGTGTCGGTGACCGGGGTGTCCGGACGGTTATCAGTTAAGGTGATCTTCAATCCGGTGTTAAGGAAGGCCATCTGACGAAGGTGGTTCTTAACGGTCTCATAATTGAAGACGGTGGTTTCGGTGAAGATGGTTGGGTCTGGCCAGAAGGTCACGGTCGTGCCGTGATCGGTGCTGTTGCCAATCTTTTCAAGGTGCTTAAGAAGCGGCTTGCCATCTTTGTCCTTTTTGCCAGGGATCTCGAGAAGGTGGCCGCCATTAATAAACTCAACGTGGAAAATGCCACCATCACGATGGACGGTAACATCAACCTTGGTGCTTAACGCGTTGACGGCCTTAACGCCGACACCATGCAAGCCGCCAGAAACCTTATACGCACTGCCTTCGTCGCCGAATTTGCCGCCGGTGTGAAGGAACATGTAGCAAGATTCAACGCCTGAAAGACCCGTTTTCGGAACGATATCCTCAGGGATACCACGGCCATCATCTTGGACCGTGACGCTGCCATCTTTGTTTAAAGTGACTTCGATATTTTTGCAAACGCCCGCCATCGACTCATCGATGGAGTTGTCGACAACCTCCCACACAAGGTGGTGAAGGCCAGCGGCGGCGGTGGTGGCAATATACATGCCAGGACGACGTCTGATGGCTTCAAGACCATCAAGCATTTCAATGCTGTCTTTGCCTGTGTAAGCGTTGCTGACGGCTTCCACGGACTTTTCGCTTACATCCTCGGCTTTGGTGTAAACGAACTTGTCTTCTTCTTCGAGCGAACTCTGGGAAATTCCGGCTTCTTTCGCAGCCTGAAGTTCCGCTTCTTTCGCTTTATCGTCTTCTGCCATGATCATTTCCTCCTCGTGGCCATATTCGAAGCGACATCGATTATCGATGCGCCTTCGATATCAAGTTTTGCGGCCGTCACAAACGTTTGTTGAAGCTTTTGAAGTAGCGCGGTAAGACGGCTGCTATGTTCCGCGTCGAGCTCGCTGTAGACATCATCAAGTACCACAATTGGCTTCTTGGTCGGGTCTTCGATGAGGAAGAACGGGGCCAACTTGATGGCAATGGCGGCTAGGCGATTCTCGCCTTGGCTTCCATACGCCGCGATGTCTTTGCCATCCAAGAGAAGAACGAAGTCTTCGTGATGAATGCCAACCGATGTGCTCTTTCGTAGCAAATCGCCATCCAACGATTTGTCGTAGAGGCTTTTGGCGGCCTCTTTGTATCCATCGCCCAGCTTCACAAAGGGACGATAGACGATCTTGGCGGTTCGTTTCTCGCCATAGAGTTCGCTGGCAAGACCGCTGAGAAGTTCGTTTAGTTGACCGACATAGAGAGAGCGATATTGAGCCAAAGGCTCTTCGACCTCGATGAGACGGTCGGTGACAACCCCAAGGTAAACCTTGTCTGGATGGGGCTTTTTTAGAGCGGCGTTTCTTTCTTCGAGCAAACGGTTGAACTTCCCGATAAGGGAGAAGTAATCCAACGATTGCTTGGAGAGGCTGACGTCCAGGAAGGCTCTACGATCGCCTGGCGAACCCGTAAACAGGCCTGTGTCGGGCGGTGCGAAGAGAATCACATTTACGAGCTTCGAGAGCTCGCTGAGCCTTTTTATAGGCTTTCCGTTAACCTCAATCCTCTTGCCCTGAGGGGTTAGGGTGATGGAGATTTGGCGGTTGAGTGCTCCTTCGACTAGGGTGGCCGTGACATTAGCGGAGGCGGCACCCTCTTTGATGAGGGCTTTTAAGTCGTCGCTGCGCCAACTGTGGGCCAAAGACAAGTAATAGATCGCTTCGGCAAGGTTGCTTTTACCAGAACCGTTGGCTCCCTCGATGAGGGTCAAGCCCGCAGGGAGGTCAAGCGAAAGGGTGTGGTAACTGCGCCAGTCACGCAGTTCTAGATGCGTGATGGTCATTGCTTGGCGATCAAGACATAGGACCGTTTGTCATCAAGGACGACGGTGTCGCCAACGCGGAGTTTGCGACCGCGGCGATTTTCATCAACCCCATTAACGATGGTCTTGTGAGTGGAAAGGTACCACTTGGCAAGTCCGCCCTCATCGATGATGTGAACGAATTTCAAAAATTGTCCCAAGGTAATGTAATCGCCCTGGAACGCGACTTCTTTGCTGCTAGTTTGGTTTGATAAATTTTCCACGTATTTATTTTACTACTACGTAGTAAATAAGGGAACAAGAATTTGTTCCCTTATAAACGATAAATTTTTAAATGGCTCTAGAACGCTATCTAGTGCGCATTGGCGTGATTACTTCAACGACGGAGTCATCTTTGGGGTTCTTGATAACGAAGGGCTTCATTTCGCCGATAAACGAGATGAGAACATCTTCGCTTTGAAGGGCTTGGACAGCTTGCGAAACAAAGGCGGGGTTAAAGGCAATACGGAGACGTTCGCCCGTGTATTGAATGGTCGTGAGTTTCTCGGTACCGGAACCGGTCTGATCACTCTTGGAGAACACCTCAACGTCGTCTTCTTCCATCGAAAGCTCAACAACCGGGGCGGCATTCACAGAAAGAACACTAACACGGTCGATGGCGCCCAATAATTGGGCCGAATTGACTTCGAGGAAATAATTGAACGTGGTCGGGATAATGGCGGCGCTGGCCGGATAGTCGCCGGCAATAAGCGGGCTGAAGACCAGGGTCTGACCAAACGAGAAAATAGCACGATCGGTGGTGGCGGAGATTTCGACCTCTTCGCAGCCATCAAACATCTTGGTTATGTCAGAAAGGGTCTTGGCGGCGATGTTCACATTGAAGTGGAGGTCTGGGTCAACCGCGATGGTTTTGCGGGACAGACGGGCCGAATCGGTGGCCGTAGCGGTAAGTTTGCCAGCTTCGGCTTTGAGGTTGATGGCCATGAGAATTGGGCGGGTCTCTTTGTTAAGGGCCGCAAAGCCGGTCTGGGCGACCAACAAATTCAAGTCAGAACACGAGAGGGTGAAGCTGTTGCCAGCCTTCTCGAAATTGATGGAAGGATATTCGTCGGCGCTGATGCAATTGAGCTTGTAGGAGCTCTTGCCATCGTCGAGTTTAGCCACGACGTTATCGATTATCTCGATGGTGAGTTCGTTGCCATCGCAGCGACGTACGATTTCCGTCAGAATGTGAGCGTTTAGGCAAGTGGCGCCAAGGGCGCCGTTACGAATAGTTTCTTTTTCTCCAACGACGTAAGGAACATAAGTCCAAACAGCCGTCTCTCCGTTATAGGCGGTGATTTCAAGGCCTTTGGATGTTAATTCGATTTTGAAGCAAAGCAATAACGGAGTGGCTGATTTGGCGCCAATAGCGTGTCCGGCCATCGTTAAGCCTTTTAGAAATTGTTCTTTGTCGATCGTGAAGCGCATATTTTTCGATCTCCTTTTTTCTCACTTCTATAACGACGTATTAATAATAATAATATCTTGTACCCGGTGGATAATGTGGATAAGTCGCAAATCTAACCGAGTTTTATTGTATCATGCGCATACGCGCGAGTGGTAGGAATTTTGGCTCTCACTCTTTACTTTTTAACCTTTGCTGGAGGTCGTTAACAACCGATTGGAGTTGCTTATCTGTCTTAAGGGCGTTTTCCACTTTTTCTACACCATTCATCACCGTCGCGTGATCCTTGCCGCCGAAGCTCTCGCCGATCTTGGTAAACGGAACGTCTAGCATGGTCCTGACTAGGTACATGGCAATGTGTCTGGCCAAGGCGATTTGACTCGTTCTGATACGACCGGTTAACTGATAGGGAGCGAGGTTGTAATAATCAGAGACGGTGTTGATGATTTTATCGATGGATAGTTTGGTTTCGTCGTCTTGAACATTCGTCATATCGCGAACGGAATCCATGGCCGTAGCGATGTCGACGTGGTTGCTTGGGTGGATGTTTACTATATAGAAGAGAAGGCGGTTTAAGGCACCCTCAAGTTCACGGACGTTGCTGCCGAATTTTGTCGCAAAATAAGAAATGACTTCGGGATCAAAAGAGTCAACCGAAAGACCGTTAGCCTCGATCTTCCGCTTCAGAATCGATTCGCAAGTCTCTTTGTCGGGGGTTTGGATATCGATTGGTAGGCCTGAAGTGAACCGGGTCTTCAAACGGCTATCAAGACCCTGAAGTTGTGACGGATTGACATCGCAAGTAATGACAATTTGCTTGCCCGCGTTATATAAGGATTGGAAAACCGAGAAGAAAAGTTCTTCGGTTCCCTTCTTGCCAACCAAGAATTGAATATCATCAACCAAAAGGACGTCAACGCAATCGCGGAAGAAGTCTTTGATGCTTTGTCCCTCGTTGTTGCCGTTAACGAACTTGATGTATTCGTCCAAAAAGTCTTGGGTTGTTATATAAAGGACGCGCGTATTGGGGTTCTTTTCCTTTATAGCGCTGCCGATGGAGTGGAGTAAGTGAGTCTTTCCCAAACCGGAGTTGCTATATATAAGGAGTGGGTTGTAAAGTTTGCCTGGATTTTGTGAAACCATTAAAGCCGCTTGATAAGCCGGGCGGTTTGAAGGGCCAACGACGAAGCTTTTGAAAGTAAAAGCTGGGTTTAGTTTGTTGACGTCGGCGAAGTAGGTCGGTCTAGCCGGGGCCTTCTCGGCTTCCTTCTTTAAGTGGCTGGCTTCAACGAACTTAATTTCGAAGTTTGATTCGGTGGCTTCTTGAACGATTTGGTCGACCATTGCTTTATATTGCGATGATAAAACCGAAACCGCGAGACCGGAGTTGGCGACAACGATCATCGTGTTGTTCTGGATCGAATCGATATAGGTATCACCAAAGAAGTTATCGTAAACGAGGGGGTCGTTAACCTGCTTTTTGATACGTTCGAGAATACGACTCCAGAGGGCGGCTATTTCGCTAACGGACTGAACCATAATTTTTACCGATAAAAATCTAACATATCCACAGTCGAAAAACACTAATTAAGAGGCAAAAATCAATTTGTCCACAATTTGAACACGAAAAACCCGTGTTGAGGTGTGGATTATACGTTATCCACAAAAGTGTAAATGTGAATAACTTGTGGAAAACATAGGACAAAATTTTTCTATGTGGAAAACCGCAAAAGCAATCTGTTACCAACATTTACAACACTAATTTTTGTTCGATAAAACCTAAATAAAATATTTTTATTCACCAAAACTGTGAGGAATCACTCACCTCGGTTTGTGGGAAAAAGAATGACCCAAAATGTCGTTTTTTGGCGCTGAAAGGGGTTACATTTTGTGGAAAACCTCAAAACATTGCATTTTTTATCGTTTTTGAGGGTCCTTATGGATGTTACGTTTCAGAAGTTTTCAACAATTCTTAATAGTTGTTTTACGCACGCGCCCGCAATATTTAATTGCCTAAGAGGGTTCCAAAAACTATAATCTATCCGCACGCAAGTGAAACTCGGAGGAACAAAACTATGAGAAAAACTTACCAGCCTTCTAAAGTCAAACACGCCAACATGGCCGGATTCCGCGCCAGAATGGCCAACCACAACGGCCGTAAGGTCTTGGCCGCTCGTCGCGCCAAGGGCCGCGCTAAGATCGCTGACTAATTGGTGTTTTTGGTAACCATTGGATGAAGCGCGAAAATCGGGTTCTAAAACACCAGGAGTTTGACGTAATCATCTCTTCGACGCCCGTTACCAAAACCCAACATTACGTTATTCATTGGCGGCTTAACCAGTCCCAAAAATCCCGTATTGGCATCTCCGTTAGCAAACGCAACGGGGGAGCTGTTACGAGAAACCGCATCAAGCGCCAAATTAGAGCGATGATTGCCGGTGGCTATGATTTATCAAAATCGATTGATGTGATTATCATCGTCAAACCGTCGTACAATCCCGATCTCTACAGCGCTGAGGCAACCGAATTACTGGAGTGCCTATCCAAGCTTGGAGAAACGCAACATTGAAAAAAACCAGCACGTCGAAAATTCTCGGTGGCATTGCCCTTTTTGTTGGGGCCATCGTTCTTTCTAGCTGCACCTCGAACTTCTGCAGCAGCCAAGACAAAGCCAACATGGCCTACCCTTATGAGCAAGGCGTTGTTGTTTACTGCAACGAAGCGGATGTTCCTGAACTCTACAAAGACGCGAAATGGAACCCAATCGACGGCAACGACAAGATTTTTGCCTACATGCCAGTCGATGCGAGTGGCTATTTTACCGCTCATAAAGCATCTTATTTGGTTTCGTCCATTTTCAAAGACTCCAAATCTGGCGCGGTAGTGACCGGCGTTACCATTCCCTCGCAGGTATTCTTTAAGTACATGGACCAAAAGGTCCTTGATGCCTCTCTCGAGGCTTGGTTTACCGCGAAAAACCCCACCCTCGCTGTTTATAGCGATGAGGCTAAAACCACATATTCGGCCGATTTTACGAACGCCACCAAAGATCTGACCATAAACCAAATCAACCCATTCACCGATTTTGATTACAGCGGCACCTATGATTTGGATAAGATCAACTCCGACAGCATCCTTCGTAACTACGGCTATTTGAAGTTTTATGGCTCCGATAATAACCTTTGGACCAACTATACCAAATGGGTCAACGAAGCGAGATTCTCGCAGATTCCTTCTGGCGATCGCTATTCAAAAGCCGGCATTTCTGCCACGACATTAACTGCCGCGACCGCCCCGACCGACGAATTCATCACCCTATACAAGACATTCATCAACAACAAAGTCGCCAATCAACGCAGCTGCATCGCGACCGTTACGGGCAATTATGGCCACTACGGACTTGATAACAACTGGGCCGTCAATATTACGAAAAAAGACTGGGCTTATTCTTGGAAACAAGGACCGCTTGAGGGCTTGATCGTCTATCCGGTTTCCTGGATGGTCGATAATTTCGCCTTTAACATCAATTCGGATCTAGAAAGTGGTATTGGTCAGATTGTTTCGATTGTTCTCGTCACCCTGATTGTTCGTGCCTTCGTTTTGGCTTTGACTTTCAAGAGCACGATGGACCAGCAAAAGACTCAAGCTTTGCAGCCTGAGTTAGCAAAACTCCAAGCCAAATACCCTAACAGCAACAGCAACCAGTCCGAAAAGGCTCGTTTAACCCAAGAGCAGATGGCGTTATATAAACGCAATAAGATCAATCCGGCTTCTGTCTTCATTGCCATGATCGTTCAATTCCCGGTCTTCATTTGTGTTTGGGGTGCTTTGCAAGGCAGCGCCGTTCTCTCGAGCGGTCAGTTCCTCAATCTCCGTCTCTCAGACACCATTCAAACCGTTTTGTTCAACGTTACTGGCACATGGTATTTGAACACCACGGGCTGGTGGACCGCCTTTATCCTCTTTATATTAATGGCCGTCTTCCAGTGGTTAGCCATGATGCTGCCGCAATGGATGAACAAGAAGAAGCTTGCTAAGCAAACCAAGACTTCCGCTAATCCGGCCGCTGATAAGACCACCAAAACGATGAAGTGGGTCAGTTACGGCATGTTGATCTTCACGATCATCATGGGCTTCTCCCTCCCGGCCGCCATGGGCGTCTACTGGGGCATCAGCGCTTTGATTTCAATGCTTCAAACCATCATCACGCAAGCGATTATGGATAGAAAAATGAAAAAGGAAAGAAGGTTATAGATTATGAAGGAGTACACCAACAAGACTGTCGAGGATTGTCTCGACGAAGCGAGCAAGGAACTTAACATCCCAACCGAAGCCCTTGTCTATCGCGTTACCGATGAGAAGAAAGGTCTCTTCAAAAAGACCGCTACCATTGAGGTTTATGACATCAATGACGCCCTTGAGTTCGCTCAGGAGTATCTGAAGACCGCCATCAAAGCCCTTGGCATTGAAATTACTACCGAAGCCAAAATTGAGGACGACATCATCCACATCACGATCAACAGTGAACGGAATCCAGTCCTTATTGGTAAAAACGGCCGTACCTTGCAGGCTCTTAACGAACTTGATCGTTTGGCGGTCAGCAACAAATTCCGTCATAGATACCGGATTCTCCTCGACGTTGGCGGCTACAAAGAAGACAAGTATTCTCGTTTAGCCTATTTGGCCAAGCGGACAGCGAATGATGTCCTGAAGACTCACGTTGACGTGAAACTTGATCCGATGACACCGGACGAAAGAAGAATCATCCACAACACCCTCAATGGTATGGAGCACATCAAGACCGAGTCGACTGGCGAAGGTTCTGATCGTGCCGTTAACATTAAGTACGTTGCTTAACAAATTAAGATAACGGGAGCGTAAGCTTCCGTTTTTCTTTAGCCTTCATCGGAGCATAAGAAACATTGACTTAAAATATCAATAATCATCGGATGATTTTTTAATTTAAAATGTAGACTTTCGTTCGTATAATGCGTTCATTATGAAATACATTAAATTAGTTCTTTCGGGGATTTTGGCCGGTCTTTTTATTGGGCTTGGAAGTTTCGCTTTTGTGGGTTGCGTCTCGCTTGATGCCACAATCGGAAAAATCATTGGTTCGGCCCTTTTCAGCGTTGGGTTATTTTGCGTTTGTTTCTTCTCCACCCATTTATATACCGGTCGGATAGGTTTTTCGTTTGAACAGAAGCCATCTTATGTTTTTGATTTGATTGCGATGCTGGCTGGCAATTTTATCGGTGCGGCCGGATCTGGAAGCCTTGTGTATTTGGCTTGTTCAGGAGAAAGCGAAAACAAACTTGTGGCCGTGGCGAGAACAATAGCCGACGCTAGAGCTATTTCAATTGATGGAGGTGCTGGCGAAACGTGGTACAAAGCACTCCTCATGGCGTTCTTTTGTGGCATCTTGGTTTTCCTGGCCGTTTATATTTGGAAGAAGGCCGAAAATTGGGGTATTAAGGCCGCCGGTCTCATTCTTTGCGTATGGGCCTTCGTTGTGACAGGAACCGAACACTGTATCGCTAATATGTTTTATTACGCCTTGGCTGGGCGCTGGAACCTCGGAGACTTCCTGAATGTGATTGTCTGCATTGCTGGTAATTCCCTAGGATCTTGGTGCGTTTATTGGCTTTTTAGGGGTGCCTTTCCATCCGCGCCAACTACAAGCATTAACAAATAAAGAAGCACGATGCTGCTTTTCATATTAAAATAAGACGAAAGTTTAAGGTTTTTCTATGAAAAAAACTCATTACGGCGCGTCATTATTCATCAATATTCTCATTGTGATATTTGCTGGTTTTGGCCTCTTTTCTACCATCATGGGCAGCTTTGATATAGCCGGTTTCGGGTGGTGCCGCTCCAACGCCTATTCTTCGGTTTCAGATGTTTTTAGATATTTTGGTAACGATGCCAGTGTTTTGCTTTTCGTTGCCTCGCTCGTCATGGTTGTCGCCGATGTTTTGGTTCTTACCAAGAAAAAAGAAATGGGGAAATTTCCTCTTATTTTGAAATTCGCCGCCACTATTTCGGTCTTTCTTACCTTTATCATTTCCTATTGTGTGTTATGGCCCTCTAAAGCCCTCAGCGGAGACGTTCTTTTTACTTGGAAAGGATCGCTGTGGTTACGGACTGTTTGCCCTGTTTTAGCTGTTATTTCGTTTATCGGTTTCGAGCTTGATCCCAAGCTCCGCTTTATCGTAACCGGTGTTGGGGTTTTGCCGGTGGCAATCTATGCTTCTGCAATTTTGCCTTTGATTGGTTCTAAAAGCATCGAAGCACCCTATCCTTTCTTAAGTATCACGACCCTTAGTTTTGGGGTTTCTATTTTTTGGTGCATTGGGCTATTTGCCTTTACTTACCTTATTTCCATTCTCCTTTTCCTCGTTAGAAAAGGAATCCGTCGCTCAAGTGTCGAAAAGGGCGAGGGATCCGATTCGCTTCTGGCCGACGAAACAAACAATGATGTCTCTGATAAAAACACCAAAATTTTACGGATTGTTCAAGGAAAAGGAGAGGCGTCAAAGGTTAACGACAGGCCAGCCGCGCAACCTGCGCCAGTGATGGAAAAACCAGCACCCGCGCCGACCGATGTTCCAACTGGCAAATTTGACGTTCGCGTTTACCACGTTTCACGTCATATTACCGGTAAATGGCAGGTTAAGTTGGCTACAGGAGCTAGGCCCATTAAGCTTTTTGACACCCAGGATCAGGCTATAGCCTTTGCCAAAGACCTTGTTAAAAGCCAAGGTGGTTCCGTTCGTGTTCATTCGAAAGCAGGAAAACTACGCAAGGGATAATCTTTTTATCCCCTTTGCACGTATAATGTTCATTGGATATGGGAAACTCCATAATTGCTTTAGCTACGGCCCCTCTCAAAAGCGCGCTTGCCTTAATCAGGGTGTCAGGTGATGATGCGTTCGCTTTAACCGATCAAATATTCACAAAAAAGATATCTGGAATTACCAAAAGAGAGATGTTTTTCGGTTCGATCAAAGACGATGGGAAAGACATTGATTTGGTTGTTGTTTTAGCCTATCCAGGACCACATACGATGACAGGCGAAGACGTGGTGGAGATTTCCTGCCACGGAAGCCTCTTAATCGCTAATGAAATCATTGAGTGTTATTTGAAGCGCGGCGCCACCTATGCAACAAGAGGAGAATTTTCCTCCCGGGCCTTCTATAACGGGAAGATGGATTTGGTGGAAGCCGAGGCCGTGAACGACCTAATAAACGCCACAACCAAAGAGGCCAAAAACCTCTCCTTAATGTCGCTCGAAGGCAAGACCAGTCAATTGGTGGGGCCTTTGAAGAAATCTTTAGCCGATTTGCTCTCTTTAATAGAGGTCAACATCGACTTCCCAGAATACACGGATATCGAACAGTTAAATGAAGAGAAAATTAGTTCATCAATTAATAAAATTAGAGACCAATTAGTTACCCTCATTAAAGGGGGCGAAGAAGGCAAGATTGTTAAAGAGGGTGTTAAGGTCGCCATCGTGGGTGAACCCAACGTTGGTAAATCGTCTCTTTTGAATGCCTTACTTAACGAAGAAAAAGCTATTGTAAGTGACATTCCTGGAACCACCCGCGATGTGGTGGAAGGCGACATCAATTTGAAAGGCATTTCTTTGCACCTCCTCGATACGGCCGGCATCCGTGAAAACGCCGAAGCCATTGAAGAGCTTGGAATTAAGCGCAGCGAGAAAACCATTAAAGAAGCGGATATTGTCATCTTGGTACTTGATGCAACCAAGGGTCCAAGCGCCGAAGACAAAGCCATTGAAAAGATGGCGGATGGGAAAATTTTCATTCCTGTCTATAACAAAGACGACTTAGTGAAGGCCAAAGAACCCGGCAAGCTTTATATTTCTGCCTTAAAGAAGGATATTCAGCCTCTGTTAGACCGTATTTTCGAGGCCTTAGGAGTCGAAGATTCTGCATTTGTTTCGCCGTCTCTTAATAACGCCAGACAATTGGGAATACTTAAACGGATTGATCAGGCACTTATTGAGGCCAAAGCCGATTGCGATAAGCAGGCTCCAATTGACTTGGTCTCCGTTAACCTCATGGAAGCCTATAACCTTTCAAGAGAGCTCTTAGGCGAAGACGCTACAATGGACTTAACCGATGAAATATTTTCACGGTTTTGTGTGGGCAAATGATGTTAGATAGCCATTGCCATTTAAATGATGAGAAACTTTACCCCGATAGAGGTAAGTTCATTGATAACGCCAAGGCTGCTGGCGTCACTCTTTTCCTTTGTGTTGGATGGGATGTAGAAAGTAGCAAGAAATCCCTGCAAATTACGCGTGAATTTCCCGGAGTCTATTCGGCGGTTGGTCTTCATCCGGAAAACCTTGATGGTGTTTCAGATGCCGATTTGGAAGAGATAAGAAAGATGGCAAAGGACCCACGAGTGCTAGCGATTGGAGAGATTGGGCTTGATTACCACTGGTTCAAAGACGAGGCCGTACAAAAGAAACAAAGGGACTGGTTCATTAAACAGATTGATTTGGCCAACGAACTTAACCTTCCCATTTCCGTGCACGCGCGCGATGCCACCCAAGACACTTATGAAATTCTGAAAAACCATCCGTTAAAAAGAGGTGGCGTTCTTCATTGCTACAGCGGTTCTACGGAAATGCTTTTAGAGTTTGCGAAATTAGGTTTTTATTTCGGTTTTGACGGCCCGATCACCTACAAGGGATCAATCGTCCCAAAAGAGAACGTAAAAGCCTGCCCCGAAGATCGTATCTTATCTGAGACCGACTCCCCATATTTGACACCAGTCCCCTTTAGGGGACAAGTTAACGAGCCTCTCCATATAGTGGAAATAGTAAAAGAGATGGCGGATTTGCGTGGCGAGCCTTTGAAAACCGTCGAAAACTCCATTCTTTTAAACTTCAAAAATCTATTTCACGTGGAACTTTAAACTATGGATAAATACCCAGCAATCATTGTCGTTGAAGGCAAGTCTGATAAAGACCTAATCGATAGTTTTATGGTGGCAGATATCGTCATTACAAACGGATCAGAAGTTTCACGTGGAACAATTGAATTCCTTCAAAAAGCCGCAAAAAAACGTTCAATTGTTGTCTTAACCGACCCGGATTCGCCAGGGAAAAGGATTCGCGATATCCTTAATCAGAATATCCCAGGCCTTCTCCATGCTTATATTCCTAAAGAAAAATGTATAAAAAGACACAAAGTTGGCGTTGCGGAGTCATCTAAAGAAGATGTTCTTCAGGCATTGGCCAATCTTATACCCGCAGATGCCTCCCCCAAAGCTACCCTAACTATGAATGATCTAACTGAATTGGGCCTTTCTGGTAGCGACGAAAGCTCAAAATTAAGGGATTCGGTTGGAGAAACGCTTCATCTGGGACACGCGAACGCAAAGACGCTTCTTAAGAGAGCAAACGCCGTAGGACTTACGAGAAAAGAATTGGAGGACGCGATTAATGAACGAAGATAAGTATTTTGAAGTCATCAAAGAATATAAATTGATGGCGAAACACGAAGTTGGGCAAAACTTCTTGGCCGACCCGGTTACGGCCAAGAGAATCGTTGATTTGGCTGAACTTAACCAAAAGGACAACGTTTTGGAAATCGGCAGCGGAGCAGGGTCGTTATCTTATTTTATAGCCGAAAGTCCAGCAAAGGCCGTTTTGCTCGATATCGATGAGGCGCTCGTAACTAAACTTCAGCACGATTTTTCTAGCAATAAAAACATCAAAACGGTCATGGGGAACGTTCTAAAACACGACATGACGCCATATACAAAAATCATTGGCAATCTTCCATATTACATAACATCAGCTATTGTCGAAGAAATTCTTCTTACTTCTAAAGCAACAAAAGCTGTGTTAATGGTGCAGAAAGAAGCCTATTCAAGGCTTGTTTCTAAGCAAGGCGACAAAGATTATGGGCCACTCCCAATTTTGCTTAGCTATAGGGGCTCCGTTAAACGAAACTTCATAGTCGCTCGGACGAACTTCATTCCGGCGCCTCATATTGATTCACTCGTGTTTTGCATAGATTTTGATAGCAAATCCGACCTGGTTACCGCAAAACATCTTTATAGTCTTACTTCTGCGCTCTTCCTTCACAGAAGAAAAACAATCTCCAACAATATGGAGATTTTTCTGGGAGATAAAGATAAAGCGGCCAAACTGTTATCCCTTTTGGCCATTAATCCACTGGCTCGTCCTGAAGATCTATCGCTACAACAGTATCTTTCTTTAGTTCATCAATTGTATTGATGAATCAATCTAGTATCATTGATGCAGGTAAATATGCAAAAAAATTCCCTCATTGTTAAGTCGTACGCCAAGATCAACGTTTCTCTCCGCGTAGTAGGGAAGCGTGATGACGATTACCATCTTTTAGAGATGGTAAACCTTCCGCTCGAATTACACGACATTATTGAAATTTCGAAGTTCCCGAATTCAAGTGACACTTATATCACCTGCGATGATATTGGCCTTCAAAACGCCAGACACAACCTTTGCGCAAAAGCTGTTGAAGCCATGAGAAAGGAATTTGGCTTCAAAGATAACTTTAATATCGCCATCCACAAAGAGATTCCTTTCGCCGCTGGCCTTGGCGGAGGCTCGTCTAACGCCGCTATTGTGATCTTGGCCATAAATACCATACTGGGCCTAAACTCCCCGTTAGAGCGTCTTTCAAAGGTTGGGGAGTCTATTGGCGCGGACGTCCCATTCTTCTTGGTCAATAAACCAGCCAAAGTAACAGGGATTGGTGAGAAAATAGACTTAGTAAAGGCCAAAAAAGCCTATGGATGTCTTATTGTTAAGCCTCAAAAGGGTTTAAGCACGACCGACGTGTTCGCTGTGGCCGATCATTTCGACAGGACGATAATTGGCACCGACAACGTTATTAAAGCCCTAGAAACCGGCGATGATGCCCTTTTAGCGGCAAACATGGGAAACGATCTGTACGCACCCGCGGTTTCGTTATTGCCTGAAATAGGCGATCTCGTTGCCTCGCTTAAAAAAGAAGGGTTTATCTTATCTGGTATGTCCGGAAGTGGCTCTGCCTGTTTTGCCTTAAGCGACAATGCCAAACTCCTAAAAGACAAAGCTAAGTTGTACGATTCAAAAGGTTACATCGTTTGTCTCACCAAAACGATGATATAAAGGAGAACAATTATGGACAAATTCGCAATTATCCTTGCCGCGGGAAAAGGAACCCGCATGAAGAGTCATCGAGAAGACATCAGCAAGGTGTCTTTCCCAATACTTGGACAGCCTCTTGTTAAATACGTTATTAACGCTCTAAAACCGATTGGTTTCACTAAGATTGTTACCGTTGTTGGCTTTGCTGGAGCGACGACAGAATCTATCGTAAAAGATGATACGGAGGTTGTTTGGCAAAAAGAGCAAAAAGGCACAGGGCATGCGGTAATGATGGCTGCGCCTCTTCTTGAAAACAGCCAAGGAGAAACGATTGTCTGCTGTGGCGACACCCCTCTTTTAACAACGGAGACTCTAAATGCTTTAATCTCTAAACACGAAGCCAGCCAGAACGACCTTACGGTTATGACGTCGGTTCTTGACGATCCAACAGGATATGGTCGTATTCAAAAAGACCATGGTCATGTAACCGCAATAATTGAACAAAAAGACTGCACTGAAGAAGAAAAACAGATAAAAGAGGTAAACGCCGGAGTTTATGTCTTCAACAACAAGAAATTATTTGAAGCTTTGAAAAACCTCAAAACCGATAACGCTGCTGGGGAATATTACCTAACTGATGTTCTTGGAATTTTCGTTAAAAACGGTGATAGAGTCGGATCTTTTGTCGCCCCCAACTTCAATGAAACGTTGGGCATTAATGACAGGTTCCAATTAGCAAATTGCGCAAAACTTATCAAAGAAAGAATAAATAAGGCTTGGATGCTTGCTGGTGTCTCAATCGAAGATCCAGAAAACACGTATATCGCGCCAGAAGTAAAGATTGAACCAGATACCGTCATCAGACCTGGAACGTATCTTTTTGGAAAAACAGAAATTGGCGAGAACAATGTAATCGGTCCTGAATGCTATTTCGAAAATGTGAAAATAGGCAAAGACAACCAAATCATTTATTCTCATTTGGTTGACACTACCGTTGGAGACGAAACAACTCTTGGACCATGGCTTAGAACAAGGGGTGGCGTCATAATCAAAAACAAAGCTCACATTGGTAATTTTAATGAGCTTAAAAATGTTGAGTTTGGCGAAGGCTCAAAATGTGCCCACCTTTCCTATTTAGGTGATGCAGATTTGGGTGCTGGTGTTAATGTTGGATGTGGAACGATTATCGCTAATTACGATGGTGTCAACAAAATGCACACCTCAGTTGGCAATAATGTCTTTTTAGGCAGCGGATCCACGCTAATTAGTCCAATCAAGGTGGGCGATGGTTCTTTCATAGCCGCTGGGTCAACCATCAATAAGGATGTGGAGCCTGATGCTATGGCTATTGCTAGATGCCGTCAGGAAAATAAGCAAGGGTATTCGAAGACACTTCACGAAAAGGCATTACTAAGAAAAGAAACTCTCAAAAACGCCAAAACTAAAAAGTAAACGTGATTTGCGCGGTTTCCCTATTTTGTTTAATTGATTCTTATTCGAAAAGGAAAAACCATTCTAAAATAACGTCAATTTATTCTTAACAAATGAAAGGAGAATAAGACTGTATGGATTGTACTTGTGTTTATGGTCACAACATTTATATCGATGATCAACTTGTTGGCTATATTTCAGGCGGACAAGACGGTAATGCTGTTTTGTTTATCTCCGGTCATCTTTTCGCAAGAATGACGAGCGACGGTGACATCACTATCAACAAAGAAACGGTTGGATATATTGACGACGGTGGTGACATATACCTTCATGATAAATTGGTTGGCGAAGTTGATCCAAGAAACGATTTGCGATTTAAAGGTTCCCGTCTTAACGGCGACTGAGATCTTTGTTTTTATTTTCGTGTTTCACCTTTGTTTGATATTCGATTAATGGATTTTTTCTTTTTGCTCTATAAGGTTGTTTCTCCTTTGCTTCGGATATCCTTCATATTTCCTTTATTCGCCTCTCTGGAGGCTTTTTAAGGCCCTTTTTGGCCATTTTTTGAAACACCGTTGGCTTTGTTTGGAAGTTAAGTCGGGGGTTTAAGATACTCTAAATTTTCAAATAACGAGGAAAAATCTTGTTTTTATCGGATGAAAATTAAAAATTTCTGTTTTTTCAAAAATGGCTCTTTTCAAGATCGTTTTCTTTGTTATTTTTTCCTTATAATCCAAAAAAAGACTGATAGAAACTATATTTTAGCCAATATTTGTTTTTTTGGTTCACCAGTATCTTTTGATCCGGTCGTTCCGTTATCATTGTTTGTCTTCCCCGTTTTAAATGGTGGATAATTTGAGAAACGATTGAGACTTTTTGTTTCGAGGATTTTAAAATGGATTCAATAAAAGAAGTTGAAAGCGAAATTGAAAACTTTACTAAAGAAAGAGACTGGGATCAATTTCATACTCCGGAGAATTTGGCCAAGTCTATTTCGATTGAGGCCAATGAACTTCTTGAGTGCTTTCAATGGGATGACAAGAATTACAAAGTGGAAGATGTGAAAGAGGAGTTGGCGGATGTTTTAAATTATTGTTTTCAAATGGCCTCGGTGATGGGCTTTGACATCAGACAAATTATTGAGGAAAAAATGGTTAAGAACGCTAAAAAGTATCCTGTTGATAAAGCTAAAGGAAGCTCAAAAAAGTATACCGAACTCAAATAATCGATATTTGTGCAAATCACGCACGGATTCGTCATATGTGTATTTTTTAACTTTTCAAAACACAAAGGAAAAAATTATCTTTAGTATTGTCTTTTACCAGTATTTATCGAAAGATAATTAACATTAAAAATATTGTTAGCAATCGTTTTTGGCATGTACGGCCTTTTGGTGTAGTAAGATACAAAAGAGGTCATTTTTATGGCAAGCAAAGTTTTCTTCTCTGATTTTCGGGTTCGTGTTGGCGAGTCAGTTACGCACAAACTTCAAAGAATGCTAATTGCGGCTGGGATTAATGGCATTGATTTCGACGGAAAGTTTGTCGCGATTAAGATGCACTTTGGGGAATTAGGCAACCTTTCATACCTAAGGCCTAACTATGTGAAAGCTGTCGCCGACGTCATTAAAGAATGCGGTGGCAAACCCTTCTTGACCGATTGCAACACTTTATACCCAGGATCACGTAAAAACGCCCTAGAACACCTCACAGACGCTCAATTGGATGGTTTTAATGAAACCACAACCGGTTGTCATGTAATCATTGGCGATGGCCTTAAAGGAACCGACGATGTTGATGTCCCGGTTCACAATGGCGAACTTGTTAAAGAGGCTCATATAGGAAGAGCGGTGATGGACGCTGACGTTTTCGTGTCATTAACGCATTTTAAAGGCCATGAATCAACAGGTTTTGGTGGTGCGTTGAAAAACATTGGCATGGGTTGCGGATCTCGAGCCGGAAAAATGGATCAACACTCTTCTGGGAAACCTCAGGTAGATGACGATTTGTGTCGTGGCTGCCGTCAATGCGCGAAGCAGTGTGGGAGCGATGCGATTTCTTATCCAAGTGGGAAGGCCAGTATCGATCTCAGAAAATGCAAAGGTTGTGGCAGATGCATTGGCGCTTGTAACTTCGATGCAATCTCACCTATGGACAACAATGCGAACTCCTTGTTGGGCGAGAAAATTGCAGAGTACGCCATGGCCGTTGTTTACGGAAGGCCGCAATTTCACATTTCTTTGATTATGGACGTTTCTCCAAACTGCGATTGTCACGGAGAAAATGATGCACCGATTATTCCAGATGTCGGCATGCTTTGTTCATATGACCCTGTCGCCCTTGATCAAGCGTGCGTTGATCTTTGCAATAAAGCGGAAGGAACGTATTTCAAGAACTCTCAACTTGGTGACAGGATATCTTCTGGAGAAAAAGAAACAGGCAAAGTTTTCTTTGATAACAATCCAGAAACCGACAGTGATAGCGCCCTTGAACACGGAGAAAAAATTGGTCTCGGTTCTAGAAAGTACGAACTTGTGATAATCAAGTAAAACAAAATGGTTGGTTAGCCTAAACTGGACCCTGTAATTCGGACAGTTTATAAAAAAGCCCTAGGCTGATTGAGGACCTCCGATTACCATTAAGGCAACGGAGGTTTTCTTTTATGGCCAAGAAGGCATTCACCCCGGATCAGGTCGCCGCGCTGAACGCGAACCCCAACGTCAGGCGCGCCACGGAAAGGTCGATCCAGTTCGCCGAGCAGTTCAAAATCGACGCCGTCGACGACTATCTGAACGGTAAGCCCCGCGTCCAGATCTTCGCGGACGCCGGCTTCGACGTGGCCGCGCTTGGGCACGCGAGGATAGGCAACGCCCTCGGCAACTGGCTCACGAAACGCAAGAAATCCAAGCCCGTCACCTCCGACAAAAGGGGCAGGGCACCGACGAAAGGCCTCTCGGACAAGGAGATCATCGCCCGCCAGAAGGCCCAGATAACGATGCTCAGGCAGGAGAACGACTTCCTCCGCCAAATACGGAGGCTGGGGCGACGTCACCAGCCGAAAAAATCCCCGTCTCAGAAAAGCTAGAGATCATATACAGGACGTGCCGGAAATACGCCGGTACGCTCCGGCTCGACGTGTCGTGGATGTGCAGGCAGGCAGGCGTCTCGAGGTCCGGCTACTACTCGTACGCCGCGAGGAAGGAAGGCCGCGCCGCGTCGGCGAGGGAATCGCGCGACTACGCGGATTTCGCCCTTGTGAGGACGGTCTTCGACTACAAAGGCAGGCCCAAGGGCTCGAGGACGATATCGATGATGATGCCGAGGCTCTTCGGCGTCGCGATGAACAGGAAAAAGGTGAGAAGGCTCATGAGGAAATACGGGCTCGAATGCCCGGCGAGGAGGGCCAACCCGCTCAAGAGGATCGCCAAGGCCATCCAGTCGAACGCCGTGTTCTCCAACAAGCTCAACCGCCAGTTCGCCGTCGGAAGGCCCGGCGAGAACCTGCTCACGGACATCAGCTACATCCGCTACGGCCCGCATTTGGAGAAGCTGTGCTTCCTCTCGGCCCTGAAGGACGCGTCCACCAACGAGATCGTCGCGTGGACCCTATCGGAGTCGCTCGCCGTCGGGTTCGTGATCGACATGCTCCGGAAGCTCGACTCCGTAAAATGGCTCCCGGACGCGGTTCTCATCCACTCGGACCAGGGGTGCCATTACACCTCGTACGCCTACGTCAGGTTCCTCTCGGACGCCGGCATCGCCCAGTCGATGTCGCGGAGGGGAAACTGCTGGGACAACGCGCCGATGGAGTCCTTCTTCGGGCACGCCAAGGACGAGCTTTCGCTCCGCCGATGCTCGGATTTCGGGGACGTCCTCGAGGAGATGTCCTCGTACATCGACTATTACAACAACGACCGCCCGCAGATGGGGCTCGGCAGGATGACGCCCGCGGAATTCCGCGATTACCTCCTCGCCAGGCCAGTCAGGCTGCCCGCTCTCATAAACGAAAAGGATTGCTGCCGGCCGGCAGCAATCCTATAGTCCCAGAGGCTTTTTCTTAATGTGTCCTTGACATGGGGTCCACATTAGCNNAACNNNNCNAACCGTTTTTTATACCAAAAAAATAAAAATAATTTAGTTGAAAAATATTAGCAAACATTTGAGCTCTTGTAGTTTGGTGGTCATTTATAACGAGCCAAGTAAATTGAAAAACTCAATCAAAAATAATCATTGGTGGCCTCTGTGGGCGAAGCGGCTTCCAAGGATGCAAAATGCAAATAACGTTGATTTGTCAGTGTATTTCAAACAGATTTTTAAACCTTAAATATTGGTAAAGACCAATTATTAAATAGTTCGATAATTACTAAGTTTTCATTTATTATTTATGGAAGCAAATTTGATGGAATATTCATGTGCATTAATTAGAATAATTGTTTTTTCTTCATATTCAATTTTGAAATCTTAAAAACGGCATTAATCGAAATCCGTGCGTGATTTGCGCTATTTCGCGTATCTTTCGTCTTTTTTTGTGTTTTAATCTTTTTGAATCCTTTCCTTAAACAAGTCGGTTTCGATTACCACAAAACACAATTTAATTCAAAACAAAAAATAAACAAACTTTTTACCAGCGATATTCTGACAAAAAAAGAGACGCTTTTAAGCGCCCCTTTTTAATCGGTTAATTTTAGTCTTTGTTGGCGGTGATTACGTTCAGCTCTTTGTTAGAAAGTTTTGCGTACTCTTTTACTTTTGCCAAGTCTAAGCCCAATGACTTAGCTAATCTCGTGCCATAGTCTTTGTCTGCCAAGTAGCAGTGAGTCACATGGCGGTATTTGATATTCTCTCTTACCCCATTCATGGCTCTTGTTGTGTTTCCGATCAACAATTGTTTCTTCTCTTCAGTCATTAAGCGATATAAACGTCCTGGCTGGTCAAACGGATTGTCGGTTGGGTCATCTTTAGGATCATACCTCCAAGCGGCTCCATTGAGCGGCAGCGGTGGCTCAGCGACCTCTGGCGAGGAGAACCAATCCCCTGATCCATTTGGCGTGTAGGCGACCTCTCCGCCGTAATTTCCGTCTGTTCTCATGAAACCATCTCTGCTGTTGTCGTTTACCTCACAGTGGGCCTTATTAACCGGTATTTGGTTGTAATTTACGCCCAAGCGATATCTTTGGGCGTCCCCGTAAGAGAATAAGCGCCCCTGAAGGAATTTATCAGGACTAAAGCCGATTCCTGGGACAACGTGAGCAGGCGTAAAAGCCGCTTGCTCTACTTCCGCAAAGTAATTATCGGGGTTTTTGTTCAGCACTAACTCGCCAACCTCGATTAATGGGAAGTCTTTGTGATACCAAACTTTCGTAATGTCGAACGGGTTATACGGCAGTTTTTCGGCCTGTTCTTCTGTCATCACCTGGATGTAAAGCTTCCATTTTGGGAAGTCTCCCTTGGCGATGTGCTCATATAAATCACGGCCGTGATAGTCTCTATCAACGCCGGCGATCTTTGCGGCCTCTTCGTCGGTTAGGCATTTAATGCCTTGCTCTGTGATGAAGTGGAATTTAACCCAAACCCGCTTGCCATCTTTGTTTATGAGCGAGAATGTATGCTCGCCATACATGTTCAAGTTTCGAAGAGAAGCCGGGATTCCGCGATCGGACATCGTAATCGTAATTTGATGAAGGGCCTCCGGTAGCATAGACCAGAAGTCCCAAGTGTTGTTGGCGTCGTGAAGTCCTGTTTGCGGATCGCGTTTCACCGCACGGTTGAGCCCAACGAAGTTGTGAACGTCGCGGAGGAAGAATACTGGTGTGTTGTTTCCTACGAGGTCCCAGTTTCCTTCCTTTGTGTAAAATTTGATCGCGCACCCGCGGATGTCGCGTTCAGTATCTGCCGCGCCCCTTTCGCCAGCAACCGTTGAAATTCTCACGAAAACATCGGTTTTTTCGCCCTTTTGAAGCACTTTTGCATAAGTGTATTTAGAAATATCCTTGGTAACAACGAAATAGCCGTAAGCTCCCCAACCTTTTGCGTGCATTCTGCGCTAAGGAATAACCTCTCGATTGAAATGGGCCATTTTTTCGAGAAGCCAGACATCGGATAAAACTACTGGTCCGCGAGGACCGGCGGTGATGGCGTTTTCATTGTCTGGAATTGGAGCGCCAACTTCGTTTGTTAATCTGCGTTTTGTTTTTGCAGCCATATGTTTACCCCCTTGGCTATGCAATCAAAATTTCGTCACCTTAATAATAAAAACAAACATATAAAAGTTCAAAAAATGTGCTTTTCGATAGTAATAAATCTTCGAATAAAAAATAACGTAAAAATAAAATAACAACAAAGTAAAAATGGAGAATAGTCTATTTAAAACAAGCCAAAAAATGCAAATTATGGATGAAAGGCTTAAAACTTTCCAAAAATCAAAAAACAGTATAAATCAGGCAACTAAAGATTTTTGGTTGCAAGAATAAATATCGATTACAACTTATAAAACCATAAACATTTGCAAGAATAATTCAAAAACAGTCTATTTATATTTTAAAACTTCAAAAACACATTTATGTCAATTTCGCTCGTGATTTGCAACGAAAACGGTATTATCTGATTTTTATTAGGTACCGCTTACGTCAAGTTTATTGTTGATATTACTATAAAATATAAAATTAGAACATAAGTAATCATTATTTTGAATAATTGTCTTTCGTTCGTGGCGGCGAACGTCAAACAAACTTTTTCTTCTTTTACTTGGTTGCCCTTTTCTTTAAATGATCGTGTCTAAACAATAGTCTTCCCGTTATCTTTTTCTTTCTAGATATCTTGTATCTACGGATTCCCCTTTTTTGTTAAGATTTTTCCTTCTTTTTAATCTCTTGTTTTTCGCTTGTAATCGTTTGTCTTGCATAGATTAGGCATTTCTCGAGTACATCTACGTTTATGTTTAACTAGTCATTGGGTGGCAATCGATACCCAGACTTCCAGGCCGTCTTTGAAAGAACCGTCTCATTTTTAAGGCCACTTCTCATACTTCCTCATTTTTCAGGTTCTTGTCATTATATGGGTCTTGGTGAAAACGCTGCGTCTTGGTGTAATATATAGCCACAATGGACATTAACAAAAAGAAAGCATATAAAGACGAGCGGATCTTCAATTTCCTTGGTTTCACAATTTTTGATTTGACCCACATATCCGTGAGCATCATTCTTTTTTTAGACGAAATTCGGCGTTATAAGGCTGGAGAGATGGCTGCTAGCGATCTTCCGATGGACTTTGCCGATTTTTCTGTCGAAATAGTGTGTGCGGTCCTCCTTTTGGTATTTGTATTGCTGTTTGCAGAAAAGCAAACCGACCGTCTGCTTGTAACAAGGAATTACACCTTCGCATGGGTGGTAGCTTCTATGAGTCTGTTTATTCCGGAGACTTTTAATATTTGTTATTTATATGTAACAAAGGAACTTTTAGAATCATCAGAATTAACACAAATATTTAACAAAATAGTACTTTTTACATCATGTTCTGCTTTCATTTCATTTTTAGTTTCACTCTTTCTTTGTGGCAAGGGAATAAAATGGCGCATTAGTCTTGCAATTGGCATCGCCTTTGTTATCTTAACAGCCATTCTGAATACAGTGTCTTTATCCATTGAAATCGCAAGTTCTGCGGCTGGATTTATATGGGAAGAAATTCCGGAATTATTACTAATGGCCGTGCCTTTAGTGCCAAGCATCTTTGCACTGGCATCACTAAACGATATAAATAAGGCAAGTTCTATTAGCGAAACGCAAAAATAGCTTATCCTGAAATCCGTGCGTGATTTGCGCTGTTTCGTCTTTTCGCAAAGTTTTAGCCAGATTTCCCTAATCCTCTTACTATTTTTATCTCTTATATTATCATTTTTAATTTCCAATATTAATTTAATCAAAAACATGAACAACGTAATGTTTATTCTTCATTTTCTTTTTTGATTTTTTAACTTTCATTATTTGGAAAAAACTTACATTTTCTTTTTTGTGTGTCAATAATTACACGCAACGTGCTGTTCGGTTGAACGTAAGTCCAGTTTGCTCAACTGGAGGTTTTTTATTTATGTCAGCCGATAATACTTTAAAGAATGGGAAAATTTCTAAGCTGTTGGTGAAATACGGTCTTCCTTGCGTAGCTTCTTTGGTTATTAGTGCCCTTTATAACGTCGTTGATCAACTTTTCATCGGGAACAGTGACATAGGGTATTTGGGGAACGCCGCCACAACCATCGTTTTTCCACTTACCATACTCGCTTTAGCGCTTTCTTTGCTGATTGGCGATGGAGCAGCCGCTTATTTAAGCCTTTGTCAGGGCCGAAACGATACCAAGACGGCAGGGAACGCTATTGGCTGTTCTATTACCTTGTGTCTTGTTCTTTCTGGCGCGTTTACCGCCATCTGTCTCATTTGGCTTGATGACATTTTGATTCTTATGGGTGCCAATTCGACATCACTACCATTGGCAAGAACGTACGGCGTCATTGTTATCGCCGGAATTGTGTTTTCTTTCTTGACCAATGTGTTAAACCCAATAATCAGAAGCGATGGAGCCCCAATCTTCGCGATGGTCGCCCAGGGGAGCGGGGCGTTGGCTAATATAATTCTTGATCCGCTGTTCATCTATGTCTTTAAGCTCGGGCTTGCTGGAGCGGCTTATGCCACAATCATTGGCCAAGCCATATCTGCGATACTATCTATCATTTATCTCTGCAAATCACGCACGTTTTGCTTGAAAGCCAAATTTTTCATTTCTGGATTTGGATTATTAAAAAAGACATTGACACTCGGAATTTCGTCCTTCTTTATTCAGATGTCTTTGGTGTTCGTTACGGTGGCTTCAAATCAAGTGTTAACTAGGTATGGAAACGGTACTATTTATGGAAGTGAAATACCAGTTGCTGTCTTTGGAATCGCCTATAAAGTCTTCACGATTGTTGTTAACATTCCAATTGGTGTCGCTTTGGGTGGTCTTCCTATCATCGGTTTTAACTATGGAGCAAAGCAATTTGGGAGAGTCAAGAAAACCTATTCTTTGGTTGTTTTGACCTCTCTTGTGGTCACAACCATAGCGTGCTTGATTTTCGAGGTTTTTCCCATTCAGGTGGTTTCTTTGTTTGGGAGTGAAAGCGAGGTCTATAACGAGTTCGCGGTGAAGTGCTTCCGTATTTATCTTTGCGGCATCGTGTTGACCGGTTTGCAAAGAACGTCATCAGTGTTTTTCCAGGTGCTCGGCAAAAGCATTCAGGCAACGATCTTAAGTCTTGTTAGGGATCTTATCATCCTTGTTCCGTTAACCTATGGAATGTCCTCAATTTGGGGTCTGGAAGGCTTTCTGTGGAGCGCGCCGGTCGCGGACGTGATTTCCTTCGTTCTTACGTTGATTCTCGTTTTAAACGAATTTAAAAAGCTTGGTAACGAAGAGAAACTAGCAAACGACATCTCCCATAGTATGGCGTTAAGCGAGAGCAAATAACAAAAAAGAGCACCCTTTCGGATGCTCTTTAAAGTTGGTGAAGTATCGATTACTTCTTAGCTTTTGCTCTCTCGTGGAGAATGTTAGCCTGGGCGGCTGCAAGTCTCGCGAGCGGGACACGGAACGGCGAGCAAGAAACGTAGTCAAGGCCAGCTTCATCGTAGAACTGGATGGAAGCCGGATCGCCACCGGTCTCGCCGCAGACACCGATTAAGATGTCTGGACGGGTCTTACGGCCGCGTTCAACGGCAATCTTGACCAACTCGCCAACACCGTCAATATCGACGGTCTGGAACGGGTCAAATTCATAGATCTTCTTATCGTAGTAGAACGGTAAGAATTGGCCGGCATCATCACGGCTGAAGCCCAAGGTGAGTTGGGTTAAGTCGTTGGTGCCAAAGCTGAAGAATTCAGCATCCTTCGCAAGTTTGTCAGCCTGCAAAGCGCCTCTCGGAATCTCGATCATCGTGCCGACGTGGTAGACCAACTTATGCTTTTCCTTCGCCATTTCGCCTTCAACGGCTTCAATGACGACCTGTTTAGCATAACGAAGTTCTTTTTCCTCGCCAGTGAGCGGGATCATGATTTCCGGCTCAACGTCGTGCTTAAGATCCTTGCTGGCTTTTAAGGCGGCTTGGATGATAGCGGTGGCCTGCATACGGTAGATTTCCGGATAAGCGACGCAGAGACGAACTCCGCGGAAGCCCATCATCGGGTTAGCCTGATGCAATTGATTGATTCTATCCCGAACCTTTTGTTCAGAAACGCCGAGCTTTTCAGCGATTCCCTTAATCTTTTCATCCTCGTGGATGTCCGGAAGGAACTCGTGAAGCGGGGGGTCAAGGAGACGGATGTTAACCTTGTACTCCGGGCAGCTCATATACATCTCATAGAAGTCTTGAACCTGATACGGCCGTAATCTCTCAAGGGCGGCTTCACGTTGCTCAGTGGTATCGCTGAGAATCATGGAACGCATATTGAGAATGCGATCGTCGGCGAAGAACATACGTTCAGTGCGGCAGAGACCAATGCCTTCGGCATTGAACTTAGCAGCGTTATTGGCATCGGTCGGAGTGTTGCAGTTCGCGCGAACGCGAAGTCTGCGATACTTGTCGGCCCAAGCCATCATACGGCCGAAATCACCACCAAGATCAGCTTCCTTAGTAGCAATAGCGCCTTCGTAGACACTGCCGGTGTTTCCATCGACAGAAACGATGTCTTTTTCGGTGTAAGTCTTGCCATTGATAATCATGGTCTTGGCTTCTTCATCGATAATGGCACCAGTGCAGCCAGCGGTGCAGCATTTGCCCATAGAACGAGCAACGACAGCAGCGTGTGAAGTCATGCCGCCACGGGCGGTAATGATAGCTTCAGCGTTGACCATGCCGATGATGTCCTCAGGAGAGGTTTCAGAGCGGGCAAGGACAACCTTGCGCCCAGCATCATGTTCAGCCTTGGCTTCCTCGGCGGTAAAGACGAGGTGGCCAGTGCCGGCGCCCGGCGAAGCCGGAAGACCGATGATGATCGGAGTGTGTTTCTTGAGGTCGATCGGATCAAAAGTCGGGTGGAGAAGGTCGTTAAGAGCCTTCGGCTCGACGCGTAAGCAAGCTTCCTTTTCGTCGATGAGTCCTTCATCAACGAGGTCGCAAGCAATCTTCAAAGCAGCGCGGGCAGTTCTCTTGCCGTTGCGGGTTTGTAAGAAGAAGAGTTTGCCTTTTTCGACGGTGTACTCCATATCCTGCATATCTTTGAAGTAGTGCTCCATGCGGGCGATGGTTTCCACAAATTGTTTGTAGACATCGGGCATACGGGCCTTTAATTCATCGATGTGAAGCGGAGTGCGAACGCCGGCGACAACGTCTTCGCCTTGGGCGTTCGGAAGGAATTCGGCGTAAATGCCCTTTTCACCAGTCGAAGGGCTGCGAGAGAAGGCGACACCGGTGCCGCTATCTTCGCCCATGTTGCCGAAGACCATCGTCTGGACGTTAACAGCAGTGCCCCACTCATAAGGGATGCCGTTCATCTGACGATAAACGTTAGCGCGCGGGTTGTCCCAGCTGCGGAAAACAGCGGCGACAGCTTCTTTTAACTGCGCGAACGGATCAGTCGGGAAATCCTCGCCGAAGACCTTTTTGTAATAGGCCTTATAGGTTTTAACGAGTTCCTTGAGCTGGTCAGCAGTGACTTCTGTATCAAGCTTATAGCCGTTCTTTTTCTTGAGATCATCGAGCATCTTGTCCATCTCGGTTCTCGGATGGCCTTTGGCGATGTTCGTGAACATAAGAATGAAACGACGATAGCTGTCGTAAGCGAAACGGACGTTGCCAGTGACCTTAGCCAAAGCTTCGACGGTGACGTCGTTTAAGCCTAAGTTAAGAATGGTGTCCATCATGCCAGGCATAGACTGGCGGGCGCCAGAACGCACGGAGACAAGAAGCGGGTTCTTGGTTCCTCCGAACTCTTTTCCATCAATCTTTTCAACTTCGTGAAGGTGCTTCACGATGTCATCCCAGACACTGTCGGGGATTTTCTTGCCTGAGTCGTAGTACAAAGTGCAAGCTTCAGTTGTGATGGTGAAACCAGCAGGAATGTTGACTCCTGCGGCAGTCATCTCGCAAAGACCTGCGCCTTTGCCTCCGAGAATGTCCTTGCCGAGATGGGCGGCATGGGCTTCTTTGAAGGAGTAGACGTACTTCTTTTCTGCCATATTGTCCTCCTAATGACAATCCATTATTAGGGCGCTTTTGTAGCACCCCAGCGGATAAACTATATCACGAGACCTTTCTTCTTAGAAGAAAATGCCTGCATGGGAAAGCACTTTCTGCAAAAGTTAGTCTTAGATCAGTTTAAGCGAGCGATAGATGGCGCTAATAAAACATGTTAGAAAATTGCTTTGCCTTGTACAACGCAAACACTTAAAAAACACTATCAATTCATTGTGTCAATGCAAAAACAAATAAAATGGAGTAAAAAGTTCTATAAAAAAGACACATAAGCGTAAACTAAACCAAACGCAAAGAGTGAAAGACACCGAAAATCAAAATAACGGCTTTTTGCAATTGTGGTTATGTGGCAATTTTTAGGTGTGAGAACCTTTTAAGAGTAATCAACCAAAAGCAGTTCTGGTTCTAATACTACTTCATAACTAAACTTCGATAGACTCTCATTTATACAATTTCCTAGATGGAAGTTATCAAATCCTTTTTGAAATCTTTAAAAATGACTAAAGCCGTAAAATGCGCGTGATTTGCAAAGATAATCATTGCAAAAAGCTAATAGAAAAGGCCGGACTTTAAATCCGGTCTCTGTAATTGTTTGAATAAACGAGTTCAGTGCTTCTTATATTCAGCAGGGCGATTTTCTTTGGAAAGCAGATAGCGCCAGAAGATTTGCATCATCATATGGTCAAACGACATATGAATGTCTTCGGTTATTTGCATATCATCGATCGGGGCGTGAAGATGATAATCCGACAATTTGTCTAGTTTGCCACCGTCATAGCCTGTCATTCCAATGATTTTCACACCTTGTTGCTTTGCATATTCGACGGCTTTAATGATGTTGTGAGAGTTTCCGCTGCCAGAGATGGCTAATATCACATCATTCTTTGTCAATTTATTCTCTAACTGATAATAGAATACATTTTCGAATCCGATATCGTTTCCGATTGCCATCAGTGTCGGAATATTGTCGTTGAGACAAACAAAGTGAAAGCGTTTTTCAACTTCAGAGCAGGCGCCCTTATTGAAGTCCACCATCATGTGTGATGCGGTGGCGGATGAACCACCATTGCCAAAGACATAGATGGTCGCTTCTTTGTTGTAAGCCTCCAGCAAGGCATTCATTGCCTCATTAAGCTCATCGACGTTGAAACTTTTGATGATTTTTTCTTCTTTTTCGTAGTAGGCCTGGATGTCTTTCTTAAAGTCGACCATATGTATTTCCGCCTTCCTGTTTAGTTTATATTACTTCTCGGCGAGAATCTTTGAAATTGCTTCTTTGAGGGAAGAACAAATATAGTTAGGTTCTGCGTTTGCATATACCTTGCTTGGTCTCGGGTCTCCGCAAGTAAGCAAAATAGTGCGACAACCAGCATTAATTCCGGTTTGAACGTCTTGTCTTGTGTCACCTATGAACCACGAAGCCGAAAGATCGATGTTATAGCGGCTTTGAGCCCTTAATAGGAGTCCAATTTTTGGTTTGCGGCAATCACAGACGATCTTAAGCTCAGGAATTTCGCCCTCAAAGCCACGCGCCGGATGATGTGGGCAAAAGTACAAATCATCTAGATAAGCGCCTTCTTTGCCCAAAAGATCTTCTAGTTTATTGTGGATGCGGTGAAGTTCATCAAACGTTGTTTCTCCACGTGCTACAACAGGCTGGTTGGTAATGACGATAGCTAAGTATCCTGATTTGTTGATAAGTTTTACGGATTCACCGGCGTCTGGCATCAACTCTAGCTTTTCGGCTTTAGTAACAAAATCGCCAAAAACATTCAAAGTACCGTCCCTATCAAGGAAAATGCACTTTTGTTTATGGGCTAGGCTCTTGGCTTCAACAATGCCGTTTTCGATATCCTGGTTTACTTGAGCGTACCTCTCAGGCGTACCGCAGTCTTTAACGTATTCGCTCGAACGGTAAGCATAAACGCCGCCTTCCTTAATCGATGGAAGCATCACCTGAGTTTCAAAGTCCAAAACACCAGGTTCTTTGATGAGGTTTAATATATCCCTCGAAAGAATGTAAATTCCAGCGGTGGTTAGGTTTTCGTAGAACCAAGTTCTGACATTCTGTTTGCTGTCAAAACTGGTGACCATATCATTTCCGTCTACGACAAGCAAATCAGAATCAAACGGGTGGCTGTTCGGATGAGCGAAAGCGGTTAATTTGGCTTTTTTGTCTTCATGGAAAGCGATCATCCTCTTCCAGTCGATATTGAGCATTAAATCACCAAACAAAAGAATGAAGTCATCATCTTTTAAAAGCGATTTGGCTTCGAAAAGAATCCCAGCGGTGCCCAAAGGGGTTTCTTCAACGAGATAAGTTATTTTTGCGCCGAAGGCAGCGCCGTCTTTGAAATAATCTTTTATTGATTGGCCGGTTGGGCTAATGACGATGGTTATTTCAGTAACACCGTTTTTAACAAGGCTTTCGACTTGCCACTGCAAAATTGGTTTGCCGCCAACTTGGACCATTGGCTTTGGCAACGAGCCTGTTATTGATTGTAAGCGGGTTCCTTTGCCGCCAGCTTGGATTAATGCCTTCATTTGTGCTCTCACATCATCAGAATGCTGCAGCCGGCTTGGTCTAACTCAAAAGGCATCTCTTTTAAATCCGTCAGTGATTTGCGGACATTTTCGCGGATTTCGGCGGTCGGGCAATAGAATAGCAGGAAGCCTCCTCCGCCAGCCCCGAGAAGCTTTCCGCCCGTCGCCCCAGCGGCGATGGCGGCCTCGTAATGGCGGTCGATGGCCGGGTTGCTGATGCCTTTGGCGAGACTCTTCTTTATTTCCCAGTTCTCGCGAAGAACCGGTCCCAAAGCATCGACGTCGTTGTCCTCGAGGCTAAGCTTGAGGTTGCGCGTCATGTCGCAGAGTTTCTTGGTGGCGATGATCTTGTCTTCTTGAGAAGCAAGGTTCTTTGTTTCCTCGCCTAGAATGTTGTTCGCGTCGCGGACGTCGCCGGTATAGAACATCAGGAGGTTTTCCTGGAGTTTTTCGTATGAATCGTGCCTCATAACGATGGGTTCTACTTTGACGAATCCATCTGGGCAGAACTCGTAATAACGGAGACCGCCGAAAGCGGCGGCGAACTGGTCCTGCTTGCCGATTGGGTTGCCCAATTGGTTGATTTCTACCTCGCATGCCTCTTTGGCGAGTTTGTAAGTAGAAACAGCTTTCTCGGAATAAGCATAAAGCAATCTAAGCAAAGCAACCGTGAACGAGCTGGAAGATCCTAAACCTGTTCCTGAAGGAATGTCGGCCATAGATGTAATTTCGACGCCTTTAACATTAAAATCCTTGAGAACCTGGCGGAAAATACGATGCTGGATTTTATTAACGTCGTCGACGATCTCGGTTTGGGAATACTTAAGAGTGATACTGTCTTTATTGAACGCTTGGTTGATGGCGAGATAAACATACTTGCGAATGCTTGTTGAAATAACGCAGCCACCATATTTTTCGTAGAAAGAGGGGATGTCGCTTCCGCCGCCGCAGAAACTGACGCGGAAGGGTGCTCGAGAAATAATCATGTTGTAAGCCTTCTTTTTGCTATTAATAGCAAGCGGGCTTATTCTAGCACGACACTATATTGTTTCGTGCTAAAATCTTTCTCGGAGACAAAATATGGATAATTCAGAGCCCTTGATTTTGACCGTTGATTTTGGCACGCAAAGCGTTCGAGCCGCGATTTTCGACAAACATGGTGAAGTTTTGGCCATGGAAAAGAAAAAATACGACCCGCCATATTATTCGACAATGCCGAACTATGCCGAACAAGATCCTGAACTTTATTGGAGCTGCTTGTGCGAAGTCACACACCGTTTGATGGAAAATAGTGGCGGTTTGTTGAAACAAGTCAAAGGTATGTGCGTTACATGCTTCCGCGATAGCGCCGTCCTTCTCGACAAAGACATGAAAGTTATTCGCCCAATGATTCTTTGGCTCGATCAAAGAACCGCCGAATGCATGAATAAGCTTCCGTTCATTGATAGAGCTATTTTCTCATTGGTTGGCAAATACGAAACCGTCCAATCAAACAGACGCCGCAGCATGCCTAACTGGTTTATTGAAAACGAACCGGAGAACTGGGCTCGCGTTTATAAATACGTGAACGTGTCTACCTGGTTTATTTATCGTCTTAGCGGCGACCTAAAGGATAGTTCTTCGAACTACACTGGCCATTATCCGCTCGATTTCAAAAATCGGAGATTTTACAAGAATCCTGAAAAAAACTTAACCGCTCAAATCTTTTCTTTGAAATCATCGATGCTTTGCGAATTGGTTCCAGAAGGATCGCTCATGACGCACATCAGCGAAGAAGGTTCTAAAGCTACTGGTTTACCAGTTGGCTTGCCAATCTATGCCGCTGGCAGTGATAAAGCCTGCGAAACGTTAGGCCTGGGTGTCATTGACGATCACCATGCTGCTGTCAGTTATGGAACAGCCTCTAGCATCGAGACAACGAGGACCAAATATACTGAATCCGAGCCGTTTTTGCCAGGATATCCAGCCTGCATACCCAATTTATATAACATGGAAATTCAGGTTTATCGCGGCTATTGGATGATTAACTGGTTCATGAAGGAGTTCGGCGGTCTTCCTATCAAAGGCGCCACAATCACCGGAGCCAAGATCGAAGACTTCAATAAAAAGCTTCCAACTATCCCTCCCGGAAGCGATGGACTTGTTCTCCAGCCATACTGGGGGCCGAGCCTTTCTCGCCCGTTCGCTAAAGGCGCTATCATTGGTTTCAGCGATTCAATTACCAATGAACACTTTTATAGAGCCATCATCGAAGGAATTGCCTATGCTTTGCGCGAAGGCATGGAGCACTTCGAAAAGAAAAATCACCGCGACATTAAAGAAGTCCGTGTTAGCGGAGGCGGTTCGCAATCTGATGAGATCTGCCAAATTACAGCCGACATCTTTAACCGCCCCATCAGCCGAGTTCAAACATTTGAAAACTCTTCATTAGGCGCCGCCATTGCTGGTTTTATGGCTATTGGTGAGTATAAAGATGTCAAAACGGCTGTTTCGAGCATGGTCAGGGTGAAAGACACTTTTGTTCCGCATAAAGACGATCAGGAAAAGTACGATTATCTCTATAAGCACGTTTATCACCGTATGTATCCGCGCCTTCGCTTTATTTACGCTGATATCAAAGCCTTTAACCGGTCCGAAGAGAAGAAGACGTGGGCGAAGAAAAACTCTAAAAAGGTTCAATAACGCAAATCTGAAGATTATTCGAGCAAATAGTAAGAAAACAGCCTTTCGGTTCAGGAAGGGCTGTTTTTGTTGTTTTTATGACGCTTCTAGTCAGTTACTGGCGACATCCCTTTGCCGAGGAATTGTGAATTGTACATTTCGGCATAGAAACCGTTCTTGGCTAATAGTTCTTCGTGCGTTCCGGTTTCGATAATCTTGCCGTGGTTCATGACAATGATGACCTTAGCGTTCTTGATGGTGCTTAAGCGGTGGGCAATCACGAAACTCGTTTTGTTCTTCATGATGTCATCCAGAGCATCTTGAATGGCTTGCTCGGTGCGTGTATCAACTGAAGAGGTTGCTTCATCCAAAATCATGATCTTGGGTTTGCTGACGATGGCTCTAGCGATGGTGATGAGCTGTCGTTGGCCTTGAGAGATGTTTGCTCCATCCTCTGTCAGCTTAAAGTCATAGCCTTCCGGAAGTGTTTCGATAAAGTGATCGGCTCGAGCGGCAACTGCCGCGGCCTTAATTTCTTCGTCGGTGGCATTTTGGTCGCCATAGCGAATGTTGTCTTTAATGCTTCCGGCAAAGAGCCATGTGTCTTGCAGAACCATGCCAACGCTTCCACGAATGGTGTCGCGAGAGTAGTTGGTGGTCGGAACTCCATCAACGACGATGTCGCCCTTCTGCGGGTCATAGAAACGCATAATGAGATTAACAAGGGTCGTTTTACCGGCTCCGGTGGGTCCAACAATAGCCACCGTTTCCCCGGGCTTCACATGGAGATTCATGTCTTCGATGAGGGGTTTGGAGGGGTCGTAAGAGAAATAAATATGTTCAAAAGCGACATCTCCTCTAATGTTTTCGTCTGTTTTAACGCAAGACGAATTTTCGGGTAATTCTTCAGGCGAATCTAAGAGCCCATACACTCTTTCTCCGGCGGCAGCTACACTTTGGATGGTTCCGGCACTTTGACCCAACATTTGGAATGGCTGCTGCGCCATGTTAAGGAAGAGCAAGAAAGCCGCCAAGGTTCCAATGCCGGCAGCGTTGCGTGAAATGAGACCTGAGACAACACTGATGGCAACAAAACCCAAAAGATAAATGAAACGCATGGTTGGATAAATGAACCCGCTGATCCATTGGCTCTTGCGGTCGGCCTCCGTCATCGCTCCATTAATGTCATCAAAAATCTTTTGAGACGATTCTTCTTCGCAGAACAATTTGACAATCTTGTAGCCGGCATAGTCCTCTTCAACCATGCCTTCCAGTTTTCCATACTGTTCGCGATAGCGTTTGTATTGTTTTTTGCTTTGCTTAGCAATAATGGAAACGGAGAAAGCCATTAACGGATATGAAGCCAAGACAACCAACGCTAACTGCCATGAGGTAACGAACATGGCAACAGTGGTGCCGACAAGTAGCGCAACGCCTTGAACGACCTGGCTCATGATTGAGTAGAGGTTGCGGTTCATGTTGTCGATATCGTTTGTGAGTTTCGAAAGGATTTCGCCATAGTTTTGGCCGTCAAAATATGACAATGGCATCTTATTTAGCTTGGACTTTAAACGAGAACGAAGATGGTACGAATAAACGTCTACCATCGTGTTGCCGATCCAATCGCTGATAAAAGTAAGCAAACTGCTGCCTACAGCAAAGGCGAGCATGATGCCGAAAGCGCCGAGCAAACCAGACCAATCGACGTGATTTGTTACGCCGTCGTTAGATATGTATTTACCGATGCCCTTTATTATCGACTGAAGAATTATTGGGTTAGTGATATACAAAGCCGCACCGACAAAGAGCAAAACAACAAGGACGATTAAAACCGCTATCTGGGGTTTAAATTCCTTGATGATGCGAGAGTAAGTTTGTTTTGGGTTCTTGGCTTTAGCCAAAAGTTCATCTCTATGTGGCATTAGTTGGCACCTCCACAAATCGTTTTCGCGATGTCTATCGTTTTCGTGATCTCATCTTTGTCCATTTGTGAATAAACGATTTCTTGGTAAACCTTGCAGGATTTTAAAAGTTCCACATGGGTGCCAGTTCCAACAATCTGGCCTTTATCTAAAACGATTATTTCATCGGCATCTAGAATGGTAGAAACGCGTTGAGCGACGATGATAACCGAGCTTTTAGACGTATAACGTTTCAAGGCGGTTCTTAAACGAATATCGGTTTGAAAATCGAGAGCACTAAAAGAGTCATCAAAAATATAAATCTCTGGTTTGCGGATTAAAGCGCGGGCAATGGCGAGCCTTTGCTTTTGGCCGCCAGAGAAGTTTTTGCCATCCTGCTCAACAGGAGAATCAATCCCTTTGTCCAAAGCATCAACAAAATCAGCCGATTGAGAAACCTCTAACGCTTCTCTAATGTCATCGTCGCTGGCGTCCTTCATACCAAACAAAATGTTAGATCGAATTGTTCCGGAAAATAACTGAGCCGTTTGTGGAACGAAGCCAAGCCTCGTTCTTAGTTCTTTCTTGTTCATTTGACGCACATCGACACCATCAACCTTAACAACACCGGATGTAACGTCATAGAACCTTGGAATCAAGTTAATGGCCGAGCTCTTGCCTGAGCCAGTTGATCCGATGATAGCTGTAGTACTGCCAGGTTTTGTCTTAAAAGAAATGTTCTCCAAAGTGGAAATTGTTGCATCGGGAAACGTGAAGCCAACTTTTTCGAATTCAACAATCCCTTCGTGATTTGCGGGGATAATGGGGTTTTGCGGGTTTTTGATTAATTCTGGCGTTTCAAGGACCTCATTTATACGTTTAGCGCAAGCGCTCGCGCGCGGAATCATGATGAGCAAAAAGCCAAAGAATAAGAACGAGTTCATGATTTGAGTTGCGTATTGGGCGCCCTCAATCACATTGGAAAACATCACGGTGCCATTACTGGCTGGCGTGCCGTCCGTGATAGCAAATCCATAAAAGTAAACTGCGATGTATGTAACATCGAAGATTATGCTGATTAAAGGATTGGCGAAAGTCATCGTGTGGTCAACCTTGACGGAAAGGTCACGCATCTTGACGTTGGCCTTGTCGAACGAAGCGTCGTCTTCTTTTTGCCTATCAAAAGCTCTGATGACGCGAACGCCCTTAAGGCTTTGGCGTAATTGCATGGTCAGTTCATCGATTACGGTTTGGAACTTTTTAAAGAGCGGATAGGCCCTGACAAAAATCAGAATCATGATTAAAACAATAACAGGTAAAGCGCAAGCAATTATTAAGGCGATCCAAGGGTCTGATTTTAAAATGAGAACAATTGCCAAAACCATAGATAACGGCGACATAATTATGATTCTTAACGTGCTTTGGATTGCCTGCTGCGTTTGCTCGATGTCGTTTGTGGTGCGTGTGATTAATGAAGCGGTGCCGAACTTATCATATTGGCCAATGGCAAAGTTTGTAACCTTTGAGAAAACATCATGGCGAACCTGTTTTCCATAAGTAGCGCCGATTCTGCTAATAACTAAGCTGGAACCGAAAGCACAAAGAAGAAATCCGACAGCGAAGGCGATCATTACGCCGCCGATTGCCCAAATATCGGCATTCAAATCGCCAGTTGGCTTAATGAAATTGAAGGAAAAAAGAGAAACTAGATAGTCCATTTGGGTCGTGTAATTAGTGGGGTTTTCGATGATTGTGGTGATGTTTCCAATGAAAGAGGGAATCAAAAGCGCAAAGAGAGACTGAAAAGCCACTAAAAAGACCGCAATGACAACTTCCCACCAAATCGGACGGAGATATCTGAGCAATTTATTCATTTGGCAAATTTTAGGGCTCTTTAATATTTCATTCAAGAAATAAAAAGCCATCCAGATAAATCTGAATGGCTAGTTGTTTTCTTTTTGAGGTTATTCGCCCTTTGTAAAGATACGGAGGATTTCGCTGGCGTGAATGACCTCGAATTTATCGCGTCCCATCGCGAAACGGCGGTCCATGGCACCATTGCAAAAGTCCATGTACATATTGGCGATTTCACGAGGATCTCCGCCATAAATGTCTCCATCGGCCTGGCCTTGTTTGATGAGGTTCAAGAACAACGGATAGAGATCGGCGCCCATCAACGAGCCTTTTGCAGTTTGGGTGATAGGTCTAGTCATAACCAAGCGGACAAAATAGAAGACGCCGTCATCGGCAGAAGCGATTTTATCGGCATAGGCAATTAAAATCTTAATGCCAGCCAATCCACCAGCGGCCTCGGCCTCTTTGGACGGGAGACGGAATTCATCGTATTTCGGATCGTCTTTAACTTTCATCAGTTGGTTGTAAACGTCTTCCTTGCCGGTGAAATAGTGATAGAAAAGTCCGTGTGAGCATCCAACCTCTTTGGTAATATCGTCAACCGTAATGAAATCAAAGCCTCTCGTGGCGAAGAGCATAAGAGCCTTCTCCATGATCTTAAACTTGCGGCGGTCTTTAATGATTTGATTCTGTTCTTCTGTGCGTGGCATCTTTATGTCCTCCAAAAAAGGCAACGGTCATTAATCATATTGAATTAATGTTAATTGTCAACCTAAAACTCAAAAAATCCTGTCACAGTGACAAAAAGTGATTTACTAATCGCTAATTTTGCTTCTCTTCTGTAATTTCGGTCTTTTTAGGAGCGTTGTTAATCTTAGTGGTGATAAAGAACAAAACCACGGCCGCCACAACAAATAAGATTGAACCGACAATCCATTCCCAAGTTGGGGTGGTTTTATAAACCCAATCATGAGTTTCTGGGCCGATCATTTGTGGATTGATGAACATCGAGATCAAAGATCCAAATATAAAACCGATGATAACCTGATATGTTTGGTCGTGCTTAGTTTCCAATAGTTTCTTCATCCAAATATTGGTGCAAATAAAACCGGATAAACCACCGATAACAAGCATGATTCCGCCGCCAAACATGATTCCATAGAGCGAGCTATTGCCCCAGTTTGACCAAGTGGTGAAAAGACTGACGACTGGCATATATAAGCCCATTAGGAACATCATCATTGATCCTGAAATTCCCGGAACAACGGCGGCGGTGGCGGCAATGAAGCCAGCCACAAGAAGAACGGGATAAATCCATATGACATTGCTTTGCAAATATTGGGCAATAGAGAAATTGTAGTAATAGTAGATAAGTGCGCTCGCGACGCCAATTCCTGCTGCTACGACGAAACCAATAAAAATTCTAAAGAAGCCCCAAAAATCACGTTTAGCGTTTTTGAGTTCCTTGGTCACGACCGGAATGGAGCCGAGAATGAGCCCGGCGAAAAGAGCCGATAGGGCAAACGGGAACGATTCAAATCCCTTTTTAATTCCAATCAAGCCAATAATGGCCATTACGAGCGCGCCTAAACCTATAGGTAAAAGCGTCTTAAAAGACTGTTTAAAATTCTTTTTCAGATTAGCCACGGCATTGGTTATTTTGTCAAAAATCCCCGTCAAAACCGCCATGGTTCCACCACTGACGCCAGGGATAGGAATAGCAAAACCGATTGTCGTGCCTTTTAGAAAGTCGATCCACCATTGTTTGAGTTTCATGTCTTCAATTTTACCTGTTCCCATAGTTAATTAACACTAAAGGGTGTTAATATCTTGGCATATGAATACATTAATTCTTTATAAAACCAACACCGGATGCACAAAAACCTATGCCGAAAGAATCGGCGAGGGCATCCACGGCGACGTCTTTGAACTCAAGAAATTTAAGTGGAAAAACTTAAAGAACTACGACACAGTTGTCTTTGGCGGCTGGGTCATGGGCAACACCATCCAAGGCATTGATAAGTTCCTTCAACACTGGGACGATATGTCCAAAAAAGACGTAATTGTCTTTGCGGTTGGCATGTCGCTTCCTTCTCCGGAAGGACGGCATATTTTGATTGAGCAAAACATTTTGGATAACTACCACATTCGTTTTTATCAATTCCGGGGCTCTTTCGATATGGCCAAGCTTCACTTTCCGTACAATTTCTTAATTAACAACTCAATCAGGATGATTGCTAACGATCCAAACGCCTCAGATGATCAAAAATCTTTAGCATCCATCAAAGACCATCCGCTTGTTTATTTCGACAGCGAGAAAGTAGAGAAAGTTTTGTTGGTTCTTAGAACCATTGCGGCCACTCCGAAAAGCGAAGCAGAACAATGAAGTTAATTGCTGGCTTGGGTAACCCTGGCGCCCAATATGATGGCACGCGCCACAACATGGGGTTCATGACACTAGACAAGTTCGCCGATATCTGCACGGCTTCTTTTGATCGTGAAGGTTTTAAAGGAGTCTACGCCATTGTGAAGAACCCGGCCCTTCCTGAACCAGTCATTCTTGTTAAACCCCAGACTTTCATGAATTTGAGTGGCGACTGCGTTAGGGCGATAGCTGATTACTTTAAGATTACGATTGATGACCTGATCATCGTCTATGACGATATGGCCTTGCCAGAAGGAACAATTCGTTTGCGTGAAAACGGTTCTAGCGGTGGCCACAAAGGTATGCAGAATATCATTGACCATTACGGCAGCGATAAAATCAGAAGAATTAGAGTCGGCATTGGCGAGCCCGAACATAACAATTCGATTGATTACGTCTTAGGGAAGCCGAAAGGCGATGATCTTTTGAAAATTGAGAAAGCAACAGACGATGCCGCCAAAGCTTTGCGTGATATACTCTTACGCGGCTTCCCATATGCCATGAGCATCTATAACGCTTCAAAGGAGGACCGTTCCTGAGTAATCTGTTTGATCGCTTAGAAAAGACCATTTCTACCTCCCCCCTCTCGACGAAAAAGGGGCATTTTGTTATAGACGATACCATCGGAACCGGCTTGCTTTTTGCTTATTTATTCAATAAGGAAAAAGATAATTACGCAATTGTCAGCCCGAACCAATATAGCGCACAAAAAACATATGAATTCCTTCTTAATTTCATGCCAGAGGAAGAGGTCGTTTTCTTTCCGGCTGATGAACTATTAAGGGCGGAGAATCTTTCCAGCAGCCGTGAACTGCTTTCCCAGCGGCTTTACGCGATGGGCCAGCTTCTCGCTCCTGGCAAGAAGATACTTGTTACCCATCCAGCCGCCCTTCTCAGGTTTTTGCCAAACCCGAAAGACTTTGCCGAGAAGGTTGTAAAGATTAAAAAAGGCTGCAAAACCGACCTTAATTTGCTCAAAACCCAGTTGGCGGAGTTAGGTTATTTCAGAGTAAACAAAATTGATCAATCGTTGGAATTTGCTTCACGCGGCGACATTCTGGATATCTTTTCCGTTAACAGTCTCGTTCCTACTCGTATCGAATTTTTTGACGATGAAGTTGAGAGCATTCGTCAGTTTGACATTCCCACTCAATCTTCAGGCGCCGAGCTTGATGAAATTACTATTTTGCCAGCCACCGAGATGTTATTAACATCCGATGAATTGTCTTCTTTCGCTTCAAGACTCAAAAAAACAGTTGAAGACGATTGCTCTCATTTGCCCCCATCAGAAGCTGATATGCTTCAGTCGAATGTCATGCGAGACTTAGAAGATTTTGTTTCTGGTGACATGAAGCCGACTCTTTATAAATATTACGGCTTTGCGGCGAGCCACCCTTATTCAATTCTTACCTATTTCCAACCAAAAATCGTTTTTGTTCCTGATAAAAACCAATTTATTGAATCAACAGACCTCTTAATCAACGAGAGTCACTCGTTTTTTAGCGAGTTGCAAGAGAAGCGTTTGTTGCCTTCTCACCTGGAGCAATACATGACGGTCTCGGAAGCCTTCCCGAGCAAAGCATCCGTGTTTTACGGGGTTAAATACGCCGAAACCCCCGACGATCAACTTTTTGCTGTTCGCCAAATCGTTCCGGCTGGTTCAGGCATTTCTTATCTTCTTCCAACCGTCCAAAGTTATCTTTCAACTTGCGATAAAGTCATACTTTGTCTGCCTGATGCCCAATCATCAAAAGTGGCTAAAGGATTCTTTGATGATGCCAAGATTCCTTACGAAGATGTAAAAGGTTTGAAATTGCCTATTGGCCATATCGGTTTTTCCGACATGGCCTTAACTCAAGGATTCGAGGTTCCGTCATCTAAAATTGCTTATTTATCCGCAGGCGATTTATTTGGCCGTCACCTTTCAACAAGTCGTTTTACCTCAAGATTTAAAGACGCGACAATTCTAAAGAGTTTTGAAGATTTAAAGCCCGGTGATTATGTCGTGCACGAATATAACGGCATCGGCCAATTTCTTGGTATTAAAACGATGGAAATTGACGGCGTCCATCGTGACTATTTGCAGATCGCCTATTCTGGAAACGAAAAACTTTACGTCCCGTTAGAGCAATTTCGCCTTGTTCGTAAATATGCCGCCAGAGAAGGCGCCGCTCCGCGCCTATCGCACCTCTCTGGGGCCGATTGGCAGAAGAAAAAAGCCAAAATCAAAGAACGGGTCAACGAATTGGCTGATAGGCTTATTGCTCTTTATTCCTCTCGTGCCAAGATCGACGGCTTTGCTTTTCAGCCAGACGACGATGAGCAAAGACGTTTCGAAGACGCGTTCCCTTACGAATTAACAACTGACCAAAAAGTATGTCTAGAAGAGATTAAGTCCGATATGGAAAAGCCGATTGCAATGGATCGCCTTTTAAGTGGCGATGTTGGCTTTGGAAAAACCGAGCTGGCTTTTAGAGCCTGCTACAAAGCGATTCTGAGCGGCAAACAAGCCGCAATCTTGTGTCCGACGACATTGTTAGCGAGGCAGCATTATGAAGTTGCTGTCGAGCGTTTTAAGGCCTTCGGTACTCAAATCGCCATTTTCTCTCGTCTTGTGCCCGAAGATGTCCAAAAGCGCGAGATGGAAGATGTGCTCTCAGGCAAGATTGATTTGGTAATTGGAACCCATCGTTTGCTGAGCAAAGAAATCAAGTTCCGCGATCTTGGTCTTTTGGTTGTGGACGAGGAACAGCGTTTTGGCGTCGAACAAAAAGAAAAAATCAAAGAGTTGAAACAGAACGTCGATGTTTTAACGCTGAGCGCCACTCCGATTCCGCGCACCCTTCAGATGTCCTTGGTTGGAATTCGTCCACTAAGCCAAATTAATACGGCGCCAGAAAGTCGTATGCCTATTCAAACTTACGTGACGCCATACAAAGAAGAAGTGGTGGCTGAACTTATTCAGCGTGAGCTTTCAAGGAACGGTCAGGTCTTCTACGTTCATAACAAGGTTGAGACTATTTATAGCAAGGCCGCCCAGCTTCAAAGAGACATTCCAACCGCAAAAATCGGTGTAGTTCACGGCCAAATGGACAAGGATGAGGTTGAAGAGGTCATGGAACGCTTCTATGAAAACGACCTCAATGTTCTCGTTTGCACGTCCATCGTTGAAAACGGAATTGACATCCCAAATGCCAACATGTTAATCGTAGAAGACGCCGATATTTTTGGCCTATCGCAGCTCTATCAAATTAAAGGTCGTGTTGGCCGTGGCGACCGTATTGCTTATGCCTATTTGATGTATAAGCCGCAGAAACAGATGAACGAGGATGCTCAAAAACGTCTTCAAGCCATTCAGGAGTTCACAGAACTCGGAAGTGGTTACAAGATCGCTCAGCGTGATTTGCTAATTCGCGGGGCTGGTGATATCTTCGGGCCCGAACAAGCCGGCTTTATTGATACGGTCGGTCTCGATTTGTATTTAAAGATGCTTAACGAAGCCATCACGGCCAAGCAAACAGGTGTCACGCCTGAGCCACCGAAACCCAATAAACTCTTTGATATCGATGCCTATATTCCAAAAGATTATGCGGTTAATAGCGACAAAATCGAACTTTATCAGGAATTAGAAGAGATCAAAGACTCTCGTGGCCTTGCGGCTTTCTCTAAGCATTTGCGAGATGTTTACGGAAAACCGCCAGCCGAAGTCGTTTTACTTATTCAAAAGAAGAGAATTGACCTTGTGACATCAAGCGACGAATTCCTTTCGGTTGATGAAGCCCAGGACTACGTCGACATTCAAATGAGCGATTCGTTCACAAGGATTAACGGCATCGGAACTGACCTTTTTAATGAGACGGTTCCATATTTGGACATTTTAAAAGTTACGTATCTTGAGAAGAAACTGAGGCTTAGGATGACAAAGCGCGACGGTTGGCTTAATGACTTAGAAAACATCGTGAATTTAATTCACAAATTGTTTCTTAACGCGCAAGAGCGGGCGCGTGTGCTAAACTAAATTCCATGAGAATTGACAAGTTCTTAAAGGTTACCAGATTAATCAAACGGCGCGAAACAGCCAAAGAACTTTGTGACGACGGTGATGTCACAATCAACGGGAAAGCCGCCAAACCTATGAGCGAGATCAAAGAAGGTGACACCTTCATTCTTGTTTTAGGACGCCATCGCATTACCGCTAAAGTCTTGTCGGTTCGGCCGTTTGCGAAGAAAGAAGAAGCCTCAAAAATGTATGAAATCCTCACTGATGAAGTAGGGGAAAGGAATTAATTCTTATGGATATGGAAATGCTTGATTTCAAATTTGACAAGGAAGCCAATTACATTGATGCCGTGAGCTATGGGCCTGATTCCATGGCGTTGCTCGACATGATTCAAAAAGCCGGAGTGAAGCCAATTGTGTGTTTTGTTCAATATCACAACGGACACGACTCGCTTGATGACGAACAGCACCTCCGTCAATATTGCAAAGAAAAAGGACTTGTCCTTGAAGTTTGCGATACTTCTATTCTTCCTCATGACCCCGAAGACGACTATCATTCGTGGTCTCGTGAAGTCCGTTATTCATTCTTTGAGGCAATGTATAAAAAGTACGATGCCGCCGCACTTTTTATTGCGCATCAGCAAGACGATTTGATTGAAACTTATTTACTTCAAAAACAATCTGAAAAGAAAATTACCCATTATGGTTTGTCTAAGATCTCGACCTTCCAGGGTATGATTGTGGCTCGCCCTTTGCTCAATTACACGAAAGAAGACCTTCGTGAATATGATTTAGAAAACCATATTCCATTCTCTGACGATTTATCAGACCGCGAAGATAAATTCACCCGTCACCCGATTAGGGGAGAGGTGATCAACAAACTCAACGAAGTTGAGCGCGGCCAAATTCTTGACGAGATCGCCAAAGCCAATAGCGAGAAGATTTCATTCTTGCAGCACATTGAAACCGATTCTGTTAAAGAGCAGGAATTGGATATTCGTTCCATCATGGCTTTAAGCGATGATGAGTTTGTCGAAACCCTCATTCGTTTCGTCAACAATTCGCCAGTTAGAGTAACCCTTAGTCCGGCAAAGATTCGCGACATCCGCAAGATGTGCCTTAATTCTGAGCCGAATATGACCTATAAACTCAAGGATAAGTTCTATTTGGTGAAGGAGTACGATACCATCTCAATTGAAACTGACCCAGATGAGCTTCCGTATACTTATACCCTTGAAAAACCCGGCAAATTACGCACGGATACCTTTGATCTCGATTTCTCCAATGGCGCAGAAGACCGTGGAATCCATTCTGAAGATTACCCATTAACCATTCGGACCGCCATTCCTAGCGATGTCTACATTTACGGCGGCTACTTGGTGCCAGTTCGCAAGATGTACAAAGAAGCAGGCATGCCGGCACGATTACTAGCTATTTGGCCGATTTTCGTGAACAAAGACGGGAAGATAATTTATGTTCCGAGATATAAGAAGGGATTCTCTGAATATCATTCCTCGGTTTTGAACATTCACGTCAAAAATGAAGAAAAATGAGCAAAAACGCGAGTATTCTATTTGTTAAGCGTCGCGTACGGGTGTATTGTGCGAGTATACGCCTCAAAGAAAATTCGTAATTGAAGAGTTAATCATTAGCATCGTGGAGGAGCAGCATGAACGATAACAACAACAACCGCAAAAATACTTGGGGAGCCATACTCCCTTACCTTTTCATTGCCTTGGTTCTTGTTCTTTTGGTAACTTACGCCATTTTGAACATGAATACCGGGAACACCTGGACCGAAGATCAACTTGATACGGTTCTTCGCGTCAATGGTGCAAATGATAAGAGTTCCTCTGTTTATTTAAAATCCGCGAAAGTTCAAGAAGGCCGTCGTACCGTTAAGGTTACCGGCGAATCCTATTTGGCCAATAATACCGATCGTCGCATTGATTACACCGTTGTTATTGAACGAGAGAAATGGAATTCGACTTTCGAAACCGGTTCCGTTGATTCCACAACCGGCGTCATCACTCTTACCCCTCACGCTAGCTGGTCATCGATTTTTGCCTCTCGTGTCGATGAATGGAACAACAACACCTCGCTTAAACAAAGCCATGGCGTCGGCTACTTCAGGGTGGTTGATATTTACGAAACCAACTGGTGGACTGAGTGGGGACCGACCATTATCTTGGTTCTCGGCGTCACCATCGTCGGCGTTATCTTCTTCGTGCGCCTTAATGGCTCTGTTAATGGTGCCAATCGTCAGGCGATGGACTTCAACAAATCTCCAGCCAGACGCGAAGATGCCAGCAAGATTCGCTTCACCGATGTCGCTGGTTGCGATGAAGAAAAAGCCGAAATGGTCGAAATGGTCGACTATTTGAAACAACCGAAGAAATATTCAAAATTCGGCGCTAGATTGCCTAAAGGCGTTCTCCTTATCGGCCCTCCGGGCACTGGTAAGACGTTGCTTGCTAAAGCCGTGGCAGGCGAAGCTGGAGTGCCATTTTATAGCATTTCTGGTTCCGATTTCGTTGAAATGTTCGTTGGCGTTGGCGCCGGTCGTGTCCGTGACCTCTTTAAACGGGCTAAGCAAACCGCGCCATGCATTGTCTTTATTGATGAAATCGATGCTGTCGGTCGTCAACGTGGCGCCGGCTTAGGCGGTGGCAACGATGAACGCGAGCAGACTTTGAACCAATTGCTCGTCGAAATGGATGGCTTTGAGTACAACTCTGGCATTCTCGTCATGGCGGCTACAAACCGTGATGACGTCCTTGATCCGGCTCTCTTAAGACCTGGTCGTTTTGACCGCATTATCACTGTTTCCCTTCCGGATGCTAATGGTCGTGAAGCTATCTTCCATGTCCATGCACGCAACAAGAAAATCGATCCGAGTGTCGACTTTAAGGCCTTGGCCAAACGCACCGTTGGTTTCTCTGGTGCTGATATCGAAAACATCCTTAACGAAGCTGCCATTTTGGCCGTTCGTTTCAATAAGGAAGATGTCGGTATGGCCGAAATCGATGAGGCTATTGATCGCCGCATCGCTGGCCCAGCCAAGAGTTCTAAGGGCATGAATGACCAAGAGCGGAAAGAGGTTGCCTTCCACGAGGCCGGCCACGCCGTTATTGGCTTGGTGCTTCCTTATAGCGAAAAAGTCCAAAAGATCACGATTATTCCGCGTGGTCGTACGGGCGGTCACGTTCTCATGACTCCCGAGGACGATCGCTTCATTCTCACGAAGAAAGAACTTCTTGCTCAAATCACTGGTTTGCTTGGCGGACGTGCCTCCGAAGAAATCTTCTTCGACGACATTTCAACTGGAGCAGAAAATGATATTCAAGAGGCCACTAGATTGGCTCGTATGATGGTCACTGAATTCGGCATGTCCGAACTTGGCCCAATCCAATACGAAAATAACAGTGGTTCTGTCTTCCTTGGTCGTGATTATGCCAACACTCAAAAGAACTTCTCATCAGAAGTGGCTTTCGAGATTGATAAGGCCGTTCGTCAGATTATCGATGATGCCCACAAACAGGCTACCGAAATTCTCACTGAACATAAGAAAGATGTAACTTTAATCGCCAACACGCTTCTTGAAAAAGAAACGATTACCGCTGAAGAGATCGATTCCTTGATTAAGACCGGCGCCCTCCCACAAAAGGTAGTGGCTAAAGTCCAAGAAAAGGAAAACATGACCCCTGAAGAGGCCGCTGTTGTGGATGGAAAGGTTTCGCCTGAGACCCAAATCAAAGACGAAAATAAGCCTGCTGAGGCCCCGAAAGCCGATGCCGCTCAACCCGTTGAGCCGGCTACGCCAGAAGAGCCCAAGGCTAAGAAACCTGCCGCCAAAAAGGCCCCAAAGAGCGATGACGATGGCCCAAAGCCACCTAAAGGAGACAAATAAGGGAAGGAGGCCGCAAGGCCTTCTTTCTTTCTGCTTATGGGCGAGTTCAAAGAATTCAACATCGGTGGCGTTCCCATTAAAGGGCCGGTTATTTTAGGACCGATGGCGGGCGTGACCTCTTTGGCCTATCGGGACTTCATGAAGCCATTTGGCGTTGCTTTATCCTATAGCGAAATGATTTCCGATTACGGCATCGTCTATGGAAACAAAGAAACCTTTGAATACTGTGAAACTTCCAAGATTGACCATCCGGTCGGTCTTCAGTTGTTTGGAAATGATTCCGCGATTACCTCTAAAGCCATCGCGATCCTCGAAAAAGGATATGAATACGATATCCTCGACATCAATCTTGGCTGCCCGGTTTATAAAGTCGTGAAGACGGGAGCTGGTAGCGCCTGGCTTCGTGAGCCGGCTAAACTCTATGACTACATGAAAGCGGTGGTTGAGGCTTCTCATAAACCCGTCACCGCCAAAATCCGTCTCGGATGGGATGAAACTTCGATCAACTTCATTGAGATTTGTGAAGTCATTGAGAAAGCGGGCGTTAAGGCCGTTACGATCCATTCTAGGACAACCAAGCAGAGTTACAGCGGGAATGCCCGCCACGAGCTTCTTAAAGGCTTAGGCGGCCGTTTAAGCATTCCTCTTTTCATTAGCGGCGACATCAACGATCCGCTTAAAGCGAAGGAATGGTTTGACGAGACTGAAGCCAGCGGAGTAATGGTGGCTAGGGGTGGTTTGGGGAATCCATGGCTAATTTGCGCAATAAACGCGCAAATCACGCACGGATTGCTCCCTGAGCACTTTTCACTCATGCGGCAAGTAGATTATGCGGAAGCCTTCTCAAGGTCTCTAATTGCTAGTAAGGGCGAGAGGTCTGCGATTATGCAACTTCGTGGCTTGCTACCTCACTTTTTCGCTGGTTTTGCTGGGTCAAAAAGGATCTCAATCGAGATAAGTCAGACCATGAACTCGGTTGATGATTTGAATAAAATCCTCGATGGTATCCGACATCGCGAGCATTTATAACCAATTGAAGAATAAATAAGTTGCTTTATCGCTTTTGCTTCCTATAATGTTCGTACACGAACTAAATCGTGTACATCTTATTTATGGAACCAGAAAAACCACTCGGCGTAGAAATGCGCATCACAAACAACATGATCAAAGCCTATGTTGATCAAACCGTCCAAGCTGAATTGGAGGAACCTTTGACTGGCATTGAAGGCATGGTGCTCGGCTTTGTCTTCAAAGCGGAAGGGCAGACGATTACCGCGACTGAGATCATGAGTAAAGCTAAAGCCGCGAAAGCCACAACCTCCCAAACATTGAAAGGTCTTGTGAAAAAAGGTTATCTCAAAATGGAATCATCTCCTATCGATAAAAGAAAGAAGATGATTACCCTGACTGACAAAGGAATAAAGGTAGAAGAAGAATTCAAAGAAATATTCAAAGAAATTTCTCAAAAGGTAAAAAGTGGAATTACGCCTGAAGAAGAGCAAATATTCAGGAGCGTCCTAAAAAAGATACGCGAGAATGTTGGGAACAAAGAGGACTGATTATGAAAGTTTTTAAAAAGTTATTCTCATATATCAAAGAATATTGGAAGGATACTATTTGGACTTGGCTTTTTGTCTTGTTCGAAAGCGTTTGCGAAGTTCTTGTCGTTTTCTTGATGAAATACCTTATCAACGCGGTTAATGCCTCTGATTTGAATGCTATTTATATGTATTCAGGTTTAATCGCTTTGATAGCTCTTGTTGCCGCTGTGTTTGGTATTTTGGCAGGCGTTACTTCCGCTTCGGCGGCTGCTGGCTTTGGCAAAAACCTACGTGATGAAATGTTCGTGAAAATCCAATCATATTCGTTTAAGAACATCGATAAGTTTTCAACTAGTTCAATCGTCACGAGAACCACGACGGATGTAACAAACGTTCAAAATGCCTATCTTCAATGCATCCGTGCGGTCATTAGAGCTCCGTTTATGATGATTTTCTCACTCATTATGTGTTTCGTGTCAGAATGGAAGTTAGCCTGGATTTTCTTGATTATCATCCCGGTAGTTCTCACAGGCTTAATTATTATTGCCATCAAAGTACATCCGATTTTCGTTAAGGTCTTCAATGAGTACGATCAGCTCAACCAATCTGTGGAAGAAAATGTTGATGGCATTCGCGTCGTAAAGTCGTTTAATCGTGAGGAAGAGCAAAAAGAAAAGTTCCATGGTGTCTCAGGATTTATCTATCGAAACTTCGTTCATGCTGAAAAGATTTTGGCTTTGAATAGCCCTTTACTAAACTTTGCAGTCTATTCCGCGATCGTCTTCGTCTCGTGGCTTGGTTCAGAACTTATCGTCTCCAGCAAAGGAGTCGAAATGACGGTTGGCGATCTCAGTACCTTAATCACTTACGTCATGCTCATCATGATGTCGTTGATGATGGTTTCCATGGTCTTCGTTATGGTCATGATTGGACGTAACAGCGCCGAGCGTATTGTAGAGATCATAGAAGAGGAACCTGATATAAAATCCCCGCAAAACGCGATTAAAATGATTGATAACGGTTCTGTTGAGTTCCAGGATGTCTCCTTCGCTTACAACCTCGATCACTACGTTTTATCGGATATAAATCTCAAAGTGGCTCCTGGCGAGATGGTCGGCGTTTTGGGGTCAACGGGCGCAGGTAAAACTACTCTTGTTTCGTTAATCGCCCGCCTCTACGATTCGAGTAAAGGAAAAGTCGTGGTGGCCGGTCATGACGTTAAGGATTACGACCTTGTTGCCCTTCGTGATGCCGTGGCTGTCGTTTTGCAAAAGAACACTCTGTTTAGCGGCACCCTTAAAGATAATTTGAAGTGGGGCAACCAAAACGCGACGGACGAAGAAATCGCCAAGGCTTGTGATGTGGCTCAAGTTACCCCATTCTTATCAGATTTGCCAAATGGGATTGATACCAAGATCGACGAAGGAGGTACCAATGTCTCCGGCGGTCAAAAACAGCGCATTTGCATTGCTAGAGCGTTGCTTAAAAATCCGAAGATTCTTATTTTGGATGATTCTACATCCGCTTGTGATACCCATACCGACGCTTTGATCCGTCACACTTTGGAGACGGAAATAAAAGACATTACAAAGTTCATCATCGCGCAACGCGTTCTTTCAATTAAAGACTGTGACACCATCATCGTAATGAACGAGGGCAAAATTGTGGCTCAGGGTTCGAGCGACGAATTGCTTAAAACGTGTCCAGTGTATAAAGACCTATATACGTCTCAATTAGGTGGAGGTGATTTCGATGCCCGCAATTAATCTTCGCGCCACTAAAGGTGGTCGCAATATGACGCCGATTACAAACAAGCAAAAGCTTCATTCGGTCGGACGCTTGTTGAAGTACGTTTTTAAGTATTATCCTCTGCAATTCGCGGTTGTTTTGATTTGTATACTCTTTTCGAGCGGTGCCGGAACGGTAGGCTCATACATCGTTGGCAACGTCATTGTTGATGCCTATTTAAACCCTGCCATCGCACAAGGCTCTTCGCTAGCAGAATATGTGCCAGTAGCCGGTATTACTAATGGCCTCCATTTCTCAACCGTCATTCTCATTCTCGTTTGCGTTTATCTATTAGGTCTTATTTGCTCCTTTGTTTATAACGTCATGATGTCCATTATTGGTCAAGGAATTCAAAAGCGGATTCGTGACGAACTCTTCGATCATTTGCAATCGTTGCCAGTATCATATTTTGATCGTAGGGGTCATGGTGACATTATGTCGATCTTCACCAACGACGTCGATGCCCTCCGCGAAATGCTTTCACGGGCCCTACCGATGGTGGCGAGTTCGATTATGACGATGGTCGTTTGTTTCGTGTTTATGCTCTTAACGGACCTCTTGCTCACCGGAATCGTTCTTGGTTTCTCGATTTTGATTTTGTTTATCACCTCCTTCTATGCCAAAAGGAGCCGTAAATACTTCATTCGGCAGCAAATTGAGCTTGGCACGACTAATGGTTACATCGAAGAAATGACCAACGGTCAAAAGGTTGTGAAGGTTTTCAACTATGAAGATCGGAACATCGCAGAATTCCGGAAACATAATGAAACGCTATTTGAAGATTCAGTTAAGGCAAACCGCTTTGCTAACGTTTTGATGCCAACCGTTAACCAACTTAGCAACATTCAATATGCCTTATTGGCTCTTATCGGTGGCATGGCCATCGTCAACAAGGTCACTGGAGTTTCCTTAACGGGTTATCATCAGTTTGATGTTGGCATCATCGTCTCGTTCCTGATGTTCTCCAAATCCTTTACGCAGCCTATAGGTCAAGTTAGCCAACAGTTAAACGTTATTGCTTTGGCTTTGGCTGGTTCGACCCGCATTTTCGAGGTTATGGATCAGCCTAGCGAAACCGATGACGGCTACGTTGAACTTGTTAATGCGAAAGCCGATGCCGACGGCAATCCTGTTGAGTGCGTTGAAAGAACTGGGCATTGGGCTTGGAAACACCCTCACAAAGACGGCAGTCCAACCACCTATGTTTGGCTGAAAGGCAAGATCACCTTCGATAACGTGAATTTTGCATATATCCCTGGCAAAACCGTCCTGCATGACATTACTTTGTACGCCAAGCCTGGCCAAAAAGTCGCCTTTGTTGGACCCACTGGCGCAGGCAAAACAACCATCACGAATTTGATCAATCGTTTCTATGACATTGAGGATGGGAAAATTCGTTACGACGATATCAACATTAACAAGATTAGAAAAACTGATTTAAGACGTTCTTTAGGCATGGTCCTTCAGGACACTAAACTCTTTACTGGCACCGTGATGGAAAACATCCGTTTCGGCAAACTCGATGCCACCGATGAAGACGTCATCAAGGCCGCCAAGCTTGCTAACGCTGATTCTTTCATTCAAAACCTGCCCAATGGCTATAACACGGTTCTTGAAGCTGGCGGTGGCTCGTTATCACAAGGCCAAAGACAACTTCTTTCTATCGCCCGCTGCGCCGTTGCTGATCCTCCAGTCATGATTCTTGACGAAGCCACAAGCTCCATTGACTCACGTACTGAAAAACTGGTTCAGCAAGGCATGGACGCCATCATGAAGGGGCGCACCGTGTTTGTCATCGCCCACCGTTTAAGCACCATTCAGAACGCCGATGTTATTATGGTCCTCGAAAATGGCACGATTATCGAACGCGGCACCCATCAACAATTGCTTGACCAAAAGGGCAAGTACTATCAGCTATACACGGGCGGCAAAGCCACTGAATGATGGTAAAACCATCAGTATTTCCCCTTGTATCTCGTTTTTTGCCGCTTTAAGGTCTACACTATCAAAGCGTTCAAAATTATAGGAAGGTAACACTTTATGGATGAGAAACAGCAAAACCCGGTTCAAGCTCAGGAACCGTCATTGAATGACCAAGAGCAAGCTCGCCGCGATAAACTTGCCAAATACACCGAGCTTGGCGTTGATCCTTTTGGATCTCGTTATGCTTGGAAAGATCAGATTCGCGATATTAGAGCCAAATATGGCAAACTTACGGCCGAAGAATTAACCGCTCAGAACATTGATGTTAACGTGGCTGGCCGTTTGGTCGCCATTCGTAGAATGGGCAAAGCTTCGTTTGTTAACCTCAAAGATGAATATGGTCAAATCCAAGCTTGGATTGGTATCAACGTCATCGGCGAACACGATTACGACGTCTTTAAGCTTGCCGACTTAGGCGATATCGTTGGTCTCGAGGGCACCTTGATGCTTACGAGAACCGGCGAATTGACCATCCGTGTCGCCAAGTACACTCATATCACCAAATGCTTAAAGCCGCTTCCAGAAAAATTCCATGGTCTCACTGATACCGAAGATCGTTATCGGAAACGCTATCTCGACCTCATTGTCAACGATGATTCTCGTCGGATTGCCCTTATGCGTCCGCGTATCATTCGTGGCATTCAAAAATATTGCGACGATCTTGGCTTCGTTGAAGTTGAAACCTCAATTTTCTCACCGATTCTCGGTGGAGCGGCTGCCAAACCTTTCATCACGCACTTCAACGCGCTTGATAAGGATTTCTACCTTCGCATAGCAACCGAACTTAATCTCAAGAAATGCATGGTCGGCGGTATTGACCGTGTTTACGAAATCGGTCGTATCTTCCGCAACGAAGGTATCGACGCCAAACACAACCCGGAATTCACCACCATTGAGCTTTATCAGGCTTATGGCGATCTCTCCGATATGCGTTCTTGGCTAGAAGGATTATTCCATTACATCGCCGAGAAAGTCGTTGGCAAAGACGTGTTTAAATTCAATGGCCAAGACATCGATGTTTCTAAGCCGTTTGCCTGGGTTGACCAAGCCGATGCCATTAAGGCTCAGTGCGGTGTCGACTTCAAACAGCAAATGACCTACGAAGAAGCGGTGGCCCTTGCTAAGAAATTCAACGTTCCGCTTGAGAAGAGCTGGAACAGCGTTGGCTACATTCAACAAGCCTTCTTCGATGAGTTAGTTGAACACACCTTGATTCAGCCGACCTTCATTCACACTTATCCGATTGAAGTCTCTCCGCTCACCAAGAAAACGGCCGATCCGCGATTTGTTGATCGGTTCGAACTCTTCATTGCCGGATGCGAGTTTGGCAATGCCTATAGTGAGCTCAATAACCCGTTTGACCAAAAGGAACGCTTCGAAGCGCAACTTGCGGCCAAGGCCAGAGGCGACGATGAGGCTAACGAGATGGATTTATCCTTCTTGGATGCTCTCAGTTACGGCATGCCGCCAGCTGGCGGAATTGGTGTCGGCATCGATAGATTCACGATGCTCTTCACCGAGACTGACAACATTCGTGAAGTCCTTCTCTTCCCGACCATGAAGGACGACAAATAAGCTCTAGAAAAATAACCACCGCCAATCAACTGACGGTGGTTTTTTGGTACGAAATGCAAAATCTCGCCTATATATGGGTGGGAGGACAAATCAACGTCTTCCTGAGACTCGAGGGAGGTAACTTGTCGTCCCGAGAGACTTGGAGTGGACTTTCTTCATTGCTTAACCAGCCCCCTCATAATATAATTATGACCGCCTTAGATGAAGGATCTGAGGCGCACATACTCTTATGGTCACACGCCTAGCGAGGTGACCCAGAGTCCAAAATTAGGAGGTGCAAGCGAATGAAAAAGTACGAGATCATGTACATTCTGAAGGCCGATCTTGATGAGACCGCCCGCAAGGATGAGATCGCGAAGCTCCAGGGGATCCTTGAATCCAACAAGGCCAAGGTCACCAATGTCAATGAATGGGGCGTCAAAGACTTCGCTTACGAGATCAAGAATGCCACGAAAGGTTACTACGTCGTGCTCAAAGTGAGCGCCGAAGCAGCTGGCCTTAAGGAATTCTCGCGTCTTGCTAAGCTTGATCAAAACGTCATCCGTCACTTGATCACAGTTGACCAAGACTAAGACAAGGTAATGGAGGTCGTTTAACAATGATTAATCGCGTCGTTCTAGTCGGTCGTTTAACCCGTGATCCGGAACTGCGGAGAACCGCTTCTGGATTAGCAGTCGCTTCCTTCACGATTGCTGTCGATGATTCCCGCAAGGGACCCAATGGTGAAAAACAGACGATATTCATGCCGGTTTCCGTTTTCGGAAATACTGGCGAGAACGTTGCCAAGTTCACCCGCAAAGGATCCTTGGTTGGCATCGAGGGACGTCTAACACAGAGGAAATATACCCGTAAGCAAGATAATACTCAGGTCACTTCGACCGAGATTGTCGCTGATGGTGTTGAATTCCTTGAACCGAAAGGCTCAAATGCTGCTAGTGATAACAACGGCTTTACACCTGATAAACCCGCACCGGAAGCTCCGGCTGCCGATACGAAGAAGCAGGAAGGCAAGAATCTCGATTCGATCGACGTTGTTGATGATGACCTGCCGTTCTAATTGAGAAAGGATTCAATAATCTTATGTTTAAGAAAATGAGACCGCGGAAAAAGGTCTGCTACTTCACTAAGAACCACATCAAATATGTGGATTATAAGGACATCGAATTGCTCTCCAGATTTGTTAATCCGGATGGCAAGATTGCCCCGCGTAGCTCGACTGGAACTTCCGCCAAGTATCAGCGTGAATTAGCCCGTGCGGTTAAGAACGCTCGTTACATGGGTCTTCTCGCTTATCCGGGACAGAACTAATTCCATTCGATAGGACGATCCGTTCTCCTAAAAAGAACGGTGAAATCCAATCAAATCAAAAATAAAGATCGGTCGTAAGGCCGATCTTTTTTCGTCGTAACATCACAATTCCGTTTTACTTATTTGTAGAGGTATTCGTGGCCTGGGACGCATTTCCAGGTGTTGAAGTGGAGGCGATGCATCTCTTGGCAAATGAAGTCCGCCTTGCCCACGACACGCTTCTTGGGCGCGAATTCAAAATACTCGCCATTGATGTAGAGGGAGAACATCCTAGTATTAACCTCTTCGATGAGACGGAAATAAATCTCATAGGATAAATCCAAGCGGAAATCCTTCCCGTCTTTCGTCCCCACATAATGCATTCCTTGGTGGTCGAGAGTGAAGGTCCCTTCACCAACCACCTCGGTTGAGCGGGTCTTATCTTTGACATAGTGGTCGGTTGGCTGGGTTCCAATAGTGGTGTCAAAGGAAAAAGAGTAATTAGGATCTTTTCTAATCTCGTCAATCACACATTTCCGCTCCCAAAGGACCCATTTGCTTGGGTATTTGAAGTCATGGCCGATTTGCTTTGAAGGAACGAGCTCAAGATACTCGTTTGAGTGGTAAGAGAAACCACATTTGTCGCAATGGATGTCATCTCCATTTCCAACCATATGGAATTCTTCGCCGCAGTTCGGACATTTATAGCAAATATCCTCCATTCCTTCGCAGGCCTTGCCTTTTGTATCCCATTTGAAGTGGTGTTTTTCTTGGTAATCGTAGTCATCGTGAAGGAATTCCTTCATGAGGCGACCTTCGATTTCTGTCTCGTTGAGTTTTTCTAAATCTTCAGGAGAAAACAACCGATAGATGGTGACCTCGCATCCGCCTCCGTAACGATAAGTGGATGAAAAGACTGGAGCAATAAGGGCTTGGCCATCAAAACGGGCGAAATAGACCGGCACACGGCAATGTTTCAAGAGGTGTCCAATACCCGTGATAACCGTTTCGTTAATGCCAGTGATGGTAGCAAGGCCCTCTGGGGCCATCGTGACAATGCCTTTCTGCTTGATGAGCGAAAGAATGGCTTTCACGCCAACTGGATCCATGCAGAAGTTCTTCTTGGGCAGAATTTGCTGTTTCTTAAAGGCCCAGGCCAAATGACTACGGAAGAACTCGCAATAGCCAGCAACCATATTGAATTTCTTGGGGTAGAGGGCCTTAACGATAAAGGCGTGATCCAATCTCGAAAGGTGATTCCAAAGAAGGAAAGCTCCGTTATCCTCTTTTTTAATATCGTCTATCATGGTGATTTTAGGATTGAATTTAGTAATCTTAAAATCAACCATCACCATTTTGTAAAACCAATAGAAAAACGAATTTGGTTGTCGATACTTCCGGCGACTCAGCTCCTCTTGGAGAGTTTCTTTTTTCTTCATTCATCGACTCCTGGGTTAATTTTGTTATACCGCAAAACTAATCTTTTTTCGTTAGAAAAATGCATTTCTCCAATGAAATGTGGGGGGGAAGGTTACAAAAATCCGATAATTTCAATTTGATTATTTTTATGTTTTGAAGAATTTTACCGAATAAAAAAAGACCGGCTGTAATGTCGGTCTAATCGGCGTTTGAATGTTGACAGACTTTATTATTTGCCTGCGAAATCAGGCGCAATAAGGTAGGAGTAGCGAATCAATCCAAATGATAAGCCCATGATGATGATCGAAACTGCGATAAGGTTGATGCCCCAGGCCCACGGACGACCGTCAAAGACGAAACAACGGATTCCTTCAGAAAGTATCAAAAGGTCAAAACCATTAAAGCGGAGAGGGCAATCGTACCAAAAATCTTTCAAGTTTTGTTACACCGCCCCCCACTAATACGCGGTGGCTTTTTTGGCCTTTCAAAATTGATTTACGGACTTATGTTTAGGCGATAATCGATTTCGAACAAAACGGTATAAACAGCAACCATATAAATGAATAGGTTAAAAAAGGGCAAAAAAGTGGAATGGACTCAATTGTAAAATTTTTTCGGCGTGCTTTTTGCGTTGATTTGTTCCATTTAAAAATATCAATATTTGTATCTTTTCTTTTTCTAAAGAGCCTAGTTTTACGCAAATATTCCTGCAAAAGCCCACTATTAATCAAATTAGGCGGAAAATGCCGACAAATGATATCTCATTGGTTGGCTTTTTGTGCTTTTTAACATTTTTAAACCCCGCAAATCCCCTTTTAAAAATTGGACGTTTGCCCATAATCTAGTTTTTCACTTTGATTGTTGTAGAATATGGCCATAAAGGTATGTAAATTTTCATACCTCTTTTTAAAGGAAAGGCTTTTATGCATAAGACTTTGAAAAACTGTATTCTCCTCTCAGCAGTGGCCATACTCGGCTTGCCACTTGCGGCTTGCGCCAAAAACAGCAGCTCCACCAGCGGCTCAGCTTCCGCTTCCGACTCCGCATCCTCAACGAAGAATTCATCTGAATCTTCTGCTGCGACTGCGATTAAGGTTTACGGACCTTTGGCTGCTACCAAATACTATCAGGGCTTTGTGGTTGATTACTCGAAGCTTACAATTCAAACACTGACTTCTTCTGGCAAGGTTCTCGAAACCATCCCTTATTCTCAGAATCAGAGCAAGATCACCTATACGCAAATCGATACTTCAACTGTGGCGACCGGAAAAGTCTTCACCGTTACCTACAAGGCCAGTGCTTCTGCAGCCACGTTGAGCGTCAACGTTGTTTATGATGTCTTGGTTAACAATTTGACTCCTATTGGCTGGCACGCCAATAAGCGGTGGACCGACTTTAACAGTCAGGTTCCTGATAACACTAAAGTCAATGCTGATGGAACTCACCCATCAAGCTTCATGAAAGCGACATCTTACTATATTGGTAATAAGAACTCTCTTGATCTCTTCCCGATCGTTAATGGCAAAGACCAACTCGGAAACGTCGGTACAATGAGTTCCGTTGCTTCTGGCATTTCGGTTGTTTTAAAAGACTCGACGACTGGAACCGCCTTAACCTTAAGCGATTATTTTGCGGAAGCCGATATCACCAATCTTCAAACTAAAGGTGTTGTCGATTTCAAAGATGATAAGACCGGATCGTTCACTCTTGTTTTCACTTATCCTTCTGGTACAGCTTCTGCTTTCCCGGAGATTGACTACAAACTAGTGGTTGTCGATGGCTATAACGTCACGAATGCTAAGCAATTGGCTGTGATGAGCAACTCTACGGCCGCTGATGTTAAGAAGGTTAACGATCCATGGAAGACTGCCAACGGCATTCCGACCGACGTTCAAGTCAACAACGTTGTTATCCAAAACGACATCACCATTAACAAGGCTGATTTGCCTGATTATTCTGTGTGGGGAGCCTCCACTCTCGACGTTGCTCCGAATGACACTTCTTGTGTTGGCACGTTAAAAGACTACAAGTGGATTTATGAGCATTATCTCGATAAAGACCACCCGACCTTCAGCCTCTATGGCAACCTCTTCAAGATTTCTTGTGGTGAGGATTTCCCATATGTTGAAGAAAACGGCAATGGCAATGGTACACACTTAGGCGATGGCGAAGTCGTTAACAGCCATACCGCCGTCTTCGGAAGCAACAAGTATTCCGATTACGATACCGCCACTGACAAGTCGATTTTTAACTTCAACATTCAAGATTTGGCCTTCACTGGCAGAACCGGCGTTTCAACTGATGCCTCTATGAAGTCTAAAGGCGGCGTCATCTTCATTAAACCGAACTCCGATTCTTTGATTAAGAACTGTGTTCTTTCGACAGTGTTCCTCGGAACGGTTAACGATGGTGTCTATAATTCCGCTACGGATTACAAGTATTATACCAACACTTGGGATTCTACTCGTATTCACGACACCTTCTCTGCTCAGATTTTCAACTATCTTTATGGCGATATCGAGATTAAGAACTGCGACCTTTACAAGGCCGGTGGTCCTCTCTTCATCAATCAGTGCCCATCTGTCAGTTTGGCTGGTTTGACTCCTGCCGATGCCGCTTTGATTAAGGGAAGCTGGATTCACGTTGATGCCGACACCTCTCTTGATAACTATGTCTCTGGAACAGGTGGATGGTTCGACATTTACGAAGGCGCCTCAGCCTATGTCGCTCAGCTTAAACAATTGGATCCTTTGATGAAACTCGTTGTTGGCAAGACGTTTCTCAACAGCGAAAACAAACTGAACTTTGTCTCGCTTAATATGTCGACTGGCGAAACAGTCTCTGGCACCAAGACCGGTGGCCTCTTTGGCGGCACGGTCATTGGCACAAAGAGTCCGATTGACTATAACGGTGGCCGTAATCAAATGCTTACCGACATCGCTAACGCCGCTTCTGATGGTGGCGCAGCTTATCAGGCCGATTTGTATTCGACCGATACCGGTGCTCTCTTCTTATCTCAATATACGACCGCCACTTCTTGCCCGCCGGTTTTCAAACTCAACAACGACTTTGCGATGCCGACCGTTGATTCGACCGGTGCCGTCAATGGCATGGTGAACGCCAAGTATTACGTTACTCAAGCGGATGCTGATAAGGCTCTCTCGGCCGATGCGAAAACGGCTTCTTACTTAGGCATTTACGGCTTCGGCGCCGTTCAGGGTCTTGCTCCGACCAATCCGGCTAACTATATGTCCTGGACTGGTTCTAACGACTTCGGACTTGTGGTTGCCTTATCCAGTATTGCTTAATTGATGAGGTTTCATGGGATTAACGAAGCGTGATTGGTTAATCTTAGGAGGCGGCTTAGGGTTCTTAGCAATCCTAGCCGTCTCTTTTTCCGTGGCCTTCCACGCTTACTGGTCCTATGAACTCGCGGCTTTAATTACAGCGGTTGTCTTCCTTGCTCTATTTATTTTCCTTCCGCGCGTTTTTAAAGATGTGCCACCGAAAGAAACAAAATTCAAACTCGTTGGGAAGATTAATCGTTTTTTCTCCACTAAAGAAAACCAAACCAGATTCTTTTATTGCGCTTCCGCCGTTGTTTTGAATTTGCTTTTCATTTTCCGTTTCGAATCAGGGTTTGATTATCTCGAAAACGTCTCAAAACTTGTTTCTGATTTTATGGCTCCGTGGCAGGTAGCCATTTCGACAATTATGGTTTGCCTTTGGACGGCAGCTTTGCTTTTCGTGGTCATTGCCCAATTTCTCCGTAGCGACATGATGATCGGCATTGAAAAATGGCTTTCTGGCATTCTCTTTGTCATCATCGCCTTAACGTTGCCGCTCGAAATCAATGGCGTCTGTGGAAACGCTGCTCTTAATGGCTTTAATTTCCGCGGTCTTCTCATGGGCATTGAGCTTGGTTTGAGCGCCGCTTTCATCATCAAAGACTGGATGCAATATCCTTCTCCAAAACTCAACAAGAGCATGGTTTACGGTATCTGTGTTGCCATCGTCTTGATGCTTATGACATCAATTTGGAACTATTTGCCACAGAACCTCTTTGGCGTCATCGTTCAAAACGTCCCTTCCCCGAAAGAGTTTTCCCTTTCGCATCGTTTGTTAATCGGTCTTTGCTTCTTGCTTCCGTTTGTGGATTTCCTTTTGCTTTATCCCTTCGATAAAGAACATCGTCGGGCTTTATTGATTTTCGTTTCCGCTAATATTCTCTTTGCCTATCTTTCGTGGAGCGGTGGCGGCAATGCTCGTTACCTCATGTATACCCATTTTTATTCGTGGCCACTTCACCTTTGTAACACAGCCATGTACATCATGCCTATCTGCTTGATTTTCATGTGGATCGGTATGTTTTACTTCACGATGTTTATTAACGTCTTGGGTGCTTTCTTAGCAATTATGATGCCAAACTACGATAGTGCTTTGACCATCTTCAATCCTCGAATCCTTCAGTTCTTTAATAACCATATCTATGCCTTTATGATGCCGGTCTTGGTTATTTTGTTGGGTCTCTTTGAAAGGCCGAAATGGAAGTACTTTGGCTACTCAATGATTGGCTTTACGCTCTATTTCGTCTTTGTTGGTATTCTCAATACTTACTTCAATGCCACCATCGTTGTCGGTGGCGTTAAAGTGGCTCGTCATAGCACTGATTTCTTCTTTATCGGCAGCGATTATGTGGCTTCGAAGGTAGCTGATCACGGTGGCAAATGGGCCGAGAATCTCTTTAGCGTTAACACGCAATGGACTGGTTCTGATGGGTATCTTTATACCCTTCGTGTGCCTTATCTTGTTTCCTATTTCTTAGTCTACGTTTTGCTCGCTTTAGGCATGTGGTACATCTATGAAATGCTCTTTAGCGGCGTTGATTCGTTAATTATGCTTCATGAGCGGAGCCAAACTTATCACGTGAGTCAGCTCCAATTCCAAAAGCTCGAACAGCAAAGGAGAAACAGTATGGACAACAAAGAAAACGACGGCATCGATCATTCGGCTCGATTGACCATCAGCCACTTTACCAAACGGTATGGAACGGCCAAGACTAACGCAGTCACTGATTTCTCGTTAGATATCAGTGGTGGAAAGATTTATGGCTTCTTAGGCAAGAACGGTGCTGGCAAATCCACAATCATTAAAGGCATCGTTGGCATGCATGGTTTCAATAGTGGAACAATCACCGTTTGCGGTTATGACGTTGAACATCAGCCAGTGCAAGCGAAACAAGAAATCGGTTTCGTCCCCGACAACTACGCCCTTTATGAAACGCTGACCGGACGCCAATACATCAACTACATGGCGGACCTTTATGGTGTCACGAATGAAGAAAGAGCGGAAAGACTTCCTAAACTCTTAAAGCGTTTGGAAATGGAAAGCCATTTTGACGATCAAATGAAGACATATTCTCATGGTATGAAGCAAAAAATCACCATTATTGGCGCTTTGATTCATAACCCCAAGATTTGGATTCTCGATGAACCGATGACTGGCGTTGATCCGAACTCCATTTTCCAAATTAAGGAATGCATGCGCGAACACGCGAAGAACGGCAATATCGTCTTTTTCTCATCGCACTTAATCGATGTTGTCCAGAACCTTTGCGATGAGATTATCATCATCAAACACGGCACGCTGATCATGACGTCTTCGATGGAAGATTTGAAGAAGCAAAACATCGATCTTGAGTCCCTCTTCCTTGAAAAGACAGCCGATTCGGAAGAAGAAGCGAAAGCCTTGCTTGGCGAAGAGGCTAAATTCTCGCAAGGAGAAAAGAAGAATTAGTTTTATGGAAGCGACGAAAGCATTAAAAACTCAGGGCGTTAAGCACACCGAATGGCGTCGCTTTACGACGCTCGTTAAGATGCTTTTGTCTGACTCTTTAAAAATATCCTTTGATACGAAAAATAGCCGCAAATCCGCCATCATTCGTATCGTGACGGGCGTTTTGCTCTTCGCCGCGATAACGGCTTTTGGCGTTGTGCTATATAGACTTGCGATTACCCTAGGCATCTTCAGTTTACTAGCCTTTGTTCCTGAGGTTGTTCCGTCAGCCTTATCGATCTTCATTATTCTTCTGGCGGTTTTTAATGCCACCAACGGCCTTGTGAAGAACCTTTATTTTTCAAACGATAACCGCCTGATGATTACCTATCCATGCCGCGGCTCCACTATTTTCTTAGCCCGCCTTTTCGTTTATTACGTCAACGAACTTGTTAGGATGTTTATCGTTCTTTCTCCGATTTTGCTTTCCTATGTTATTGTTTCCAAATTCCCTTGGTATTCCTTTGTTTGGCTCTTCATTGCGATTCTCATTGTGACGGCCGCGGTGGTGTTGATTGGGGCCCTTTTCTCGATTCCTTGGTACTATGTTCGTTCTTTCTTGAAACGGAACAGCCTTATCGCTCTCTTTGTCTATGCGATCGTTTTTGCAGGCTTCATCTGGCTCGTTACTTGGGTTATTTCCCTTATCCCAGATAAGATTGATATTTTTACGAACTTCGGTCCGTATTTCGCGAAGATTCAAACGCTCATGAAAGGCTACCGGCATTATTGCTGGTACTTCTTAGATGTCACCAAGATGATGATCGGAAACTTCGATGGTTTCTCACTTCATTTGTTGGATGGCGAAGCTTCAATAACCCTAGCAATTTTCCTTGGCATCATCGCCCTTTTGATGGTCTTCTCATTCTTTGTGGTCAACAAACTTTATCTCCATCTCGCTTCTGAGTCGTTCGAATACGATTCCGTTGGTTCGCTCACCAGCCGTTTCGTTCACGCTCGTCCATTTTTCCTGGCTCAGTTTGATAAAGAACGTGTCTTGCTTGAAAAGAGTCCTGATGCGATTTCCGCCCTCTTTGGCGTCTTCGTTTTCCTACCTATCGCCATGGCGTTGATTAATAAGGTTTTCGGTGCCATGGATACTAACTACCGTGGCAATGAATACATCTCAGCCGTTAATCTTTTGCTGGTTCTTCTCGTGGCCCTTGTTTCCAACGAAACCATCGCTCACCTTTATAGCGACGAAGGAGCGGCTTTCGCTCTTAATCGTTCGTTCCCGAAAAAGCCGATGAATCTTCTCTTTGCCAAACTGATCACACCGATTGTTTTGGGTGTTGTTTCTTTAATCATCACCTCATGCAACTATTGGTCTATCAATCAGAGCAAACTCAATTTGCAAGGAGAACCCTGGGTCTCTCCGAGAATGGCTGTTTACTTTGCCATTGCCGTTTGCGCTTTCTATATTGGCCACATGCTCTTCGCGGCATCGAGTGACTTCTGCAATCTAAATAGCACTTTTGCGGCCCAAAACGGGGCAACGAAAGCCCAGCGTAACGTAGTCATCACCGCCTTTATCATTGCCATTTCGCAAGCCTATCTCTTTTACCTTTATATGGACAAGGGCGACGGCATGGAAAGCGCCTATTTGAAGATTATGATCGTAGGCCTTGTCTTCTTAACCTTGAACGTCATTCTTTTCATACGAAAAACGAAGTACATTTTCGGGAGGGGCGAATAACATGAAAAAGAGCATTTCCGTTCTTGTGGCGGCGGTGGCAATCATCGCTATCGTGATTGTTGCCTTCCTCGGAACCAATCCAGTTGGCATCGTTGTTTTCACATATATCAACTCCATTGAAATTCTCGATACAAATTCCAATTCGATTCCTTGGAATGATTTTGGCCAGCGGGTCTTAACCTTAAACTTCCAAGCCGATATCACTGATACCACTAAAGGCATCGCTTATATGTACTACGTTTTCGATACCAAAATTAACCCTGAAATCGTCACAAAACGTTCCTTCATCTATTATTGCGCCGAAGATGCTTATGTGACTTTTAGCAACAACGGAGTTTCGAGCCAAACCGCCTCGTCTTCCGTCTCATCGAATTCGTCAGGTTCAGCCATGCAATCCAATCACTCTGGACAAATGCTCATTTACCGTTCTTTGAGTGATACGGCCCAGAACGACCACTACATCGATATTTATTGCAAGGCTGATGACAACGGCAAAGCCGGCGTGGAAGACACGATTGGTCTCCTTATCCATTTTTCCGAAATTAAATAACTCCCTCTTTGTCTTGATAAAGCCGTTTTTTCAAAGTTCTTTTTTCGTTTTTTCAAAATCTCTTTATTTTATACCCCTACTCCGTAGGGCTATAATAAACTCACTATGACTAATGCACTTCATCGTCTTCGCGTCTGGACATTCGTAATCTTCACCCTTGAGATGGTCATCATGGCCGTCTTGGCTTTGTTCTGGTTTTTAAATTGGTATAACTTCCAAAAATACGTGACTGCTGGCTATATTATTTTCATCTCCGTCGGCTTTCTTATCATCGATGCTTTCTTCTGCTGGGTCGGCTTAATCAATATTTCCAAGATTCGCCAAAAGACCGATATCGAAGCCGCTACTTTGGTTGGCAACGATATTCAAGAGGCCTATGATTTCGGACAAATCGGTCTCGTGGTGGTGGATGAGTCCAACGTCGTCATGTGGGCCAATAGCCTTTTCAAACAACGCCAAATCGATCTTATCGATACCCAGTTGTTCGACTTAATGCCCGATTTGAAAGATCTCATCAACGCCCCGGTTAACAAGGTTGTCAAAATCGAACTTAAGGGTCGTGATTATGAGGTCAAATATCTCAGCGAACCGCGTCTGTTCATTTTCAAGGATTGCACCGAATATGATAACGTCGAAAGCTACTCGAAAGAGCAAGCTGAGGTTCTTGGCATCATCGTCATCGATAACTACAACGACTTTGCTTCCGAGACCGACGAATCTGCGGATGTCGTCAACAAAGTCCGTGGCATTATCATCGATTATTTCCGTGACTTTGGCGTTCTCCTTCGTCGTGTTGGCGGCGATACATACTTTGCCGTTTGCAACTATGCCTCTCTTGCCAAACTTGAAAATGACGAGTTCTCGATTCTTGAGAAAGTCCGGCAAGCCGGTAAGGCTGGCGAAAAAGAGAGCACCCTTACTTTGTCCATCGGTTTCGCCCACGATTTCCCCGATGTCCATAAGTTAAATGAAATGGCTACTGATGCCTTGAATATCGCCCACTCCCGTGGCGGCGACCAAGCTGTCGTGAGCCCTTATGGCGCCGAACTTCGATTCTTCGGCGGCAAAACCGCAGCCGTGGAAAACTCCAGCAAAGTCAAGGTTCGTTCCGTCGCCGATTCTATCAACTCGCTTATCAAGAGCGCCTCTAACGTCTTCATCATGGGCCATACCGAAATGGATATGGACTCACTTGGCGCCGCCTTAGGCATCATGGCCATGTGCGATTGGTGCCAGAAGCCCAGCCGAATCGTTTATAACCCTAAGCTCGCCGAAAAGAAAACAAGAATGGCTCTTCAGGATGCCTTCCCGCGTGATGTTTATGATCGCATTACTATCGGCCCGGATGACGCGCTGAGCCAAATCACTTCGTCTTCCTTGCTGGTCGTGGTGGATATTTCCCGTCCCTCGATGGTTCTCGCCCCGAAAGTCCTCGAAAAGGCCTCTAAGGTTGTCGTTATCGACCACCATAGACGCGCTGAGGAATTCATCGACCGCCCTGTCCTTTCGTCCATTGAGCCGAGCGCTTCAAGCGCTTCCGAACTTGTGGCTGAAATGATTCGTTATGCCACCGCGAACCCTCGCATCGAATTAAAGCCGACCTTCGCGACCATCATGCTCGCCGGTATCTTCCTTGATAGCAACTATTTCAAGAGCAAATCAACTGGCATGCGCACATTCGAAGCCGCTGAGGTTTTGAAGGATTATGGTGCCGATAACTCCGTCGCTGATGATTATCTCAAGGACGAATTTGAGGAATACAGCTTGATCACCAAGATCATCGCCACGATGCAAACCCCGCACTATGGAATCGTCTATTGTGTGAGTGACGAGCACGATATCATCGAACGCAGTACCTTGGCTAAAGTTGGCAACCAAGTCATGCAATTAAAGGGCATCAATGCCTGTTTCGTTGTCGGTAAGACCGAAGAAAAAGTAATCCGTATCTCCGCGAGAAGCGATGGTACGGTGAACGTTCAATTACTATGCGAAAAGATGGGTGGTGGCGGACACTTCACCAGTGCCGCGGCTGTCTTCCCATCTCAGACTATCGAGAAGGTCGTTAAGACCTTAACGGACACGCTCGACCAATATCTCGATGCGGCCCGCAATTCTGTCAACTCTGAAGGAGGAGAGGGACAATGAAAGTCATTCTATTAGCCGATGCAGCCAAATTAGGCAAAAAAGGCGATACCATCACCGTGAGCGATGGTTATGCCACCAACTATCTGATTCCGCATGGATTGGCGGTCGTTTCGACTGCTGGCAACCAGCAGAACCTTGCTAAGCAGAACGCCGAAGAAACAGCCCGCCAGAAAGCTTTGAAGGTCGAGGCTGAGGCCTTAGCCGCTCGTCTAGAGCACATTAACGTCGAATTCACTGCCAAGGTGGGATCCGATGGCAGAATGTTCGGGACCATTTCTCCTAAGCAAATTGAAGAAGGCTTAAAGCAGCAATGGAACATCGAAATCGATCGTCGCAGATTCATCGACAAGTATCCGGCTAACGCGATTGGCTATACTCGTTTGAAGATCGAACTCTACAAAGGCAGCGAAGGCCAAGTGGTCGGCACTGTTAACGTTCACATTACCGAGGAAAAGTAACTATGGCCGATGTCGTCCTGCCACATAACGAAGAAGCCGAAAAAGCCGTCCTAGGCGCTCTTTTGTCTGACCAAAACGCCGCCGCGGTGGCTTTGGCGTCTTTGCTTGAGGAACATTTCTTCAATCCGAAGAATCAGTTGGTCTTCAAGGCCGCTAAAGGTTTAGCCGCCCAGGGCACGGCTATTGATGCCGTCTCGGCGACCGCCGAACTTAAGAACATGAAGGTTCTTGATGACGTAGGCGGAACGGATTATTTGCTCGAGCTCGTGCAAAGCTGCATCAGTCCAGACAACATTGACCATTATGTCAAAATCGTTAAAGACGAGGCGGTTTTGCGGGAATATTTGCTAAAAATGAAGAGCATTCAAGACTCTTATTCTCAAGGTGCAATTGAGGATGTGGGTGCCTTTATTCAATCATCTAACGAATCTTTAACTGAGATTGCTTCGCACCGCACGGTTGGCGATTTCAAACCGGCCTCCGAAGTGGCGGAAACAGTTAATAACCAAATCACGATGTCGGCTAATCATGGCAACAAGTCTCTTATCGGTGTGGACACTGGTTATACGCGTTTGAATAAGTTCACCCATGGCTGGCAAAAAGGCGACCTTATCATTTTGGCCGCTCGTCCTTCTGTTGGCAAAACGGCTTTTGCCATCAACCTTGCCTATAATGCCGCTGTCAAAATGAATCAGCCAGTGGCTTTCTTCTCTTGCGAAATGGGCGCCGATCAAATCATGAAGCGTCTTATTTCCTCGACTTCCATGGTCAACAGCGAACATATTCAAACCGGTGATTTGATGGGATCAGAATTAGCCAAAATCTCCTCAGCGGTGGACGCCCTGAAGAAAACGACTCTTTATTTCGATGATACCGCTAACCCGAAACTTGGCGATTTGATTGCCAAGGCCCGCAAGCTCAAGAGCGCTCATCCGGAGCTTTGCCTTATCGTCATTGACTATCTGAACTTAATCACAACCGAAGGCCAATACAATTCCCGTCAGGAAGAGGTTTCCCTTGTCACCCGTAGCCTTAAACAGTTAGCCCGTGACTTGAAGGTGCCAGTTATCGCCCTCGCTCAACTTAACCGTAACGTCGAAGGCAACGAAGGCCAAGTGCCGATGCTTTCCAACCTTAAGGAGTCTGGCTCTATTGAACAAGACGCCGATATGGTCATTCTTATGTACCGTCACGATTATTACGACGCGATTGGTGCGAAAACCAAGGATAAAGCCCCTGGTGGTAAGAGCGATTACGTTCAAAATGTTCAGCAACAAGTTCAAGAAGCTAAGAACGCCGGTCAAGACAAGAACGGCATCTCCGTTGTCACTTTCTCTATCGCCAAAAACCGCAACGGCCGCATCGGTCAGTTGCTCTTGATGTTCTCGAAGAACGTTTCCCGTTTCGACGATCCTCCAAAGGGTTTCGAAGCGGCAGCTGCACAAAAAGAGGGAATCACGATTTCCCCGGACGACGAATGATTCGCTTTCTCATCCTTGGTTCTGGTTCGAAAGGAAACGCCACGCTCATCTATGACGAGACGACGCTTTTTCAAGTCGATATGGGCATTCCTTTATGCCGTGAGCAAGATGGGCTGAAGAAGCTTCATAAATCCCTCAAGGACGTTAAAGGCATCCTTATTACCCATGAACACACGGACCACATTGGAACCTTAGGTCGTTTGCCTACGAGCATTCCCGTCTTTTCAGGTGAAGGAACGCTTCACGAGCATTACAACATCATCGAAGATGAAGTTCCTTTCACCATCGGCGATTTTGTTATTTTTCCTTTGTCCGTGAGCCATGACGCGACGAATCCGATGGGCTTCCTCATCTCCCATAATGGCGAGAAACTCGTTTATATAACCGACACTGGTTACGTTCCTGAGAAGGATCTGCCGTTCATTGCCGATGCAGATTATTACATTTTCGAGAGCAACCATGATTACCGGATGCTGATGGCCAGCAAACGTCCTGCTATCTTAAAGAAACGGATCCATAGCGACCATGGCCATCTTTCGAATGCCGATTCCGCGACCTATCTCGCTTCCTTGATTGGCGAAAGCACCAAGGGCATATATCTCGCGCACATCAGCGAGGAGTGCAATACGCCCGAGATGGCACTTGAGACTTATAGAAAAATCTTCGACCGAAAACATAAAAATCTCAGCAAAATCCATCTCGAATGCGCTAAACAATGGGAATCCATTGAGGGCGGAGACCAATGAACATCACCGTTCTTTGCGTTGGCCACCTGAAGGAAAACTATTGGAAAGAAGCGGAAGCCGAATACCTTAAACGTCTTCAGGCCTACGCCCGTGTTTCCGTGGTGGAACTAGACGATTTGCCAACCAAAGAAAAGAATTCCCCTAAAGAAGAAACCCAGGTCAAAGAAAAAGAAGGCGAAAGAATCCTTTCGCGTATTAAGCCTAGCGACTTTGTTTGCTTGCTCGATCTCGGGAAGTCCGAACCGACATCGCCTGAATTTGCTCTTGAGATGAAAAAGATGCTTGAACGCGGGGGCGCCAATCTCACTTTTGTCATCGGCGGTTCCTTGGGTTTAGGCGAAAACATCAAAAAGAGGGGTAACGCCTCTGTCACTTTATCGAAACTGACGTTCCCCCATCAGTTAGCGAGAATCGTCTTATTAGAGCAGATTTATCGTAATTTTAAGATACTTTCAGGCGAACCTTATCATAAATAAAAAACGGCTCATCAAGGTTTGATGAGACCGTAGTGAACCATCGCGTTGCGCCAGCCATCTTCATCGATGTCGGTCGTTACATAATCCGCGATTGCTTTAACTTCTGGCAAGCCGTTTCCCATGGCCACCGAAGTGCCAGTGAAGAGCAACATTTCGGTATCGTTTAACGCGTCGCCTAACGACATCGCGTTTTCTTGTTTCCAGCCATAATACTCAAGGACCGCCATGATGCCTTTAGCCTTATCGCTATCCTTTAGCATGATATCGACCGCGTATTCATCCCAACGAGCCGCCTTGCAGTTCTGCAAGTGGGGGAGGAATAAGCTTTCATCGAATTCGTCGCAGAACGCAATCATCTGATAGACGGTGCGATCATAAGGAATTGGGAATTTACGAGGCTGTGGGAAGCGGGTGCCATATTTGGCGTGCGCATCGATAACACGATCATCGATCATGTTAATGTGGCCTTCTTTTTCCTCAATAAGGGTCAAACCGAACTTTAAGCGGTAAGAAAATTTGATCATCGCGTTGACGACTTCATTTGGTATCGGGTATTTGTAGATAACGAGATCGCCCACAGCCGAAGCGGCGCCATTCATCATGACGATTCCGTCTGGATGGACAATATCAAGAATGCCTGTCTTACGAATCAGATAGTAGTTACGACCGGAGCAAAGGAAGACCTTTATTCCGTTAGCCTGCAATTCTTTTATGGCCGCAATCGCGCTTGGCGGGACCATATTCGTCTTGTGCGAATAGAGGGTTCCATCGATATCTGTGAAGATGATTTTTACTTTATTTTCTGCCTTTTCCATACCCTCTCCTTTCCATTAGTTTCCAATCTGGTCTATTATTTATTTCGATAACTCTATGCTTTACCCTGAATTTTCGCAATACAAATCGCTCCTAGATAAGTCTAACCCACTTTGCAACGCATACGAAACCAAATCTGGGGCGATTTTCTATGTCGAGCCTTTCTTCTATACGGGTTTGATGGGCTTCAAAGAAAAGCGTTTGGATGATTTCCCGAAGATCCTAAAACAGATGGACGAAGTCATCGAAAAGAACCGAAAAGTCGTGTTTGTGGGCGATTTTGAGCATCCTTTTGTCGTGAAAGAAGATTTTGTTTATCAAGAGATACAAGATATCACCGATCCGCTGGAGATCTTCGTTGAAGATAAAAGCCGGCCGAGTGATTATGGTGACTGATCATGAAAGTAAGCATCATTGCGCTTGGCTACGTCGGACTCACAAATGCCATTGTCTTGGCTGAACGTGGTTTTGATGTTTTGGCCTACGACAAAGATCCCGAAAAGGTTGCTCAACTCCAAAAAGGTGAACCAACGATTGATGAGCCCGGTTTAAAAGAGGCTCTCTATAAATATCGCAAACGTTTGCACTTCACTTCCGTGGAAACGGATATCTATAATGGCGTTTCCATTTTCTTCGTTGCCGTGGATACCCCCGCAAAGGAAGATGGTCAATCTGACCTTACACACCTAAATGAGGCCGTTGATTCTATTTTGAATAACGCGGTGGGCGAAGCCTTTGTTGTTATTAGAAGCACCGTACCGGTTGGCACCAATAAACGTCTTAGCGAAACCAAAACGACTGTTAAAGGCGAAAAGGTCCATTTTATCGCCAATCCTGAATTTCTCGCCGAAGGGCAAGCCCTCTTAGATGAGCGCCAGCCTTCGCGCATCGTAATTGGCTCTTCGGAGCGATCCGTGCGTGATTTGCTGAGAAAAATCTACGCAAAGCCCATTTATAACGGAGTTCCGTACTATGAGATGGATGGAGCCTCCGCCGAGTTCACCAAATATGCTAGCAACATCTTTCTAGCCATGAAGATTTCATACATCAATGAGCTTTCTCGTTTGGCTGAGCCTTTAGGGGCAGACATCGGTGCCGTAGCCTTGGCCACAGGAGCCGATCCCCGAATTGGCCATTCGATGCTAAAGGCTGGTGTTGGCTATGGTGGAGCCTGCCTTCCGAAAGACGGTTCGGCTTTGCTTGCGAGCGCGAAAGCCGCGGGCGTGCGTTTGAGCCTCGTGGAAGATGTAAACGCCATCAATCAATCGCAGCCTGCTTATTTCTATAACAAAATCAAAGCTAAATTTGGTTCGCTCGAAAAGAAAAACTTCGCCGTCCTTGGCTTGGCTTTTAAAGCCAAGACATCTGATGTACGTCGTTCGGCTGCCTCGTTCTTTGTCGAAAGTCTCTTAAAAGATGGAGCGGTTGTTTCGGCCTACGATCCCTCTATAAAGGCGCGTGAGGGCTTTAAGGGCCTTCTTGGGGCGAGAGACAACCTTTCTATCGTTTCCTCGGTTAACGAAGCCGTAAAGGGCGCGGATGCTATTTTGATCCTTACCGAAGGCCAAGAATTCGCTGCTTTAGATGAGAATGAGCTTATAAAGGTTATGAAAGGCCGCATGATTTTCGACGGCCGGAATCTTTATAGTGTTAATCATTTCCGTTATTTTGATTACATTTCGATTGGGCGTGCGGAGCATAAGCATGAATAATCCTGCCGGTTTCTATAGCGCTTTTTCGATTGTGGCAGTGGTTGTGGTCTTCGTGACTTTGGTGGCAGGTTTAGTGGTGACGCTCGTCATGATTAACAAGAATTACTTAGTGCCGCCGAAAGACGACGTTCATAAGAAACCATTTTATTGGTCATTCGTTGGTGTTGGCGCCGGTTCCTATCTTGCCTCTCTTTGCGTTTTTATGGTCGGCTTCGTCGTCATGCTAAAAAAGTATCCTTACTTCCATGATGTTGGAACGGCGCAGTCTTTCTACCAAATGTTTTTCGCTTCGTTTTTGTATATGATCATTTCCTTTTGCTTGTTCTTATTCTTTTTCTTCTGCCTGTGTATGGTGGCGAAATATGCCGCCAAACCGGCGCAAACAGAAGAAAAGATGCCATCCAAATAATGAAAGGCATCCTTTTATTACCAAACGTAATAGTTAGTTGAGTTATACATGTCGTCGCCGTTCTTAATGCCAAAGGTATCGAAGAATTTGCTAAAGGCACCATAAGCTTGATTGACCCTCACGCGGCCAACCGGGTGTTCATCGGTGGCGATGTAATTGTCGTAGACGGTACGGCTATAGTAATCAGAGAAGTTTTGGGCTCCGCGAATGAAGAACTCTTCGTAATCGAAGGCAGTTCCTTCGATGCCGGTTCCAATATCAAGAGCGGTGGCGAGGCCCCCTAAGTCGGCGGTTGCCTCAGTTAGAACGCCTCCGCTGGTGGTGCTGGTTTGAGCGGCGCCATTGGTGAATTCAGCCGGCATGACTTCTTTGCCCTGGTAGGCTGTAGTAACAGCCGCCGTTTTGGTGGAGAAAGCACTTTGGTCGGTGGATCCGAAGATGGCGGTTTGAGAACCGCTAGCATCATATTTGCAGCCACTGCTATCAAAGCCGTGGGTGATTTCGTGTCCGATGACCCAGCCATAAGAAGCCAAACGATCGGCTAAACTCATCGTATCGACGTCGCTATAGGCGGCAAAGTAACCCATGGTGATGGTGAAACCGTTATAAGAAGGTGTGTAGAAAGCGTTGGCGGTTAATGGAGTGCAGGCACTAGTGACATAGTCGTCCCAGGTTGTGGTGGCATAACTCGATTCCACTCTTGCGAAGCCGCTGGTCGAATAGCCGGCATACCTATAGGCGCCAGTCCAATTGGGCAAATCGTGGATAGCCATGTTGGAATAAAGCGTTCCGCCACTGGATAAAGAAGTATAAGCGTAACTGTCATAAGACAAAGTGCCAGAAGAAGTTAGGCTTCCGGACGTGCTCGTGATGCCATAAGACATCATTAAGTTATAATCGATGGCGCTCAATTTGTTCTGAGCAGCCGTTTTGCCACTTGAGCTGAGCCACGATTCGTTTCCGAAACGAGTAGACAGATACGTCTTCACATTATTGAAAACGGCTGCAACTGCTGACTCTTTTGTCGCATATTCAGTAGTGGTCGCGTACCAGTTGCAAAGATCATCTTCGATGTAAGGAGAGTAATAAGTGGTGTAATAACCGTCTTCAGAAAGCAATCCGGTGCGGGAAGGAGCCACGCCAATCCAACTAGTCGCACAGTCATCAGGCAAACATGTCCAGAAGTGGAGCAATGTTTGAACGATGCTATAGGCTTGAATGTAACTGAGGTTGGAACTTGAGCCAAAAAGGGATTCAGTGGCTTTAATGGCGCCTGAGTATATAAAAACGAAATCAGCTGGGTTATAAACGCTTAGGTTGCTCTTAAGGAAAGTATAGACCCGGAACGTCGAATTGCCGGTGGCGCTAGAGCTACTTGGGTAGTAATAGGAACTGGAGGTCATGGCCGAAGCGTATGTTGTCGCTTTGGCATACCAAAGATGGCACCACTCCATGTAATTGCTGGCGATGGTGGCATATGTTGAGCTTGTGCCAAGGGCGAGTTTTAAGCGATTGGAGAAATCGGCTTCGTGTTGAGTCCTGTATGTGGCGCCGGAAGCATAATCGGCAGTGGTGTGGCTGCTAGAATAAATGTTAAATGGAGTGGCAATGGTGTAATAGACCGAAGTTCCAGCCTGGAAATCGAGGCTATCCCATAACGGGCACCAGCCGCATTCATTCACCATATTTGCATAAACAGTTTTGATTTTAGCAATTGTGGTAGCGGCTTGAATGTTGGCAACGAGCTTTCCTAAACCTCCAACGCTGGTTGAAGAGGTTCCGGCTTTATGTCCACCTGATTCAAAAGCAGTGGAGTTGAAGTTATTAACATTTGTAGCAACAGTCGTCGAAGCGGTCGCGATGGTATCGATTTTGCTATCGACCCAATGAGCGATCTTATTATCGCTGATTAATTGAGAATCATAGGCAAAACCCGTCTGGATTTGGTCTTGAACCGCGCAATTCTCATAAAGATAATCGTGGTTGACGGTTGAGAAGAAATCATCCTTGATCGAAAGACCATAATAGCCATGAAGACGGCTGAGGTAGATGCCCAATTGGCTCTTGGTCATTGTGGAGGTGGCACTGAAAACGGTTGTAGATCCTGAAGCCAACGGGGCCAATAATCCGGCGTTCGACAGAAGCGCAACGCCGTTATAGTAGCTCGCGGAAGTAGAAGTGGAACTCAGAGTTGAGGATGAATCGTAAGCCTCGAATTTTCGGGCGCCGACTTTGGAAGGCATCGTTGAGTTAAAGCCTTCATAGAGAAGCTGCATCGCCGTCGCCTGGGTTAAAGTCGAACTGGCGGAAGAAGTCAGACCAGCCGAACTTAAGAGATTGGTTGAAATGGCTCCAGAGCCCTCACGACGAGCGGCATGGGCCACGGCATAAGCGGCTTGCTGAACGGTTAGGCTTGAGGAAGTAGATGCCATCAGCGTGCTGTAATTGCTTTCGTCGGCTGTGTATTTGTCTTTGGTGGTCGACAAGCCTTGCGCGCATTTATAGGATAGCTGGATTGAAGTTACAGGAACGGAGCGGATCGCGGAGATTTTGATGAAGGTCGGATAATCGTTATTAAAAGAATATAGAGTGCCTGAGGTTAATTGAGCATTCTCAACCCGATAAACCACGTTGTTGGAATCGTCAAGCCAGCCATAAGAAACATAGATGCCTTTATTGGCGTCAGTATAGTTGACGGTTACACCCGACAAATCCGTTAAAGCGGTGTTGTTTTTGATATAACCAAGACTCGAAAGAGTGATAACGTTCGAAGACTCAGTTGCTCCTTTATAGGAAAAACTAAAAGTATTGTTACGAGAATTGGTGTAATTGAAGGTGCCAGCTCCATTAAAGGTCGTGGAATCGGCGGTTACGTTTAAAGAGTAATCTCCATCGTTCGCCAAAACGGGGCTCAAGAAGTTTTTGCCATCGTTCAAGCTCAGAATACCAATTGTGAGGCACGCGCACGCAAGCAAGGTGCCACCTATGATTTTTTCCTGTTTCCTCATGTCTTTACGCTCCTGTCTGCAAAGATATGAAATTTTTTATACACCAAGCGAATAACACTTCAATTATTTCCTGAAAAATTTGCTTTTTATTTATTTTGAATATGCTGAAAAAGCGCTTACATCGTTGTTTTTCAATAGTTGAGCGTAAGAAAAGGACCCCGCTTTCGCGAGGCCCAATTTTGTAAATTTACTTCTGTTCTTGATAGTTCGGCGACAAGCTGTGCATGCTCATCCACATGATTCTTAAACCATAGAGGAAGAGGAAGAAGAATAAGGCGTAACTGTTGTTCCAAGCAAAGCCGATGATCAAAGCGAGAAGCGCTGGAGCTAAGGCTGCCCAGTAGCCCATCTTTTGGCATTGCCAGAAGGTGTAGATACGATATGGGTTGCTCTTGCCGCGTGTCATCAAGAAGAGCATCAAGCCCATCAAGAAGATAAGCGAGACGTCGATGGCCCAAGCGATTCCGGTCGCGATCCAGCCGTTGGTCTTAACGGTGCTGGCATAGCCACGGGTGAAGACATCGGACCAAGTGGCAACGGACGATTTGACATAAGCATCGTTATTGTCCGCGTTCTTTTGGTCAGCGGTAACGCCATAAGCGACACCATTCGCGTTCTGTTTAACAAAATTCTTAAAGCTGAAATCTTTGGTAAAGCCATCGTAATATCCGTATAAAGCGGCAGTGGCTTTGGTGGCGCCAGACGGATTTTTCACGAGATAGAAAGTCTTGGTTCCTAAGAACAAAGTGCTGATGGCATAAGTGGCATTTTCATTCAAATCGGCCGCTGTAAGTACGTTGGTGTAATCAGTCTTAAACTGATCGCCTTCGGAAGCGAAGTAATAAACCTCAAAACGATGTTCGGTGACGGTGGTCTTGGAGTAAGTGGTTGTGGAGCTGCTCGAAGAGTCGGTTGTAGTTGTGGCCACTTCTTTCTCAAAAGTAGCGGAATAATCGAAATATCCTTTCGGATAGGCGGTTTCCCATCCAGCCACGGTTAATGTCTTAGTCTCCGCATTAACATCCATCGTGAGACCAGATTGTTTGGCGATATCTTCATCGAAGGAGATAAGGCCTTCTTTGACGCCATAGGTTGATCCGTTAAGGATGTCGCCGCCCTGGGTTTTCCAGCCATAGTAGCTATAGGGCGAAACAGCGATGGCGACACTTAATAAAGCAACGATGATGGCACCCCACCAAGGTTTCTCTTTCATGTCGACACAAGCATCATTGCTGATGAGAGTCTTAAGCACCGTTTTGGTGCCGGTCCAGAATTTCGAAGGTTGTTTAATTGTTTTCTTTGACATGTTTTTTCTCTTTGCTTAGGCAAAGAAACTCTATTACAAACGCGGTGAAGTAGCAAAGAAAACCCATTAAAGGAAGTAAGAAATTTTAATAATATATGCAATTTTCGCGTATTCGAGATAGGAAAAGTTGGAGTTGACGATTTTTTAATCTATAATCCGTATGCCTAAAACAAATTAGGCATTGTTCTGGGGTCGTCCTGGTTTTGACGGGGAACTGACTTGTCTTTGACTGCAGTGGCGCGGTGAGCATAGACACCAAACCAAATAACTGATAACAGTTATTCTTTTAGGAACGCTAACCGCGTTTCCTACGCTTGCGCCTAATTACTAGGTAACCTACGGATTCCTTCCTTCGCGGAAGGGCAGCGCGTCCTCGACCTGATTCGTGTCTCTCGGGTCCTTCGGGCGTCATACAAAGACACTAAGCAGGAGCTTCCGGCCTGAGGCTCTTGACGAAAACGCGTTTGGCCTCGCCTTAGGGACTTGGCTGTGTCTCGCCTTAAGGCCAAATTCGACGCAGTCTAAACTGTAGACGTCATCGTACGGTCTTCTTCGGACAGGGGTTCGATTCCCCTCGACTCCACCAAAACAAGAGAAAAAATCCTTCGCGAATGGCTAATACCATGGTGCGGAGGATTTTTCTTTTTATTAGACGCGCCTGCAAAGGGGCGCGTCTTTAAAACCGCCTGCTATGCGGGCGAGAGATGAGGAAGCGGTAGCGGTGATGGAAAGGAAAAATCCTCCTTGGTAGAATGGCAATTGCTCAGTTGCCTTTCCCCTGGAAGGAGGATTTTTTCATGGCCATCAAGAATGATGACACGAGTAGTTTAGCGCATACGAGGTGGGACTGTAAGTACCACATCGTGTTCACTCCGAAATATCGCAGAAAAGCGATATATGCGAAATTGCGGACCGACATCGGGAAGTACATCCGGCGGCTCTGCGAGTACAAAGGCGTCGAGATCATCGAGGCCCACGCGATGCCGGACCACATCCACATGCTGGTGCGGATACCGCCGAAGATGAGCGTGTCGTCGTTCATGGGGTACCTGAAAGGGAAGACGAGCCTCATGATCTTCGACGAGCACGCGAATCTCAAATACAACTACGGAAGCAGGCACTTCTGGTCCGAGGGCTACTACGTATCCACGGTGGGGCTGAACAAAACGACCGTCCAGAACTACATCAGGAACCAGGAGCTCGAGGACCAGGTCGAAGACAGGAAGTGCCTGAAGGAGTACAAGGACCCGTTTACGGGTAGGTAAGGGTGACAAAGGCAATTGGGCAGCCGTCAGAGGGGGCCGTTATCGGCCCTGCCAGCATCAAGCCTTATAGGCATATGTGAAAAACCACCCCTTGAAGAGGTGGATTTTTATTCAGGATCTTTGCTAATTTCTTGAACGATCGTGGAATACATGATGTCTGGATCAATCGGTTTGGCCACGAATCCATTCATGCCAGCATCGAGGCAAGCCTTGAGGTCTTCGTCATAAGCGTTTGCGGTCATGGCGACGATAGAAATGGTCTTGCTGTCTTCCTTGTTCGAATTTCGAATCTCTTTGGTAGCGGCCAAACCATCCATGACAGGCATTCTCATGTCCATCAAGATGATGTCATAGGCGTTGGTTTCTGCAGTCACAAATTTATTCACGGCCTCTTGGCCATTGGCGGCAACGTCGACAATCATGCCCTTGTCTTCGAGTAAGGTCTTGATGATACTGACATTGATTGAGTTATCTTCGGCCACGAGTACCTTTTTGCCTTTGAGAGTGTCTGTTTGAATGCTGACACTCTTTTTCGCATCTTGGACATTTTGCACGCGATTTGCAGGGATATCGATATGGAAAACCGTTCCTTTGCCGACGTCGGAATCGACTTGGATTGTGCCACCCATCACATTAACGAGATTGTGGACGATTGATAAGCCTAAGCCGGTGCCTTGTTGGGTGGTGGTACGTCCGGTTTCTTCTTGAGTGAAAGGATCAAACATCTTGGTTTGGAATTCTTTGCTCATGCCCTTGCCATTGTCGGTTGCGACAAAGGAAAGCATGGCTTTGTTTTCATCAATGGCTTTGACTGTGCCTTTTAAAGTAACCAAGCCGCCCGAATCGGTGAATTTCACAGAGTTAGAAAGAATATTAAAGAAGATTTGTTTAATGCGGACCTCATCGAGCATATAGGCTTCATTTGTCTTTTCCATCTCGATGGAGAGTTTCAGTTTCTTTTCCTGACAAAGCGGTCCGATGATGGCGTTCATGGCTTCCTGGAGCTGCTCCAGGGTATAAGGGGCTAAATGTAGTTCCATCTTGCCAGCGGTGACTTTGTTGAGATCGAGAATATCGTTTACTAGAGAGAGCAAGAAATGGCTACTTTGGTCAATATTAGCCAGATATTTCGTTGTTTTTTCGTTGTTTTGTTCGCGCTCCGCTAATAGAGCCGAACCTGTGATGACGTTCAAAGGAGTCCGAATATCGTGGCTCATGCGAGACAAGAAATCGGTCTTGGCGGCGTTGGCTTCTTTTTCCTTTTGGGCGCTGAGACGAAGGTGTTTATTCAAATCTCGCATCCAGGCAAGGTCGAAGGCCATGAGAACGGAAAGCACCAACAAGATGGCGGTAAGGAAGTAGAAGTTCGGATTGGAGTTGGCATAAGAAGAGAGAGGTAAGGCCGTCATGCAAATCCAGTTGGTGTTGCTGACGGAAGCAGCAACGAAATGGCTCATTTTGCCATCGCTGTTCTTATACTCCATCGTGTAATCGTTCGTTTTGGTGGTTTCGTTCGTGAAATGAGTGGAGAAATCGTTCTGTAGTGCGTCTCTTTCGGCAGAAGTGAAATCGTTATAATCGGCGATATAGCGGAAAAGATTGGTTTCTTTGAAATCCAAAGATCCGAAGACATAATCGCCATCAATATTCAACAAAACGGAGGCAATATTCTGATAGTTGCTTCTAGGCTGGATGAGGGCACTAAAAGTGCTGCTCTTATAGACCGCCATTAAGGTGTAATCGGTCACAATATAATCCCCATCGGTGTTTTTGGTAGGAATATTAATGTAGGTATAAACGGCAAAACTCTTGAGANNGCTGATGGAATCTGTGAATTCGTTGGTNGCCAAAACCGTTTTGCTCGTGGACCGGTCGGTCGCAGNAAAAATACGATTTAATTCAGGATAAGCTCCCGAGTCATAAGTCACACTGGAATAAGTGGCTGGGGCTGTCGCGGTGGCGTCTGTTAATTTAACATCGGCGAAGCCTTTTCCCTTGGTATTCACGATTTCAAAACGGGTGGTCTCGCGGTCGCCATTGTTGTTGTAGATAAAATCCTTAGCATCATCGAAATTAAGTTTGACGCTATCGGCTGTGATATACGCTTTGGTATCAAGAAGGCGTTTATACTGGTTGGTCAATAAGGCGCTGCTGATGCGAGACGAAGAAACGTTGATATTCGAAATGTCGTTTTCGTTTTGCTTAACTGATTTGTTGTTGTAGTGAATGGTGTACGAGACAAACGAAACAATCAGCAAAGAAACCAACACAGCGTTCGTGGTTACAAGAACGATGTGAGAAGCTTTGGTTCCTTGGCTGAAAAAACGTTTCATCTTTAAGCCCCAGTCTTGTTCTTTTGAAGCTCGGTCTCTAGTAGAGTCATAAAGTGGTCAAAAGGATAAATGCTCCAATTTCCGTTGGCATCTTGATCCATGTAGGTGGCTTTTTGCTTGTTTCCTTTGCTTACCGCCATCAATGCCGCTTTCATCGGATTGTAGAAAACATAATTAAAGGTCACCTGACCAAGGTTGGAAGAGCGCTTGTTCGAAGCCGCGTCAGGGAAGGTTTGTTCAAAGATGTCAATCGCGTCATCGGTGTTGGGAATGACATAGTAATTTTTAGCAAAAGCCTTATTGATCTTCTTGTTGAAGAGATAGTTCATGAACTCCAAGGCGAATGCCTGGTGGGGCGAATAGCGGGCCACGGCAATGCCGGTGGCTGGAGATAGATAAGCGAAACCACCCTTGTCTCCCACAGGCGAAAGAATGAACTCATAGTCTTGGTTAATGCCCGTCTCTTCTTTGGTGTTGTCTAGAAGTTCGCGGAAAGACATCGATTCAGGCAAGAAAGCGGTTCGGCTGAGTTTATCGGTGCTCTTTGTCACTGTTGCGCCATCCGAACCATAAGTGGTGACGCCGGGGGCATTTAAGAAATCCAAAGCAGCCCCAGTATCGGATCCGTTCGTGTAACGATAGTAATGATTTTCAACGTAATCATAGTTGTAGTAGTAATTGGTGATTATTTCGTATAAGCGGTGCATGGGTTCATAGAAAATCTGACTGGCCCCGTCCGCAATCGTGTTGACTTTGTCGTAGGTAGCTTGGTAATCGTCGGCGTTAGCGATGAGATTGCAGCAATATGGATACATCATTAATTGTGAGAAGACACCAGGATTTCCCCGAAGAGGGATATATCCAGCTTCTTTAAGAGTCTTGCAGCAAGACATAAATTCGGCATAGTTGGTTGGCACCTTGAGGTTAAATTCATTCAGAAGCGTCTTATTGACGTACATGCCGCGGACCTCTCCTCCTAACGGCACAGCGTAAAGCTCGTTGGTTGTCTGAATAGTGAAGTTTTTGACGAACCCGGAATAAGTTTGGCTGAGATTGATATTTTCACCGACTCCATTGAGATTGAGGGCATAATCCTTAAAAGCGGATGTGCTGGTGATGTTCTCGGTGATGAAAAGATCAATTTCATCACCGGCGGATGTCGCTGTTCCTTCGGAAACCGCCTTATCATTGATAAACCGCTTTTTGATATTAGTGTTGTAGTTTTGAATGTACTCGTAAGTTACAGTGACGTTAGGGTAGATTTTCTTAAAGTTGTTGAAGACAGTTTGAAGGGCCGTGAAAGAGGGGCTTTGGCCAGCCAACCTCAAAGTAACCGGAGTGGTTGGAAGATAGGTGTTCTTTTCATATGCCGTTGTGTCCTTTGCGCAACCGGTTGATAAAAGTGACAACAGCAAAACGAACAAGCACAATGGTCTGTTTCTTCTCATTTTCGGACCTCCCAAGCCATTCAACTTGGCTTAGTTTTTTAGTGTTATGAATTTCTGGACGCCATTTTCACTAAGCAAATACATGGTTTTTCTGTTATTTGGCGTATCTTGGATTTCTCCAGTAAGGATAAACAAAGCATCATGAACCAACTCACGGATTTCAAAGAGGACGACTTGATATTTTTCAGTGGTCGTTCCATGAGGGGCGATATTACTGAATAATTTCCAGTTGAGGTTAAACCAATCAAAAAGAACTTTGTAATTATCCGCCTTGTTTTGGCGCGGGAAGACAAGAGAATAGTTGCCAGCAAATTTGGTCATCTCAGGCTCCGCTAAGAAAGCGTCTAGCATTCCATAGAAGTATTTTTCGCTGTCGGTTGGATATTTGTTTTTCACTTCAGTATGGATTTCGACAAGTCTGTCATAGATTTTCTTATTGCAGGCATCAATGAGGTTATCCTTGTTGTTGAAGCGAGAGAAAATAACGAATTCGCTGACCCCGGCTAAAGTAGCAATATCTTGCGTTGAGAAAGAGCCACGGGAGCAATTGCCACCGATTTTGATTGCCGCCGGGATGATTAAATCATCCGCGTTTTCAATTGGCTTTCTTGACATTGAAGTTCTCCCCTAGGTCACGCACGATTGTTTCAAGACCGCCGTTTAAAGTTTCAGCACAGTCGTGGCGATATGCCAATGAGTCGGAGTGCATTCCACAATAGACGTTTTGAACGAAATAGTTGATGTTTCTTGTGATGAAAGACCAGACGAGATAATGGGTTTCGTCATCGTAGTCCTTCAAGAAGGTGAAGGCTTGTTTTGAGGCTTCAACGGAACGCTTATAGTCTTGGGCGATGCGAGCGGAGTCGGTTTCGGTCTTGCCGATCCAGAAACCATAGTTGGCGAGGAAACTCATTTCCGCTGGTTTTAAGAAGCCCCAATAAATCATCTTTTTTACATAATCGGTAATGTCGCCAGAAAACATGGCGGCTTTTTGCGAGGCTTTGATAAAATCCTGCAAAGCGTAATCGTTAGCGGCCGCAACAAGGTTTTCCTTTGTTTTAAAAATCGAAAACAAAGTAAATTCACTGACTCCGCAATTGGAGGCAATGTTTTTAGTCGAAAAACGTTTATTCGCCGTGTTTTCGGCGCCTTCGTTAATCGTTGCGATAATGAGGGACTCTTCTAGGTCAGTCATTTTATTTTGTTCTCTATCCTATAATTATAAAAATAACCGCCATGAAAAAAATAGTTTTTTTGATTGTAATGCGACTTAAAATGAAAAATATTCACCAATTGTCTAGATTTCCACCATTTTTAAGCAAGGCCATTTAATCTTTTTCTATTTTTGCCTTATTCGTTTATGGGTTATAATCATACTTGTCAAAAAGGAAACACTTTTTTTCTGGAGGGTGCTTTCGTGGCTAACGAACAAAAAGGCGAACGGATCATCGAAGGTCTTGTTGAGTGGGGATGCGATGTCCCTGGCGCTTTAAAGCGCTTTATGGGTCATGATGACCTTTATATTAAACTCCTTCTTACCGTACCCGATGAAGCGGCCTTTTTGAATCTTGGTGTCGCTCTAAAGCAAAAGGATCCAAAAGCGGCTTTTGACGCCGCCCATGAAATAAAAGGTGTAGTCGCTAATATGGGTTTGACTCCGCTTTATGATGACTCGGTGTTGATTGTCGAGCCTCTGAGGGCTGGTAAGTTCATTAATACCGATGAAAATTACGCCAAACTTATGGCGGACTTAGCTATTTTGAAGAAGATTATCAATAACTAGCAAGGAGATAACACCCATGACCATCGAAAAACCTTTAATACTAATCGTCGACGATCAAAAGATTAATCGCGAGATTCTTAAAGGTATTTTGAATGAGGATTATCGCTGCGTCGAGGCTGTTAATGGCGAAGAGGCTTGGAAAGCCCTTGAGAACAACACTGATATTGCGGCTGTCCTCCTTGATTTGGTTATGCCAGTCATGGGTGGTCGTGATTTCTTAAAGAAAATCAAAGGAACACGGTTTGAGGAGATTCCGGTTTTGGCGGTTACGGGTTCCATTGAAGAAGGAACCGAGCAGGAAGTCTTGGATTTAGGCGCCCGCGATTTTGTTACCAAGCCTTATCAGCCGATGACTTTGCTTAGCCGCCTCAAGAACGCGATTGATAATGCCCAAAACTTTTTGGTTAGCACCTTGTTAATGGATTCGCTTCCTGATCCCTCTGTCGTTTTCCGTTATAACGATAAGGGGGATATTCGTGCGGTGGCCCACAGTGTTTCTTTTGAGGAGAAATATCAACCGTTACTGGCCATCGACCGTCATAAACGTCTTCAAGAACAGCTTTGCCTAAACGAAGAGGATGTGAAGAAACTTGAGAAAGCCTTTGCCGCCGCGAGTGACGACAACTATAAGTCAGACGTGACTGTCAAAGTGACGACAACCAAGAACGAGCAAAAAGATCTTCATATGGTGCTTTATTACTGGGGCACGAAGGATGGAGACAACATCCTGGTTGCCACTTTCAACATTAAGTGATTTTTAGCCCATTTGAATGGGTTTTGCCGAGAAAACACATTTATTTGACGGGGATTTTACGAGTTTAAAAAGATTCTAATGGCCCTAATAAGGGCCTTTTGTTTATGAGACGCCATTAAAGATAGTACTGTGCTTGAGCATCCCACATCTTCTTATAGAGTCCGTTCGCCTTTAGTAAGGCCTTGTGGTTGCCTTCTTCGGCGATTTTGCCATGGTCGATGACGATTATGTCATCGCAGAACATCGTTGAGCTCATACGGTGGGAGATGAAAATAGAGGTTTTGCCTTTAACGAGTTCTGAGAAGTTTTCATAAACTTCGGCTTCGCTTTTCGGATCTAAAGCCGAAGTGGGTTCATCGAGAATTACTAAGGGGCTGTCCTTATAGAGGGCTCTCGCAATCGCAATCTTTTGGGCTTCACCGCCGGAAATCTCGATACCGTTCTCGTCGTTTTTGTTATAAAGAATGGTGTTAATGCCATCTTTCCATGAACTAATCTTCTCGTAGATGCCAACACGCTTAAGGCAGTTGATGGCTTTTGCTTCGTCAACCTTATTGCTGGCGGCAACATTTTCTTTGACGGGGAAGCTAAATAAANNGAAGTCTTGGAAGACAATGGAGAAAAGACGATAAGCGCTTGTTTCGTCGTAGGATTCCAGCGGTTTGCCATTAACAAGGATTCGTCCCGAATCTGGTTCATAGAAGCGGCAAATGAGTTTCATGAGGGTGGTTTTACCCGCACCATTAGCGCCGACGATGGCGAGCTTCTCTCCTGCTTTGATGGTAAGAGAAACGTCATCCAAAGCCTTATCTTTCTGCCGTGGGTAAGTGAAGGTGATATGGTCAAAGACGATCTCAAGCGGCTGCGTTTCGTCTAGTTTTTCTGTTCCATAATGGACTTTGCTAGGGAGCGACATGTAAATGAAGTAGTTTTGGAGATAAGCGCTCGTTAAGGATTGCGACATGAATCCCATGACAATCTTGGCTAAGCCCGTGGAAAGCAACGTCACAGAGCCAGCGTAAGAGACGGCCTCGCCAACACTGACGAGCCCGTACATAGCTTTGAGGCCGAAGAACGCAAAAGCGATGAAAGTTAAAATCGTTGTGAATAATGCGTTAAGAATCTCAACGAGGGCCGAGAATCTTGCGTATTTCTTCCAGGTAGCGTTCACGGAGAATTTCTCACTTGATTGCATACCTAGGATTATCTTGTCGAGTCTAAAAAGGCGGATGTCTTTTCCGAAAGAGTAATCAAGGCTGGTGTTGAAGAAATAACCATACTTGCGGTTGTTGTCCATGTTTTCGAGCATGGTTTTGTAACTGGCTTTCTGCATGATGGCGAGCAAAGGCAAGAACGCGGCGACACTTAAGACGGCGGCCGCAAAGATGATCAAAGCGCTCCAGGGGTTATTGAGGAATGGCGTTAAGGAATCGTTAATGGTCGGCGTGCCAACATTAAAAAGGGCACTTAAGAGGATGCAGGAATAGACGAGGTTAGATACGCCTTCGACGACGCTTCCGAGGCTTTCCATGAAAGCGTCGATTCCGCCGGAACCGTTGCATCCTTCTTCGGCCATTTCGAGTAACCGTTTAACTTCAAGATCTTCGATTTGCTCATAGGCCAAAGAATGGGTTTTGTTGGCTAGGATCTGTTGGATTTTTAAAAGGAGTTTATTCGTCCAAGCCGACAGGACTTCTCGTAGAAACTTGATGAGTATGCCAACAACCAGATCGACCCCTATCATCCAATAGACCACAACCATGATTTGGGCGGCGGTTTCTTTGGCGATTATTCCGTCGATGATTAGAGCAGAACAATAAATAACGACATAAGGGAACAGTGAGTTGAGAAGGAAGAGAAGAATATAGACTAAAACATAAGCCGGGGAAAGCTTCCAGATGAAATCGAACACACGGCTTAGACGTTTAAATACTGGAACCGACTTTTGCTTGTCCATCGTCTTCTCCTCCTTTCTCTTCACGATAGTATTTGGCTTGTAGATCGAACATCTCGCGGTAGTCTTTACTCTTTTCTAGGAGTTCTTCGTGAGTTCCGGTGGCCGAGATAGTGCCATTGGCAAGATAAATGATGCGGTCGCAGAAACGAGTGGAAGCAAGGCGGTGCGAAATAAAGATCGAGGTGTTGCCTTTGGTGAAGTTAAGGTATTCCTTATACATGGCTTCCTCGCTTAAAGGATCAAGGGCGGCCGTTGGCTCATCGAGAACCAGCAATGGGGCATTCTTGTAGAGGGCCCGAGCCAAAAGGAGCTTTTGGGTTTCGCCACCGGATAGTTGAATTCCATTCAAATCAAATTCTTGCGAAATGTAGGTGTTTTCTTTGTTCGGCAATTCCGAGATGCGTTTGGCGAGGCCCGCTCTTTCAATGGCATCTAAGAACTTCTTCTCATCGGCATCTTCATCGAGGCAACAAGTCACGTTCATTTTCACCGTGAAGGCAAGAGGATGGACGTCTTGGAAAAGAGCGCTGATCAAGGACATATAGTCATCGATGTTGAACTCTTTGATATCGTGATCGTTAATTGCGATGGTTCCTTCGGTTGGCTGATAGAGGCCGCAAAGCAACTTGATAAGGGTTGTTTTGCCCGCGCCGTTATTGCCGACAATCGCTATTTTTTCGCCAGGTTTAATCTCCAAGTTAACGTCGTGCAAGACATCCTTGTCCGCGCCAGGATAGCGAAAAGACACGTGATTTAAAGAGATTTTGAATGGTTTTTGCAGGGAATTCACATCCAATCCCTTGTTATGGTTAAAGACGTCTTTGATCTCGAGGGCATTGCGATAATCGGTCACCAATGGGGAGTCGATGTGGGCCTTGTTGAAAGACGTTACAAAACTATTCACCCAAGCCGAGAAACCCGCAACGATTCCAATGAGAAAGGTAAATGTCGAAAGAGAAATCTCGCCATTAATGACTTGCGGCAAAAGAAGCATGTAGGCCACAAGGTCGCGAATGAAGAGGAAGATATTATTGCTAACCTCGCCCGCAAAAAGACGGATATTGGTTTTGATTTGAAGATCGAAAAGGCGTTTCGAAAGAATCTCGTAAGCACCGTCGAACCATGGCTTCATTTGGTAAGAACGGACGTCTTTGGCGTTTGTAAGCGATGTTACGTCCTTATTTAATTCGTAGGCACGCGTGTAATCCTTTTCTGAACGACCGCGCATCCGCACGATGTAGGCGTTGCCCCAAGCCGTCCAAAGAATGCTACTAATCAGCATGAAGACCATGACAAGAAGAATCCAAGGCACATAGATAGCGGTTATGGTTGCGTAAACAATCATGCCAATAAGGCCGATCAAGAGAAGCGGCGCTTGCTTCATAAGCGACTCGATGCCGACCCAGTTGCTGTCTAGGGCCTGGAAACCCTTCATCAAGGCGGTTCGTTTATCCCGAGGCTCAACGTTTTGATAATCGGTTCTTAAGATCTTGGTGTTCATTCGGAGCCACGAGATATAGCAACGAGCAAAAGTGGATTCCCAGTTGTAATAAGAAGAACTCCAAATTTGAAGAGCGGTGGAGACAAACATGGCGGCGGAAAGAATTGAGATAAGAGATATATAGGAAGCCGGAGTGGTGCTGACTGTTAGTGATTGAACAACAAAATAGGTTAGGAAAATTGTCAAAACAGCAGAGGAAATATTGGTAAGAACTTCAATAACTAAAGCGAAAATGGCTTTTTTGTTATAAAGCCAAAGGTCGTGAAGACAATAGTTAACGTTGCTGATCCATGAGCGTTTCCGCATGAGGATAGACTACGACTTGTGAGTGATAATTAAAGCAATTATCGATTGCGCAACCAAAAATTTCCGGAAATTTGGCTGTTTTTTGAGCTAAGTATACAATTTTTGCGTTCCTTCGTATAAAAGGGAGTATTTTTTACAATTGTTATTCTAGTGTTCACTTTTATTAATTTTTTAATTTAAAAAGTTCACTTTTTATCGACTGAAGTATTAAGTTAATTAGCATTAATAAAGGATAACGCTTCGATGGCTACTAAACAAATCAAATGTAAAATTAACTTTAAAAATATTAATTAACGAATAAAATGAATTATACAAAAGTCCACTGTAGTGGCAGGAGAAAAAAGAAATGGGTATTTTCATCATCAACACGACCGAGGCTGGCTTACACTTTGTCCTTTTGGCGGGCAATGGCCAAATCATCGGAACTTCGCAGGTTTATTCGTCGAAAGACGCTGCCTTAGGTGGAATTGAAGGCGTTAAGAAGGTAGCAGGCATCGCTGCGATTGAAGACACAACTGTTGCGGGTCATGGCGTTGCAAAGAATCCAAAATTCGTTATTGCTTCGACGACCAATGGCAAGATTCACTGGAATCTCCAGGCCCCGAATGGCCAGGTCATTCTCTCGAGCCAACAGTATTTGAGCGTCAAGAACGCTCTCAAGGGCATCGCTAGCGTTCAAAAGAACGGCCCGATTGGAACTCTTGAAGAAGGTATCGTTATCCATAAGTAAGGATAAAGGAACACAAGATCATGGGAAAGTTCGAGAAGATTAAAACCGAAGCGGGTTTCCACTTCGTGCTTAAGAATGACAAAGACGAGTTGATTGGCACCTCGGAGGTCTACACTTCTGAAGCGGCTTGCGATAATGGTATCCGTTCGGTTGTGGCCAATGGCCCGATTGCGGAATTAGAAGACCAAGCCATCGAAGGCTTCGCCACCGTTAAGAATCCGAAAATCGTTGTTTCGGCTGAAAAAGGCGGCAAATTCCATATCGTTTTGACTGCCACGAATGGCGAACCGATTCTTTCTTGCCAATCCTACGCGGATGAAAAAGAAGCTCTCGAAGGCGTTAAGGAAGTACGTTTGAACGCCGCCGGCGGCTTTGTCGTTAAGTAAAGCATTGCTATTCGTTAAAGACGCGGCCCTCCTCCGCGTCTTTTTTATGCATGAAAAAACGCCGTCCCTTTCGAGACGGCGTTAGAAGTCGCTGAGGCCAATTACTTAGCGAAACGAGCTTTGTCCTTGAAGTTGTAGAAAGCATCAAGGCCCGGATAGATGGCGTCTTCGCCAAGTTCTTCTTCGATGCGCATAAGTTGATTGTACTTGCAGATGCGATCGGTGCGGCTCATAGAGCCAGTCTTGATTTGACCAGCATTGAGGGCCACAACAAGGTCCGCGATGGTGGTGTCTTCNGTCTCGCCAGAACGGTGAGAGACGACGCAAGTCCAGCCATTTCTCATGGCGGTCTCGCAAGTATCAAGAGTTTCGGTCAAAGTGCCGATTTGGTTGAGCTTGATGAGGACCGAATTGCTGCAGCCCATCTCAATGCCCTTCTTGACGTAGATCTTATTGGTGACGAAGAGGTCATCGCCGACAAGCTGGACTTTGTCGCCGAGTCTCTCGGTGAGTTTCTTCCAGCCGGCCCAGTCGTTTTCAGAAAGAGCATCTTCGACGGTGATAAGCGGATACTTCTCAACGAAGGAAGCGATCATATCGATCATCTGTTCGCTGGTCTTTTCGCCTTGTCCGCTTCTCTTAAGGACGTACTTCTTCTTTGTGTCATCGTAGAATTCGGAGGCAGCAAGGTCCATGCCGAGGCAAATATCTTTGCCAGGGACATAACCGGCAGCCTTGATGGCCTCAACGAGGACTTCGAGCGGTTCTTCGTTGCTCTTTAAGCCATTCGGGGCGAAGCCACCTTCGTCGCCGACAGCGGTGATATCCTTGCGATCCTTGAAGATTTTCTTCAAAGCAGCAAAGGTCTCAGCGCCCATTTCGATCGCCTGGCTGAAGCTCTTGGCGCCAACCGGCATGATCATGTATTCCTGGAAGTCGACAGACGAATCAGCGTGTTTGCCACCGTTGATGACGTTCATCATCGGGACCGGAAGCTTCTTGGCATTTGGGCCACCGATGTAGCGATAAAGCGGCATGCCGGAATATTCGGCAGCGGCTTTAGCAACAGCAAGCGAGACGCCGAGCATGGCGTTAGCGCCAAGGTTGCTCTTCGTCGGGGTGCCATCGAGTTTGATCATGGTCTCATCGATCTTGACCTGGTCGCGGCAATCCATTCCGATAATCTTCGGAGCAATGATTTCGTTGACGTTCTTAACGGCTTTCAAAACGCCTTTGCCACCGAAAACCTTCTTGTCGCCATCGCGTAATTCGAGGGCTTCTCTTTCGCCGGTCGAAGCGCCTGATGGGACCGCGGCTCTGCCGAAGCAGCCGCTTTCAGTCTTAACATCAACCTCAATAGTGGGGTTGCCACGCGAGTCAATGATTTGACGGGCATGAATCTCTGTGATGATTGGCATGTTCTTGATTTTCTCCTTTGGAATTCCAAGCATGCTTACTCTAGTAAGCAAGAAGCATTATAAAACATTGGTTACGTATTGCCCACAAAATACCGATATGTTGAAAAAAAGAAAACCCCAAATTTTGGGGTTAGCTAGATGATTAAGCGACCTTTCGTTTCTTTTTAAGTAGGACAAAAGCGCCAGCCGATAATAAGGCTATGGTACCAGAAATAATCAGTGCCGCTTCGCCTTCACTGTTTTCTACTAATGGGACCGCTTCATTGGCTCCATTTAAGGAAGTCAATCCAGTGAGACTGGCGAAATTATTGATCGTGTAGCCGGATTTATTGTGATAAAGATAATAAAGCCTTTTGTATCGGGCTAAAGCTGCATTGATGTTTGTATATTTATCAGCCGCTGAGGTGGTTCCTGTAAAAACTGATTTCGCTCCTGTGGTTAATGAACTGTAAGAAGTTGCGTTGTTATTCCAGTAATAATTGAGGCTGGTTGCGAAACCGCTTTGTCCCAGCAAAGCGCACGAAACATCAGTTTCATCTACGAAATTTTGTGACCAAACGCTGCAAAGATCGAATCCTTCGTTTAACGATGCCCAAGTTCGAAAAATAAAACCAGAAGTAATGACTTTTGCTACGTTCGTTCCAGAGGCTACAGATCCAGCGGTGAGGTGAAACTCGTTATTTCCAGTCGTTTGAGGTGTGATATAGGCCAAAGTTTTAGATCCACCAGCAATTGTGGTTGTGGTGTCATAATCTCCACTAGGAGAAGTGGCGGTCGTTGCATAGCAAACAACCGAAATGGATGCCCATTTAGCGGTTGGATGCGCTTCATCAGCAGGGACTGCGGCGCAGTAAAAAGAAGTGCCATCGTTAGCATGGACGGCAAAACTTGAAAAAGCTGAATTTGTTGTGGTTCCGGAATCGTCAACAAACCTGAAAGCGTATTTTTTGTTGTTCCAATCGTCGCCTGAGTTAGCGATGTTTATATAGACGAGCTTTCCAGCGGTTAAGTATGTTCCGATGTCGGGAGCCGATTGGCCAGAAGCAGAGGAAACAACGCCAGCATCGGTTTTGATTGGCGATTTAATAAGCGATGAAATAGAGGCGGCGACAAACGAAAAACCCAAAGCGGCGCCAAGCAGAAATTTCTCGATTAGTCTTGTTTTCATGGGAGTCCTTTGTTGTTTTTCTTTGACATCTTACTTTTACATTATTTTTTATTGTTGAAAAGACGTTTGCTCGTTTTTGAATATCAAATGATGATATTGGTATATTTGTAACAACACCAGGCTGAAACTAGGTATCTATTCATTTCCTTGGCATAAGGGTAAAATTGCTTTGATGAATAAGCGCCTCCATTACATACGTTTTTTCTTAAAAAACGCTCCTTCAACCGTTCATGCTAATCTGCATCACAAGGCCAAGCAGATAAAGTCTTTTCGTGGCACCAAGAACATCACCACCGAAAGCAGTGGTCTCTACTTGAAAGAAAGAATCCTTTCCGGCGAACCATTTTGCGCCATTCGCTTTGGCGGTAGCGAAATCAGCTGTTTAAACAATTTCGAGAAGATCCAATTAGGTTTTAAAAAGACCTTTAAAGATAGCGTTAGATGGGCCATGAAGGTTCGGGCTGGTTTCTATCCGACGGACGACCAACACCTCGCCGAATATTGCGAATATTTTGCAAACAAAGCGAGATTTGCCGACATTTTAGCGATTTCAGGGCTTCACATGGAAGACTATTTTGCTGAGAAGTTGACCCCGAAGGCTCACATTATCAGTAACTGGGCTATGGAACCGTTGCTCGGCGGTTGGACGCCAGCCCTAAAAGGCAAGAAAGTTCTCGTTATTTCTCCTTTTGCCGATGAAATTAGACTTCAGTATTCCCGTCGCGAGAAATTATTCCCTAAAGAGCCGGATTTATTGCCAGAGTTTCAGTTAACCGTCATTCAGGCCCCCGAGACCATGGGTGACAGTACCGATTATCGTTTTCCGTCTTTTATGAGGAGTCTTGAAGAGATCGAAAAGGCAATTTCGCAGGCCGATTTTGATATCGCTCTTGTCGGAGCTGGAGCTTATGGTTCCTTGCTTTGCCTCTATTGTCGTAGCCTTGGTAAGAGCGCCATTCAAAGTGGCGGAGCGACTCAAACATTGTTCGGAATTATCGGAAAGCGGTGGGAAAACCGCCCACACGTCGCAAGCAGGATTAACGAATATTGGATCAGACCGGCGAATAAACCTGTCGGTTATGAGAAAATAGATAACGGAGCGTATTGGTGATGGAAGACACAAAAGAAAAAAAGCGTGCAGTTGAGGCCAACCGCATCATTGGCTATTTGATTTTGGCGTTGCTCTCGCTTGTGGCCTTTGGCTTAGGCGGGTCGACTTACATGAACATCTTTTTGATGTTTGGCTTTATCTTCTCTTTGGCGATTTTCACTTTCAGCACCGATAAGATCGATAAGGCAAAAGCTACAGACCTTCTTAAATATGCCATCCCCTTGATTGTGGTTGGCATCTTCGGCTCATTGTCAAATTTCTGGATTACTTATCCAGGCAATTCTATTTCCGGAGATTTTATTTCGTTATTTGGTGTCTTAAGCTTCTTCGTTCTCGGCTATGGAATCAAGAAATGCAAAGACATCAAAATCGAATGGGTCATCTTCGCTATCCTTGGCGGATTGGCTCTCTTGGTTTTAATCAGCACGATTTATGGTTTGTCTCGTTATGGTTTTTTCTACTTAACCAAATACGCTAATAATACATATTTCTATGATGGCGTCTATTATTCCATTGGTTCAGAAATGAAGCTATTGGATGGTTTTAAATTCTCTGAAGTCACCATCCGTTATGGTAGCGTTTACGCCTTTATGCTCGCCGCATCTTTATTGACGCTTCTCTTTATCGATCTTAAGAAAAATCCGATTATGTTCTGGGTTATCCTTGGCGAAGGTTTGATCGGCCTTCTCTCTTTTGTTGCTTTAGGCAATTTCAAGCCTCTTGTTTATCTCATTCCGGTTATCATCTTGGCCTTATGCATTCGCTTCATTAAGTTCAATCCGAAATTCGACAAAAAAGAAGCCATTACGGGATGGGTTTTCTTTGGCATCTTTGCTATCTTGCTTCTAATCGTCTTCATCAACGCTATCGGTGGGGTCAATTACTTTAAAAACATCCGTTTTATTAGAACTCTCTTTAATAATCAGTTCCTTTTGCTTCCGATTAATCAAATCATCAATGCCACATTCGTTGATTCAGCAACCAACGCCTTGAAGCCTTTATCGATTCTTTTTGGCATGAACAGTGCCGCTCATACTTCTTGGGGCTCTTCGTCGAACCCTGTGCAGCTCAACAGCATCAATCCAAATGCCATGGAATTCATTATGCTCTACGAAGGCGGAATCTTGGCTTTCCTTGGCCTATGCGCTTTCTTCCTCTTCGTCATTTGGGGAATAAGGAAATGGCTACGTGAGGCCGATGGTGTGACGGCTGTGAAAGCCTTTGTTGCCATCTTTATGTTCGCTTGGGTCGTCTATATGTCGTTCAATAGTTCGGTCTTCCCTTATATTAGAGAAAAAGCCGCATATGTTTCGCCATTTAGGCGGAACGGACTCTTCTATTTGTTTATCTTCTTCGCTGGATATAGCGCAACTCCTTTCTGGAAAAAGAAAGAAGCCGGAGCTATTCAGGGAGAACATGCAGCAAAACACCAAGAAGCCGCAAAGGAGGGTTCCAGCAATGAAATCTCGCTTTAATCGTAAGGCCTTAATTGCCCTGCCGTTAGTCGTCCTTAGTCTCGTCTCTTGTAAGGAAGATGTTTCCGAAGTTTACGGTGCTCATCCTTATGATACCAGCAGTTTTATCGACAATTATTTTGTCGGTCGTGATGATTTTAAGGACAAGAGAGTTGGCACTACGGCCCTTTCGCTTGATGCCGCTAATGTTTTTGCAGGTCTTAACGAGTCCGGAGTTTATGCTGGCTTTACGCCTGCCAAAACCAAATATCCTGGCATGTTCGTTGATAAAAACGGCAATGCCTTGGCTACAACGGGAAACGATGAATCTCTTTACAACGATTGGAATGCCGAAACTTTAACTAGTGATGAAAAATTTATCGGTCACGCCTTTGGAAGAACTCTCTGTCTCGCAAAGACCGACTCTTCTTTCAAAAATGGCGTGTTAAGTAAGCTCTACGATGGGCAATTGCATTGCAATGGCTGTTATTCCAAAGCCCGCGTTCAGTTAACTTCTGACGGTTATGCTGGTTTGTTCCCAAAAACAATGGAATCGGCAGATTATCTAGTGTTGGTTGGCCGCTGGGCCGATAACTCACTTGGCATCGAAGATACCGATGTGACGGTCGATATCAAGGTTTCTTTCTACAAGAAGAATGGCGCTTCCTTTGATGAATATGATGTGACGATGTCACAGATTCCGTTTGAAAAGAACGGTGGTGGCAGCAATACAACTTTGTTTGGTTTGAAATTTTCTGATGCCCTTCCGAGCTTTGATCTTAGTGGAATCGTTGGTATGGGCGTTTCCTTCACGAATGTTCAAGGCGGTGGTTCAGATTACGTCGGTGGCAAAGTGACGTTTACTAAAGAAGAAAAAGAAGGGGTGATTAACTCCTCCTTCATGCTTTACGAAACGATGCTCATCAACTCGACTTGGCACTGATTACTTTTTTAGATACTTCGAAATATCAAGCCAAGCCCCTTGCTCAAAATCGGTTCGGTCATCGTCAAAAATTAACGTTCCTTTTGCTGGCGTGAATGTCATCTCTCCGAAGTATATTTTTCCGCGTACGTCATAAAGGTCAACTCGGACAAACGGGAAGGGTTTTGCAAGGATTTCGGCCATTTTTACCATCTCATCCCAGTTACTAGGTTTTTCAACTGGCGTCTCTGAGGAAAGCCAGCCATTAAATTGGCTGCCAGGGAATGGAGTCCAGTCGGCGTAAAACTGAGTGTAGCGGATCTTTTCGCCTCGCCCCGTGACAACATATAGGTTCTTGGCGACGCCGTTAAAACAATGGATTTTATATTCGGTCGGAAGGTGCTCTAAGGAGCCAATGTATTCCTCAATAATGATTTGAGGCTTAATTCCGCTGTAGTGACGTTCGAGGGTCATCTTGCCATAGTCGATCTTGAGCCATTTATCAAACTTAGCTTTCGCTTCCTCGAGATTAAGCTCTTTCTTATTTTTTACTATGAGGTTAAAACCAGAAGCGTGGGTGCACTTCATTACAAACGATTCCGGCAGTTTAGAAAAATCAATGTCATCAAAACGATCAAAGACGCCATAAGAATAGATAAGTTTATCCCCGTATCCAGATTGTTTGACGTATTCGCGAACGCCGGCTCTGCCGGCGGCTTGAATAACAAGCGGATCCTTTGGATAAACGTATAAACGGAGGTATTGAAGCTTCTCTGTGTAGCGAATTGGATCCTTGAGGTTCAATTTGTGATGCGTAATGTACTTGTATTGAAGTTTAACGTAAAGAGTAGGGAAAAGAGCCTTAACTATCGGACGAAACGGGGTAACAAGGGCTCTTTTGAATTTGTTTTCTTTTAACCTTGGATTGAGCATTTGATTGTTTCAATTATATACGGATAGTAGCGAAATAACCTCCATCTTGTGTAATAATCTTGTTATGCGAATTTTGGTTGTCTGCCAATACTACTATCCAGAGAGAATTGTTATCACTTCAATTTGTGAAGATTTGGTCCGCCGCGGACATGAAGTTTTTGTTGTTACTGGACAGCCGAATTATGGTTATGGAAAAATTGCTCCAGGTTACGAAAATATACATGACGAAGTCATAAATGGCGTCAAGGTTCATCGCTGCAAACTTTATCCACGTGGCGATAGCAAAATTTCTCTTATTCGGAACTATCTTTCCTTTAACCGTTCTTCGAAGAAATACATCAAAACCGTGAAGGAACAATTTGACCTTGTTTATTCCATGGAACTAAGCCCTGTGATTGGGGTCGAAGCGGCCAATATCTATGCAAAACGCCATCATGTTCCCCATCTTCTCCATTGTCTTGATCTATGGCCAGAGAGCGTTGTGGCGACAGGCGCATTTAAGAAAAATTCACTTGCCTATCACTTCTTATTTCACTGGTCTAAGAAGATTTATGATCGCGCAACAAAGATCTTGGTTTCATCACCGTCCTTTGAACGTTATTTCAACGAAACTTTAAGGCTAAAGAAACAATTGCTGTTTGTCCCACAGCCGCCTCTTGTTCCCAAAGCAACCATTCAACCGGTGGTTTATTCAACAGCGTACAACTTTGTCTATGCAGGCAATGTCGGAAGCCTTCAATTGGTAGAAAATTTTGTTTCGGCTTGCCAAGCCTTTAAACATCGTAACGATTTCGCCTTCTATATCGTCGGCAACGGAACGAGAGTCCCCGTCGTCAAAGAGATGATTGAAAAAATGGGTCTTAAAGACATTGTCCATTATCACGAAATGGTAAGTTCAGAAGAAGCGGCAGCTTATTATCCAAATGCAACTGCGCTTATTGTGCCTTTAGCCAATACTCAATCGCCTGTTTCTAAGACAATTCCGAACAAGCTTATTTCTAGTTTGTATTTTGGCAGACCGATTCTCGCTTGTATTAAAGGCGATGGCGGAACCGTTTTGCATAGAGCCGGTGGCTCTGTTTTCGCCGACGAAAACCCGCAAGACATCGCAAAGGCAATGGAAGAAATGATTGAAATGCCGAAAGATAAGCTCGACAAAATGGGGACCAATAATAAGAAATATTTCTTAGCCAATTTCGAATTTGGCAAAGTGATGGATCAAATAGAATCGGAATTCAAAGAAGCGATTAAAGGCTGAATCTTTTTTGCGGTAGCTGAATAACCATATTGTTGAATAGCTTTTTGGTATGACTTATTAGGAAGAAGCTTTATAAAATTACCATCAACGTCTAGATGCTCTAATAAAAAGTCTTCTAAAGCTCTTTCTCCCGAGTTCGGCAACCAGTTAATATCATCAGGGAATTGAGACTGCAAATAAGGGCTTGGGGTGGAGACGATCGCGGACTTTGAAGCCAGGTACTCAAACATTTTAGAAGGAACGGATTCCATATCGATTTTTTGGTCATTGCGGCGTGGGTTAATTAAGAGAGTGGCACCTAGTTCTAAAGAGACATTCTGAATTGGGGTAATTTGGCCTAGGAATTTGATACGTCCATTCTTCTTGGAGGCTTCCTCAAAAGCCAAAGACAATGGACCATGTCCAGCAACATACAAATCATAGTTTGGTTTGGCTTTGATATAGGCCTTTAAAAGATCACCTGCACCATAGCGTTCATAGAGGGCTCCACCGAAGTAGATATAGGTGCCAATACATGGTTTCACTTTTTGTATCTCATCGGAAGCAATTCCTTGAATTTCGCAATGCGGTTTATCGAGGAGACCATAAGCCGCTACTAGAGGTTCGACCAAACTGATAGAACCATCGGTTTGATGGGCATAATGAAGAACACGATTTGAATAAAGATAGTGGGGATTTGCAAGGTTATTTGGGTTATCAGTTAAGATGCAAACGCACTTCAAATGGCGCAATTTCGCCAATTTAGTGGCAGCCTTTGCAACAGTAATATTAAGGGGATCGAATAGCACAATCGGTTTATCTTCTTTAAAGAGTTTAGTACCAATATCAATAATCTTGTTTGGCTTGGAAAGAAAGGCATCAATTTTGTTGTTTCCACCATATACATAATGGTAGTGATTTTTGTCTTTGAAAACGGTCTTGATTCCGGCAGGTACAGAAGAGATGATTTCCAATTCATTTTCAGTCGCTAAAGAATTGATCAAACGACGATGGAAATTCTGACCGGCAGGATTCGGTAAACTTGAGCCATCTTGATATATGGTTTCAAAGTCGTTCTTTTCAATCGAAGTGGTTATATAGATGATCTTCATTTTTTAAGAAACTCCTGGAAGACTTCTAGGTGACGGGCCGCCATGGTTTCAATAGTGTTTTTTTTCGCGGTTTCTATGGCTCCTAAACGCAGTAGTTCGTTTGGCTCGTGATTCAAAGCGGATACGATATCATCATTGTTATCAAGATTTACTAAATAACCATTCTTGCCATCTTCAATCAAATTCAGCGCACTGTTGGCCTTCGTACTAGCGATGACTGGGGTGCCTTGACTCAAAGCCTCATTCACCACATGACCATATATGTCTTCTTTGGTTAAGAAAATGGAAAAATCAGCCATTTGGAAGAGGCTCAGTATTTTTTTATGCGGTTCGTAGTCTTTGATTACAACATTGTTTAATTTGTTTTCTAAGATGAATTTTTCGTAGTCTTTCTTTTCTGGACCGTTTCCGACCATGAGCAAGGTGGATGTTTGTGGCATTGTTTTCCAATGCTCTAAAAGGCTGAAATTATTCTTCCTGGAAATGAACTGGCCAACCGATACATAAAGGCGCTTGCAAGGGAGGCCCTCTTTCTTTCTAAAAGCTTCTTGTTGGCTAGGGGTGATTGGAGAGCCTAAAACTTCTTTGTCGAAGATAGTGCTATAAGGATATAAGCGTATCAAATCGGCCTGGGCGCCATAGAACTTTAAATATTCAGCCGAATTGGGGTCCGGAGCGAGGTATAATGCGGCTTTTGATATGTATTTTTTCTTCAAATATCTCCGCAAACCACTCTCCGATTGCCTAATTAAGCCTCCGTTGATAGCGAAGATGTAAGGGATCTTTTTGTCTTGCAAATAACGGATGGCGTTCATCTCGGTAAAGGTGCTGTAACCATTCATGACGATGATGTCGAAATGCTCTCTTTTTATGACATGAACAACTTCACGTGTCCAGTTGTTGCAACGACCTAAAATCAAGCTCTTCAAAATGCGGCATTTGAAGTTGATGGCTTTCTCATAATAAAAGGCTGGGTTTCGATCGCTTTCACTGGGGCGTTCAAAAAGGACAGTGAGCTCGCATTTTTTGCCAAGCTCATTGAAGAAATCGACTTTGTAGGGGGCGGGATGGTTAAAGACCCATAAGACCTTCATATGCGACTAAGTATAACTTCCTCTCCATTTCTTTTCGATATACGAAGTATAATTTCTTTGTGATTAGTGATTGGAAAGAACTCTTCGACTCCATAAAAGATAAACAGTACGCGAAGACTCTTAAGTCTTTTTTGGATGAGGAATATCAAAACGAAACAATTTATCCGCCGCGAGATATGGTTTATCAGGCTTTTAAGCTGACAAAACCTAAAGAATTGAAGGTTGTTATCATTGGGCAAGACCCTTACCACAACCCTGGCCAAGCCATGGGTTTGTCCTTTTCCGTACCGCGTGGAATCGACCCTCCTCCATCGCTTATCAACGTGTATAAAGAAATCCAAAATGATTTAAAGGTCAAAATGAATTTCGATAATGGCGATTTAACTCCCTGGGCCGAACAAGGCATTCTTTTGCTTAACGCCTATTTGACCGTTAGGGCAGGGAAACCTTTGTCTCACAAACGTGACGAATACAATTGCTTCATTTCTGATGTCATGGATTATTTGGATACTTTGGATCAGCCGATTGTCTTTATGCTTTGGGGCGGCTTTGCCAAACAGTATCTTCCGATGATCAAGAATCCTAAACACATTGCTCTTACGGCCGTCCATCCTTCACCGATGGCCGCTAATTACGGCGGTTGGTTTAATATGCATCTCTTTAGCCAATGCAATGACTATCTAGCAAAAAATGGCGTCCAAATTATTGATTGGCAGATTAAATAAGATTTTTGAAATTTGTTATAGAATCCGAGCCGATAAGTTTTTAACTTATCCCTCCTTCGTGTTATAGTGCATAAGCACCGAGGTAATACCCATGTTCGAAGAAAAGAAAGAAACGAAAGAAACCGTCGTCGAGGAGAAGCCTGTTGAAAAAGACAGCGATTTCGCCGACGAAGAAAAGCCAATTCCAGTTCCGGAAGAGAAAAAAGAAGAGACCAAACCGGCCGAAGAAGCTAAACCGGCCGAGCCGGAGGTTAACCTTTATAAGGAAGAAGAAGTCATCGAGGAGCCGGCTCAGCCAGCGACCGAAGTGAAAGAAGATCCGGCGACTGAAAAGCCTGCCGAAAAGGTCAAAGACAAGAAAAAAGAGGTCATCACTTATGTTTATGAGGATGCCTCATTAGCCGCGATTGAGGAAGATCGGAAGACCTTCTTTGGTCAGTACAAGAAGAGTAACATCTGGAAATATGCCGTTTCTGGTATTTGCATCGCCTTGATCATTGTTGGCTATATTCTTCCGACGCAGATTGCTGCTTGGAAAGCCTATTCGATGCCCATCACACTCTCAGTTTTGGCCGTTGGCGTTCTTGGCTTAGGAATCTTCAGTTACTTCTCTCGTAAGAAGATTGAAGCCAAGATGAAGGATTATTTCAAAAAATTCTACGAGAACACCAACAAGTTTGTTATGACTGATCCGGATATCAAAGACATCAACGGTTCGGTCGATGATAAATTGCCTTCCGAAGTCTTCAATGACGCCGGCCTCTATCATAACGTTGTTAGTGTTGGCAGCCGCGCCTCTTTGAACTTTGTTTACAAAGGACTTAATTGTTCGATCGCTGATGCTGCTGGCCAGACCAAAGGCGCAAAGGGCGCCTTATCGACCATTTTCGTTGGCAAGTTCGTTCAATTCCCGAACAACTACGAAGGCGGAACTTGCATTGTCTATTTAAAGGGCAATAAACGGGCTCTTCCTCCGACAGCCTTAAGCGATTACAAGCTCATTGAAGATAAGCGTGACATGGTCGTTTATGGCGAAGATGGTGCCAAGCGGGCCTTAACCAAAAAGGTTCGTGATGCCATCGCCCAGTTCAAGACCAACGAGACGCTTTGCGACGTTTCTATCGTCATTAAATCCGGCAAGACTTACGTGGCCCTTGGCTACGAAGATACCTTGATGGTGTTACCGATGGAAAAGCCGTTCAACCCAGCCCCAACCACACAATTTAAGGCCGATTTTACCAAGATTTTGGCTTTAGTTGATGCCGTGAACTTCAAGGAAAAAGAATAAGGATTTTATTCGTTTATTAGGGCGGCCAAGTGTCGCCCTTTTTATTTGATACAGCAAAAGTAGTTAACTAGTGTCCGTTGTTTTGGAGCAAAATATAGAGTACGGATGACAATCTCTGTCTTTTTCTCCCTTCTTAACGAACACCCATGGGCATATTTTCCAGTTATTATGACCTTAGCGGTGGTTTTCGTTAACGGCTGGACGGATGGACCTAACTCGATTGCTACGGTTGTCATGACTCGCAGCATGAAGCCGCGGGCAGCGGTGGCGATGTCGGCCGTTTTAAATCTTGTGGGCGTTCTTTCGATTGGCTTAATCGCCAATTATTCCACTGTCTTTTCTAACGTCGTTCAAACAATAGCCTCCTTAGTCAGCTTCGACATTTCGACTGCCGCCGCTTTGAACGATGCGATGATTGCGATTGGAATGGGTCTTGTCTCCGTCGTCCTCTTCAGCAATTTATCGACCAAATTGAACATGCCGTCGAGCGAATCTAACGAGCTTGTCGGCGGTTTAACTGGGGCGGCTTTGGCCTTGGCCTGTTTGCCTTCTTCGACGATGTTTGGCAATCCAGACGTCAGCGGATCGGCTTGGATTAGGGTCATTATCGGTTTCTTTGGGTCGCTTTTCTTAGGCTTCTTCCTTGGATACGGATTAACGAAACTGATTGAGCTCATTTGCCGTAAGATGACACGCGGCAAAACCACTAGATTTTTCACAAAAGCCCAAATCGTTTCGGCTGGGTTAATGAGCTATGCTCATGGCTTGCAAGATGGCTCAAAGTTCTTGGGCGTGATTGTTATGGTGGTTTTGATGCTAGGCCGATTCGGCGGCTATAGTTTGGCTGTCACTTCTCTTGTGGCCGAATGGTGGGTCTATGTTCCGGTTGCGGTTTTGATGTTTGCCGGTTCTTGCATGGGTGGATTTAACATCATTAAGACCTTGGGCCACGATATGGCCTCACTTCAAAAATACCAGGCTTTTGCCACAGATATCGCTTCATTTATCGGTTTACTCCTGGTAACTATTTTTGGTCTTCCCGTCTCGACTGGCAGTGTTAAGACGACGGCGATTATGGGTGGTGGGGCTTCTAGGAGCCTTAAGAAGGTTCACTGGAACGTTGCGGGTAAGATGATTGCGTTATGGGTCGTCGTCTTCCCCATTACGGCCCTTGTTGGCTTTTTGTTGACCTTAATTTTCGCGGCAATATTCTAAAAGGAGGAACAGGCCATGAAAAAGAAGAACAAATCGAATTACTATTACGACAGTTTCCCTGAGCTGTGCCACTTCTCGGTGCTTTGCGGCGAAAGAATCTTGGATTTCATGAATCATTTCGATCCAGCAAAACTCGAAGATGATAAAAACGTCGTCCACGAACTAGAACACGAGGCCGATGACAAGAAACATGAGGTTGAACGCAAACTCATGACAGAATTCATGACCCCGATCGATCGCGAAGATATTTTTGAGCTTTTAAGAATGATCGATGACATAACGGACGCGGTGGAGGAAGTTTCTTTGAAACTTTATATCTACAACTACACCGAATTGCCTCCTGATACGATTCCGTTCATGGAGTCAACGTTGGATTGCATCCGGAAGACCGAGGAATGCTTAAAGCATTTCCCTGATTTCATGGATCAAAGCATCATGATGCCTTTTATTAGCGAAGTCGTGAAGATGGAAGAAGCTGGCGATGAGGAATATATCACCGACATGAGAAAACTATATCTAACTGAAACCGATGGCTTTAAACGTCACAAGTCAGAAGCCATGTATTCAATGCTAGAAGAAACTAGCGATCGTTGCCGCGAAGTCTGCAAACTCGTTCGTACGATTATCTACAAGAATCTATAATCCGAAAACGTAACCCGTCATAGCGATTGAACCTAATTCGCAGAAGTCATTAAAGACTCCGATTTTGTCGTCTTTGCTAACTGCTCCTAAGACATAAAAGAGCGGGTCGAAATGTTCTTCCGTCGGAACGGAAAGAGAGGCGATTTGCCGGTGATTCTTATATTTTAAGACCGCATCAAAATCAAACTTTTCAATAGAAGAAGTAACAAAAGAGGAGAATTCTTCAGCCCATGGATAACCATGGTCATTTTCCCAATCCACCATCATCAGGTTATGAACAATATTGCCGCTTCCAACGATTAACACTCCTTGGTCACGGAGAACTGAGAGTTTTTGCCCTAGCGCGAACATCTCATCTGGCGATAAAGAAGAATTAACGCTCATTTCCACAACTGGAACGTCTGCGTTAGGATACATCCATTTCAAAACGCTCCACACGCCGTGATCAAGCCCCCACTTGGTGTCGGCGTGAGCGCCAGGAATCAAATCAACCACCTCGTGCGCCAAGGCCTTGTTTCCATCTGGTTGATACTTAACGGAATAGAGTTCTTTTGAAAAACCATACATGTCGAATATTTGTTTTGGTTTCATCGAATCGTTCACGAGCGTTTCTTTTTCGTAATAATGAGCCGATATGGCCAATATGGCGGATGGATGCGGCAAACGCTTGGCTAAGTCGATCCAACCTTTTGAGTATTTAGTGTCCTCGATTGCGTTCATTGGGGAACCATGTCCCACAAAGATAACTGGCATTTTCATGTTTTTACCCCTTTCAAGTCTACTTATGCCTGAAAGAATGGGCTAAACATTTGCTCTAAGTAAAAAGATTTAAGGGTGACCCTCTTTCCGTTTATAATATATGCGAAGGGCCGTCGAAGGATGACGGTAACCAGATCTCATGGACGAAAATAACGAACAAAAAAGATTTTTTAAGTGGGTTGTTGTGCAAGCCTACAAACACGACGGCCTTTTGCATAGGCAATGGAGTCCTGCTTATTTGGTTGAAGAGACCGATGAGTATTGGGCTTTAGCAAGTCGGGCAAGCTTAGTTACCGAGAACGATGGCAGACGCTGGATGACAAAGGAACACGCCGTTTTCATCTTGTTCAAGCACAAATGGCTGAACGTCATTTGCATGATGAAAGAAAACGGATTGGTCTACTATAGCAACATCGCCACTCCAACGATTTTGGATAAAGGCTTCTTGAAATACATCGATTACGATTTGGACGTGAAACTATTTCCTGACCAGACAATCAAGGAATTGGACGAACTTGAATTTGAACGTCATATTTTGACTTACGGTTATTCTGATGAATTGGCAAAAGCGATTCGTAAGAGTTTTAGCGAAACCAAGAAAATGATGGAAGCTAAAGTCTTCCCGTTTGATGGTGATAACGTAAATAGGCTTTTCAATAAATTTTTATCAGAGAATCAGCCGTTTAAACCAAACCCGAATTTAGAATCGAATCAATGACGATATCAGTTTCCTGCATACCAGGGGCGATTCTTTTCTTGTAATTCGGACTATAAAGACAATCTCCAACCACATAAATTCGTTTTGAAACAGACATCTTTTCATCCGCCAGTACGCCAAAGCCGGTGGTGGATAAGGTTAAACCGAAAGTTGAAGGGGCTGGAATTTGGCCATAATTCACTAATACATAATCGCATGGAAGGACTTTGATTGTAGAATCCGTGACGTTTTTGATGGTGATATTTCGGCAAATCCCGCCTTCTTCGACCAATGAATCCGGTACATAAGGGAGATAAACATCAAGCTTGCAGCCCTTTATGGTATCGGGGTTACCACGGAACTCTGTGCGTCTATGAACCAATGAGACATATGGGGAAAGAGACGAAAGCTGTTTGGCCCAATCCAAAGCACTGTCTCCTCCGCCGAAGATCACGATGTGTTTGCCTTCGAGGATTTTCTGGTTTGTTAAGGCATAAAGAATATTAGAGCATTTCTCTTCGTTCGGAATGCCTAATGGCCGCGGTTTATGGAATCCAAGTCCGGTTGCCACAATTATTAAATTAGACCTATATTGTCCAATTTTGGTTTCCACTGTGACGCCGGTCTCATCTTCTTTGATTCCAGTTACTTCACAATTGAGAACAACGTTCTTCTTGTCGATGCCGTGGACTAACGCAGCGACGACTCCGCCGGCTGGCATTGGTGGATAAAGTGGCACGTCGACAACTTCTTTTTCGGGATAGAGAGTCTGTGGCTGGCCGCCCAAAACCTCTTCGGCTTCGAGGAGCTTGTAGGGGATTTTCTTCGTCTCGAGGACGTTTGCGGCGTAAAGACCAACTGGTCCTCCGCCAACGACTAGGACTTTAGTTTGTTCCATAGAAGTATGTTAGCATACTTCGAGGTGCTATAATTTGTCGCACCCTGATTTGGGTGGGATATTTTTATGAAATATACATTCGTTTCTAAAAGCAAAGAGGAGACCCGCAAGCTCGGGGCTTTCCTCGCCCCAAAATTCGTTGCTGGGGATGTCGTCCTTCTTAAAGGCGATCTCGGAGCTGGCAAAACTACCTTAACAGGCGGCGTGGCCGAAGCTTTAAAGGTTCATGATGATGTTATTAGTCCTACTTTCAACATCATGAAATGCTACTTTAAAGGCACGCTTCCGCTCTACCACATTGANGCCTATCGTCTTGAACATCAGAACATCGAACTTGGTCTCGACGAATACATCGAAGGCGATGGTGTGTGTTTTATTGAGTGGCCGCAGTATATTCAACCTCTTTTGCCTGATGAAACACTATCAATCACCCTCAAAAACATCGGTGACGATAATCGCGAAATCACTTTGGAGAGCGATACCCCGCGTTTCGTCAAAATGATTGAAGCCGTGAAAGGAGCTTTCTAACCATGTACGCATTACTTCTTGATTCTTCTAACCGCAATCTCTCGGTTGGTCTTGCCTCTGACCATAAGATGATTGATGAGATCTCTTACGACGCTTGGCAGAAACAATCCGAACTACTTGTTGATGAAATCGACAAGATCATGAAGAAAAACCACGTGACTCGTCAGGATATTGGCGAAGTCATCGTTTCTAAGGGACCGGGCAGCTATACTGGCGTTCGCATTGCGATGGCAGTGGCAAAAACCATCGTCTTTGCTCTTAGCATCCCTCTTTATCTTGTTAGCTCTCTTGAAGTTCTTAAGGTTGGCAATAAGCCGTCGATTTGCCTTATGAACGCCCGCAGCAAACGCAGCTACATCGGCGTCTACGAAGGCGAGAAAACCATTATGGCCGACACCATTCTCACAAACGAAGAAGTCTTGGCGTATATCAAAGCCCATCCGACCTACGCGGTCTCGGGCGAAATCAGCCAACTCGGCCTCGAAGATAAGCCTTATGACGTTTTAACGAATTTGCTCCATGGCGACGTGGAGAGAAATCTCGTGAAAGAGCCTTTGGCTGCCAAACCCGTCTATTTAAAGGATTCTTATCCGGTATGAGTGATTCGGACGTTAAGATCCGCCGGATGAAAGAATCGGATGTCCTAGCGGTGGCAAATCTTGAAGCCGCTTGCTTCGAAAATCCGTGGCCCGAGAAAGAAATCCGTTACGAAATCACGGAAAATCCCGTCGCCAAACTCTATGTCGCCGTCGATAAGGAAGGATTGATCGTCGGTTATCTCGACTTCATGATCACCTTCGACAGCGCCACGATATCACGTCTAGCTGTGGTGGCGAATTATCGCCGCCGTGGCATTGCTCAAGCTCTTCTCGACCAGATGGTTAAGATCTGCAAAGAGCAAGAAGAACCCGTCGAGTGGATTACCCTTGAGGTAAGAAACAGCAACGAACCAGCCAAAAAGCTTTACAAGAAGAACGGATGGGACGAAATAACCGTCAAAAAAGGTTATTACGATGATGGCGAAGATGCCATTTACATGGTAAGGAGCATTATTGTATGACTAGAATCTTAGCAATCGAAAGCAGCTGCGACGAAACCGCCGTGGCCATCACCGAAGATGGCAAGCTGCTTTGCAATGTGGTCAGCAGCCAAGTCGCTGTTCACCAGAAATATGGTGGCGTTATGCCGGAAATCGCCTCTCGTCTCCACACCGAGAACATCACGGTTTGCCTTAAGGAAGCCCTTGAGCAGAGCCATTTGAAGTTCGAGGATATGGATGCGTTTGCCGTCACTAGAGGCCCAGGTCTTATCGGCTGCCTCCATGTGGGCTTACAAGCCGCGAAGACTTTAGCCATGCTTTATCAGAAGCCACTTATCCCCGTCCATCACCTTGCTGGCCATATTTATGCCAACGAGTATGTTGGGCAATTCAAGTTTCCGCTTCTTTGCGTGGTCGTGAGCGGTGGCAACACCGAGCTTGTGATTATGCGCAAAGACCTCGATTTCGAGATCGTGGGTGAAACTAAAGACGATGCCGTGGGCGAATGCTACGACAAAGTCGCTCGTGTCTTAGGCCTTCCGTATCCGGGTGGTCTTCCAATCGATCAGCACAGCAAACTTGGCAAGCACACATATGATTTGCCAGAACCGATGGTTGGCAAAGGCACCTTAGATTTCTCCTATAGTGGCCTCAAGACCTCGGTCATTAACACCGTGAACACTCTCACCATGAAAGGCGAGAAGGTCAATATGGACGATATGGCAAAGTCCTTCCAGGATGTCGCCATTGGCATGATTCTTGATAAAGCCACGAAAGCCGCCCGTAAATATGATGTTAAACAGGTCGTTCTTGCTGGTGGTGTCTCTGCCAACTCCTATCTCCGTGAGCAGATGAAGCTCCGTCTTGAAGGAACCGGCATCGACATCATCATCCCACCGTTATGGTGCACGACTGATAACGCCGCCATGATCGCTAAGGTGGCTGAACACCTCTATCGCGAGAAGCTCTTTGCCCCGTTAACCCTCGGCGTTGATCCGAACTGGCGCATCAGCGATTTCCGCAAATTTGACTGATTTATCAGCCATTATCTGATAAAACTATAACCTATGTTCTAGAAATAGAGCGTAGGTTATTTTTTATCTTCAGAAGTTGTTCATAACCATTCTTTAGATATTGGCTAACTACTTTTTCGTCCACTTTAATTGGATTCATGTTAAAACAACGAGCCAGAATTTCACCAGTAAGCGGGGGCAATTCCATTGTGGCGAAAATACTTCCTGCCGTCTTGTTTTCATTAACGAACTCTTTGAATATTTCGATGAGTCCATCTTTTGTTCGCAGGATATTTTTAGGTGGGTAGTTATTGGCAACGAGGGCCAGGTTGTTATCAAAGTTTGGGGCTAGACCAACTATCTCGCCTGTTACACTATCTTTTAGCAAGCCGCAGTTCTCATTATGGCGGTCGACGTTTTCCACCAGGCAATCAAACCAAATGAGGCGGATATAATCTTCTTTCACCTGGTCAGAAAATGGTAAAATCCCGGCAAAAACCACCTCAAATCGGTCATCATCGCCCACCAAAGCACTCATGGGTTCAAAGCTATACTTATCGGCGAAGTTCTTGGTTCGAATGAAACTATCGACTAATTCGTATGTGGCAAAAGGAAGGCCCATTTCTTTTCCTAAAAGGTAGCAGAAATATTCACTGAATCGTTCGAGTTCATTTTCTTTCTTATACATCCACCAAGAGGAATCGATGATTTTCCAGCACTTTTCATAACTTCCCGTCGCCGTTAATTCGGGAGTCAAAGTTGGATCAAGAGATAAGGCGGTGGGGTCGCCCTTTAGGGCCGCATTTGCAAAATAATCCGTCTTGAAACGGATATCTCCATATTTAAGAGGAGAATGGGCCGGTTTAAACCAATAATCATCGCTGATGGTGGCTCCATGGGCTTTTAAGGCAATCATGTGATCATCGGTTTCCGTTATTCTTAGAGCTTTTTTCAGCAATCTTGAGTTTGGGCGATGCCTATCGATAGCGCGGCTCGCCAACCAAGCCTCGAGATTGCTATTATGAAGAAAGAACAACGGGGCATATCTTTTGTCTAAGGAAACAAGAACTCCTTTTTCAAAAGTTACGGCCACATGATTTCCAGACATAACCGAGCCCGTTAAATCGTTGCTTGTTTTTCCTAAAGTGGGCAGTCTTTGGAAATCTCGCTTCTTAATGTCCTTAATGAGCTTTTCAATGCGTTTCCGCTCAGAAATCCCCTGCAAAACACCGCTAACTTTGTCTTTTGGGAGATAAGTGCCTTTGACTTTAGAGGCTTCCCGCCATTGCAAATAATAGTATGTCTTGCCAGCGATTTTCTTCGTAGCTACATACCCTTTTGGCAGACTCTCTAATATTTGTTCGTAATCATCGATTTTGCTCATAAAGCCATCATAAAGAAAATTAACCTACAAATCAATAATAGATAGTAGGTTAACTTTCAGTTGATATAGGTTTTATCGTTTAGGCTAAGAAGTTAGTCAACAGTCCGTTCTCGTAATGGTAGATGACCGAATCACCAAAAGTCTTGGTGATATATTCACCCACGGAAGCATCGGCACAGGCCTTGACCAATTCTTTAGTCTTTTCGGTGTCTTTGTTGGCTTCTTTGACACAGATGATATTAGCTTTGGCACTGATCGTTTCCGGAGTCGGACTTTCAGAAAGGCTGATTCTCGAAGCGTAGTCACTGCCTAGATACGTTAAGGCGGTGTTGCCTGGGATGATGCCGAAATCATAGTCTTGCAATGATGGTCCTAAAGAATTTTCTTTAAGGCATGTCAACTTGCAATCTTTATAGGCATCTAAGAAAGTGACACAAGAGTTCGGGTTAGTAGTGTCGAAGTTTTTAAACTCCGTTCCTTCATAGTTGCTGGCGTTAATGGTGAGAACGTTATTNGCCACAAGGAGNTGCAAAGCCCTTTCGATGTTGCTGATGTCGTTCACGAGTTCGATCTTGGCTCCATTGAAAAGAGTCTTTTTGCTGGTGTCTTTGGCGTAGAGGCAGAGTTTCTCGTAATGGACTTTGCAAGCCGCGTAGAGCTTTGTGGTGCCTTCGTAGAGCTTCAAATACGGAACGTGTTGGAAATAGTTGGCGTCGTACTCATCATGAGCTACGACGTCGTTTTGTAACGTCCAATCAAGCGTGGTCACCTTTAAGGTGTAGCCGTCTTTAGCCACAAGCGGGGCGATGCATTCGTTTAAGATCTTCGCGTGCGGAAGTTCGGAAGCGGCGATGGTGATGGTTTTCGGATCCGACGATCCGCAGCCACTCAAGGTGGCTAAGGCTAGTAACGGAAGTAAGAATAACGATTTTTTCATAATCAGGAGACCCTCCTTTTATCGGTCTTTCTTGATATATAGAGCCCAACTTCCTGTAGAAGCTGAACCACGACGATGATGATGAGGACGATGACCCAGATGTTCGGGCCCGCTAAGTAATTGCTGGTGTGAGCGGCGAAGTAGCTGAAGGCACTGGAGATGAGGCCGCCGGCTCCAAAGTCATAAGCGAAGCTGGTGTAACCGAGAATCGAGATGGCGCTGACCGCTAAGCCCCCAATTAAGGACGGTTTAGCTTCGGATAAGAGGACTTTGCGGATGATTTGCCAATCGCTAGCCCCCATGGACCGCACGGCTTCGATTTCGCTCTTGTCGACCTCGGCTAAGGATTGTTCGACCAAACGGCTGACGAAGGGGAATGAGGCGAAGAATAAGGGGATTAACATGACGTACCACTTGCCAGTTCCGGTTTTGAAGACGGAACGGGTGAGAGGGAAGAGAATGACGATGAGGAGCATACAAGGGATGCTTCTAAGGATGTTGATGATGATCCCAAACACCAGGTTGAGCGGCTTATTGGGATGGAGACCATTCTTGGAAGTGACGCTGAGGAGCACTCCAAGGGGGATACCAACCAAGTAGGCGGCGAGAGTGGTGATCAGGGTCATGAGGACCGTTTCGTATGTTGCCGTCCATAAATTAGCGAAGTTCATCGAGACCCACCTCCTTATAAGCGACTTTCTTTAACGTCAGATACTTTTCGAGTTTGGCAATGTCTTTCTGGTAGGTTGGCAATTTGATGATCAACTGGCCATAGACTTTGCCATCGATGACTTTGGTATCTGCGAAGTAAATCGACACAAGAATCCCGCAATCCTCCACGATGTTGCTAATGAGAGGGCTATCGACGTCCCCGTTGAAGAGAAGACGTATGAGATGCTCATTGTCGAGCTGCGTGGAGACGTGGCCGGCATAGATGAGCTTGCGGGCAATCGGAGTTTGAGGATTGAGGAAGACGTCACTGAGGAGCCCCTCTTCCACGATTTTCGCGTGATCGATGATGGCAACTTTGTTGCAGATATCTTCGAGCACTGACATTTGATGCGAGATGATGAGGATCGTGAGACCAAGTTCTTTGTTGAGATCCTTGAGCAGTTGAAGGATTTGTTCTGCCGTCTCGGCGTCGAGAGCGGAAGTGGCTTCATCACACAAGAGGATTTCGGGTCGGGTCGCTAGAGCCCTGGCAATCGCCACGCGCTGTTTCTGGCCACCCGAGAGTTGAGAAGGATAATTCTTCTCTTTGTCCTCAAGGCCCACTTTCTTCAAGAGTTCGCGACTCTTGCTCTTGTCTTCGTCTTTCTCTGGCCCGAGTTCATAGGCTAAGTGGACGTTATCGAGGGCGTTTCTCTGTTCGAGTAAACCGAACCCTTGGAAGATCATGGCGATCTTTCGTCTCGTTGAAGCGTCAGGCTTTGTTTCTTTGGCCGAGATAACCTTTCCTTCATAAAGAACGGAACCGGAATCGGGTCGTTCGAGGCCATTCACGCAACGGACCAGCGTGGATTTGCCAGCCCCTGATAGACCTAGGATGCCATAGACGTCTCCTTTTTCGACGCTTAAAGAAACATCATCCAACACCACCGTTTTGCTGAAGGCCTTCGATAGATTTTTGATTTCTAACTGCGCCATTGTTCTCCTTTCGGAGAGACTGGGCTAAATATAAAACCCGTCCCTCATTTTCACGAAGGACGGGTTTGAATCCGTGTTACCACCTTGTTTCGCCCTCTAGTCACCTAGAAGACCTTATTGAGTGCAATCACACTCTCGGCTATCACGGGCTCCCCGTAGTGGATTACTTATCACCCACCAAGCTCCAAGGCCATGTTCGGCTTTTTTCCGTTTCCCCTTTGCACCACGGACGGGGATCTCTTAGCACGGAAGCCAGCGTACTCTTCCTTTTCAAAGCTTCTGATTGCATTTTAGAGTAGAGCGGGGAAAGTTCAAGCATTATTTGGTTTTAAAGGCAAAGAGAGGGGTTTTGCCGAGAAATCGCACGCAAAAAGCCCATCAATTACGAGTCCGTTCTGCCTTCTGACCGCTTAAAAGAGAAAGAAAAAAGCGCAGATTGCTCCGCGCTTTAATCATGATTAGAGCTTTAGGCTACAACGAAGAAGTCGATTGAGATGGCTTTATAAGCCTGAGCGCTTCGATTCTCCAACGCAAAGTAGGCCGCGCCGGCCTCGACGGTGTAGGTAAAGGTCTTCGTTAAGGTGGCCGAATCGTAACTGTCAGTCGCGGTGATTTCCGTCGCGCTGGCCGCATCCGCTCCGGCCAAGACAGTTAAAGTGCCATCGTAACCTTTATTTTGGAAGTATTGCTCGATAACGAGTTTCTTCGCTTTGAAGGTTCCGGAGGAACGCATATAGCTTACTTCCTCATCGCCTCTCTTCATTTGGGCATAGGAAGCTCCGGTGGTTTGGCTTGCCATGACGTTATGAATGGACAAAGTGATCGGAGCTTTAACGACATCCTGATCAGCGGGATAGCCGCTGTTACTGGCTGGGAAATCGGCTTTGACGAATTTGATTTCTGTCAAAGTTTCTTCTGTTGAAGCAGATTGGCTTGCTGACTCGCTCACGGATTGGCTGGTCGAAGTGCTCTCGCTAACGGACTGGCTCTTTGATGCTTCGGCGCTGGAACTCGCAGGTTTCGCGCAGGCGCTCACAAAGGCCAGCGATACGACTAGTAACGAAATAAACTTTTTGTTCATTGATAGGACCCCTCGGTTTCAACCATACTCTCATTGACAAAATGTGTCGAGGAGAAGAAAAAATCAGCAAAAACAAGAATCCTTTAAGGATTTAGGCAACATTTCCTGTTGTCTGGTTTATACTAACCTCGCCTAGAGAGAGGATTACACCATGCAAGTCAAGGCCATTAGCATTCGTTCGCTCTACGAAGCCTATGCGGCTAAGCAAGAGCTTCCGACCAAAGAAGAAATCATCGTTGAAGGTTGGGTCCGTACGAACCGCAATAGCGGCAAAGTGGGCTTTATCGAGCTCCACGACGGCACCTGCTTTAAGAATTTGCAGCTTGTTTATAATGCCGATTTGAAGGATTTCGACGCCATCACCCACTATAACTTGGGTGCCGCGGTGGAAGTGAAGGGCTTATTGGTCCTCACCCCCGAAATGAAGCAACCGTTTGAGCTTCAAGTCAAAGAAGTCAAACTTCTTGGTGATGTGGCGGATGATTATCCGTTACAGAAGAAAAAGGTCTCCTTCGAGTTCCTTCGCGACGAGGCTTATCTCCGTCCGCGGACTAACACTTTCGATGCTCTTTATCGTGTTCGTTCCGTCCTCGCGATGGGCGTCCACACTTACTTCCAGGATCATGGATTCGTTTATGTCCATACGCCAGAAATCACCGCGAACGACGCCGAAGGCGCTGGTCAGGTTTTCACCGTGACTACCGATGCCAAAGATCCGATCAATGATTTCTATGGCCGCCGTGCTAGTTTGACCGTTTCAGGTCAGCTCCACGTCGAGGCTTTCGCTCTTGCCTTCAAGGATGTCTACACCTTTGGCCCGACGTTTAGAGCCGAGAAGAGCAACACTCCGAGACACGCCAGTGAATTCTGGATGATTGAACCGGAACTTTGCTTCGCTGACCTTGATGACGATATGAACTGCATCGAAGATTCGATCAAATTCTGCATCAATTGGGTTCTTACGAAGTGCCCCGATGAGATGAACTTCTTTGAGAAGTGGATTGCTCCTGGAACTTTAGCCAAACTTCATGATGTCGTTTCTAAGCCCTTCCGGAAGATGGAATACACCGAAGGCATCAAACTCCTTCAGGAAGCCGTCAAGAATGGCCACAAGTTCGACAATACGGACATCTACTGGGGCATGGACCTCCAGAGCGAGCACGAACGTTATCTCACCGAAGAGATCGTCAAAGGCCCGATGTTCTTAATCAACTATCCGAAAGAGATCAAAGCTTTCTATATGCGTGAGAACGAAGATGGCAAGACCGTCGCCGCTTGCGACTTATTGGTCCCAGGCGAGGGCGAGATTGTCGGTGGTTCGCAACGTGAGGAACGCTACGAGATCTTAAAAGAGAAGATGGAAAAGGCTGGCAACGCCAAAGGCCTTGAGTGGTATCTTAACCTCCGGAAATACGGTGGCTGCATCCACAGTGGCTTCGGCATCGGCTTCGACCGTTTGCTTATGTACATCACCGGTGTCGCGAACATTCGTGATACCGAGCCGTATCCGAGAACGTCGAGCAACCTTAAGTACTAATCTTTATGCCAGAAACCAAGAAAGAACTAACACCCGAAGAGCAGAAGGCCCTCAGCAACAAGAGGATCTTCTTCGCTGTCGTTGTGATAGACCTCGTCATGGTCATCTTGGTGGTTTGGGCGATCGCTGAACTCTTCGCTGCCAAATAACCCTAAGGAAAAAGAGAACGCCCTTTGCGTTGGCAAGGGGCGTTTTTTAACGCTTTTCGTTTCGAATCAGTTATTTGTTCTGCGTATTGGCTGGCGGATTGGTTGGCTGCGGGGCTGGCTGAACGGCGTTATCTTGGGGTTTTGCAGGGATATCAGTCGGATTGATCGGACGGCCATAGGCATCGGTTTGAACGTGGTCGTAGTATTTGAAGTTCCGCAAATCGACCGAGTAGATATCGCTGCCAATGCGGCGTAAGTAGATGAAGCGGCTTAAGTAGCCTTGAATCACGATGACGTAATAAGTGACGGCGATGATGACAAGTGGGCAAAGGATATAGGATGGCCAATAGGAGCCTTTCGGTGAAGGGGCGATAACCGGNGGCCAATTGGTGAGCACGTGTTTTAAGCCCCAGAAGTCGCCATAGGTGGCGTTAGCCCAATCNGGCGTGAAGAANAAGGTCCCGAATTCGCCAAAGTAATTGCGGCCCCATTCACCTGTGACGCCGGCGTAGATGATGTAGAACATCAAAGCGACAAACCCAATCGTGATAGGAGCGATGCCTTTTTTGACGAGCAAACGGTTATTTTTTTGAGTGGCGAGTTTCTTGAAGTGACGGACATCGGAAACGACCTTGAAGATGACGAGGTCGCCCATTTCGTTATCGATGACCTTGGCTTGAAGCTGGCTCACATAACGGATGGCCATGCCTAATAAGCCAACGAGGATAAAAAGCACCAGCAAAACGATGAGAAGGATGATCAGCATTCTCGTGTCGTTCTCGTTCATGGAAACGGAGACTAAATGAAGAAGCGTGTTCATTGGTCATCCTTTCCGTCGTCCATCTTCGACAAGTCGATGATGGCGACATTCTTGGTTTCGTGTTTGGTCTCGGGGGCAAGTTGCTGCGGTTCGTTTTCACCATTGACGTGGTGAATAGGAATGCCTGGGGTCTGCTGGGCTGTCATATCGATCGGGGTGGCATTAGGAACAGGGATTTGCTCGCTAGGCCTAAAGAAGCCCGTTGTATCGATTGGGGAGTTATTTGGCAAGGGTGTCGGATTGACAGTCGGCGTGCCAGCTGGCTGATTGTTCGCGCCAGGATTGCCAGTGTAATAGTTCTGTTGCACATAAACGGTCGAAGGACCAGCAGGGGCGCTAGCGGCTGGAGTGGTTGCGGGAACGCCATTAGGATGGGCCATGAGATCAACTTGAGCGGCTCTAATTTCGAGAAGTTTCTCGTCTTCGGGGAACGGCGCAAAGAAGCGTTTGCCTTTGAAGAAGCGGATGGTGCCTTTGCAAAAGCCGACAAGATAAAGGCCAAGTCCATAGAGGCCAAAGACCACAACCGCTAAAAGTTCGAGGGGCAGCAAAAAGAAGTAGAGGAGCCCGAGTGCGAAGTTTTTAAGAAACTTATTCATGTGTTGTGGTGGTTACCGAAGGGGTAACTCTAAATAATAGTCTTACTATTAGGCACGGAATAGCAAAAGAAATCGTCACAAGACCCAATAAAAGTAGTCCTGCTTGCACGCCCATGAGCGAGTACAGGCACGCGAAGAGAACCCATCCAGCGGCTCCCATGACACCCAAAAGAATGTATGTCCAGACGGGGAGCTTTCTTATGTAGGTCAAAAGAGAGAAGACGAGGAAATATAGGCCAGCGGAGAGACACCAGTAAGCCCACGAAATCTCGGCAAAACCCACGCCAATTGCGCAAATCGAGAAGGAAATTGCAAGGATTTCGTAAATCCAGGTTAAACCATTATAGTTCGGCGTTTCGATCTTCAAAGTGGCTATCACGGAGCTGGTGACGAGATGAGATAAAACGACTTCCATGAGGGAATAAGCAAAGATTAGGGTTGGATAAAGTTTCGGGACGAAAGTGTCGCTTCCTAAACCCAATAAGCCTACGAGGGTGGCCAAAAAATCTTTGCCCGTCATCAGTTTGATCAAAGGCAACGCGGCATAGTTCAGGCCCATCTCCAATAACGCCGCGACGAAAATAAGGTAGGCGGTGGGGAAGCCCTTCTTAAGAAGGAAGCCATAAAGAGCGCCGACGATGATGGCGGGAATGATATAGAAGAGAGTGGCGGTTATGTCATAAGCCGTCACACCCAAAGAAAGGGCGATTGCCGCAACCACATAGACCAAGGTGTATTTGTCTTCGCAGAGAATTACCGTCAGCGAACTGACAAGCGGCAAAAAGATAATCACAAAGAGACTCGACAAAGGCACTAAGGTCGATAAAGTGGCGACGACGGCGTTTAAGGCGCACATGAGGCCCAGGAAGGCTAAATTCTGGGCAGCCCCTTTTCGCTGGTGGAGAAACTTCATGCCTTAATTATCGTGATAAAAAAGAATCTTTGCTTGTGAAATTCGAAAAATCGCTTTTTTAATAATTAAAAAACGACTATCAAAAACATTCGAAAATCAAAAAAGAAAAACAACTTCTTGGTACTTTTTTCGTTTTCCCTCCTATCTAATGGTGGAGGCACCGATCTCTTCTCTTCCATATGCCTGAGATTCTTTACGGTTGTCACTTGGCTGGTGATACCTGTGCCTCCTTCAAGTAACGCTAAGAGAGCGAAAGTATTTTCCTCATTGTCAAGTCTTTATCCGTAAGCCTATGAAGGGTATGCTTAACTTAAAGTTAAGAGAACCCCAAATATGGATTACGCCTCACTACTAAACGAGCAGCAACTAAAAGCCGTCGAAACCAAGTCCCAATACGTCCGCATTATCGCGGGTGCTGGCAGCGGAAAGACCCGCGTTTTAACCTACCGAATTTCTTATCTCATCAGCGACATGCACGTCGATCCGCAGAGGATTCTCGCCATCGCTTTCACGAACAAAGTCGCCAATGAAATGAAAGACAGAGCCTCTAAACTCGTGTGCCAATTATTGGGCTATACCCCGAACCTCCATATTTCGACCTTCCACTCTTTCTGCGCCCGTTTTCTCCGTATGGAGTGCAAGTGCATCAACTATCCAGAAGGTTTCACCATCTATGATGAGGATGACCAAGGCAAACTCGTGAAGAGCCTTGCCGAGCCACTAGGGTTCCGCAAAGGCGACGATGTCGTCAAAAAGGCTCTCAAGTACATCAACGAGCAAAAGCTTAAAGGCCGTTATCCGGAAGATATCACGATCAGTCGTGACACCCCTGATGAAGAGAAAACCTATTATCAGTTCTATCAGCAATACGAACTCAAGAAGACCGTGAGTTTCGCCTTGGATTTCGATGACTTGCTTCTAAAAACCATCGAGATTCTTGAACGGAACGCGGATGTCCGCACGAAGTGGGAACATCGTTTTGACCATATTCTCGTCGATGAGTTCCAAGACACCAACGATGTCCAATATAAGCTCATGAGGCTTTTGGCCCGTCCCGAGACTTCGATTTATGTGGTCGGCGACCCAGACCAAACCATCTATACCTGGAGAGGCGCTAACCAAGCCATCATCTTGGGCTTTGAGAAAACCTATCACGATGTGGAAACCATCATCCTTAACCAGAACTACCGGAGCACCAAGACGATTCTTGATGCCGCCAACAAACTCATCGTCAATAACAAGAAGAGAGTCCCGAAAGATCTCTTTACGAACCAAGGCGCTGGTGATCCGATTTCCGTCAAAGTCACTCCAACGAGCGAAGACGAAGCCCATTGGGTGGGCCAAGAAATCGCCAAGATTGCCCGCGACCGCAAACGCGATGACGGNCANCCNGATTATCGCAATATCGCNATNCTTTATCGNTCNAGCTANATGACCCGTCCTTTCGAAGCCGAGTTAAAGGACCGGGGCATTCCGTACATGATCTTCGGNGGCCTCCGCTTCTATGAGCGCGCCGAAGTCAAAGACCTCTTAGCCTATTTCAACCTCTTGTTGAACCCGGCCGACAACGTCTCCTTTGAACGTATCGTTAATGTCCCGCGCCGTGGAGTGGGTGACGTTTCCTTGAGCCGTATATCCGAAGAGGCTTTGTCGAATAACCTTTCGGAATACGAGTACCTCCGCCGTTATAGCGAATTTAGCGCTAATAGCGAAATCCCTTCTCGGGTCGCGGCTTCTTTAACCACCCTTGTGAAAGAGATGGAAGAGACTAAAGCCAAACTCAAAGAGAACGTGGAAGCCTATTCTTCCGTCTTGAAGGATTTCGCCACGAACATCGGTTACTTAGCCTACCTCGCCGAAGAGGAAGATCCGGAAGAGGACCGTTTGAAGAACGTCGATGCCTTATTCGACGATATCACCCATTATTTGAACAATAACCCGAATAGTTCCTTTAGCGAATATTTGCAGAACGTCGCTCTTCTCACCTCGCAAGATGATATGAGCGGCGGCAACTACGTCTCCCTCATGACCGTCCATATCGCCAAAGGCCTGGAGTTCGACAATGTCTTCGTCATTGGCCTAATGGAAGGGGCTTTCCCTTCGCTTAGAGCCGAGTCTGAAACCGGTCGTGATGGCGTCGAAGAAGAAAGACGTCTCGCCTATGTCGCCTTCACTAGAGCCCGCAAGAGACTCTATCTCTCTTGCAACACTGCCTATTCCTATGTGACCGACACCCATATGGCGCCCAGTAAGTTCTTCAAAGAAGCCGGCATCGAGATTCCGCAGTTCAACGACTGGAGCGGTAACCCCAATCCGAACTATGGCTACACCAGAGGTTCTCGTTCGGGCGGCCAGGCTCATGATTTCTTCAGCGATGGCGACAGCATCAGCCCCTTCAATGAACAAAAAACCGAACCCGAAGTCGATAAACCGACTGATAATGGTATTCGGGATTGGAAGGTGGGCGAAGAAGCCCATCACGAGAAGTTCGGCGATGGCAAAGTGGTGGAGATCATCGATAAGAACATCATCATCGTGGACTTTGCGTCCGTCGGTAAGAAGACCCTACTCGCGACTCACCCAATGCTGAGCCGCACCAAGAGCAAAGGAGGAGAAGCTTGATATGCAAATTGAGGATGCGAGAAAACGCGTGGCGGAGTTAACCGCCTTACTCGAAAAATATAACTACGAGTATTACGTTTTGAACGCCTCGTCCGTTTCGGACGCGGAGTTTGACCGTCTCATGAACGAGCTGCAAATGCTCGAAAGCGAGTTCCCCGGCTTGAAGAGCAAGAACTCCCCGACCCAACGCGTCGGCGGGCAAGTCCAGTCGGAGTTCAAGAAAATCCCCCACAAAAGGCTCATGCTTTCGCTCGCTAACGTTTATAACGAAGATGAAATGCGGGCCTTCGATAAGAGGGTTCGGGATATCTTAGGCGTCGATGTCGTGGACTATATGGGCGAGGTCAAGATCGATGGTCTTGGCATGAGCCTCATCTATGATGGTGGGTCTTTCCAATACGCCGTGACTCGTGGCGATGGTGTGACGGGNGANGANGTCACCGCGAACGTGATCACCATCCGTTCGATTCCGATGCATGTCAAAGAGCTGCGCCCCTTTGAAGTACGGGGCGAAGTCTATATGCCGAAAGCCAGCCTCGAGGAACTCAATAAGCGGTCTCTTGAAGAAGGCAAGCCGACATTTGCTAACTGCCGCAACGCCGCGGCGGGTTCGGTCCGTAACCTTGATAGCTCCGTGGCCGCGAGCCGCCATTTGGACGCTTTCTGGTATTACCTCGTGAACGCTCGCGAGCTTGGTCAGCACATCCATAGCGAATCGCTTAATTATCTTGATACCCTTGGCTTCCGCACCAACCATGAAAGACGCAAACTCCATGGCATCGAAGAAGTCATCAAATACATCGAAGAATACACCGAGAAGCGGCCGACTTTAGGCTACGACATCGATGGTCTTGTCTTTAAAGTCGATAACATTGATCTTTATGACCGCCTTGGCTATACGGCTAAGGAACCGCGCTGGGCCATCGCCTACAAGTTCCCGCCGACTGAAGTAACGACGAAACTTTTGGATATCGTTTTGACCATTGGCCGCACGGGACGTGTCACTCCTAATGCCATTTTGGAGCCGGTTCGGGTCGCAGGTTCGTTGGTTCAAAGAGCCACCCTCAACAATGAGGACTTTATCAAAGATAAGGGCCTCATGGTCGGCGATATCATCGGCCTCCATAAGGCCGCGGACGTCATTCCGGAAGTCACGGGACCTCTTATCGATAAGCGCGATGGCAGCCAGAAGCCCTGGGTCATGCCGGAAACCTGCCCGATCTGCGGGCATCCTTTGACCAAAGTGAAGGGTCTTCATTATTGTCTCAATCCTGAATGCGATAGCCGCAAGATCGAAGGGATGATTCACTTCGCTAGTCGGAACGCCATGGATATCGATGGCATGGGCGAAGCGGTCGTGGAGGAGTTCTTCGCCGAGAACTTCATGCGCGACATCCCTGATATCTATAACCTCTACAATCATCGCGACGAGATTAAGGAACTCGATGGCTGGAGCGATAAGTCCATCGATTCGCTTCTTTACGCGATCGAAGACAGCAAGAAGAAGTCGCTTGAACGTTTGCTTTTTGGTCTTGGCATCAAAGAAGTTGGTGAGAAGATGGCGAAGGTCCTTGCTAAACGCTTTAAGAACCTGGAAGCCTTCTATACCCTCACCGAGAATGACCTCATGGAAATCCCCGATGTCGGTCCGGCCGCTAGTAGCAGCATCGTCTCTTTCTTCCACGACCCCGTTAAGCTTGCGGAGATTGCGAAACTCAAAGAAGAGAACGTGAACTTTGCCTATCTAGGCACGGATACGGTGGACGTGAACTCTTACTTCTATGGGAAGACCATCGTCTTAACGGGCACGCTGGTTCATTACTCGCGTGACCAGATGACCGATCTCCTTGAAGGAATCGGCGCTAAAGTCGCTGGCTCCGTCAGTAAGAACACCGACCTCGTCATCGCCGGTCCCGGCGCGGGCAGCAAGCTCGATAAAGCCCAAGAACTCGGCATCGAAGTGATCGATGAAGACACCGCTCTCAACCATTTGAATAAGGTTGGCCAATAGCTTTTTTCGTTTTTACCACCACCATATAGTTTTTGTGTTAAACTAAACATGGTTCAGAGGAATGGCAACTACGGTTTCCTTCCCGAGCCATTTTTATTTAAATGATCAAAAAAGACCCTCATAAACAATTGTATAAGAGCCCTTCAGAATTGGTTGTTTTGCTCAAGGAAAGAAACCTAAAGTTCCGAGACGAAAAAAAGGCAAAAACCATCCTTCAAGAAAATAGTTATTTTTCTTTGATACCATATAAAGATTTATTTCTCGCCAACTCAATTGGAACTTATAAAGAAAACGTCGATTTTTTGGATATATATCGTTTTTATGTTTTTGACAAAGATTTTAAAACACATTTGTTACGCGAGTTACTTGAAATCGAATCAAAGATTAAGTCTGCCATTGCTGAAGTTATTTCGTTTCGTTATGGAACTGCCGAAAAAGACTATTTGAACCCATCCAATTTCGACCAACGCTCGCCGTACGTTGCGCAAACCATTTTGAAAATAAAAAAGCAGAAAGCTCTTTATGGTAAGAAAAGCGAGAGGCTTCGCTACTATCAAAGAAAGCACTATGGTCGTTGCCCATTTTGGGTTCTTAGTCATGTGATTACCATTGGTGCGCTACGCGATTTTTATTTGATTTTAAAGCCAAACGACTCCGATGCCGTCGCGCGCACCGTTTTTAGCCGGCCAATTAAACATCCATCAAGAAGACTAGGAACAATCATCGCCTTCTTAGCAGACGTTCGTAACATGTGCGCTCATGATGAGCCGATGGTTGGTTTTGTTCATAAACGTTTGGATATTGGTCCTTTTCCTGAACACGAAAAATTGCATATTCTGAAGACAAAAGAAGGAAATCCCCTTGGCGGCAGAAAAGATGTTTTAGCCGTTCTTTTATCGATTAAATACCTTGTTTCAAAAGCGGATTTTCACAAATTTATGTGTATTATCGTTTCTGATGTTAACGGTCTTTGCAAAGATTTAAGTAACTGTAGCAAAAAGGACATTCTTTCCGCTATTGGTCTTTGCGATAATTATCAGTCTTTGGATCAACAATAAAATCAATTGTCATTTGTATTGCTTCTTGGCTGCATTTAGGAAGCCTTTGTCTTTCGCCTACCACTATTAAGTGGTAACCTAGTAAACGGAACGAGTACATCAAGCATGAAAACTATCACCATGGATGTCTTAAAGGACGCGGCGAACCGTTTGCTGTTCGACATGTCCGATGAGCAGTACAAAACTTTGTACGAAGAATTTCAGATCCTGACCAAGCAAATGGAAACCATCGGCAAAATCGAAGGCTTAGAGAACTATGCCCCGATGACTTTCCCCTTCGATTGCAGCACGACCTTCTTACGGGAAGACGTCGAAGAGAAGCCGTTGCCACGCGAAGACGCGCTTAAGAACGCGGGCAATAAGCAAGACAACCAGATCAAGTTGCCGAAGGTGGTCCTATGAACTATTTAGATCAACCTTTAAAAGAAATACACGAAGCCCTGGTGGCGAAGAAAGTCACTCCGTTAGAGTTAACGGAGGAGGCTTTGAAGCGGGCTAAAGAAAACAAAGACAACGCTTTTGAGTTAATCGACGAAGAAGGCGCGAAGGCCTTTGCCAAGACTTTGACAGAGCCAGAAAAGGATAACCCGTTATGGGGCATCCCTTATTTTGCGAAGGATAACTTCTCGACCAAAGGCTTAGAGACCACGGCGAGCAGCAACATCCTCGTTGGCTATGTACCAGTCTATGACGCGACCGTCATCGCGAAGCTCAAAGAGAAGAAAGCCATTATGCTTGGCAAGACCACGCTGGATGAATTAGCGATGGGCGGCACTGGCACGACGGGCCATAAAGGCAAAACCTTTAACCCCTATGATCCAAAACATGAGCATATGATCGGCGGCTCTAGCTGCGGCAGCGCCGCGGCGGTCGCTTCCTCGATTGTCCCGTTTGCTCTCGGTAGCGATACTGGCGACTCGGTTCGTAAACCAGCTTCTTATGCGGGCCTCGTTGGCATGAAGCCAACATGGGGAAGAATCAGCCGTTATGGCTTATTCCCCTTTGCCCCGTCTCTTGACCACGTGGGTTACTTCACTCGTGACGTGTACGCCGCCTCAGTCGTCCTTGACGCTCTTGCGGGCCGTGATCCTCACGACAGCACTTCGAGCGATAAGCCCGTGGAGAAATACGAAGAAGATTTAGCGAAGCCCATCAAGGGAATGAAGATTGCGGTCTTAAAAGAGATCGTGGATTCCATCACCGACAAAGAACTCCGGGCTCATTTCGATAAGTCCGTTGAGGCTTTACGCAAAGAAGGCGCGGTGGTGGACTTCGTGTCCTTTGACCGTCAGCTTCTTGAATCCTGCTACGCCACCTATATCGTCATCAGCTGCGCCGAAGCCACTAGTAACGACGCGAACCTTGATGGCATCAAGTTCGGCCCCTATCGCGGAGGCAAGACCTATCAAGAGGTCATGTATAACGCGAGAACCGCTGGCTTCAGCGAACTCATCAAACGTCGTTTCGTCATCGGTTCCTATTGCCTTATGAGGGAAAACCAAGAAGAACTCTTCTTAAGAGCCCAAAGAAATAGAGCCAAGATCGTGGAGAAGGTCAACGAGATCCTTAAGGATTATGACTTCATCTACGTTCCAGCGGCCCCCGGACCCGCTCCGTTATTCACCAAGGCGAGCGATAAACTCTCCGATGAATATCTCATCGCCGATAACCACCTTTGCCTTGGCAATTTCGCTGGCTTACCGAGTATCACCCTTCCGTTATGCTACGAGAACGGTTTACCCATCGGCATCAACTTCATGGGTCGGGCCTTCGAAGAGAAGAAACTCTTCCAAGTCGCTTCTGCTTACGAACGCTTGAGCGGACTCGCTGAAGCGTCGGTCTTAGATCCGAAGGAGGCCTTATTATGAACTTCGAAGCAGTCATCGGCCTCGAGATCCACGTCGAGCAAAAGACGAAGAGCAAAATGTTCTCCGCCGCGCCAGATGGATTCAGCCACGAGCCGAATACCGAAATTGCCCCGCTCGACATGGGCTATCCTGGCACCATGCCAGTGGTCAATAAGCAAGCCGTCATTAACGCCATCCGCGTGGCGAACGCTTTGCATATGACGATTGACCATACCCTTTATTTCGACCGCAAGAACTATTTCTACAGTGACCTTCCGAAAGGATACCAGATCACCCAGCAGAACCGTCCGATTGGTAAGAATGGCTATGTGGATATTGAGGTGGATGGCAAGATCAAACGCATCCGCATCGAAAGAATCCACATGGAAGAAGATACCTGCAAGCAATTGCACTTCATGGACTACACCCTGCTCGACTATAACCGCGCGGGCGTGCCTCTTGTCGAAATCGTCTCCCTTCCGGATATCCGTAGTGGCACCGAAGCCATGAAGTACGCGGAAGCCATCCGCAATATCGTCGTCTATAGTGGTACCTCCGATGGCAAAATGGAGGAAGGCTCTTTAAGATGCGACACCAACGTTTCGATTCGTCCGATTGGCCAAGAGGCCTTCGGCACCAAGGTCGAGATTAAGAACATCAACTCCTTTAAGAACATCGAAGCCGCGATCGACTACGAAGTGAGGAGACAATCCGAACTTCTTCTTTCAGGCGAGCCCGTCCGTCAAGAGACCCGTCGTTTCGATGAAGCTAGTGGCCGCACGGTCCTTATGCGTGTGAAGAGCGATGCGGTGGACTATAAGTACTTCTGCGAGCCAAACATCACTCCGATCAAACTAAGCGATGGTTTCGTTGATGAAGCCATCAAGACCTGCCCCGAGTTATTCGACGCCAAGAAGGAACGGTATTTGAAGGCCGGTCTTTCGTCGACCGACGCTGAAATCATCCTCGCCGAACCGAAGATGGCCGCCTATTTCGAAGAAGGGGCTGCCAAGGTTGTCGCCGCGAAGGACTTTGCGAACTTCCTCATCGTCGAAATCAATGGCTATCTCAATAAGAAGAACGAAACCATTGCCGATCTGCAGTTAAAACCCGAAACTCTCGCGGAGATCGTTTTGCTCCAAGAGAAGGGTGGCTTATCCCATAAGCAATGCGCCGATATTTTGAATAAAGTCTTAGAGGATCCGTCCTTGACTCCTACTGCTGCTAAGGAATCCTTGCACATCGTGGCCCAAGTCTCCGATTCAGGGGCCATCATGGGCTTCATCAACCAAGCTCTTGAAGCGAACCCGCAGTCCATCGTGGACTTTAAGGCTGGCAAAGATAGAGCTCTAGGGTTCCTTGTGGGCCAAGTGATGAAGTTATCGCATGGCAAGGTGAATCCGGCCGAAGCGAGCCGTCTCTTAAAAGAAGAATTAGATAAGAGGTAAAGCGATGGAAAAAGAAGCCCAAGAACTCCTAAAGTGGCTGGACGATGTGACGAAGTACCAGCTTCCGACCTACGACCAATTGCCCCATGTGCCGTTATATATGGAGCAGGTCGTCGGTTATATTAACGATGTCTTAGGACCTCTAACGCCCGACGAGAAAAAGCAGCTCACCTCCTTCATGGTCAATAACTACGTGAAGGCCAAGATGATTCAAGAACCCGACAAGAAGAAGTATGGCGAGAACCAATTAGGCTACCTTATCGCCATCACAGCTCTCAAGAACACGATGTCCATGAGTGAGATCTCTTTGCTTATGGAAATGGATAAGTCTTTATCGACCGACAAGAAGACCCTTTATGGCTTCTACCGGGTCATGAGCCAAGATATCTTGGCGGAACGTTCGACCCAGATGAAGAACAAGGTGGATTCTTTGTTGGCCACCTACGAGAAAGATAAACTTAAAGACGAAGGGAAGGCCGCCGATGACCTTCGTAACTCCATCGGTCTCTTTGCTTTACGGATGTCGATTGAGTCGGTGACGTATAAACTCATCGCCGACATGATGCTCGATAGTCTCGCGAAAGCCCTCCATGGCGAAGCGACCTACGAATTCGAGAACACCCCAGGCCATCACGAAACGAAGCGTGAGGCCAAGATTGCGAAAGCCCAGGCGGAACGTCTAGCCGCAGCGAAAGAGGCGCAGATGAAGAAGGAAGCGGAGGAGGCTAAGAAAGCCGCCGAAGCGGCCAAGAAAGCGGAAATCGCCCGCAAAGCGAAGGAAGCCGAGATGGCCCAGAAGATCGTGGCCGCGAAAGAAGCGGCTAAAAAAGGAAAGAAGGGTAAGTAAGCATGAAAAACATCCTTGTGACTGGTGGCTTAGGCTTCATCGGAAGCGAAACCGTGATTGCCCTACAGGAAGCTGGCTATAACCCCATCGTGGTGGACGATCTATATAACGCCAAGAAAACGGTGTTAGACCGCATCGAAACCATCACCAAGAAACGGCCGTTATTCTATGAGGTCGATTGCTGCGACGAAAAGAAACTCGAGAAGGTGTTCGCGGAGAACCAGATCGACGCGGTCATCCATTTCGCGGGCTTTAAAGCGGTGGGCGAATCCGTCAGCAAACCGACGGAATACTACACCAATAACTTAGGCTCAGCCTTAACGGTCCTCCGTCTAATGAAGAAACATGGCGTTCATAATATCGTCTTCTCCTCCTCGGCGACCGTCTATGGCGTCCCGAAACGGGTCCCCTTACAAGAAGATGATCCGATTGGCACGGCGACGAACCCTTATGGCGAGACCAAAATCATGATAGAGCGCATCCTCACCGATGCCGCCAAAGCGGATAAGACTTTGAATGTCGCCTTGCTCCGTTACTTCAATCCGATCGGTGGCCATCCTTCTGGCTTATTAGGCGAAGACCCCAATGGCATCCCGAATAACCTCATGCCGTATATCACCCAAGTGGCGATTGGTAAACTTCCGTTCCTTCGCGTCTATGGCAATGACTACAAGACCGTTGATGGCACGGGTGTCCGCGATTACATCCACGTCGTGGACCTCGCGGAAGGCCATGTGGCGACGTTAAAGAAGTTAGCCACCAACCCCGGTCTCGTGATTTATAACCTTGGCACGGGCAAAGGCACTTCGGTGTTGGAACTGGTCTCCGCGTTTGAGAAGGCTAATGGAGTGAAGATCCCTTATAAGATCGAACCCCGTCGTCCTGGCGATGTGGATGAGAACTACGCCGGCTGCGAAAAGGCCTACAAGGAACTTGGCTGGAAGCCCGGTTCAACATTGTCGACGCTTGCCGCGATGCCTACAACTTCCAAAAGAAGAACCCGAACGGCATTCAGTAAACCTGAAATCGGTCTTTCGTGAGCAGGGCCGATTTTTCTTATTCTTTGATTTCGAGCGAATGGTTGAAGATCTCCTTTTCTTTATTGGCTTCCTCGTTAAGGAAAATGAGACGGTCTCGCTGGGCAATCTCGAGAAGAATCAGCTTGCTATTAGCAAACTCGAGGTTCGATAAGATGGCGAGTTCAACCGTCGTGGCCTGGTCTCTAACGTTCGTGTGGTGGGTGGCCTCATATTCAGCGGCGGTGCAGCCAAAAGTCGCGACGTTAATGACGTCCGCCTCCGCAGCGTAGATATGGCTTATTTGCTCTGGCGTCAGGTTGATCGTCGGGATTTTCTTCTTAATAGCCTCGGTTTGAAGAAGATAATTGAGTTTGCTTAGTAGCCGCATCCATGGCCATTCCGGGCTCTTGGATTCCACGGCCTTAAGACGCTGGAACTCCTTAATGATGTAGAGCTTTAGCTCTGGGGAGAGCCAAGAGGCAAATTCTAGGGCGATGTCCTTTTGGGCTAAAGTCCCACCATAACGGCCTGGAACACTCTTGATACAAGTGAAGTGAAACTTTTCAATTAGGAGTTTTACAGTAATTTTCTTTTCGCAATTAATGGTTAAGTTATGAGCTTTTTGAAATTCAAGAAAATTGAAATTTGGATCATTTATTCTTTCCCAAGCGAGTAGAAAATCGAAAGTATGCAATGTGTTTAACCATTGGCTTATTAATCCACCTGGATTCGCTTTATCAGATGTTCTCGCAATATCGGTCAAAGAGATGAAATCGTTGTCTCCAAGGCCAGTAGTCATTATTTCTTGTCCGTTGACTAAAAGTTCGTTTGTCATAAAGATGCCTCCACCATTAGATAGGGGATTTTTGGCAAAAAGTACAAAAAACTTTTGACATAGAGTAAACGGAAATAATCACATGTTAATTAAAATAAAGTTTACAATTTGTAAAAAGTCTTTACAAAAAAGAATAAAAATTCGATAGTATCGCATATTCTAATTATATGGAATTCAGTATAATTAAAAAATTCGTACGCAAATATTTAAATTATCGATAGTCTAAAAACAACAAGCGGTTGTCATTAAAATAATATTTACAATCGTTTGAAAAACTTTACTTTTAAAGATAATACCTAACAATCATCGCTACTTCTAAACCCACCGAATTCGGAGGGATTTAAAAATCGATAATTTTTCAATTAAATAACCGATGTTAGTCTTTGCATTATAGAGTTTCGCTTTTCGAAAAACTTTTACCATCCTTAATGATCTGCACGCTATGTTAATAAACGTTTTATTAAAATAAACTTTACAATTTGGCAAAAGTCTTTACAAAAATAGACAAAGCGCAGGAATCAACTTATATTCTAATCATGGTGAATTCACCATAATTAAAAATGTATTTCTATAATATTTAAATTAGTTATTTTTTATCTAATTTTTCAATTAACAATAACTCTCATTAAAAAAATATTTACAATCGTTGTTTTTCCTTTACGTTTTATTGAAACGTTCGATGTTTGTTTCATTTCTAAACCTGCTGAATTCAGTAGGATTAAAACTTTGATTATTTTTCTATTAAATAACCTCTTTTGTTTGTGTTTTTGCTTGTCTTTGTGATTATTCCTCGGTTCGTGTCACATTTAGACACTCGGTTATTTTTTCTCTTGTCACGACGATTGCACCGCCTACAATACAAACGAGAGGCAAAGTAAAAATGTTTTGTCCGCATTGTGGTAAGCAAGTTGATGATAATGCGAAGTTCTGCCCTTCTTGTGGCACCCCGTTAGATGTGACGGTGGAGCAAAAGGCTGATCCTTATGATGCGACTCCTGATAATGCCCATACCTATAATAATTATGATTACGAGGAATCTCACAAAGGGTTGGCCATCTGCGCTTTGGTGTTCTCGTGCTTGGGCGGTCTCGTTGGCATCATTCTCACAATCGTTGGTCTCTGCGTCTGCAAACAGAAAGACGAGAAGACGATGTGCTGGGTTAGTTTAGGCATCTGTGCTCTATGGTTTCTCGTTGGCATCATCTCCGTGGCTGTCAATTATAAGAACGGCGTCTACAACTATAGTGTCCTTGCCCTTTATTGATTTGGCTTAGCTAACAGGGGAGAGCTAAATTCCGCTCTCCTTTTTATTTTGGCTGGTCAAAAAATGATACTAAATTAGTGTTTTGTTGTAATTTCAAACATTAACAATTTAAAAATATGTAATAAATAAAAAATAGATTATTCCGATATAAACGCGGTAATTTTAATATATAAAAATAAACAGAAAATTTTAATCTTTTAATATTTACAAAAATCGTTAATAATCATTTTGTAGTTGTTTGACTTTTTCTTTAAAGAATAGTCACAAATTGATGGCGTGTTTTTCACGCCTAAACCTAAAGGGGAGGGTTTATGAAAAGATTTAAATGTTCGTGTTGGCTGGTGGCCGGCTTTTTAGTCTTGGCTGGCGTTGGGGCGGCTTCTTTGAGTGTTATGAAAGATGACAATGTGGTTGTAAAGGCGGCAAACAATGACGTTTACACATTCACGGATACCTCAGGCAGTTATGACACCAGTTGGTCGTTCGCGACGGCGCAAAACTCATCTACGACGAAGCCAGCCATCCTTACAAGTGGTTATTTGCGTTTATATCAATCGAGCGCTGGCAATGGCGGCTCTATCACTATTAGCCCGAGCGCGGGCAATACCGCTTTATTGATGACCAAAATCAGTTTCAATTGTGATTCGTCTCCCGAGATTGTCGCAAAATATGGTTCCACGAAAGCTGATACCGCTATTTCAGGAGCCGCGATTTCGGACAGCGTCTACACGTATTCCAACGCTTCTGGCTTCCGTTACTTCTATTTGCAAAATGCCGCTAAGACCAAAACCCGTTTGGATTTAGTCAACATGACGATTACCTATTCGTCAGGAGACGCCTACACAACCGATTTGGCTGTTTCTCCTTCGACGGTGAGTTTGACTTCGGGAGCCGCGATTGAGAAAAGTTCGTTTACAGTCACAGCCAAAGTAAATGGCGCTGCCGCGTCCTCTTATAGCAATTATTCAGCCGCCATCGGCACCATCGAAAGCGGAACATTTACCAAGACCAGCGATTTGGTCTTTGGCACGACGACCGCCCAAGCCTCTTTTAATGGTAGCTATGTTCGTTTCACCGCTGGTGAGCCAACAACGGCTGGCGGATCGACGTATTCTACGGCCGATGTCTTAATTAGCGTGACGATTCCATCGATTACCATCAAGACGACGGCAACGGATTTCACTTTTTCTGAAGGAAATTTGCCTGATTCTTGGGACGGCGTAGGAAACGCCACTTTTGCTTCAACGAAAACCGCCTTCAAGAAGGCCGATGATTATTTCGAAGCTCTGAATCTCGTACCATCAGTTGCCACCGATACGATTTATCGTTTAAATGTTCAGGTCTATAGCGTGGTTAACTCTGGGACAGACACTGACACTATCACTATTCAGGGGTATAAGTCTGGCGTCGCCATTAGTTCGGCCGTTGCCACTTTCTCTCCGTATTACGCATCTGCCACTTCAGCAGTAGCCATCGATAATGCCTGCACCGATGCCAATTCGAAATCCGTTAGCATTGCTGGATCTGGCTTAAATGGCATTCGTCTCTCCATTAAGGAACGTAAAGCTAATTGGATCGTCACCAAGGTCAAAGTCTCCTATGCGGTGGAAACCGATCAAGACAAAGCCGAAACCTTTGCGACGAACTTCTTATCCGCTACCAGTGTTTGCGATGCGACTGGTGCGACTAATAACATCACTGATGCCATCTGGACCGCCCAATCGGATGCCTATGCCCTTTTATCGGATGCCGTTAAAACCTTATTAAAGGCTGCGACTCCGAATGCCGGAGGAACCGTCTTAGAGCAGTTCATGGCAAGATATACCTACATCGTTGGCAAATACAGCAACACCAACTTCCTTGGGATTACGGTTGCTCCCGCTAGGGTAGAAATGACTCTTGCTAAGAACTCGACCAACGTGGCATTGATTGTCGTGGCATCTTTACTGGCAATCACCTTTGGTGCCTATTTCTTCATTAGACGGAAAAAGAGCGCCCAATAAACATCTTATGTTTTGATTAACAAAATTTCCGACACCGAAACCGAATTGTATATTTTAGATATTCAGCGGGGTGTTACAATAACCACGAGGAAATAACATATGGAACAATTCTCCGTTAGTCTTTCTAATGGGCACACGCTTTTGGGCGCGTCCTATAAGGCCGAGGGCAGTACCCGCAACCTTCTCATCATGACTGGCATGAACGAACATGCCACCCGTTACGAAGATATGGCTAAGTTCTTGAACAGCAAGGGTTATGACGTCTATGTCTTAGACGCCCCTGGTCAGGGATTGAACGCTCCGAAAGTCGAAGATCAGGAGAAGTGGTGGATTGGGGCTTTTGATGACAACGTCAAAGCCGCCAACATCAAGATTGAAGATTTGAAGAAGACGACGAACCTTCCGACTTCGATCATGGGTCACTCCATGGGCTCCTTCATGGTGCTCCGGTATTTGGAGTTATTCCCCAACACCGTGGCCTCCGTCATTGAGTGTGGTTCTAATGGGCCAGCTCATGGCAAGATGAAGATGGCGTATGGCATCGCCAAGATCCTTGTTAATAAGAAGAATTGGGATAAGCCTTGCAAAGTCCTCTCGGATGCTGGCTTAGGCGCCTATGCCAAAGCGGTGAAGCCGCGTAAGACTGATCTTGATTGGCTTTCTTATAACGAAGAGAACGTGAAGAAGTACATTGCCGATCCTTATTGCGGCCATACGGACACCGGTGGCTTCTGGCATGAGTTCCTGAAGGGCATGACCAAGATGTACGAGAAGAAAGAACTTGCGAAGATTTCGTCCAAAGAAAGAATTCTTGTCATTTCGGGCAAGGATGATCCCGTTGGCGAGATGGGCAAGGGACCGAACAAGCTGGCTCAGATGTACAAAGCCCATGGCTGCGAAGTCACTCTCATGATCTATGAAGGTATGAGACACGAAATCCATAACGAGATCAACCATCAGATTGTCTACGATCAGATTGCCGACTTCTTATTAGCCAAGTAGTTGATTGATTTGCTGAAAGAACAAAGGACCGCTTAATCGGCGGTCTTTTTTGTGTCATCCGGCTTTGATTGAGTAACCTAAAGGAAAAAGGTAAATGATGACCTTCAACTTATGAATAAACGATTTTCATTTTGACCTTTTTAAGCGTTCAGATTGTTTAGTTGGATTTCTATTTTTCATGAGGGTCATTCCACTTTTATGACCTGCCAATTTATGGCTAAAAAATATTTAAATTAACTTGTAATCGCGCCAAATCTAAACATCTATAAGGCAGAAAAACATTCGGGTAAAGCTTTTTAAAAACCGTTTTTGTATTTTTTCAAATTTAATTCCTATAGTTTTTTATCATCAAATTATGAGCGTTTTTGGAGAACATCAGTTGTGGACAATATTTTAGGTGGAGTCTATGATTTCTAAGTCTTCGGACAACACCATGCAAGTTTTAAACATCATTGCCGCCATAATCTTCTATTACTCCTCGTTCGTCGTTGTCTATTATTTTTTGTTAGCCCTTATTGGATTGTTCTTTCATAAACAGAAATACCCTCTCGTGGCAGACAAATTGAAGTTCTGCATTTTTGTTCCTTGCCATAATGAAGGCTCCGTAATATCCGCAACCGTTGCTAACCTGGCCCTCATTGATTACGACCAGTCTTTGTTTGATATCTACTTCATCGCGGATAACTGCACGGATAACACCGCCGAATCGATTCGGCAGGCTATCGCCGTTACGAACAGAGCAAACCTTCATTTGCTCGAAAGAAACGTCCCTGACCCTTTGCTAAGAGGGAAGCCCCACGCTTTGAGATGGGGAATAGATCTCTTGGAGGGTCAGGGAGGCTTTTATTCGCGTTATGACATGTTTATGATCTTTGACGCGGATAACTTTGCCGATCCTTTGATTCTTCGTCACGTCAACAGCCAATACCTTAGCATCAAAGACAAGAAGAAACCGGTGGCCATTCAGTGCTATCTCGATAGCAAGAACAAGAACAACATCATTTCTCGTGGCTACTTTGCTTCTTATCGTGTCTCCAATGGCTTTTGGCAGCTCCCAAAGAACAAGCTCGGTTTAAACGCTTCGATTGGCGGAACGGGTTTTGCGGTCACCACCAAGTTCTTAAAGTCTAACGGCGGGTATAACTGCAGTTCTCTTACGGAAGACCTTGAGTTACAAACCATCGCCACCCTTCGTAATCAACGAGTTGGCTATAACAAGAATGTTCGCATCTATGACGAAAAGCCGACCGGTTTATGGCAATCGATGGTCCAGAAGACCAGATGGGCCCAAGGTCATTGGTATATCTGTTTCAAATATTCGTGGCGGCTTTTCTTTAGTCTTTTCGATTTGCGTCACATCGGCTCTTTCTTCCGCAAGCTTGATAACATCATTTATCTTTTCTCGATGTGCGATATCGTTTGCGGTGCCTTATTTGTCGTTATCCGTTTCATCATGTGGCTTACGAAGACTCCGTTGCTATACATTCCGCCAGTCGCGAGCTGGATTCTATTTGGCATCGGCATGTTCATGCTCCTAATGATTGCCATTGCTGCCATCTATGATGGAAAGAAAAAAGAAAAGAAGACTGCCATATTGGAGTTCATCCCGAACCTTATTGGTGTCGTGCTTTCTTCCTTCATCTTTATCTACGCCGCCACCGTGGGTCTCTTTAAGTGCCCGAACCAAAAGGTTTGGAAGAAGACCGCCCACAAGGTCACCAAAATGGAAGCCCGTAACTAGGACTCAAAGGACTAATAGCAACCATGAATGAATTAGGTCAGATCAAAGTCATGTGTGTCTTCGGCACCAGACCCGAAGCCATCAAGATGGCCCCGTTGGTGCTTGAGCTAAAGAAATGCGACAAAATCCAAACGATTGTCTGTGTGACGGGTCAGCACCGCGAGATGCTTGACCAAGTGCTGCAGGTCTTTTCGATTGTTCCTGATTACAACCTTAAGCTTATGGCCACTGGCCAGACTTTGACTGACTTGACCTCCAGGGCCTTAGAGAAACTCGATGGGGTGATGAAAGTAGTTGAACCCGATTTGGTTCTCGTCCATGGAGATACCACGACAAGCTTCGTGGGAGCCTTAGCCGCTTTCTATAACCACATCAAGATCGGTCACGTCGAAGCGGGTCTCCGTACCTATGACATCGAGTCGCCTTATCCTGAAGAAGCTAACCGTCAGTTCATCAGTGTTCTTTCGAACTTGAACTTCGCTCCGACCGAGGAGAGCAAGAACAATCTCTTGCGCGAAGGCAAAAACCCTTCAAGTATCGTCGTGACTGGCAATACCGCGATCGACGCCTTAAAGTACACCGTCCGTGAGGATTATCATAACGAAGACCTCGAATGGGCTAAAGGCAGCCGTCTGCTTCTATTAACGGCCCATAGACGCGAGAACTGGGGCCAACCGATGAAAGACATCTTTCATGGCATTAAGCGCCTCTTAAACGATTTCCCAGACATCAAGATTATCTATCCGGTCCATCCGAATCCGATCGTCCATGATTTGGCCTATGAGATGTTAGGCAACGAACCACGCGTTCGTTTAGTCGCTCCGCTTGATGTCATCGATTTCCATAACTTCATGGCTCAGAGCTATTTCATTCTGACCGATAGCGGTGGCGTCCAAGAGGAAGCTCCCAGTTTAGGCAAGCCGGTTTTGGTCTTACGCGACACCACGGAACGTCCTGAAGGCGTTGAAGCGGGTACTTTACGTGTTATTGGTACAAATGAGGATGGTGTCTATGACAACGCAAAAGAGCTTCTCACCGATGAGAATGTTTATCGTTCCATGAGCGGTGCGAAGAATCCTTATGGCGATGGCTTTGCAAGTGAACGGATCGTGCAGGCCATTCTTGACCATTTCGATGAGTCCAAGACAATTGAAAGTAGAGAACCCGTTTCCAACATAAACACTGCCGTAACGAAACAATCTGATTCGATTCACGGAATGAACTGATGCGATAAGGGCCCCGTTAATAACGGAGCCTTTTTAAACAAAAAATGGCTCTACTAAATAAAAGGTGGGGTAATTTTTACCACCCCACACTTTATTCAGCAGTTTTATCCATTTCCGTCCTCTGCAAACGGCAGACGGCTGATTTGTGGGAGACGGTCCAGCGATCCGCGCAATGTCGAGTTCCCGTATGGCCTTTTCGAGTTTCGTCTGATGGCCGGCAAACGAAAAAAGAGGGCCCTTACGAGCCCTCTTGCCTACCCCACTGAAAATTTAGTAGCTTTCAACGCATTTTTCAGAAACACACTGAAACACACACTTTATTTAGTAGAGCCCAAAAAATAACCCGTTTTATCGGGTTCATACAAAACCGTTGATTAACGTCCCTTTTCAAAGCCAAAGAGGCAAAGGAACGACCAAACGAAGATTTTGAAGTCAAGCCAGAAGGACATGTGTTGTACGTACCAAGAATCATTTCTAGCCTTTGCCACTGGATCTGGGTTTCTCCGGAGGTAGATTTGAGAATAACCGCTAAGCCCTGGTTTTACGGCGTAAGCAGTTGGGATAAATGAACGCCGGCATTGAAGCAATTTTGCGTCATTTTCTACCATGCCTGGGCGAGGACCAATAAAAGACATATGGCCAGCAAAAATATTGAATAACTGCGGCAACTCATCCAGCGAAGTTTTCCTAATAAAACGTCCCCATTTAGTGACCATCATTTCATGCTGTTCGTTCGTTAAGTTTTCTTGCCCGGCTTGTATAGCGTCTGTTCTCATAGATCTGAATTTTAACAAAGTAAAAGGTTTTTCGTGTCTACCAAGGCGCTTTTGACGAAAGAAAACTGGACCTTTTGAAGTAAGCTTTGTCATTATGGCGAGAACGATCATTAATGGAGACAGCAAAATCAAACCAATAGTTGAACCGAAAATATCAATTAAGCGTTTTAAGAACAAATAGAATTCCTGCGATTTTGTGAGCATAGTTGTTTATGTTGCTTGCCGTTAGTATAAGCACTTATTTCTAGTTCTTAAATAAAAAGTGGTTTGAGGTTCTCTTTTCGGCATTCATTTCGGTTTTTCAATAACCAATCGATAAATAGAGTATCAAATAATGGTATTTAAGATGACGGTGCCTTTGTTTAGCCTAACGACGATTTGCGATTTTGTTTTCTACGCACTGCTTGGAAGGAATAATATAGACTTATGTCATTAGAACGAATCCATTACGATTACTTGGTGGTTGGGGCAGGCCTTTTTGGGTGTACCATTGCCAGGCTATTATCTGATGCAGGCAAAAAGGTGCTTGTTGTAGAAAAACGTCACGTTCCTGGCGGTAACGTAGCAACGCATATAGATGATGGCATCATTTTGCATGACTATGGGCCGCACATTTTTCACACCTCTTTCGAAGACGTATGGTCGTTTGTTAATAAATATGCAGATTTCTATTCTTTTGTGAATTCACCATTGGCCAACTACGAAGGAGAACTTTATCATCTTCCGTTTAATATGAACACATTTCATGAATTATGGGGTGTGACAACCGCGGAAGAGGCAAAAGCAAAAATCGCGGAAGAAGTTGGCAAAGAAGATATTGGTGAACCAAAGAATCTTGAAGAACAAGCAATTAAACTCGTTGGAAGAACAGTGTATGAGAAACTTGTTAAGGGATATACCGAAAAGCAGTGGGGTCGGCCCTGCAGCGAGCTACCGAGCTTTATTATAAAACGTCTTCCTTTGCGTTTTGAATATGACAACAATTACTATTCTGACAAGTATCAAGGCCTGCCAAAAGGCGGTTTTTCCGTTTTGATTGCCAACCTTTTAAATGGTATCGACATTCGTTTGGATACCGATTTTTTTGAAAAGAAAAACGAATTGCTAAAGATGTCAGAAAATGTAATTTATTCAGGCCCAATTGATGCCTATTTTGATTATTGCTTTGGGCATTTAGAGTATCGTTCTCTCAAATTTGAAACCATCAAAAAGGACATTGACCATTTCCAGCCTTGTGCTGTTATGAATTTTACATCGAACAAAGTTCCTTATACGAGGATTAATGAGCATAAAAACTTTGATCCCTATTGCGAAAACCACCATTCGACATTTTTGACATATGAATACCCGGCTATGTATAACGGTTTTAACGAAGCATATTACCCAGTTAATAATGATGCAAACGGCCAAATTTACGAGAAATACTTAAAAAAAGTCATCGAGTTGGAATCTAGTGTTTACTTTGGCGGGAGATTGGCCACATATAAATATTTCGATATGGATGACACAATTAAAGCCGCGTTTGACCTTTCGAATATGCTATTGGCCAAATAAAACGCCGCATTTCGACAATTCGATACCGATTTGTTCGTGATCGTGCTATATATCCTTGTCACATCCAACCTCAGGTTGGATAATGTTTTAGCGGCATGACACAAGCTCTTACTAACAAAAAACCACCCTATCTATTGATGTACATAGTGATCTTGGTATATTTGGTGGTCACGGCTTTTTTTGAAGAGGGTGTAGCATATTTTGATCCTGTTTATACGACCTTAATGAGTTCAGTTGAGTTCTACTTGACCTTTTCGCTCTGTGCTGTTCTTTTTATAATGGTTATCTACATAGGAAAACATTATTTCGATATTGGAATTAATTGGGTTTTCTTTTCGTTGGTCTCGTTGCTTTTTCTAATAGATGTTGTTGCAATTCTCTCATTCCCCGAATGGACCGTATTAACCGGCGTTTATCATGTTACTGTATCGTTAAGGCTTAGATACATTACATTTTGGCTGGCTGCCTGTATGGCGTTTTATGTTTTCTTTGCGATAATGCCAAAAAGTGTTAGAGATTCGAATGATTGGAATTTCTATTTTTGGGGTGCCATTTTTATTGCTTTTTCGGCATGTATATTCAGTTACATTTATGAGTGGAAAAGTTACATATCGTTTTTTACCCCGGATGCACCATTTTTTGATTTTTCAGCGCCAGTTTCATTCACGAACAATCGCAATACATATGCAACGCTTTTGTTAATAGGTTTGTTTTCATCAACTTATCTCTTTTTTAGGACAAAGAAATTCTATTATCCTCTCCTTGGTATTTTCTTCTTTGCAAATATTCTTATTACTATCAGCAAAACGGCAATTTTGGTTTCCTTGTTTTTTGTTGTAGTTGCAGTATCGTTTGAATGCTTTTCTTACATAAAAAAGCGAACATTCTTGAAGATTTTCGTTTTTTGCCTTTTTTCTGCTGCCTTTATCTTTCCGTTTCTTCTTAAGCCACTTGGCCTTCTAGAATCTAACCAGTTCTTTTCAAAAGTTGGATATTTGCTAGATAGCGTTATTGACACTACAAGCGAAAGCTATTTGAACTCTGTGAATAGTCGTTCTGATACTTGGTCGTCAATTACGTACATGGTTTTCTCCAATCCTACATCTTTCTTGTTCGGGCTTGGCGATTGGAATTTTAGTTGGTTTTTAGGTTTTTCAAGTTCATCATCTTATTCTTTTATTTATTCGGCACACTCAGGCGTTTTTGATGTGCTTGGCAGGCTTGGAATAATCGGTTTTTTGCTTTATTGTTCACTTCTTGTATTGTTTGTTATTCTTTTGGGTAACGAATTTCGTCACAAAAGGAAAGAGCCAATTATTGTTTTGGTCGTTTGGATCGGGACTTTACTTCACGGCATCGTTGAAGATACAAATTTTCTCAATATGCAAGCAAAAGACATGATGCTTTTGTTTATGTGTTACATGCCATTACTCACAAATTGGAACTTAGACAGGCAAAAACAAAACGAGCCCAAATGGGAGTATATGTACGCCTCTTCTAGCCGTTATAAACGTATTTTTGCCTTTAACCCACAGGCGATTTTTCGTTTTTCTTTATTCATAATATCTCCCGTTTTTTCATCGATTATTGGTCTGACTCAGTTTTATTCCATTTGGCAGGGGGCCGTAATTTTTGAATCGGTGTGGTTCCAAGCACAAATATCATTACTTTTCCTTTTTTCGCCGTTTCTTTTGTATTCGTTTTTGGTTTGTAAGCAACGGAAAGATAAAAAAACAGCATTTTGGATTTTCATCATCTCGTTTGTTTGGCTTGGGTGCTCGGTTTTCGCTTCGCCGTTTTGCAGTAACATTGTTTCTTTCATCGTCATCTTAATAACTGGACTTGTAACTCTCACTATTGGATTTATGAAAATTGGGAAAAGCGACATAACAAAAGCCGCCATTCCTTATGGTGTATTTTGCCTTTTGACTTGCGTTTTGATCCTTTACAATAAAATGATCGTTTCTCTTTTTATGGCTCCTTATGAAACGTATCAGCCTTATGCGGCAATGTGTTTGGTTCTTTTTAATTCTTTTATTTCTTTCTTTGTTTTGTTCATTTTCCAAAAAAACAGCGATTTTAGTCCACTAGATTGTCGCTGGTCAACAATCGAAAACAGCTATGTTTTTATCTCTTACCGCGAATGTGTAAAGCGAGAAATTCGTTTAATGAAAGCCAACCAAAAAAAGCCGATTTTGCGTTACCAAAAATGAAAGACACTTCTTCTTTGAAGTGTAGTGTCTTTATTTGTGTGAGATAATCTAGGCAACTATGGAGGTTATTTATGGATATTTTTGATAACAAAATTCTTCTTATAACCGGAGGAACCGGTTCGTTTGGTCATGCTGTAGTTGATAGGTTTTTAAAGACCAACATTAAAGAAATTCGCATCGTTTCTCGCGACGAAAAGAAACAAGACGATATGCGTAAACAATATAACAACGAGAAACTGAAGTTTTATATTGGTGATGTTCGTGATTACAACAGTATTGTCGACGCTTTTAAGGGTGTTGATTATGTGTTTAGCGCCGCTGCGTTGAAGCAGGTTCCTTCTTGCGAGTTCTACCCGCTTGAAGCCATGAAGACTAACGTTATTGGATCTAACAACGTTATTACTGCTTGCGTTGCCAACCACGTTAAGAATGCCGTATTCCTTAGCACAGATAAAGCCGCTTATCCGATAAATGCCATGGGTATTACGAAGGCTTTAATGGAAAAGAATGTTATTGCCCGTTCTCGTCAACTTTTGCCGGGCGACACCGTTCTTTGCCTTACTCGTTATGGCAACGTTATGGCCAGCCGTGGATCTGTCATTCCACTTTTCTTGGATCAGATTTCCGCTGGAAAGCCAATCACCATCACCAATCCTGATATGACCCGTTTTATGATGACTCTCGATGATGCGGTGGATCTTGTTATGTACGCCTTCCAGCATGCCAAACAGGGCGATTTATTCGTTCAGAAAGCCCCGGCCGCAACCATTGACGTTCTCGCAAAAGCTGTTATTGGTTTGACTGGTAGCAAGACTGGCATCGAATACATTGGAACCCGTCATGGCGAGAAGCTTTATGAAACGTTGGTTACATCTGAAGAGATGGCGCGTGCGGTGGACGAAGGAGATTTCTTCCGTGTTCCCGCAGACAATCGCGATTTGAACTACGACAAGTACATGGAAAAAGGCAACCACGCTCTTGATGAAGCGGAGCCTTATACATCGCATAACACAAAGAGACTTGATGTTGATGGTATGAAGAAACTGCTTCTTCGTTTGGATTTATTCGCAGATAAGAGATAACAAATGAAAATACTAGTCACCGGCGCCAAAGGGTTTATTGGAAAGAACATCTGCCTTATCTTGCGCGAAAAAGGGCATGATGTTTTTGAGTATGATTTAGGATGTACCGACGATCAACTTATACAGTTTGTTAAAGATTCGGATTTCATTGTTCATTTGGCTGGCATTAATAGACCTTTAAATCCGCAAGAATTCATCGACGGTAATGTCAATTTTACCAAAAAGCTATTAGATCTCTTGGATCAGTATGGCCATAAAGCGCCTATCATCTTTAGCTCATCTACACAAGCGGCCTTAGATAATCCGTATGGCAAGAGCAAGAAAATGGCCGAAGACCAGTTCTTTGTGTTTTCAAAGGAAACCAACACACCAGTTTATATCTATCGCTTAAATAACGTCTTCGGAAAGTGGTGTCGCCCAAACTATAACAGTGTTATTGCAACATGGTGTTATAACGCCGCCAACAACCTTCCCCTTCAGATTAACCAATTAGCGCCAGCCATTGATTTCGTTTATATCGATGACGTCATTGATGAGTTTTTGCGCGTAATTGAAAACCAGCCAAAATCTACTGGTGAAATTATGCATGTAGAGCCGCACTATACTGAAAAGTTAGAGGACATTGCTGCTGCTTTAGATACATTTAAAAAATCTCGTGATAACGAGATAATTCCGGAACTCAAAGAAGGCTTCTACAAGAAACTATACTCAACTTATCTTAGTTATTTGCCAGAAAATAAGTTTTCCTATGATCTTTTAATGCATAAAGACGTTCGTGGTTCATTTACTGAAGCATTTAAAACGTCGACTTATGGCCAAATATCAGTCAATATTTCTAAGCCAGGCATCACCAAAGGCAATCATTACCATATGTCAAAAAACGAGAAGTACCTTGTAGTTACGGGGACCTGTTTGATTAAGTTACGTAAAGTTACAGACGATAAGGTCATTTCGTATAAATGTGACGGTAAAAACTTGAAAGTGGTTGACATTCCTCCTGGCTATACACACAACATCACAAACGTTGGAAATGAAGATTCTGTGACTATCATGTGGGCTAACGAACTCTACGATCCGGAACATCCGGATACTTATTTCTTGCCCGTGGAAAGGGAAGGCAGCAAATGAACATCTATGATTTTAACAGAAAAATAGGTCATGTATTTTATAGAATTTTTGTCCAATTGATCATAAAAGCGTCTTTCAAAAAATGTGGTCGCCATTCGCATATCCTTTCTGGGTTTTCCTGCGCAGGAATAAAGAACGTGGAAGTCGGAGACCGTTGTTCAATTGGCGAAAACTGCACAATTTTGTCCACCCGGGCCAACGTTGTTATTGGTAATGATGTTATGTTTGGCCCTAACGTCACTATCGTTACTGGCAATCACCGTTTTGATGTCATTGGTAAACGAATTGACCAAATTACCAATAAAGATAAATTGCCAGAAAACGACATGGACGTTTCTTTCGAAGGAGACAACTGGATTGGCACAAACGTTACAATTTTAAAGGGTGTTACCATTGGCTTCGGAGCAGTTGTTGGAGCCGGTTCGGTTGTGACGAAGTCCGTTGCTCCCTATTCAATCGTTGCCGGCAACCCTGCTAAACTCATCAAAATGCGTTTTTCGGAAGAACAAATACAAAGACATAAAGCGTTGCTTTTGGATAAAAACAGTAAATGAAAGTAATGACCATTTTAGGCACAAGGCCCGAGATTATACGTCTATCTGAAGTGATAAAAGCCTGCGACAAAGCCTTTGATCATATTCTTGTCCATACGGGTCAGAACTATGCCTACGAGCTCAATGGCGTGTTCTTTAAGGAATTGGGCCTTAGACAGCCTGACTATACCTTAAACTGCGTTGGGAAGAACTTAGGCGAGACTATGGGCAATGTTATTGCCAAGACCTATGACCTCATTAACGAAGTCAAACCGGATGCCGTTCTTATTCTTGGTGACACTAACTCCGCTTTGTCTGCAATATCGGCCAAACGGTTAAAATGCCCCATCTTTCATATGGAAGCTGGCAACCGTTGCTGGGATTGGAACGTTGCAGAAATGACGAATCGTACCATCGTTGACCACATTTCTGACATCAATATGCCATATAGCCATATGGCTTATGACAACCTTGTCCGTGAGGGTATGCCGGCTGATCGTACATTTATCACTGGCAGTCCGATGAAAGAAGTCATCATGGCGCATAAATCCGAAATCGATGCCTGTGACATCGTTAAGACTATGGGTTTAAAAGATGATGGATATATTGTTATGTCCGCCCACCGCGAAGAAAATGTCGATATCCCAGAAAAGTTCGATCGTTTGTATCCGGCATTAAACAGAATTGCGGATGAATACAAGATGCCGGTCATCTTCTCCGTACACCCAAGAACGCAGAAACAATTCGACAAAAAGGGATTCAAGTTATCCAAATACATCCAAGACGACAAACCTTTTGGTTTCTTTGAGTACATAAACCTTCAAAAACATGCCTATGTTGTTCTTAGCGACTCGGGAACACTAACCGAAGAATCTTCCATCTTGGATTTCCCAGCGGTTCTTATTAGAACTTCTACAGAAAGACAAGAAGGCATCATCCATGGATCTATTATCCAGGGAGGTGTTGATTACGAAACCATCAGTGATGCCATCAAACAGGCACGTCGGATTCACAAAGAAACTGCGAAATTGCCTATTGTTCCAGACTATAATGTTGATGATGTTTCTGCCAAAGTGGTGGAATACATTGAAAAATATGTTGATGTTGTAAATAGAGAAACTTGGTTAAAGAAAGGCGGATGTTAATATGAACGACTTGGTGGTTGGCGGCGCTGGCTTTATTGGAAGCCAATTGGTTGATGCCCTTTTAGCAAAGGGCGATTTTGTCGTCGTTTTAGATAATTTTCTCCGCGGCAAGATGTCGAATCTCGCCGATGCTCAAAAAAATCCTAAATTTGTCGTTATTAATGGCGATGCCTCTTCCGTCGATGCGGTTAAAACGGTCATTAAAAAGTTTGGTATTGAATATGTCTTTCATCTTGCCGCTAACAGCGATATTCAAGCGTCTGCCAACGACCCCTCTATCGAATTCAAATGCACCGCGTCAACAACTTGGGCGATCTTAATCGCAATGAGAGAGACTGGTGTTAAGAATTTGTTTTTTGCGTCGACTTCGGCCGTTTATGGTGAATTGGGCCCCCACGATTCTTTCTCGGAGGATAAAAGCCTTCTTTCTCCAGTTTCATATTATGGTGGCGCCAAGGCCGCTTCAGAAGCATTCATTCATTCGTTTTCTTCTATGAATGACATGCATTCGCTCATCTTTAGATTTCCCAACGTCATAGGAAGAAGATTAACTCATGGGGTAGTTTTTGATTTCATAGAAAGGATTAAAGAAAACCCAAATGAATTATCAGTTTTTGGAGACGGAACCCAATCAAAACCTTATTTGCATTGTGACGATTTGATCAAAGCCATTCTTTTGTTCTATAAAAACAATCCGGTTGGTGTGACTTTATATCAAGTTGGCGTTGATTCGTGTTCAAGCGTTCGGTTCATCGCAAGTTCAGTAATTCACGAGATGGGTTTAGACGGAAAGTGCCAAATTAAATATGGTAAATCTAATGTTGGGTGGAAGGGAGATGTACCCCATTTCGCCTATTCGCTTGATAAAATTACAAAAGCCGGATGGAAAGCGTCAATGTCTTCTGATGAGGCTGTTTTGCTTACCATAAGAGAAGCGCTTGGAAAAGAGAAATAACATGATAATTTCTCGAGCACCCTTCCGCGTCAGTTTCTGCGGCGGCGGAAGCGACATCCCCTCTTTCTACGAAAAATATGGTGGCTGCGTTATTTCAACAAGCATACCCAAAATTCATGTTTTCTTACGCTAACGGCAGCTGCCGTTTTTAAAACTTTGATAATTTATGAAAAGATTTACTGGCCCCTTACCCAAGCCATATTCAGAACACCGAATACCATCCGAACAACATGAGTGAAATAAAGCATCGCAATTTTTAAAGCCTTTTTCATACTCTGGCAAAATTATACCAGTGCCGAAAAAAGGAAGCACACAAATAATCATCGGTAACGGAAATTCCTTCGGGAACAAGTGCTTAGCAAATGTCTACAACTCGTTCCACCGATTTGCTCTGCCCTGAACATTGATGCATAGAAATGAACAGAAATTCGTTTCAAAAATACAAACTCGCTCCTTTTAAAGAGGCAATGAAAGGTTAAGGAAATCAACCCATGGGCAACCCCAATCGGCAAACAGACAGTTCACACGCCGCTTGTAGCAATCCTCAAACGTAATTTCAACAAGAGTTTTTAAGGCCTGACCCACAGATTCGCGGATTTCGGCGGTCGGAAAATAGAACCCATAGTCAGGAAGCCTCAACCGATCCAGAACCAAAAAGCTTCCAGCAAAACGCCCCAGCGGCGATGGCGGCCTCGTACACTGGCGGACGATGGCCGCGACGCGGGAACAAACATTCTAGGCGAGGAACAAAGATACATTGCCCAGTTCTCGCGAATGAACCGGCCCCCAAAGCATCGACGTCCGTTGTCCTCGAGGCCTAAGCTTGAGGTTTGCGCGTCTATGGTCGCAAGAGCTTCCTTGGGTGGCCGATGATCTTGTCCTTCTTGAGAAAGCAAGGTTCTTTGTTTCCTCGCCTAGGAATGTTGTTCGCGGGTCGCGGACGTCGCCAGTGATAGAACATCAGGAGGTTTTCCTGGAGTTTTTTCGTATGAATCGTGCCTCATAACCGATGGGTTCTACTTTGACGAATCCATCTGGGGCAGAACTCGTAATAACGGAGACCGCCAAAGCGGCGGCGAACTGGTCCTGCTTGCCGATTGGGTTGCCCAATCTGGTTGATTTTCCTACCTCGCATGCCTCTTTGGCGAGTTTGATTTTAACGAATTTTTGTTCATAATATAATGCATCAAGTTGCAGCAAAGCAACGGTGAACGAGCCTGGAAGATCCTAAGCCTGTTTCCCCGAGGAATATCCGGCAACCGATTGATTTTGTATTCCTTTGTGCTGAAAATGGAGAAAAACGGCTTAAAAATGCGATGCTTTATTTCAACTCACATTAATCGGACGTTTCCGTTTCCGAATACTTTAAAGAAATCTTTTCATTATCAAAGGAACGGATAAGGCGAAAGAT